>Ga0326728_10000657_pt1 | contig 131867 bp, 112 predicted proteins | sample MB3enrmetagenome_FD_207602 | JGI IMG/M metagenome (GOLD analysis project Ga0326728, IMG submission 207602) | Lab enriched peat soil microbial communities from McLean, Ithaca, NY, United States - MB31MN | ecosystem: Environmental > Terrestrial > Soil > Wetlands > Peat | place: USA: New York...
GGACCAGGCGGCGTGCCCGCCGCCTTTGGCGCAATGGCAGGTAGGTTTTCCGCAGCGGGTGTGGCTGACGGAGAGAGAGCCGGGAAGCACATCCTGGGGAAGCGGGAATTGGCGGAGCAGGGCGAATCTGCGTTGGCGGAGGCGGGCAGCCTCGGGGCCTTTGGGCTCGAATTCCATCTTGGGGTACCTATACTACAAGAAACGGCCAAAACCCAGCCAAATCCATGAACGCGAAAACAGGCCGGTTTCGAGACGGGCTACGTCCGGGCCATCCCGCCCGGCACCCTCAACGGCTTATCGGATTCTGCGTTGGTGAGGTGCCGGGACTGCTGTGTGGGAGGGTGCGCGCCCGGCCGCCGGCGGCTCCTCAGCGCAGCAGGTTCTCCACGAACACCCGCTCGATGGGCCAGTAGCCGAACACCCGGTTGCCGGCGTTGCGGAACGTGCCGGAGACCAGCACGCCGCTCAGGTCGCCGGGATTGGGCGTCTGCTTTTCCAGCGCGATCAGCTTGCGCAGCAGCGCGGTCATGCGCGTCAGTTGCGAGGCGGCATCGTAGGCGTCCTGCTCGCCGCCGCAGACTACCGTGAGTTTGAGGGCGAAACGGTTGCCTTCGGGCGCGAAGGCCAGGATGACGGACTCGGCCTGCTCGACGGCGCGCGCGAAGGGGCGCGTGCCATCCGGCAGGTTCCCGGCGGACCGCAGCCACGACGGCGGCAGGGACGCCCACACCGGCGCGCCGGGAATCTGCATATCGGGGCCGGCGGCCGGGCTGGTCAGGCGCATGGCCGCCGAATCGTCGGCGCTCACGGCCAGGGCCATCAGCCCGGATTGGATCGGCAGGAACGAGATCCGCCGGTCGGGAGTGCTGCCGCTCAAGCGGCACAGCGAGTTGTCGCACTTGCCCTGTTGCGAGGCCGCGTACGAGCGGAGGCTTTTCCAGTCGAAGCGGCCCTTGGCCAGAATGAACCGGCCGGTGGGGCCGAAGGCGGCCATCGCGCCATCCAGGTCGCGTTTGTAATCGAAGGCCGTGCCGGAGACGAAGCGCAGGTACTCGGGGTCTTCCGGCCCCTTGGCGCTGTCGAACACCTGCATCAGGCCGCCGCGGCGGAGGGCCTCGAAATCGATGTAGAACACCAGGGCGTCGCGGACCGGCAACCGCCGGTACATGGCCGCCGGGGTGCGCGCCCGGGAGCGGTACCAGAACAGCCCGCCGAGAGACGCGGCGCAGACGGCCGACGTCAACCCGATGGCGAGCCACAGGCGAACTTTAGGATTCACTTCCGCAGTATCACACACGCGGCGCGGGGGATGCGACCGGCGGCATCGCGCGGAACCGCCGGCGTGGGGCAAACCGGCGACAGACGGCGAATTTCCGGCAAACTGCGCCGGAAATCCGCGTCTGGCCCCGGGTTGCGCGGCTCATGCGACCGTTGCCGCCGCGGAAGCCGCCGCCGCGCGGGTTTCCCGCCACAAGCGGACGTAGGGCGCCAGATCGCGCATCATCTGCCGGAAGCCCTCGAGGGTCAGGGACTGCGCGCCGTCGCTCACGGCCTTCTCGGGGCACGGGTGGACTTCCACGATGGCGCCTTCGGCCCCGATGGCCACCGCGGCGCGCACCAGGGCGGGAACCAGGCTGCGCTTGCCGGTGGCGTGGCTGGGATCGAGAACCACCGGCAGGTGCGACAACTCGTGCAGCACCGGCACGGCGGCGATATCGCAGGTATTGCGCGTGGCCGTTTCGAAGGTGCGGATGCCTCTCTCGCACAGCATCACGTTGGGATTGCCGTGCGCCACCACGTATTCCGCCGACATGAGCAGTTCCTTGATGGTGGAACTCATGCCGCGCTTCAACAGCACGGGCCGCCCGCAGCCGCCGAGGGATTTCAGCAGGGCGAAGTTCTGCATGTTGCGCGCCCCCACCTGCATGCAATCGGCGTACTCGGCCACCAGTTCGACATCCCGGTCGCTCATGATTTCCGTCACGATGGCGAGGCCGGTGCGTTCCCTGGCCTTGCGGAGCAGGCGCAGGCCCTCGAGTTCGAGCCCCTGGAAATCGTAGGGCGAGGTGCGCGGCTTGAAGGCCCCGCCGCGGAGGGCGCGGGCGCCGGCTTCGGCCACCGCTTCGGCGGTCTCCATGATCTGCCGTTCGCTCTCCACCGCGCAGGGTCCCGCCATGACGATGAACTCGCCGGCGCCGATGGCCATTCCGTCGAGGCGAATAACCGAGGGCTCGTTCTTGAATTCCCGGCTCACGAACTTGTAGGGCGCGGAAATCCGCACGGCGCTCTCGACTCCCGGAGTGGCCTCGAGCGACTCCAGGCAGGCGGTCACGTCCCCCAGTCCGACCACGCCGATCACCACGCGCTCATCGCCCTCGATGGAATGCACCTTGTAGCCGAACTCGCGGATGCGGTCGCAGACGTGGTCGATCTCCTCCCGGGTAGCGTGTTGCCGCATGGAAATGATCATAAGTTCCAGTCTACACCAGAGCGGTCATCAGGTTTTGTGTAAGGCCATTAGAATAATAAGAATCAGCCACCACATCACGTGGGTGTACTACGGTGGTTTCAGGAGCGGCCCGGGAGGGGCGCGAAGCAGGCTGAGGGCATCCGCTCACCGGGAAGTTGGGGCTTCCAGGTGAGCGGTTGGCGGGCCGGTACTACAGGCCCTTTTCGACCAGGAAAGCGATGAGGTCGATCACGCGGCAGGAGTAGCCCCACTCGTTGTCGTACCAGGCGACCACCTTCAACAGGTTGCCGTCGAGGACCTTGGTCAACTGGCCGTCCACGATGGAGCTGTTGGCGTTGTGCAGCATGTCGGTGGAAACCACCGGGTCGTCGGTGTAGGCCAGGATGCCCTTGAGCGGGCCCGCGGCGGCCGCCTTGAGCGCGGCGTTGACTTCCTCGCCGGTGGTTGAGTTCGCCAGCACGGCAACCAGGTCCACCACCGAAACGTCGGGGGTGGGCACGCGCATGGCGTAGCCGTCGAGTTTGCCCTTCAACTCCGGCATCACCAGGCCGATGGCTTTGGCTGCGCCGGTGGTGGTGGGGATCATGTTGAGCGCGGCGGCGCGGGCGCGGCGCAGGTCCTTGTGGGGGAAGTCGAGGACGTTCTGATCGTTGGTGTAGCTGTGGATGGTGGTCATCGATCCCTTGACGATGCCGAACTTGTCGTGCAGCACTTTCACCACCGGTCCCAGGCAGTTGGTGGTGCAGGACGCGTTGGAGATGATGTGGTGCTTGGCGGGATCGTAGGCGGAATCGTTGACGCCCATCACGATGGTGATGTCCTCATTCTTGGCGGGCGCCGAGATGATGACCTTCTTCACCGGGCCGCGGATGTGCTTCGAGGCTTCCTTGGCGTCGGTGAATTTGCCGGTGGACTCGATGACGATCTGGGCGCCGACGGAGGCCCAGTCCAGAGCGGCGGGGTCCTTGGTGGCGAAGACCTTGATCCGCTTGCCGTCGACGACGATGCAGTCGGCCTCCGCGGAAATGCCGGCGGGCAAGGTTCCGAGCACCGAATCGTACTTCAACAAGTGGGCCAGCGTCTTGGTGTCGGTGAGGTCGTTCACCGCCACGAATTCCACGTCGTTCCGGCCCAGGGCGGCGCGGACGACATTGCGGCCGATCCGGCCGAAGCCGTTGATACCTACTTTGACTGCCATGTTTTCTCCTTGATTTCGATACTAGCTAGTGGGATCGGGGTTAACACAAAGGATATCAGGAGGCGGGCACCGGCGGCAACCCGGCAAGGGGGATACGGTTGTCCGGAATTGCCGGAGCGGGCTCGGGCCGCTGCCCATCTGTCCGGTGGTTCGCGGGCTCCGGCCACGGGTGCGGGCGGAGAATCCGCTATAGTAATCGTTGCGGGCGCCGGCATGGAAACCACCCACACAGCGAAGCAGCGGAGGGCCTGGCGGATCGCTCTTCAGGTGGGCCTGTTCGTGTTCACCTACTTCTTTCTGGCCGGGTTCGTCTGCGGGCCGCTTTTCCGGTGGATCGGCGGCGCCTTCGCGGGGCCCTCCACGGCGGTTCTGGTGTCGGCGGGGTTCGCCAGTTGGCTGTGCCTGAGGGCCTTCGAGGATTTCCCCCTGGTGGCGCTGGGATTCTGGTGGAACCGCGCCTCGGCGGACAACCTGGCGGCGGGCTTGGCGGGCGGGATCGCTTCGGCCTGCCTGGTGCTGGCGCCGCCGCTGGTTCTGGGAGTGGCGCATATCGAGTTCACCGGACCCTTCGACTGGAGCGGGATGGCGTTCACCACGGCCTTCCTGGCGGTGGGCGCGGTTGGCGAAGAGCTGCTGTGCCGCGGCTATGCGTTCCAGGTTCTGATGTCGCGATTGGGACCTCTCGCCACGGTGCTTCCCACGGGTGTGCTGTTCGGCCTGCTGCACACGGCGAATCCCCACGCCACCTGGTTCGGCATCGCCAACACGGCGGGCTTCGGAATGTTGTTCGGCTATGCCTACGTGCGCAGCCGCGACCTGTGGCTGCCCATCGGACTGCATTTCGGATGGAACTTCGCCTTGCCGCTTTTCGGCGCCAACCTGAGCGGGATTAAAATAATAAATGAAGTTACGGGCCACCGCATGGTGTGGGCCGCCGGCGAGATTTGGAGCGGCGGCGAGTACGGTCCGGAAGCCAGCGTGCTGACCACCGGGGTTCTGCTCGCCGCGGCGGTGTATGTGTGGAAGTCTCCCATTCGCCGGCAGCATTCGCCGCTTACGGACCCGCCCGAGGAGATTGTATGCGAGCCATCGCTGGGATAGCGGCCCTCGCCGTCGCCCTCAGTCCTCTGGCCGCTTCCCGGCCGGCCGAAAAGCTCACTATGGACGACCGCATCGAGCTGGTGCGCGGCCTCACCGCCGAGTACGCCAAGGCGAAGGTTCTGCTGCCGCGGTCGCGGAAAGCCCTGGAATTCGACGCCGCCGGCACCTACGACAAGCAGGCGTGGTCGGAGGTCGCCAAGGAATATGGCCCGGCCGCGCGCCTGGGCGATACGGTGCAAATCACCAAGGTGGAACTGGGGGGCGACCGCATCGTGCTGCAAATCAACGGCGGTTTCAATGGCCCCCGCAAGTGGTACCGGGGGGTGCAGATCGCCGGTGGGCCGAGCAGCAATCCCACGCCCGTACCGGTGGGCGGCAACGATTCCAACGCGCCCGGCGGGACCTCCGTGGCGATCCTGTTCCACAAGCCGCTGGAGCCCCTCAAGGCGGACGCGGTCAAGAAGATGCTGGCGGCGGTGCTCGATTTCGATCCGCACACGGCCACCGAGCTGTATGCGGAGTCCATCCCTCCGGTCATGCAGCAGGCCATCAAGGAGAAACGCGCCGTGGAAGGGATGACCCATGAGCAGGTGCTGCTGGCCATGGGGCGGCCGCGGGAACACTCCCGCGAGACCAAGGACGGCATCGAGCTGGAAGACTGGGTGTACGGCGTGCCTCCGGGGAAGATCACCTTCGTGACCTTCACCGGCGACAAAGTGATCAAGGTCAAGGAAGAGTACGCCGGGCTGGGCACCATCGCGCGCGATCCCGCGACGCTGCCGTAGGCCTCACAGCGCGAGCCGCGGCGTGCGCGACCGTTCCACGCGCAGTTGCAGACGCCGCTCGCGGCGGCGGATTTCGGGGGTGTCCTGGATCGCCAGCGCGCCGCGCGTCATCTCCAGGGCCATGGCGAAATTACGCTCGCGGTGCTCGTAGTGCTTGGCCAGCTCCTCCATGGCGCGCAGGCGATAGGGGTTGCGCGAAGCCGCCAGATCGGCGATCGCGGCCAGGGCCGCGTCCGGCCGGCCCAGGCGCTTCTCGAGAGCGGCGATTTCCCAGAGCGTTTTGAAGAGCAGCGCGTCGGGCAGGCCCAGGTCCACCGCGCGGCGGTAGAGGCGCAGGGCTTCCTCGCGGCGCTCCGCCTGGGAGAGCCAGCGGGCCAGGCCGATCAGGTCGGCGCCGTGGCGCACGGCGGCGCCTTCGGGCGAGCGGAAGGCGAACGGCACGATGGCCGTCAGGCAGGCGAGGGAAAGAATGTCGATGGCGTTGTGGTGAAAAACCGGAACCAGGCGGAACGCCGCCTTGGTCCGCAGGTAGTCGAAGTAGACGTAGGGAATCATCTCGCCGGGCAGATCGCCCTGGCGCTCCACTCCCAGAATCTGACCCTCCAGGTCCACCAGGCGGCAGCTCTCGAGGCGCAGTTTCCAGAGGCGGCGCGCGCCGAAGAGCAGGTCCAGGTGCTCCATGCGGTCGAAGGGGTGGCGGGCGCGCGACATGCGGTAGCGCGTCTCGAGCAGCGGCTGGTCGAACGCCTTGCCGTTGTAAGTGATGAGCACGTCGAACTGCGAGAGGTGCTCGGCGAGGCGGCTGAGCATGGAGGGCTCGTCGCCGTAATCGCGCATGAAGAACTGGCGCAGGCGGAAGCCTTCGGGGGCGATGGAGCCCACGCCCACCAGGAACGCGCAGGTGCCGGTGCCGCCGGCCAGGCCCGTGGTTTCGGCGTCGAGAAAGGCCCACCGGGTGGGATGGGCGCTGGGGATGGAGCCGCCCGAGAGCTGCGCCAGCAGATCGGCCGGGAGTTCGGCCAGCGAGGAAATGTCCATGCTGCCGTGGCGGCGATGGCGCTCCCACAGTTTCGCGGTTTCGAAGTGCGCGCCGAGGGGCGTGCGGACCACCTCGCCTGTGATCAACTCCTCGACGAACCCGGTGGTGTCGCGCGGCGAAGGCGCGGCCGGCGGAGGAGCGGCGGCGGCGTCCGCGTACTTGCGGTCGATGCGCGCGATGCGCTGGCGCAAGAGAGCGAGCTGTTGCCGGATGTCCTCCACGCTTCGCCTTTTCTTTGCCTAATATAACCGGTATGGACACTCGGATTCAAGTTGTTCTAGTCTGGGGGGATTCCCGTGCGCAACCCTCGAGTGCTTTTCGTGGCGCTGTTCGCCGTGCTGGTGGCGGCGCACCTGTGCCACGTCGGCATCCTCTGGGAGGGCGACGCCTACCCTCTGGCGGCGGCGCAACAAGTGGCGCGGGGCAAGGTACTGTATCGCGACGTCTGGTTCGACAAACCCCCGCTGCTGCCCTTGGCGTACCTGCTATGCGGCGCGCGCGATGGGATGGCGCTGCGCCTGGCGGGCGCGCTGTACGCCCTGCTGGTGTGCTGGATCGCGTACGGCTTCGCGCGCGATCTATGGTCGGCGCGCGAGGGCGCGTGGGCGGCCGGACTCACGGGCTTCTTCCTGGTTTTCGATTTCCCCTCGTCGGCGATTCCGGTGGCGTCCGACCTGCTGATGGTGGCGCCGCACGTTCTGGCGGTGTGGATGGCCCGGAAGCGGCGGCCGTTCTGGGCCGGCGTGGCGGCGGGCGCGGCGTTCTGGATCAGCCCCAAGGGGCTGCTGGTGGCGGCGGTGTGCGCGCTGTGGGATCCATGGGGCATCGGCTGGATGGCGGCGGGTTTCGCGGCCGTGGGCGGCGCCATGCTGGCGTGGCTGGGCGCTGCGGGAGCGCTGGCGGGCTACTGGGATCAAGTGTGGAGTTGGGGACGGCTGTACGCCGCGGCGCCGTTTGCGCGGTCTCCGCTGTGGAACGGCGCGGCGCGGACGCTGGGCTGGATGGCGTTTCACGCCTCGATTGTGGTGGCGGCGGCCGGGTTCGCCTTGGCCGGGCGGAAGCGCGAGGTGTATCCGTTCCTGGCCTGGCTGCTGGTGGCGGCGGTGGGCGTGCAGGCGGGGCTGCGGTTTTTTCCGCGCTACTATTTTCTGGCGCTGCCGGTGGTGACGCTGATGGCGGCGCGCGGTTTCACGCTGCTGGGGCGCCGGCGCGCGCTGGCGGTGGTGGCGTTGCTGGCGATACCCCTGGCGCGCTTCACGCCATCGTATGTGGCGGCGCTGCGGGGCGGCCAGTGGCGCGACACGGCCATGGACCGCGACAGCCGCGCGGCGGCCGCGCTGATCCGCCCGCTGGCCAAGCCGGGCGACACGCTGCTGGCGTGGGGATACCGGCCCGAGCTGTACGTGTACACGCACTTGCCGGCGGCCACCATGTACCTGGATTCGCAGCCGCTCACGGGAGTTCCGGCCGACCGCCATCTAACCGGCTCGCGTCCCGTGGAAACCGCGGGCGCGGCCGCGCGGCGCCTGGCGCTGACGAAATCCACCGCGGCGTTCGTGGCGGACGGGTTGGGGCCGTACAATCCGCAACTGGCCATCGGCAACTACCCGGAGTTGCGGGAGTGGATGGCGGCGTACCGCGAGGTGGGGCGAACCGCCGGGACGGTGATCTACCAGCGCCGGTAGGCCTCCGGCCGCGTGGTTTGCCGCCATTGCCGGGCCGCTCACTCACGCTCGCGGTTCCGCACGGAACCGCGAGCGTGAGTGAGCGGCCCGCGCGGATCGGGGGTTCCGCCCACCCATGCCGGCCCGGGAACTCTTCGCGGGAGGCGCGGAGAACCGGATCGGGAGCGGGACCGGGGCGCTACTTCCGCTGGAAGCTCACGCTGGCGCGCAGGTTGGCGACGCCGGCGGAGTAGCGGGTGTCGGAGACGGCGAAGGGCACGGCATCCTCCAGCCAATCGTGCCACACGCCATCGGGGTCGTGCGATGCCACGGTGAGGGTGTACTCCCGCGGGCAGAGATCGCAGCGAAAGGCGAAGGCGATCTCGAGGGTGTCGCCCGCGGCGCAGGGCCCCAGCTTCACGCGTTCCAGTTCGGTGTTGGTGCCGTATACGTCGAGGCCCACGCAGGTGCGGATCATAATGCCCACCACGGGATCGTCCACCGCGTCGCGGTAGCGGACGGTTACCTTGACGGTGACCGTTTCGCCGGAGCGCCAGACCATGGTGGGGCGGCCGTTCTCGCCGAGGGTTTCGATGCCGAGCACTTCGGCGCGTCCGTCGCCGCGGCGATAGCGCGGATCGAGCGGCGGCGCGATGGTTTCCCCCCACTCGCGGAACCGCCCGGCGAGGTGCTTGCGCCAGGCGTCCAGGATTTCCCGCGGATCGCCGCGCGCCTCCAGGCGTCCTTCGCGCAGCCACCAGATTTCGTCGGCCAGGCGCAGCAGCAGCTCCTCCTCGTGCGAGACCACCAGCACGGTCGAGCCGGCGCGGCGGAAACGGTCGAGGGCGAGGGCTGCGCGGTTGCGAACCAGCGGGTCGTGGCGGGCGAAGGTGTGCTCGATGAGCAGCACGGCGGCCGGCGCGAGGCTGAGCGCGTCGAGCGGCCCGAGCAGGCGCGCGGCGCCGGAGGCTTCCACGGCCCCGCTCTCCGGAGTGTCCAGCCCGGCGGCCAGGCGCAGCAACTTTCGCTTGCCGCTACCGTTCTCGCCCAGGATGCCGACGACGAAGCCGCCGGGCGCGGTGGCGTCGAAATCCACGAGCGGGGCGGCCGTGACGTGGCGGAATGCGAGGGCCATAAGGTGTAGGGTAGCAGGGCGCGCATGTCCCGAACCGGCGGGCCCTTGTGAGGCAGGTTTTCAACCTGCGGCGGACTTGCAGCCCGCCTCTGGGGCAGGCGGGAAGCTCGCGGGCGGCCGGTTGGAAACCGGCCGCAGGTTGAAAACCTGCCCCACAATACGCCGGCGAACCCACTCCCTTGTATACCAAGTAGATCAATGACGGTGGCCAGGCGTCACGCTAGAATAGCAGCAGCCACAATGACCGACGAGAAGGTCCTCGACCGCATGCGCGCCGATTGGAACGACCGTGCCGGAGAGGACGCTTACTACTACGTGGCCTTCGGCCGCCGCGAGCAGGACGACGAGGAGTTTTTCTCGACCGGCAAGGAGATCGTCGTCGCGCTTGAAATGGAGCTGAAGCGCCTGCGGGGGCGCGACGCGGCGCTCGAAATCGGCTGCGGCCCCGGACGCCTGATGCGGCCGCTGAGCCGCCACTTCGGCGAAATTCACGGGGTGGACGTCTCCGACGAAATGATCCGCATGGCCGGCGAGCGGCTCCGCAACACGCCCAACGCCCACGCGCATCATAGTTCGGGGTCGGACCTGGCGATGTTCCCGGACGAGAAGTTCGATTACGTGTATTCCTACGCGGTGTTCCAGCACATCCCCAGCCGCGAGGTGGTGCTCGAGTATCTGCGGGAAGCGCGGCGGGTGCTGAAGACGGGCGGAATTCTGCGCTGTCAGATCAACGGGCTTCCGCCGCACGCCCGGCAGTACGACACCTGGAGCGGCGTGCGCTTCTCGCCGGACGAGATCGCGCAGTTCGCCGCCGCCGAAGACTTCCAGTTGCTGGCGCTCGAACAGATCCGGACGCAGTACATGTGGATCACCTGCCGCAAGCGGCCGGCGGGTTGGACCGCCAGCCTGGCGGGGCGGGCGGCGGAAGCGGGCGCGGGCGCGGCGCGCATCCGCAATATCGGAAACGCCTCCACCGGCGAAGCGGTGGCGCCCGCCGCCGGGCTGTTCGCGTCGCTGGGCGTATTCGTGCGCGGCCTGCCCGAGGAGTGCGACATCAACCACCTGGCGATGACCGCCGACGGAAAACCGTGCCGGCTGACGTACATCGGCGAGCCGGAACCCGGCGGCGCCGTGCAGGTGAACGCCACGCTGCCCGAGGGGTTGCGGACGGGGATCGTGCCCATCGAATTCGAGTGGCTGGGGCGGCCGGTCTGCCCGCCGGGGTGGATCCGCATCGTTCCCCCCGGTCCGCCCGCGCCGCGCATCATGGAACTGACCGACGCCATCGACCTGCTCTCGGGCAATCGCATCTCGAGCGGGCTGGTTAAAGTCACCATGCGCGAGGTCGCCCGTCCGGAGGAGTTTCGGGCCACGGTGAGCGGAAGGGAGACCGCCCCGCCGGAGTTCTTCTGCGTGGACCCGATCGTTCAGAAGTTCGAGTTCAACTTCCGCCTGCCCGAAGGACTGGCGAAGGGCTCGCACGAGGTGCGGGCGCGGCTGGGACGCCGGGAATTCGCGCCCCTGGCGATCGAGGTGGCGTAAATGGTCCGCGCCCTTCTGGTTACCGCGCTGCTGGTGGCGGCGGTGCTCTTTCTGGGAACCACCGAGCCGCACCGCCGGGTGCTGCGGTTGCCGGCCGGAGTGGTGCGCCTGGACGGCGCGTGGCCGGTGGGCAACGGAGTGGAGCTGCGCGGGTCGCCTTCCGGAACCGTGCTGCGCATGGAGGCGGGGTTCGACGGACCGGGCGCGCTGATCGTGGGCAACGACGTCTACCTGCACGACTTCACCATCGACGGCAATCGCGCCGCCCTGGAAGCGCGCGCCGGGCTGCCGCCGTCCGACGCGCCGTTCGCCGCCTTCACGCGCGGCAACGGCGTGTACGCGGTGGGCGTGAGCGGCCTGCGCATCGACAACGTGCGGTTCCACGACATGGCCGGCTTCGCGGTGCTGGCCAGCCGCGCGCACGACGTCTCGCTCTACCGCGTGTCGGTGAGCGACGGCGGATCGCGCAACGCCGCGGGGCGCAACAACGCGACCGGCGGCATTCTGCTCGAGGAAGGGACCACGGACTTCCGCGTGACGCAGTGCGAGCTGCTGCGGATTCGCGGCAACGGCGTGTGGACGCACTCGTTGTACACGTCGCCGCGCAACGCGCGCGGGGCGATCCTGCGGAACCGGTTCGCGGAGATCGGCCGCGACGCCATCCAGGTGGGACACGCCATGGACGTGCGCGTGGAGGAAAACGCCGGCGCGCGGATCGGCTTCCCGGAGGAGACGGTGGACATCGAGAACCGGGCCATCCCGGTGGCCGTGGACACGGCCGGCAACGTCGAGCGGAGTTCGTACGCGCGGAACCGGTTCGAGGAAATCGACGGGAAGTGCTTCGACCTGGACGGCTTTCACGATGGCGAAGTCCGCGCCAACGAGTGCGTCAACCGCGGCGCGCCCGGGCAGTACCGGTTCGGCAACTACGGAATCGTGATGAACGACAGTAACCCGGACATGCAGACGCGCAACATCCGCGTGGTGGAGAACCTGGTCCGGGGTCCGTTGTTCGGCGGGATCTTCGTGATCGGCGCCGGGAACCTGATTGCGCGCAACCGGCTGCTCGACCTGAACCGCGCGCACTGCAACGAAGAGGCGGCGCGCTTCGGGTGCTACTACGCCCCCGGCGAGCCGGAGATGCTCAGCAGCGGAATCTACCTGGGGAAGGGCGCGGAACGTCCCGCGCCGGCGCGCGGCAACACCGTCGAACAGAACGAAATCACCGGGTTCAAGATGAGCACCCGGTGCGTGGCGAGGGCCCCGGGCATCGAGAAGGAGTGGAACACCGTCCGCGACAACGATTGCCGGGATCAGTAGCGGCCTCCGGCGCTACGGGGAAGACCGGCGGCGGAGATAGCGGAACGGGGCGGCCGTCCATTCCGCCAGGAAGCGGAAAGGCCGGCGGCGGTTCCACCACAATCCCACCGGAAGCGCCGCCAGAAACTTCCACGGGGTCGGCCGCAAGGCGTCGAAGAACTGGTCGCGGCGGTCGATGCGGTAGGCGGTGTAGCCGAAAACCCAGGAAAGCGGAACGTAGCCGTAGTGTCTGCGCAACAGCTTCATGGTGGCGCACAGCACCGGGAACCGCTCGGAGAAGGTCAGGGCGCCGCGGTGCATGCGGGAGTTGGCGAGGTACTGCGGAATGGCGGCGAAGCGGAGGCCGGCCTGGGCCATGCGGATCCACAGATCGTAGTCGAACGAGCGGTTGACGGTGGGGTCCAGTTGGCAACCGGCGTAGGACGATGCGCGGATGAAGGCGGCGGGCTGGCAGATGAAGCAGTCGCGTTCCAGCACTTTGGCGTCGAAGGGCAGCGTGGGGTAGCGGCCGATGATGGCGCCGCTCTCGTCGATCCACCAGCCTTCGCCGTAAACCACGTCGACATCGGGATGGGCCCGCAGGTACTCGACGGCGGCGCCGATGGCGCCCGGCAGCAGCGTGTCGTCGGCATTCAGCCAGGCGAGGATCTCGCCGTGGCCCCGGCGGAACCCCTGCCAGGCGGCGTCGGAGGGGCCGCGATCGGGCCCGGTGGTGTACGAGAGACGGCCCCGATAGCGGTCCAGCAGCTCGAGGCTGCCGTCGGTCGAGCCGCCATCCACCACGATGTACTCCACGCGGGGGTAGTCCTGGGCGAGGACGCTTTCGACGGCTTCGCCGAGGTACTTCACCATGTTGAAGGAGGGCGTGACAATGGTGACCAGCGGGAGATCGGAAGCGCTCACGGTGAGACTTCACTATAACAACAGCCGGGGAGGCCGGGAGAGAGGCGGCGCGTATCGGCAGCGGCGTACGGCTCGGCGCCGGCGAGGCCGGTGGGCGTGGTGGCAAAGCCCCATTGAACAGCTCCCCAGCGACGCGGGCGGGAACCCACTGAGCGCGGTACTACACCTTCGGTTTCGTGGGTGTGGTTTCCGTCTGGCCGGGTTGAGGCACCGGTCCGCGGCCGAACTGTTCGACGGCGCGTCCCAACTGGAGCAGGTCCGGGGCCAGAGTTGGGTTGGAACTCTGCCGTGGGCTGGCTTCCGGAACGATAACTTCCCGATTCTCAGTTGTTTTCGTATCCTGGCTGGGGGAACTGTCGGGGCGCCGCAGGACGTATTCCAGTACGGCGATGGAGATCAGCAAAACCAACAGAGTCACGATACACGCTCTCCGTAAATATATCGGCACGATCCCGGAAAACCTTAACGGCGCCTCCCGGCCAAAGTGTGCCTTCAGTCGCGCCGGCGGTGAACAGCCCAGTACCCGCTGATATCCGGGCCTCCCGGCCAAAGTGTGCCTTGGGTCACGCCGACAGTCAACAGCCCAGTACCCGCTGGTATTCGGGAATGAAGCAGATAGAGTATGATACTTGCATGTCCGAGGATGCCGGAGTGAGGGTGCGCGTCTTGCCCGATGGCGAGTTTCAACCGGCCTCCGAAACCGGCTGGAAGGGGCGGCTTCTGGAGCTGGATTTGGCGGGCGGACACTTCCCGCTCGGGGCGCTTCTGGAGATCGAGCGGGGAGCCATGGTTTATCTGGGTGAACTGCAACGGCAGACCGGGTCGACGGTCGTGGTTGCGATTGAACATTCCCTGAACCGCGACGCGCTGCAGCCGATGCGGGAAACCTGGGGCTGATGGCGACGGTTTTCACATCCGGGTTGCTGTGGATGACCGGCAAGGCGTTTCTGATCGCGGTCATTCTGACGCCCATCATCCGCGACATTTCCCGTTCGTTCAACCTGGTGGACCGCCCCGGGAAGCGGAAAGTTCACGCCTATCCCCTGCCGCGGGTGGGCGGCGTGGCCATCGCCATCGCATACGGCGTGTCGCTGATCCCGTTTTCCGGATCGAAACTCCCGGCGGCGGAGGCGATTCCGGCGTTGAAACTGCTCCCCGCGGCCGCCCTGGTCTTTCTGACCGGCCTGCTGGACGATGTGTTCGCCCTGCAACCCGTCGTGAAAGTGCTGGGCCTGACGGCAGCCGCGATGGTCGCCTATTTCAGCGGCATCCGCATGGGCGGACTGGCGTACCAGCCCCTGGGGATGTGGCTGGAACTGCCGCTGACGGTTCTCTGGCTGGTGGCGACGAGCAACGCGCTGAACCTGATCGACGGGCTGGACGGCTTGTGCGCCGGGATGGGTTTGATGGCCACGCTGGCGCTGTTCATGGCGGCGTGGCTGCACGGCAATCATCCCCTGGCCTACGCCACGCTGCCCCTGGCCGGCGCGCTGCTGGGTTTCCTGTGTTACAACATCAGCCCGGCGACGGTCTTCCTGGGCGACTCGGGCGCCCTGCTGATCGGCTTTCTGCTGGGCTGCTATGGCATGATCTGGACGCAGAAGGCGTCCACGCTGCTGAGCATGATGGTGCCCCTGCTGGCCCTTTCGGTCCCGCTGCTGGACGTCTCGCTCTCCGTGCTGCGGCGGTTTCTGCGGCGCCAACCCGTTTTTTCGGCCGATCGCGGCCATATCCACCATCGCCTGCTCGACCGCGGGCTTTCGGCGGGGCAGGCGGTGTGGGTGCTGTGCCTGTTCGCGGCGCTGGCGGCCACCATGGCGCTGCTGGCGAGTTCTTTCCTGGACACCCGCTACCATGGTTTCATCATCGTGGCATTCTGCGGAGTGGCGCTGATCGGCATCCGCCAGTTGCATTATTCGGAGTTCGATATCGCCGGCCGGTTGCTGTTCCGGGGAGAGTTCCACCGCAGTGTGAACGTGAAGCTGAAGGTCGAATCGGTGGCCGCCGCGCTGGAGCGAGCCGCCACCGAGCAGGAATGGTGGGACGCCCTGATTCAGAGCACCTCGTCGCTGGGCCTGGCGGCGGTACGCTGGACGGGTCCGCACGGCCAACGGGAGATCCGGGAACCGGGTGGCGAATCCGCCTGGTCGTTCAGCCTGCCGCTCTCGGATCGCGATGTGATCGAACTGGAAGGCGGCTTCGCTTCCTCCGCCGGTTCGCTGGACCTGGTTGGGTTTGGAGAGGCGGTTCGGCGGACGTTCCACGCCAAGCTCCCGAACTGGCGCCCAGCGGCCGCCGGGAAGGTGTCGCCCGTCCTGCCATGAGCGCCGGTTCCTGGAAGTCGGCCCGCTGGTTCGGGCTTCTCGATCTGCTGGCCTGTTTCGCCGGTTTCGCACTCGCGCTGTGGGTGTACGGAGAGCTGGTGGGCTGGGATCGCCCACCCGGCTGGGCGGACGACTGGGCGCGCGATCTGGCGGTTTCCGCGTTGGTGGCGTGGATTGCCATCGTGTTTCCGGGCGGCGGGTGGAGGGGCGGAATGCGGAACTGGTTCGACCTGTCGTTCTGCGCGGTGGGATTCAATCTGGTCGTCCAGTACGGTTTGAAGTACTTGTCGCTCCTCGAACCGACCCCATGGCTGGCGGTGGTGGCTGGAGGTGTGGCGAGTGTGGGCCTGATCGGCGGACTTAGGGCGGCCCTCGGCGCGTGGGGTGGCGGCGCCTCGCGCATTCTCCTGGTGGGTTGCGATCCCGTGGCTCAGGCCTTGGCCGTTCCCCTGCGAAGCCGGGTTTCCGGAGTATTGGCGCGCGACCCGAGCCGCTCTGCCGCCGGTCTCCCCGTGCTCGGCGATTTGAGCCGGTTCGACGAGGTGGTGGCCGCCCTCCGCCCGGACTGCGTCGTCTTTACCGAGCCGGACTGGTTGACGTCGATGTCCCCGCGCCGGCTGCTCCGCCTGCACTACTCGGGTGTCGCCGTCGAGGACGGAGCCACCGTGTTCGAGGACGTGCTCCAGCGGGTTTGCTGGCAGCGCCTGCGCCCGGTGGACATGCTGCTGACGGCGCCAGCCACGGGCAGCCATGCGGTACAGACGCTGCAGGCGGTCTATACCAACCTGGCCGGATTGGCGCTGCTGCTGGCGGCGGCGCCGCTGCTGGCGGCCATAGGGATTGCGGCGGCCGTCGCCAACCGGGGCCCCGCGCTGGAGCGCGTGTGGTGTTCCGGGCTGCAGAGAATCCCCTTTCACCTGCTGCGCTTTCGGACGCGGCGGCCGGACGGATCGGTGTCCCGGATGGGAAGGGTGCTGGCCCGCCTGCACCTGGCGAATCTGCCCCAACTCGTCAACGTGGTGCGGGGCGAGATGGGATTGTTCGGTCCCGCTCCCGTGCGCAAGGAGTTTGCGGATCGCCTGTGCCAGGCGCTTCCGGCCTATCGCTACCGGTTCGGAGTCAAGCCCGGCATCCTGGGATGGTCGCAGGCCAATCTGCGTGGGATCCGGCTGCCGGACGACGCGCTGAGCCTGGGCTACGACCTGTATTACGTCAAGCACCAGAGCCCCGCGTTCGACCTCGAGATCCTGCTTCGCGCCCTGTTCCGGGCTCCCGGGCCGGCCGGAGGCGCGGCGGAGACGGGTGGGGACGCGGCAGTGCCGGGTGGCGCCGCGGTGGTGCCGGGTGGGGGCGCAGCGGAAGTGGGTGGCGCCGCGGCGGAAGCGGGCAGAGGTGCGGTGGTGCCGGGCGGAGGCGCGGTGGTGCCGGGTGGAGACGCGGCGGAAGCGGGTGGCGGCGCGGCGGTGTTGGGTGGAGGCGCAGCGGAAGCGGGTGGCGTCGCGGTGGTGCCGGGTGGGGGCGCGGCGGAAGCGGGCGAAGACGCGGCGGAAGCGGCCGGAGGCGCGGCGGAAGCGGGCAGAGGCGCGGTGGTGACGGGCAGAGGCGCGGTGGCGACGGGCGGAGGCGCGGTGGCGGCGGGCAGAGGCGCGGTGGTGCCGGGCGGAGGCGCGGCGGCGCCGGGTGGCGGCGCGGCGGAAGCGGGCGAAGACGCGGCGGCGGGCGGCGGAAGGCCGATGGGCAGCGCCTGATGACTGCCGCTATCCTGCTTGCGCTGGGCACGGCCGTGGCGCTCTACATCATGGCGGGCTACCCCTTGACGCTGGCGTGGTTCGCGGGCCGGCCGGCGCCGGAGGTGGCCAAGGACGCCAACTACCGCGCCACGGTTTCGATCCTGCTGGCGGTCCACAACGGCGCGGTGTTTGTGCGCCGCAAGCTGGAATGCCTGCTGGCCCTCGAGTACCCGCGCGAACTGGTGCAGATCCTGGTGGTGTCGGACGGGTCCACGGATGCCACGGATGAGATCGTCGAGTCTTTTGCGGATCGGGGGATCCGTCTGCTGCGTGCGCCGCGCGGCGGCAAGGCGGCCGCGCTGAATCGGGCGCTGGAGCTGGCCACGGGCGAGATCCTCTTCTTCACCGACGTGCGCCAGTCGCTCGAGCCCGGCTCGCTGGCTCACCTGGTTGCCAACTTCGCGGACCCGTCGGTGGGGGCGGCAACCGGCGAACTGCGCTTCCTCGATCCGGACCGGGCGGGCGAGCAGGCCGATATGGAGCTGTACTGGCGGTACGAGCTGTGGGCCCGCCGGCGGCATTCGCGGATCGATTCGATCTTCAGCGTGACCGGATGCATCTACGCGATGCGGCGCGGCCTGGCCGGTCCGTTGCGGCCGGACACGCTCACCGACGACGCGGCGTTTTCGCTGCAGGCGTTTTTTCGCGGATATCGCGTGGTGTTCGATCCCGCAGCCGTGGCCACGGATTATCCGACCGCCGAGGGCGGCGAGTTCCGGCGCAAGCTGCGGACGCTGGCGGGCCTTTGGCAAGTGTGCCTGCGGCACCCCAAGCTGTTCACCGGAGCCAACCGGATGCGCTTCCATTTTCTGTCGTACAAGTTCGCGCGGTTGGTGTTGCCCTGGGCGGTTCTGCTCATCTGGGGGGCAACGCTGGCGCTGCCGGAATCGGGTTTCCGGACTTTTCTCCTGGTGGACGAACTGGCTCTGGTGGCCCTGGCTTTGGTGGACCGGGTGGTGCCGAAGCATTTCCCGCTGAAACGGATTTCGTCTCCGGCGAAGACTTTCCTGACGATGAATGCAGCGGCCCTGCTGGCGGTGGCGTACCTGTTTGCGGCGCCCGAGACGGTGTGGAAGCCCACGCACGTGCGCTTGCGCCACTAACCGCGATGCGGCCGCCCGCGCCGGGAAGGCCGGGTTCCGATGCGCCCTACTGGACCCAGATCAGGACCGTGGGGGCAATGACCGCGCCCATGGTGACCACTACGGGGAACTGCGCGGCGATGCCGCTGCCGACGGCGGGGACGGCCGCGTTGACCTGATAGAGGCCGGCAATGGAATCGGCGACGAATCCGGCATAAGAGACGGTGGCCGTCTGGCCGCCGATGGTGACCGTCGGTGTGCTGCTGAAGCAAGGTGGGCTGACGTTGGCCGACAGCAGCGCGGACCGGATGACGGCGCCGTCGATGTTGGTCCAGACCGTGCTTGGCGCCGTGTATCCGGCCGGGGGAGCGTATCCGCCGCCGGCCACGCCGGTATTGACTGCGCCCATGTAGCCGGTGGGCGCGATGTTGGCATTGCCCGCCGCGCCGGTGGGTGCGATGCAGGTGGTGGGCGGGTTGACGCTGGCTTGCGGCGCATCGGTGCCGCTGCTGGTGGGTATCCCCAAGCCGGTCATGTAGATTGCGACCGTGTCGGTGCCCCCGGTGGCGGGCGTGGTTTGGGTATTCAGGATATACGTGGTGGCGTCCAGAATGGCGCCGGAGCCGCTCGAATCGAGGGTAAAGACGCCGGGATCGACGGTCGCCACGTTCAGGATGTAGCCACTCGAACTGTTGGCGGTTGCCGGGCTGGTGGCGGAAGTGTCGAAGCCGACGACCACCTTGACCGTCGCGCTTCCCAGTTGAGTGGCGATGCCGGCTGGAACCACGGCGTTGATCTGGTTGTTGTTGGCGTACATCAGGTAGCCCGGAACATTGGCCCAGGTGGTGCCGATGGTGGCGATTCGGCTGAACAGCACCGACAGCTTGTGGGTTCCGGAATCGGGGCTCAGGTAAGTCGGATAGCGGAAGTACGGGTCCAGCGTGGCGACGATGGGATTGGCGCACGAGGCGAGGGACGCCGGGCAGAAATTCGATCCGAAGATGCTGATCACGTCGTAGGGCGCCACCGTGGGATACGCGTTGGCGCCGCCGGGCGGCGGCGCCATCAGGGTGGAAGCGCTGGTGATGCTGGCGATGATGGGGGCCGTGGTAATGGTCAGGGACTTGGTGGATTGCGCCGTATTGGTCGCCCCGTTCGCCACGCCGATGGTGAGGGAACCCGCCGCTTTGAACGGCACGCCGGTGCTGTCGTACGGGATCGCCACCGTCATGTTCTGACTGTTCATGACATGCACCGAGCAGGCCGAGCACACCGTCACGTTGGTTCCCGAGCCGGTAAAGACCTTGGTGGTCTGGATCGGGTTCTGCACGAAATTGCTGCCGTTAATGGCTATGGTCACGGTGCCGGCGGTGGAGATCCCGGTCAGCACGGGCACCGACACGGGAGACAGGCTGGCGATGACGGCGGGCGGCGCGGACACGACGATATCGACGTGCACGAGCTTCTGGGTGTTCGATGCTCCGTAGGTGATGGTGACAAGCCCCGCCAGAGTCTCGCCGGCCTGCGCCTGAGCGTAGGCAGCCGGGTCGACAGCCAGGGGGATGGTGGTTCCCCATCCATAGGCAATGCTGTCGACCGAATACGGCGTCAGCCAGTTGCTCACTCCGAGGTCCGTCGTGGTGCTGGTGACCACCGCCGTGAATGGAACCGGCACGGTGCTGGTGGAATACACCGTCAGGTTCAGCACGGGAACGGCCGTCCCGCTCGTCCAGGCGACGGTGTACGGATCGGCCGGCTGCACGCTCAAACCCGGCGCGGAATCGGCGATCTGCAAGGTGACCGGGACGGTCGCGGTGGTGATCGCCACCCCGGTGATCGATACGCTGGCGGTATAGATGCCGACCGGCAGGTTCACCCACGCGGCGCTCGGCTGGAATATCATGTTCTGCGGAACCGAGGTGGCCAGACCGTTCATCAGACCCACTTGCAGCCAGTACGGCACGGTGGCCGGGTTGACCACGAAGTAGCCCGTCCCTAAGGCGTCGCTGACCGCCACGGTAACCGACGCGGCGCACGTGGCCGCGCCCTTCGCGCAGCTCAAGGAGACCGTACTGGGAGTCAACGTGAGCGCGTCGGTCGCGTGCAGCATTCCGGGGAAAGCCGCCACCGCGCTCAGTGCGAGGAAGCTCCGCATAACTCGAGTTCCCGACATGGTCAGATCCGTCCTTCGGCCAGCCCGCTCCTGTTTCGGCGGATAGGCACAGTTTGCATATCGGCACTTCCGCCAGAAAACTTTAGGAACGGGACACCCACGAAGGCGGGGCGTCGCGGCGCGCGCCGCCCATCCGCCGCTTCCGGCGGAAATCGGGGAATTCGGGAGCAGCCGCCGAGCCGCCGGCGCGGGCCTGGGCGGCTTACCGGCCGCCGCCGCCGAGAAGCGTTTTCAGCGTCTCCAGGGTGCGCCCGGAGCCGGACAACAGGTTGGCCGGAAACCGGCGATATCCCAGCATCTCGCTGTAAATGGCCTGTTCGGCGTTGGCGTTCACGGCCAGGCCGGCCATGTATTGCAGCCGCAGGTTGCCGTCGCGGTTGATTTCGGCGCCCTGCAGCCAGGGCATCAGGTCCCGGTCCTGTCCGGCATAGGTGGACAGCAGTTCCACCGCGGTGCCCAACCCGACCTCGCGCAGCGACTCGGCGACGCGGGCGTAGGCGGGCTCCTCCAGCCGCGCCTGGATGGCGTCCACGTCGATCCGGCCGGGACTCCGCTGGCCCAGCAAAAGCACGTCGTATCCGCCTCCGTCGATTTCGTTGGCCCACACCGATCCGCCCGGGAACACCTCGAAGAAAGTGGCGATCTCGCTCTTCACCACCTCCCTGTCGCTCTCGTACAACGGGACCCACTGGGTCACCACGCCGTCCGGATTGAGGCGCTCGCGGACCAGCTCGAAATACTCCCGGGAGTACAGCGTGGCGCTGCCTTTCACCCACGGGTGAATGGGATCGCTGGTGACGATGTCGTACCGGTCGCGCGTGGTGAGCGCGAAGTGACGCGCGTCGTCGTAGAAGATCCGCGTGCGCGGGTCGTTCATCACGCCGTAGTTCTCCCTGGCGAAGAACCGCGCCGCCGCGGGAGGGACGATCGGCTCCATTTCGCACACCACGATTCTGCGGATGCCGGGGTGCGTCACGAAGGTCCCCGCGGTCACCCCCGCGCCGAATCCCACGACCAGCACGGATTCCGGCCGCGGGTGGGTCAGCGCCGGCAGGTGGCCGAGCATACGCTGCAGCCGCATGTCGTAAGGCTCGGTGGAAGCTTCCACCTTGCCGCTGACGTGGAACTGAACGGCGCCGTCGTTCCAGCGGGTGATGGCAATCGAGGAGTTCATGCCTTCGCCCACGTAGAGCAATTGGGAATTGGCCGCCGAGGTGATCATGCGGCGTCCATAGGCGATCAGGTTTCCGGGCACGGGGGCCACCCCCGCCGCCAGGTAAGCCACCGCGCCCAGACACGCCGCCAGCCCCGCCAGCGCGCCCGCTCTGCTCGCCGCCCGCCAGGCCGCCGGAACCAGCATGAACAGGGCGCCCAGCGCCGCAAGCGACATGAGCGCGCGCTGGCATTGCTGGGTGCCTATGCGCGGGATGAGGATCGTGCTGAAGGCCAGCGCTCCCAGAATCGCGCCGAACGTATTGGCGGCGTAGACGCCGCCCACCAGGCGGCCCGGATCGCGCCGCGGGTCCGCCACCGCCGCCAGCGCCAGCGGGAAACTGGCGCCCCAGCACAGCGTGGCGGGGAGAACGGTCCAGATGGCCCGCGCCATATCCACCTGGAAGGCGATCCACGGACTTCCGGACAGCAGCGGGTTGATGGGCCAGTACGGCAGGGACCGCGACAGGGTGAAGGCCGTCCAGGCGATCGCCCCGGCCAGCAGGAGCTGGCAGATCCCCAGCGCCGCGCGCGGCCGCGTGGAACGGGAAAGCACCGACCCCGCGGCGCTGCCCAGGCCGATCCCCGCCAGAAAGACAGCCAAAATGATGGAAAACGTGTAGACCGTGGCGCCAAACAGCAGGCCGAGCAGGCGCGTCCAGACGACTTCCGCGCCCAAGGCCGTGGCCCCCGACAGTGCCACCGTTACGTAGGCGGCCTGGAAACCCCGCCGGCCGGCGCCACCGGGAGCCGCGGAATCGGCGGGCCCTCCGGCGGGCGCGCGCTGGGGCGTGGTCCGCGCGAGATACCAGCTTCCCAGCGCCACCAACCCGTTGATGGCGGCGGCCGCCAGAGTGGCCACCGCCATGTCGAATATCCGCAGCAGGTAGAACCCCGCCAGCAGGCAACCCGCCACCGCGCCGGCCGTGTTCGCGCCGTACAACAACCCCAGCCACGCCACCCCCCGCGGCGAAATCTCGATCCACCGCGCGATGGCCGGCAGAGACGCGCCCATCAACAGCGTGGGCGGCACCAGGCACACCGCGCACACCAGGGCGCGGAGCAGGATGGCCGGCATTCCGTGGCCCACCCCCGCGCTGTAAATGCCATCGATCAGCGGCATGCCGAACAGCACCAGGATGCCGCAGACTCCGATCCCGGCTTCGATCAGCGCATACACCAGCAGCGGATGCCGCCGCCTGGCCGGCAGAAACCCCGGCAACGCCAAACTGCCCGCGCACAGGCCGCCCATGAAGGTGGCCAGGAGAACCCCCAGAGAAACGGCAGTCGAGCCGATGGCCAGTTGCAGTAACTGGTACCAGACGATTTCGTAGATCAGCGCCGAACAGCCGCTGGCGGCGAATAGCAGCAGGAGTACCGGAAGGAATCGCGAAGCGTCGAAAGCGGTGGTGGATTTCAGGTCGTTCTCGGGCATGGAGGAAGGCCGCCTGCGTTTGGCTGGAACCTCGCATCATAGCACTTCGTGGGACGCTTCCCGGCGTGCGGCCCGGCCGCCCTCCCGGGTATCTCGAGGCTTCTCACGATGGCGGCCAACTTTCGAGCCGGGTCGTCAGGCGCGTTTGCGGGGAGCTACTCCCTCAAATGAGGTCATAGGATCACCCCAAACGCGGGCAGCGTTGGTGGCAAGGAGTAACATGGTTGGAGGCTCTATCTTCGTGGCGGATTTCCGGCGAGCGGTTTGGCGGCGGCGCGGCCATCCGCAACGTCTACGCTCAACTGGAAAGCTTGGCGGTTCCGGGAGGCGTGGTGACTCCGGCGGCGACGGCTACCTGAATCAGCCCGGCCAGATTACTCACACCCAGTTTCTTCATCATGGTCTTGCGGTAACTCCGGATGGTGCTGTGCTCCAGCTTGAGAATGGTGGCGACTTCCTTGCTGCTCTTCCCTTCCGCCACCAGCCGGAGCACCTGCAACTCGCGAGGCGAGAGCGAATCCAACGGGCTCTTTTCGGCGGCGTCCAGGCTTCCCCGCTGCAAGCGCTCCACCAGCCGGCCGGAGATGCTGGAGCTCAGGTAGGTTCCCCCCCGCGCCACCACGCGCAGCGCATTCAGAACCTCGCCAAACGATGCCTGTTTCAGGACGAAGCCCCGCGCGCCGGCGCGGATTGCGCCCATCACCGACCGTTCGTCGTCGCACATCGAGAGGATGACGACTTTGGCATTGGGAAAATGCCGCACCAACTGGACGGTGGCTTCGATGCCGTTGACGCCCGGCAGGCTGATATCCATCAGCACCAGGGAGGGATTGGTCTCCTGGCAGACATGCAGGGCTTCCGCACCGTCGTCGGCTTCTCCAACCACGCGAAACTCCGGGTCGCGGGCGAGAATGGCGCGGATGCCTTCCCGAACTACCCGATGGTCGTCAACTACCACAATGTCGAGGGACATTTGCCACCTTGGCTGGGGTGTTTCTAGTTACGACCTAATACTCAACTCGGTAAGTAGTTTAACTCGGATTTCAGGCTTGTCAACAGAGAAATAGGGGCAAGGCCAATGGCTGCCCGCCAGCCGGGCTGGGACGGACGGCGATCCGGGTTTCCCCCCAATGGACCGTTCCTGAAACTCAGTTGGCGGACCGGCCAACCGGGCGCCGGCTCATCGGCGTCCAAGCCGCTGCGCGGATTGGATTTCAAAGGAGTTAGCAGCCGGATGACGCTGGAGGTTTCATGAAACCGGTAGGGCCGGCCGGCGCGGTGGCGTCCAACCGCCAAGTAACCGGCCGCGGGCAAAACGGTGCTCGAAAGTCTGAATGGGCCGTTCTTGGGACGCCTATCTATGCCGATGAACTCGAGTGAGGCGGTTTTCTTCAATCGGTTCTTATCGGCAGCCGGTCCGATCCTCGCGCGCAATCAAATTGCGCCCGCTTTGGAGCCATTCGCTGACAGCTTCGCACGCATCCAACCAACCCATGGCTGCTGTCCCGACGTCCGGAGGCACACTGGGCGATGGCGGCACATTCGCTCGACATGTCCGTGCGTCGAGGGAAGGCCGGGAGGCCCGCTACCAGCCGGAAGAAACCGGACGTCGGGAAGGCGCGGTTCCGGCGGTTTGCGATCCGAGAAACCGCGCCGGACGGAGCCGCGGCCGGCGATTGCGAATCGCTGGTGGCGCATCTTCGACAACCGGTCCACGATGGCCGGGTGGTTTGGCAACCTGCCCCAGACCGGTTGCTCTATCGCCTGCAAGCATGCTAAAAAAGACCTGCGGAATCGCGGCCGCTGCCCGCACATGGCGGTTCTTCGCAGTGCATAGCTCAGGCGTAGTTGTCACGTATGGCACGCTCGCACATGGAACATGACCCCGCGGCACCATTCGATGCGGGGTCGGGCCGGCGGATTCCCACGCGCAGGTGGGTGGCCGGAGCGCTCATGCTGGGCGTCGTGGGAGGGTACTTTGCAGTGTGCCTCCCCAGACCCAACCGTGAACCGGTAGCCGCCGCCGGATTATACGCGCGGTTGACGGATGCTTTCGTGGCGGGCCGGACCAGCCTGCTGGTCAAACCGGATCCGAGACTGCTGGCGCTGGCGAATCCCTATCAGTTCTGCGCTCCCTACCGGCTGCACGACGCGAGTCTGTACCAGGGCAAGTACTACCTCTATTTCGGTCCCACGCCCGTGATAATCGCTCTTTTGCCGTACAAGCTGGTGACCGGCTCGTATTTGTCGAGCCGGATGGCCGTTCCGCTTTTCTGTTCGCTGGGCTTCCTGTGTTCCTGCGCGGTTTTCTATGTGTCGATCGGGCGGGCGGGATGGTGCTGTCCGCTATGGCTGGAAGTGGCCGTCATCGTGTCGCTTGGAAACACGCAACTGGTCTGCTTTCTGTTGATCCGGGCCATGGTCTATGAAGTCGCAATATCCTCGGGGTACTTCCTGGTGATGGCCGGTTTTCTGTTGGCGGCCTGGTCGCTGGGAGTGAAGAAGCGGCTCTCGTGGGTGCCCCTGGCGGGTCTGAGCTTCGGGCTGGCCGTGGGGTGCCGGCCACACCTGGCGCTGGTGGGGGCGCTGATGACCGTCTTCATCGCCGTCAAGTTCCGGCGAAGCGCCGCCACGCTCATGCGGTTTGTGGCACCCATCCTGGTTGCCGGCGCCGGGCTGGCGGTCTATAACTTCGTGCGGTTCGGCAACCCCTTCGAATTCGGCCTTCGCTTTCAAGTCTCCTCCATCCCGGGGGGGCCCGGTCTGCACCTCAAAGCGTCCAGTTTTCTCCCCAGCATGGAGCGCTTCCTGCTGGGGCCGCCTATCGTGGACGGCGTGTTCCCCTATCTGCATCCGTTCTACGCATCTCTTTTCATAGACCATCCATCGAGGCTTTCGGGACGCATGTACTGGACGCCCGGGGCGGCCATTCCCGTGCGGCCGGACGACATATATCCGGAACCCTCGATCGGTCTGCTGGCCGCGGCGCCTCTCTCGGTTTTCGGACTGCTCTCGTTCTGGCTGCTTCGCGCCGGCCCGCCCAACGGCGGGGATGCCGGTTTCACCCTCTGGCTGGTCCGGAGCATGCTGGTGTGCTCTCTGGCGATATTGTGTTTCACGTCGCTTACGGGCTGGGTGGTGGGCCGTTACGAAGTCGATTTCGCACCGCTGATAATCCTGGCTTCCTGTTGCGCGGCAGTGGGGGTCTGGCAGAATCGCGCCGGCATGTCCGCGACCCGCACGAAGTTGCTGCGGATCTCCATTCTGGTGTGCGCCGGCTGGTCTATTCTGTTGAACGTGGCCTTCGAAACTCCCAGCTTCGAACAGGTGAACCGGTACCTCTCCGCACGATAGCGCCGCTTCCGGCGCCGGCGGCGAAGGCGGGCCGGCGCTTACTTCGCGTCCAGGATAAAGGTCGGCACGATTCCCGAGACCGTCGAGAACCCCGCCGTGCCCGCCGACAGCCACGTCGAGCAGCCCTGCACCTTGCCCAGGTACGCATGCGGATGCACATCCACCTGCATGTCCCGGAACTCGAGGTTCCCGAAGCTCATCAGCGGGAACACGCTGCGCTCCGGCTGCACCCGCTCCTGCACCACGTAGGGGGCCCGCAGGGCTTGTTTGAGCCCGCGGTCCCAGGCGGCGGCGTCCATCTCCCAGCCGAAGTAGGTATGCATGTCGCTGTAGTCGTCGTTGGGCTTGAGCGCCAGTTTCTCGCGGTTGGCCGCGATGAACTCCGGCAGGTCCACCGGCTTGTCTTCGTAGGTGGTCCTTGAGGCGGACACCAGGCGTGTCCACGGAACGTGGTCGCGGATCGCCTTGCGCTCGGCGGCCGGGAACTTCCCGGTCAGCGTCTCGTCGGTCAGCAATCCGAACATCGCCTTCTTGTGCGCCAGTTCCGACCGGAAACTGTTCACCACGCACACCGCACGGTCGCGGTACGCCTGCACCAGGGGATGCGAGAGGTCGAAGCGGATCAAAAACTCCTGCACGCCCACCCGCCGGTATACCACGTCGATCTCGAACGAGCCCTTGCGCAAAACCCGGTTGCGGTACTCGAGCTGCTCCGGAGAGACGATCTCCACCGCGTACCCCTCGTCGCGAAAGAAATCGCGGAACCCCTCGAATTCGCTCTGCCCCGAGTGGTACGCCGTACGGAATTCCACGATGGCGATGTTGGGTTTCTTGGATCCCCCGAACTGCCGGTACGATTTCAGCAGCGCCTGCAAGAGGTACTTGCGGCCTCCGACCTTGGCCAGCGAATACTTTTTGCGGAATTCCTTCACCGGCGGCAGATCGTAGAACAGATCCGACAGCGCATCGGCATACCCCGCGCCGGTGGGCGAGTCCGCGTTGTATTCCACGAAGCGCAGGCGCCCGTCGAACAGGTGCGTGTCCAGGCGTGCGGCCACTTCCAGCGCCTGATATCCCGGGTCGATGGATGCCAGCATCTTCTCGGCGGGCAGCAGTTCCAGCCGCGCCAGCAGCGCCGGAGAGGCCAGCACCATCTGCTCCATGCGGTCGATGGCGGCCACCAATGCCTCGCCGCCGCGGACCAGCGACTCGTACTGGCGGCGGGAAAGAAAACTAGGCCGAAGAAATGGACAAATCAGCCTTCCGCCCGCGGATAGATTCAGAGTCTCCATGCGCCGGTGCAAAGCTTCCGCCCACGCAAGATCGCGGAAGGGACCATTTTCCAGCAGCTTGTTGTATTTGGCGACTGCGTCGTCCAAGAGGGACATTCTGGCTCGAAAACCTGTTCTACCATCGAGTATCCCACAGAAGTTCGGAAAGCGGTAGGTTTACGACCTGAAATGCTCCGGCAAATGGCTGAAACTAAAACACTTACATTATTCGACAAGATTGGACAAAAACTTGCTCTGAAACCGCCCGCGGGCGGTTTTCACGGTGGCGGGGGTAAAGTTAGCGGCTTACTTGTGTTCTTCCTTCGCTAGTTTGGCCTGTGCTTCGTCCAGCTTTCGATTGACCAGCGCCATCTCTTCGGCGTCCACATCGGTCTGTCCGGGCTTCTGGGCTTCCTTGAGGGATGCCTGCCATTGGGCGATGGCCTCCTTGGTGCGGCCCAGTTTCGCATACACGTCCCCCAAGTGATCGTAAACCGTGGGATCGGGCATATGTTCCAAGGCGCGTTCCAACAACCCCTCGGCTTCGGCGTACTTCGCCTGGCGGTAACGGACCCAGCCCATGCTGTCCAGAAACGCGCCGTTATCGGGCTGCAATTCGAGCGCCTTCTTAATCAATTGAGCGGCCTCATCGAGGCGCACGTTGCGGTCGGCCAGCATGTAGCCCAGATAGTTCAGCGCATTGGCGTGCTTGGGGTCGAGTTCCAGAACTTTGCGGAACTGCTTCTCGGAAGCGTCGTACTGCTTCTGCCGTTCGAGCATGGCGCCCCGCATGAACCACACCCCGGCCTTCTCGGCGTTCGAGGAAGCCGCCTTCTCGCTCTCGTCCAGCGCCTTGGCCATTTCGGACCACCGCTTGCCCCGTTCGTAGGCCTCGGCGATCTGTCCCAGAATCTCGAACCGCTCCTGGCGCGCTTCCTCGGAAGACGGCGCGCGCCCGATATCCTCCAGTACGGTCCGGTACACCGCGATGGCATCGTCCAGCTTGCCTTCAATCTCCAACTGCAGGGCTTCGTTGATGCGCACCGGCAGGCTCTCGGGATCCAGTTGCCGGGCGCGGTCGGCCGCCTCGCGGGCCTTCGCCAGGTCGTGCTGCTCGCGGTAGATATAGCTGAGCCGCAGCGGAAACGAGGGTTCGCGCCGGTTGGCCGCCGCCAGCCGCTCGAAGATCTTGCGGGCCTCGTCGAGTTGCGGGGGACTGACCTTCAGGAACTCGTCGGCCAGGTCGTAGGCGATCTTGTCGTCGTCCGGCGCCATGTCCAGCGCCTGGCGGAACACCTCGATGGCCTCCTTGTGCTTTCCCGATTTGCTATAGGCGTCGCCCAGATCGGCCAAAACCTCCTCGTTGGGAGCCTTGTCGGTGGCGGCCTTGAGAGTCTCGATGGCGCTCTCGGAGTCGCCCAGGTCCATGTAAAGTTTGGCCAGGCTCTTGACCGCGTCGGCGTTGCCGGGGTCGGCCTTCAGCGCCGCGCGGAACGCTTTCTCCGCCTCGGGGGAGTTGTTGGACGCGCTGTAGAGCTTGCCCAACGTGGTCCAGCTCTCGGCGTCGCCCGGTTCCTTCGCGGCGATCAGCCGGTACTGCTCGATGGCCTTCTGCACCGAGGCTTCGGCGTCCCGTCCGTTCTGCGCCATCCGCATGTACACGCTGCCCAGGATGCGCCGGGCGTTCACGTTGTCCGGGTCCTTCTTCAGCATGTCTTCGGCCACGGCGATCGCGTCGGCGAGACGGTTCAGGTGCACGTACAGCTCGGTCAGCTCATCGGCGACGATGCCCACGGTGGGCGCCAGTTTCAGCGCCGCCTCATAATATTTCACGGCGCGGTTGGCGTACTCGCGGCTGCCTTGCGCCCCCGCCATTTCCGCGTACAGCCGGCCCATGGCGAAGTTGTAATAGGCTCCGGCCCGGTCGTCGGATGCGCTGGCCGGATCGGCCGGGGGCCCGGGAGCCTGCGCCGGGCCCGTCTGCGCGAGCGAGACGGCGCCGAGCGCGGCGATGAGGAGGACTGTTTTGGCGGAGCGAATCATGCGGATCCGACTTTCTTCCGGCCCCGTGGAACACCCAGTTGGCCGAAGATCACATTTTTATTGTATAACGGGGTCTCGTAGCGAATATCCGGGAACCTGGCAGTGTCCGACATCGAACCTCCGTCCCTCCTTCGCATGGAAGATCCGTCTGCAACGCTGGACGCGTCCGGGCGCCCCCTGGTTGCGGTGGTTGGCCCCACCGGAAGCGGGAAGAGCGATCTGGCCCTCCATCTGGCCGAGGAGTTCGCGGGCGAGATCGTCAATTGCGATTCCCTCCAGGTCTTCCGCTACTTCGATATTGGAACCGCCAAGACGCCGCTGGCCGCGCGCCGCGGCATTCCGCACCATCTCGTCGACATAGCCGACCCCGATCGGTTGTTCACCGCCGGCGAGTACGCCCGCATGGCTCGCGGAGCCATCGCGGACATCTCCGCGCGCGGCCGCCTTCCCATCGTGGCCGGCGGCACCGGATTCTACCTGCGCGCCCTGTTGGACGGCTTGTTCGCCGGCCCGCCGCGCGACCCCGATCTGCGCCGCCGCCTGGGGGCGCGCGAGACGCGCCGCCCCGGCTCGCTGCACCGCCTGCTGAAGCGTTTCGATCCCCAGGCCGCCGCCCGGATTCATCCCCACGACGTGCCCAAGGTGACGCGCGCCATGGAGGTCTGTCTGCTCACCCGCCGTCCGGTGAGCGAGCTGTTTCGCGAAGGCCGCGACCCGCTCGCCGGATACCGCGTGCTGAAACTCGGCCTCCAGCCGGGCCGCGACGCGCTCTACCGGCGCCTGGACGAGCGCTGCCAGGGGATGTTCTCGGGCGGCCTGGTGGAAGAGGTGCGCGGCATTCTCGCCATGGGGTTCGCGCCTTCCGCCAAGCCGTTCGAATCGCACGGATACAAGCAGGCGCTGCAGTTGTTCTCGGGCGAACTCAACCTCCACAACGCGGTCTTCTATGCGCAGCGCAACACGCGCAACTACGCCAAGCGCCAACTCACCTGGTTCCGCCGCGAAGCCGGCCTGGTTTGGCTCGAGGGCTTCGGCGATTCCGAGGCGGTGCGCCACACCGCCAGTGTGCGCGTCCGCTCGTTTCTCGGCCGTTGACCGGCCATTTGCGCCGGCCGGCGGAACATTTCGCCGCCTGGTTCGTAATGTACTTCAGTAGGCGAGATCTCAACTACCGAAGTTCATCGAAAGTCACTCTTGGAGAAACGAACATGCATAGGACACTTGCGCTTCTTTTCGCCGTCGTTGCGCTAGCCGTAGCCGCCGGCAAGACCTACACCATTACGCTGAATCGTCCGACCACCGCCGGCGCCACCGAATTGAAGGCGGGGGAACATCAATTGCGATTGGTGGACGGCAACGCCTTCATCATCGATGGCAAGCCGGACACCCGCACGCCGGTGAAGGTGGAGACCGTGAACGAGAAGTTCAGCCACACCAGCGTCATCCTATACGTCGGCAGTGGCAAGACGCGCATAACGGAAGTCAGCCTCGCTGGCTCGAATACCAAACTGGTGGTCGCCGAACCCGGCGTGGGCGCCGGATCCGGAGCCAACGGCGCTACCGGCGCGAACAACTAGGTTCTCGGCCGCCGTGGGGTGCGCACGCCACGGCTCCGCGCCGCTTGCGCCGTCCACACCGTTGTTACACTGAGTGTGAAGTGACCATGGTGCGGCTCCTCACGCTGGCGGTGGCTCTTGGCTGCGCGCTCCGCGCCGGCACGGTGCTGGTTCTGCCATTCGCCAACCACTCCGCGGCGGCCAACCTCGACTGGATCGGCGAGAGCATCGCCGAGACCGTGGGCGACGCGCTGGCTTCCCAGGGGCTGCTGGTGCTGGATCGCGAGGACCGTCTGGAAGGGTACCGGCGCCTGTCGCTCGGTCCCGGCGCCGAGCTCACCCACGCCTCCGCCATCAAGATCGGCCAGTCTCTGGACGCCTCCATCGTGATCTACGGCGAGTACGAGCAGCAGCCCGCCGCCCAGGAGGCGTCCAAGGGGTCGCTCCGCATCGCCGGCCGGGTTCTCGATCTGAAACGCATCCGCCAGACCTCGCCGATCGCCCAGTTCGGCGCGCTCGAGGAACTCCCCGGCATGGAGGTACAACTCGGCTGGGAGGCGCTCCGCCAGATCGACCCCCGGACATCCGTCTCCCAGGCGGAGTTCGCCGTGCTTCACCCGGCCGTCCGCCTGGACGCCATGGAGAGCTACGTGCGCGGGCTGCTGGCCGCCACGCCGGAACAGCGCCATCGTTTCTTCGCTACCGCCGCGCGCCTGGACGGCAAGTTTTCCCAACCCTGTTTCCATCTCGCCCGGCTGGCCTGGGAGCGGAAGGACTACAAGACCGCGGCCGCCTGGTTCGAGCGGGTCTCCCGCGGCGATTCGCACTACTACCAGGCCCGCTTCTTCCTCGGCCTCTGCCGCTACTACGGAGGCGATGCCGCCGCCGCCGCCCAGGCCTTCGAGCTGGTGGCCGAGGCCGTGCCCCTCAACGAGGTCTACAACAACCTCGGCGCCGCCCAGGTGCGCCGCAACGACCTGCCCGCCGCCATCGCCGCCTTCCGCAAGGCCGTCGAAGGCGACGACGCCGATCCCGACTACCATTTCAATCTCGGCTACGCCCTGTGGCGTTCCGAGGACTTCGACGGCGCCGCCTCGAGCCTGCGCGCCGCCCTCGAGCGCGACCCCGGCGATAGCGAAGCCGCCGCCCTGTTGGGCCGCGCCCAAAAGCAGGACGGCCCCCGTCCCGGCGATCCCCGCAGCGAAGGCCGCCAGCGTCTCAAGACCGGCTTCGAGGAATTCGCCTACCGCCAGCTCCAGGCCGAACTGGCCGCCGGGAAAGAGTAGACCCTCGGGGCTGTCGCGCGGTAACCGCTCCGATCGCAGGCCTCCGCTCCGCGAGGATCCGGCGGCGGCGGACCGGCACGAAAGTGGAACCGGGCCCACGGCCGCAGCGTACATGCCTTCATGCTCCGACCCGTGCCGCTGGTCTTGCTGGTGTCCGCCCTGTGCCCCGCGCAGGACGTGAATGCCATCCTCAAGCGGTTCCTGGAAGCGGAAGGCCGGAACGGCGAAAAAGCCGGACGGTACACCTATGTGGAACACGCCGACTACTTCAATTTCGACAAGAACGGACGGGCGAATAAGGTCCTCTCGGAGACGCACGAAATCGTTTTCGTGGAGGGTGGACCCTACCGCAAGCTGGTGGAGCGCAACGAGAGACCGCTGGGCCCGCGGGAACAGGCCAGGGAGGACAAGAGGCTGCAGGCGTTTGCCGCGTTGCGGCGCAAGAATGCGCACTCCGGCGTATTCCACAGGACCTTCAACCTGGGCTCGGACGACGATCTGCTCACGCTGTTCGACAACCGTCTGGCGGGCGAGGAGGAGGTCCGGGGACGAAAGGCGCGGGTGTTGGAGTGCACTCCCAAGGCGGGGCTCAAGCCGGCGGACACGCGCGAAAAGCAAGCCACGAATTTCCGGCGCAAGCTGTGGATAGACGAAGAGGACTACACGCTGGCGCGGTCGGTGTACACGGTGGTAGGGCCGGACGTCGGTACCACGGCGGGCACGACGTATTCGCGGGAGTTCGAGAAGATCGGCGGCGATGTGTGGATGCAGACTTCGTGGGTGATCGACGGGCACTTGCAGTTCGCGAAGCTGATCAAGCCGAAGGTGCGGACCGAGTACACGGACTCGAAGTTTCGGAAGTTCGATGTGCAATCGACGGTGACGGTGGACGCCGGGGAGTAGCAGGGGAACCGGGCCAGGCGGGCTGTACCGTGGGCGTCAGGCAGCCCATGGAGACTCGATCCGGAGGTTTGCACGGCGCGGTAGCGCCCGATGCAAGAACCGCGTGCGTCAGGAGCGCCGGCACGGACCCGTGCGGGGGCGCCGGGTAATTCGCATTCCGGCAGCGCCCTAATCCCCGCACCCCGTTCGGCCGATATGGACGGTGTGTTGTCCTCCCAACCGAGCGCCGCTTCGGCATGCCCGATGCCGCCGCCAGTCACATCCAGGTGCGCACTCCCGAAGGTTGTGCCAAAGCCGCGGTTCAGTTCGGCCGGGGAAAGCCGCCCCGGCAAACCGCCGCCTATAGCGAGTTGAGCGGCGACTCGTGGCGGATCGCCCGGCGCACGTAGTAGTCCGGATCCGCGAATTTCGATTGAAAGATGCGCTCCCAGCGCGCGTTGTCCCGGCACGCGGCACAGGTTCCGCACCGGCACCTCCGCTGCCTCGCGTTGTGCGCCCGCGGCTCGCGCCCCGCCGGAGCCCGAGAGGTCTTCCGGCTCATGCGGGGTTGGTTGCGCTGCACCTCGATGGCGCTCGAAGCCAGCAGCGCCGCAATCTGAGATTGGTCGGCAAGTTCCATACAAGTAATGAGTAAGGTGCCCGCCGGCGGCAAACAAGCCCCCTGTGTTCCAGTACTCGGGCGATGGCGGACTAGCCCGCGGGCGCTCCCGGTACCGGGTATCGGTTACGGCCGCGCCGCTTCCGTCCACAAAGGCGTGCCCTTGATATAGGCGATGCCCTTGAACAGCGCGACCAGCTCCCCATCCTCGCCGGTGACCCGCACCAGGCAGGTGGACAGCTTGTGGGTGCGCGAGATCTCCTCGGCCGTGGCGGTGAGCCGGCCCGACCGCACGGCCTTGAACCAGGTGACGTCCACCTGGGTGCCGACGGCCACCACCCCATGGGAATTGCAGGCCAGCGCGAAGGCGAGGTCGGCGAGCGTGAACAGCGCGCCGCCCTGCAGGATGCCGACGCTGTTCAGATGGCGGGGTTCGACCGTCAGCTCCGCCCGGCCGAAACCGGTGCGGACTTCGGCGATCCGGATCCCGTTCTCGCGCGCGAAGCGGTCCCGTTCGAAGAACGCCGCCACCCGCTCGCCGTGCTTCCGGTCTGGTGTTTCCATCGAGCCTCCTCCGAACAGTTTGCATCGTCAGCCCCTGGCGGCGCAAACGCGGCGGCCGGCGGCCGGCGTCCTGTGCGACGATCGATGGTGACTCCCCGATTATGAAACACCCAGGCCGGGTCGGTGAGGAATGGGTCGTGGCCGCGCACCGCCTACGTTCTTCGCCGTCGCAGACGGCGCACGATACCTAACCCCGCCAGCGCCGTCGCCAGCAGAAGCCAGGAGGCCGGCTCGGGCACACCCGCCGCACTTCCATTCACGACTACCTCGAAGTTCGCCGTGCCGATCACGTCATCGTCGTCCGAACCATTGGGACCGCCCTGGACCATCAGCGTGCCGAAATAGGAGTCGGGGGCGAACGGCGTGGGAATCGTGACCGTGAAGAAATCGAACGGCCCCGCCGATTCGCCCACATCGAGTGTGAGCGGCGCATTCACGAGGAAGTAATCCGGGACGTCGTAGTCGCCGACTCCGAATCCCGTCAGACTGATATCCGCCCCGTTGATGTAGTAGAGTGTATCGTCGCTGGTATTGTCGATGGTCCCCTGGAACGTGAGCGTATCGCCGGGCGAGCCGGACAGCGTCGCGTCGGTGAAATCGACCGTAATCACGCCGGCGTGCGCGCCGGCCGCAAGCAACATGGGGGCCAGCAGCAGCGCCAGCCGGTGGTAGTTTCGATTCGAGTTCATTGTCATCTCCTCGATTACGGCAGGGTGATTCGGCTGGCGCTGGTGAACGAGCCGCCGGTGTAGGTGCCGCCCACACTCAACACCGCCGCGGCCCCGGAATTGCCGGTGCTGGCGGGAAACCGCAGGGCCGTGGAGGCCGCCGCCCCGGAGGCCAGGTCGCCCAGGGGTTGCGGCAGCGCGGTGGTTGTGGCTTGTGTGCCGATCTTGCCCAAGGTCAACTGAACGTTCTGCGCCAGCGTGCCGCCCGCATTGGTAACGGTGACAGAGACGACGACCTCATGGGTTACGCTGTCGCGCGACAGAGTTTTGGTGACCACGAGCTGCGCCGGCGTGGGCTTGACGTTGATGGTGGCCGTCCCGCTGGCGCTGTTGTAATCCGTGGTATCCGTTGGGGTGAAGGCGGCGGAAAGCGTCTGGCCGTTGCCCACCGCCAGCACGGTGCCTGCCGGGGGATTGTACTGGAACGATCCCGGCACGTTGGCGGTGGCGTCGAGCTGCGCGGCTCCGAGCGCCGTTCCGTAGGGGATATCGGCTGGGTTGGACCAGGCGATCGCCGGCGTGGCTTTCGAGATGAAGAGCTGTTGGGTATTGTCGCCGCTCGCCGCAAAGCCCGTGCCGGGAATGTAGCTGGCCTGGATGGTGTAGCTGCCCGCCGCGGTTCCGCCGGGGACGGAGAAGGCGGCGCTGGCCGATCCGTCGATCACGCTGGCGCTGACCGTGGTACCTAGCAAGGTGAACGCGACCGAGCCGCTCGTCACCGTGGAGGTGCTGGTGACCGTTGCGCTCAGGGTAATGTTCTGCGCGTTGGGGCTGTAAACGATCGGCGCGGGCGCGCTCGCCGTGGTGGTGGTCGGCGTCGCCGGGCTGAACTTCATCACGAAAATTTCGCTGGCTGCCCCGCTCGCGGCGAGCAACGGAAGCGTGTTGTTGTCGCCGTCCCACGAGTTGTAACCGCTCCACCCGGAGACGTATACATCGTGCTGTGGGTCCACCGCTATCGAGCTGGCTTCATCCCATCGCAGAACCCCGTAAAGGGTGTGCCATTGGTATCCGCCGTTGTTGTCCAGTGCCAGGAGGTAGTGACCGCCCCCGCCGGTCGGGGCGGTGTCATGCAGAGGAGCCGCGTTGTTGTAGCCCACCAAGTCGCCCGGACCGTCTACGAGCACCGTCGAAGGACCGTACAGGGCGATACCCTCTCCCCAGGTATTCTGCACGTTTCCGCAGTAAAAGGTGTGCCAGAGGTAGTTGCCGTTGGTATCCAGCTTGAGAACGACGGCGACGTTACCCGCAACGCCCGTCCCTCCGTATGCGAAGGCGTTCAATGGCGCCTGGCCGCTTGGCCCGTTCCACCCGGCTGGCACGGTGCCGGCAACGTACACGTTGCCGCCGTCCGACGCCACAGCGAAGCCGCCGCCTATGCCGAAGACGGATTCCCACTGCTGCGCTCCTGTGGAATTGGAAATCTTCCAGACTGCCACGTTGTCATTGTCATTCCCGGCAACAATCAGATTCGAGGAGGCGTCGAAGGTTATGGACTGTCCATACGTGTAGCCGAAGGAGCCGCCCGGCGGGGTGAAATAAAAGCCAACCCAGCCAAATGCGATGCCCCCCAGCACAGCCTGCGCCTGCATGACGAACATCGCTCCCATCTGGTTCGCGGGCAGGCTGCCGTTCGGGGCAAGACCGTTGTCAATGGGCTGACCTCCGCGCCAGCCGCCCGAGGCTCCGCCAGTGATGTAGACGTAACCATCGGCGGGGTTGTAGGCCATGCCGTAGACCGCGCAGGTCCGCCAATAACTCGAGTAGCCCATGTTGGCGTTCGCGATCATGTTTCCCGCGGGGTCCGTTTCCATCACGAAGCACCCGCCGGTGCCGTCATTGTTGACATTGCCGTTGCCGGCGACGTAGATGTTGCCGGCCGAGTCGAGGGTGATCGCCTTCGGCTCGACGTCGGTCCACGGCTGCTGTGGCTCGTAATCGGGGTAGAATTTGCTCCAAAGCAACTGGCCGGTGGGGCTGATCTTCGTCAGGTAGCCCACATAGCCTGGGGTCGGATCCCCAGGCAGCGCGCTCCCGTATGTGTTAAAGGGGTACGTGGTTGTGCCGGTCACATAGAGGTTCCCATAGGCGTCCACCACGGTGGCGGGCTTGTTGGCGCCGTCGTTTGTGTCGCCGCCCATGAAAGTGTGCCACTGGTAGGCCGGAATGGGAACCGCGGGTGTGACGGCCATCATCCAGGCCGGTGCAACCGCTGTAACTGCCAGTAAACGTCTTAGCCAAGAGATCATATGGTCTGCTCCTCCGATCGCGGACCGGCCAGCCGTGTCCGCGTTCACTCGACCCATGCTAGGCAGGGTTCGCGGAGAAGTCGCCGTTAAGAGGGTATTTAACGGGTTAAACGCGCGTATTGCCAGCGCATTGCAACACTTACAAGAACCGGAGTAGGATTGGAAAATCGGCATTCCATTCAGAATCGTCCCGCCAACTCCCCGGCCGGCGCCGGGCAAAGGGGTGGATGCCCGTAAGGCCCGTGAGCACCTCGACAAGGTGCTGGCTTCCTCCGCGTTTGCCAGTGCTCCACGTTTGCGGGAGTTCCTGCGTTTCGTGGTGGAAGAGACCCTGGAAGGCCGGGCGGATGAGATCAAGGAAAGCGTCGTGGCGATGCACGTCTTCGGCCGCAGCGGCGACTTCGACTCTCACAGCGACTCGGTGGTTCGGGTCCAAGCCACGCATCTTCGCAAACGGCTGCACGAGTACTACCGGGCCGAGGGCCAGCATGATGGCGTGGTCATAGAACTCCCGCAGGGCGCTTATGTGCCTGTCTTCCGGCCCGTGGCCGTCCCGCCGCTCGAGGTTGCCGGGCGGCGGAGGCGAACATGGCCGCTGCCGGTACTGGCGGCGCTGGCTGTCCTTGCCGCGGCCGCGGCGGTGTGGACGTTCGGCCGGCTGGCACGGAACTCTCCCCCGTCGATCGCGGTGCTGCCGTTCGCCACCCTGGATGCCGCGCAGCAAGACGACTACCAGGCGGAAGGCATTGCGGAGGACCTGATGACGGCGCTCGCCCGGAACCCGGACCTGAGGGTGGTGGCTCGCACTTCGGCCTTCGAGTTTCGCGGAAAGAACATCAGCGCGCGGTCGGTGGGCCGCGACCTGGGCGCTAGCGTCCTGGTGGAAGGGAGCATCCGCGGGGACCGGGATCACCTGAAGATCACCGCGCAACTGGTGGATGCCGCGAGCGGATTCAACCTCAGGTCCGAGAGTTGGGAGGGGCCGGCCGCCGATCTTACGCTCTTCGAGGAGCAGGTTGTGCGGGCCGTACGCCAGGCGTTGGGAAAGACGTCCGGCAAGCGGGAAGCCACGGCTTCGGTAACCGCGATCCGTCCGCCCTTGCCCGGCGCCCAGGAAGCCTACTGGCGGGGAAGGTACCTGTGGGCCAAGGGATTCGAAGCCCGGGCTGAGAGCGTCCGGTTTCTGGAGGAGGCGGCGCGAGCGGATCCCCAGTATGCGCCGGCTTTCGCAGGTTTGGCCAGCGCCTACGCCGGCATGGCTTTCCAGGGGCAGGGCGACATCGACGAACTGCTGGCCAAGGCCAGGAGCGCGGGCGCGCGCGCGCTCCAGCTCGATCCGGATTCCGCCGAAGCCCTGTCTTCGCTGGCGGTGGTGAGTTATGCCTTCGACCACGATTGGGCCAGCGCGGAGCGGGGTTTCGAGCGGGCGTTGGCGCTCAATCCGAGCCTTGCCGGCGGTCACCTCAAGTACGCCCTGGGGTTGGTTACCCGCGCCAGGTTCGATGCCGCCATCGCGCACATCCGTGCGGCGCGGGCCTTGGACCCGCTTTCTTACTCCGTTGGTAACGAGCTGGCGGTGGCCTTGGAATGCGCCGGCCGTCAGGATGAAGCGATCGCTTCGGCGCGGCAAACGCTGCGCAGCGACCCCAAGTACGTGTACGCGCACGTGCCCCTGGGAAACGGCCTGGCCATGAAGGGAGACTACGCCGCCGCCATCGCCGAGTTCGAGCAGGCCATCCGGACACTGGGCCGGGAAGGGTGGATTCTTGGCCCGATGGGCTACACGCTGGCCCGCGCCGGAAGGAAGGCGGAAGCCGAGAGCATCGCCAGAGAGATCGAGCCGATGAATGGCTCCGCGGTGTTTCTCGCCCGTGTTTACGCCGGTCTGGGCGATAAGCCGCGCGCCCTGGACGCCCTCGAGCGCGCCTATGCGGATCGCGTCGTGGACCTCAACTTCATGGCCGTGGACCCGACGCTGGCCAGCCTGCGCGCGGAGCCCCGGTTCGTGGCGTTGAAGAGCCGCATGGGACTGTGAGGCTGCGCGGCGCCCCGCGGCGCTCTTGCCCCGCGAAAGGCGCCGTTCGACGGTAGCCATCCGCCGTTCATCGAAATGCGCGGGCGCGGGCGGGGCCGCCCGCTTTACTCTGGACCCATGCAACCAAACTATCAACCTCCTTACAACGCGGAACCCGGCCCGGCTTCCCCGCGGCGCTGGATTCCGGCCATCGTTCTGATCGGCATCGGCGTGGTCTTCCTGCTGGACAACCTGAACGTTCTTTCCATCGACCAGGTGATGCGGTTCTGGCCGGTGGGGCTGATTGCGCTCGGCCTGTTCCTGCTGATCGACCGCACGGTCTGGCGTTTCGGCGCGGGATTTCGCGGCTACGACGATCACCCCGGCGCTTCGGCGGGCGGCGGAAGCATCCGCGAGTCGGCCGTCTTCGGAGGGGGCAAGCGCCACATTACCATGCAGGATCTCACCGGCGGCAAAATCGACGCGGTGTTCGGCGGTTACTCGATAGATCTGCGCGAGGCCGCCATGAAAGGCGATTCGGCCGTGATCGTGGTCAACGCGGTGTTTGGCGGGACGGAACTGCGCATCCCCGAAACCTGGAGCGCGGTGGTGCAGGGACAGGGCGTCTTCGGCGGTTTCGCCGACAGCACCCGGCAGCCGGACCCGTCGCGAACGCCCAATCCCAAACGCCTGATCGTGAGGGGCAGCGCGGTGTTCGGCGGCGTCGAAGTCAAGAACTGAGCGCGGCATGCATCCGATTTTCGGAGGAGGCCGGCGCCTGCTCGCGTATCTGCTGGCGTGGCTGCCCGTCCTGGTGCTGCTGGCGTTCGTGGCAAAGGCCGCCGGCGGGCTGGCCTGGTGGCAGGAACTCGCCCTCCTGACGCCGGCCTGCGGAGTGTTCGCCTTCGCGTGTCTGTCTCCGTGGTATCTGTGCCGCGCCCTCCCGCTGCACCGCGTCGGATGGCTGCATTTGCTTTCCACCTTCGGCGTCGCGGCGGCGGCCGGGAGCCTGGTCTTCGTGGGCAGCATCAAGCTGGCGGCCCTGGCGCTGGCGGAGTTCCTTCCGGCGTGGAACTCGACGGGCGCCGCCGACCGGCCTCTGCCGCTGCTGTTCGGCATGGGCGTGCTGCTCTACATCCTGTCCACCGGCCTGCACTACGCCGCGCTGGCGGCCGGGGAATCGCGCGCCGCCGAAAGCCGCGCGGCCGAGGCCCGCACGCTGGCCCGCGAGGCCGAACTGCAAGTCCTGAGGATGCAGATCAACCCGCACTTCCTCTTCAACAGTCTGAACTCCATCGCCGCTCTGGCGACCCAGGACGGCCCGCGCGCGCGCGATATGTGCATCCGGCTGGCCGAGTTTCTGCGCAGCGGGCTCGGCCTGGGCGACCGCGAGTCCATTCCACTGCGCGAGGAACTGGCCCTGGCGCGCAGCTACCTGGATGTGGAGCGCGTCCGTTTCGGCGACCGGCTTCGCGTGGAAGAGGCCATCGATGCGGACTGCGAGGAGTGCGGGGTTCCCGCGCTGGTGCTGCAGCCGCTGGTCGAGAACGCCGTCAAGCACGGGATCGCCGGGCTGGTGGGAGGCGGCGCGATCCGTCTGGAGGCGCGCCGGCAGCAAGGCGGCGTGTGCATCGCCATCGAGAATCCCTTCGACCCGGACGCGCCCGCGCCGCGCCGGAGCGGGATGGGCCTGGCGCACCTGCGGCGCAGACTGCGGGTGCGCTATGGCGAGGCGGCGGTCTTCGAGCCGTCCTCCCGCGAGGGCCTCTATCGCGTCGTGTTGCTGTTGCCTTGCGGCTCGCCCATCGCGCCCAGCAGCCGGGAGTAGCCGGCGCGGCTTACCGCCAGGCGCGTGCCGTCGGCCAGAATGGCCACGCGGCTGTCCCTGGCGTACGGCTCGATGCGGGCGATGCGCTCCAGGTTGACGATGATGGAGCGGTGTATGCGAACGAACCGCGACGGGTCGAGCACGCTCTCGAGGGCGGAAATCGGCTGCTGTTTCAAATAGCCGCGGCCGCCCGAATGCAGCGAGACGTAATCGCCCTGGGCCTCCACGTAGTCCAGTTTCTCGAGCGGGATCACGTGAACCCTGGTTCCGTCCTTGACCACGATGCGCCGCGGCTGCCGTTCCGGCGCGCGGGCCACGCCCGACAACTCCGCCGCCGGGGTGTGTTGCCCCAGGCGAGTCTTGGCGCGCTCGAGCGCCCGCTCGAAGCGCTCCCTGGAAAACGGCTTCAGAAGATAGTCCACCGCGTGGGCGTCGAAGGCGCGCATGGCGTACTGGTCGTAGGCCGTGACGAAGATCACCGCCGGCGGGTTCGGGTTCCCCGTCGAGATCAGTTCGAGGACTTCGAAGCCGTCCAGTTTGGGCATCTGGACATCCAGAAACAGCAAGTCCGGCGCGGTCTCCGCGATGGCTTTGACGGCTTCGAACCCGTTGGCGCATTCCGCGGCGATCTCGATTTCCGGATGCGCCGCCAGCATCTCGCGCAAGTACTCGCGGGCCAGTTCTTCGTCGTCCACGATGACCGCGCGAAGTCTCGATTCGCCCATCTGCCAGTCACTGTAGCACGGCTGGGCGGCACGCCGGCCCGGGTCGGGTGGGGCCGCAGGCACGGCTGGGGCGGGCACGCCGGCCCGGTCGGGCGGGGCGGCAGGCACGGCTGGGCGGCAGGCCGGCCCAGCCGGGCGGGGCCGCAGGCGCGGCTGGGCGGCAGGTCGGCCCCGGTCGGGCGGGGCGGCAGGCACGGCTGGGCGGCAGGCCGGCCCGGGTCGGGTGGGGCCGCCGACACGGCCGGGCAGACGCGCCGGCCCAGTCGGGCGGACCGCAGCGGCAGAATGGCAGGTTCCGCAGTACCCCAAAATTGTACGATATAGTACGGAAATACCCATCCGCCTCCTTGCGAAATGTGTGCGAGAATAGATCACACTGGATGGATGTAAGGCCACCGAGGGTTGGGTAGGCGGTCGGAAAGGCGTGAATGTGAGCGATCAGTCCGAAACGCCGTTTGATAGTATTGAAGGCTCCCACGAGTACGTTGCCATGCTCGCGGATGCCGTCGACGAAGCCCGGCGCGATGTGGAGGCTGACATTGCAGCGGCCGAACAAGAAGGCGCGGATCGCCGGAAGGAAGCGCTGCTGCTGATTTCCTACAACCTCGCCAAACTCAATCTTCACATCACCACCAGCCGGCGAATTCTGAACGACCTGCGTTCCTTGCGGCGTCTGCTGCTCTCCGAGCGCACCGCATCCGCCGCGGAGGAGAAGGCGATGGCGCCCGGCGAGTAGCCGCCGGTTGCCGTTCAAGCACTTGCGGACAGTGCCGGCAGGGTTGCCACCTGTCGCCGGTGTATTGTGACCTTCCGCAGAGGCCCCGAGAACCCTCCGCGAGCGCGCTTGGCCAAGTCCACGAAATGCCAGAACCCTTATCGAATGCGGCCTTTCGTACCACTCTCGCTTGACAGAACCGCCTTGCGAGGGTACCATGCAAGAGGTGTCGCGCTCTGTCTCACAATAACACCTGACAGCGGTGGTTTCGGGGGACCCCGGATGACATTTCAGATCGGCGATAAGGTGGTTTATCCCAATCAGGGTGTGGGGACCATCGAGAACATCAGTACGCGTTCCTTCGGTTCCGACTTCCAGAAGTTCTACCTTCTGCGCCTGGGATGCAAGAGCATGACCGTGTTGGTGCCGTTCTCCAATGTGGCCGATATCGGTTTGCGGCGCGTCACGAAAGACCGCGAGATCTCGCGCGTGCTTTCCTTCCTGGCCAACGGATGGTGCGCCATGCATTCGGATTGGAAAGTGCGCTTCCGGGAGAATGCCGGGAAGATGCGGAGCGGCGACCTTCTGCAGGCCGCTCAGGTTCTCAAGGGGTTGCTCCAGCTCAACGCGGACAAGCCGCTCTCCTTCCGCGAAAAGCAGATGCTGGAGCGCGCGCGGCACATGCTGCTTTCGGAAGTTTCCATGGCGCGTGGTGTACCGGAGATCCACGCGGCCGGCATGTTGCAGCGAGCGTTGGCCAAAGCCGGCCTGACCCTGCCGGCGGTAAGTTGACAAGTCGTCCGCCCCGCGCTCTCGGGCGTCCGTGGTACCCTGGCGGACAGCAGGAGGTGAAGCAGTGAAACTCAAGTCTCAGGTTCTGCTGGCGGCGGCTCTGGCCGCCCTGGCCTTGACTGCCCAGGACGGCCGGAAGGGCGCATCCGAATCGGCGATCCTGCACCCCGAGATGGCCGTTCAGACGGGCACCTACGATAAACCCGCGGCCACCCTGGGCATCCCGTCCGCCGAACTGTGGACCGCCACCACCATCGAGGCGGCCGTGAACAAGACGCCGAATGCCGGCAAGCCGGTCACGGTAGTGGGTGAGATCCTCGACTTGTCCTGCTATCTGCAACTCGGCAAGCACGGCGAAGCCCATCGCCCCTGCGGCCAGAAGTGCGTGCGGAGTGGCGCGCCCATCGGGCTGCTGACCCGCGACGGAACGGTTTATCTGCTGATGCCCGAGGAGCACCACGCGCGCCGCGATGGCGGCGTGGACGCCCGGGAATTGGCCGTGGAACACATGGGCCACATCGTGGCGGTCAATGGCACGGAGACGGTGGTCAACGGCACCCACGCCATTTTCGTGCAAGGGTTGACGAAGTAGCCCCCGCGCCGCCGCCCTACGGAATCCTCACCACCGTGAAGTTGTTCGTGGTCAGCGAGTCGGCCGCCTGTCCGACCAGGGCCTGCAGGGTGATTGTCAGCCCGCCCGCATAGCTGTCCGAGGCAGTCCCCGCCGTCGTGCCGAAAGACAGGACCGTGCCCCACGTCTGCGAGCTGGTTTGCGCTCCAGCCGCCAGAATCGAGGCATCCACGCGCCCGCTGACCAGCGTCTCGGTGGACGTCGCATCGCGGTGGAACACGGTGGTCGCGCCCCAGTGCACTTCCACCGCGAAACCTCCCGTCGAGTTCTGGTGCGCCAGGTCGAACTGGACCGCCACCCGGTCGCCCGCCAGCAGCACTCCCGCGGCGATGTTGCAGGTGCCGATGGAGGTCAGCGTGGTCGAGTTGGTGCTGGCGCCCGTTCCGCTGCACAGCACCTGCGGGCCGTTCACGGTCTGAGTTTGGCTGGTGTCGGCCGCCGCCACGCGATAGCTGGCCAGCAGCGTGTCGCCGGGCTGCGGCGTCGAAGCCGTCAGGAACGTGACGGTGCTCGCGCTCACGGTGAAGTCCTGCGCCGCCTTCTGCAGCACGCCGTTGCGATACACTGCCAGGCTGGTGGCCGGGTTGGGCGTGGCGGAAAGTCCGAACGCCGTATTGGTGCCGTCCACCAGTCCGGACAGTGTGTCGCCGTCCACGAAGCTGGTCGACGACCAGCCGCAAGTTCCCGACGACCCGTCCACGTGTACGCAATCGGACGGGTTCCCGGTCACCGCCGCCAACATGCCGCTGCCGTCCACCACGGCCACGCTGCCGGCCGCGAAATTCGGGCCTTTGACCGGCCGCGCGCCCAGGTCGGCGATCAGGCCGATCACATCGGATTCGGGCAGCGGCGTGGCCGGGTCGCCGGTATCGGCGGCGCTTATGCCGCTGGTGGAACCCGCGGCGGCCGAACTGATGCGAACGTCGTGTACCTTGAGGGTCTGAGTGGTGGCGGGCACCGCCCATACTTCCCGGAACTGCGTGCGCCCGTTGCTGCTGTACGTGACGTTGTAGGTCGCCACCGGAATGGCGCTGGTTGACGGAACCAGTTGCACTCGCAAGTAGCCATTCGTCACCGTCACCACGGTGCTGCCTTGCGCAACGATGGCAGTGCTGTCGGCCGGCTGGAAGCTGCTCCAACTGATGGTCAGGGTTCCGTTGAACCGGGCGCCATCGGCTTTGTACAGCACGTCCTGAATAGTGGAAAGCGGCGGTGCAGCCACTGCGGATACGGCCAGCCACGCGGAGACTACGAGCAATCGACGAAACATGAAACCTCCCCAAAAAGCAAAAACCCGCGCCCCAACGGGTGCGGGTTAACGGCGGAACTCTCCAGCCGCTTCCAGTGTACAAGCCGGACCCTCGGGTTTTGCCCCGCCCGGGTACCCCCGCTTTTCGTAACCTATTGATAAATAGTAATTTAAATCGCAAAAACTTTTCTGAAACTGTTGTGAATGGGTTTTGCGTCACCACATATTCACGACAATCCGGACGCCGCCATGCTATATTCGTCAAAATTGAAGGTACGTGTCCGGAATCGAACGCGGGATACCGTTTTGGGCGCGGCCGTGGATGTCGCCGACACCGGCGCCAAGCGCCGGACCGGTCTCTTGAAACATGAACGGCTGGAACCCGGGCAAGGCCTGTGGATTACTCCTTGCGAGTCGGTTCACACGTTCTTCATGAAATTCCCGATCGATCTGGTTTATGTCGACCGGAAGCGGAAAGTGCGAAAAGTGAGGAGCCGTGTGCCGGCGTGGCGGCTGTCGGCCTGCCTGCCGGCCCATTCCGTGGTGGAACTGCCCGCCGGAACGGCGGAACGGACCGGCACCCAGGTGGGGGACGAACTGGCGTTCGACCGGCTCGACGAACCGGCAAACTCTTAGCAGGTGCGGCATGGATTTACGACTGGCAGTCGCGGCGTTGGCGGGTTTGAGCCTTTCGTGCGCAACCAGCGGTCCCAGCGTGCGCAACGGCTCGCCCAAGACGCCCCCTCCCGTGACTGTGAACGCGTTCGAGCGGCAGATTCGCAATGCCCGTGACGCCGGCGACGGCGACTACGCGTTGAATCTGCTCCGCCAGCGCGTGGCCGCCGAACCCGATAACGTCTCCGTCCGCCTGGATCTGGCCAAAGCGTACCGCGACCGCGGCTATCCCGAGGTGGCCCTCGAGATCGGCCGCCTGGCGGCCGCCCGCTTCCCCGAATCCGCGGACGCCGAACTGTCCCTGGTCCGCGACCTGCATGCCCTGAGGCAGCCCTCCGAGGCCATCGCCAGCCTGCAAGCATTCATCCACGCCCATCCGCCGGGAGCGCCGGAATTCGAATCGTGGCTGGGGATTCTCCTGGACGAATCGGGGCAGTGGCCGAGCGGCGAGACGCACCACCGCAAAGCCCTCGAGATGGCTCCGCTGCGCGACTCCCTGCATAACAATCTCGGCTATAACCTGTTGATGCAAAAGAAGAATGCCGAAGCTGTCGCGGAATTCCGGGAGGCCCTCAAACTGAACCCAGGCTCGCGGATCGCCCGCAACAACCTGGGATCGGCCCTGGCTGCCGGGGACTCCGCCCAGGCCGTCGCCAGCTTTCAAGCCGCCAGCGATCCCGCCACCGCTCACAGCAACCTGGCGGCGGTCCTCATCGAAAACGGGAACTTTGCCGGGGCGCGCCGCGAACTACAACTTGCGCTCGGCTATAATGGAACACACCCGGCCGCACTGAAAAACCTGGAGTTGGTCGCGCGATTGGATGGCCGCGACGCGACCCTGCCCGCGGCGACTCGGGAAACGCGTTGGCATCGCTTTAAGACCGTTTTTGCCCGGCTCGTTCTCGGTTCGCCGGATCGACCCAAAACGGGTGTGGCCCAAGCCGCTTCCGTGCAGTAGCCAGAGAGGAACGATGAAGAAATTCGCGATCGATTTCATGCGGGATGAGCAAGGCCAGGATCTGGTGGAGTACGCCCTGATCGTGGCCGCCGTCGGGCTGGCCCTCATCACCACCGTGCAGCAGCTCTCCCAAGCCATCGTGAGCCTTTACCAGAGCATGACGGGAGATCTGGCCAGTATCGGCACGCCCGCGACCTAGCGCTTGGATCGATTGGGTGCGGCCGGTTTCAGTGGCGGCGGGCGCGATTGGCGGCGAGCCCGCGCGCGATCCGGTCCGCAGGGATGGCGGTTCTCTCTTGCGGGTCCCCGAACGTGGATTGTCGCGATGGTTTCTGCCTGACGTGGCTATGGCGGTAGCCTGCGTCACGCTGTTCTATTGCCTCTTCCTGTTTCAGGGGTACCGGAGCCTCTTCCGCGATTCCGACGCCGGATGGCACATCCGCAGCGGGGAAGCCATGTTGCGCACGGGCCGCTTGCCGCGCACCGATCCCTATTCGTTTACCCGCCAGGGGACTCCCTGGTTCGCGTGGGAGTGGGCGGCGGATGCCTCGACCGGCGCCGTCCACCGCCTGGGCGGCCTAGGCGCGGTGGCCTTGTTCTACGCCGTGGCGATCGCCGCGGGGGCCTGGCTGTGGTTCCGCCTGCACTGGGCCATGGGCGGCAATTTCCTGCTGGCCTGCGCCATGGCGCCCCCGATGCTGTCCACATGCAGCCTGCACTGGCTGGCGCGGCCCCACGTGTTCGGCTGGCTCTTCCTGATGGCAGCGGTCTGGTATGTGGAGCGCCACGCCGGGGGCGATGGCGGCGCTTTCGGCTGGCGCGATGCCGCCCTCATCGCCGCCTTCACGGCCCTGTGGGCCAACATCCACGCCAGCTTCTTCCTGGCGCCCGTGCTGGCGCTGATCTACGCCGCGGGCGCCGCCGTGCGCCGTGCCCTGTGGGGCACGGCTGGCGCGGCGAGCCCCGCCTGGTATCTGCGCGCGGCCGCCGTCTCCGCCGCCGCCGGTCTCGCCAACCCGTATGGCTGGGGCCTATACCGCCATGTTTTCGACTATCTCCGCGACTCCGAACTGCTGGGCCGGGTCGGGGAGTTCCGGAGTTTCGATTTCCATGCCGCCGGCTCCGGACAGATCCTGGCCGCTCTGGTGACCGGCATGTGCGGCGGGGCCCTGGCGCTGGGGCGACGGAGGCCGGAACACTTCGCGCTGGCCGTCGTGTTCACGGTTCTCGCGTTGCGCTCCGCTCGCGGCCTGCCGCTGGTTGCGCTGGTGTTGCTGCCCATCGCCAATGGCGCCATCGCGGAAGCCCTGGCGGGCGCCTCTAGCGGCCTCAGCCGCGGATGCCGCCGCGGTCTGGAGGCGTTTCTGGCTTACTCGGGCCGGCTGCGGGCATGGGACCGCGGATTTCATGGGCTGGCGCTGGCTCCCTTGGCCGTGTGCCTGTGCTGGGGAATCCTGCGGACCCCGGCCGTCCGCGCCGCCACCGGTTTTCCTCCCGGCCAGTTCCCGGTGGCCGCGTATTCCCACATTCCCGAAGGCGCGCGGCTGTTCGCGCCCGACAAGTTCGGCGGGTACCTGATTTACCGCTCCGCCGGGTCGCGGAAGGTCTTTTTCGACGGCCGCAGCGACCTCTACGGCGCGGAGTTTTTGAAGCGCTACGGCCGCCTGGTGCAAGTCCGGCCGGGATGGCGCGAGATCTGGGACGGGTACGGCTTCACGCACGCGCTGCTTCCCAAGGATGCGCCGCTCGCCGCGGCGCTCGAGCAGGCCGGCTGGCGGACGGTCTATCGCGATGGAACGGCCAGTTTACTCGCGCGGGGAGGCGAACGGTAGTGTACGCTATGCTACAACAGGACTTCGGCGGAATATGGATCGTCACAGAACCATCCTGATTCTGGGGGCTGCCTGGATCGCGGCCGGGCTGCTGAGCTGGTTCGTCTACGCCACCGCGGTGGCGCCCCGGACGGAGCCGCAGAAGCTGGCGATCGTGGCCGCGCGCGACATGGGGCTGGGCACCAAGCTGACCCGGGCCGATGTCAAGCGGGTGAGCCTTCCCGAGCGTGCCCTGCCCGCCGCCGCCGTTCTGCGGTTCGAAGATGCCACCGGCCGGGTCCTGCTGGCCCCCGTCGCCACCAATGAGCCGATCCTGGCCACCCGGCTTTCCGCCCCGGATGCCAGCGAGGGCCTGGCCTCCACCATCGACAAAGGTCTTCGCGCCGTGTCGGTGCAGATCACCGACGTGTCCGGCGTGGCCGGACTCATTCAGCCGAAATCCCGCGTGGACGTGATCTTCACCCGTCCGGGGAGACTGGACGAAGCCAGCACCTCGACCATCCTGCAGAACGTGCCGGTGCTTTCCACGGGCCGCCTGGCGCCGTCGGGGCTGTCGGCGCAAGCGGCCGCCGCCGCGGCTCGAACGGCGCCCTCTCCCGTGGTGACGCTGCTGGTCACCCCGGACCAGGCGCAGGTGCTCGAGCTGGCCAAGAGCGAGGGGAAGATCAGCCTGTCGCTGCGCAATCCTCAGGACACCGCGGCGGTGGAGAGCGGCGAGCCCATCACCCCGGAAGTTCTCGACCCCACTTACGACCAGCGTGCCGCCGCCCGCAGGAAGCGCGCGCCCCAGCCCCCGAGAGATACCGCCAACGAAGCCGCCGCCCTGGCGAAGCTGGCGGAACTGCAGAAGAAGCTGGAAGCCCCGTCCCGGAAGGAACCGGATAAACCGCGGGTGGTGGTGGACGTCTTCCGCGGCGACAAGCACGTTCAGGAACAGTTCAGATGAGAACCGCCGACACATTCCGATGCGCGCTGGGGGTGGCCTTTGGCTGCTGGCTGGGGTTGGCCGCCGGCCAGCCCCAGGTGACCCGGGCGCGCGACATCAAGCTGGTGGAAGGCCGCGGCGAGCTGCTGCAATTTCAGAAGGACGTGACCAAGGTTTCGGTGTCGGAACCCAAGATCGCCGACGCCGTGATCGTTTCTCCCCGCGAGATCATGGTGAACGCCAAGTCGCCGGGCGGGACCACCCTGATGATCTGGGAAACCGATGCCGATCCCGCGCGTTACGAGGTCACCGTGGTCAAGGACGATTCCGAGTGGGATGGCTTCCTCAAGCAGATCCAGGAATCGGGGGGCGGCACGGTGACCGCGACGGGCTCGCCCGAAACCGTGGTCCTGGCCGGCACCGTGAAAAGCGCCGAGGAATCCAAGCGGCTGGCCGGCATGGCCCAGGCGCGCGCCAAGACCGTGGTCAACCTGCTGCGCACGCCCCCGGCGCCCGAACCGCGGCAGATCCTGCTGCAAGTCAAGATCGCCGACGTGGACCGCACCGCGCTCACCCAGGTGGGCTTCAACCTCTTCAGCACCAACCCCACCACGCTGGGCGCGCTCGGCACGGAGCAGTTTCCGGGGCCGCGCTTCGGCGCGCTGCAAACCACCCCGGGGACGCCCACCAGCAGCACGGTGAGCTTCTCCGATCTGCTGAACCTCTTCGTGTTCCGGCCCGACCTGAACATCGGCGCCACCATCAAGGCCTTGCAGGAGCGCGATCTCCTGCAGATTCTGGCCGAGCCGAACCTGATCGCGCTGGAGGGCAAGGACGCCAGCTTCCTGGCCGGCGGCTCGTTCCCGTTTCCCACCATCACCACCACGCCCACCGGCGGCGCCACCGCCCCCGTGGTGACGGTGCAGTTCAAGCCCTTCGGCGTCAAGCTGGATTTCACGCCCACGGTCACCGCGCAGGGGGCCATCGATCTCAAGGTGTCTCCCGAAGTGAGCTCGCTCGATTTCTCCAACGCGGTGACCATCGAAGGCGTCACCATTCCGGCTCTTTCGCAGCGCCGGACCGAAACCGAAGTGCTCCTGAAGGACGGCGAGAGCTTCGCCATCGCCGGCCTGATCAACGACCAGGTGGTCGAGACCATGGAAAAAGTGCCGGGCTTCGGCGACATCCCGCTGCTCGGCCGGCTCTTCCGCAGCCGCAGCACGCAAAAGTCCAAGGACGAGTTGCTGGTGGTGATCACGGCCCGCTTTGTGCGTCCGCTGAGCCCCGAAGAGAAGGCCAAGCTGCCGGACATGCCGTCGGCGTTCCTGCCCGCCGTGCCACCGGCCAAGGGCAAAGGCAAAAAGAACGACAAGACTTCCCAGCCGGCGCCGGCTCCCGGCCAGCCGGAGTTCGTAGGACCCCGTGGGCAGCAGACACCATAAGAAGCCCGGCGATGTGGGGCAGGTTTTTAACCTGCGGCCGATTTTTAATCGGCCCGGCGAGCGAAGCTCGCCTGCGCTGCCTGGCGGATTGTGCGACTGCGTCGGCAGGCGGGTTGAAAACCCGCCGCAGGTTAACAACCTGCCCCACACGTCCGGGTCGGTGTCTTTGCAGATGCTGGTCATCCTGGTGCCGGTGATCTTCGGGTTCATGGGGTTCGCGGTGGATCTCGGACGGCTCTATTTGATCCGCGGCGAACTCAACCAGGCCGCCGACGCCATGGCCCTGGCGGCCGCTCAGCGGCTGGTCGGCGCCACGGCGTCGAATGCCCTGGTGGCGGCCGCGCTGCCTCCGAACGGCCCGCCGTATACCTACAATTTCGGCGCCCTGACGCTGGGTTCCAGCGCCATCGCGCCGCTGTGCTTCGACACGGTGACCGATGCCGTCGCCGGCACCAACGGCACCAGCGACTGCTCCACCGCGGCCGCCGTTCAGGTCACGGTCAGCGCCGGCGCGCCGCTGTTGTTCTGGGGCTTGCTGCCGGTGGCGCAGTTGCGTTCCACGCCGGTCGCGGCGCAGGCGGTCGCCGGCATGAGCGCACCCCTATGCACGGGATGCGGCATGGCGCCCATCGCCGTGGCCGCTCCGAACTCGAGCGATACGGCGGACTTCGGATTCGATGCGTCGAAGTCCACGGTGTACACGCTCTATTACGCCTGCGGCGGCGCGCCCATTCCGGCGCCGCTGGCGGGCACCGGGGTGCGGGTCCCCTACGTCCTGATCGATCGTTACGACAGCGCATCGGCGCTGCCCGAGGGAGACCAGTTGTTCCAGTACGATGCGCTGGGGCTGACGGCATCCAACGACGCCACACCCAACACGTGTACCGCCGCGCCCACCACTCCCTTCGCGTGCGTGAACGTGGGCGACTGCGAGCAGGTCTGGGCCAGCGCCGCTTCGAGGTCCTGCACTTCGGCCGCTCCCAGTCCGCCGGTGGAGGCGGCGCTGTGCGGACTCTACTCGCGCCTGGATAGCCCCGGCAATGTGGGCATCTGCTCGACCGTGGTCCCGGACCTGGCGGCGCTGGCTCCCGCCGCCGTGCCCGACTCGGATCTGGCGCCGGGCGAGACGCCGCCCTATTCCGATTACCTCGGCAACGGCCGCCGCTTGATCACGGCGGCCATCGTGGGAGGCGTTGGCGCCACCATGACAGTCCTCGGGTTTCGCCAGTTTCTGATCGAACCCAATCCCGACGGCACGTTCTTCAGCCCCTCCGACGCGAGCGGCCGGTTTCCGGCGCTGTACGCCGGCTACCCGGCGCCTCTGCCCGAGGGTTGGTTCGACACGCGCTTCGCCGGAGCGATGTGTCCGGTCGGGTCGTTCAGCGGCCCGGGGAAGGCGGTCTTGCAGAAATGAACCGGGCGCGGCGGCGGGGCAACGCGGTACTGGAATTCGCTCTCTGGTTCCCCGTTCTGCTGCTGCTGATCGTCGGCATGATCGAGTTCGGCAGAATCGAGTACCTTCAGTACTCTCTGCGAAAAGCCCTGTACACCGTGGGGCGCACGCTTTCCGTTCAGCAGGGCCTGGATCTCTGCGACGCGGACGTGCTGGCGGCCATGGTTGGGAACCTGATCGCCGATCCCAACACGCAGCAGCCGCTGGTTGCGAACCTGACGGCGAACATGATCCAGGTTTCGGCCGTCTGCCTGGACGCCAACGGGAGTCCCCTGGCCTGCGACACCAGCGGCTGCACCGGCATTGCCGCTACGCCGCAGCAGCCAGCGTTCCTGACGGTTTCCATCCCCGGCGGCTACCCCGTCCAACTGCGCATTCCGTACACCCAGTTGCGCCCCACGCCGCTGTTCCCCACCGTGACGGTTCCATTCACCGGGAGCGTCTTATGAAGCGCCGCAATGCCGAGTCCGGCCAGGCTGCCACGGAGTTCGCGCTGGTGTACGCCGCGGCGATTCTGCCGCTCACGTGCATGATCGTATTCGTCGCGGAGATGCTCTGGATCTGGCACAGCGCGGCCGACTTCACGCGCGAAGGCGCGCGCTACGCCTCCACCAGTTGCTGGGCATCGGACGGAAGCGCCAGCAACGTGCTGGCGCACATGCAACGCGTCGAGCCCAATGCGATGAAACAGTTTCAAAGCGCCGGCGCGCGGATTCAAGTGGCTTATTTCACGCAAAATCCGGACGGCAGCGTGGCGCCCTTCGACGCATCCGCCTGCACCGGGGACCTGTGCCTTCCGGATTCCGTGAGCGTGGGCGTGTCGAACTACCAATTTCTGCCGTTTTCGGGATTCATGAAGCTCCCGCCGGTGACTATGCCGGCGTTCACTACCACCGTGCCCATGGAAAGCGCCGGGTACCAGGACGATTCGGGTACGTGCGTTTCGCCATCGTGAGAGAGGATGCCAGTGCCTAATACCGCCCTCATGGTCGCCTCGAGCGACGAACATTTTCGCGAGATGGTTCGCGACAACCTGCTGAACATTCCGGAGGCGAAGATCGTCGCCGAGTACCAGGAGGTGGCCGCCAACCTTTACATCCGCGTGCTGCAGGACCTGGAGCGCCATCCCCACGCCGGCCTTATCGTGGACCTTTCGGGCGATCCCGAGGGCGCCATCAAGGCCATCGAGAAGGTCAAGCAGGCCGCGCCCTACCTCTTCGTGGCCGCCTCCAACTACCATGCCGACGCCGAGACCGCCATCGCCTGCATGCGCGCCGGCGCCAACGAGTTTCTGCTGCAACCCATCAAGCGCACCGAGTTCCGCGAAGCCATGGGACGGCTGGACCGCGCCCCGCGGCTGGCCGGGGCGGGCGAGAGCAAGCTCGGCAAGGTCTACACGTTCCTGGGAACGCGCGGCGGAGTGGGAACCACCACCCTGGCCGTGAATTTCGTTTCGGTGCTGGCGCAGCGCAAGCTCTCCAGCGTGATCCTCGACCTGGACTGGATCGGCAACGACGTGGCCATGCAGTTGGGCGCCTCGCCGCAGTACACCCTCACCGAAGTGGCCGAGAACCTGGAGCGCATGGACCAGGCGCTGTTCGAGGGGTTCGTGACGCGCGACCCGCTGGGCTTTTTCATGGTGGGTCCGCCCGACGCGCTCGAAAACCGCGGGCACTTCAGCGAACACCAGTTTCGCGAGTTCGCCGCCTTCCTGGTGGAGAAGTACGACGCGATCGTGGTCGATGGCGGCCGCGCCATTTCCGACGAAGTGGTGATGGCCGCCGCCCAGATTTCCGCCGCCATCTTCCTGGCGATCGATCAGGAGTTTCCCTCCATCCGGAACGCCCAGCGCTACATTTCCTTTCTGATGCGCATGGGCCTCAGCCAGGACCAGATCCGCCTGGTGGTGAACCGCTATACCAAGAAGCCGGGCCCCAATATCGCGACGCTCGAACAGATTCAGCAGACCCTGAACCAGCCGGTATTTTACGGCATTCCGCAATCGCCGGCGGCGATCGCCGCCATCAACAAGGCTCGGCCCTTCGTGGCCAACCGCGAGGAGGCCGGGGAACTGGACCGCATCTTCAGGGCGTTTGTGGATAAGGCCACGGGGGCGGCAAAGGCGAAAACGGCATGAGGGGGCAGGACTATTTGAGCCCCGCCATCGGTCCTGGCGCCGGAACGGCGCTTTTTGAGTAGTGCTCGGCCTCCGTTTGGGACAATTTGGGAGCCCCCGACGGTCGCTCCGAATTCTGGATCTCCAGTGTTTTTCGCTCGGCTAGGCGCCCAGTTCCTAAGTGTAGTGTCCACGAAATGACTGGACAAGAGTTGCTTGCATCCAGGGTGCAGGCGCTACGTGTCCAGGAGGACGCGCTTCCACTCCACTTTGGGTCTTTGGAAATTGATGAGCAGGGCTACTCGGAGACCGGAGGCCTTCAGATAGTTGATGCACTGCGCCAGATGCTCGTTGGCAAAGCGGTCCGTACACTTCAATTCCACGATTAGCTTTTCCTCAACCACCAGATCGGCCACGTATTCGCCCACGTACTGCCCTTTGTAGCAGACCGGAAATGAGACTTGAGCCTTGGCGCTTACGCCACGCAACGCGAGTTCCCGGAGCAAGGCTCGTTCATAGACCTTCTCCAGGAACCCGGCGCCCAGCACATTTGCAACCTCGAAGGCGGACCCAATTACGGCCTCTGTCAGATCCGGTTCCGATCCGTGTGTATCCGTGTCCATCCGTGGCCCTTCCAAGCGGTTCCGCAAGCGGGAAGAAAATCTCACAAATCAGGATGCGGAATTTGGCCACGGATGGACACGGATGCACACGGATTCCTATTGTCCAGCTATTTCGCGGACACTGCGCTATGCTGACGCCTCCTGCCGAGCCGTAGCATGCTTGCGGCTGACCCGCGTGGTGATCCCCAGGGGTCGACCGCCCCAGGATCGCCTGGGCGGCTCCGATGCTGCCTCATGCGGGATGGTAGAGATATTGGAAGCGGGGAATTGAACGCTCTGCTTCTGAACTGGAACGTGCTCGGAACGGTATGGGCTCTTGGTCCGCCGACGGAGCTCCTAGTCCTCGAACAGCGCCCTGGGCGACACCCCAAGGCCGTTCGCGATCTTGACCAGCGTTCGAACCGACGGATTCCGGGCCCCGCGTTCCAGGTCCGCCAGGTAGCTGCGCTGAACCGACGCCCGCTCGGCAAGCCTCTCCTGCGACCAGTGCTTTGACCGGCGGATCGATTTGATCCGCCCTGCCAGGAGCCGCAGGGTCTGCGATTCGGAGGTCGCCAACTCCCAATGGTTCCCTAATCCGCGGAGAATCGTTGTATGATCTAAGTGACATCCACGACGGCGAAATCCACCCTGCTGGGCCGACGTGGATCACAGGCGTACAATTGGGTCGGTCGTGGACGGTGCGGAAGGCGCCGGATCGTGGAGCCGCGGGAGGCAGCCCTCATGTTCAAACTGACCGCGTATTGCCTTGGCGCGATGGTGGCATTCGCGCCTCGGGTTGCCGGTGCGGCGACAGTGACCATCAGAAGCGGAAATGGAAGCGTTGGGGGCAGGGACAGCTCCGTGACCTTTCTCTCGGGGCCTGCCAACACCGACTTCAACAGTTCGTTCACGCAAAGTGATTTCGCGAATGCGCAGCGCGGCCCAGCGGCATTCGTCATCGCTCCGAATCCCCTTTGGGTACCCAGTTTGAGCGCAGATCCGAGCGCCAAGTGGATCGGCACAAGTTCAAGTTCGGCCCTGGGCCAAGGCAGTACGGCGTTGTACGCCATCAGCTTCACAATTCCGAACGCCGTCTCGTCAGGGACGTTGACGCTGAATTACGCGGTGGATGATGGTCTGGGTACGACGCAACAAGGTCTCTATCTGAACGGCACCGCCGTGTGCGGGAGCTTGATCGCGACTTCCAACCAGTTCGCCCAGGGCCATTCCCTCACCTGCACAGGAATTGGCCCCCTGTTGCAGGTCGGCACGAACTGGCTGTACTTCGACGATGTGAACGCGGCGGGCCCAGCCGGGCTGATTTTCTCGGCCACAATCACGACGGTCGATGTCGTCGTCAGCCCACAACCTTCCGTTGCTAGCCTTCTGCCAAGCGCTGTACCAGCGGGATCAGGCCCCGTGACGCTCACAATCGCCGGCGCCGGCTTCGTTTCTACCTCGGCCGTCACGTTTAATGGCGCGACGCACCCGGCTATTTTCGTCAGCGGCGGCCAATTGAGTATTGTTCTGACCGCCGCAGACTTGGCGGCGCCGGGAAGTTTTCCTGTCGTGGTCACAAATCCATCTCCGGGCGGTGGGACCTCACAGCCATCCTTCTTCATTGTTCAGCCGGCCCTCACGGGCGTGACGTCCACCAACTTCGGTGTTCCAGGCATGCCTCTCGGCGTGGTCTCCGACGGAGCCAACATCTGGGTTGGAGTTGCTGGCAGCGGCAACGTGATGAAACTGCGGGCCAGCGACGGCAGCGTCCTGGGGACGTATCACATCGCAGGGCAACAGTCGGCCGGTGTCTTTGCGTTTGATGGAGCGAATATCTGGGCGGCCGGTGGCAGCAATCCCGCACTGGCCATCAAGATACGTGCAAGCGACGGTGCTGTCCTGGGCAGCTTCCCCGTGGGCAACCTTCCCGTGGCCGGGACCTTCGACGGAGCGAATGTGTGGGTGCCGAACTACCTCAGCAGCAATATCACCAAGATCCGAGCCAGCGATGGGACGATACTGGGGACCTTTCCAACTGGCAACACGCCATCAGGCGCAGCTTTTGACGGAGCCAACATCTGGGTTTCGAACACTGAGGTCAGCAATTCCGTCACCGAGCTTAGGGCGAGCGACGGACAGGTGATGGGAGCCTTTCCGGTCGGCAACGCTCCGTACGGGGTGGTCTTTGATGGAGCCAACATCTGGGTGGCAAATGGCGGGAGTGACAATGCCACCAAGCTCCGAGCTAGCGATGGGACGTCGCTGGGCACGTTCCCTGCAGGGAGTAGCCCGCTCAATGTGGTATTTGATGGGTCAAACGTCTGGGTGACGGATTACCAGGGCAACGCGGTCACCGAACTGCGGGCGGCAGATGGAGTGCTACTTGGGGCATACCCCGTTGGGGTCCACCCGAACGGGATGGTATTTGACGGGTCAAGTATCTGGGTTGCAAATACCGGCAGTAACACCGTCTCGAAGCTTACCCTGACGTTGGCGCCATTGATAACGCCCGGTGCAATTGGGAATGCAGCGTCGTATTCCCCTGGGTCATCTGTGGCGCCCGGCAGCATTGCCACCGTGAAAGGAAGCTTCCCGTTGGCTTCGGCGTCGGTAGCTCCGTCAGGTCAGCCGTGGCCAACAAACCTCGCTGGGCTTTCCATGCAGTTTAGTGGGATACCGGCACCGCTGTATTACGCCAGTGCTGCACAGGTGAATCTCCAGGTGCCCTGGGAATTGGCGGGACGCACGCAGGTTCCCGTGACTGTTACAGTCGGTAGCCAGACCAGCAGCCCACAGACTGTCAACGTGGCTCCCTTTTCGCCCGGCCTTTTTAGCATGAACGCCCAGGGCAGCGGCCAAGGAGCGATACTGGACTCGCAATACCGACTGGTGGATTCCTCGAATCCGGCGTCCGTGGGCGATGTGGTCCAGATCTATTGCACCGGCCTCGGCGCAGTGACGAATCAACCAGCGACCGGCACCGCAGCGTCCGCGAGCCCTCTCTCGCGAACGACGGCGGCGCCAACGGTCACCATTGGCGGGGTGTCTGCGCCCGTTCTCTTCTCGGGTCTCGCGCCGGACAATGTGGGCCTGTACCAGGTCAACGCGCAGGTGCCCGCTGGAATCGTCACCGGACCCGCCGTCTCCCTGGCCGTTTCAGTCGGCGGGGTCGCATCCAACACAGTGACAGTTGCGGTTCAGCCGTTCCCCAACCCTCAGCCCACAATATCCGGCCTGTCGCCGGCTTCAGCGACTGCCGGAACCGCTTCGGTGACGCTTACGATTAGCGGCGCTGGCTTCACCACCTCGTCAACCGTTACCTTCAATGGCATGCTTCACCCGCTGTCCTCGGTGGGCGCCAACCAGATTACAATCGATCTTAACGCGTCGGATCTGGCCTCGACCGGAACCTTCGCTGTCATCGTGAGCAACCCGCCGCCGGGTGGCGGCAGTTCCCAGCCAGCAAACTTCACGGTTTCTGCTGCGCCCAATCCCCAGCCCTCGATAGCCGGCTTGTCTCCGTCCTCAGCCACCGCCGGCACCCCTTCGTTGACGCTCACGATCGGTGGCAGCGGGTTCATTGCCGCATCGAGCGTCACGTTCAATGGGGCCTCGCACGCGGCGTCATTCGTCAACAGTGGCCAACTGACGATAAGCCTCTCTGCCTCTGACCTCTCGACGGCCGGCGCTTTCGCGGTACTGGTGAGGAATCCCTCCCCTGGAGGTGGCGTCTCTAACAGCATGACCTTCTCTGTCCTGCAACCGGCTCCGAACGGATTGAATGGAAACTGGAGCGGCGCGTGGGGTTCGTGGGTGGTTCTGAGTGCCTATGGACCAATGTCTGCCACTCTGGCGGAAGCAGGCACCGCTCTCACAGGATCCGTATCGCTCAGCTCAGTCTGCTTTCCCGGCGGTCCGCTGTCGGGAACGGTCACCGGTAACGCTATTAACGCCACGATAACCATCAGCGGAATCGAATTGGCTGCCCTCAGCGGAACGGTGCAGACCGGGGGCAACACTATCGACGGCTATTACGCTGTAGCGTCTGGGTCCTGCGCCGGGGACTACGGAGTTTTCACGCTGACCCGGTCGGAGTGACATTTGTCGCTCTCATCCAAGCTCTCCAATCTCGAGGGAACACCGGGGAGTCGTTTGAGTTCCCTAGATCCACGTGTTACGTTCGGGTCGTATGATGGTTTGCCTCTCTCCCGGAGGGTTCCTTGGGTAGCCGTTCCCTGGCGCGGCCCGGTTCGGGCGCGGAGCGCTGGTTCGAGCTGAAGACGCACGTTCATCAGAAGCTCCTCAACTCGCTCACGCCGGATCAGCTCAAGGACCTCACCAAGGACAGCGTCCGCGGCGAGATCGGCGCGGTGGTCGAAAAGCTGATCGTCGAGGAAGCCCTGCCCATGACCGTGGTGGAGCGCGAGAAGCTGATCGAAGAGATCCTCGACGAGGTCTTCGGGCTCGGCCCGCTCGAGCCGCTGCTCAAGGATCCCGCCATCAGCGACATCATGGTCAACGGCTTCGACAACGTCTACATCGAGCGCTCGGGGCGCGTGGTGGAAACCAATGTCCGCTTCAAGGACCAGGCCCACGTGCGCATGATCATCGAGCGCATCGTCAGCGCCGTGGGCCGGCGCATCGACGACTCCTCGCCCATCGTCGACGCCCGCCTGCTCGACGGCTCGCGCGTCTGCGCCGTGATTCCCCCGCTTTCGCTCATCGGCCCGGTGCTCTCCATCCGGCGCTACGGCAGGAAAGCGCTCTCCACCGAGGACCTGCTGCGCAACGAGACCTTCACCACCGGGATGCTGGATTTCCTGAGCGGCTGCGTGGAAGCGCGGCTCAATATCGCCATCTCCGGCGGTTCCGGCTCCGGCAAGACCACCATGCTGAACACCCTCTCGCGGTTCATTCCCGACAGCGAGCGCATCGTCACCATCGAGGACACCGCCGAGCTGCAATTGCAGCAGAATCACGTGGTTCGCCTGGAGACGCGCCCCGTCAACATCGAAGGCGTGGGCGCGGTGACGCAGCGCGACCTGGTAATCAACTCGCTCCGCATGCGGCCCGACCGCATCATCGTGGGCGAGTCGCGCGGCGCCGAGGCGCTCGACATGCTGCAGGCCATGAACACCGGCCACGACGGCTCCATGACCACGGTTCACGCCAACTCGCCGCGCGACGCGTTCTCGCGCCTCGAGACCATGGTCATGATGGCGGCGCAGCACATCCCCGACAAGGTCATCCGCCAGCAACTGGCCAGCGCCATCAACGTCGTGGTGCACTGCTCGCGCCTCACCGACGGATCGCGGCGCGTCACCGCCATCGGCGAGGTGACCGGCGTGGAGAACGACCGCGTGCGCATGCAGGATATCTACGAGTTCGAGCGCACCGGCGTCGGCCCGCGCGGCAAGGTTCTGGGCCGCTTCCGCTCGACCGGCGTCAGGCCCGCCTGCCTCGACCGCCTGAAGGCCTGCGGCATTCATCTGCCGGCCTCCATTTTCCACGAAGAACACGAGGTGAAGGACCGGTGATCTTCTTCCTCGTGGTGGCGGCCTTCTTCTCCGCGGCGTCGTTGGTGGCGGGACACTACATCTGGGCCGTGCCCGAGCGGCAGGCCGCCCGCGCGCTGGGGCGCCGTCTGCGGGAGGTTCGCGTGCACGCCCGCGGGCGGGCGCGCAGTTCGCCCGAGTTGTTGCGCCGCGAGCAGCGCGGCGCGTTTGCCTTCCTGGGAGACCTGGTGACCTGGGTGGGGCTGTTGCGCCGCCTACAGGAACTGATCGAGCAGGCCAACCTGCGGCACCGCGCCGCGGACGTGTTCGGCGTCAGCGTTCTGCTGGCCTCGGCGGTCTTCGGCGCGCTGGCTCTGGCGGGCGGCGGCAATTGGATCGTCGGCCTGATCCTGGCCGCGCTGGTGGGGTGCGCGCCGCTGGTCTACATTCTCCGCGTGCGCCGGCGGCGGCTGCGCAAGTTCGAGCGGCAACTGCCCGACGCCATCGACTTGTTCACCCGCAGCATGCGCGCCGGCCACAACCTCCACAGCGGCCTGGAGACCATCGCCGCGGAAACCGCCGACCCGGTGCGCATGGAGTTTCGCAAGACGATGGAGGAACTGGCGCTGGGCAGCCAGGTGGAACCCGCCCTGCACGGCCTGGGCAAGCGCGTTCCGCTGATCGACCTGAAGTTCTTCATCACCAGCCTGATCCTGCAACGCCAGACCGGCGCCAACATGGTGGCCGTGCTGGAGAACCTGGCTGCGCTGGTGCGCGAGCGTCTGGACATGGCCGAGAAGCTCAAGGCCCACACCGCCCAGCAGCGCCTTTCCGCCTGGCTGCTGTGCGCCCTGCCGCTGGTGGTCGGCCTGGGCTTCTACCTCCAGAAACCCGAGTACGTGCGCATGCTCTGGACCGACCCGACCGGCTCGAAGTTCCTGACCTATGGCATCGTCTCCGAGATCGCCGGCATCCTGATCATCCGCCGGATTGCGAGCGTGCGTGTATGAAGACCCTGGGCGAGCTGCTGTTCTTCCTGGTTTCGGGCGGGGTGTTCAGCCTCCTCATCTGGAGCACGCTCGAGTTCTTTCGCAACCAGGAACATCCGCTCGACATCCGCCTGGAGGAACTCAGCTCCCACGCCATGGCGTCCACGGCGCGTTCCCAGCGCTTCACGTCCGGCAACACCGGACTGGGCCGCTTTCTCTTCGTCGTCAGCCTGGTGCCGGGCGCCGCCGGCTGGCTGCGCGAATCCGAGCGCCTGTTGCACCGCGCGGGATTCCGCAAGAAAGCGGCGCTGGGGGTCTACGTCATCCTCTTTCTGGTTTTCGTGGCGCTGGCGCTGGCCGGCATGGCCCGCCTGCAGCGCGGCAACCCGCCCTTCGACGCCGCGGCCGGCATGGCGGCCGCCCTGGTGGTGGGAGCGATGCTGCCCAGGATGATCCTGGAGCGCCTGGTCAAGCGGTATCGCCGCAAGCTCGAGGAGGCCCTTCCCGACACCGTCGATCTGCTGGGCATCGTGCTGGGGACCGGCCTGGCCCTCGACCAGGCCATGATGCGCGTCAGCGAGGAGATGCAGTTCATCTACCCCGAGCTGGCCACCGAGTTCGCCACCGTGGTGATGCAGGTGCGCGCCGGCCAGGAACGTTCCACGGCCTTCACCCAACTGGTGAGGCGGACGGGCGTTGAAGCCATCAAATCGCTGGCGGCGATGATCGTTCAGAGCGAGAAATTCGGCACCAGCCTCGCGCTGGCGCTGAAAGTCTATGCCGAGGACCTGCGCAAGCGGCGCATGCGCAAGGCCGAGGAAGCCGTGGCCAAGGCCGGCATCAAGATGCTGTTCCCGGTGCTGCTGCTCATTCTCCCCGCGCTCTTCATCGTGACGCTGGTGCCCGCGGTGCTCAGCGTGATCCGGAATATGCAGGTTCTGGGGGGAAGGTAGAAGGCCGCGGCGCGCGGTTCCCTTCGCAATTCCGGACCTTGCCGGTACCGGCGCCGCGCGGCTTCGGTGAAGCTCCACGATCGGGGCGCGAACCAAGCGGAGGTCACGGCCCCGGGAAGGCCGCGCCGAGCACGTTCGTGACGAAGTTGAACGCCGGGTTGTAAAACGCCCGCACTTGAAGCTCGTTGCAGGCTCCTCTGAGCTTCTTGTACTGGCCGATCCGGACCGCCGTCAGGACGGGAAGCACCACGGCCGGGAATCCATCCAGATTCGGAGGACTGAGAATGGTGTTGTCGACCATGGCGCTCATGACGAATACCCGCCACAGGAATGGTTTGTCATTCGGCGCGATGGTCGGATCGTTACGGATCCGTCTCTGCCATGCCCCCAGGGTCGTCTGCCCCGGGGGCGCCACCTCGGAGTAACCTCCCGCGAGTCCGGTCAGGAAATAGTATTTGAACGAGCTCGTAACAGGCAAGTGCTGGTAGGTTCCTATGACAGGCAGAGCGTTCCCCGGAACTGCCGTCCATCCCAGGTTCAAGCTCTGAACCGTCGTCAATCCCGGCGGCTGCACGAGTTTGCGCGTGGTCTCATCGCACTTGGGCTTTGGCGACAGCTTCCCAAACAGGGCGGCGTCGAGCCATTCGCCGTCCGTCCGGCCGTCCGGGTCGCCGGTTTTCCGGATTTGACCGTACAACACGGCAAAATCTCTCATCGACAACCAGCCGCCAGCCAGGAACTGCCGTGCGGCCGGCGTCGGCATGTCGGTAGTGGTCAGGGGATCGAAGAAGAGAATCCATTGCCTTCGTGTCCCCGAGATTTGAATCACGCGGCTTGTGGCGGGCATGGGCGGTCCTTCTTGGCGTTCCGGCTACGGCGATTATACATCCGGAGGTCTCCTCGGGTGCCCTATCTTTTATCCTCATCGATCCCGGCGGCCCGCCGCGGCGCGGTTGCACGCGCGGGTGGGCTGGCGCCCACGCCCGCAGGCCCGACGCCGCCGGAACGTGAGGCTCCGCCGCCGTTGGTGGCCCGCCGCGGCCGTCCGGTTAGCCTCCGCCGCGGATCGGGCCCGGTCCGTGACGGTTTCCTCGGGCGGCCGGTAGCCGCGCCGGGCGAGGGGAGTTATCATGTCTCGGGAAGGAAACTCTCTATGAGCAAACGGATTCTCTTTGTAGGTTTGGCTCTGCTGGCGCTCGCCTGCGTCGCGATGGCGGCCGATGCGACCGGCAAGTGGACCATGGAACAGGCCGGCCGGAACGGCGGCCCGCCGCGTGTCTCGACCATCGAGCTGAAGGTGGATGGCGCCAAGTTGACTGGCTCGGTGACCTCTCCCGGCCGGGGCGGCGGCGCGCCGGTGCCCGCCGAGATCTCCAACGGCAAGGTGGACGGCGACAAGATCTCCTTCGACCTGGTCCGCGACTTCGGCGGCAACTCGATCACCATCAAGTACGAGTTCACCGTGAAAGGCGACGAGATGACCGGGAAGACGACTTTCCCGGGCATGGACGGCGGCGAACCCAGGGTCATGGACGTTACGGCGAAGCGCGCCAAGTAGACCATTCGATTCATCGCATGGGCGGGTCACCGGGCGCCCGGCGTTGCCCGCCCACCGCGCAGTCCCTCGTGTGAACCCTCCGTCGTAGTTTGAACCGGATTCGCGCCGCAGCCGTATACCGTCGAAGGAGTCTACCCGTATGCACATACGATCCGCCGCCGCTCTCCTCGCGCTGATGGGCGCCAGCGCCGCCGCCGGCGCCGCCGCCTCGCCGCCCACGTTCCGGCTCGCCGATAGCGCCAGCCCGGTGCGGTATGCCATCGACCTGACCATCGTGCCCGGAGAAAGCGCCTTTCGCGGCGCCGCCGATATCGAATTCACGGTGACCGAAAGCACGCCGGTGCTGTGGCTGAGCGCCTCGGAACTGACGGTGGAATCGGCCACCCTGCGCGCCGGGGGCGGGACGCGCGCGGCCAAGGTGACGCCGGGCGGAGCCAGCTTGGTGGGTTTCGCCTTCGACCCGCCCCTGGCGCCCGGCTCGGGCACGCTGCACGTGGCCTACTCCGGCAGGATTCAGAGCACCAGCAGCGCCGGCGTGTTTCAGTTGCGCGACGGGCAGAATCCGCCCTGGTATGTGTACACGCAGTTCGAGCCCACCGACGCGCGGCGCGCCTTCCCGTGTTTCGACGAGCCGCGCTTCAAGACCCCCTGGCAACTGACGCTGCACGTCAAGCGGGAACACCTGGCGGCTTCCAACAGCACAATCGTTTCCGAGACGCCCGAGGCCGGCGGGATGAAGCGCGTCGAATTCGCGCCCACGCGCCCGCTGCCCAGCTACCTGGTGGCTTTCGCGGTGGGTCCCTTCGAAACGGTCGACCTCGGAAAGGGCGGACGCAAGGGAATCCCGCTGCGCATCCTGACGCCCGCCGGGCGCGGCGGCGAGGCGGCGTTCGCCGGCGCGGCGATTCCGGAAATCCTGAAACTGCTGGAGGCCTATTTCGATTCTCCGTTCCCCTACGACAAGCTCGACAGCGTCATTATGCCCATCGGCAATTTCGCCATGGAGAACGCCGGGATGATCACCTATACCCACCCCATGCTGCTCTCCCAGCCCGCCTCCGCCACCGATGCCTGGCAGCGCGGCTGCGCCGTGGTGGCGGCGCACGAGATGGCGCACCAGTGGTTCGGCGACCTGGTGACCACGGCGTGGTGGGACGACATCTGGCTCAACGAGAGTTTCGCCACCTGGATGGAGAACAAGATCGTCGACGAGTGGAAGCCGGAGTGGAAGATGCCGGTGAGCGTGGTGCAGTCCAGCCTAGGCATCATGGGGCTCGATAGCCTGGCGTCCACGCGGCGCATCCGCCAGCGGATACGGAACGACAGCGACATCGCCAACGCCTTCGACGGCATCTCTTACGAGAAGGGCGCGGCGGTGATCGGCATGTTCGAAAGCTGGCTCGGCGAGAAGCCGTTTCAGAACGGCGTGCGGCTGTACATGAAGCAGTACGCCGACCGGGCGGCCACCACCGCCGACTTTCTGGCGGCCATCTCGAGGGCCTCCGGAACCGGCGTCGCCCGGCCCTTCGACACCTTCCTCGACCAGGCCGGAGTCCCGCTGGTGACCGCGGATCTGCGTTGCGCGGATGGCCCGCCGCGGCTCGCGCTGGAGCAGCGCCGGTCGCTGCCCATCGGGTCGCGCGGCGATGCGAAGCAAACCTGGACGATCCCCATCTGCGTGGAGTACCCGGCCGGCGGCGCCGAGGCGCGCGAGTGCCAGTTGGTGAGCGGCGCATCGGCCGAGATCAAGCTGAGCAAGGCCGCAAGCTGTCCGGCCTGGGTGCTGGCCAATGCTGGCGAGACCGGCTACTACCGCGTGCTGTATCGCGGCGGCATGCTGCGCCGCCTGCTGGCCGATGGCGGCAGCCACCTGACTCTGGCGGAGCGCGTCGGCGTGCTGGGGGATGTCAACGCCTTGGCGAACGCCGGCGAGATTCCGCCCGGCGATGCGCTGGCCATGGCGGAGCAGTTCGCTGGCGACCCGGACTGGCGCGTGGTTTCGCAGACCACCGGCATCGCGGCCATGCTGCGCCCGCCGCTGGTGCCCGACGAGTTGCTGCCGAATGCCGCCCGCTTTCTGCGGAAGGTCTACGGAGACCGCGCGCACCAGCTCGGCTGGATCGCCAAACCCGAAGACAGCGAGGACACCAAGACGCTGCGGCGGCAACTGGTGGGGATGGTGGCCACGCAGGGAAAAGACGAGAAACTTGGGGCCGAGGCCAAGGCGCTGGCCCTGCGTTGGATGAAGGATCACAACTCGGTGGACGCCAACATCGCCGGAACGGTGGTCGCCATCGCCGCCAGGGACGGCGGCCGGGCGCTGTTCGACCGGATGCTCGCCGATCTGCGCGCCACCACCGACCAGAGGCAACGCGGCATCCTGATCGGCGGCCTGGCCAACTTCCACGATCCGGCCATCGTCAAGCAGCGGCTGGCCCTGCTGTTGACCGGCGAGTTCGATTTCCGCGAAGTGATGGGCGCGTTCTTCGGCTCGCCGTCGCCGGAGACGCGCCGCCTGCCATTCGAGTTCGTGCGCGACAACCTGGACGCCCTCTTGAAAGCGCTCCCCCGCGGGGTGGGCAGCGATTTCGCCGCGTACCTGCCGACGGTCGGGTCCGGTTTCTGCAGCGCCCCCGAGCGGGCGGAGTTGGAAGCTTTCTTCAAGCCGAAGGTGGACGCGTACGCGGGAGGGCCGCGAATCCTGGCGCAAACCCTGGAGCGCATCGACCTGTGCATCGCCCGGCGCTCTGCGCTGGGGCCGAGCGTGGAGGAGTTCCTGAAGCGGTACTGAACGGGAACCGCCCCTCGCGCCAGCTCACGCCACGAAATCCGCCAGCCGCCTGGCGATCTGGTCCCTGACCCTGCGAAAGGCGGCCAGCACGTCTTCGGGCGAGCCTTCCGCGCGGGCCGGATCCTCGAACCCGATGTGCCTCCGCCGCCCCACCTTCCCCACAAACACGGGACAGGTTTCGTTGGCGTCGCCGCACACCGTGACCACCACGTCGAAGGCCTGGTCGAGGAACCGCGCCACGTTCTTCGGTGTTGCGGCGCCGATGTCGATCCCCGCCTCGCGCATCGCCTCCACCGCGGCCGGATGCACGCGGGCCGCCGGACGGGTGCCCGCCGAATACACCTCCAGCGAGGGATCGTAAGCCTTGAGCAGCGCTTCCGCCATCTGGCTGCGGGCCGAGTTGCCGGTACACAACACCAGGATTCTCATGGTTTGCGGGCCCGCACGAACCCGCTGATGAACTTCCCGTCCACCTGCGCCGCGATGTCGCGCGCATCGAGACCGTGCTCGGCCAGGAACGATTGCGCGTCGGCGGCGCCGTACACGCGGGTCGGGGCTATCGAGATGTCGACGAACCCCGCCGCTGCCAGCTTGGCGCGGTACTCGTCCTCGCTCAAAGCGCCGGCCACGCATCCCACCCACAGCAGGACGCTCTCGCGGATCTTCGAGGGGATCTCGCCGCGCGTCACCACGTCGGAGACGGCCAAGCGTCCGCCCGGCTTCAGCACCCGAAAGGCCTCGCGCAACACCTGGTCCTTGTCGCCCGAGAGGTTGATCACGCAGTTGGAAATAATCGCGTCCACGAAGTTGTCCGGGAGCGGGATGCGCTCGATCTCGCCCTTGAGGAACTCGGCGTTTTCCACCCCGGCCTTGCGCTGGTTCTCGCGCGCCAGCGCCAGCATCTCGTCGGTCATATCGAGACCGTAGGCCCACCCGCCCGGCTGGACGCGGCGCGCCGAGAGCAGCACGTCGATGCCTCCGCCGCTGCCCAGGTCGAGCACCACTTCGCTGGGCCGCAACCCGGCCAGCGCGGTCGGGTTGCCGCAGCCCAACGACGCCAGCACGGCGGTCTCCGGCAGTTCGCCCATCTGCAGCGCGTCGTACAGGTTTGAGGCGATGGGATCGCCGCCCGAGCAGCAGGAGGAGGGGCTGGAGCCGCAGCTTGCGCTGCCCGCGCCCGAAACCACGCGCAGCGCGGCCTCGCCGTACTTCTCTTTTACGATTGCCTTCACGTCCGTCATGATCGTCGTCCCTTGGCGGCGGTTGGCCGCCGCCTACTTACGCAACCGCACGAAGGTCTCCGGCTTGACCGCCTTGTTCCGCGTGCAGCATTCCGCGTACAGAAACGTGAGCAGCGCCTGCAACGCCTCCGTGTTTGCGGTGTACCGCAGATACGTGCTCTCGCGCCGCACCGTGACAAGTCCCTCGTGTTTCAGCTTGTCGAGATGATGGGAGAGCGTGGAGGGCGCGATGTCCAGTTTTGTCTGAATCTCGCCCACCACCAGCCCGTCCGGATGCGCGCTCAACAGCAGCCGGACGATCCTCAGCCGCGGTTCCGCCCCCATGGCGGCCAGCATGTCCGCGAACCGCGCGACCGTTCCGGCGTCGTTCCTCTTCATAATGCTTCCATACTTCTATTATGATCGAATGATGGAAGTTGTCAAGACGGAAAGCCCTTCGCCCCGCATTACCGGCAACGTGGCGCGATACCGGGCGCGCCCGTGCCAGGAGGGTTGTCGATTCGCGGCTGGGAACTCTTCAACGGTTCTTTCCGAAGTGCGGCTGTCCGCCGGGAGCCTGCTCGGCCGAGTTTCTCGCCCTGGCGGACGCCTACGGCCTGGATTGGCGTCGGCTGGGACCGGGGCCGCGCCCGCCTCGCGTCTCCGGCGGATGGAATCCACCAGGCCGGCCCGTACGCGCAGAAAGTGAAATCCGCGATGCGGCGGGATCGCACCCGCCGGGCGGCCTAACCGCCCATTCGTACCGCCGCGTACAATCCGAAGAACAGCACCACGGAAACGACCGCGATCACCACCCAGCGGATGGCCCGCTCCCGGCTGCTGGTCTGCTCGTGTTCGTCATGCCTGATCTGATCCGCAAGGCTGTCAAACATAAACACCTCCTAGAAAAGGCCGGTATAAGAAGCCCAATCCGAAAAGCCAACCAGATCAAAGAACTCCGACAGCCCTGCCGCACTCGCGCCCAGCCCCCGGACTCGATGGCCGGCTAGGGCGTTCCTCCCACCCCGCGGCAGGTCAACCAGCCACCGGTTCCCGGTACCCTGATATTCGACAGCCCGATTGTATGCCCGATGTGGAGAACTTCCAAGGGCCAATTTGCGCGTCTGGGTACCGGCCGCCCGCTGGCTGGCCCCGTTGACAACCCTCCGCGAACCGGCGTATATTTGCTAACATACTGATCTTTCAGTGGTTGCTGGAATTTGGCGCATGGTCTCGTGGTGCACCACCGTTGGTTATTTGAAGCGTGCCATCCCCACGCGCTGGCAACCCGCCGCAGGAACTCGAGGGCTTTGCAGCCAACGATGAATTGGCACCGGGTGGAGGCGTAATGGCCGAAGACCACAACAATGGGCAAGTGGACCAGCCGGTCCCCGAGAACTACGAGAACCTCCTCGACGATTACAGCCACTTTGCCCCGCCCGCCGCCGACGAAGTCCTGCAAGGCACCGTCCTCGGAATCACCGCCAAGGACGTGATCGTCGATTTTGGATACAAGTCCGAGGGCATCGTTCCCATCGAACAGTTCCAGACGCCCGCGGGCGAGATCGCCGTGCGGGTGGGCGACGTCATCGACGTGATGATCGAGCAGGGCGAACAGCCCGAGGGATACGTGCTGCTGTCGCACACCCGCGCCTCGCGCCTGCGCGTGTGGGACAACCTGGATAAGGCCTACCAGGAACAACTCATCCTCTCGGGCCGCGTGCTGGGACGCGTCAAGGGCGGATTGGCGGTGGACGTGGGGATCAAGGCTTTCATGCCCGGCAGCCAGGCGGATCCGCGCCCGGTCCACAACCTGGATTCGCTGGTGGGACAGGATATCCCGGTCAAAATCATCAAGCTGAATCGCCGCCGCGGCAACGTGGTGGTGTCGCGCAAGGCCGCCGTCGAAGAGGAGATCAACTCGCGGAAGAACGCCACTCTGGAGCACCTGGCCGAAGGGGCGGTGGTCACCGGGACGGTCAAGAACCTGACCGATTACGGCGCCTTCATCGATCTGGGCGGCATCGACGGGCTGTTGCACGTCACCGACATGTCCTACGGGCGGATCGCGCATCCGTCCGAGATTCTGCACGTGGGCGACCAGATCGCCGTCAAGGTGCTCAAGTTCGACAAGAGCAAGGAACGCGTGTCGCTGGGCCTGAAGCAGATCGGACCCGACCCGTGGGAAGTGGTTGCGGAGCGTTTCCCGTTGAACGCGCGCGTCATCGGGCGCGTGGTGAATGTGACGGATTACGGGGCTTTCGTGGAACTGGAGCCGGGCATCGAAGGTTTGATCCACATCAGCGAGATGACCTGGTCGCGGCGCATGAAACATCCCTCCAAGGTGGTGAAGCCGGGCGACCAGGTGGAAGCCGTGGTGCTGGAGGTGCATCCCAGGGAGCGCCGCATTTCGCTCGGTCTGAAGCAACTCGAGCCCAATCCATGGACCACCATCGACAGCCGTTACAGCGTCGGCTCGGTGGTCGAGGGCCGGGTGCGCAACATGACCGATTTCGGGGCGTTCATCGAGATCGAGGAAGGCATCGACGGCCTGGTGCACGTTTCCGACCTGTCCTGGACCAAGCGGGTGAAACACCCCTCGGATATCCTGAAGAAAGGGCAGATCGTGCAGGCGGTGATCCTGAACATCGATTCGGCTTCGCACCGCCTCTCCCTGGGGGTCAAGCAACTCCAGCCGGACGCCTGGGAAAGCTACTTCCAGAACCACCAGGTGGGCGATACGGTGCATGGCCGGGTCTGCCGTCTGGCCAGTTTCGGCGGTTTCGTGGAACTGGCGGAAGGCGTCGAGGGCCTCTGTCATTTTTCGGAGGTGCCGGGGTATTCCGGACGCCGCGGTTCCGAAGAACCACCCCTGGCGGTGGGCCAGGAATTCGATTTCAAGGTTCTCAAGATGAGTGAAGCCGAGAAAAAGATCGGCCTCAGCCTGCGGGCCGTGGCGGACGACGAGGAAAAAACCCGTCTGGAAGACTACCAGCGCCAGGCGGCGGCCGCCACCACCACTATCGAGGAAGTCATGAGCCTCAAGGACCGCAACCTTGGATAACTTGCAAATTTCTTGTAATCAAGCGATACTGCGGTTTCGCAAGCGCTTGACGCTCCAGGAGAAGATGAATGACGAAAGCCGATCTGATTGAAGAAGTCTCCCGTGTCGTGGAAATGACCCGGAAGGAATCCGAGGTCATCGTGGAGGCCATTTTCGACAGCATCGTGCGGTCGCTGCGCACCGACGACAAGATCGAAATTCGCGGATTCGGCAGTTTCCGCACACGCCAGAGACAGCCGCGGATCGGCCGCAATCCCAAGACCGGCGCGCGTGTCGAAGTGCCCGCCAAGAAGATTCCCTACTTCAAGCCCAGCAAGGAGCTCAAGGACGTGGTCAACAATTCGCCCACGCCCGTGGCGCCCCCCGCCGAAGCGGTTCCCGAACCGCCTTCCCTTTAGTCCATGGACTATCTGTGGACTCCCTGGCGCTACCAGTACATCGCCAAGCCGGAGGAGTCCGGCGTATGTGTGCTGTGCGCGGCCGCGCAAGCGGGCGATGACGCGCGCTGGTTGGTGGTCCACCGCGCCGCCCGTAGCTACGTGATTCTCAACCGCTTCCCATACACCTCGGGGCATTTGATGGTGGTTCCTTACGATCACGCGTCCTCGCTCCGGGAGTTGGCCGAAGAGACGCTGACGGAGATGATCCTGGTGGCGCGCGACGCCGAGCGCCACCTGCGCGAGGTCTACCATCCCGAGGGCTTGAACCTGGGAATGAATCTGGGCCAATCGGCGGGCGCCGGAATCGCCGCGCACGTCCATCTGCACGTGCTGCCCCGCTGGATCGGCGACACCAATTTCATGACCGTAACCGGCGAGACGCGCGTGGTTCCCGAAGCTCTGGAAACCACCTGGCGGAAGCTCCGCGAGGTGTGGTAGGCATAAAAAGGGGTCAGACCCCATTTTCGGCGATCTATGGAACTCAAACTCGTACCGCTCGCGGTTCCCGAAGGCGGGAACCTCATCCTCGGACAAACCCACTTCATCAAGACGGTGGAAGACGTCTACGAGGCCATCGTCAACACCGTGCCGCAGATGAAGTTCGGCGTGGCCTTCAACGAAGCCTCGGGACCCTGCCTGATCCGCGTGGACGGCAACGACGACGCGCTCAAAGCGCTGGCCGCCAGCAACGCCGCCGCGCTGGCCGCCGGCCACATCTTCGTCGTCGCGATGCGCGACGGCTACCCCATCAACGTCCTCTCGCGCATCAGGGAAACGCCGGAAGTCTGCACCATCTTCTGCGCCACCGCCAACCCGGTGGCGGCCGTGGTGGCCGAGAGCGAGCAGGGCAGGGGAGTCCTCGGCGTGATCGACGGTTTTCCGCCCAAAGGCGTGGAAAGCCCGGCGGACGCCGAACGGCGGCGCGGGTTCTTGAGGACGATCGGTTACAAACGATAGCGCCGGCCGGCCGGTGCGGCTACCTCCCCAGGTCGATTCCCAGTTTCCTGAGTTCCTCGGCGTAGTAGCGGCGCAGCAGCAGGTCCCACTCTTCGCTGCCCTCGGGAATCTCGCGCTTCTGCGAGCGGATCTTCTGGCGGGCGGCGCGGTCCACCTTGTCTTCGGCCTGCAGCAGGTCGGTCATGATCCGCAGAATCTCCAGCCGGACGCCGTTGCTGTCCTTGTTCCTCAGCCGGAGTTCGTGGCACTTGCGCAGCATCTCGACCAGTTTATGGGAGATGTCCGTGAGCTTGTCGCGCGACAGCTTCATGGCGTCGCCGGTGTCGCGCCCGGAGGCGCGGATCACCTTGCGCTGCGAGATCAGCGTGTTCTTGATGCGCCGGAACATCTCCTGGTAGCTGACGCCTTCGCGGCGCATGTACTCGCTGTACTGGCTCAACAGGTCCCGGACCTCGTCGTTCAGACGATCTTCCACGGCCAGCTCTTCGGAGATGACCGAGGCGATCCGCTCCGCCACCAGGTCGGGATCGGTGGTCTCGATCACCGCCGGGGCGAGCCTCCTGACGAGTTGCCGGGAAAGATATGCGACAAATTCTCTGGCGAGCAGCATTCTGTAAGGGCGAAACGCCAGTTTATCACGTTGCGGAACGCCGCCTCGGAAAGTTTACTCCGGGGAGTCGCACCGCGGCCGGTTCCCGGGCGGTTTCGCGGCGGCAGCCAATCCCGCGATCGTCGCCCTACGCCGTCTTGTCCTTGGCGTAGCAGACCGGATTCAGCCCGCATTCCGCGCACTTCGGATTGCGGGCTTGGCACAGCGCGCGGCCGTGCAGGATCAACTGGTGCGCGAACGGAATCCACTTCTCCCGCGGAACGATCTTCATCAGGTCCCGCTCGATCTTCACCGGGTTGGTGTTTTTCGACAGGTCCAGGCGCGCGGAAAGCCGCTGCACGTGGGTGTCCACCACGATCCCCGAGGGGATGCCGTAGGCCGTGCCCAGCACCACGTTGGCGGTCTTGCGGGCGGCGCCGGGAATGGTCAGCATATCCTGCATGGTCCGCGGCACTTCGCCACCGAATGCCGAAATCACCCGCTGGGCCGCGCCCACGATTGCCTTGGCCTTGTTATTGAAGAAGCCGGTGCTGCGGATGTCCTGCGCCAGCACCTCGGGGCGCACCGCGGCGAAGTCGTGGGGCGTGGGATATTTGCGGAACAGGCCGGGCGTCACTTCGTTAACCCGCTTGTCGGTACACTGCGCCGAAAGGATGGTGGCCACCAGCAGTTGCCAGGGGCCGCGGTGCGCGAGCGCGCAGGTTGCGTCGGGGTACATGGTGTCCAACTGGCGCAGGATTCCGGCCACGCGCTGGCGGCGTTCGGCTGCGGTGCGGGGGCGTTTCCCGTATGCTCGTATTTGGGAATGCGCGACAGGCTGCTGCTGCTCGCCGGGGTGTTGGCCGCTTTTGGGGCTTCGCTCGGTTCGGGCTTTCATTTCGACGATTATGCCATTTTCTCGGACCCGGCTTTGACCTCGCCGGGAGGGTGGCTGCACATCTGGGGCCTGCGGCAGACGCGTCCGCTCACCTATCTCACGTTCTGGTTGAACTACCAGGCGGGCGGCACGAACCCGTTGGGCTATCACGCCCTCAACCTGGCGCTGCACCTGGGGGCGGTGCTGCTGGCCTTCGAGTGCCTGCGGCGGATGCTTCCCGCGCGGGCCGCACTGCTGGCCGCCGCCATCTTCGCCATTCACCCGATCCAGGCCGAGAGCGTGGACTACGTCTGGGGCCGCAGCATCGTGCTGGCGTCGCTGCTGTGTTTCGGATCGCTGCTGGCGTGGATTGGAGGGCGGCCATGGATTGCGGTGGCGTGCATGGCGGCGGCGCTGGCGGCCAAGGAGGAATGCGCGGCATTCCCGCTGATACTGGCGCTCGGGTGGTGGACTCGTCGCCCGCGCCGCAGCCCGTGGCCGATCGCCACCATGTTGCTGCTCTCGCTGGGGGCCGGATTGCGCGTGATCTACGCCGCGGCCGTCACTCCGGGCGCGCAGGCCAGCACCCAGGCGGGCATCGCGCCGTCCGATTACGCCCTGGCGCAAGGCGTCGCGATCCTGCGCTACTTGCGCCTGCTGGCCATCCCGTGGGGATTCACCATCGACCCCGACATTCCCGTCCCTCCTGCATGGCTCGGCGCGCTGGCCTGGGCGGCTATCCTGGCACTGGCCGTCCTCGCCTGGCGCCGGCGCGCATCTTGGGGGCTGTGGCTGCTGGCGGGCTTCGTCCTGCTGCTTCCCAGTTCCTCGGTATTTCCAGCGGCCGACCTGGCCGCCGACCGGCGCATGTATCTGCCGCTGGCGGCCTTCGCCGCCGCCGCCGCCCTCCCGCTGAGCCGCATCCGGGTCATGGCCGTCCACATCCTGGTGATTGAAGTGCTGCTCGCGGCCAGCGTTTTCCGCACCGAGGTCTGGGGCTCGGACCAGGCGCTCTGGCGGGAGGCCGTCGCCCGCGCTCCCGGGAAGGTGCGGCCGCGAATCCAACTGGCCCGCTCGATGGCCCCACGCGAAGCCCTGTGGGTGCTGGAGGAGGCGCGCCGTCTGGCGCCGCGCGATCCCGCGATTGCCGCCGAGACGGGGCGGACGCTGCTGGCCGCCGGCTACCCCGCCGCCGCCCTGGGCGAATTCGGACGCGCCCTGGCGCTCGATCCGCGCGATGCCGGCAACTACAACAACCGCGGCGTGGCGCTGGCCGCCCTGGGACAGACCGAGGCCGCGCGCCGCGATTTCCAACGCGCGCTGGAACTCTCGCCCGGCCTGGCTACTGCATCAGAGAACCTCCGGAAAATGCAGGGGCGGTGATCTGCAGGTCGGGGCTCAGGTACTGCCAGTCGGCCAGTTCCACGGCCGGCTTGGTGGTGGTGAGCGGGACGGTCAGTTCCTTGGACGCGTAACCCTTCAGGTCCGTCGAGAAAGAGAAATTTCCCTGTGCGTCCTCGTCGCTGCGGCGCGTATTGCTCCACAGCGTGACATTCCCCGCCAGGCCCGCCACGTCGGCGGGCGAGTGGTTGATCACCACGAAGGTCACCAGGATGACGTTCTTCTTCGTGGGGGCCTCCTGAAAACGCACTCCGGCGATCTCAATGTACTTCTGCAGCGGGTGGACCGGCGCGCCCGCCTTGGCCGCCGGATTCTCCGCGTTGGCGCTGGGCCGGGAGAGATTCGCCGCGGAACTCCTCCTCGACGAGGACACCGCCCAGTACACGCCTATGACGATGGCCACGAAGCCCGCCGCGAAGAGAATCGTCATCAGCCACGTCGGCAGACCTCTCGGTGGCGGGAGCGGCTCGCCGTGCTGCCCGAAGCGAAACTCGGGCTGTGGCGCGGGAACCGGCGGCTCGATGGCCGGAGCCGGCGCCGGGGGCTGCTGAGCCGGCGGAGCCGCGGCCCCAGGCTGAGGCGCCGCGGGTTGCGGCGGCGGCTCGGCCGCCTCGGCGGTCTTCCTGGAACAGTCGGGGCAATCGTTATAGGCGGGGGGGACTTCGCGCCCGCACTGCGGGCAGATCCACGTGAACATGTGAGCGGTCTCTCCTTTACTGTAACGCCGCGCGTCCCGGATGGGTTTCGCAATCTCGGGATGGGGTGCGCGATCGCGCCTGGCCGGGTGCGCCCGGGGCGGCGCCGCCGCGTGGACCCCCGCGTCCGGCTCCCGGGATAGAATAGATCACGCCCATGAAATCGCCGCTGGTCTACTCGCTGTGCTTCTTCCTTTGTTCGCCGCTGGCCTTTCCCGCCGACGCGCCTCCGCTGCGCGGCTACTCGGCCCAGAGCGCCCGCGCCGAGCGCGACTGGGAAGCCAGGTTCCGCGCCATCCCCGATCCCGCCAACCTGCGCGCCTACATGCAGCGCATGTCCGCGCGGCCGCACCACGTCGGATCGCCCTACGACAAGGACAACGCCGAATGGCTCGTCGCCCGGCTCCACGAGTTCGGCCTGATCGCCTCCATCGAGACCTTCAGCGTGCTCTTCCCCACCCCGCGGGAACGCCTGGTGGAGATGCTGGAGCCGCGGCGCTTCACGGCCGTCCTCGAGGAGCCGGCCGTCCCCGTGGACCCCACCTCCGCGCAGCGCGGGGAGCAACTTCCCACCTACAACGCCTATTCGGCCGATGGCGATGTGACGGCGCCTTTGGTGTACGTGAATTACGGCGTGCCCGCCGATTACGAGGAACTCGACCGCATGGGCGTTTCGGTGAAGGGCGCCATTGCGATCGCCCGCTACGGCGGCGCCTGGCGCGGCACCAAGCCCAAGGTGGCCGCCGAGCACGGCGCCCTGGGCTGCCTGATCTATTCCGATCCGGGCGATGACGGCTACGCCGCGGGCCAGGTCTTCCCCGCCGGGCCGATGCGCCCCAGGGACGGCGTGCAGCGCGGCAGCGTGATGGACATGGTGGTCTACCCCGGCGACCCGCTGACTCCCGGCATCGGCGCCACCCGGGACGCCCGGCGGCTGCCGCTCGCCGAGGCCGTAACCATCGCCAGGATCCCCGTGCTGCCGCTTTCCTACGCCGACGCGCGGCCGCTGCTGGAAGCGCTCGGCGGCCGCACCGCGCCGCCCGCGTGGCGCGGCGCGCTGCCCATCACCTACCGCGTGGGCCCCGGACCCGCCAAGGTGCACCTCAAACTGAAGTTCAACTGGGACCTCAAGCCGCTCTACGACGTGGTGGCGCGCATCCCCGGCGGCGCGTACCCGGACGAGTGGATCATCCGCGGCAACCACCACGACGCCTGGGTCAACGGCGCCGAGGATCCGCTGTCCGGCACGGTCGCGCTGATCGAGGAAGCGCGCGCGCTCGCCGCGCTGATGCGCCAGGGATGGAAGCCCAAGCGCACCATCCTCCTGTGCTTCTGGGACGGCGAGGAACCCGGCCTGCTGGGATCCACCGAGTGGGTGGAAACGCACGCCGCGGAGCTGGCCACGCACGCCGCCGTGTACATCAACTCGGACGGCAACGGGCGCGGCCAGTTGCAGGCCTCGGGATCGCACTCGCTCGAGAAGTTCATCAACTCGGTGGCCAGGGACATCCAGGATCCCGAGACGAAGCTCTCCGTGTGGGACCGCTGGCGCTTCTTCCGCATGGCCGCCGCGGGTACGCCGGCACCGGGCGCCCCGGCTGACGCCGCGGACCGCGAGGACCCGCGCCATGCCGCCGACCTGCGCATCGGCGCGCTGGGCTCGGGCTCCGATTACTCCGCCTTCCTCGACCATCTGGGCATCGCCTCGCTCGACCTCGGCTTCGGCGGCGAGGACCGCAGCGGCATCTACCACTCCGTCTACGACGATTTCTATTGGTACACGCATTTCTCGGACACCGAATTCGTCTACGGCCGCGCGCTGGCGCAGACGGCCGGCACCGCCGTCATGCGGCTGGCGGACGCGGACCTGCTGCCGCTGGATTTCGACAACTTCACGGCGACGGTGGGCCGCTATGTCCGCGAGGTGCAGACACTGGCGCGCGGCCAGCGCGAGGGGACAGTCGAGCGCAACCGCGAGATCGACGAAGGACTCTTCGCGGCGGTCAACGACCCGCGCTTGCCGCTGCTGGCGCCGCCCAAGGAGGCGGCGCCGCCGTTTCTGAATTTCGCCCCGCTGGACAACGGTCTGGCCGCGCTCGACCGCGCCGCCGCGGATTACGACGCTGCGCTCGGCAACGCCGCGGGCGACGGCGCCGCCGCGCTCGAGCGCGCCTCGCTCGGCGGTGTTGATGCGCGCCTGATGGCCGTCGAACGCGCCCTGACCCTCAACGACGGCCTGCCTGGCCGCCCCTGGTACCGGCACCAGGTTTACGCTCCCGGTTTGTACACCGGCTACGGCGTCAAGACGCTGCCCGGCGTGCGCGAGAGCATCGAGCAGAAGCAGTGGCAGCGCGCCGAGGATCAGATCGTGCGCGTGGGCAAGGTGCTGGAGTCGGCCGGCGCGGCCATCGAAGCGGCGGCGGGGGAGTTGAGCAAGCAGGTGGCCGCCGCGGGCAAGCCGTGAGCGGCTAAGGATGGCGCTTTGGCTTATACTGAATGGGATCCGGAAGTCCAAAATGGATATTCCGGTTAATACATCGGGAGCGCAATCGAGAATGAAATGTCTACGGATGTGGTTGGCTGTGGCCGCGTTGACGTTCACGCTTCAGGCCCAGGACAAGGCAAAGTCGAAGGCCGGCGGCGACGCGGCCTCGAATCCACTCTCCGGGTACGAGTGGTTGGACGGCCACTCCGATCCTCCCGCCGCAAATGTGACGGGAACCTGGACGGAGAAGAGCTGGAAGACCGTCATACTGCGGCAGAGACAAGGCAGCGCAGTGGTGTCGGGAACCGGAGACGGCTGGAACATAGAGGGCGTGGTCAGTGGCGGCAAGTTGTATGTACTCTTTGTCTCCGGCGCCCAGGTGGGTTACTGCGGAGAGTTGGCGGTAGAAAGCCCCACGACCATCCAGGGGGCGTACTCGAACGGCGCGGTGTACGATAGCGCGAAGACCCGGCCGATGCTGCTTACCAAGACCGGGGCGCCGCCGGCCTCCGGGCCGCCGGCCAACTACAAGGCGAAGACGGCGCAGACGGTCGAGGTCGAGGATTTCGACGTGCGGCCCGGGATCGAGTTCACGCGCTACCATCGATTGGCGTTGTCGGAGGAACTGGTCAAGATTCTGACCGACACGAAGCTGTATGCGAAGGTGACCGCGGCCGCGGACATGGCCGCCGGCGAGAAAGCCGACATCCGCGTCACGGGCACGATTACCGAACTCAACACGGGAGTCGCTGCGTTGCAGCGATGGGTCGGGTTCGGCGCCGGCCGGGCATTCGTGCGGGCCCGCGTAAACTTCGTCGATGCGGCGACGGGCCAAGTGAAGCAGGATTGGGAGGTGGAAACCGGGTTCACCTCCGTCGTGGATCCGGTCTACGTGGCGGCGGGCCTTGGCAAGGAGATCGCGAATCTGGCGAAGGGGAAGAAGCCGGAAGCGGTGGAACGATCGGGGCCCAAGTACGAGGTGGAAGGAAAGCGCTGGCTGGATTCCAAGAAGGGCCCCGTCGAGATCGGCGTAAACGGGACCTGGCATTCCGCGGAATGGGGCAAGGTGGTGCTCAGCCAGAAGGCGGGAACGGCGGAGATCGTAGGTACCGGGGACCAGTGGAATGTGGACGGAATCGTGAGCGGGAAGAAGGCATACCTGGTCTTCTCCAGCCGGGGAGTGATCGGCTACACGGCGGAGTTGACCTTGGAGGACGCCAACAGACTAAGTGGCGGCTATGGCAAGGGTGTGCTGACCCCGCACACGAGCACCAAGGCGATGCTGCTGACCCGGTAGCTCCAGCCTCGGGCCGGCCAGGCGGCGCGGTTGAGTTCGCGCACCATGCGCCCACTGCCGCTTGGACCCAGCGACGCCAGCCCCCGCAACGGCGCGCGGAGCTCGGACCTCGGGATCCCGGCGTCGTTGCCCTGGCCCGTAACATCGCCCGCCGGCACGGCCGGCCCGTGCCGGCCGAGCGAAACGAAGTCGTGGAAATGGCCGCCGGCGTCGCGGGCCGGCCGGCGCTCTCCATAGCGGTCCAGTCCCGGAACGCGCGGCAGGTGGCCGGGGAAGATGCGGCCCTGCGCGTCCCGAGGGGTCCCGAGGTCCGCGCGCAAGCGGTCGATATCCTCCTGCGGAGTGGGCAGTTTCGCACGGTTGGCGCGGCGCGGACTATCGGCGAGGTCCTGGTAGCTCATACCGGTATGGACGCGCGCCGCGAGGAAAACGTACGGTGTCGTTTCGCGCAACGGTGTGATGGGCGGGACACGCCCGCGCGGTTCCCGGTTGCCCCCGCGCCACTCCAAGGGGGTCCGTGCGCGGAGCCGCGGCCCGCGCCCACGGCGCCGGAGCGCGCCGTGTCTTATAATCGTTGGCACGCTAGGTACGCAATATGCCACTACGATCGACTTCGCTTCGTCACGCGCTCCTCTTGTCCGTCCTGCTAACCGGCGGCGCTCGGGCGCAATGGGTTCCCGGAAGTCCTGTAACCAGCTTCAAGCAGCAGCCCGATGGCGTCCTGCTGACTTTGGGCACCGGCGTTCTCCGTGTGCAGGTCTGCACCGATTCCATGCTCCGCATCACCCAGTCCCCCACCGCGACTATCCCGGATCTGCCGGAGTACGTGGTCACCAAGACCACCTGGCCGCCGGTCAAATTCACCGTGCAGGAGGAACAGCGCGGCATCGTCATCTCCACCAGCCGCGTGCGCGTGGTGGTGTCCCGCAGGGACAGCTCTCTCACCTACACCGAGGTTGGCGGGAAGCATCTGGTCTCGTTCGACCCCAACACCTTTACGCCGGTAACGGTGAACGGCGAGAAGATGTACCAGTCCGAAGCGGACATCGCGATGTGGAACTCCACCGAGGCCTTCTACGGGCTCGGCCAGCACCAGGCTGGCGTGTGGAACTACCACGGAGAGGCCGTCCCGATGGCCGAGGACAACACCAACATCGCCATCCCCCTGCTGCTTTCGAGCAACGGGTACGGCATCTTTTGGAACAACGCCTCGCGCGGAGCCTTCGACAACAAGTTCCTGCACGGCATGTACATCACCTCGGAAGCCGCCGACACCATCGACTACTACTTCCTGTACGGCCCGGACTTCGACAAGATGGTGGCTAGTTACCGGGAGCTGACCGGCACAGCGCCGCTGTTCGGTAAGTGGGCCTACGGCTTCTGGCAATGCAAGAACAAGTACAACTCGCAGGCCGAGCTGCTGGAGATCGCGCGCAAGTACCGCGAGCTGCACATCCCCGCCGATAACATCGTGCAGGACTGGTATTGGTGGGGCATCATGGGCGATTTCAAGTTCAACAAGAACTACCCCGACCCGCCGGCCATGCTCAAAGGCCTGCACGACAACCACTTTCACCTCATGATCTCGGTGTGGCCGTACTTCGGCCCCGGCTCGGACGTCTACGCCGACATGGACAAGAAGGGCTTCTTCATCGCCAAGATGCAGACGCCGGCATTTCACCCCCAGGGCTCGGGCCTCTACGACGCCACCAATCCCGAGGCCCGCAAGTATTACTGGAACCTGATGAACAACGCGCTGTTCAAGATCGGCGTGGACGCCTGGTGGCTCGACACCACCGAGCCCGAAACCGCGGGGCGGGAGGTGAATCTCATGTCCCTCAACAAGATCGCCATCGGCAACGGGGCGCGCTACAACAACCTCTACCCGCTCATGACTACCAAGGGCGTGTACGAGGGACAGCGCGCCGCCTCCGATCAGAAGCGCGTGTTCATCCTCACCCGCTCCTCCTATGCCGGGATGCAGCGGAACTCGGCCGCCACCTGGAGTGGCGACGTCAATTCCGATTGGGAGGACCTGCGCCGCCAAGTGCCCGCCGGGCTCAATTACTCGCTCTCCGGAATGCCCTACTGGACCACCGACATCGGCGGCTTCACCTCCGGCAACCCCAATGACCCGGCCTACCGCGAGTTATTCATCCGCTGGTTCCAATACGGCGCCTTCTGCCCCATCTTCCGGGTCCATGGAACGCGCGAGCCCAGCACGAACGAGCTGTGGAGCTATGGGCCGGAAGCGCAGAAGATACTCACCGCGTTCGACACCCTGCGTTACGAGCTGATGCCGTATATTTACTCGGTGGCCTGGAAGACCACCAGCGAGGGCTACACGCCCATGCGGCCGCTGGTGATGGATTACCGGACCGACGTGCGCGCCGAGAACACCGGCGACGAGTTTCTCTTCGGCCCCTCGATCCTGGTCAGCCCGGTGACCGAGCAGGGCGCCACCGCGCGCCATCTGTACCTGCCCAAGGCGCAATGGGTGGATTTCTGGAGCGGAAAGACCGTGGAAGGCGGCAAAGCCATCGATGCCGCCGCCCCCATCGAGCGGATTCCGCTGTTCGTCCGCGCCGGCTCCATCGTCCCCATGGGCCCCGACGTGGAGTATGCCGCCGAGAAGCCCGCCGATCCCCTCGAGTTGCGCGTCTACCGCGGCGCCGACGCCGCCTTCACGTTGTACGAAGACGAGGGCGACACCTACAACTACGAGAAGGGCGCCTATGCCGTGATACCCGTCGAGTGGAACGAGAAGGCCGGAACCCTGACCATCGGCGAGCGCAAGGGCAGTTTCCCGGGGATACTCGCCAACCGGACGTTCCGGGTCGTGTTCGTGGGCGACGGCCACGGCACGGGCATCGGCTCGACCGCCAAGCCCGACAAGGTGGTGCCGTACTCGGGCCAGCCGGTGACGGTGAAGCCGTAGCGGCCTCCGCCCGCTCCCTTACGGTCGCGGTTCTGACTCCTGCCGGAGCCGCAGCCGTAAGGGAGCGGGCACATGGAATCCAGATCATGCCAAGAGCCGCCTTTCGAGTTTTCCCGTTGCTGGCCGGGGCATTTCTGTCCGGCGGGACTTCCTCCGCGGCCGGTTACCGGAACTTTCGCGTCGCCGTCTACGCGCGCGCTTACGAGGTCCGGCAGATGAAGGACCCGGCCTGGCTGGAGGCTCGCTGGGCCACCATTACCGGCGGCCTGAAGGTCGACAAGATCTACCTGGAAGTCCATCGCGACGGCGTGATCCCGGACCAGGAAACGCTCGACCAGGCGAAACGCTTCTTTCAGAGCAAGGGCGTCCGGACGGCGGGCGGAATCGCTACCGTCGTCAACGAAAGGAACCGCTTCGAGACGTTCGTCTACACCGATCCCGAGCATCGCAAGAAGCTGCGGGAAATTGTCGAGTACGCCGCCAGGAACTTCGACGAGGTGATCGTCGACGATTTCTTCTTTACCAGCAGTAAGACGGAATCGGATATCCAGATGAAGGGCGACAGGACCTGGACGCGCTTCCGCCTCGACGTTATGGCCGAAGCGTCCCGCGACCTGTTGGTGGGACCGGCCAAGAAGGTCAATCCGAAAGTCAAGATGGTGATCAAGTACCCGAACTGGTGGGGGCATTTCCAATACCTGGGTTACAACCTGGAGGCCGAGCCGCGTATCTTCGACGGCGTCTACACCGGCGCCGAAACCCGCAGCCCAACCAGCCCCGGCCAGCACCTGCAACAATACCTGGGCTACGACCTGTTCCGTTACCTGGAGAACATCAAACCCGGCGGCAATGGCGGCGGCTGGGTGGATGAGGGCGGCTGGCGCGACAAAGAGCGCTACGCCGAAGAACTGGCGCTGCCGCTGTTCGCCAAGGCTCCCGAGATGACGCTCTTCGATTTCCGCCAGTTGCTCCAACCCATGCGCAACGCTCCGGCGCAAGGGCCCAGCACCATCCCCGCTTATGCCGGAAGCGTCTTCGAGCAGGTGGATGCGTTCCTGGGAAAACTGGGCAAGCCGATCGGCGTCAAGAGCTATAAGCCTTACCATTCCTCCGGCGAGGACTTCCTGCACGACTTTTTCGGAATGATCGGAATCCCCGTCGAGCTGACTCCCGAATTCCCCAGCGATGCGCCCACGGTGCTGCTCACCGAATCCGCCCGCTTCGACCCCGCGCTGGTGAGTAAGATGAAGAAGCAGCTTGCGGACGGCAAGAAGGTGGCGATCACCTCGGGCCTGCTGAGGGCCATCCAGGCGAAGGGCTTGGGAGAGATCACGGAGATCGAGTGCACCCCCCAGAAAGCCCTGGTGCACGAGTTCCCCATGCGCGGCCAATCGGCGCGTTCGGAAACCGATATCCTCATTCCGGAAATCCGCTACCCCACCAACGACGCTTGGGAGACAATTACAAGCGCCACGCAGGGGCTGGGGTACCCCATCCTGATCGAGACCTCGTATGGGAAGGGAACGCTGTATGTCCTGACCATTCCCGACAATTTCGGCGACTTATACAACCTGCCGCCGGAGGTGCTGAACCGGATACGGGGCGTTGTGGCCGGCGATCTGCCGGTGGTGCTGGAAGGACCCGCCCAGGTTGGCTTGTTCGTTTACGACAACGGCAAGTTCATTGTCGAGAACTTCGCCCCTCCCGGCGGAAAGTCCGTGGCCGCGCGCGCGGTGGTCGCGGGTAAGGCCGCCACGCTCGTGGACGTGGTGACCGGCCAGCGGATTCCGGGCGTGCCGCGCGGCGCCAGGATGGTCTTTGACGTGACGGTGCCGCCGGCCTCGTACCGCGTTCTGGGAGCGGAATAGGATTGGCGTCCGGCCGGCGGCGGAGGGTTGCGGACCGGTGCGCCGCCGCCCGGCGGCAGCCATGCTACCCTGTCCTTCGGAGCCTTATGTCCCTCACCCGCGAAAAAGCCCAACTCATGAGCGCCTCCGAGATCGACCGCACCCTAGTCCGGCTGGCGCACGAGATCCTCGAGAAGACCAAGGACCTGGATAAGCTCGCCTTTATCGGCATCCGCCGGCGCGGCGTGCCGCTGGCGCAACGCCTGGCGAAGAAAATCGAATCGCTCGAGAACCGCCAGGTGCCCGTCGGCATCCTGGATATCAACCTCTACCGCGACGACCTCAGCACGGTGGACGTCAAACCCGTCGTCAGCGCGACCGACATTCAGTTCAACGTCGAGGGCAAGGACATCATCCTGGTGGACGACGTGCTCTACACCGGCCGCACCATCCGCGCCGCGCTCGACGCCCTCTTCGACCACGGCCGTCCGGCGCGCGTCCAGCTCCTGGCGCTGATCGACCGCGGCCATCGCGAGCTGCCCATCGAGGCGCGCTTCGTGGGGCGCGTGGTGCAGACCAGCGACATCGAGATCATCGAGGTGAAGTTCCAGGAGATCGATGGCGTCGAGAAGGTGCTCCTGGTCGAGAAGGTGGAAAGCGCCAGGAATTGAGGCCGTCATGCCCGCCGGACTTTTAGGAATCGAAGAATTGGACCGCGCCGAAATCGAAGGGCTCCTGGCGCGCGCCAAGGATTTCCAGCCCATGCAAAGCCAGTCGCGCAAGAAGCTCGACACCTTGCGCGGCTACATGATCGTCAACCTCTTCTACGAGGCCTCCACGCGCACGCGCACCAGCTTCGAGATCGCCGCCAAGCGTCTGGGCGCCGACGCGGTCTCCATCACCGCGTCGGGCTCCAGCGTCACCAAGGGCGAGTCGCTGGTGGACACGCTGAATACGCTGGCGGCCATGCGGCCCGACGCCATCGTGATGCGCCACGCGGCCTCGGGCGCGCCGCACTTTCTGGCGCGGCACCTGCCCACGCCCATCATCAACGCGGGCGACGGCACGCACGAGCATCCCACCCAGGCGCTGCTGGACGCGCGCACCATCCTGGACCACCGCCCGTCGCTCGAGGGCCTGCGCGTGGCCATCATCGGCGACATCGCCCACAGCCGCGTGGCGCGCTCCAACGTACACCTGCTGGCGAAGTTCGGCGCCCAAATCGTGCTGTGCGGCCCGGCCTCGCTGCTGCCCATGGAACTGGCTTCTCTGGCCCCCGGCGTGCGGCTCACCAACGACATTCGCGAAGCCATCCAGGACGCCGACGTCATCATGATGCTGCGCGTGCAGCTCGAGCGCCAGCACGAGGCCAGCTTCCCGGCGAGCGAATACTTCCGCTTCTACGGGCTGCGGCTGGAGCACCTCGACCTGGCCAAGCCGGACGCCATCGTGATGCATCCCGGCCCCATCAACCGTGGCCGCGAGCTGTCCAGCGAGGTGGCCGACTTCCAGCGCTCGGTGATCCTCAACCAGGTGGAGAACGGCATCGCCGTGCGCATGGCCGTTCTCGAGAAGGTGATCGGGTAAGTCATGTCCATCGTCATCAAAAACGGGCGCGTCATCGACCCGGCATCCGCAACCGACCGCGTGGCCGACGTGCTGATCGTGGAAGGCAAGGTCTCCGCCGTGGCGCCCGGCCTCTCCTCGCCCGGCGCGCGCGTGCTGGACGCCACCGGCATGATCGTGGCTCCGGGCTTCATCGATATGCACGTGCACCTGCGCGAGCCGGGATTCGAACACGCCGAGACCATCGAGAGCGGCTCGGCTGCCGCGGCGGCGGGTGGATTCACGTCGATCTGCTGCATGCCCAACACCAAGCCGGTCAACGACAGCGCCACCGTCACCAGCTACATCGTGGAGCGCGCGCGCCGCAAGGCGATCGTCAACGTCTTCCCCATCGGCGCCATCACCAAGGGCAGCGCGGGCGAGGAACTGGCCGCCATCGGCGCCATGCAGGCGGCCGGCGCGGTGGCCATCTCCGACGACGGCCAACCGGTGATGAACTCGCGCGTGATGCGCCGCGCCATGGAGTTCGCCCGCTCCTACGGCCTGCCGGTCATCGACCATTGCGAAGACCTCAACCTCTCCGCCGGCGGCGACATGCACGAGGGAGCGAAATCCGTCCGCTGGGGATTGCGCGGCATTCCCGCCGCCAGCGAGGACATCATGGTGGCCCGCGACCTGCTGCTGGCCGAGTTGACCGGCGCGCGCTTCCACGTGGCGCACATCTCCACGCGCAACGCCGTGGGCATGGTGGAGCACGCCGCGCGCCACGGCATCGCCGCCACCTGCGAAGCCACGCCGCACCACTTCACCCTGTCCGACGAAGATATGGCGCCCTACGACAGCAATTACAAAATGAAGCCGCCGCTGCGCTCGCCGGGCGACCGCACGGCCGTGCTCGACGCTATCGCGCGCGGGGCCGTGACCGCCATCGCCACGGATCACGCGCCGCATCCCGGCAGCGAGAAAATGCAGGAATTCGAACGCTGCCCGTTCGGCATCATCGGGCTGGAGACCGCTCTGGCGCTGGCGCTCGAGGAACTGGTGCGTCCCGGCCGGATCACGCTGAATCGCATGATCGAGATGTTCACCACCGGCCCGGAATCGGTAGTGCGCCTGGGCCGCGGCACGCTGGCGCCCGGCGCGCCCGGCGACGTGACCGTGTTCAGCACCGAGCTGGAATGGAAGTACGACGTGAACCAATCGTTCTCCGGCAGCCGCAATTCCCCGTTCGACGGCCGCACCTTCCGCGGCGGCCCGGTGGCCACAGTGGTGAACGGGGAGACGGTCTGGAGCAGGGGGTAGCCCATAGGCGACGCAACAAAGACAGTTCTAGCCGCCGGTTTGCTGGCGTTTTCCGCGCTCCGGGCTTCCGCGCAAGAGGCCGCCAGGCAGCCGGAATTCGAGGCGGTCTCGATCAAGCCATTCGTGCCATACAGTGTCCCCGGCAAACCCGGTCTCACGTACGGGGGTGGGCCATGTAAGCCCGTGGACCCAGGCAGGCTCGCGTGCCGGGGTACCTCCATCCAGGGGCTGGTGGTGGCGGCCTACGGGGTCAAGAGCTATCGAGTTTTCGGCCCGGAGTGGCTGGACTCGGAGAAGTTCGAAATCGAAGCCAAGATCCCCCATGGCGCTGCCTACCAGCAGTTGGGCCAGATGCTCCGGAAACTGCTCGCGGACCGCTTCCACTTGAAGGTTCACCGGGAGACCCGGGAGATGCAGGGCTACGCGCTGGTGGTGGCCAAGGGTGGACCCAAGCTCCCGGAGTTCAGGGCGCCGAACGAGCCGCTCAGCGCGCCGGGCAGCGACCCGGCTTCCCTGCCCACGGAGGACGAGAGCCGGCAAAAGATCGAGGAGATGGCCGCTGCCTTCAGCGCCGGCGGCAAACCCGCTGGCTTCTTGCAGACGAGCGAGCGCAATGGCGTATCCTACCTCACGGCCTTCGGGTTGAGTATGCCCCGGTTTGCCGATCTGCTCTCGAATCGAGTCGGCCGCGATATCGTGGACCAGACGGGCTTGAAGGGATCTTACGAGATCCGGCTCAGCTACTCCCCCGGCGAGGGAATGCAGCGGTCAACCACGGTCCGGATCGGCCCCGACGGTGTCGCCACTCCAGTCGAGGCCGATCCGGCTGCCCCATCCCTCTTCTCGGCGCTGCAGAGTCAACTGGGGCTCAAGCTGGAATCGCGGAAGGTTCCGGTGGAGACGATTGTGGTGGACTCGTGCGACCGGGCTCCCACCCCGGACTGACTCCGCAGCGTCGATAATCCCAATTGCATTGCCAAACCCGCAATTCCGTGCCATACTATCGTGATTCTGGCGGAGCCGCCCACTGCGGCTCGTGGGAACAAATCAGAATAATTCGTAATCAATTGAATAGAAAAGGAGAACCAGTCCGATGGCTGTACAGGCGGCGCCGGTGGTTAGCTCGCGTGTTAAGTACGCGGTAGCCCCCATTCTCATGCAGGTTGTGCTTGGAATGCTCTATTCGTGGTCCGTTTTCCGCGGACCGCTGGCAAAGGCTTACGGTTGGTCCAACGTCCAAACCAACGCGCCCTTCAGCTATTCGATCCTGGCGCTGGTAGCTGGGACCATCCTGGGTGGGCTGTGGCAGGACCGCTCGGGACCGCGCCTCGTGGCGAGCGTAGGCGGCGCGCTGATCGGCCTTGGCTGGCTGTTGTCGGCGATCCTGGGTGGCACTCCGGGAGCGCTGATCCTGACCTACGGGTGTGTGGTCGGATTGGGCACGGGATTCGGATACGTGGCGCCCATCGCAACCCTGGTGAAGTGGTTTCCCGACAAGCGCGGCATGATGGTCGGTCTGGCCGTGATGGGAATCGGCGTGAGCCCGCTGGTGTTTGCGGTCTTTATCGAGCGGCTCATCGGCGCCGATGCGAGCCGCTTCGCATCCACCATCCCGTCAACTTTCGTCATCATTGGCATCGTCTCCGCGCTGAGTGTGGCGGGGGCGGCGCAGTTCTGCAAGACGCCGCCGGCGGGCTGGAAGCCGGAGGGCTGGACGCCCCCGCCGGCCTCGGTCTCGACGCGCCAACAGGTTCCTCCCGGCGGCATGCTGGCCACCTGGCAGTTCTACGCACTGTGGCTGATCTACTTCCTGGGCGCTTCGGTGGGCCTCACCGCCATCAGCCAGGTCGCTCCGTTGGCGGCCACCATGCCTAAGACCGTGGCGGCCTTGACGGCCGGCATGACGGTGGGCATCGTAGCCGTGTTCAACGGGGTCGGCAGGCTGGTCTTCGGGAGTATTTCCGACCGGCTGGGGCGCGTGCGCACGATGTGCGTCATGGGGCTGTGCGCGGCCATCGCCTGTGCGTTTCTGGTGCGGGGAGCGGGCGGGATCGGGCAACTGCTGACGGGGCTTTGTCTCGCCGTGTTCGCCTTCGGCGGTTACCTGGCCTTGATGCCGGCCGTAACCGCGGATTACTACGGGCCCAAGCACGTGGGCGCCAATTACGGGCTGGTGTTTACGGCGTTCGGGGCTTCCGGATTCTTCGTGCCCCGCTATTTCGCCCAGATCGTGGATGCCGCCAAGAAAGCCGGTAACATTGCGGCTGGCTACGACCAGGTGTATCTGATCCTGGCCTGCATGGCGGTCGCCGCCGGGCTGCTGGCGCTGGCCTTGCGCGCGCCGCGCAGCGAGGCCGAGTAGCGCGGGACATGGGCCGCCGATGGACACCGATGAGCAAACGAACGGCTTTATCCGTGTTCATCGGTGGCTAATGGCTTTTGAGGGATTCTCCAGCGATCTCCGGCGGGCCGGGGCCGCGGGTGGCATGGCCTCAAGTTGACCACACTGTGGCCAGTCCAATCCGTAAATGATTGATTCTAAGCCGTTGTCATCACGCAGTTGGCCATAGTGTGGCCAACTGGGGGCTGCCCGCTTTCCCATTGGCGCCGTCGCGCATGGTGCGATTCGAAGCGCCCAATCGCGGGTCTCCGCATTCCGCAATTCTGTCCGGAAACTGACGTCCGGTGAAACGCTGACGGTCAGCATCGGCTCCACGAGATGCGCAACCCTGCCGATCGCCGCCAAGGCGGCGTCGATCTGCCGCGGCTGGCGCTTCGATCGCGGCCGGTGGTGGCCGGCCGGGGCCCGGGAACCGGGTCTGAAAGCCGTGCCAGTGCCGGGCTCAAATGGCCTTTCGCTACAGGGCGCCGTCTATTTCGGGTGCCCCGTGATGTCCTGCAGAATGTAAGCGTCCTCCCGGATCGCGAAGTAGAAACGCCACCCCTGGGTCACTCGCGCCTGCCACCAGCCCCTGCCGTCGTCGTGTTTCTTGGTCCTGCGGGAAGGGTGGCGCAGGTTCCGAAGCAAGAGTAGCGGCTGCTTGCGGAATGCCGTTTGGATCTCCGCAAGCGCCTTGCCGTAGGCCCGCACGAAGTGCGCGGTCCAGCGGAGCTTCATTTGGCCCGGCGTTTCGGTCTCTTGGCGGACACTCGGGCGGCTTCCTTGTCCAGCGCGGCGATGAACTCGCCGTGGCCGGAATAGGCCTTGGACACGCGGCCGGCCTTGACGTCGGCGTCGGCCTTGGCCAGGCGGGCATCGACGATCCGGCGCTGCGCCGGCGTGTACTCGCCGTCCGCGGTGGGGAACGCGGAACGGTCGATCACCAGTTTCGGGGTCATGACGATCTTGCCGCGCTCGAAAGCGAAGTCGACCAGATCGCCCCTGGTGAGACCGGCCTGCCGCCTCACGGCGGTCGGAATGGTTACCTGGCCTTTGTTCTGGATTCTGCCCATGGTGTTCATGGAATTCCGCCGGTCAATGTCAGGAAGTCAGGATTCCTGACTTCCTGCCGATGGGATAGCAGACGGGCAGAAGCCCCTCCCGCACCCCCTGTGTAATTTTGGTCACGATGCCAACGGACAATCCCTTCCAGTATCCCCTGCGCTTCGAGCGCCAGGTGCCGGAGTGCGTGGTGGTCATCTTCGGCGCCAACGGCGACCTCACTCGCCGCAAACTCGTGCCGGCGGTGCCGTGGCTCCCATCGCCACGGATCGCGCGCCGCACGCCGGCGGCGAGAAGGTGCAGCGGTTCGAGGGCGGCACGCTGGCGCCCGGTGCCGCCGGCGACGTCACCGTGTTCGGCACGGAGGTGGAATGGAACCGCAACGTGAACCAGCCGTTCTCCACCAGCCGCAATTCTGCGTTGGGCGGCCGCACCTTCGGCGGCGGCCCGGTGGCCACGGGGGTGGGCAGAGAACACGCCCGGATTGGCTCGATTTGAGCTTCCCCTGCCTCACGTCTCCGGATTCCGCCAATCTGTCCAGGAACTGACGTCCGGTCACGATCTGCGTCCCCTTGTGGCTTTTCGGGAGATGCCTCGTGTTCCCGGTCACGAGCCAATCGGCGGCGGCCACTTCGGCGGTTTGGTCTTGCGGCAAACCGGATGGGATCTGCGAGCGCCATCGCGAAACTCGACCCTCCGTCTAGCTTTCAGGCCCAGACTAACGGGACCCACTGCCCATCCGGCCCGCGCCATTGGTCGGATGCAATCGAGATGTTGGGAAACGCTTTCGGGCACTAACGCCTGCGCCGAACGCCTGCCAGGAGCAGCAACCCGGCGCCGAGCAACGCCAACGAACCTGGTTCGGGCGTCGATGCTGGGTCCCCGAGTACGCCGGAAGAAAATTCGGTCAAGTCAGAATATTGCTCCGTCGCATTCCCGAAGTTGACGCCAAAGTAGCTGGAGTTAAAGAACGACAGGTCCACAGGCTCTGGCGTGCCAATCGCATTGGTCCCGTCGGTATTAGCGTTAAAGGAGCGGTTGGGGCTCAGGCAGGCAGAGTCGCCGTCATCCAGGCAAACCGGAACCACCGACATCCAGTAAGTGCCGGGGCTCAGAAAGATGCTGAGGCCCGTGACTTCAACTTGGTAGTCCTCGTAACCGAAGCCCGAAAGCCCAGTGTCGGTGACGGTTGGGGTGCTGGTACCGGAGAACAGAAGGGTCCCGCCGTCGCCTTCCGAAACTCCGCTGCGAATCTCCCAGTCCGCCGAAAGCGCGTCGATCGCCATCAGATTGTCGGTGAACAAGCCGGTGACGTTCCAGCCGGACCCGCCAACGACAAATGGTGTGTAAACGGCCGCCTGGCTGACCGTCAGGTCCTCTTCGTTTGACAAGCCATCGGCGTTCGAACTGCTCGGGTTGAAATCGCCGCCATAGAACAGGATACCGGCAGAGGCCGGCGTAGCGGCCAGCGCAATCACCAAGCCGCAAGCTGCAAAAAGCGCTTTCATGCTGCGTAAGCCTCCGATTATCACGGGGAAAGCTGCCGCCCGTCGGCACGTCTTTCCTTTGTGATTGTACTGGCTCTCAGACCGAGGATCAAGGAGTATCGAGCGAATTGCCGCTTCACGTGCTGGCAATCGGTACCATTCGTACCGAACCTCGCCTGGATCAGCCATCTTCAGCACTCAGGGAACCGTCCCAACTCTTGCGTTCACCGATGAAGTGAAACCGGCTCAGCGGATCGATTGGACATTTTCGCATGGGCCGGAAGTCGCCGTCTCGGACTCTTGCCGCAGCGCCCACGGGCCCAAAACGGCACTTCGGGCGCATAACTCCCGTTCCCGTCCACCTCGTATGGGCCGCAACCCCCCGTGCTATTTTGGTTCCACGATGCCAACCGACAATCCCTTCCAGGATCCCCTGCGCTTCGAGCGCCAGGTGCCGGAGTGCGTGGTGGTCATCTTCGGCGCCAACGGCGACCTCACTCGCCGCAAACTCATGCCGGCGCTCTATCGGCTGGCGTACGACCGGCGCCTGGCGGCGGGCTTCGCCGTCGTGGGCATCTCGCGCACGCCGCTCTCGGACGATCGGTTCCGCGCGGGGATGCTGGATGCCGTCAAACGGTTCTCCGAAGACACCACCTTCGACGCCGACGTGTGGCGGAGCTTCGCCGAGGGGCTGTTCTACGTCGCCGGCGATATCAACGACGCCGGCCTCTACCAGCGCCTGGCGGCGCGCCTGGCCGAGATCGAAAGCGCCCGCCAGACCGGCGGCAGCGTCATGTTTTATCTCTCGACGCAGCCGAGCCAGTACGCCTCTGCGGCGCGGGGCCTGGGCGCGGCGGGGCTCGGCAAGGGCGAGGGTTGGCGGCGCCTGGTGGTCGAAAAGCCCTTCGGTCAAGATCTCGCCAGCGCGCGCGAGCTGAGCGACGGCCTGCACGAGGTCTTCGACGAATCCGGCGTCTACCGCATCGATCATTACCTGGGCAAGGAAACCGTGCAGAACATCCTGGCCTTCCGCTTCGGCAACGGCATCTTCGAGCCCTTGTGGAACCGCCGCTATGTCGAGCACGTGCAGATCGCGGCGGCGGAATCCATCGGCGTCGAAGGCCGCGGCGCCTACTACCAGGAGACCGGCGCGCTGGCCGACATGATCCAGAATCACCTCTTGCAGGTGATGGCCACCATCGCCATGGAGCCGAGCGCCAGCTTCCACGCCACCTCGGTGCGCGACGAACGGAGCAAGCTGCTGCGCTCCATCCGCTCCATGACCTCCGACGAAATCCGCCGCGATTCCGTGCCGGGGCAGTACGGCCCCGCGCGCATCGGCGGCCAGGACGTGCCGGGATTCCGCGCCGAACCCGGCGTGCGCCCCGATTCGCAAACCGACACTTACGCCGCGGCCACTTTCTTCGTCGAAAACTGGCGCTGGGCCGGCGTGCCGTTCTACGTGCGCACCGGCAAGCGGCTGCCCAAGCGCGTCACCGAGATCGCCATCCGCTTCAACCCCGCGCCGCTGGCCATTTTCGGCTCGGGCGATGGCGACCGCTCGCCCAACCTGCTGATCGTGCGCATCCAGCCCGAGGAGGGCATCTCGCTGAAGTTTCTCTCCAAGCGGCCCGGCTCGGGCATGGACCTGCGGCCCGTCTCCATGGATTTCAACTACGGCTCGAGTTTCGGCGAGCGGTCGCCCTCGGCCTACGAGACGCTGCTGGTGGACGCCATGATCGGCGACCCCACGCTGTACACGCGGCAGGACATGGTGGAAGCAAGCTGGAGCGTGGTCGAGCCCATCCGGAACATGTGGCGCGAGACCCGCTTCGATTTCCCCAATTACGACGCGGGCTCGTGGGGGCCGGCGGCCGCCGATGAAATGCTGGCGCGGCGCGGCCACCTGTGGAGGCGGCCATGACGTCCACGGTCAATTCCGAGCGCGTGTTGCGGGAACTGGCCGGGCTGTGGGCGTCCTTCGGCAAACCCGGCAACGCGGACGAGGGCGCAGCGCACGCAGGCGTTCTGCGCGCCTGCACCATGACGTTGGTGGTGGCCGCCGATGACAGCCCCGAATGGCCGGCCCTGGGCGAAACCATTGCGGCGCTGATGCCCGAGCACCCCGCGCGCGCCATCCCGATCCGCCTGACCGGCCCGGGCGGGCGCGCGCTCTCCAGCCGGGTTTTCTCGCAGTGCTGGATGCCTTTCGGCCAGCGCCGCCAGGTCTGCTGCGAACAGGTGGAGATCGCGGCGTCGGACGCGGCGCTGGCCGATCTGCCCTCCCTGGTGAGCCCGCTGGCGGTTCCCGATCTGCCGGTCGTCTTCTGGTGCCGCAGTTCGCGCCTGGCGGGCATGCCGGAGTTCGACGCTCTGGCGGCCATGGCGCGCAAGACCATCGTCGACAGCCAGGGACTGCCGCTCGGCGGCGTGGCCCGCCTGGCCGCGCGCGGAACGGCCGTGGGCGACCTCGCCTGGACCCGCACCACGCGCTGGCGCGAGACGCTCTCGCAGGTGTTCGAGAACCGCCACAACCTGGCGCGGCTCGGAACCCTGACGGACCTCTCGGTGGCGCACTCCGCTCCCATGGCGAACACCTCCGCCTACATGGCCGCCTGGATTTCGAACGCGATCCCCAACCTGAAGATCTCGATCGCGCCCGATGCGCGGTGCGATTCGCTGCGCGTGACGCTGGCTGGCGGCGGCTTCCGCGTGGAGTTGGAGCGGCACGCGGACCGGCTGGTGGTGACCGTGGACGGCCTCGCGCACTGCGCCAATCTGCCGCGGCTCGACGACTATTCCCAGATGCGCGAGGAGCTGGGCATCCTGCGGCGCGACCCGGTTTTCGACGCGGCACTGGCGCGCGCCCTCCGGCTTGCGTATGCTAGCGGTTAATGAGCGTCCGTTGGCACACCTATCCGGATCGGGCGGCGGCGGCCGAAGCCTGCGCGCATCGGCTTATCGCGCTTCTGGAAGAAGCGCTTTCCGGTAACCAGTTCGCCACTCTGGCGATCTCCGGCGGTTCCACGCCCAAACCCATGTTCCGGCAGCTCGCCGCGTCGCGTTTCCCCTGGGACCGCATTCACCTGTTCTGGGTGGACGAGCGGTGCGTTCCACCCACCGACGCGGCCAGCAACTATAGGCTGGCGCTCGAAACTCTGATCGCGCCCGGGCACATTCCGCAGCGGCAGGTGCACCGCATCTTCGGCGAGTTGGCGCCCCAGACCGCCGCCCGCCGCTACACCGAGGAGATCCGCGAGTTCTTCGGATTGGAGCCGGGCGAGTTTCCGCGCTTCGACGCGGTCCACCGCGGCATGGGACCCGACGCTCACTCCGCCAGCCTGTTTCCGGGCGACCCGCTGATTGCCGACCGCGAGAACATCGCCGCCGCCACCTTCGTCGAGAAGTTCCACCAGTGGCGCGTGACGCTGCTGCCGGGAGCGCTGCTGGCGGCCAGCCACACGGTCTTCCTGGTGACCGGCGCCGACAAGAAGGAAGCCGTCCGCGCGGTCTTTCAAGACGAGTACGATCCCGCCAGCTACCCCGCGCAGATCGCCTCGCATCACGGCCGCGGGGTGACCTGGTTTCTGGACACCGCGGCGGCGGAGCTGGTCGAGTAACCCCGCCGGTATAATGGAGCCATGTTCTTCCGCGGAGCGCACCCCAAGACGCCGGCCTTCGCCGAACGCCTCGAAACCCTCCGGCAGGCGGGTTTTGCGGCCGCGCCCCTGCCGGGCGGCGCCGTGCGGGTGAGCCGCGGCGCGTGTGCCATCGAACTGGTGGAAGACGGCGGGAGCGTCCGCGCCTTGGGACGGGCCGGCGTCGTCATGGGCGGCGCGATCGGCGCGCTGGTGGACGGCGGATTCCAGAAGTTCTTCCGCACTCCCGCGGGCTTTCAGAAGCCCGCCCTGGCGGACGAGTTGACAGCGCTCCACGAGTTCGAAGTGGATCTTGCGGGAGCCCTCGGACAGGCGAGTTACTACAACCAGGCGCTGGGCACCACCTCGACCTATTACCTGTACGACCGCCTGGAAGACCGCGATTGCGGCGTTCCGAAGCGCGTGTGGGAATAGGCGCGGGGGCGCTTGTCCGCGGACCGGCGCCGTTTTCCCAAGAAACGTAAAAGATCGCGTGGGAAACGACTGAATACGCTTGACACCCGGCCCATCATTGAGGTAAAACTATCTGCTCAGGCGGAAAGTGGTATAAGAAAAAGCCTGATCGGCCCCAATATTTCCAACCGAGGTGCTGCCTTCGGCGGATCGGCGAACCACGCGGATCGCCGCTGAGCGGTGCGGGAGGCTCGGTACCAATGGTTCCAGCGGTTTTCCGGAATCGTCGGCGGACCTGGCCTTGGTAGCGTTCGTCGACCCCCGTACCCTCCCGGCCGCGCAGCGGCGGAAGGAAATGCCTATCCGTGCATTGAACTGCACATCGAGACGAATAGCCAACACGACGCTGCTGGCGGTTCATCCAACAACAATCGGTGAAAGGAATGGGGATTATGAATCGAGTGATATCGGATCGGGAACGGTGCGCGGCGGGCCGCTCCGTTCTGGTTTTCGCGGCACTGGCTGCCGTTCTTCTGTTGATGCTGCCGGCGCCGGCGCGCGCCCAGTCGGCGTCGGCCTCGCAAGTGATGGCCGTCGAATCCGGCCTGTGCGTCTATGGCAGCGCGACGGTCACCACCGCGTGGCCCAACGGCGCTTCCGGGCTGCCTCTCTTCTTCCGTGCGAGCACCACGGTGTCTGCGTACTCAAGCTGCCCCACCGCTACTCTCGCAAAACAATACGCGCCGGCATGCCAATGGCCATGGGACACCGGGTGTGTTCCGTATATCCCAAAGCAAACCCCCTGGACCGCCAGGACGATGCCCGCTGGGTGGATGGCCATATTGCAGCAAACGTACCTGATTGTCAATGGCACGCCGCAGTATTGCTCGACACCGCTGTCCACCTGGCAGTACAGCCCGGTCGCGGAGGCTACCATGACCAGTTCAAGCGCTAGTACGGCTATGTGCGGCTCGGGCAACTACGAGCTGTACACCTGGGTATACGTGTGGGACGGAGCCAATTGGCAGGGCGGCGGGTTCTCGGTCGGCAGCCTGTACGTGGAGATGTTCTAGAACGCGGCGCTGCGGCTCGCGAACGGTCGTCTCCGGCCGGGATGGGCGGGTTCACTGAATTCAATCGCGTGAATCCGCCCGTCGTAGCTTTCCGCGCAGATGGCGATTGCAGGGTATTCGCACTGCGGGGGAGTGTCGTATGAGAATTGGCATCCTGTTATTGTTATTGAGCGTGTCTCTATGGGCGGCGCAGGAACTCCCGGGCCCGCCCGCGGCATCGCCTCAGCCGGAGGTGAAGCCCGAGGACCAATCCTCGGTCGAGGGGACGGTTTTGAACGCCAGGACCAAGGCGCCCCTGGCGAAAGCGCAGGTCAGGCTGATCAGGCTGGATGGGCCGGCCGCCACCCAGAACGCCACCACCACGGACGCCGCCGGCAGGTTCAAGCTGAACGGCGTCCAGCCGGGCGAGTACCGGGCGCTGGCGACGCGTGGTGGCTTCGTGCGGCAGGTCTTCGGCTCCGGGAAGATTCCCACCTCGCTGACGCTGGCGCCGCAACAGACCCTGACGGGCCTCATCCTGGAGCTGTCGCCGGGGGCCGTCATCGCCGGGCGCGTGGTGGATGAGGATGGCGAGCCGCTGGCGAACGTGCGGCTTCAGGCATTCCGGTACGTCGGTTCCCAGGGATCGCGGCAGTTCATCCCCGCGGGGCGATCCGTCTCGACCGACGATCAGGGCGGCTACCGGCTGTTCGACCTCGATTCCGGGCGATACTACGTCAGCGCGGCGTACTCGCAGAGGAATGGTTCGATCGGCGAAGCTACGGCGGCGCCGAGCGGCGCCGTGCCGGCCGGCGTAGCCGACGACGCCTTTGCGCTGGCATTCTATCCCGGAGTTGTGGACCCGAGCCAGGCCCTTCCGATCCAACTCCACGCCGGCGAGGAACGCCGGGGCGTGGATTTCAGGCTCGCGCCCGCACACGGCATCCGCGTTCGCGGCCGCCTTGCGCCGTCTCCGGAACGGCCCCAGGAAGTCGCGCTGATGCTGGCGCCGCTCGCCAGCGGGGCCGCAGCTATGTTCGCCTCGGGCCCCCAGCCGCCTGCGCGCATCGGCCCCGGCGGCGCCTTCGAGTTTCGCGGCGTGACGCCCGGGTCTTACATACTCACGGCGCTGTGGAACCGCGATGGGAATCCGCTTCGAGGGCGTGCGCTGGTGGAGGCCGGCTCGGACGACATCGACGGCCTGGAGTTGGCGCTTAGGCTGGCGGTCGAACTGAAAGGGCGTGTGCGGTTCGAGAGCGATTCCCATCCGAAACTGGACCTGACGAAGCTGACGGTCAGTCTGACTTCCGTGCAGGCAGCGGTGGGGTTCGCCGGATCGGCCCAGTCCCGGTTGGATGCCGAAGGCGCCTTCAATCTCCGCAATGTGGTCGAAGGCGACTATCGGGTGGAGATCGGTCCTTTGGGCGAAGATGCGTATCTCAAGGCACTGAACTTTGGCGGCGCCGATGCGAGTGGCAAGCCGCTGAGCGTGGGAGAAGCGCCAGGGACCCTCGAATTGGTGCTGGGGGTGGACGGCGGGCAGGTGCAAGGCACGGTGACGGATGGCGACAAGCCCGTCGCTGGGGCGCTGGTGACGGCGGTTCCGGAATCCGGCCGCGAGGACTTGGCCAGGGCTGGGCGCACCGGCCCGTCCGGGCGCTTCAGTTTGCGCGGCCTCGCGCCCGGCGACTACATGCTCTACGCCTTCGACGACGTGCCCGAGGGAAGCGGCGCGAACCCCGACGGTGTGAGGGCATACCAGGACAAGGGCAAAAAGATCACCGTGGAAGCGGGTATCCAGGCCACCGCCGAGCTCGCCCTCATTCACACCCAGGACGAGTAGCCGGGGTGCGCACTGGGAATCCCGCCCACTGAGGTCCGCGGTTCGCCCGCGAATTCGCCGGGCGGCCCGGCCGGCGGCCGGCTCCCCGGCCCTGGTTGCCGTTTGCGGGTGGACAACCGCCGGCGGGTTCCGGCACGCATCTTGCAGCTTGCTCGTGCGGAAACGCGGGCAGTGGCTCATAAACAGCCAGAAGATTCTGCGAAAGAATCCTGCGAAACGATCTGTGAAGTAATCTTGACAAGGGGCCGTCTCAGATTAGCGCGCTTCCCGAACAGCCGCGGCAAGTCCTGGTGACGCTCACGCCGCGCGGCGACTGGGGCGCGGCCACCTTCGGCATGGGGCCGCGGCCGCCTGCACTCGTCGACGCCAGAGGCGCATTTGAGATTCGCGGCGTGACGCCTGGGCCCTACACGCTCACGGCGATGTCGATCCGGGACGGGAATCCCACCTCGGCGACCGTGCCGGTGGAGGCCGGCACGGCCGACATCGACGGCCTGGAGTTGGCGCTGAAGCCGGGCGTCGAAGTGAAAGGGAAAGTGCGGTTCGATGGCGATTCGTCTTCGAGTCCGAGCCTGGCGGGCCTGACGGTCAATCTGATGCCGGCGCAGGCGTCGATGGGGTTCGCCGGCTTGATCGGCGCCCCGGTGGACGCCGAAGGCTCCTTCAACCTCCGCAATGTGATGGAGGGCGACTATCGCGTGAAACTCAATCCGATGGCCGAGGACGCCTATATCAAAACGGTGACCTACGGCGGCGACGCGACCAAGTACCCGCTGACGGTGGGAGAGGCGCCGGGGAAGCTCGAAGTGGTTCTGGCCGTGGCGGGCGGGCAGGTGGAAGGCATGGTGACCGATGGCGACAAACCCGTGGCCGGCGCGCTGGTGACGGCGGTTCCGGAATCCGGCCGGGAAGACTTGGTCAAGGTGGGGCGCACCGACTCGAGCGGGCACTACACCATCCGCGGGTTGGCGCCCGGCGACTATACGCTTTACGCCTGCGACGACCGGGCGGACGGATTCAGCGCCGACCCCGAAGCCCTGAAAGCCTACCGGGACAAAGGCAAGACGATCGCCGCGGAGGAGAAGAGCAAGGCCACGGCCGACCTCGCCTTGAGCATCGGCATTTCCTGCCGGCACCGCCAGCACCGGAGCGTCTTCATCTTTTTCCATTCTGAACCATGGCGCGCCGAGCGGCCACCTCCCGCTGCCGCTACGTTGACTCCACCCGTGCCACCGAAGATAATCAGGTGTAAACCTCATGTATCGCGCCCTGACCGTGGCGGGAGAATACGAAAGCGGCGGCGGCCAAATCGCGGCCCTGGTGGCCAAGCGCCTGGACTGGAAGCTTCTCGATAGCGCGCCGATCGGGGAGATCGCCAATCTCGCGCGCGTGGACCCGCAATTGGCCCGCGAATTCGACGAGCGCGTCGATTCGTGGCTGTACCGCATCGGCCGCCGCGCCCTCTGGCACGGCGGCTTCGACACCGTCGCGGTGCTGCCCGAGACGGCCGTTTTCGATTCGGAAACCATGGCCCGGCCGGCGCGCGAGGCCATCGAACGCGCCTGGGAAACCGGCAACTGCGTTATCGCCGGGCGCGGCGCCGGCAGCCCCACGGCGGACGCCGCGGGATGGGTCCGCGCCGTGGATGCGGAGCGCGCGCGCTACGTGCAGATGAATTTTGGCCGGAATTGGCGGGACCCCCACCTCTACGATCCGACGATCGATTCGAAGCTCGGCAACGAACTGGTGGTCTCGGCGATTCCGACCGGGATGGGCAATCCGAGTTAATGGTTTCACCCCAAGAAAGAACAATGGCAACTGGAATGAGTTTTCGAAGCACCGGATCTGCCGCCGCCGCTTCCGCCGTCTGGCTGGCGGCGATCCTGCTGGCCGGATGCGCGGCGTCGGGCCAGAAGACCGCGGCGCAAGCGCCACCCCCAACCGTGGTGGTGATGGATGTCGCCTCCGCCGATACCCCCATCTTCGCGGAATTCGCGGCGCAAACGTATGCCCGCGACATGGTCGAGGTCCGCGCGCGCGTGGAAGGCTACATCGAGAAGTGGGAGTTCCGTCCCGGCGCGGAGGTCGCCGCCGGCCAGGTGCTGTACGTGCTCGATCTCCGTCCTTACGAAGCCGCCGTCGAGCAGGCCAAGGGCAACCTCCATCAGAGCCAGGCCGACCTGGAATTCGCCCGCAAGCAGGTGGCGCTCGTGGAGGCCCAGGCCAACCTGGCGTCGGCCCAGGCGAACCTCGTCAAAGCCCAACAGGACGTCGCGCGTCTCACCCCGCTGGTGGCCGCCGACGCCGCTTCCAAACAAGACCTGGACGCCGCCGCCGCGGCGCTCGAAGCCAACCAGGCCAACGTGGCCGCCTTGAAGGCCGGCGTCGAGCAGGCCACTCTTTCGGCGCGCACCCAGATCGATTCCATGCAGGCCAAGGTCGAAGCGCAGCAAGCCGCCCTGCGAGCCGCCGAGCTGAACCTCGACTACGGCACCATCCGCGCGCCCATCGACGGCCGCATCGGCGATACCCTGGTTCCGGTGGGCGGCCTGGTGACGCCCGCCTCGCCGCAACCGCTCACCACCGTCGTGCCGCTCGACCCCATGTGGGTCCGCTTCAAGGTGTCCGAATCGGAATACCTCTCGTGGACCGGCCGGGGCGGACTGCCCGGCGCCGCCCTGCCGGTCACCTTGATTCTCGCCGACCAATCCGAGTTTCCCTTCACCGGGCACATCGAGAACTCGCTCAACCAGGTGGACCCCAGGACCGCGACCCTGGAGTTGCAGGCGCGCTTCCCCAACCCGCGGCACCGGGTGCTTCCCGGAGAGTTCGGGCACGTGCGCGTGCCGGTTGCCCAGCGCAAGAACGCCATTCTGATCCCGCAGAAGGCCATTCAGCAATTGCAGAGCATGCAGACGGTGTACACCGTCGGGCCGGATAACACGGTCCAGGTGAAAGCGGTGACCGCCGGCGACCGGGTGGGCAACTCGTGGCTTATCGAGAAGGGGCTGGCTCCCGGCGACCGCGTGATCGTCGAGGGCCTGCAGAAGGTGCGGCCGGGAAGCAAGGTTTCGGTGCAGAAAGCGGGAAACCAGTGAGGCGCGCGCCCAGCTTTGTGGGGCAGGTTGGTAACCTGCGGCCGATTTTCAATCGGCCCGGCGAGCGAAGCTCGCCCGTCGGCTTCGACTTCGCGCAGATCCCGGCAGGCGGGTTACAAACCCGCCGCAGGTTGCAAACCTGCCCCACAGGCAGTAAAGCAAGAGGAGGCCGCTAGGCCATGGCGCGGTTCTTCATCGATCATCCCGTGTTCGCCATGGTGATCGCCATGGTGATCGTCATCCTGGGCGCCGTCGCCATCCCCAACCTTCCCCTGGCCAGCTATCCCGAGGTGGTCCCGCCGGTGGTGCAGATCAGCGCCAACTATCTGGGCGGCAATGCGCAGGACCTCGAGAAGACCGTCGCCCAGCCCATCGAAGAGCAGTTGTTCGCCCTCGACGGCATGCTCTACTTCCTGTCCAACAGCGGCAACGACGGCTCTCTCAGCATCAGTGTGACCTTCAGGCTGGGCACCAACCCGGACATGGCCGTGGTGCAAACGCAGAACCGCGTGAACCTCGCCTTGCCGCGGCTTCCGCCCGAGGTGCAGCGCACGGGCGTGGTGGTCAAGAAGGTCTCCACCGCCTTCCTCACCAGCGTCAGCCTGGTTTCCCCGGACAACCGCTACGACTCGCTGTTCCTCGCCAACTACGCGCAGATCAACCTGCTGAACCAGTTGGCCAGCGTGGATGGGGTGGGCGAGGCGCGCCTGGGCGCCGCCCAGGTCTACTCCATGCGCATCTGGGTGAACCCCGACCGCATGGCGCAACTGGGAGTCACCGCCAGCGACATCAACGACGCCATCCAGGCGCAGAACCGGCAGAATCCCGCCGGGTCCATAGGCCAGCCGCCCGCGCCCACCGGCACCGCGTTCCAATACTCGGTGAGCGCCCAGGGGCGCCTGGTGACCGCCTCGGAGTTCGAGGACATCGTGGTGCGCGCGCGCCCGGACGGCGGCCTGCTGCGCATTCGCGACATCGGGCGGGTGGAGCTGGGAGCCGCCAGTTATCTCGGCTTCAGCCGCGTCAACGGCAAGCCTTCGGGGAACATCATCATCTATCTTTCGCCGGGCGCCAATGCGGTCGCCACCGCCGACCGCGTCCGCCGGTTCGCCGAGCAAGCCAAGAAGACTTTCCCCCCGGGCATGGATTTCCTCATCCCCTACGACTCCACCGTGTTCGTCCGCTCGTCGATCGATGAAGTGACGCTGACGCTGTTCGAAGCCACCGGGCTGGTGATTATCGTCGTTTTCCTGTTCCTTCAGAACTGGCGCGCCACGCTGATTCCACTGCTCACGGTGCCGGTGGCCATCGTGGGCACCTTCGCCTTGTTCCCGCTGCTGGGGTTTTCCATCAACATGACCAGCCTGTTCGGCCTGGTGCTGGCCATCGGCATCGTGGTGGACGACGCCATCGTGGTGGTGGAGGCGGCGCAGCGCCATATCGACGAGGGCGCGTCGCCGCGCGCGGCCGCCATCCGCGCCATGGAGGAAGTGTCCGCCCCGGTGGTGGCCATCGCCTGCATTCTGGCCGCGGCGTTCATCCCGGTGGCTTTTCTGGGCGGCCTCAGCGGACAGCTCTACAAGCAGTTCGCCCTGACCATAGCGGCGTCGGTGCTGATCTCGGCCTTCAACGCCCTGTCGCTGAGTCCCGCCTTGAGCGCCATCCTGCTGCGGCCGAAGATGCGGACTCACGGCCCGCTGCGGCGCTTTTTCGACGGGTTCGACCGCGTCTTCGAGTGGACCCGCGGCCGCTATCTGGCGGGCGTCGGCGCGCTCATCCGCAAATCGGCGCTGGCGCTGGTGGGCCTGGGGTGCTTCTGGTTCGCCTCCGGCGCGCTCTTCCGCTCGGTTCCCGCCGGCTTCCTGCCCGACGAGGACCAGGGCACCATTTACGTTTCCGTCCGTCTGCCCGACGCCGCCTCGTGGGAGCGCACCAATGCGGCCACCGCCAAAGTGGAGGATATCGTCGCCAGGACGCCGGGTGTCGCGGGCACGTTCACCATAGGCGGCATGGACATCTCCACCCGCACCAGCGGCCCCAATGTCGCCACCATAATCACCCGCCTGACGCCGTGGGACGACCGCAACAGGCCCGGCCTGGATTTCCGCGGCATTATCGCCAATATTCAGCGGGGCACCGCGCGCCTGCCGGAACTCACCACGAATGCCTTCGGCCAGGCCCCCATCCAGGGACTGAGCAGCACGGGCGGGTTCCAGTTCATGCTCGAGGACCAGATCGGCTCGAGCGTCGAGGATCTGGGCCAGGCCGCCGACCTGATGGCCCAGGCCGCCCGCCGCCGCCCCGAGATTGCCACCGTGGTCAACACCTTCCGGCCGGGCGTGCCGTCCTACAAAGTGGATGTCGACCTGGACAAGGTGCAGACTATGGGCATTCCCGTCACCGACGTCTACGATGCCTTGCAGACGTTCCTCGGCGGGCTTTACGCCAACGACTTCAACGCGTTTGGGCGCACCTGGCAGGTGATGGTTCAGGCCGAGCCGGAATTCCGCGGCGAGCCCCGCAACATCGACCGCTTCTACGTCCGCACCGGCGGGGGCGATATGGTCCCGCTCGGCACGCTGGCCACCGTCGCGGCCACGGCCGGGCCCGACGTGATCTTCCGCTACAACCGGAACCGCGCCGTGCAGTTGATCGGCGTTCCGGCCGCCGGCTACAGCAGCGGCCAGGCGGTCCGCGCCATGGAGGAAGTGGCCGCATCCTCGATTCCCGCCGGCTACGCCTACGAGTGGACCGGAACCACCTACCAGGAGAAAGAGGCCCAGGGCCACGAAAGTTTCATCTTCGGTTTCGCCGCCGTGCTGGTCTTCCTGTTCCTGGCGGCGCTGTACGAGAGCTGGTCGATTCCGTTCGCCGTGCTGCTGGCGCTGCCCCTGGGCCTCTTCGGAGCGCTCTTCGCCACCTGGCTGCGTTCCTACCCGTACGATATCTACACGCAGATCGGCATCGTCACCCTGATCGGCCTGGCGGCCAAGAACGCCATCCTGATCGTGGAATTCGCGCGCACCCGCTACGAGGCCGGGCACACCATCCGGGAGGCCGCCCTGGAAGCCGCGCGCCTCCGCCTGCGCCCCATTCTGATGACCTCGTTCGCGTTTATCCTGGGCGTGACGCCGCTGCTGTTCGCCCACGGGGCCGGAGCGGCTTCCCGGCGATCGCTGGGAACCACGGTCTTCGGCGGCATGAACGCGGCCACGCTGCTGGCCATCTTCATCGTGCCGGTGCTCTTCACGGTGATTCAGGGAATCGGCGCCCGCAAGCCGAAACCGGGCGTCGAGCCCGTGACGGAGGCTGGCCAATGAGCGTCCCGGTCTGCTGGCTGGCTCCGCGGCCGGCGCCAAAGGCTCGACATCTCGCGCTCATGGCCCTGGCCCTGCTGCTGGCCGGCTGCGCCGTGGGGCCGAACTACAAGCGGCCCTCGGTTCCGGTGCCAGACCAGTACCGCGGCGCTCCGGCCGCGGCGGCCGCGGCCTCACTGGCCGATGCCAAGTGGCCGGAGGTGTTCCCCGACGACACCCTCAAGCAACTCATCTCCACCGCCCTCGAGCACAACCTCGACTTGGCGCTGGCCACCGAACGCATCGAGGAAGCGCGCGCCCGCTACCGCATCGCGGGCGCCAGCCAGTACCCATTCGTTTACGCCGGGGCCGAGGTGGCTGGGATGCAGACATCCATCATCGGCTCCACCGTGAACCCCCCGTACACCAAGCCGGAAGCGATCGTTTACTCCCAAGTTGGCGCGGCGCTTTCCTGGGAGCTGGATCTGTGGGGCCGCATCCGCCGCCTGAAGGAATCCGCGCGCGCCGAATACCTGGCCACCGAAGAAGCCCGCCGCGGCGTGGTGGTGTCGCTGGTGAGCGACGTGGCCGGCGATTACTTCACCCTGCGCGAGCGCGACCTGGAACTGCGGATCGCCCGCGACACGCACGAGATCGCCGGGCGCAACCTGGAGTTGATGCGCGTGCGCCACGACCACGGCGCGGCCACCGCCCTCGACCTCCACCAGGCGGAGCAGTTCCTGTACCTCGCCACGGTGCGGGAAGCCAGCGTCGAGCGCGACATCGGCCAGGCGGAAAACGCCTTGAGCCTGTTGCTGGGCGGCCTGCCCGGCGATATTCCGCGCGGCAAGCCCATCGACGGCTTCGCGCTGCCGCCCGAGCTTCCGCCCGGCCTGCCGTCCTCCCTGATCGAGCGCCGGCCCGACATCCGCGGGGCCGAGCAGAAGCTGATCTCCGCCAACGCGCAGATTGGCGCGGCCAAGGCCAACTACTTCCCGCAGATTTCGCTCACCGGCGCCCTGGGCGGGCAAAGCCGCGCGCTCACCGATCTGTTCACCGCCCCGGCGCGCTACTGGACCCTGTCTCCCAACGCGCTGCTGCCCATTTTCACCGCCGGCCAGGTTCGCGTGGCCGTGCGCCTCACGGAGGCTCAGAAGCGGGAGATGCTCACCAGCTACCGGAAGACCGTGTACACGGCATTCCGCGAAGTATCCGACGCGCTGATCGGCTACGACCGCACGCGCCAGCAGAGCGGCCAGCAGGACCGGCTGGTCGAGGCGCTGAAGGAGACCACGCGCCTGGCGACATTGCGCTACCAGGGCGGCGCCGACAGCTACCTGCAGGTGCTCAGCGCCGAGAGCGGCCTGTTTCAGGCGCAACTGGCGCAGGCGCAATTGCGTTTGCAGGAACTGCTGGCCTACGTGGATGTCTATAGGGCGCTGGGCGGCGGCTGGCAGTAGGGGAGAGCGGGTCCGGCGGAGCGAATGGCCGTCCCCGGCTTGACAACCGCCGCCCGGGGGCCGCTAACTGGAAACATGCCGTTTCTCGAGGTGGGCGAACAACCCAACGCCATCTGCCGCACGGGGGGCGTGGTTTACGCCCTGGGCGGCGGCATCTTCCTGCGGGTGCCCTGAGTGCCGGAGCTTCCCGAGGTCGAAACCGTAACCCGGTCGCTCGCGCCGCTGGTCGGACGGCGCGTGGTTTCGGCCGAGTTTCGCAACCAGCGCATCCTGCGCGGCGGCGACCCGGAGCGAATGGCGGCGGGCATCGAAGGGCGCCGCATCGGCGCCATCCAGCGCTACGGCAAGTTCATCGTGATCGCGTTGCGGGAGGGCGGCTACCTGCTGATCCACCTGGGGATGACCGGCAGGCTGCTGCTGGGCGGCGCCGTGGGGAAACACACCCACGCCATCTTCACCTTCGACCGGGGCGCGTTGCTGTTCGACGACAGCCGCCAGTTCGGCAGCATCCAGTTCAGCCGGGAGTTCCCGGCGCGGGTGGCCCGCCTGGGCCCGGAACCGCTGGAGGTCGAGTTCGACGACTTTGCCGCCGCCCTCAAGCGGCGCAAGACGCGGGTCAAGGCGCTGCTGCTCGACCAGGCGTTCCTGCGCGGCATGGGGAACATTTACGCCGACGAAGCGCTCTTCCGGGCGGGGATTCACCCCCTCGCCGCGGCTTCCCGTCTGCGCGCCCCTCGCGCCCGCAAGCTGTACGACGCCATGGTGGAGGTGCTCACCGAAGCCATCGACGCCGGCGGCTCGTCCATTTCGGACTACGTGGACGCCCAGGGCCGCCGAGGGTTCTTCCAGTTCAGCCACCGCGTCTACCAGCGCACCGGCGAGCCCTGCGCCGCCTGCGGAACGCCCATCCGCCGCATCCTGGTGGCGCAGCGGTCGTCGCATTTCTGCCCGAAATGCCAGAGACGGTGAGGAGTGGGGTCCCGCGGGTGGGTGGCCGGCCCGGGACACCGCGGATCGTACTCCATGAAACCGCGGTTGCCAGCGGAGCGTCGGTAGTGGTGACAGACCACTCCGGAGAGTTGACGAACCGGAATATAATAGAATCTCGTGCGTATTCTACGAGACTAGAGGAGACTTCTGACGTGACACGCATCTTCCGTTACCTTCCCGTGCTGGTTCCGATCCTGTTCTGCGTTCAGGTGGCGAGCGCGCAGAGCACCTTCGATTTCAATTTTGGCGTCGGCGCCGCCCAAGACAAGGCGGCAACCGGGGGCATCGATACAAGCAGCTCCAACTTAGGCGCCTGTTCGAGCGCCACCCCCGCCGGCTATTGTCAGCAACCGTCCAGCCTGAACGGCGTCATGATCGGCGTCGGCGGGAACCTCATGCTCTGGAAGCATCTCGGCGTGGGACTGAATGCCAACATCCAGGCGGCGAAGTCCAACTATGCGACGCTGCTGACGGCTTCGCAGGCGGCCTCGGCAGGCGCAGCGGGCCTCACCGAGACGCTGCAAGACCGGGTTACGTTTTACCAGTTCGACGCAACCTATAAGCCGTACTCCACCAAGACGGCCAGCTTCCAGATCATCGGCGGCGTGGGGGGCGCCAACACCAAGTTCTACGTTGCGCAGGCCAGCACCGGATCGATTCTCGGTAACACCAACTATAGCCAGTACGCGCAGAGCGCGAACCACTTCCAGGTTCATGGCGGCGTGGGATTCCAGTATTACTTCAGCGGCGGTTTCTTCATCCGCCCGGAGTTCGACATCCACTACGTCCCCAACTTCATTCAGTTCGGAAGGAACCTGGCGACGTCGGAGACCTTCTGGGTCGGCTATAGCTTCGGTAATCGGTAAGCAGACCGGATCTCGCGCGGCTCCGGGTTCCGCGGAGCCGCCGGAGGAGAGCGGAGGTCCCGCTTCTCCAGTTCATACTCAACGGTCTCGTAGACCGATTCCAAGTCCTGGCCCGAGCCCGGTGCGAATCCGGACAGTTGAGCAGCCCTACTGCCGGCAGCCGTACCGGCTGGCGGCGTTTTCGGCAATCCGGCCGGCATCGGCATACATGCGGGCCTCGCGGTGCGCGGCGGCCAACTCGGCGGATGCGCGGCAGAGATCGCGGGCGACCGCGGGGCACTGCAAGTTCAGTTGTCCGTCCCGCACGGCGCACGAGCCCTCGGGAACCTTCCCGTATAACTCGGCCAAGCCGCCGGTAGTGGCGGCTTGGAAGCCTTCCATGAGCCCTCGCTCTTCCATCGCCACGGCGGCTTCCCGAGGGCGGCCCATTCCCATCCAGGCCAGCGCCATCTCTTCGGTGGCCTCGGTGCGGCGGGGGTCCAGACCCAGACCGTAGCGGGCGGCCTCCAGCGCTTCGCCGTACCGGTCCAGGCCCAGCAGAGCGGCGGCCAGGTTGAGGTACAAATCCGGCGACGCGCCGCGGGCGGAGAGCGGTTTGCCGGCGGCGCGCTGGGTTTCGTCGAAGGCCGCTTCGCCGGCTCGCGAGATTTCCCGCGCGCGTCTCAGCACGGAGACGGACTTCTCGTACCACGGGCGGCCCTGGGCCGAGCGCGGACCGCCCGAGGCATCGCCCTTCAAGCGGTAATACACGCCCAGATACGAGGGCGTCAGCTCGGTGGAGAGCCGCGGCGGAAGCGGTTGCAGAATGGCCCAGGCGCGCTCCTCTTCCGCGATGGCGCGGTCCAGGTTGCCCTGCGGGTCCTGGTCGTAGAGCGACTTGGCCAGCATGTCGTGCAGCTTGAAACTGGCGGGCACGGTTTCGACATCGGTGGAAGCCAGCGCCAGGTTGTCGTGCCAGGCGAAATTGCGGGCGAAGGTGCGGCACGCGCAGAGCGCCACCGCGGCCCCCAGCAGGAGGGTGGCGGCCTTCCGCGGGACGGCCCGAAACGCCAGCGCCGCCAGCAGGACGGCGAACGCCACCGAGGGCAGGTACAGGAAGCGTTCGGCCATGATCGAGCCGATGGGGACGACCAGGTTCGAGGTGGGCAGAACGGCGATGGCGAAGAAGCCGGCGGCAAAGAACGCCACGCGGTCGCGGCGGCGGCGCGCGATGGCGGCGGCCAGGAGAGCGGCGACGATGGCGAGCGAAATCCACGCCGCCGGATCCCGCCCCCCGGCCAGCGCGATGGCGCGGTACGAGCGGTCGCACGAGAGGCCGGCGGGCCAGAGGAGCAAGCCGAGATCGATGGCGATCGCCTTGATGGCGGTCCATCGCGCCACCAGGAACCCGGTGGCCCGCAGGGGATTGTCCACGTACACCACTTGCGGCGACGGCATGGCTCCCAGCACGGCGGCGCGCACCATCCACAACAGCGCCAGCGAGGCGGCCACGGCGGCGTAGGCGGCCCCGCGCAGGCGGCCCGGCGGGCCTGGCGGCGCGGCGCGGCACGAGTCCCACAGCGCCATGAGGCCGAGCAGGACGGCGGCGTTCTCCTTCGAGAACACGCCGGCGGCGGCGATGGCGAACAGGCCCGCAACCGCGGCGCGCGCCCGCCAGCCCGCCAGACCGTCGAGACGGGCGTAAAGCAGCAGCCCGCCGAGCACACACATGGCGGCCAGCAGGTCGGCGCGGCCGGCGATGTTGGCGACGGCCTCGACGCCGATGGGGTGAACGGCCCACAATGCCGCGGCCAGGAAAGCCGCCCGCGCATCCCCGAGCACGCGCCGCGCCAGGGCGTACGCCAGGCAGACGTTGCCCGCGTGCAGCAGGAAGTTGACGGCGTGGTATCCGGCGGGGTTCCGGCCACCGCCCAGCAGCGCGTAGTTGAAGAGCAGCGACAGAGTGGTGATGGGCCGGTAGAGCCCGTCGGCCACCTTGGGCCACCAGTAGGTTCTCTCGAAGATGAGCCGGAGGTTGTGGAGCGTCAGGGCGCGGATGCGATCGTCGAGCGTGAGCAGGGCCTGGGCGTCCTGCACGAGGCCGGACGAGAAGGAATTCGCGTAGGCCGCCAGCGCGATGGCTGCCAGGGCGGCTCGCGCTTTCCAGTCCGTGAGGACGCGCGCCGGGCGATGAGCGGGCGGCTGGGCGGGTTTTCGCGGAGATGCCGGTTTGGGACGAGCCAATCCTCAGCCCTCCTCGACCATCCGCAGACGGAGGTCCCGCAGGTTTCGCAGCAGGAAGCCGGGGCGCTCGGCCAGCAGGGCGGCGGGCGGCGCGATGCCGGTCCGCACGGCGATGGAGCGGATGCCGCTCGAGCGCGCGGCGATCACGTCGTTGACCGAATCGCCCACCAGCGAGATGGGAACGCCGCGGCCGATCCACCCGCGGGAGCGCGCTTCGCGGACGGCCAGGCGGGCCAGGCCGGCGCGGGTTCCCGCCATTTCGCCGAAGGCCCCGAAACGGAAGTAGTGGCCGATACCCGCGCGGCCCAGCTTGTGCCAGCCGATGCGCGTCAGGTTGCCGGTCACCAGGCCGAGCAGGATGCCGCGGCGCGTGAGGCGGTCGAGCACCGGTTCGACGGCGGGACACAGTTTGCCGCGGATCTCGGGACACACGCGCCGGTAATAGCGTTCGGCGGCGCGCTGGATTTCGGGCATCGCCCGGCGGATCTCGGCGCGCGATGCGCCGGCCTGGCGCAGCATGAGGGTGAGGATGACGGGATCGAGCATGCCGTGCACGGGTATGCCCGCGGTGCTGGCCGCCAGGCCGGTCACGCGGCGGATGCCCTCCACCAGGGCGTCGCGGTGGTACGGTCCGGCGCGCCGCACCAGCGTGCCGTCGATATCGAAGAGTACCAGGGCGCGAAAGCTCACGGGGAAACTGCCATGATAGCAGGGAAACCGGACCCGCCCGCCCGGTACAATGGGCTGGTGGCGCATTCGAAATTCCGTATCGGTCTGATCCAGATGGCCTGTTCGGTGGACCCGAACGAGAACCTCGCCAAGGCGGAATGGCGCATTCGGGAAGCCGCCGGGCGCGGCGCGCAGATCGTCGCGGTGCAGGAGCTTTTCCGGTCGCAGTACTTCTGCCGCGAGGAGCGCCGGGAGTTCTTCAACCTGGCCGAACCGGTCCCGGGGCCCACCACGGAGAGCCTCGCGAAGCTGGCGCGCGAGTTGTCGGTGGCGATTGTCGGCTCGGTCTTCGAACGCTGCGCGGCGGGCCTGCACTACAATACGGCGGTGGTGATCGACGCCGGCGGGAGTCTGCTGGGGCTGTATCGCAAGATGCACATTCCGGACGATCCGAAGTACTTCGAGAAGTACTACTTCGCGCCGGGCGACCTGGGGGTTCGCGTGTTCCGGACGCAATACGCGCGGGTGGCGCCGCTGGTGTGCTGGGACCAGTGGTTTCCGGAAGCGGCGCGCCTGGCGGCCGCCGCGGGCGCGGAGATTCTGGTTTATCCCACGGCCATCGGCTGGCATCCCGGCGAGAAGGCGGAGTTGGGCGCGGCGCAGCACGACGGCTGGCGCACCATCCAGAGGTCGCACGCCATCGCCAACGGCGTGTTCGTGGCGGCGGTGAACCGGGTAGGTCTCGAGGGGCCGGCGGGAGACGGGCTGGAGTTCTGGGGCGGGTCGTTCGTCGCGGACCCGTTCGGCGAGGTGATGGCGGAAGCCTCGCACGATAGCGAGGAGATCCTCGTGGCGGAGTGCGATACGCGGCGGATCGACGAAATCCGGCGCGCCTGGCCGTTCTTCCGCGACCGGCGGGTCGACGCCTACGGGCCGCTGCTGCGGCGGGCGATCGATTAGGCGCCGCGCTACACTTCCTCGCCCGGCTCGGGTTCCGGCAGAACGTCGTCGGTGCGCGCCACCCAGACGTAGAGCGTGGGCAGGAGGAAGATGTTCATCATCATGGCCAGCATCAGCCCGCCCACGATCACGATGGCGAAGGGACGCTGCGAATCGCTGCCGATGCCGCGCGAGAGAGCGGCGGGCAGCAGGCCGAGCGTCGCCACCAGGGTGGTCATCATGATCGGCCGCAGCCGCAGCACCGCCGCACCCACCGCGGCGTCGATCACCGTGTTGCCGCGCGCGCGCAGTTGATTGATGTACTCCAGCATGATGACGCCGGTCTGCACGCACACTCCGAACAGCGCCAGGAATCCCACTCCCGAGGAAACGCTCATGTGGGTGCGGGTGAGCAGCAGGGCGAGCAGGCCGCCCAGCGGGGCCATGGCCATGTTGGCCAGCATCAGCGCCGCCCACTTCATGGAATGGAACATGGAGTACAGGATCATGAAGATCACCAGGACGGTAATGGGCAGAATGATCATCAGCCGCCGGTCGGCGCGCTTCTGGCTTTCGTACTCGCCGGCCCAGCCGATGCGGTAGCCGGCGGGCAGTTGCACCTCGCGCGTCACGTTGCGGATGGCCTCCTCGACGGTGCTTCCCAGGTCGCGCCCGCGGACGCTGTACTTGAGCGCCACGTAGCGCATGTTCTCTTCGCGGTAGATTTCCGAGGCGCCGTCGGCTTCCGTCACGCGGCAGAGTTGCGCCAGCGACACGCGCTCGCCGCTGGGCGAGAGCAGGCGGATATCCTGGATGGCTTCGCGCGAACCGCGGTACTGGGGCAGGTAGCGCAGCACCAGGTCGTAGCGCCGCTCGCCCTGCAATACCTGGGTGAGCGCGTTGCCGCCCACGGCGGTCTGGATGGCGTCCTGCACGTCGGCCACGTTGATGCCGAAGCGCGCGGCCTGCTTGCGGTCCACGGCCAGGTTCAAATTGGGCTGGCCGATCACGCGAAAGAGACCCAGGTCCTCGATGCCCTTGATCCGGGCCATCACGTTGACGATCTGCGCGCCCTTTTCCTCCAGCGTCTTCAGATCGTCTCCGTAGATCTTGACGGCCAGCTCGCCTTTGACGCCGCTGACGGCCTCCTCCATGTTGTCGGCAATGGGCTGGGAGAAGTTCCAGATCACGCCCGGAATCCTGCCCAGTTCGCGGTCCATGGCGGCGATCAGCCGTTCCTTGTCCTGATGGAAGACCGGCCGCCACCGCTCCTTCGGCTTCAGATCCACGAAGTATTCGGTGTTGAAGAAGCCGGTGGTGTCGGTGCCGTCGTCGGGCCGGCCGGTCTGGCTGGTGGCTACCTTGACCTCGGGAAACGAAGCCAGGATGATGCGCGCCCTGTTGGCGAGGCGGATGCTCTCGGTGGGGCCGATGCTGGGCGCCAGCGTTCCGCGCGCCCAGATGGCGCCTTCGTCGAGGTGCGGCAGAAACTCCGAACCGATGATGCCGCTGCCCAGGAGATAGGCGGCCGAAGCCACCGAGCACAGCGCGATTCCCGCCGTGAGCCAGCGCGCGCGAATGGCGAAGCGCACGGATGCGCGGTACCGCTCGGTAACGAACAACAGCACCGGGTTGTGCCACTCCTCGGTGTAACCGCGGAAGAAGAAACTGGAAAGCACCGGCGCCAGCACCATGGAGAACAGCAGCGCGCCCGCCAGGGCGAAGGCCACGGTCCACGCCATCGGTTTGAACAGCCGGCCCTCCACGCTCTCCAGCGTGAAGATGGGCAGGTACGCCGTGATGATGATGGCGATGGCGTAGAACACCGGACGCTGCACTTCGTGCGCGGCCTGCCGGATCTGTTCCAGAGCGGTTTTGGGTGGATCGTGGCGGCGGCCCAGGTGGCGCACGATGTTCTCGACCATGACCACGGCGCCATCCACCACCATGCCGAAATCCAGCGCGCCCAGCGAGAGCAGGTTCGCCGGAATGTGGCGCAAGTCCAGGCAGATGGAAGCGAACAGCAGCGAGAACGGAATGGTGATGGCGACGATGAGTGCGCCGCGCGCGTTCCCCAGGAACAGGAACAGGACGATGGCCACCAGGATGATGCCCTCGGCGAGGTTGTGCAGCACCGTGTGCGTGGTGTAGTGGACCAGGTCGCTGCGGTCCAGGAACGGCACCACCTTCACGCCCTTGGGCAGAATCCCGTGGTTGAGCTCTTCGATTTTCTCGTGGATGAGGTCCAGCGTCTCGTCGGAATTGGCGCCCTTGCGCAGCAGCACGATCCCCGAGACCACATCGCCATCGTCGACGATTTTGCCATCCCTGCGGTGGATGGACTTGGCGAATTGCCCCAGCCGGATTTTGGGGCCTTGCTGAATCGAAGCGATGTCGCCGACGCGGATGGCGGTGCCGTTCTTGGCCGTGACCACGGTGTCTTCGATGTCGTGGACGCGATCCACCAGGCCGAGTTCGCGCACGTTCACCTGTTGCAGCCCCTGTTCGATGAAGCTGCCGCCGGCGTTGACGTTGTTGTTGGTGAGCGCCGCTTCCAGTTGCCCCAGGTTCAGACCGTAGGAAATCAGCTTGTTGGGGTCGACGCGGACCTGGTATTCCCTGGTGGTGCCGCCGAAGCTGGAGACGTCCACCACGTTGGGCACGCTTTTGAACTGCTTCTCCAGCACCCAGTCCTCCAGCGACTTCAGCTCCATGAGGTCGCACTCCGGGTCGGTACTGGTCAGCGTGTAGAACATGATCTGCCCGACGGGGCTGTAATCGGTGCCGATCTGCGGCTGCAAGTTCGCAGGCAGCGTGACCGCCGACAAACGCTCCAGGACTTTCTGCCGGTTCCAGTCGTTGTCGGAGGCGTCGTCGAAAATCAGCATGAGGCTCGACAGCCCGAACAGCGAAGTGGAGCGCAAGTGCTGCAGGTGCGGGATGCCGTTCATGACGGTTTCGAGCGGCACGGTGACCTGCTGTTCCACCTCCTCGGCCGCGCGGCCGGGCCACTGCGTGATCACCTGCACGTAGTTGTTGGCCACGTCCGGGTAGGCCTCGATGGGCAGGGCCTTGAAGGAAACGTAGCCCCACGCGAACAGCAGCGCGGCGAAGATGGCCACCAGGAACCGGCTGTTGAGCGCGAAGTCTACCAGGCGGTGGATCATGATGGGTCTGGGCGGGCCTCTCTCCGAATGTAGATGCCACTTGGTTCGGGCCGCCACCTATCTTTGAGGCAGGTGAGGCGATCTTTCGGAGGCGGCAGGCTGTCGTTTGGAGGGCGCGCACCCTATCGCTCGGTGCAACCCCGGCAGTGGGCCGATTGGCGGAGTGCCCGCCGGGTCAGCCGCGGATCGCGCGTGAACCTATCTTTCGATATGCGCGAGCCTATCGTTTGGACGGCGCGCAGCCTATCTATCGGCCAACCGGCGCTACCGCCGCCGGCTCTCCTGCAACGGGCGCCCCCGGAATTGCGGCAGTGGCACGGCGGTACCCACGATTCCCGCCAGGTTGCCGGTCATCAGGCCGGCCAGGCCGCTGCCGATCGGGTTGCTTCCGGTTGCCACCGTCAAGCGGTCCGGCTCGCCGTATGCCGCGATCAAGGACGGCTTCATGGTGGACAGGCCCTGGACGAAGCCCGCCGGTTCGCCGCCGGCCTGCTTCGGCAGGAAGGAACCGAGCAGGCCGGCAATGGGCGCGACACTGGGGGCGAGGTTCTGGTAGATCACGCCCGAGAAGTCGGCATAGTGGTCGCGCGGCGCAAGCTGCGCGAATTGTGACGAGCGGGCCAGCGAAATCCGGCTGGCCTTGGCTTCGAGCGCCCGCGTCACCAGGGCGCGCGAGGGCGCCGCGATGAGGTACCCATCGGCGAAGGTGTAGTGCGCTTCCGTGAGCGGATTGGGATCGCCGCCCGCCACCATGTAATACGTGCGGCCGTCCACGGTCTCCTGCCCGGTGCGCAGCGGCTTCCCGCCGGTCTTCGCCGTCTCGCGATTGAAGGCGTCCATGACGCTGGCGAGCGCCGCCTGGAACCGCGCGCTGTCGTAGACCTCGACGACCAGCTTCCAGGAAGGCGTGGGGATGACGGGGCCGTCCAGCCCCAGGCCGAATTCACCGCCCAGGGCCGCGGCCAGGGGGTCGCGCAGGCCGGCGGCGTCCTGGCCCAGGCTGCCTCCGAAGCCTTGCAACACCCCGCCCAGTTCGTCCACGATGGCCGCCGGGCGCCGCACCACGAAAGCCGCGGCGAAAGCCGTCTCCGGCGAGAAATAGTCGAGCGATCCCATGGGTGCCGGAGCGGCCAGCCACGCGGCCATGCCCTGGCGTTCCCCATCGAACGCCAGCGAGGCGCGCGCCTCCATGCGGTGGTTCACTTCCTTCTGCTCGGCGATCAGGTAGCGCGCGCCGCCCAGCGGCTGGGGCGCGCCCGCGGAGAGATCCACCGAGAACAACAGCCCCGCGCCCTCGCGGTACGCCTGCTCGATGCGCTGGCCGAACGGCGTCCCCTGGAATCCACCGGAGGCGGAATCCATGGCGGGCGCGAAGACCGCCACGCCGGCGCGGTCCGGGCCGAACACGGCGAATCCGTTTCGCGATTCCACGGATAGCGGCAGGCCGGTCTGTTTCAGAAACCCGGGGAATCCGTCGCGCTTCACTTCGGCGAAGAAGACCACGCCCCGATGGCCGCCGCCGCTGGCGCCGCCCGTGCCCGCCATGACGATCTCGCCGCCCAGGTAGCCGCTGGCGGCCCGCAGTTTGCCGATGACCGCCAGCGCTTCCGGACGCTTGCCGGCGGGGATGTCGAGAGACGGATTCTCGGCCAGTTTTTCGCGGAACACCGCTTCGGCCGACGCCAGATAATCCGCCAGGTTGGGAATCGCGGCGTACACCACCGTGTCCGCGGGCAGGCGGGGGAGCAGGCTGCTGGAGTAGCGCAACTCGGGAAGCGGCACGCTGGCGATGCCGCCCGGCAACGCGGCCAGCATGGCGTAATACTTGTCGCGGTTGCGGCTCCAGGAGATGTCCTGGCGAACCGGCTCGGGCTCGAGGCCTTCGCCGGCCACCGACTGGTCTCCCGGATGAAGCGTCTTCTCCCGGTTGTCCTGGGAGACCCGCACTTCGCCCTGCAACACCGAAACGCGCGAACCCTTCACGCCCGCGCTCACGCTGAAGAGCGTTCCGGTGACCGAGACGCGGCACTCCACGGTCGCCACATACAGGTGGCCGGCGCTGCGTTTGGCGGCCTGCACGATCACGCTTCCGCGCGCGAGCTGGAGGGTCAGGTCGCGCGCGCCGGTTTGCGTGGACACCTCCGAACGCTCGCGCATCTCCACCAGGCTGCCGTCGCGCAACCGCAGCATGGCATCGGCTTCGGGCGCGGTGCGGATCTCGACTCCATCGGGCAGGTCCGCGCCGGCCGCCAGCGGACGGATTCCGGCGGCGGAAACTTCATACAGCGTCCCGTCGACGGTTTGCACGATGGCCCGGCCGGTGCGCATGCCTTGCCGATCCACCGCGATCCAGACGGCCAACCCGGCGGCGGCCACCACCACCGCGGCGGCGGCCCATCGCACCGGGTAGCGCACGCCGGTGGCCGGACGCGGCTGGGGCGCGGGAATGGCCGTCACGCGGCCTTCATGGACGCGGCGGCAGGCCACGCACTGGTGCAGGTGGTCGGCCAGCAGCAGCGCGCGGGCATCGGACAACTCGCCCGCGCGATACGCGGGAATCAGCGCCTGGAAATCGGCGCAATTTCGGATGGCGGGCGGATGCGCGGCGGATTCCGCCCGCAATCTCGCCCACACGCGGGCGGCGGCGGCTTCCACCACCGCCGGGTCGATGGATTCCTCGCGAATCTCGAGCACGGCTTGCTCCAGGGCAGAGTTCGAAAACCGGCTGTCGGCGTTCATGCCGCACCTCCCAGGTAAGCTTGAAACTCCTTCTCGAGCCGGTCGCGCGTGCGGGATATGGTCACCGCCACGGTGCCCGGAGTGGTGCCCATCAACTTGGCTATCTCGGGGTTCTCCTTCCCGTCGAAGAAGCGCAACATGAAGATCTCCGCGATTCGCGGATTCAGCCGGGCCAGCGCGCCGCGCAGCCACTGCCGCACCTCGCTGGAATCCTGCACGCGGTCGGGGTTGCGGTGGGCCGGTTCGGCCAGCACCGGCTCGACGGTATCGAGCGGCACATTGCGGACGTGAGACCGCGCGCGGACCAGGTCGAGCGCGGCGTTGACGGCGGCGCGGTGCAGGAAGCTGGCGACGTTCCCGACCGGCTGGGCCGCCGGATCGCGTTTGACCATGCGGAGAAAGACGGTCTGCAGCGCGTCTTCGGCGTCGTCCGCATTGCCGGTGATGCGGTAGGCGGCGCGGAACACCATGGCGTGGTGTTCGCGGAAGATCCGCTCGAGGTCGTCGCCGGAATACGGGGCGGGTTCCAGTGTGGCGGCCATCAGCGCTTTCATCCTAGCAGGCTCATCCACTGGAGGGACGCTCGGGGGCGGTGGGAATTAGCGCCCGAAAAATGGGGTCAGACGCCATTTATCGCCAAAAAAAATGCCCCGCTCCCGAAACGGGAACGGGGCAAAGTTCTCCTACAATCTGTCTCGGAGGATGACAGACCGGTTTTATGGTAGCACCAGCCGGTCCGGAAATCAAATCAAAAAGTGGCCACGAAATCAAATATCTCCGGGCTAGCGCAACTCTTCCATCACGGTCTCGAGCACGGCTCTGGACGGGCGCACCCGGGATTCCGGCAAAGTGGCCAGGGGATGCTCGCAGAGCCCCAGCAATTCCAGAAAATCCGGCTTTTGCGTGTTCAAATACAGTACCCCGGTCAGGATTTCTCCCTCCCGCTCGGCCGCCTCGAGTGCCGCCATGGCGGCCAGCCGGCTGGTGGGGTCGAAGTCGCGGGAGAGTTTGCGGAGGCGCAGGTGGCTGCCGTCGTGCATCTCGACATCCATGGTTTCGCCCTCGGCGATCTCCACCGAGATGTCCTCGAAATAGGGCACGAAATCCAGCTCCTGGAGCGCCTCTTCGTGGTCCCGCATGTAGCCGTAGCTCTTGGTGGACCCTTCGTGATCGTTGAAGGTCACGCAGGGGGAAATCACGTCGATCACCGACAGGCCTCGGTGGGCGATGGCGGTCTTGAGGATGGTCTGAAGCTGCCGCTTGTCGCCGCTGAAGGAGCGGGCCACGAAGGTGGCGCCCCACTGGAGCGCCAGGGCGCAGCAATCGAAGGGCTGGAGATCGTTGGCCGCGCCGCCGCCCTTCTTCGTCGATCCCAGATCGGCGGTGGCCGAGAACTGCCCCTTCGTGAGGCCGTAGACGCCGTTGTTCTCGATGACGTAGATCATGGGCACGTTGCGCCGCACCAGGTGCATGAACTGGCCGAGGCCGATGGAAGCCGTGTCGCCGTCGCCGGTCACGCCCAGTCCCAGCAGCGTGCGGTTGGCCAGCAGGGCGCCGGTGGCGATGGCCGGCATGCGCCCGTGGACCCCGTTGAATCCGTGCGCCAACCCCAGAAAATACGCGGGCGATTTCGAGGAGCAGCCGATCCCCGAGAACTTGGCCACCGAAGTCGGCTCCACGCCGAGCTCGTAGAAACACTCGACGATGCGCTCGGAAATCGAGTTGTGGCCGCAGCCCGCGCACAGCGTCGAGCGGCCGCCTTTATAGTCGATCACCTCCAGCCCGATGTGGTTGACTTTTCCGGGCGGAGTGGGAAGCGTGGCGCTCATTGGCCCTCCTGTCTAACGATCTCGCCGGTCACCGTGCGCGCGTCCAGCGGCAGGCCGCCGTAGTAGCGCACGCTGCGCAACCTGGCGAGCAGTTCCACGTCCAGTTCCAAACGCATCAGCCCCAGCAACTGGGCGTCGCGGTTCTGCTCCACCACGTAGACCCGTTGGTGGCGGCCGATAAAGCCGGCAAGTTGCGGCGTGAAGGGATAGGCCTTCAGCCGCAGATAGCTGGCCTGGATGCCGTATTCGTCCCGCAACTGATCGCGGCTCTCGCGCACGGCGTCGTGCGAGCTGCCGCAACAGATCAGGCCGATCTTGGCGTCCGGGTTCATCTCGACCGCCGGGGCGGGAACGTGCCCGCGCATGGTTTCGAACTTGTGCGCCAGGCGATCCATGTTGTGGATGTAATCCTCCTCGCGCTCGCTGTACTGCGCCTTTTCGTTGTGGCCGCTGCCGCGCGTGAAGTAGACGGCCTTGGGGTGCTTCGTGCCGGGCAGCGTGCGGTAGCCCACCCCGTCGCCGTCCACGTCTTTGTAGCGCTCGAAGCCGCCCAGCCGGTCGAGGTCTTCCGCCGTCAGAACCTTGCCGCGGCGGATGGGCGCTTCGGGATACGGGAACGGATCGGACATCCAGTTGTTCATGCCGAGGTCGAGATCGGTCATGACGAACACGGGCGTCTGAAACCGCTCGGCCAGGTCGAAGGCGTCGATCGCCATGGTGAAGCACTCCTCGGGCGAACTCGGGAAGTACATGGGATGCCGGGTGTCGCCGTGCGAGAGGATGGCGGTGGAGAGCAGATCGCCCTGCTGGGTGCGCGTGGGCAGGCCGGTGGACGGGCCCACGCGCTCCACGTCGAAGATCACCGCGGGCGCTTCGGCGTAGTAGCCCAGGCCGGCGATTTCCGACATGAGCGAGATGCCCGGACCGGAAGTGGCGGTCATCGAGCGTGCGCCCGCCCAACCGGCGCCGATGGCCATGCCGATCGAGGCCAGCTCGTCCTCGGCCTGCACCATGGCGTAAGTCGCCTTGCCCGTCTCCGGCTCCGTGCGGAAGCGCTTCATGTAGCCCATCAGGCTTTCCACCAGGGTGGAGGACGGCGTGATGGGATACCACGTCACCACCGTCACGCCCGCGAACAGGCAGCCCAGCGCGCAGGCCGAGTTGCCGTCGATGACGATCTTGCCGGCGGTGCCGTTCATGCGCTGGGCGCGGCACGGGTCGGTCTTGGCGAAAGTCCTGGCGGCGTAATCGAAACCTACCTGGGCCGCGCCCCAGTTCATATCCGCGGCCTTGGCTTTGCGCGCGCCGAATTGCTTCGCCAGGGCCGTGCGCACCTCCTGCATGTCGATGGAGAGCAACTGCGCCACGACGCCGTCGTAGATCATGTTGCGGACCAGCTTGCGCAATTTGGCTTCGGGGCAGACCGGGCCCACGAGTTTGTCGAAAGGCACGGGATAGAAGTGCAGGTCGGAGCGCAGTTGGCCGAGTTTCAGCGGCTCGTCATAGACCACCGCCGCGCCGCCCGCCAGCTTCATGACGTCTTCGCGCGCCGTTTCCGGGTTCATGGCCACCAGAAAGTCGATTTCCTTGCGGCGGCCGGTGTAGCCGTGCCGGCTGGCGCGGATGGTGAACCAGGTGGGCAGCCCCGCGATGTTGGAGGGGAACATGTTCTTTCCCGAAACCGGGATGCCCATCTGAAAGAGGGCGCGCATCAGGACGGAATTGGCGGTCTGGCTGCCCGAGCCGTTGACGGTGGCCACCTGGATGCTGAAATCGTTGACGAGGGACGGGCTCGCTGAACCGGGCGGCGAGAGGGATGGGGACGCTTCTGGGGTTGGCATCTTTCTCATTTCATTATAAGCAATCCGAAGCCCGATGCAACGCGCTATCTCGTTGAAAATAATTGGGTTCAATTGGATCTGATAATCCGAAAACCATCTGAAACGGCTGGTTGGCGAACTCGTATGGTAGATTTGTTGTGTCTGGCCGGGCTATCGTGGCGTCCGTCCAAGCGTCGATTGCCACTGGAGGATTCACTGTGACGACTGTGCGTTCGCTGCGGGTTGCCGCGGCGGTCTTTCTGATATCGGCCGGGTCCGGTTCCCCGAGCGCGCCCGCGCCCTTGGAGACGCGCCTCATGCGCTTCCCGGATATCTGGCATGACCAGGTAGTCTTCGCCTACGCCGAAGACCTGTGGATCTCATCCACCAAAGGCGGCCCGGCGCGCCGCCTGACGGCCCATCCCGGAGACGAGTTGTATCCCAAGTTCTCGCCCGACGGCCAGTGGATCGCCTTCACCGGCGAATACGACGGCAACTCGGACGTATACGTGGTGCCGTCGAGCGGCGGCGAACCCAAGCGGTTGACCTATCATCCGGCCAGCGACGTGGTGCTGGGCTGGTCGCCGGACGGCCGCATCCTGTTCCGCTCCACGCGGGCCAGCGATCTGCCCGATTACACGCGCCTGTTCCTGATCTCGCCCCAGGGCGGCGTGCCCGAGATGCTGAGCGTACCGCGCGCCTCGCTGGCCAGTTTTTCGGCCGACGGCCAGCGCATCGCCTTCAACATGACCTCGCAGGAGATGCGCACCTGGAAGCGGTACCGCGGCGGGTGGAAGAGCCCCATCGCCATCTTCGACCTGGCCAAGCACACCTACGAACCGCTGCCCACCACCGAAGCCATGGACATGTTCCCCATGTGGCGCGGCAACGCGATGTACTTCATCAGCGACCGCGACGGGGTCATGAACCTCTACCGCCTGGACCTGGGGACCAAGCGAGTCGCCAGGCTCACCAGCTACGCCGAGTACGACATCAAGTGGCCCAGCCTGGGCCCCGACGCGATCGTCTACGAGAACGGCGGCCTGCTGTACTCGTACGATCTGAAAAAGGAGAAGGCCACGCAGATTCCGGTCTTCGTGGCCAGCGACGAAGTGGCCGCGCGGCCGGAGATGCGCAGCCTGGGCGGCCGGATTTCCGGCGGCGACATCTCGCCCAGCGGCGCGCGGGCGGTGTTCGAAGCCCGCGGCGAAATCTTCACCGTGCCGGGGGAGCACGGCGATCCGCGCAACATAACCAACAGCCCGGCGGTGCACGAGGTGGACCCCAGGTGGTCGCCGGACGGCGACTGGATTTCGTACTTCTCGGATCGCACCGGCGAGTGGGAGTTATACCTGCGGCCGCAGAAGGGCGGCAACGAAACCCGCATCACGAAGGACGGAGACGACGCGCGCTACCGCTACGCTCCGCAGTGGTCGCCCGACTCGAAGAAGATCTCCTATTCCGACAACAAACTGCGGATCTGGTACGTCGATATCGACAAGAAGGAGCCGGTGCTGGTGGACACCGCCGAGTATCCCCAGGAGCTGAAAGCCTCGTGGTCTCCGGACAGCCGCTGGCTGGCGTTCACCAAGGCGGTGTCCGGGGGGCACAAGAGCGGCATGTTCCTGTACTCGCTCGAAACCAAGAAGGTCTCCCCGATCAGCCAGGACCTCTATGACGATGGGTCTCCGGTATTCGATCCGGACGGCAAGTATCTGTACTTCCTCTCGGACCGTTTCTTCTACCCTACCTCGGGCAGGTTCGATCAGCGTTTCGATTACGAGTACACCACCGGGGTATTCGCGCTCACCCTGAAGGCCGACGAGCCAGCGCCCTTCGCGCCTCAAAGCGACGAAGAGAAGGGCGTCGAGAAGAAGGCCGACGAGAAAAAGGCGGACGACGCCGCGAAACCGGACGAGAAAAAGGCGGACGACGCGGCGAAACCGGCCGAGAAGAAAGCAGACGACGCGGCGAAACCGGCCGAGAAGAAAGCGGATGACGCCGCGAAACCGGACGAACCGAAGCCCGAGGACAAGAAGGCCGGCGAGGCCGCCAAGCCGGACGGCAAAAAACCCGAAGAGGCCAAGAAGACCGACGAGAAGAAGGACGAAGTCAAGCCCATCCGGATCGACCTCGACGGGCTCGCGGACCGCATCTCCCGCGTGCCGGTGCCGCCGGGAATCTACGTGCAACTGGACGCCCGCAAGGACAAGATCTTCTATCTCTCGATCCCCATGGAGGAGACCCAGATGGGGCGGCCCGGGCCGCACTCTCCGGCGGGCGCGCTGCACGTTTTCGACGTCAAGAAGCGGGAAGACAAAGTGGCCATATACGGCATCGCCGGCTTCGCCCTGGATAAGGACGGCGGCAAGATGCTGTACGCTTCCGAGAGCACCTTCGGAATCGTGGAACCGTCGCCGGGCAAACACGTGGGCGACGGCAAGCTCAACACGGGAGAGATGCAGGTGTGGACCGACCCCAAGGAGGAGTGGAAGGAACTGCTTCACGAGGCGTGGCGGCTGGAGCGCGATTTCTACTGGGATCCGAAAATGGGCGGCGCCGACTGGGCGGCCATCGGCAAACGCTACGAAGCCCTGCTGCCGTGGGTGGCGCACCGCAGCGACCTGAATTACATCATCGGCGAGATGATCGCGGAACTGGACACGTCGCACACCTATGTGAGCGGCGGCGACCTGCCCAGCGTGAGGCGCGTGAACGTCGGAATGCTGGGCGCCGACTTCGACGCCGACGGCGGCTTCTTCAAGATCCGCAAAATCTATAAGGGCGAGAACTGGTCGGACGACACCCGCTCGCCGCTCACCGAGCCGGGCCTGAAAGTGAAGGAAGGCGATTACCTGATCGCCGTCGAGGGCCAGGTGGCGCACGCCGACCGCGAGCCGTGGGCCTATTTCCAGGGCCTGGCGAACCGGCTGGTCACGCTGAAGGTCAACAGCAAGCCGAGCGAGGAGGGCGCCTGGGAGATTGTGGTCAAGACCATCGGCGGCGAATCCAACCTGCGGTACCTGGCATGGGTCGAGAACAACCGCCGCAAGGTGGCCGAAGCCACCGGCGGGCGCGTCGGCTACATGCACGTGCCCGACACGTCGATTAGCGGCGTGCGCGCATTCGACAAGTACTTTGCCGGGCAACAGGGCAAGGACGGTTTGATCGTCGACGAGCGCTTCAACCACGGCGGCTGGTCGCCGGACTTCTACACCGAGAAGCTGGGGCGGCGCCCGCTCCTGGCCTTGTCGCCGCGCGAGGGCAAGGAGTTCTGGCCGCAGGAGGCGTTCTTCGGGCCGAAGGTGATGATCGTGAACGAGCAGGCCGGCTCGGGCGGCGACCTGTTCCCGTACTACTTCAAGAAGGAGAAGATCGGCCCGCTGGTGGGGACGCGGACCTGGGGCGGGCTGATCGGCATGGGCGGGTTTCCGCCGCTGATGGACGGCGGCTCGGTGACGGCGCCGGGCTGGGCGTGGTGGGAGCCCAACGACAAAGGCGGCGGCGAGTGGGTGGTGGAGAACCACGGCGTGGACCCGGACTACCCCGTCGAGCAGCGTCCCGACCTGGTGATCGAGGGCCACGATCCGCAACTCGAAAAAGCCATCGAGCTGGCGCTGGACGGTTTGAAGAAGATGCCGCCGCCGCTGCACCGGCCGCCCTATCCGGTGAAGGCGCCGGGCGCGGGGAAGTAGCGGCGCGCGCTTGCAAACCGCCGCGCCGTCGCTTAGCCTAATGTTTACATGAAGCTGGTGTACATCCGCTGGAAAGACGCCGTCGCCGAAGAGGCCGCCGACGGAACCGCGCATCCCCCGCAAGCCGAACTCGTCGAGTTGCAGGAGGTCGGATTCCTGCTCGACGAGAACGACGAAGCCGTTCAAATCGGCATGGAGATTGGCGACGATCCCAACGTGCGGCCCGGACGCTGGCGCCTGCACATTCCGCGGGTGAGCATCCTGGAGATGCGCGTAGCCGAGATCGACAAGTTGTTTCCCAAGAGACGCAAGCGGTCCAAATAAAATGGGGTCAGACGCCATTTATTGAGCGGCCATTGCCCTATCGAGGAGCGCCTCCACGCCCAGCTTCCGCGCCCACTCTCTCAGATACCCGAAGTCTGGGTTCCGGTTGGCCTCCAGTATCCCCGTGATATCCGCCCACTGCCGTTCGGAGACCTCGCCGCCCGCCCGGTACCACAGCAGCTTCGCCAGCAAAATGTCCTCGGCGGTCGCTACCGGATACTCTGCCCGCTCGCCGAAAACCTCGATCTCCAGTCGTGTCGCCCGCGCCAGTTCGGAGAAGTGGAAGCCGCTGACCGCCGGGAAAATGTCGAACTTCCTCACGGACGCCACGTGAATCAGGTTGAACGCCCGTCCCGCGCCGAGCGCCAGCCGAATCTCCTCGGCATCCGCGTACCAACCATCCCCCAGGGCCGCGCACAGCTCGTCCGCCTGCCCGGAGGCCACCTCCGCGAGGATGTCCACGTCCAGGGTAGCCCGCAACGCTCCGTGCGCCGAGGATGCCAGCGACCCGCCAATCAAATATTGAATCCGCAGGCCCTCCAGCGCGCCGGCAAGCGTGGCCAGCGCGCTACTCATCGGGCAGCGCCTCGCCATACGCCTTGCGGAACAACTCCCGCCCCAACTCCAGGCGGGCCCGCCGCAGCGCGATCTCCCGCGCGTCCGCCCGCGGGTACTTCAGCCGCAGGCCGGCTTCCGCCACGCGCCGCACGTCTTCCGACAGATCCAGCGCGCGGCGCAAGCGTTCCGCGGGGGGCATCGCCCGCACCAGCCGCAGATACACTTCCCAGGCTTCCGGACTGGTATCGGCGGGGCGCATGCTACTGCCCCAGCATCTCCAGGAAGCGCGCCAGCGCCTCGATGCCGCGGTAGAAATTCGGCAGGTGGAACTTCTCGTTGGGCGCGTGCAGATTGTCGTCCGGCAACCCGAAGCCCATCATCACGCTGGGAATGCCCAGGTGCGTGTCGAACACCCCCACGATGGGAATCGACCCGCCCGAGCGGATGTACACCGTCTCCTTGCCGAAAACCTGCTCCATGGCCACGGCGGCGGCCTGGATGAACGGATTATCGGGATTGGTGAGCGACGGCGCCCCCGCGCTCAGCAGCTTCACCTCCGCCGTCACGCCCTTGGGACAGGCCGCCTTCACGGCCGCCTCGAACTGGGCAATGGACTCGTCCACCCGCTGGTCCCCCACCAGCCGCGTGCTGATCTTGGCCACGGCGCGCGCCGGGATCACGGTCTTGGCGCCCTCGCCCACGAATCCGCCCTTGATGCCGTGCACTTCCAGGGTGGGCCGCGCCCATACCCGTTGGAGCACCGGAACCTCGGGCTCGCCCACCAGTTCCTTGGCGCCCATTTCCTTTTCGGTGTACGCTCTCTCGTCGAAAGGCAGGCGCGCCCAGGCCTCCAGCTCCTTGGCCGCCGGGGGCGCCACGCGGTCGTAGAACCCCGGAATCCGGATGTGGCCGTCGCGGTCCTTGAGCGCGCACAGGATCTCGGCGATGGCCATGATGGGATTCGGCGCGGCGCCGCCATAGACGCCCGAATGCAGATCGTGATCGGCGCCCTGGACCGCCAGTTCGTAGTAGACCAGCCCGCGCAGGCCGATGCAGATGGTGGGCATCTCGGGAGCGAACATCTCGGTGTCGCACACGATGGCCGCGTCCGCCTTGAGGCGCAGCGGCTGGCTCTTCACGTACGCCTCGATGTGCTCGCCGCCGGTTTCCTCCTCGCCCTCCAGCAGGAACTTCACGTTCACCGGCAGCTCGCCGTACATCTTCATCAGGCCTTCCACGGCCTTGATCTGGATGTAGACCTGCCCCTTGTCGTCCGAGGCGCCGCGGCAGAAAATATCGTCGCCGCGGATGGTGGGCTCGAAGGGAGGGGACTTCCACTCCTCCAGCGGATCCGGCGGCTGCACGTCGTAATGGCCGTACATGAGCACCGTGGGCTTGCCCGGCGCGCCCAGCCATTGGCCATACACCAGCGGATTGCCGCCGCCGGCGTCCTCGATCAGCTCGGCCGAGGTCATCCCCGCGGCGAGCAGTTCGTCCCTGGCGAACTCCGCCGCGCGCCGGATATCGGGCTTGTGTTCCGACAGCGCGCTGATGCTGGGAATCCGCAGGAAGGTCTTCAGCCCTTCCAGGAATTCGGTCTGGTGCTCTTGATAGTAGCTCATGATGCCTCCCCTCTTACATGATCGCAGTTGGCGGCGCGGGTTCGTCCGGTTTTCCCGCGTTGCCGAGCGGCACTCGAATCATGTAGTACCCCAGCACCGCCAGCGCCACTAGCCCCAGCAGCGCGTGCGGCTCCATGCGGAACAGACCGTCTTTCACTCCAAACACCTGGGGCAGCTTGACGTCCCAGAAAGCCAGCGCCGCCAGCGCCAAACCGGTGAGCGCTTCACCGGCAATCAGGCCCGAGGCGGTCAACACTCCGGCATTCTCCACGCGCGCCTTCTGCGCGTCGTTGAGACCGCGGCGGTTGCGCAGCGAATCGGTGATCCAGCGGAAGACGCCGCCCAGGAATATCGCGAAGGTGGTTTCCAGGTTGATGTACATGCCCACGGCGAACAGCATGGGGCTGCGCACCTCCAGCAGGATCAGGGCGAAGCCCATGCAGATTCCCACCACCACCAGCGGCCAGGCCATGTCGTGGTTGACGATACCTTGCGACAGCATGGCCATCAAACCGGCTTGCGGGGCGGGCAGCTTCCCGTCGCCAAAACCCGTGCCGCCCGCCTTGATGTTGCCTGCGTGCAGGATGAACAGCGGGAAGTACAGCACCGCGCTGGCCACCATGATTCCGAGCATGTCCCCGAGCTGCATGTACCTCGGCGTACCGCCGAGGATGTGCCCCACCTTGAGGTCTTGCAGCATTTCGCCCGCGACCGCGGAAGAAACGCAGACCACCGCCGCCACGCCCAGCACCGCGGCCACTCCCGAGTTGCCCGACACGCCGATCGAAACCATCAGCAGCGCGGCCACGATCAGGGTGGAAAGCGTGAGGCCCGATACCGGGTTGTTCGACGAGCCGATCATGCCCACCAGGTTGCCCGACACCGCGGCGAAGAAGAATCCCAGAACGATCATCACCACCGCCGCCACAATCGCTCCCGAGATCATGCCGGAGAAGTAGAAGTACAGCGCGATCATGCACAGGAACACGGCTCCCAAACCGCCGAAAACGGTCTTGGCGCCGAGGTCCCGCTGGGTGCGCAGCGTGGATTCGATCTGGGCGCCCGACTTCTTGAGGTCGGAGACCGCCCGCTTCATGCCGATGCCCAGGCTCTTGCGCATGCGGAACAGCGTGTTGCCCGCTCCCACCAGCATGCCGCCCACGGCGATGGGCCGCACGATGAACTTCCACACCGCCACGTTCAGCCCCTGCGACCCGTCCCACGCCGCGGGGGCGCCTTTCGCGGTCAGCAGGGTTTGCAGTTGCGGCCCGAGGAAGTAGATGAGCAACGGCACCATCAGGCCCCACGCCACCACGCCGCCGGCGAAGTTCAGCGCCGCGAGGCGGGGGCCGATGATGAACCCCACTCCCAGGAACGCCGGGCTCACGGCGGGCGCCGAGACGGAAGTGATGCCGCCGGCGCTCACCGTCCAGGGGTTGGCGCCGACCGCGATTTTCACCTTGGTCACGCCCATGGTGCCGATCTTGACCAGAAACTCGCGGCTCTGATCGTACAATCGGAGCGCGCCCAACGCGTACAGAAAGGCGCCGAAGCCCATCCCCTTGAACAGCAGGGCCGCGGCCCGGCCGCCCTGCTGCCCCGCTTTGTGAATCTCCGAAGCCGCCACGGATTCCGGGAAGGGCAACTCCGGGTCCTCCACCATGACGCGCCGCAGCAGCGTCACGAACAGAATACCCAGGAACCCGCCCACCATCATCAGAACCGTGGATTTCCAGTAGGCCTGTCCGAAATCGAACGACTTCCACGCGCCCGAAAGCACGAATGCGGGGATGGTGAAGATGGCGCCCGCCGCCACCGACTCGCCGATCGAACCGATCGTGCGGGCCATGTTCTCTTCCAGAATCGAGCCCTTCATGAGCCGCAGGACCGCCATGCCGATCACCGCGGCGGGATACGTGGCGGCAATCGTCATGCCCGCCTTCAAACCCAGGTACGCGTTGGCCGCGCCCAGGATGGCTGTCAATACCAGCCCCAGCAGGATCGCGCGGAGGGTGAACTCGCGCATCTCCGTCTTGTCCGGCACGTACGACCGGGATGGTTTCGTTCCGGGAGGCGTCATTGGAGTTTGGCCCTCACTTTATCGCTTAACGACTTGCCGTCCACCGTCTTCCCCTGGAGCAGTACCTGGGCGGCTTTCATCGCCAGGCCCATCTGTTTGAGCGAGGTGACGCCGGTCTCCGCCAAGGCAGCCGCTACGGCCTCGTCCATTTCCGCCTCGGTGGCCGCCGCCGGCAGGTAGGCTTCGATCAGCCGGCGCTCGGCCTCTTCCTTGTCCGCCTGTTCGGCGCGGCCCGCCTTGCGGAAGGCTTCGGCGGCCTCGAGGCGCTGCTTGATCAGCGTCTTCAGGACGGCCATTTCGGCCGCTTCGTCCACCGGCTTGGGCGAATCCACCTTCTGTTTCATCAAGGCGGCCTTGATCATCCGCAGGGCGCCGAGGCGCGCTTCCTCCCGGCCCTTCATGGCCGCGACCATGTCTTTCTGAACCCGATCGATGAGTGGCATGATGACTGACATTATATGACCATG
>Ga0326728_10000658_pt1 | contig 131744 bp, 97 predicted proteins | sample MB3enrmetagenome_FD_207602 | JGI IMG/M metagenome (GOLD analysis project Ga0326728, IMG submission 207602) | Lab enriched peat soil microbial communities from McLean, Ithaca, NY, United States - MB31MN | ecosystem: Environmental > Terrestrial > Soil > Wetlands > Peat | place: USA: New York...
TGGGAACCATCGCGATTGTGGCGGCGACCAGCAACATCGTGGGCGGCTTTATGATCACGGACCGCATGCTGAAGATGTTCAAGGCCAGCGGGCCCAGGAAGCCGTGACGAACATGATCGCGTCAGAATACATACTGGAAATTGCGTATCTCATCGCGACGGCGCTGTTCGTGCTTTCGTTGAAATGGCTGAGTTCCCCAGTGACGGCGCGGCGCGGCGTGTGGGCCGGTGAAGCGGGAATGCTGCTGGCCATCGTGGGGACGCTGCTGCATGGGGGAATTGTCAGTTACCGGTGGGTCGCTATCGGGCTGGTGCTGGGGACGATGATTGGCGTGCCGCTGGGCCGCGTGGCGATGACCGCCGTGCCGCAACGGACGGCGCTAAGCCACGCCTTTGGGGCGTTGTGCGTGACGCTGGTGGGGACGTCGGAGTTTTATCTGCGTGCGCCCAATGTGCCGAAATTCATGATGGGCGTGCTGTCGCTGGAAGTTATCCTGGGAGCGCTGACGTTCACGGGAAGCTTGATGGCTGCGGGAAAGCTGCAGGAAGTGCTGCCGCAACGGCCAATCACGTATAAAGGCCAGAACTTCGTGAACCTAGGATTGCTGGCGATCGCCATCGGGATTGGGGCGACGCTGGTGATGCATCCGGAAAAAATGTACCTGTTTCCGTTCATGATCGGGATACCGCTGGTGTTTGGGGTGATGATGATCATTCCGATCGGCGGGGCGGACATGCCAACGGTGATCTCGCTATTGAATTCATACGCGGGATTATCGGCGGCGGCGATGGGATTTGTGCTGCAGAGCAAGCTGTTGATTATCGCGGGTGCTTTGGACGGAGCATCAGGGTTCATCCTGTCCGTGAACATGTCAAAGGCGATGAACCGGTCGTTCACGAACGTGCTGTTTGGCGCGTTTGGGCAGGAACAGGTAGCGGCAAAGGGAGCGAAGGAAGCGCGACCGGTGCGCAGCGCGTCTCCAGAAGAGGCAGCGGGGATTTTGACGGCAGCAAGCAAGGTGGTGATCGTGCCCGGGTATGGAATGGCGGTGGCGCAGGCGCAACACAAGGTGCGCGAGTTGTATGATGCGCTGACGAAGCGGGGTGTGGAAGTGAAATTCGGCATTCATCCGGTGGCAGGGCGCATGCCGGGCCACATGAATGTGCTGCTGGCGGAAGCGGATATCCCGTACGACAAACTGCTGGAAATGGACGAAATCAATGGCGATTTCCCGCAGACCGATGTCGCGCTGATTATCGGGGCGAACGACGTGACGAATCCAGCGGCGCGGGAAGATACCACGAGCCCGATTTACGGGATGCCGATTCTGGACGTGGATAAGGCGCACACGGTGATGGTGATTAAGCGGGGCATGGGGGCGGGGTTTGCAGGCATCGAGAACCCGTTGTATTACATGGACAAGACGCTGATGCTGTTTGGCGATGCGAAGAATTTCGTGGGGTCGATTGTGCGGGAGATTTCCGGGGGACACGGTTGATAAGGGGATGGGAGGGTGACCGGAAAGAACTCAACGGCCTGAGGAACTGCACGCATTGAAAAGAATGAGAGATCCCTCACTCCGCGGACTCCGTTCGGGATGACGGGTAGTTTTATGGGTTGCCGAGATGGGGGCGACCTGAATCGGAGATGGGAAAAGCCTCACTTTTGAAGGGGTGAGCTACAGAGAGGGGTTGTTGTTTTTAGGTCGTCGTTGTGAGGTTGCCTAGATGGGGTCGAACGATGCTCGACCCCTACGAAGACAAATGCTGGAATCAGTAGTTAGGGGCGAGAGGGACTCTCGACAGCATTGGCAACGCCCCATGCAGTGAGGCCTGTGGCTACGCCTGCGGCGACGTACATGAATCGGCTCTGGCCTCCCGCGATGGGCGGTTTCCCTTTCACCATCTCGACTGGCGCGCAGGGGCTATGATCGTGGTAGCGGTGGTAATCGCTGGCATCGGGAGAAAGGTATTCACGGTAACTGATGGCACTCTCCGCACGGACGCGGTAGGCCTTGCCTTCTTCGACGAGGCGTGATTCCGATCCTACCTGAACATTAACCTGACCGCGCTGGCTGTAAACGGTGATGTTGCACGGGTCATCCATCGAGACACGGCCCAGGTCGGCAAGCGAAATTTCGGGTGTGACGCGCACATCGGAAACGACAATGACGATGTTTTCGTGACCGCCGGGAGTGGTGTAGATGACGGTACCGTGATTCAACTCAACAACGGCGCCATAAGGAGCGCGATAGATGTGCGCGGCCGAAGAGGGCTGAAGCTCGAGAGAAAGAGCGCCGACGCGAACGAGCAAAGAGCCGGCGTCTTCGGTGGAGAGGTAGTCACCGGAATAAACAGTGGCGCCTTCCATGGCAGCGGCATTGCCGAGATGCGCAGACGTGGATCTGGCAACAAGACCCAGAGCAGGATTTGACGCGGGCGGGGTTTGCGCAAGCACGGGCACGGATACGCACGACAAAACAAGAGCGGCGGCGACGAAGAGCCGGCAAGTGATACTCATTGGCGTTGTTTCTCCTTCGTGCAAACGGAATTAGGGATACAGGGCCGATTGCTAACGGGAACCGTTACGGGGTGCTGAACAGGCGCGGACATCTGCTCACTCGGAGTTATGGGCGCGAACTGGAGTTTCATCGCGGGGTCGCCAAATAGAATCCAGGTGCGGCGAACATCACTGTCGGTGGTTCCGGCCTTTGCCTGGAGGATGAGGCGGCCAATCGGAAGGCTGGGGTTGCTGGCGAAGGCGTGCAGGAACGCCTGATTCATGGAGGACTGCGGCGACTGCTCGGTGAACCCGGAAGAGGCCCAAACAGCAACCGCACCACCATTGGGAGCGAGAAGAAGAGAATCGGCGAGGCTGGTGGCGGAAGGATCCTGGAAGAAGCCGTTGAGGCAGTCCATCAAGAGATAGACGGGGAGGCGTCCGCCGTTGGAAAGCGCGGCAGCATCGTTAATGTCAAAGAGATCGGAAAAAGACCATTGCTGTTGGGCGCCGTGGCCACTGTAATCCACGAGGAGTTCGCCATTGTTGAGGGCGGCGAGAATCTGCGAACGGGCAGTGGAGGCATCGAGAGTATCGGCTAGGATCTTTGAGGTTTGCAGAGTAAGGGGTAAGGTGGCGGCGGCCGAGTTTGCAGCAGCGGTGAAGTTGGAGTCGATATTCTGATCGGCCACCAGCAAACCTTGTGAATTCCAGGAGCCGGCAAAGCTGCCATTTTCGTAGCCAATGATTTTGGATACGACGAGATCGGCATCCGCGGTGGTTTGCACGGTCAAGCGCCCCGTCGGAATTGTGGCAAAGCCACTCTGAGTGAAGTCTGTGAACCAATCGTCGGAGGCAGTCTTGAAGGCAGCGGTTTCAATCATGCGCGTGGGAACGAAATCGAGATAGCCGTATCCCAGATAGTTGCGCGGGTCGAGCGAGGCATCGCCGACAAGCAAGATGGATTGCGGCGTGTGTTGCCAAACGGAGGCAGCTTCCTGGAGGAAGCTGCGGATGGCGAAGGGGCTGCGTTCGCCGTAGTTGAACTCGTCGAAGATCTGGTCCGTGGTAACCAGCGATACCCGATGGCCTTGGGATTCGCGCAGGCTCACAAGAGGCTCGAGGCTGGGGACGAAATCGGGATACGAGATGATGACGACGTCCGTACCAACCCGCTGCTCGGCGAGGAAAGCAGGAACATGCGGGGAGAGCGAGACCGGCGTGGCAATGGCGTCTTCCGCGAAGGCGAGAATCGTACGAACCGCGGGTCCGCCGGTGGTGAGCGCGAGAGCCGCAGAGTAAGCGCCCGATTCGAGCGAAACCTTGGCCGAAAGTTTCGAGATATTGAGCGGATCGGTGATGTCAAAGACGTGGATGCGGGGATTGCTGAAGCCGGTGATTTTGAGTTGCGAGCCGGAGGAGGCAGTGGCGCGGAGCCAATCGGAGTCGGCAGCGTAGGTGTGGGCGTAATGAAGGGCGATGGATTGCACAACGCTGACGTCGTTATCGCCATTCAGAGCGGTGAGGGTGACGGTGTTGGTGCCGTTTTGGAGTAACGAGGCTTCTACGGGGAAAGACTGCTGCGCGAGGACTTGGCCGTAGAAGTCCATTTCGCTGATGGTGGCGCCATTGAATTGAACCGCGATGCGATGCTCCTGGCCGTCGGTGCCACCTTGCAGGGAAAGGTCCAAGGAAACGGGCAGAGGTGAAGTCGGGTCGATATGTGTGACTGCAAGAGTTTGATCGGTGGGATCCGAGGTAATGATTGCGCCAAAGAAATTGTCGTTGTTTTCGCCGTTGAGGAGGGCGGCAAAGTAGGTGTAGCGGTCTTCACGAAGGACGATAAAGGGGAAGCTTTCCGGTGCGGTGCTTCCGGAGGCGGGTGAGAGAACCGGGAGGATGCGCTTGGGCCACTGATTATCGCTGATCAGCCAATAGATGCGGTCCGCCGAGAAGGGCGTATCAATGCCGGTGCCGTAGAATTCGATGTCGGGACCAAGAGAAGGAGCGGAGGTAGTGCCGGACGTCAGGAGCAGCGGCTGTTCAATTCCTTCGGCGTAGAGATGAAGGGTGCGCGGGTCGGTGCCCGGAGCGAGGCCCGCGGCATAAAGCTGAGAAAGGGAGACACGGTACCAGCCTTCGTGATCAACCGCGATCTTGACCGCCGCGTGATCTGCAAGGCGGGGGCTTGCGAGGCCCGGGGGATAGACGGGGAGAACGGGACGAGGGGCTTGGAGCGGCACTATGGGACTGGGCGTGGAGAGAGACCCAGTGGAGACGCGGAGTTCGCTGAGCAGAGGAGATGATTGAGACGACGCTAGAGAAGCGGACGATTCGGTGGCGACGGATTCGGGATAGGCAGGGCCGTGGTCAGTGCGTGTGCCATTGATGTCCACATCTTCAACCCAGTATGCGGCATCGCGTGAAGGATGGCGGTCAATCCAGCGATACGTCTTGGCGGCATGCTGTGGCCGGCCACCACGAAGACGAAGAGCCGAGCCGGCGATGAGAGAAGGATCAATGCGCGTACGGCCGGAAGCATCCTCGCGATAGAGATGGAAGCCGAGGTTTCGGGATTCCTCATTGGTGTGCCACTCAAGAATGACGGAGCCATCGGGCTGAGAGAAGGCGTGGAAAGAGGAGATGTCCACGGCGGTGGGAGATTGGATAGAAGAGACAGAGGTGGCGATAAGCGGGTAAGGGATGTACGCAGAACCAGAACCAAGCGTGGTTTCGGTCCCAGGATTCGTTGCCAGATTAACAGTGATCACTCCCGTGGTGGTGTCGATGGACTGGATGGCTAAACTCGAAACGTTATAGCCGACCGGTATAAAACCAGTGGTAGTGAGCGTCGAGGCGGTTGTCAGGCTGGTTGGCAGAGGGGTGGGGAAAGTGAACGAAGCGACACCGCCAGCCCAGGTTGCGGCCGTGGCCAGTCCTAGTGAAGTGGGCGCGTTGAGAACCGTGGTGGTGGAAGTGAGGGTGGCGGTGTTGGTGGAGAGACTAGCGGCACTGAAAGTAGTGGCGGTGACATTGATGTTGATGATGACGGTGGTGCCGACAGGAAGCCCGTTCGGAATGGTGCACGTCACCGTAGTCGTGCCGGAGCAGGAGCCGCCGTTTGCTGATGTGGAATAGGAGTTGGCGATGTAGGTCACTTCGGGAGGGAGCACGTCGGTGACGGTGAAGGTGCCGGTGGCGACTGCGGGTCCGCCGTTGGTGACGGCGATGGTGTAGGTGAGGGTGGAACCTTGGTTGACAGGTTCGGGAGAAGCGGTCTTGGTGATACTGACGCTGGACTGCGTGGGTAGACCGACGACGGTGGAGGCCGTGGCGGAATTATTCGAGAGATTTGGGTCGCCAACCGTGCTGGTGACGGAGGGGGTAGCCGAGATGACGGTGCCTGCCGCAGCGCCGGCATTTACTTTGACGACGAGGGGGAAATTGGCGGAGGCACCGGCGAGAAGAGTCCCAGTGAGGGTGCAGGTGAAAGTGGTGGTGCCGCTACAACTCCACCCCGAGGGCGGGGGAGTGAATGTAACCAGCGTGGTGTTGGCGGGGATGGTGACAGTGAAGGTGGCGTTGGTTTCCGTGCCGGGGCCGTTGTTGGTGACGGTTTCCGTGAAGGTGACGTTGTTGCCTTGAGTGACGGGGTTGGGCGAGGCGGAAGCGGTGACGGCGAGATCGGCTTGGCTGGCACTAGCGGCAACCGTGAAGCTGGCCGAAGCGGTGTTGTTGGAATAGTTGGGATCGGGTGTAGAAGAGGAAACGTAATTAGTGGAGGTAATCAAGGTGCCGGGTGTGTCAGTGCTGAGGACGGTGAGGACAACAGTGATCGCGGGGCTAGACGAACCCGAAGCAAGAGGAGAGAAGTCCAGGCAGCTAATGGTGCCCGTAAAACCGTTTTGCGAGCCAGGTGAAGGGTAGGTGGACCAGCCAGTCGGACAGGTGAGGGATGAGAGGGTAGTGCCGGAAGGAATGGTCTCGGTGAACTGAGCATTGGCGGAAGCGGATGGACCTTGATTCGTGATGATGGCCTGAAGAGTGGCGGTCTGGCCAGCGACCACAGTGGGAACGGTGGGAGATGTAAGAACGTTGATGATGGCCAGATCAGCAGTGCCTGCGACACCGACAGGAGTGGTGACGATGGCGGTGTTGTTAGCGAGGTTGGGGTCGTTGGTGCCGGATGTGATGTTGGCAACATCCACGATTTGGGTGCCCCCGGGCGTGGAGACGGCAACCTGGACAACCGGGCTGAAGGTGGAAGTGGCGAGGTCAGCGAAATCAGGATTGGTGCAAGTGAGCGTGCCGGCAGAGCCGACGGGGATCGTGTTGCAAGTCCAGCCGGTCGGCGGAACGAAAGCCTGGGCGAGAGTGGTGTTGACTGGGAGCGTCTCACTGAAGACGGCGTTGACGGCATCGAGAGGGCCGTTGTTGGTGACAACCTGAGTGTAAGTGATCGTGCCACCGGGTAAAACCACGAGAGGAGCGCCGTTATTGGTGACGGAGAGATCGGCGGAGGCACAGTAAGCGCCGGATTGCGTGCCGGGAGTTTCGGTGATGATGTCGGTGGTCACGACGACGCCGACCGAGCCGGGAGTGGCGCCGTAGGAATCCTGCACAGTGTCCGTATTGCCGTTGGAACCACCGGCGACGCTGGAACTGGCAGGCGCAGCAGAGAGGAAAATGACGCCGCCCCCGCCGCCGCCACCGGGGCCATGGCGCTCACCGGGAAAAGTGGCACCGGGGGCCTCGGCGGGCCAAGCGTTACCGCCATTGCCGCCTTTGGCGCTGACGGTGAGGCCGCTCAAGCCGCCACTGTTAGCGAAAACGAGGATGGAGCCGCCAGCGCCGCCGCCGCCCGTGCTGTCGTTCTCCGTGCTCAGAGTGGATTGGCCGTTGGAGGTGATGGTTCCTGTGCCGGTGACACTGCCGGCATGAATGATGGCGATGCCGCCTCCCGCCCCGCCGCTGCTGTAGATGCCGGTGCAATCTGCGCCGCAATCGGCGTTGCCGGGTCCGGCAGGGAGGGTGTAGTACGAGCCATCGTTGGTGGTCCCGGCGCCGCCGCCGCCACCCATCACAATTGCGCTGGTGGAAGCGGGGAATGCCACGCCGCCGAAACCGCCGTCGGTAGAGTTCGTAGCAGCCATGCTGTTCCAGCCATAGCCACCCTGCCCACCGGTGCCGCCGTTGCCGCCAGCGCCACCGCCGGAGTTTTCGGCATTGTTGGCAGGAGTGCCGTCGGTGCCACCGCCGCCGGCATTACCCGGAGCGCCACGCGCATAGCTGCCGCCGGGGAGGGTATCCGGAGGAGTGCCGCCAGTGGTGTCCGTGGCCGTTGTAGTATCTGTGATGGTAGCCGGGGCTAAATAGCGTGGAGTACCCGCGATGCCCTCACCTTTCGAGGCGTTGGTGGCATCCGTGGCGAGGGTGGCGTAATCCGTGGCCGCGCCGGTGCCTCCGGCCAGGATGCGGCCCCCACCCCCGCGGAAGCCCAGGGCATCGAGAGCGACTGTGCCGCCGAGAGTGAGCTGGGAAGAGACATCAATAGCAAGGACACCGCCCACAGACCCAGTCCAAGCTAGGGGAACAAGGCCTGATGAAAGAGATACGGAGGTGTATTGGGGAACGCGGATCACTTGATAGGTTTGCTGACCGCCGGTGGCAGCTGAACCGATTCCCTTCGTAGTGACGGTGCCCGGGTTCGTTGTGAGAGCAACCGTGATCACGCCCGTAGTGGTGTTCACCGTCACGATGGGTACATTCGTGAGGTTGTAGCCGGCGGGAGCAAAACCAGTCGTTGTTAAGAGAACATTGGGGACTATGTTTGTCGGCAACGGGGTTGGAAATGTAAGAGTCAGGACATTACCAGCCCAAGTGGCAGCGGTAGCCGTTCCCAGCGACGACGCGGGGGCGACAACGGAGGAATAGCTATTGAGCAGGCCACCGGTGGGGCCGGTGCCAGTAAATGAGAGAGTGCCACCACCCACGGGAACGGCGCTTGTTGCGGTAACGAACTCGAAGAGGCCAGAGCTTCCGAGGCTGGTCGAACCGGAGCCGGGATCGCCGGGCAGGCCGTCGCCGTAGGAACCCGCATTCGAACTGTTGATGGAGGCATCCTGCATCTGAATGATGAGCAGGAGATCGCCGGCGGCGATGGCTTTCTGAGCACCGCCCGAAGCGGCCGCACTTAGAGCAACAGAGGTAGAAGCAGAGGCAAGAGTGCCAGTGGTAGAAGGCGGGTAATAGGCGTTGACAATGCCAGTGATAGTGCCGGGCGAGCCATCACGGCCGGGAGTGGCGCAGGCGAGAGGCTGGACGACGGTGTAAGAAGTGGCCGTATTGTTGAGAGTGTTCGGATCAATGGCGATTGGGAGATTGAGTTGAGCGGTGTTGCTGAGGGTAGTGGCAGTAGTAGGGGCAGTGACGGTAATGGTTATGGTTGCGGTGGAACCCATGGCCATGGCAGCAGTGATGTTGCAGGAAATCGTCGTCGTGCCAGTGCAGGTCCAACCGGCAGAGGCGCTAGACGAGACATAAGTGACGCCAGCGGGGAGAGTATCCGTGAGAACGCCGGTGGTGACGGGAGCGACGGCCTGGCCGAGATTCTGGACCTGAATGGTGTAAGTGAGATTGGAGGAGACAAAGACGGGAGTGGGGGAGACGGACATGGAGACCGCCAAGTCGGAGGTGGTGGTGGGCTCAACGTAGATGGAGGTAATGCTGGTGTTGTTGGTCGGAACGGTGTCCTTGAAAGTGGAATTCGTGACGGTGGCGGAGTTCTGGATGGTGGTGCCGGCAGCGGTACCGGCGGTGACTAGAAAGTTGATGGTGAGGGTACTGGCAGTGGCGCCGCTGGCTAGCGTGGTGTTGTAGGTGCACACGACAGGACCGGCGTTGCCGACAGTGGGGGTCGTGCAAGTCCAATTGGTGCCGGCATTGGCCTGATAAGTCGTGTCAGGCGGCGTTTGCATGTAAACGGTGATCGTGCCGGTCGTAACGGTGGCGCTCGACGTGTTGTTCGTGACGACCTCGGAGTATGTAAAAGTGGAACCTGCCGCAACGGCGGTGGCAGAAGCGGTTTGCGTAAGTTGGAGATCGGCGGTCTGGGCGTGAGCCGTGGGAACGAGGGATGTGGCGCACAAAAGAGAGAGGGTGAGAATTCCGGAGAGAAACAAGGCGGCGCGGCGAAGGCGCAGGATTGTTGCGGCGCGAAGGCGGCGGAGCATGGAGTGCAGTGGATGAACGAAGCGAGTCTGGAATGGAGTGAGAGATTGTTCGCCGGAGTTTTGTTGCAGAACAATCACTTTCCCGAAAACGTGAGAAGCGGATGGGTCGGAATCGATGGCGGAATCGCTGCGCGTGATGAAGGTGTCTGAAGAAGGATCACAAAATTCCACGCGGTGAACGCGCAAGCCGTCCTGATTTTCAACAAGGGCGATGTCGCCTTGACGCAGATCGCGAATTGCCGTGGGAGCGACGAGGACCGCGTCACCGTCGAGGATGTTGGGACGCATGCTTTCGCCGTGCACGCGGAATTGCACGCTGTGACCGCGGCGAAGGACCGTTGCACAGAGCTGTGCGAAGAGCTGGGAATCCTTGCGATGCTGAATCTCACGGACGGGCATGGCGAATCGCCTCCACTGCGCTTCCCGTCGGAGCAAAACGGAAAACCGAACATGGAATCGAACGAGCGAGTTCTTCGAGGAAATTCAAACTGAATTGAATGCCGTCGCGGAGGTAATGCGGGAGAAACGCCCGCGCAAAGAGTTCCGCAGCGGCCTGTGCGGGGGCCATGGGCAGCAATTGATTGTTCTGTGCCTGTTCGAGGAGAAAAACGGCGGAGAGCGCGACTTTCCCTTGAGAGGACACACCAGCGTCGCCGTGCCAAGGCGTGCCATACATCCAAAAGGTATTGCCCTGCTTGCGAAGGATGATGCGATCGTCGCTGAGAAGTTTTGCGCCCGGCTGCGCCATCCACAAGCGGGCCGTGGTGCTCTTTCCGGCGCCGGAGTGGCCGAGGAATAGGTAGCCGCTGCCATCTTCGTCGGCGAGGCCCAAGGCGTGAACCTCAACACCTTGGCCAAGAGCCAGGCGATGCATCATGACCAATTCGTCGATGGGGTATTCCAGCGGAAACACCGGGGCATCGGAATCATAGACTCCGCGCTTGAGAACGATATGACCGCGCTGAAACTGCGGGTCGAACCAGGCGGCTTTGTATGGGGATGAGCCGAGCGCAGGACTGGAAAAGTAGAACGTCGTGCCGAAAGGACCGGCAAAGGCTGACCAAAGTCCACCCGAGACAAACGATGGGGTGCCTTTGGGAGTTTCCAGCGAATTCGCAAAGTAGGCTTCGAGTTCAATATCACAGGAATTGCGCAAGCCAGAGGGCAGCAGGAACGGGTTGTGTTCCTTATCGGTGGCCACGCGCATGCCGGGCTCGCACCACATGCCAAAGGACAAACCACCAATTTCAAGAGCAACGCGGATGGCCGTGGAAAGCGCGGGTTGAGGATTTTCGAGTAGTGTGGGCACTTTGCGTTCTCCGGTCTCCAAGCAATTCACGATCCCTGGCTTCGGCAAGAAATGACGCTTTTGCATCCACCGTGTGCCGGGCCAGCGGAGCCACTGGTTTTGCAGTGGCCGAGTACGGCTTCCTCTGGGCGAAGAGACACACGTACAACCTGCGGCGGTTGATACGCGGCTTTCGCGAGATTGGCTGGTTTCGGCGTTTCGTTCATTTACGCGTCTTGCCTCTTTCGCGACTCTTACCTTTGGTGCGTCCCGCAGGAGGAACACCCACCCGAAGTACAGCCTCCCCGTTGGCCGAGAACGGGGAGCGGAGTGTTCGATGGAAATAACGGAACGATATTTTCAAAGTGGGGCGACTCCTGCTGGAGCCGCTGGGCTGAATTCTTCAATTGTTCGTTGTGGATACCGTGAGGACAACAAGGACAATCGCCATGCGCGGGGACATCTATCCCCAGCGTGTAAGCGCGCAAGTGAGCTACCTGGCAGAGGAATTCGACCGGAGTTTCCGCGTCACCACTTTCGAGTTCGCCATTCGCGGGGCACATGCTGCAGAGAGATTGCAGGCGGCAATGAGTGCAAATAGTCTGGCGCTCACGTTTAGATTCGCGAATTTGTTGCAGTTTGCCGTGCCAGCCATCCGCGAAGCTGCCCTGGCGCAGGTTGTAGCCATCGCGGTGGGAAATCACGCAGATGGTCAATTGGCCCTGCGGATCCACTGCGCAGCCATTCTGCCCGCCGCCGCAAGTGTACTTTTCGGGGCCGTGGGGGTGCGGCACGGCGGCCTGTTCGGCTTCGGCCATTTTCTTGTATTCGGCCTTGCGAACGGGGTCACGAAAATCGATTGCGACCACTTGCTCTGGGGAAAGACGCACGGCCAACGGGCTTTGCGAGCAATCCGTCCGTGGGTTGACGAGGGGATCGAATTTGAACTCGACGCCCAACTCCTGCTCGGCGAAGCGCTTCATTTCGTACACTTCGTGGAAATTGATGGTGGTGGGGACGGTTTTGAGCTTGAGAGGAAGATTGCGTTCTTGGAGCAGCCGAATGCCCCTCATGCAGCGATCATAGGAGCCGGGAATTTGTGTGAGGGCTTCGTAAGTCTCGCGAGTGGCGCCGTAGAGAGTGATTTCCACGGCAAAAGGACGATATTCGGCGAGATGATCCGCGATCCGGGGCGTGATCATGGTGCCGTTGGTGAAGAGAGTGATGAGGAAACCGCGTTTCTTTGCTTCCGTATAAATATCGAGAAAATCCTTGCGGGCAAAAACCTCGCCACCTGTATAAAGGATCCACAGGCAGCCCATTTCGACGAGTTCATCGAGAAGGTGAATGTGCTCGTCGAAGGTCATTTCGTGGCGGCGTGCCAGGGAATCGTGCATGGGGAGATTGTTGTAACAGTGCTGGCACTCGAGGGGACAACGGTGCGTTACTTCAATCGACACTTCCACGGGAACGCGGCGACCCATCTGGCGCTTGTGGATCTGCGTTGAAAATTCGCCATATGTGGCGGTCTGTAACACCTAATTGCCTCTTCCTTCAAAGCCAAAACAAACTGTGCATTTGGGGCCACGAGCAATTCCTTTCGGAAAGCCAGCGCGGCCTCAAGCCACTTTCTGGATAAGCTTTTCTTCCAACAGCGAATCAAGAAAATCGCGAATGTCGCCTTGTGCCTGTGCCGTGGTAACGTCAAATTCCTCGCAGATGCGATGGACCATTTCCGGTACGGTGTGCCCCTCCATCATGAAATCCCAGAGAACGGAGCCGACGGGATTCAGAGTGTAGAGAGAATTCAGGTCACCGACGCCGTGGCGAATGGGCACAATGATGAGTTCGCCTTCGATCTGGCGCGAGACCACCTCGCGATTGCGGATAAGCCGGACGTTATCGGGCAGCATAGAAACTTGGCAAACCTCCACGAGGGCTCTGTTCCACGCAGGAACGCCCTTTTCAAAAGTGTCCAGTACTGGAACAGTGGCTGTCATGGGCCGAAAGTTTAGGTGTACCGTAAGGGTACTCAGTAATGGTTAGGGCATCTTTCCCAGGGGTAAAGGTGTCAAAAAGAACGATATTCAACGAGATTGCTGGCGAAGACTGTAGAGGTGTTCGGGATCCCTTTTGTGAGTGGAAATGGCAATTGTGGGCCGGTTCCGGCAGGGGATTCAAAGACGAAGAAATCCTGCGGGAAATGGCAGGAAATCCCATACAATCAGGGGCGTACGCAGCTTTCATCAGGCGCAAAACAGGCAGACGGAGACGTTGAACGCGGGGTACGGAATCGCGTGGGGCGAGAGAGACTCAGGAAATCCACGTGAAACTCAATTCATTTATTTTGCGAAGCACGATTGTGGCGACATTGGGCGGTTTGTTGTTTGGATTTGACACGGCGGCTTTGGCCGCACGGGTCACTCTTCCGGATCGCTCTATACAGTCATGAATATTCGCGTCTTTTTCTGGTCGCTCACGTCCGCACTCGCTGGATTTCTCTTCGGTTTTGACACGGTTGTCATCTCCGGTGCCGAGAAGACCATTCAGTCGCTTTGGGGGCTGAGCCCTGGTCTTCACGGGATTGCCATGGGGTCCGCTCTGTACGGCACCGTCGTCGGTTCGTTAATCGGCGGCTGGCCCGCCGACCGGTTCGGGCGCAAAGCCACGCTGCTGTGGGTCGGCGTCTTTTACTTAGTCGGGGCGATCGGCTCGGGGTTGGCGACCAATATTTCGTTATTCATCGCGGCGCGCTTCATTGGCGGTCTGGGCATTGGCATTTCTACCGTGGCGGCTCCGCTGTACATCTCAGAGATTGCGCCGCCCAAGTACCGTGGACGGCTTGCCGGCATGTTTCAGTTCAACATTGTTTTTGGCATCCTGGTCGCTTTCGTATCGAACGCGCTGCTTGCCGGCATAGGCATCAATGCGTGGCGCTGGATGCTGGGCGTGGCCGCGTTCCCTTCGCTGCTCTACACGCTGCTGTGCTTTGGCCTTCCCGAAAGCCCACGCTGGCTTTTGGCTAGGAAGGGTGACCGCGAGGGCGGTTTGAAAGTCCTGCAACGCATCGCGCCGGAAGCCTCGCGCGACGACATCGAAGCCGAGGCAAACGAGATTGCCGCTGCGCCCTCGAACAAGGAGTCGGCGGAACAGTTCTGGACACTTCGTCTTCGCAAACCGATCTTGCTCGCCATTCTCATTGCCTTCTTCAACCAACTCTCCGGCATCAATGCGGTGCTCTACTACGCTCCGCGCATTTTTGAACTTACCGGGTTGGGGACGAAAGCCGCGCTGCTGCAATCCGTTGGCATCGGCGTCACCAATCTCATTTTCACGTTCGTCGGCCTTTGGCTGATTGACCGGCTGGGCCGCCGCACTCTTCTATTTATTGGCTCATTTGGCTACATCGGTTCACTCGGTCTGGTTGCCTGGGCTTTCTTCACGCAGCATTACGCGATCGTGCCGATTTGTATTTTTTCCTTCATCGCGGCGCACGCCGTAGGGCAGGGAGCGGTTATCTGGGTATTCATCTCCGAGGTATTCCCCAACCGCCAGCGCGCCGAAGGGCAAGCGCTCGGCAGCTTCACGCACTGGATCTTCGCCGCCGTGCTTACGACTTTTTTTCCAAGGATGGTTTCCACGTTTCCACCCGGATACATTTTCTCGTTCTTTGCCAGCATGATGGCGCTCCAACTCATTTGGGTGAAGACGATGGTTCCGGAAACAAAGGGCGTCCCGCTAGAGCAGATCCAGAAGGAACTGGGCATCGCCTAAATGCGATTGTCCGATATCTTCCCAGGTGGATATGTGGGCATTCTATGCAGCCGCTGGATTCCTATTGGAGAAATAAATGACCAGACTGCAACGGATTGATAAGAAAAGTGAAAGGCAGAATGGGATTGGTGCACCAAAGCGAGGACGTTATATACTGAGGGCCGAAGGGTCTGGCGGAGGGAAGCTAATCCCGCCTACCAGTGTGGTTGGACCCAAGATAGCTGATGGACGACCAGAAACCCAAGCCGGGTCGTAGCCAAGACTCGGGTCCCGGCGGACCCGGAGGGCTACGTGCGCCCGCTAAGGGCGACAGCACGCCAAGTCAGGCCCCGCTCGACGGGGCTACATTCATCGAACAGCCCAAAAAGCTCCCTGCTGATCCTGGGGCGACGGTACTAGCAAATCAGCCTGCACAGGGGAGCGTGGCATCCCGGTTCTCGGTGGGGCCGCAAACCTACGGTGGTATCTACCGGGATTTGGTACTGCAACCAGGAGATTTATTTGGTGGGCGCTATGAAATCCTCCAGTTGCTGGGCGAAGGGGGAATGGGCTCGGTGTACAAGGCTGCGGACCGCGAAGTTGAGCGGACCGTAGCCCTGAAACTGATTCGGCCGGACCTGGCTAGCAACCCAGCCATCCTTGCACGATTCAAGCAGGAACTCCTTACCGCTCATCAAGTTACACACAAGAATGTGATCCGTATCTACGACATGGCGGAAGCGGAGGGCGTGAAGTTCATCACCATGGAGTTTGTGGAAGGCACCGACTTGCGCCGGGTGCTTTTGGACCATGGGAAGTTGCCTCCAGAACAGGCTGTAGAGATTATCCGGCAGGTCTGCCTGGCGCTGGATGCCGCCCACTCGGCGGGGATTATCCATCGCGACCTGAAACCGCAGAACATTATGCAGGACAAGAATGGGCGAATCCTGGTGATGGATTTCGGCTTGGCGCGTTCAGTGGAATCGGGAGGTATGACGCAGACGGGGGCGTTGCTGGGGACGATTGAATATATGTCCCCTGAGCAGTCCATGGGAAAGAACCTGGATCAGCGGTCGGATCTGTTTGCGGTGGGGCTGATCTTTTATGAATTGCTGAGCGGCAAGACGCCATTCAAAGCAGAGACGGCGATGGCCAGCCTGCTCCTGCGAAACCAGGAGCGCGCGGTGCCAGTACGGGAGTTGGACGACTCGATCCCCGCGGGTTTGAGCGACATTGTCAGCAAGTGCCTGGAACGCGATCTGACGCTGCGTTACCAGAGCGCATCGGAGATTCTGACCGATCTGGACGCGTGGCAGGGGAAGCGTCCAGTGTCCGCATCAATGATGGCCGCCCCGCCGAATGTGGTGATTGTGGGGCAGCGCGGGGTGCCATGGAAATGGATTGCGCCGGGCGTCCTTGTGCTTGTTCTCGGCATAGGCGGATGGTTGTATCGCGGGAAATTGAGTACGGCGCCGGGGAGCAAGGCAGCGGCCGGGCCGGAGATATCGCTGGCGATTCTGCCATTGCACAATGCCACGACGGATGAGTCGAGTGACTGGATTGGACCATACTTGTCGGAAATGTTGAGTACAGATGTGGGCCAATCGTCGCACATGCGAATCGTCACTTCGGACCGGGTGCGGCAAATCCTGAAGGACCTGCGAATCCCTCCGAATGCCACGATTGACCCAGACACACTGAAGCGAGTCGCCGAGTTGAGCAATGCGGACACGGTGGTAACGGGCCAGTATGCGAAACTGGGCGGCCAGATTCAGATTGATGCAACGCTGCAGGATCTGAAGCACAATCGGCGTGAGGCATTGAAAATACATGCAGCAAGCGAGCAGGAAATTCCGGCGACGGTGGATGGTCTGGCAGAACTCATCCGGGGCAAACTCGCCCTTTCTTCGGATGTCCTGAAGGAGCTAAAAGCCAGCTCGTTCCAGCCAACGTCCAAGTCGGCGACGGCGCTTCGCGGATACAACCAGGGCGTGCAATTGCTGCGCGATGGAAAGACTCTAGAGGCAGTGAAAGCGCTGCAGGGGGCAGTGCAGGATGACCCGCAATTCGCACTGGCTTACGCGCGGCTGGCGGAGGCGGATTCCGCGCTTGGGCACGACGATGATGCCGAGCAGGTTTCGAGGAAGGCGGTGGACCTGAGCCAGAACCTGCCGCTGGCGGAGAGATACCTGATCGAAGCCAACCACGCGCGGATCGTGAAGGACACGAAGAAGGCCATCGAATCGTATGAGAATCTGGCGAAGACGATGCCGGACAATACCGACGTAAATTATGCGCTGGGCGAATTGTATTTGAACCAAGGTGACTATGACAAGGCGCGACAGCACTACGCCAGCGTGTTGAAGAGTGATCCCAAAAACCTGAACGGCTTGCTTTATTCGGGATGGCTGGAGGTGCAGGCAGGTAATCCGCAAGCGGGGCTGGAGCCACTGAACCGCGCGTTGAATCTGGCGATCGAATTGGACAATCAGGAGGAAAAGGCGCAGATTCTGCAAGCTGTTGGTGTTGCCTACGAGAATCTGAAGAAGCCGGATGAGGCGCTGCGGAACTTTCAGCAGTCCATCGAAATCAATCGCGCGCTCGGGAAGAAGGGTGGCGTTGCGAATAGCCTTGCGGAGATCGCGGACGTACAAGAGTCGCAAGGGAAGACAGAAGCGGCAGTGGCGAGTTTCAAGGAGGCTCTGGATCTCGATCGGGAAATTGGGGCGAAGAAGAACGAAGCCGATACGATGATTGATTTCGGAGTGTTGTACGAAAACAAGGGGCAATACGACAAGGCACTGCAGTTGTACAAAGAGTCGCTGCAGATGCAACGGGACTTTGGCAATGAAACGTACCAGGCGCTGTGCCTGAACAACATCGGCAACGTCTATCTGGCTCAGGGCAAAAGCGACGATGCGATTACTTATTATCAGCAGTCATTGCAACTGCGGGAGAAGCTGGGCATCCCTGCCGACATTGCGCAAACGCTCCACAATTTAGGGGAAGGCTATGCGAGAGCAGCGCAATTTGACAACTCCATGCAATCGTATATGCGGGCGCTGGACCTGCGGCGCAAGAGCGATGATAAACGGGGAGCAGCGTTGGAATCGTACGGAACAGGAATGGTTTTCCTGTACCAAGGGCGATATGGAGCGGCGGCCAGCTCGACGCAGGAAGCAGTGAACGGTTTCACGGCGCTGAAAGATCGCGGCGGGTTGATGGCGCAAATTGAAAACGGCTACGCGCAGTCATTGGTGATGGCGGGAAGAGGAAACGAAGCAGGGAAGCCGCTCGAGGATGCGGAAGGGCTGGCACGCGAACTGAAGAATGACAGCCTGCTGGCGGATATCTTGAGCACGCAGGGCGACGTGCGATTCTATAGCGGCGATGTGAATGCAGCGAAGACTTTCTACCAGCAGAGCCAGCAAGCAGCGACGCGCGCAAAAGATCAGGACAAAATCCTGAATGCCAAGCTGGACCTGGCCAAAGTAAGCATTGCGCATGGACAGGCGCAGGCGGCCATCAGCGCATTGCGTCAAATCACCGCACAGGCTGACGCGATCGGATTCAAGTCCTTGTCGGTGGAATCCTCGATGCAACTTGCGTCAGCCATGGTAGCGACAAAGGACTACACACACGCCCGGCAAGAACTTGAAAGGCAACTGGGGGTCAGCGAGAAATTGGGACTGAAGATGGAGAACGCGCGGATTCAATACCTTTTAGGCGAAACGCTGCGCCTGAGTGGAGATGCGAGCGAGGCAACGGGCCACTACCGACAAGTGCTGACGCAACTGGACGAAATGAAAAAGGAACCAGGCGCAGAGAAATTGCTGGAACGCGCGGACCTGAAGACGATGTACGAAGAAGCCGGGCGCGGGGCCGGAAGCGCGAAAAGCTGAGACGGATTCAATAAGCACAGAGGCAGAGGATGCCCCAATGCGCCCTCTCTACCAGCGGGTGCACCTGCCCTGCTAATTCTTACATCAACTCCTGCGACTGCTACACCCTGCAAATGCGCTCCGCTGTCTAGCGGAATGAGTGGCCACCAATCGTTTGAGTGGAGCAAAGCAAAATGCGGAGGCGCTGATCAACGGCGCCACCGCCTTTGTTTTGAAGCATTCTGTGAATCTGCGGCTCGGGCTATCCCGACCCAGGAAGTAGCCCAAGGATTTGGTTACTAGGTCTTGCCGCTGAGCGTTATGGATTGCGGGCTGCCCGGAGCGTTGTCGGTGATGACCAGAGTACCCTTCACCCCGTTCCCATCGTCTCTATCAGAATGATAGCTGACGGTGATTGTGCAACTTGAGCCCGGCGCTAAAGTTGATCCGCAGTTGTTCGTCGTAGAGAATTCGTCGTTGTCGGCTGAAGCACCTATCTTGATGCTGTTTATCGTCATGGTCCCAGTCCCGGTGTTTTTCAGAGTCACGTTCTGAGAGACGACGGTGCCGGCCCTGACCGTGCCGAAGTTTACGCTCGATGGCGACACGCTTGCTGCCGGCCTGGTTATGACGAATGTGCCGCTGGCAGTCCCCGTGTAGTTGGGGTTGGTGATCGTGGCTGTCACGGCGTACGAACCGGCGTTGGTATCCGGCGCTCCGGCCAGTGTGTAGCCTAAGCCGGATGGGGTGGTTGTCACCGTGGGCGACAACGCGCTACCTGTGTAGGCCTGCGTCAGATTGCTGAGCGTCACCGTGGCGGCGGCAGGCGAGATAACGAACGTGCCGTTGGCCGTGCCCGTGTAGTTCGGATTGGTGATCGTGGCCGTCACCGCGTAGGAACCGGCGTTGGTATCCGGCGCTCCGGTCAGTGTGTAGGTTAAGCCGGACGGGGTGGTTGTCACTGTGGGCGCCAACGCGCTGCCCGTGTAGATTTGCGCCAGGTTGCTGAACGCGACCGTGGCCGCCGCTCGAGAAATAACGAGCGTGCCGTTGGCCGTGCCCGTGTAGTTGGGGTTGGTGATCGTGGCTACGACTGTGTAACTGCCTACGTTGGTGGGTGCTGTTGGTGAGCCGTTGTACGTGAAGCTAACGGCCAAGTTTGCAGGGTTGGTCGTTGCCGTGGCGGCTAGCGGACTGCCGGTGTAGATCTGCGCCAGACTGCCGAGCGTCACTGTGGCTGCCGCTGGCGAGATCACGAGCGTGCCATTGGCTGAACCTGTGTAGTTCGCGTTGGTAATCGTGGCCACGACCGCGTAGCTGCCCACGCTGGTCGGTGCTGTTGTTGAGCCATTGTAGGTGATGCTCGTTGCCAGATTTGCCGGGCTAGTCGTCGCCGTGGCGACCAGCGGACTGCCGGTGTAGATCTGCGCCAGACTGCCGAGGGCTACAGTGGCCGCGGCCGGGGAAATAACGAACGTGCCGTTGGTCGTACCCGTGTAGTTGGGGTTGGTGATCGTGGCTGTCACCGAGTAGGACCCTGCGTTGGTATCCGCCGCTCCAGATAGCGTGTAGGCCAAGCCGGGCGGGACCGTGGTCACCGTTGGCGACAACGCGCTGCCAGTGTAGGTTTGCGTCAGGTTGCTGAGTGTGATTGTGGCCGGTGCCTGGCTGACCGAATAGGGCAGCGAACTTGTTGTGACATTACCGGCAAGATCGGTGGCCGTAACCGTGAACGTTTTCGGCCCTGCAGAAGAGGTATCCACATTGCCGGAGACACCAGATGGCTGAGAGTTGGGCCCGCCCACGCAACCGTTTGTGGGATTAATTCCCGACGCAGGGGCGCCATTTGTCGCCGTGGGATCGGTACAAGTGAAAGTAGCGGTGGAAGGCTGGCCATAAACGGGTGCGGGATTGATAGTAATGTTGCTAATTATCGGTGGTGTCGAGTCGACGTTTACCTGCGCCTGGAACAGGGTGGTCTGGTAGCAGGGAGCGGAGAAAGTGCCTCCTGCCGGATTGGGGCAGGTTCCCGTCGTGATGTACTGGACGTTCTGCTCCGAAATGCCCGCGTTATCCACGGCACTCCACTGCAAGAAATACTGACCGTCAGGTAGAGAGACTTGATTGGAAGAACCTGGAAAAGTGATTTGTTGCACGCTTTCGGTGTTAAAGCCTGTCGGGGGCGCAGCCTGCGCAGGCGACGGGGCCGGAGAAGCAGGGTACACCGGATTGCCGAGCAGGTCCGTGAAATCAAAGTTCTCACTCGCGATCGGTGCAGGAGTGAAGTAATTATAATTGGCCGGCACCGCAAGAACGCAAGGCCACGTCGGCGGACTCAAAGGACAAGCAGGGTTCACGGCGAAAGTCAGGCTCAGGGGAAAGTTGAGAGCGCTGAACCAAAGAGCAGCGGAAAACGCATTGTTGTTGGCGGGAGGAGCATTTACGGGCGTGCCATTGACGCTAATAGTGGACAACGGCATGGGCACATTGTAAAGCATGGCGAAGGCACCCTTCTTACCGGTCTTCCCACTTTCCGTTCCTTGGTCGCCGTAGAAAGACTGCTGAATGTCCAGGACATCGCAAGTCTGTGGAGCGAGAGGATTGCTGCCTGTTCCTGTTCCAGTCGTGTTGGAGCAGGCCTGGTTTGGAGTGCCGTTGATGGTGCTGGGCGCCCACGTCGTTGTAACCGTGGTATTGGGCTCGTAATGGGCAAGCGCGGTTGTCACTCCAGTATTAACCGGATTGTTGAACTGCGGCAGTGACGTGAAATCAGCAGTAATTAGGATCCCGAGCAGGGGGCCCGAGGAACTCGAAGAGTAGGGACAATTCGTATCCAGCGGGATCGCGGCGTTGCCGGTTAGCGTTGGATCAAAACACAAATCGACAACGACGGAGCCGTTCGACCCACTGCCGCCTGGATTGTCATCTACCAGGGGGAAGAGTATCGAAGTGGCGAGAGGCCCCCCGGTCACATATTGAGGCCAGGTAGCCGGATCTATGCTGGTGTTGGTGCTCTGAATCTGAATCGTCGTCGGATCGTTGTTCGGGTAGGTCAGATTATTGTTGTCGGCAGCCTGGCTGAAATCGACAACATGGATCAGACTGGGCGCAAATGTAAGAGTCGTTGGGGTTGTGGAGGAAACCGGGAGGACAACCGTCTGTGCGGAGTAGCTCCAATTGAGGATGTCCTGGTCCTCAAATCCGCCTCCCGTAGAAGCGGTGAATCCAAGGTAAGCATCGTCGTTGGCGTCGAGACCAAGCGTGGCAAGGTCGAAGGCAAACTGAAGAGTGGAATTTCCATCCAACGTGACGGTCACATTCTGGCAGCCCGCGCAAGGCGTGCCATAAACGATTGTGAGGGTGTGCGGTTTGCCATCGAGGACATTCGTTGCAAGAGCGGAGTTTATTGCAACCGTCGGGTCGGATCCTTGCTTGGTTCCATTCGCGCACTTACCGCCATGGTGTGAGGAGTTGTTGCCTGTCAGGCAGCTCATGGCGGCGATGTGAGGGGTCGCGGGGTCCCAAAAGTTACGATAGGTATCGATTTCGATGGCCAAGCTGTTCGAGATTCCCAAACTCGGGAATAAACCCAGGTCATCGTCCCCGTACCCAATTGCACCACCGTTGACTCCAAGTGCGGCGTCTGCCGCAGATGCATTCTGAATGATGAAGGTAATGCCGTCGGCAGAGCCGGCACCATTGGGGGATACCTGTGGAAACTGAAAACTGAATTTGGTAGTGAATCCGGACGATAACGACAGTGGCGTCGCATAATAAAAGCTGCCATCCTGAAGAATGGTGGCCGGGGTAATGCGCAACACGTTCGCGGAGCCGTTATTAACAACCGCAGCGCTGCCATTCAGGTGCAAGCCGGCAGTTGATGAGAAATCCGTATAGGTAAACTGCGCTTGAGCATGGGCAAGGGTAGCGCCCAGAAACAGGAACCACAAAGCAAAACCGAAAAACCGAGCTGGGGGGTAAAACATTTTCATTCGATCCTCTCTGAATCCACAGTTCTCTCTAGAAGAATGGCTGGCCATTCACTTGCGGTACCTAATGAAAACAGGGTTTGGGACAGGGACGCCGAGTGCAAAAGGGCAAAACAGGGGTCATTCTGGCTGGCGCGGGGGGACAAGTCAAGGGAATTTCCCGACCCAATGGACCTATTATGGTTGGAATGGAGTACGGGGGGAGAGGTTGGGTGATGTGGTCGAGATGCGAGGGTACTCCCGGTACTCGTTTTCGGGTCACGATTGCGCGCACATCGCGCCAATTCGGAACATTGCGAACATTTTCACTTGGAGAAGAGGCGCAGCTTCGTGTTCTGGAGCAGGTGAACGTCGCTTTTGAGAGCACGGCTTTCTACATCAGTGCGTAATAGGAAACTGGATACCTGACGGATTGAACCGGATCGTTGCTAGAAACTGAGGGAAGGACTGAGCACCACTGCAGGCGAAAAGCACAGATGCCAAAGCAAGGATGGGTAGTGGGCTCGCCAGGATTTGAACCTGGGACCAACGGATTATGAGTCCGCTGCTCTAACCGCTGAGCTACGAGCCCCACGAAAGAGGATCATTCAAAGTATGCCACTTAGCCCATTCGGTTGCACTAGTGGTCCCTTTGGGTTGAGCGGCCGTCGCAAAACGGCTTGCGCAATTAACTCTCGAAATCCTGAAAGCGCACAAGTGGAGTAGAGGCGAGACGTGCGCTAGAACTTGTGGCGAATCTCTCTTAGCGCCGGATAGAGTTTGCGATACTCCGCGTATTGCAGATTCATCAGGGAAATGGTTTGCGGATCAGGCCGAACCGTTTTCGCGACGCGGACGACGGTTTCACACGCCGCATCTACAGAGGGCCAAGCGCCAACACCAACGCCGGCCAGCAGTGCGGCGCCATAGGCTCCGCCTTCTTCTGCTTCGATCAATTCCACGGGCATTCCATAGACATCGGATTGAATCTTTTGCCATAGAGCGGATCGCGCGCCTCCGCCGCCCAATCGAATGGATTCGATGGGCACGCCAATCTCCTTGAAGAGTGTCAGGGAGTCGCGAAGGCTGAAGGCCACACCTTCGAGGATGGCGCGAATGATGTGAGCGCGGGAATGTTGCGCGGTGATGCCGACGAGTGCGCCACGGGCATCAGGATCAAGGTGTGGAGTCCGCTCACCCATCAAGTAAGGAGCCCACAGGAGTCCTTCGGCACCGGGCGGAGTTTTCGCCGCTTCATCCATCAACCGGTCGTAGGGATCGCGGCCATCGTCCTTCCCGGCGCCAAATTGATCGCGGAACCAGCGCAGCGAAAGCCCCGCACCTTGCGTTACGCCCATCACATGCCAGCAATTGGGGATGGCGTGACAGAAAGTGTGAATGCGCCCCTGTGGTTCCAGCACAGGCTTGCTCGTCGCGGCAAAGACCACGCCGGACGTGCCAATGGTCGCGCTCACCGCGCCGGCCTTGACGATGCCCATACCAACCGCTCCCGCCGCCTGATCACCCGCGCCGGCGACGACGGGAATGCCGGTGCGAAGTCCGGCCGCGCGGGCACCGGCTTCAGAAGTGTGCCCGGTGATTTCAGGCGATTCGTAAACTTTCGGGAGCAAGCCTTCATCCAACTGCGAAATCTTCAGGATGGGCTGAGACCATTTGCGATTGACGACATCCAGCATCAGCGTGCCGGAAGCGTCGGCGACATCGATGGCACGCACGCCGGTCAGACGAAATCGTACGTAGTCCTTTGGCAGCAGGATGAAACGAACGCGAGCCCAGATTTGCGGCTCATGCCGACGCACCCACCAGATTTTGGGAAGAGTGAAGCCCGTGAGCGCCGGGTTGGCAGTGAGTTCAATCAGGCGGCGCGCACCGACCTGCTCCGTGATTTCGCGGCATTCTTCGCCGGTACGTTGGTCGCACCAGATGATCGAAGGGCGCAGCACATTATCGTTTTCATCCAGCAGGACAAGGCCGTGCATTTGTCCGGTGAGGCCGATGGAATCAATCTCGTCAGGCTGCACCTTGCCTTTTGCGAGGCACTCGGTGATGGCGCGACACGCCGCTCGCCACCAATCCTGCGGATCTTGTTCTGCCCAGCCGATTTGCGGCGAGCTCATGGGAGCGTGCTCTGCTGTAGCGCTGCAAAGAACACGCCCAGACTGATCGATCAATACGGCACGCGTCCCGCCAGTTCCGACGTCAATCCCTAAAAGTTTCATTTCGTTTATTCCCGCCATTCGGTTTGGATTGCTTTCCTGAGGATTGCAGACTCCACGTGGCTAACATCTTATGACTCGGAGGAAGCTGAGACAACCGCAGATGCAAGGACTTGCTGGCTTCCTTTCCAATACTTGCGATGTGGCCGAGCGAAGAAGTCGTCGTCTCCCGCGGGATTATACTGGTGGGTTAAATTCAACGCCGACGAGACCTTATGAACTTCAATGAATGTGTTCGAGGGACGTTGACCCTAGCCGATGGCGCCTGGGGCACCGAGCTGCAAAAGCTGGGCGCGCCGCTGGGGTCTTGCCTGGACGAATGGAATCTGAGCAGGCCAGAAATGGTGCGCCAGGTTGCGGCAAGCTATCTCCAAGCCGGAAGCAAGGTGATTTTGACGAATACTTTTCGCGCAAATCCCATTAGTCTTGCGCCGCATGGGCTGGACGGACAGTGCGCCGCGATCAATCGCGCCGGCGTGAAGATTTCGCGAGAAGCCGCGGGAGACGTAGCGCTGGTGTTGGCATCGATGGGCCCGAGCGGAAAAATGCTGGTGGCAAAAGAGGTCACGCCCGAGCAACTCCACGAAGCGTTTTCGGCACAGGCCCGCGCGCTGGCTCAGGAAGGTCCTGATGCTCTTTTGATCGAAACGATGATTGATATTGCGGAAGCCAGGATTGCAGCCGCGGCTGCTCTGGAAACTGGCTTGCCTGTGGTTGTTTCTTTCGTTTATGACTCCGGGAAGAATCGCGACCGGACGATTATGGGGGCAACGCCAGAGCAGGTGGCCACTGCGCTTGTGAGCGAGGGTGTACATGGAATCGGAGCGAATTGCGGGGTTGGCGCGCGCGAGTACATTCCCATTTGCAAGCGGCTGGTGGCGGCCTGCAGCTTGCCGATTTGGATGAAGCCGAATGCGGGACTTCCCGAAATCTTAGGGGGAGTGGCGAAATATAAGACGACGCCGGAGGAATTCGCCGGAGCGGCGAAGGAACTTGCAAATGCGGGAGCGACCTTTGTTGGAGGATGCTGCGGAACCAGCCCGGAGTTCATCCGTGTGCTGGCGGCGGATCCGGCGTTTCGAGAGGGCAGCGGTATGGCCCAAGATTCAGAAGAATAGACTCTGCGCAAACTTATCCTGGAAACGAGGATGATTGGCCAGTTCGACGTATTCGACTTGTTTGGCGAGCGCCTCCCCCAAGCGGCGCTCGGAGTTGGAAACGAGCATTTGCCTTGCTCCAATCCCCGCGGCATTGCCCACCTGGCGGAATTTGCCGAGGGGAATCCTTGGAAACAACCCGATGCGGACGGCACTCTGTACATCCAGATAGCTGCCAAAGGCTCCGGCAATAAGGAATTGTTGCACAGCTGAGGAGTCCACACCGGAGACTTCGAGGAGAATCTCAATCCCGGCGCGAATCGCCGCCTTGGCAAACTGAATCTCGCTGATGTCCTGCCGGGTCACAACGATTTCGCCTCCGCTGCCGGAGTTTTCCGCGTTGACCAGAACAAATTCTCCGCCGTTGCCGTTTTGCCGCACGCGTTCCGCGCCTTTACGAAAATTGCCACGCGATTCCAGCACACCAGCATCAAGCAGGGCGGCGATCGCATCGAGAATTCCAGAACCGCAGATACCAATCGGCAGGCGTCTTTCGATTGTGTAGACCTGAAAGTTGCCGCGTTCGAAAAGGACACGTTCGATGGCGCCGGGGGCGGCTCGCATACCGTGGCGGATGTGTGCGCCCTCAAAGGCGGGCCCGGATGCACACGAGCAGGTCAGCAGACGGCCGTGCGCGCAGAGAGTAAGTTCGGTGTTGGTGCCGATGTCGATGGCCAGGAATGGAGGACCCGACTTGAGAGAGCCGACGTCGATTCCAACGAGCATGGCTACGTGATCTCCCCCGACATAACCAGCGATATTGGGCGGAGTGTAAATGGCTGCCCCGGTGGCAATCTGCAAGTTGAGATTTCGTGCGAGCAAGTGAAGGGGATCGGTGGTCGCCGGCAGGTAGGGTGCCTGACCCAACTGTTGGACGGGCAGACCCGCAAAGAAATGATGCATCGCTGTGTTACCAGCGACGACCATCTCCACGATCTGTTCGGGCGCGATGCTGAGATCGTTGCAAAACTCACGCAACATCTGATTCAGCGTGTCGATGACTCTCTGCTGGAGCCGTTGTGCGGACCCGCTTCCATGACTCGCGTACGAAATGCGGCTGATCACGTCCTCGCCATAGGCAATCTGCGGATTCATCCATCCGCGTTGCGCAACAGTTTTGCCGGATTCCAAATCCACGAGGTAGCAGGCGAGCTTGGTTGTTCCCAGATCAACCGCAAGGCCAAAGATGTGGCTCTTCTCTGGAAGGATGCCGACCAGCGCGGGAGATGACGATTCCCTGCTGACTACAGCGCGAACATGGCCGGCGAGGCGCCCCGCGGTTTGGGTTATTTGTTTGAGGCTGTCCTGGTCAAATTGCACATCCGGACCAGCGGCCAGACGGATGGCCTGCTGAAACAGGCCTGGCTGCGAAGCATCGAGTGCAAGATCGAATGGCACGATCAGAGGGTCCACGGCAAGGGCAATTTCACGGCCATCGATTTGAACGCGTTGCGAGGAAGTAAGCGACTCCGGCAGAATTTCCACCGTAACGTGGCTTTCCGGCGTGGCCTGGCAGGCGAGGCGGTGGCCTGCAGCAAGAAGCTCCGGCCCCAGCTTTTCCATCTCCAGCGAAGTGGCAGGAGAGAGTGCCCCTGCGATGAGGCGCACTTTGCATTGGCCACAGGTGCCGACTCCACCACAAACGGCTTGCAACTCCACGCCAACGGATTGCGCCGCAGACAGCAGAGTCTCTCCGCGTGCAATTTCCGCACGCCTGCCAATGGGTTGTAATTCAACAATCAAATGGTCTTTGTGGTTGGCCATGGAACCATTCAGCGATCATCCGGCTTGTGACGGCATTTCGCGGATACGCTGCATTCGTCGCAAAGATGGACAGGGGGTTGCGCGTGGGTGCCGAATCCAATGGCCATGGAAAGTGACTTGCGCGGCACCATCAAAAAAGACGGATTGAGAGCAACACCGATTGATTGCACGTCAACAAGGGCGAAAATCTGTTCCTGCCCTTCTTTGAGAGACCAGCCGCGCATGCCGGGATAAAACTGGTTCGTGGCGCGCAGCCCTTCCTTCGCAGTCAGTTCCGCAATGTAGCGGCAAATGGTATTGGACAGAACGCCAATCGCCGCGGTGCCAAAGCCATCCAGCGCAAACTCCCAAGACAAATTCGTTTGCGCCGCTTTGCCCATTTCGTCTTCCAGATCCTTCCCGAGAGTAACCACGGCGAGAAACACCCCGCCACATCCGGCGAGCTTGCGGGCAATTCCAAAACCCTGCAATTCGCTGCCACCTTTCAGGGCCACGCAAGAGCGGGTGATCCCACAGATGTCTAAGCGGCGAAACGCGGCTTGGGGGTGGATCAATCTGGAGCCTTCGGCGATTGCCTGTTCTGCCAGGGCAACCAGCTGAGGCTGGCGCGCGCGAATTTTATGAGGGTCCGCACCCTGGCCACGCAGAACCATGTCCACGGTGATAGCCAATTGCCAGTCGCTGCGGATCTGTGTGGGCTCACTCAGGATGGACTTTTCGGTCATGAGGTCTGCTCCCGATTCATGCGTTCGTCATCAAATTCCGGGCAATTCTGTCATGCCTGCGCGCTTTGCGTGATCCGTCACGATAAATCGCAAATTGTTTTCGACCAGGGGCGAGATTGCTGGCCGTTTGTGGGCGGCGACGAGTTCCTTCACCTGTTCGCGCGCACGGGTAAACGTATCTCTTTTTCCGGATTGTTCCCAGGAGTGTAGCGAGCCGCGGTCAATCACTTTTGAGGGAAGATGTTGCTCCGCTCGAAAGTACTTTCGTGTTTCCGGGATTTTCAGGAAATCGCCTTGCGCGCCCGCTTTTGTGAACATTTCCAAGGCCAGGGATTCCGTTCGTGGCTGGATCCCTTGCAGTAGACGCTGCGCCATGGCGATGGATTCCGCATCCAGTACGAGTTTTTCCACACTGTGGCATGCCAGCGAATCCAGCATGCCTGCTCCGGAAATCATGTTAATCCCGCCAAGAGCGCCCATGATCGCGGCGATGCCACTTTCCTGGCCGGCTTGCGCATCCAAGCATTTCGCGTCGCTGCCGATCAAGTAGCCATGCGTAGGTAGGCCAAACGACTTGGCCACCTGCGCTGAAGCTAGATTTAACATGACGGTTTCAATCGCGCCCATTGGAGTGATACCACTGCGCATGTCAAAAATAGCTGGCGCACCACCCCAAACCACGGGCGCACCGGGTTGCGCCAATTGATGAATGGTAATGGCGCTGATACATTCGGCGGCATGTTGAACAACCGTACCGGCCAATGTCACGGGAGCAGCCGCGCCGGAGAGGGGCATTGAAATGATCTCGGCAGGAACCCAGGCACGCGCAAGATCGATTAAATTCTGCGCCGCAAATTCTGACATGTACAAGGGTGGGGAGGGGCACACATCGAAAATCGCGCGGGGTTTTTGGCGGAGAGCGTCGTGACTGCCGCTGTCTGCTACAAGAAGCTCGATCATGGCGGGTGCGCTGTGGGGCGAAAACGCGCCGGTCACAATGGGCTTGTTCGAATACCAGAGCACCAGAAACAGCCGGTAGAGGTCGCCGATTTCTTTGGGCACCTCGTTGCAAACCACGGCGGTGGATTGCGCGGCGTACTGCGGGAGCATCTCAGCGACCTGCACCAGGCGCACCAGATCGACCGATTGGGTGAGGCGGTGCTGTAAAGTTTCCGGGTCGAGGATGTGCACGCAGGAGGAGCCGGGGTCGAACTGAACACTGTCGCCCCCGTATTTCACCACCGGTTCACCGGCGCGATTGTGCAGCTGAAATTCCCGGGGAACACTTTCGATGGAACTGCGGGCCAGCAATTCCGGGATGCGGACAATCTCCTTTTCGACCTGCGCTCCGGCCGCGGCAAGCAAGTCCCTCGCTTCGGGAGATTGCACAGTCACACCGCGTTGCCAGATGAGAGTGAAAGCTTCCAAGAGGATTCGCTCGAGGAGATCCGCATCCAGTAATTGGAGGTTTGGCAGCATTGGCGATCGGCCCTGGTAATACTTATCTGACTTGCGTTTCTCCCGGCTTTTTAAGGAGATTTCTTGCCAGCGCTACAGACGCCAGCGCATCTTTTCCATAACCATCCGCACCGATTTCGTCGGCCCAACTCTGTGTGACGGGAGCGCCGCCCACAATGATTTTCACGCGTGGGCGAAGTCCGAGGCGCGCGACGGCTTCGACCACGTCCTTCTGTCCGGTCATCGTGGTGGTCAACAAAGCGGAAACGCCGATGATGTCCGCGTGAATTTCTTTGGCTTTGAGGGCAAAGGTTTCAAACGGGACGTCCACGCCCAAATCGAACACTTCAAATCCGTTCGCGGTGAGCATGGTGCCAACAAGGGTTTTCCCGATCTCGTGGATGTCGCCCTTCACTGTTCCGAGCACAACTTTGCCAAGCGACTCGCGCGCCGCGCCGGTCTTTTGAATTTCCGGCTCCAGTGCGGAAGTTGCCGCCTTCATGGCTTCGCCGGCGAGCACCAGGTCCGGTAAGAACATCTCTCCAGCCTCGAACTGCTGCCCGACAAAGTTTATTCCGGGAACGAAACCATGCTGAATGGCATCGAGCGGGCAAATGCCCTGGACAATCGCAGCTTGGCAGAGTTCACGAGCGCGATCTGGATCACCGTCAATGACGGCCTGCTTCATCTGCTGGAAGAGTTCATACTGCATGAAGTCCTCAGGTCATCGGGAATCACGCGCGCAGGGCCGGCAAATTCCAGATGAAGTCAAAACGGAGTTGGGCTGATGTTGCTGAGCGGCGGAAGAGAGATCTGACTCTCCTCCCCATTCGGGCCGAAATTGCCTGGAAGTAAGAGGCCCGGGAGCGTACCTCAATGATATGTGCGAGGTTGGCCGGTGTCCACATGCGGGTGCGCTTTTCAGGTGATGTGGAAGCGAGAAAGAGGGCGGAGTGTGGTTCGCCGCCAGTGATTTTGTCAATTCGGTGTGTCAATTGGCCTTTGCTGCACCACTGGGCCGAATCTTTGCCGCGGGCACGATTCCTTCGCCTTCCAAAACGCTGTAGAACTTGTCCGCTTCCAGATCTTTGAGCGTTTCCAGTTTCCCGGAGGGCCAGCGGATTTCCAAGCTGTCCACCTTGGTAGCTTTATCCAGGCCGAAGTGAACGCGCAAATCGTGCTGCGAGAGGTAACTCCCGCCGCTGTGAATTTCGCTGGTCTGCGTCATTCCACCGGCGACGATTTTCAGTCGAGCGCCAATCGCCAGGCGGTTGCTCTTGGTTCCCGCAAGTTCAAAACTCACCCAGTGTTTGCCCGGAAGCCCGTGATTCCGCAGAATCATCGGAGAACCGACGAGGTCCTCGACCACCAGATCCATGTTGCCGTCGTTGAAGAGATCGCCAACGGCCAATCCACGCGAGACGCGCGGTTCCTGAATTGCGGGCCCCGCCTGATCGCTGGCATCGCAGAACGTGCCGTCTTCCTGATTGAATTGCAGAAGCTTCGGCTCTCGATATTTCGCCGCAGATGTAAACTGCTCTGCCTGGGGATAGACGTGGCCAGTGACCGTGAACAGGTCCAGCCAGCCGTCGTTGTCCAAATCCACAAAGGCGATTCCCCATTTCACGAACGGGAGGGAAGGCAGACCAATGCCGGACGGATAGGAAAGATCCTCGAAATCCCAGTTGCCGTCGTTGCGATACAGGGGCGTGTCATCCAAGGCAAAATCCGTCATGGCAAGGGAAGGGCGTCCCGTGTGCAGATAATCGCCGAACGCGATTCCCATCCCGGCTTGTTCGTGTCCGTCCTCGCCCAGGGCTGCGCCAGACTCCAGACCAATATCCGTGAACTTGCCGTTGCCATCATTGCGATAGAGAAATGCGGCTGTGGAATCGTTGGCGACGTAGATATCCGGGCGGCCGGTATTATTGAAATCCTCCCAGATGGTGCTCAATCCATAGTAGCCATTGGGGTCATCCACGCTCGCGCTCTTCGATACGTCGGTGAACGTGCCGTTGCCGTTGTTGTGGAACAAGGAATCGCCCGATCCCGGCAAGCCGCGAGGGCCGCATTGCACCTCCACGCCCATAAACCTGCAGGTTGAACTGCTGCCAAAGACGGGAAGGTGATGAAGATCGAGATCGACATAATTCGTGACCATGAGGTCGACAAAGCCGTCATTGTCGTAATCGCCGAACGCGGCGCCGGTGGACCAGCGGCCATCGGCAACGCCTGCCTGCCTGGTCACATCAGTGAAGGTGCCGTCTCCATTGTTGCGATAAAGGACGTTGCCGCCATAGCAGGTCACATAGATGTCTGGCCAACCATCATTGTTGTAATCCGCGACGGCTCCGCCCATCGCAAAACAAGGCGTCCCGATGCCGGCCTTATCCGTGACATCCGTGAAGGTGCCATCGTGATTGTTGTGATAAAGGGCTCCGTGTGCCTTTTGGTCTTTGAGGGCCATGTCGACGGTGGGTGCATTGGTGAAATAAATGTCCAGCCAACCGTCACGGTCGTAGTCCAGCAACAAAACGCCTCCGCTCATGGACTCGATGATGTAGCGTGCCTCGGGCGCGGAAATATGCGAAAAACGAATGCCTGCCTTTTGCGTGATGTCTTCGAGTTGTGGAATTAGGCGATCTTTGCACTTGGTGGTTTTCGCCGTGGGCGGCGGTGCCACGCCCTGGCTCATCCCCTGAGCGAACATCTCGCAGGGAACTGCAAAAACACAGAAAATGAGCACACATAACCGGCTTGGCAAGCAAGTCATCAGGACCCTCTGCGAAATGGGATCTTCATTTATAGTTTAGCGCACACAAGAAGCGGCTAGTCCCGGACATCAGAATTCATTGCGTTGTGCTTTAATGCGCCAGCCATTGGTAACTGACGAAAGCCAGCTTCTTGCTGTCTGGCGACCAAGAAGGCACGTTGATCGTTCCCTGGCCTCCAAACAGCTTTGCCAGCAAGGTGATCTTCTTATCCGACAGCGACATCAGCCGCAACATCACGTCTTTGTCTTCGGGGTGGCCCTTCACACTCAGGTCGTAGGAGAGAAACACCATCCATTTTCCATCCGGTGAGATGTGGGGAAACCAGTTGTTGTGTTCGTCGAAGGTGACCTGTTCCTGCTCGCTGCCGTCGGCATGCATGCGCCAGATCTGCATTTGGCCGGTACGCTCGGAATTGAAATAGATGTACTTCCCATCGGGGGTGTAATCGGGGCCGTCATCAAGGCCTGGCGCGGAGGTCAGGCGCTTTTCTTCGCCGCCGGTGACGGGGATGGCATAGATATCAAAATTGCCGTTGCGCTCACCGACGAAGGCGAGCGTTTTGCCATCGGGCGACCAGCCGTGCCAGTAGGAGGGTGAATTCTGGGTCAGGCGCTTCGGCGTGCCGCCGGTGATTGGCAGGACATAAACAAGCGAGCGGTGCTCCTCCTGCGATTGATCGCTGATGGCCAGCAAACGGCCATCAGGCGAAATGCCATGATCGTTGTTGCAGCGGTTCGCGAAACCCGTATCGATCATTTCGGGGGTGCCACCGGTCACGGCGATTTCTTCGATGCGGCCGTTGCGGTTGAAGAGCAGCGATGCACCATCGGGCGTCCAGTTGGGCGCTTCAAAGCGTCCCGGGGCAACGTAAACGACGCGGCGATCCGTGGATTCAATGGGGACAGTCTCCAGGGTGCTGTAGAGAGCGGGTTGGCCGGAAACAACGAGAGGCGCTTGCAGTTGAACATTGGTGAAGACAGCCTTCTCGATCAGGTCTTTTTCATGCGAGCACAAGCCGATGCCCACGTAGTAATCGCCATGAATCGGGACGCGGATCGAGCCTCCGGCAACTTGAGTGGAGTCGCTGCCTTTCCCGAGCAGCATATAGACGTAATCACCATGTTTTTCCAGTCGGATCCGGCGGGGCGCGGAAAGATTGGCCTGAATTTCGTGCGTGGTCGCTCCCTTTTCATCACGATATTGCAAGGACGTCAGTCCCTCGCCGTGCAGGGCCACATCGGCATAGGCCGAATCGGCGTCGAGCGTCTGGCGGACCATCACCACGGCTTTGCGATGGGGATTTTTGCCCTCGCCGACGAAATTCACATCGGCGGCAATGGAAACATCTCCAGAAACTTTTTTCCAAACAAATTGGAAAGCATCAGCGGTAAACCACATGTTTTCGCCGCTTCCTGCCAGGTCATAGCTTTGCTTAACAGCATCATAATTTACCGAGCCGGCATGGAGAACCGTGCCCACGTCTCCATGTCCATCGAAGATTCCGACTGGCTCGGTTCGTGGTCTTGCGCCGAGTTGCAGTGCAACGCAAAAAATGAGGAATGCGCTTGCCAAAAGCAGAAACATTCGCGACATGATCGCCTCCACTCTCTAAATCTATTGGACTCCCTTTTCACTCAAGGTTCGCAGTCTCTCCGTAACGTTCAGCAAAGCCCGGCTATCGTGGTACGCCGCCTTCCAGATTTCGCCCTTCTCGGTGCTGGCGGGTTTGCCGTTCGGCAGAATCGTGCCGTACACGCCGTGGAATTCCGGGTCAATCTGGAATTGCTTGATGAACTGCCACTCCAACTGGAAAGCCTTCCAATAATGTTCGTCGTTACGGCCATAGCGTTCATGCATCATCAATAACGCGTTTAGACCTTCGAACTCCACCCACCAATCCTTCGACTTGGTTTCGGGCTTGCCATAGGTCGTGCCTTCTCCGAAGAAGCCGCCATTGGTGGAATCCCAGCCATAGGCCAAGGCATGGTCCACGAGCATTTTGGCCATGCGCTCCGTTTTTAGATCGTGACCTTGCCGCAGGACATCTTCCGCTTCAAGCATTAAGTACGCCGTCTCAACATCGTGCCCGTAGGAATCGTGATCGGGAATCGCCTGCCATTCATTGGTGAAGTAGAGATTCATGGCGCCGGGAGCAACGCACACCTTATCCCGGACGATGGCCAGCAACTCCTGCAAACGGCTGCGCAGCGTGTCGTCTTTCCAGACTTCGTAGAGTTGCGCATAGGCCTCGAGCAGATGAATGTGGGTGTTCATGGACTTGTAGCCCACGGGAAAGCCTGCGACAGGGGCGAATTCGATCATCCCGGTTTCGGGATGTCCGGCGATGGGCTTTCCGTCGCGTGTGAGCCACTCAAAGTAGCCGCCATTTTTGGCATCGTGTGCGTGCTCTTCAATCCACCGGAAGGCGTGCTGGCACAACTCAAGTGCTTGAGGATCGCGCGTGGCCTGATACTCTGCCGCAGCACCATAAAGTGCGAAACCGATGCCGTAGAGGTGTTTTCCATCGGTATACAGCGGCGAAATCTTGCCATCGTCTTGAAGACCCCAATAGAATCCGCCGTCTTCCTTGTCCCATAGCACGTTTCTGAGGTAATCCATTCCGTGCCGAGCAATCGGGAGGTATTCGGCTTTCAGTTCAGGGCGGCGGATTGAAATCGTGGAAGCCACCCAGGTCATGCGGCCCTGAAAAACGGAAAACTTGCCCGTGCTGGGTTCGGGCTTCCAGTCACGTGAGAAATTGGAGTGGAATCCGCCGTTTTCGTTGTCCACGGTTCTTGGGAACCACACGCCGAGAACATCCTGGCGCAGCATGGTTTCCGCTTCATCCTGGAATTTCCGGTAGTTTTCGCCGTTCGCCGGCACGTAAGTGATTTTCGCGGGAGGCGCCGGCTTTTCCTTTTCGGGTCCTTGCGCTCTGCCAGTTGATGGGATTACCAAGGCCAAGCCAAATAAAATAGACGCGGTTCGTATGCCGATTCTCTGCCACATGGAATCCTCACTTCCTGCTCGTTTCTGAGCTCATAGTCCATCGTCCGCTGCTTCGTGAAATTCCGGGGCTGTACTCCCAGGGACGTCCGAGGGTTCAAGAATTGCTATCGTTTTTCAGGCATCAGATTCCCAAACAGCGTGAATTCATTATTGGCGGCAAAGGCTTCTCTCGCCCCTCGCAAATCGTTTCCTGAAAACAGTCCTTCGCCGGTCAGATCGGCGCCGGAAAAGAAGATGGAAGTGCCCGCCGCAGCCTTGCTATTCCGGATGCTCACATCCTGCCCGCGACGAAGCGCAATGGATTCCTTCGCGGAGGTGTGGGGCGCCTGGCGGCCGTAAAACCCGTCCACGTTGAGCCGCTTGAAATCCTCGCACTCGATGGCATTCGAGAAGTAGGCGGGAACATCATCGGCCCACTCGATGGTCAACCCGCGAATATCGAAGCCATCGATGTAGCGCGCGTAGAGCCCCGGAATATCGTGCTTGAATACGGCATTGGCCTTTTCCGTGGCCGTCCAGCGAAAATCGAAATTGCCGCCGGCGAGATCGCTCACTTTGGGGCGAGGGGCGCGGATGCGGAACTTCACCTGGTCGAAAACGATGTCGTGGACCCAGGCATTGGGGTCGCCGTAAGCAACGATGCCTCCTTCGGCTTCGCCGGTGATATTGGTAAAACGCACGTCTCGCACCTCTGGCTTGGCGCCCGCACTCGTTGGCGGGCCGATGGCGATGAAGATGGGTTCCGCTTTGCCCCACCAATGGCCGGTGAGAAGTTTTGTGTCGATCATAATCGAGGAAAAAAGGACGTGGGCAGTGGTTCCGCTGCGTTCAAAAATGCCGATGCCGCGATTGGAATGAATCGTGAGATTGCTGAATGTGGCGTAGCGGGTGCTCTCCATGCGAATGGAGGCGGAACGCGATTCCAAAGAGGAATTGGCGACACCGACATTTTCGCTGCCATAAAAGGCAAAATCGTCGTCACCGGCATGGATATCGCAGTCGGAAAAATGCGCGTCTTTGCAGGAAAGACAGTCAATCCCATCATTATTCGGGAGCAGCAAGTCGTTCAGAATGTGGACTCCCGTAACCACGATGGCTTGCGAGTGATCGAGATGAAACGTCCAGTTGGGAGCGTTGCGGAAGGTGATCTCGCGCACCAGGATGTTACGGGACTCCGCGAAGACGATCATCGTTCCGGGACGGCCCGTGGCCTTGGTTTCGGCTGGGCCATCGCCCAATTCGAGAATGCCCTTCATGAAATCCGCGCCTTGCCGCGTGGACTTGGGATCGAAATCCATTCCGTTGTGGGGCACGTTGAAATTGAAGAAGTCGTCACCACTGCCATCAATGACGCCTTGCCCGACAATGGCGATGTTCTGCGCTTTTCGCGCCACGATAATCCCGAGAAGATTTCCCTCACCGGTGCTGTTTGTTCCGTACGTTTTTCCAAAGCCATACCGATCGATGGAAGCGTAGTCGGCGACATTTTTGCTTCCCTGAATGATCGCGCCTGCTTCCACATCCAGCGTCACGTTGCTTAGCAGTTCAAAGGTTCCTGTCAAATAGACACCCGGCGGGAAGATGACGCGGCCGCCTCCCGCTGCATTGGCCGCGTGGACGGCTTTCGTGATGGCCGCAGTATCCAGCGTTTTCCCGTCTCCCGTGGCGCCAAAATCCTTCACATCAAAATCGCGCTGAACTGGCGTGGCCAACAAAACGTTGCCGGATCGGCTGCAGAGTCCACACACGACCAGCAATCCCGCCAAGACCGACCGCACCACCGTGATTTTCATCTGCCGCCTCTCTCTTACTTCTGCTCGCTCAATACCTGGTCCGCCGCCAGCACCAGAAACATGTAATTCGACGAGCCGCCGCCCAATACATACTCCATTTGCTGCCAAAGGTAGGGAAAATCTTTCAACTCCGGAAAATCGGGACGAATTAAAGCGGTCCCGGAAGCAACGCCGCCGGGGATATAGGTCCAATCGGCGCGATTGAAACCGTAAGCGACGGTCGTGGAACGCGCGCCAACGCCCGAAGCAAATGACGCAGTGTTTTCACCAGGATGCACACCGAGCACGAAATTCAGCGCGTTCAACATGTAGTCGGCACTGACAATGTCTGGAAATGCCCTGTGAAGGTAATACTGTTCGCGGCCAAAATGCTGAATGTCCCAGCCGGCGCCCCAGATGTACGGACGGTAAGGAACGCCAAAAGGCGTCGCCGCCTGCTTTGCGACGGTCTGTGCGAAATTCTGGCGCACCGCGGCGCGGATTTCATCCACAAAAGTCTTGTCATGAATCATGCCAATGACGCGGGCGACGGACCAGCCCGTACGGTCGATCTGAGCAACAATCTCCTTGCGGTGATCCAGCAGAAACTGTTCGTACTCCAGCTTCTTGGTGGTCAGCAAAAGTTCACTGTCCGCCGCAACCCTCTCCGGAAATCCCTTTGTGATGATGCGCTCGCGCTTCCATGACTGCTCCGCGGCGGCTGTGCACTCTTGCGCCAACTTGGGATTCATCTCTTTCAAAACTCTTCCAGCCGCGGCGAGGGCTGCGATGGCCTTATATTCGTGCGCCGCGTTTTCTTCCGTGAAGACCCAGCGATCATCCGTAAGGCCCGAGTGCGTTCCGGTTTTTTCACTTGCGTGGAGCGCTGGGTCATAGAACAGGTTGTCGGTTGCGTTGGTAGTGTCTCCTAACATGGTGTACTGGTGCAGATTGGAGCTGATGATGCCACGGTAGAAGCGGCCCATGGAATTGTAGCTGCCCAGCACGGTTAGCACGCCATGTTCGACCTGCTGGAGCACGTCAGGCTTGCCATCCGGCTCGTGGATTCTGACCAGATGTTTGGCCTCATCCACGGTGGTGTCGTCGTAATTCAGTCCAAACGATTCGTAAGCGGAGGCGAGAATGGAAACCTCGTCGGCCTGAGATTCGATGCGCAGGTCGTCGTCTCCGGCATCGTGCCAGCCGCCCACATTCAAGCCCGCCACCGTTTCGCCGGGCTGGTATTTCGTCAACGTTGAAGGCCCCTGCAAATAGCCATCGAAGTGGTTGTGATTTGTCGGCGCCATACGCGCGTCGTCCAGATGACATGCACCATGCCAGACACGATACTGCTCTTCTACACGCATATGGCACATCTGGATGGGGAGGAAATGCTCGATCACCGGTTGCCACACGCCGCGCTTAAAAACATCCGGCGAAATCTGAAACGGTTCCGTGCGGAAATTCCCATATTCAAGGACGTACATCCCAGGTTTGGTCACCGGCGTGAAATCGAATTGTTTGTAGTTGTAACGAAGAAACTTTCCCCATGGCGTGGCCTTGCCGGAAAGTGCTTCCTGGTAACCGCCATCTTCAGCGATGCGCTTCACCACAACGCGGTCATCGCTGGTATCCGCGGCGTCGAATTCGAGAATGGCGGTCTTCTTCTGATTGGGGTGATAGCCCACCTGAGAAACGTGCACTACCGGTCCGTAGCGCCAGTTTGGAATCGCATGCGGCTGCACAATCCACTCGATGGCGCCTTTCGTGGCGCCAGGCGCGACGAGTGAACGAACCACAAACCAGCCATTGTTGTGCTTGTTCCGTCCATCGTAGAGCTGTAAATCTCCCGTGCGGCTTTCGATGAGGAGGCGCTGCGCATCGATTTCCGGGGCGATGGAAAGACGGCGACCGCTGGCCAACGGCACGGGCTGCACTTCTCCATCTTTATCGAATTGATCCGGCCCATTTCCCTGGCGCGGAAAAATCCCGGAGAGTTCGCCCAGGTACCAGGTTTTGCCAAAGAGTGCGCCCGGGTAAAGCTCCAGATTGAAACCCACCTTGCCAACAAAGGCAGTTGGAAGAGGTTGATCGAGGTCCACCACGATGCGGAAGCCTTGGCCATCGCCACGCACGCGCACCTGATAGGAGAAGTTCAAGGCCGGATAGTCGATGGGATTGTAGCCAGTGCGATTGCGCGCGGGATCCGGATACGAGAGCCATGTGGTGATTTCGTTTGATTCTTTGTGAACTTCGCGCTTGTCCTGTTTGGGCATCGGCTGCCACTGGCCCGGCGTGGGGTCCAACCGGATGTCTCCGTTCGTTGCCACGCGCAGGCCGTTTTGAATGATGCTCACTCCGGCTTGATGCCCTTCGGGATAAATGTCCTGAAACGCCATGACGTTCAGTCCCGGCAACTCGAAATATTCCTTGTCGTTGAGGCGCAGCATCGGGGTTTGCCCTTCTTGTGCTTTCAGGGCGCACACCGCCAGAATTGCCAAAAGCGAAACACTCACCACACGTATTGTCCGCATTGTTGCTCCTCAGTGGGTGCGCTCCGCCAGCCCCGCAGCACACCAGGGCCACGTCCTTCATGAAGATTCTGTGGTTCCTGGTTCCCCCCGCGCGATTATAAGCCACACTTCTTGAAATTCACCTAGAAAATCGTTTATCTTTCTGGAGGATATGGCCGCAGTTAGAACAGCCAGCGATGGCGCGTTGTGGTTTGGCCCTTTGCGGGAAGTTCGAGGCTGCCAACGGCCGAGAATTCTGTATGAAGTTTGATTCGTTATGTTTCTTAGCAGGACATCGCGCTTCCTCCTCTCATGTGCCTTCCGCTGCATCTTTTTCATCGAGATTGAGCTAGAATGAAAGCACATATGAGGTGTCGGCTCGTCACATTAGCGAGTCTGTAACAGCTTGGATTTGTCCTGGTTCTTCGAGGAGATTCCTCTAACGAGGATCTGAACCGTTTATGAAATCCACGAAATTAGCACGCCCCCGCAAAAATGGCGCTGTTACGCTGCGAGCAGTTGCAGATCATTTGGGGCTCACCGCCGGCACGGTATCCGCCGTTTTGAATGATTCTCCGGCGGCACGTTCCATCCCACCACACACCCGCGCACGCGTGCTGGATGCCGCCCGCAAATTGAATTACCGTCCCAATTTCTTCGCACGATCGCTGCGCGTGCAACGCAGCCTCACCGTCGGTGTCATTGCGGAAGAGATTGGAGACGTTTACGGCGGGATGGTATGCAGCGGAATCGAAGCGTATTTGCGGGAAAACAATTACTTTTTCCTGACGGTGGCGCATCGCCACGATCCGGAACTTTTGCGGAGCTACTCGCAGATGCTGATGTCGCGTGGTGTTGAGGGAATCATCACCATCGATACCTCGATCGGCCACCAACCGTTGCTGCCCACGGTTGCGGTTGCCGGCCACCAAAAAGTGGAAAACGTCACCAATATTGTGCTGGATCACCACCGCGCCGCGGAGTTGGCCCTTGGCCATTTGAGACACTTAGGCCACCGGGATATCGCTTTCTTGCGCGGAAGCCTGCAAAGCTCGGACACCATTTCCCGCTGGGATGCCATTCAGGAGGTTTCCCAGGAACTTGGCCTGAGCATCCGCCCGGAATTGGTCGTTCAGCTGGAAGGATTGGAATCGACTCCCTTGCTGGGCTATCCGTCTGGCAAAGCACTTCTTGCGCGGAATGTACCGTTCACCGCGCTTTTTGCCTATAACGATATTTCCGCTCTGGGCGCCATGCGCGCTTTTCAAGAAGCGGGGCTGCGTGTCCCAGAGGATATATCGGTTGTGGGATTCGATGACATCGCGCTGGCGACGTATTCCATTCCGCCGATTACAACGGTGCGCCAGCCGCTTTCCAAGATGGGGCGCATCGCCGCGCAAACGCTGCTCGACCGAATCGAAGACCGCGCGCCCTTCGTCGAGGAGATCGCCATCGAGCCAGAGTTGATTGTGCGCGCCTCCAGCTGTGCGCCGCGGATATAGCCCCAGCTTGGCGTTCTTCGTTCAGAAAATCGCCGCCGGGTTGGCTTGCGCTTACTCGACACCCACCGGGCGCGATCCTCGCAACCCGTAGAAGGCTATGTAGAGGTAACAAAGCACGGGGAGCAGAAATGCGTGATGTATGCCGATGCGGTCCGCAATCGCTCCCTGCGCGACCGGCAGAATCGCTCCTCCCACAATCGACATAATCAGCAAGCCCGAACCATCGCCCGTACGCGGGCCGAGCTGGGCGATTCCCAACGTAAAGATGCTCGGGAACATGATGGAGTTGAAGAAGCCGACAAGGATGATGCTCCACATGGCCACATGGCCGGTGGAGAGCATGGAAGTCAACACCAGCGCGCAAGCGAAGAACGCCGCAATTCCGAGGACGATTCCGGTTTTCACTTTCTGGAGAATGGCTGAACCGACAAAACGCCCCAGCATCGCCCCACCCCAGTAGTAGGCAACAAATTTGGCCCCGATAATCTCCGGCAAGTTCCCGATATCCGGCTCTTTGAAATAGTTGATCAGAAAGCTGCCAATTGAAACCTCTGCGCCTACGTAAACAAAAATCGCGACGCAACCAAGAATCAGATGCCGGTATTTCCACATGCTTCCATCGTGTCGACCGTCGGCATGTCTCTCCACTCCGGGGATCGCTGGGAGTTTGAACAGTCCGATCAGTACGGCAAAGGCAAGCAGGGCCACTCCGATCACCATATAGGGAAGTTTCACGGTGCCAGCCTGTTGCAGGCGCATGGCATGTAGCGCTGCGGCCGACATATTTGCGATTGCGTCCTTGTTCTCGACCACGGTGCCCAAGATGAAGAATCCTCCGACATATGGTCCCACCGTTGTCCCGAGCGAATTGAAGGCTTGCGCCAGATTCAAGCGGCTGGAGGCGGTCTCTGGCGGTCCAAGAACGGCGACATAAGCATTCGCCGCAACCTGCAGTGCGGTCATACCTGCGGCCAGCACCATCAATGCCCCAAGAAAAAGCGGATAAGACAACGCGCTGGCCGCCGGCAAGAACAGGAAGGCGCCAAGAGCCATGGTTATGAGACCAACTACCATGGTTCTCTTGTAGCCAATTGCATCGACAACCTTAGACGCGGGAATGGAAAATATGAAATAAGCCAGGAAGAACGCAAACTGAATCAGCATTATCTTCGTATAATTCAAATTAAATACGGACTTCAGGTGGGGCACCAGAATGTCGTTCAATACCGTCACAAAGCCCCAAAAGAAAAACAGCACCGTCACCATTGCTAACGCGGCAGGATACTTTTCACTCCCGCCCGTCGGCGCTGTTACCTGCGAATTGCCCGTGCTGACCATGACCATGGCTGTCGCGATCCATTTCTCCGCTTGATTGCGGGACCTGTGGTGCTCATCTTGACACACCCTTCGACCACAACAAAATTTTTGTCACCTGTCCTTGCACAGTTCGGAATGGCGGTGATAGGGATGCTGTATCGTTATTCTATTCACCCACGCGAGATTCAGTCACGAAAATTTCTTGTGTTTCCTGATTTTCCCTATTTCATTCCACCCGTTGCTCGCTTCTCGCGGTCCCTCGCGGCGGGCGGCCGTCGCCCTCATCGATAGGCACACCAAGCGGATCGCCGCCGAATACGGCTTTTGAGTTTCCTACGTTTTTCGATAACGCCAGCGTCAGGCGTGGGAAACGGCTGTGTGCTTTTTTTCGGCGATGTGTGCGAGGCCCGCTTCGAGCACGTCCAGGCCTTCGTCGAACTGCTCGTCGGTGACGACCAGTGGAACCAGGATGCGCATGACGTTGCCGAGGGTCCCCGCGGTGATGGTGATTAGGCCGTGCTCGTACGCGTACTTCGCCAATTCCTTGGTTTCCGTGCTGGCGGGTTCGCGGGTCTCGGGGTCGCGGACGAGTTCAAATGCACACATACCGCCGAGCGCGCGGACATCACCGATGAGCGGCCACTTTTTCTGCCAGCCTTTTACACGCTCCTCGAAACGCTTGCCAATGGCAGTGGAACGCGCCAGCAAGCCATCCTGTTCGATGGCTTCAATGGAAGCAAGTGCCGCGACGCACGCAGCAGGGTTGCCGGCGAAGGTGCTGCCGAGTCCGCCGGGAATTGCGGCATCCATGATCTCCGCGCGCCCGGTTACCCCGCCAAGAGGCAATCCCCCGCCGATCGATTTTGCGGTGGTAATCAGGTCGGGTTCCACGCCGAAATGCTCGATGGCGAAAAATTTACCGGTGCGGCCAACGCCACTCTGCACTTCATCCGCGATGAGCACAATGCCGTGTTTGGTACAGATTTCGCGCAAGACGGAGAAGAACTCCTTTGGCGGGACAACGAATCCGCCTTCGCCCAAAACCGACTCCGCGATGATCGCCGCGACGGAATTGGCTTCCACCACGCGGCGGAAGGTGTCTTCCAGATGCCGCGCACAAAACGTTTCGCACGAGGGATACGTCTTGCTGTACGAGCAGCGATAGCAATAGGCGTAAGGAATGCGGTAGACCTCTGGTGCAAACGGCGCGAAACCGACCTTGTACGGATTGATCTTGCTCGTCAGCGTCATGGTCAGGAGCGTGCGCCCGTGAAAGGCATCTTCAAAAGCAATCACGGCCGGGCGTTTTGTGTAGGCGCGCGCAATCTTCACCGCGTTTTCCACAGCTTCGGCGCCGGAATTGATGAACATCGTTTTTTTGGACCCGCTGATGGGAGCAAGGGCGTTCAGTTTTTCGGCGAGGGCGATGTAAGACTCGTAAGGAGTCACGCCAAAACAGAGATGCAGGAACTTGTCCACCTGATCGTGGAGCGCTTTCGTCACCAGCGGATGGCGATGGCCGACGTTCAGGCACCCGATGCCGCCGGCAAAATCGAGGTAGCGATTCCCGTCCACATCTTCGATCCATACGCCCTCGGCTTTCGCGGCGCAGACCGGCGTCACCAGGGCTGGGCCCCGCGGGATGGCCGCATCACGGCGAGCCACCAGCGCGCGCGACTTGGGGCCGGGAATTTCGGTGCGAATCTGAATCGTTTTCATGGTTTCTTGTTCCTTTGTGAGGATTTCAGGCGATCATTTGCAAATGCTCAGTACCAGCCAATCGGCGCTTCATCAAGATTGACGAAAACCTGTTTGGTCTCCAGATATTCCTCGAGACCCCACGGTCCGAGCTCGCGCCCGAAACCGGACTGTTTGTAGCCGCCCCAGGGCGCTTCCACATAAGTGGGCTGCATGTGATTCACCCACACGATTCCCGCGCGAATGGACTTCACGACGCGAAAAGCCTTGTAGATATCGCGCGTCCACACTGCCGCGGCCAACCCGTATGGTGTGTCGTTGGAAATGCGAATGGCCTCCGCCTCGTTTTCGAACGGGATGACGCTGGCGACGGGGCCGAAAATCTCCTCGCGGGCGATGCGCGCGTTGTTTTGCACGTCGTAGAAAATGGTTGGTTCGACATAGTAGCCTTTGCCGAACGCTTTCGCTCTTCCGCCACCTATCGCAGTTTTGGCCTCTTTCTTGCCGATTTCGAGATAGGAGGTGACGCGGTCGTACTGCTCCTTGCTGACCAGCGGCCCCATTTTCGTTTCGCGGTCCAGCGGGGGCCCAAGTTTGATGCGCTTGGCCTTTTCCGTCATGGCTTCCACGAACTTCGAGTAGATTTTCTTCTCCACGAGAACGCGGCTGCCCGCGGAGCAGACCTCACCCTGATTGATGAACACGCCGAAGAGCGCGCCATCCACGGCGGCTTCCCAATCCGCGTCGGCAAAGAATACGTTTGGCGATTTGCCGCCCAATTCCAGCGTTACGCGCTTCAGCGTGTCGGCAGCGCTCTTCACGATGAGCTTTCCGACCGCCGCGCTTCCGGTGAACGCCACCTTGTCTACACCCGGATGCGCCACCAGCGCCGCGCCTGTGATTTCCCCCACGCCGTTCACCACATTCACCACGCCCGGCGGCAACCCTACTTCCTCAAACCAGCTGGCCAGTTCCATTGCCGTCAGGGGCGTTTGCTCCGCAGGCTTCAGCACGCACGTGCAGCCCGCGGCGACCGCCGGAGCCAGTTTCCAAGCCGCCATCAGCAGCGGAAAATTCCAAGGAATAATCTGCGCGGCGACGCCTACCGGCTCTCGCATGGTGAAACTCAGCGCGTTCGCAGGCACAGGATTGACGTGGCCGGTCACCTTATTTGCCAGGCCGCCATAGTATTCAAAACAGGTGGCCACATCGGTGATGTCATATTCGGCTTCCACGATGGGCTTGCCGCAGTTGCGCGCTTCGATTTCTGCCAGCATCGCGGCGTTCTGGCGGATTTTGTCGGCGATTTTGAAGAGAATGCGGCCGCGATCCTGGGCCGTGGTTTGTGGCCATGCGCCGGAATCAAACGCAGCGCGCGCTGCCTTGACGGCCGTATCCACGTCGGCAGCGGTTGCCGAAGCTACATGGGCAATGACGTCTTCCGTCGAGGGATCAAAGACGGGAAACGTCTCGCCGGAAGAACTGGCTACCCATTGCGCATTGATATAGTTCTGGTAGGTTTTCACCGTTGGCTTTGCCGTTGTTGACATAAACCGCCTCCCAAATTCGCTTCCCTAAACTGCCGGGGAACTCGCCGCCAGCTTCCGCGCCGCTTTCCTGCTTCCATACACATAAAAGAAAAATGCCGCCAGCCCGATGAACAGAAGGGTTCCTCCCACCATCCAGATTTCATACGAGAGCAGCGAAGTGATCTGTTGTGCGGGGAAATAAGCCAGCGCAATGCCCAGGATGGTGGTGATCAGGCCGCTGACCCCGGCGAATAGCAGTGTTCCTTTGCCATAGTGCCCGCGCACAAATTTCCGATCCGCAGCAATTTTCAGTAGCGCGACAAATATGTAGAGGAATGGAATCAGCTGCAGCACCACGGCGAGCGACAACAGGCGCTGGAACGATTCTTGCACGCCCCCTGTAGCCAAAAAGTTGGCAATCACCAGGATCAGCGAAACGCTCGCATGCACAATCAACGCGGCATAGGGCGTGGCGTATTTCGGGTGAATCTTTCCGAGCCACGAGGGCATGTACGAGTCCAGGCCCGCCACAAAGGGAATGCGTGCCGAGCCGCCCAGCCACGCCGAGCCAATTCCCGCGATGGACAAGCTAAGCAGAAAAGCGAACGGGGCCACGATCCAGGCGACGCCGACTTGCGACGCCATATGGCTGACGGCCTGCACAATGCCCTGCAGCACGCTGATGTTGTTCTTGTCCACGGCCACCAGCAACGTCAGGGTTGCTCCAATATAAAGGAAGCCGGACAGCACGCCGCCCCACGCCACCGCGCCGGGCAAAGTCTTGCGGGGATTCTCTATTTCGTCGCCCATGACGGAGGCAAGTTCCAAGCCCACCAAGCCGAAGCAAATGACCCCGAACGAATTCAAAACGAATCGCGGATTGGCGGGTACCTGGAAATCCGCCCAGCGGATATGGGTGCCGAATTTCAGGCAGACGATGACGCCGAGGCCCATCAGCAAAAACGCCGCGACAAATGTGCCGATCCCGCCAAGATTGTTGATCCATTTGCCCACGCCGAGGCCCATGACGTTCAAAATAACGAGGAGACTGAGAAGCACCACGGAAGCAATCAGGGCAAACGAGCGGCTGTCGGCAAGGCCAGTGTGGCTGGGGCCCAGCACAAACACGGACACGCCAACGAAATACAACATCACCGTCGGCACGTACATCATGTTGTTGGTCCAGTAGCACCAGCCGGAAAGGAATCCGTGAAAATCGCCAAAGACCTCCTTGGCCCAAAGATAGACGCCACCCTCGCCGGGATAGCGATGCGCCAATTCGATCACGGCGATGCCTTGCGGCCAGAAAAAAAGGATCAGCGAAATCAGCCATAGCCAGATGGTGACCCCGCCGTTGGCGGCGATGGAAGGCAGCACATTGAGGTTAAAAACGGCTACAACAAAGAGCAGGATGAGGTCACGCCGGCCGAGCACACGCTTCAAATGCGGTCGCTCGGCTTCCTGGGACAACAAAATTGTCTTCGCTGTCGTGACCTCGTCGCTCAATCCAATTGCTCCTTAGTGTCCAGCGACGCCGACGAATTGCGCGCCGCGCTCCTGTTGGGTCTTGGCCAATCCAGCCGCGACTTCTTCAAATACGGCGAGGTGCTTGTCAATATCCGCCTCGGTGTGCTGGACGGAGATAGTCCACTGCTCATCCCACCAGTACGGCATCGCCAGAACGCCGCGATTCACCATACCGAACCAGAACTGCCGCCACAGGTCCACATCAATTTTTATCCAGTCCCGATAGTTCCGGATCTCCTGCGGATACAACATCAGCGCGCCGTTGACCCCTGCCTGGGCCACATACGCCTTCAAGCCGGTTTTCTTCAGGATGGCACGGTAGCCTTCGGCAAGCTTCTTGCCGAGTTTATCGACGTAGGCATAGTTTTCGCGGGTGAGCACTTCACGGAAGACCGCGAGGCCCGCCGCCATCGCGAACCGATTGGTGTTGTACGTGCCGCCGTGGAAAACCTTGTGTTGCACAATCAGGTCCATCACCTGGCGACCTGCGCCGAATGCCGCCAGCGGTACTCCACCGCCGATCGTTTTCGCCAAGGCGATGATGTCGGGCTTCACGCCAAAGTATTCGCTCGCGCCGCCCCAGCACAGTTTCGCACCGGTCTTCACTTCATCGAAAATCAGCAGCGCGCCATTTTTGTCGCAAATTTCGCGCAATCCTTCCAGGAAGCCGGGTTGCGGCATGCAGATGCCAACGTTCATCATGATGGGTTCCAGGATGATGGCGGCAATCTGACCGGGGAATTGCTTGAAGCGATGTTCCACGCTGGGCAAGTTGTTGAACGTGGCCACCGTTACGTTGTCGAGAACCGGCTTGATAACGCCCAAGCCGCCGGGCACGGAATTCGGCGCATTGATATCGCCAAAGTCCTCTTCCTTAGGCTTAACGCTGACCAGCGCGGTGTCGTGCAGGCCGTGGTAACAGCCCTCGAAGCGCAGGATGATGTTGCGGCCGGTGGCGGCGCGGGCGATGCGGCAAGCGTGCATGGTCGCTTCCGTGCCGCTGGAGCCGAAACGCACCATCTCGACGGGATAGCGCGCGCAAATTTCCTCGGCCAGTTCCGCTTCCATGGCGTGTGGCATGCCAAACGTGGTGCCATTCTGCAGCGCCCAGTGGACCGCCTTGACCACCGCGGGATGCCCGTGGCCGGCCATCAGCGCACCAAAGCACAGGTTGTGGTCAATGTATTCGTTGCCGTCGATATCCACGATCTTGCTGCCATGGCCCTCGGCCACGAAGATCGGGTAAGGATCATAGGCGCGGTAGTTGCTTGCCACGCCCAGCGGGATACGTTTTTCCGCCTTTTTATGGGCTTCCGCGGATTTTGGCGTGCGCTTCTCGTACAGAGCGAGTTCCTTCTGTAGTGCTTCTTGCATTGGCATACTCCATGCAGGTTGGCCTTCCTAAGCGGTCACCTGTGGCAGGTCTGTTCCCTGCGGTCAGTTTCGGCGAGGTAAACTTCGCGGTAAGTTGGACGTACTGCGAATCTATCTTACGCCTTACTTTGAGCGCGAAGCCAAGCGGAGGAGCGGTGCCGCGGGGCTTCGCATTTCCGTTCGCGCGAAAGCGCCCCAGCCATGCCGGAGCGCTTTCTGCAAGTTCCACCGGAACCAGACACTTCTAGAACATCAATTTGAGCGCAAACTGCATGACGCGGGGATCACGCGTCTTGAGCACCTGCCCGAACGTCGAATCGCTGAAGTTGCCATCAGGGTTTTCAAACTGCGTGTGATTCCATGCGTTGTAGAACTCCGCGCGGAATTCCGTGGTTAACCGTTCGGTGATGGGAGTTTTCTTGGCGATCACCAGGTCCGTATTGCTCAAGGCAGGACCGCAGCACAGGGCATGCGGGGTATTGCCAAATGCCCCTGGTTGCTGCGGGCACATTCCGGTGGACGGCAATGGGTTCGAGGGATCGCAGAAGGTGCCGGGATCGAACCAGTAATTTGCCGCCTTTGTGGCGCCAACCGGCGTGAAGGGCGTTTTCGGGTTGAGACGCTGCATCGGTGCGGCGGAAAACGGCGTGTTCGCGTCTTCAAAGAAGAAGCTACTTTGCAATTCCGCGTCGTTCTGGTCTTGCACACGAATTGGGAAGCCGCTCTGGTAGGTGATGATGGCGGAAACTTGCCAGCCGTTGGCAACCTTTCCGGCCATCCCTTCCTTCTTCGGAATCGGCAATTCCCAAACCGGGCTGAATACAAAACGGTTTTTTGCGTCCAGCAGTGATAATCCGCGTGTCGCGCTGGGATTGATGGGGTTGAGTTCGTTTTCGAACGATGCGCCCTGGTCAATTGCCTTGCTGAAAGTGTACGAGGCCTGGAACAGCAATCCATGTGAAAAACTCTTTTCCACGGAGACTTGCAGGCCATTGTAGTTCGAGTTGGCGATGGTATCTTCGGCAAAGATGTTGCTGAAGACGGGTATTCCATCCGAGGGACAACCCGCGCCTATATTGGGGCCCATGGGAGTGCAGTTCGGTGAGGAATACGGGCGGATGCCGACCAAATTGATCGGCGTGCCCCCTGGAGCGCCCGTGATGACACAGCCTGAGGGATTATTTGGATTATTGTACGGACATGGAATATTTGGACCTGTGGGATTCGGGCCAGGAATGTAGGGCATGTGAAATTGCATCCCGGCGGGCACCGTCAGGGTGTATTGGTAGTCTGCGCTAGCAGCGCCACAGGCATTTGGACTATTGGCGCCCTCAATCGTGGTTATGTCCAAACACGTCGCCGTGTTCCCGTAGTTCAGGTCATGAATCGCAAGCAGACGGTGCGCCTGCGTGCCCACATAAGCGACGCGAAGCAACATATCGGAGGTCAATTGCCGCTCGATCGTAAAATTGTACTGTTCCGCGTATTGAGTCCGCAGATGCGGCTGGAATTCGCCGTAGAGCAGGAGCGGGCGGAAGAGTGACCAGTCCACGCAGCCATTGGGTCCGGTGGGATCAAAGCAAGGTGTAGTTGGAGTTTGGTGAATGATCGCTCCACCATTATTCGGCGATTGGGAACCGTTCTGCCCCAAATACGGGGTGTTGAAGAGGGGGCTGGAAAGCAACGAACTGACACCGAAGGGTGGCTCGGCGCTGAACTGCTCCATTACCAATTGCTCCATGGGATTATAGAAAATCCCGTAGCCGCCGCGGATGGTGGATTTCCCCGGGCCACCAGTGAGGCTGCCCAAAAGGCCGCCGGTCCAGCCGGGGCTATAAGCCAAGCCAATTCTCGGAGCAAATGCCTTGTAATATGTTGAGGTGAGGCCTTGCGGCACACCTGGGTCCCCCGGGAATACCAACCCTGTTGGGAAGTAGGCATTGTTCGCCGATGTCGGCCCGCAATCCCCCGGGGTGGTGCCCAGCGCTGTGGCGCTCCCTTGGGATAACCAACAGGGATATTTGGTCGTGTCCTGCCCCGGGCGGAACGTTTGCAGACGATTCCCGCTATCCACGTAAGGTGTGTTCAGCTCCCACCGAAAGCCGTAGTTCAAGGTGACGTTGGGTTTGATCTTCCAACTATCCTGCGCAAACAAGTAGAGGCCGTAGTTGGTCAGGTCTTCCGCCTGGGCCGCGCCTTGCGAATAGGAATACGGCACACCCAGGAAATAGTTGGGATATGCGTCGCTGGATCCAACGGAGTTCAAAGCCCCGCTGCCTTGGATCGTAAAGTCCCCGTTGATGTCGTAGTACAGGAACTGATTGAATTTCTGGTCGCGAAGATCGCCGCCGAATTTCAGGCTGTGCGTCCCCATCACTTTGCTGTAATTGTCTGAAAATTGATATGTATTTCCCGTCTGCGGGAGTTCCCCCTCGAAGTTATTCCCGATCGTAAATCCGCCCAGGACCTGCACGAACGGAACACCCTCGCGGCCAGGGATGTTGGTGTTAATCCCATAGGCAGGATTGTTGGGATCGGCGAAACAATTTGCCGCTTGGACAAGCGGACCGCAGGCATCATGCAAACTGGTGAGAGTGTATACAGGATGGTCTAGGTTTCCCTGGCCTTCCCGGAAGTAGTTGAACCGCATCTCATTCACAGCCGTCGAGCCGATGGTGGAAGTCTGGCTTACATTCAACTGCTGGACCCGGGTCTTAAAGATGGCACCAAACCCCGGAACATTCGCTCCCGCTGCTTGAAAATTCGAAAAAGGATCCACGCGGTCATCGTCATCGAAATAATAGTAGGCGGTGAAATGCTGGGTGGTGGAGAAGTTGTGATCGAAGCGCAACGTGAATTGATCTTCGCGATCCTTGCGGTCCGGCGCATAAGACACCGTTCCTGTGCCTACCGGGAGGAATACATATTTCTGGTAGAGCGCGTTGGCTGTGGGATCGAAGCACGCCGTCGGAATCTGGCTATCAATCTTTTTTGTGAAGTTCGTGAAGATGCCGGGAGAGATCAGGTTACCGTTTTGATCGTAGGTTCCCCCGTAGGGGTTCCCCACCGCGATCGGAAGTCCGCCTTGCGCAGCAATGTCAGCCGCACATCCGGGCCGGCTATTCAATAAATCAGCAAAAGTCTGGCTATTTAGCGTTCCTGTGAACGGTCCGCCTGCGGAAAAATCTCCGATTGCTTCAGCTGCGGTTGGCAATTCAACTTGCCCAGAAGAGATGCCTTGCCGCAGCCGATCGCCTTCGTAAGAACCGAAAATAAAAGTCTTATCCTTCTTGATCGGGCCGCCCAGCGTCGCGCCAAACTGATTTTGCTTATAATCCGGAACCGTGGTGTCAAAGAATCCCTTGGTATTCAAAATCTTGTTCCGGAAAAATTCGTACACGTCGCCGTGCAGGGAGTTGGTACCGGATTTGGTGACTACGTTGACAACCGATCCCGAGTTGCGCCCGTACTCGGCGTCAAACGTGTTCGTCAGAACGCGAAATTCCTCGATGGCATCCGGAGACGGCTGAATCGCAGGGCCGTTCACGAAGATGTCGTTGCCGTCGCCGCCATTCACCATGTAGTTGTTGGACCGGCCGCGGCCGCCATTCACCGAAACCACACCGGGGTTGCTGCTGCCGTAAAACAGATCCGCGCCCAGTTGCGACTGCACGCCCGGTTGCAATTGCAGCAACTGATAGGTATTGCGTGTATTCAGGGGCAATTCACGCACGGATTGATCCGTCATGACCGCGCCGAGTTGCGTCGTGGTGGTGTCAATCACCGGTGGCGCGCCGGTCACTTCGACGGTGTCCACCGCCGAGCCAACTTGCAAGGTAATGTCCACCGAGGCAATTTCGTTCAAGACGAGAACGATGCCCTTGCGCGAGTACTTCTTGAATCCCGGATGGTTGATGTCCACCGTGTACGTGCCCACCGGCACTTCCAGGAAGAGGTATTCACCGGTGGCCGAGGTTAGCACCTCACGCGAGGCGTTCGTGCCCTCGTTGATCAGAGTTACCTTGGCGCCGGCGATGGAGCCTCCACTTTCATCTGTAATCGTGCCGCGAATGCGGCCGCCGGTGCTCTGCGCTCCGGCAAACGGGACACATAGCAGGTACACCATTGAAAAAAGAGCCGTGAGGAAAATACTCCGGCGACAGGCAAACTTGACTTGCGCAAGCTGTAATGCTTGAATCATCTAAAATCACCCCTAAATTTCACGAGAACCCCAATCCCTTTTTGCGATTCTTCGTGGTTGCTACGAGCCCGGGAACCTTACTATAATCCAGCAAACTTAGAGAAAGCCGGGAGCCGTGTCAAGCAGAAAGAATTTCTCCAAGCTATCGGATTCTGTGGCTACGCCGAGCCGCTTGCGCATCTCGGAGGTCGCGGCGCGCCTAGGCATTTCGTCTTCCGCTTTGCGGTCGTGGGAAGCGCTGGGGTTGATTTCTCCGCAACGCACCAGGAGCCGGTATCGCATGTACACGGAAGCCGATGTGCGCTTGTTGCAGCGCGCGATTTTCCTGCGGCGCGCCCGCGGCCTGAATCCCCCGGCCATCGTCCACGTCCTGAAAAAAGAGGGGTTCGTCACCAGTCACGCCGAAGTTCCGCAACATCCTGGACAGCGATTCCGGCGTTTGCGGATGCGCCGCGGGCTTTCGCTCGCGCAAGTGGCCAAAGCCACTGGCGTCTCCGTTGGTTTTCTTAGCGCGCTGGAACGCGGCCAGATGCGCTCCTCGGTGGCGACGCTGCGCCGCATCGCGCGCTTCTATCGAACAAGCATCATGTCCCTGTTTGATACCAACGGCGAGGCTCAACACCTTGTCCGCCCCGAGCAGCGCAAAGTTCTCGAAACCTCTCCCGGCGTCCGTATGGAGCTGCTCGCCTGGGGCAACACCGCGATGGAGCCGCACATCTTCAGAATCAAACCGGGCGGGGGGAGCGGCGAATCCTACGCTCATGAGGGCGAGGAGTTTTTGTACGTTCTGAGGGGCGAATTCGAAATCTGGCTGAACAAGCAGGAGCACTACGTCCTGAAATCCGGTGACAGCCTCTATTTTGAGAGTTCCACGCCGCATCGTTGGAAAAACTCGGGGCGTTCCGAAACCTGGCTGTTGTGGGTGAATACCCCGCCGACTTTTTGAGCGTTGGTTGAACCAGGGAGTGGCCGCTATGTGGCCGTTTTCGCGCAACAAGTGCGGGAGACAAAATCGCCGGTGAAATCAATTCCAAAAGGTTTGCAGTGACCCTGGAAAACTGCTGGAAACAACTTGGGAGCGTTGATTCGTATGTCTCATACACGCCGTGACTTCATCAAATATGTGGTGGCCGGTTCCATCGCTTCCGGATGCCCCATCAACGCAGCACTTTTGGCTGATCCTTCCGCCCCCAAAGGTTCTCCACTCGTCGAGGGCGAGCGTTTCGCCACTTGTCATCAGGTTCGCGACGGCCATTCTTTCCCCAAGCCCGACGCCACGCGCAAAGTGGATATCGCCATCATTGGCGGAGGCATCGCAGGCCTCTCCGCTGCTTATTTCCTCCGCGGCAAGGATTGGCTGCTGCTCGAAAAGGAGGATCACTTCGGAGGAAATGCCTACCAAGAAGAATACGAGGGCCAGGCGTTCGCAACGGGTTCTGCCTATGGCTACCGCGGTGATGACGGCGACAAGCTCGCCAAAGAGATTGGCCTGGATCTGCCGCTGGTGGCCCTGCCCGACCCGCTGCTCGACAATGGCAAGTATGCCCCGGACATTTGGCGCTCCGGCCTCGGCGATCTTCCCTACACCAAGGATGTTCTCGCCAGTTTCCGCAAATTCCGCGACGACATGATGAAGATCGACGCCAAGAAACGCATGCTCGAGCTGGACCAGGAGCCGTTCTCCAAATACACCAGCGCTTACGCTCCCGAAGTGGGCAAATTGTGGGATGCTTATGGCCCTTCCAATTGGGGCGCGGTTTCGGAAGACACTTCCGCGTTTATCGGCATTCTGGATGCCCGATACCTGATTGAAGGCCTTGACGATCAGCGCGTGATTCTGCCGGGTGGACTTGGGTGCATCAGCCGTAAGCTCGTCGAAGTCTTGAAGCCCCAGTACGGCGAGCGGTTGTTGAGTGACGCCACCGTTGTCGCCGTCGTTCCCGACAAGGACGAAGTCCGCATTACCTACGTACATCAAGACAAGGTGACCATGGTAGCCGCCAAGGTCGTTGTGATGTGCGCCGCAAAGTACGTTGCCGCGCGCATCGTTGCGGGGCTCCCTAACGATCAGAAGCAGGCCATGCGCCGCATGCGCTATGCGCCCTACCCCATGATCAACATGATTTTTGACAAACCCGTTTATCGCAAGGGCTACGATAACTGGTGCCCGGGCAAATCCTTCACTGATTTCATCGTCGCCGATTGGACCATCCGCGACAATCCCAGCTATCACCCGAAATACAACATCCTCACGTTCTATACGCCGTTGCGCGAATCCGATCGCGCCGTTCTGCTGGATGAAGAGGACTGCAAGACCCTCGCTGGCAAAGTGCTCAAGGATTTTCAAGGAATTCTTCCAGAGTTCAACGTAGATCCTATTGAAATCCGCATCTATCGCCGCGGGCATCCCATGTTCATGTCCGTTCCCGGGCAGTTCACCAGGAATCGCATGATTGCTTCCCGTCCGATGGAGCGTATTTTCTTCGGTAATTCCGATTCCGGCGGGCCTGAATCGTTGACCAGCGAAGCCGTTCGCCTCTCCCGCGCGGCCGCCGAATGGGCTGAACTCGTACTTGCCGGCAAACCCGACGCTAACGATTTGGCACACAAGGCCTTGACCGACGTGGTGCTCTAATAGGCTGCATCCGGTAGGCCCAAACTGCCGCTGGTTACCGCTATTTGGGCCCCTTTTGAGCCATCCGGCGCCGAGGTTCGCTGTTTGGAAACTTACCGGCGGAGTTCACTCCGGTAGGGTAGAATAGGCACCGGACCGGCCCATGAGCACGACTCCTACAGCGATAGCTTCGACAGGCGATGCCAATCTCTTCCGTCGCGCCATGGCCCTCTTTGGCGTGGCCGTCTTTCTGATCATTCACCGCTCGCCCAGGCTGCTCCAGCTTCACCGCAATGAAAAATCCTGGGCATTGTTCCGCATCGCCTTGGCCTGCTTTGGGGCGGCGCTTGTCGTTCTGCCACTCGGCTTATGGAAGGGCTGGATCACCGCCATCTTCGGTTTGCTTCTGTTTGTTGTGGCCATCCTGCTCCCCCCGGCCGAGCTGGAATCCAGCACAGATCGCAAGGCGCGTGAACTCGGCGTTCAGACCGTTGTGAGTGGGGGCGAGTACCAGGCCGGAAACGCTCCGGCAGCGGAAGTGCGTCTGTTTATTTCCCCGACACAAATCTGGGCACTGGACGCTCAGTTCGACCCGCGAATCGTAATCCCCACGCCGGATATTTCCAGCGTGCGTGTGGAAGGGCGGGACCCACGCTGGCTTCTGCAGGTTCGCTGGGCCGATCAGAAAGCGGAGTTTGTATATTCCAGCTTTTTCGCCGAGCGTTTTGCGCGGCTCGCCGAACAATCCATCCGTGCCGCATTGCCGCGGGAGTCCGCTGCCACACTGAAACGCCGCACCGTCAGTGCGGGATGAACCCAAGAAATTCTTCACAGCAATCCCCTTGGGACCTCGAAATATGTGTCAAAATAGAGGTATGGCACGTGGTTGGGAAAGTAAAGACATTGAATCCCAGGTGGAAGCGAAAAAATCAGTGACAGACTCCCAAGGTAGAGGCCCCAAGAGCGCCGAGCAAATCCGTCGCGAGCAGGAACGCCGGGACTTGCAGCTCTCACGCACGCGCATCAAGAACGATCTCCAGAACGCCACGAATCCAAATCACCGCAAGTCTCTGGAAGCCGCACTCGCTTTCCTGGACAAGAAGCTCGCCGAGCTGAGTTAGCTGGTTCTTGGGAAGTTGCACCCGTACCTGGGCTTCGCGCCGCAGGAAGCCTCAGTCTGTGAACACGACACCGACGGCCGTGGTCCCGCGCTCGACACCCTCTTCCAGCCGCACCACGTAGCCGCGCAGCCGCATCTCCTGTAACCCTTCGGCGCCAGGTGTTTCCATTGTGACTTGGAGTTCGGACTGGATGCGCGGGCTGTGCTTCAAAGAAATCAGGGCACCCTGTAGAGAAAGGTCCCGCACGATGGTTTCTTCCTCGAATTTCTGGCCATCCCCGGTCACGCCGCTCACGCAGGCACGGAATTGCGCTTCCCGGCGCAACGCCGTACGCGACCCCGGCATATGCGCTTGAACCGGTTCGCCCGCCGCTCCGAGCGTGATCACCATCCCCTCGCTCGCCGCAAAGACAGAGTCAAATTCGCCGCGCGCATCACGGAGAATCTCGTCCACGATGCGGTCCGTGGAATCCGGGTCATGGTGAAACAGCACGAGCGTCTTGGCATTCACTTCGCGCGCTACGCTTACTCCCTCGCGCCACGACGAATGCCCCCAGCCCTTGCGCGCGGTATCCAATTGCGTGGGGGTGAATTGGGCATCATTAATGAAGATGTCGGCATCCGCAGCCAGTTCGCGCAAGCTTTGATCCAGCGCCTTGTCGCCGGGCTCGTTGTCCGTGGCATAAGCCACGATTCCCGCGGGTGTCTCAATCCGGAATCCCAGGCAGCCTTGAGGATGGTTCAACCATCGCGCTGTGACCTTGTTTTGGCCGACTTTGAAGCTTTCCCCGCCGGCCACCTCGCGGAATTTACGGCGTGCGCTCATGGCCGAAAAATCCACCGGGAAATACGGCAAAGCCATCTGTGCTTCAAACACCTGTTTCAGGGAATCCCGGCCAAGGAACTTCGAGCGGAAACTGTAGAATTGGAATTGATTCTTTTCCACGTAGAGCGGCGCAAAAAAAGGCAAGCCCTGGATGTGATCCCAATGGTAGTGCGTGACAAAAATGTGTGTTTCGGCGGAAGCTGTGCCTATTCCAGCCGCCCAGCGGCTCCCCAGCATGCGCAGCCCCGTCCCGCAATCCAGAATAAATTGCGTGCCGTCAGGTGCGATGAGTTCCAGGCAGGGCGTGTTTCCGCCGTAGCGCCACGTTGCCGGATCGACGGTCGGCGTGGAGCCCCGCACACCCCAAAAACTCAATTTGGCGATAGGACTGGTCATCTCCGCGGGCGCTGCAGCCCGGTGCCCCTGTCTTGGATTGCTCCCAACTCCTGGTTCCTTGCCATTTCTGATAGTGGCAGTCAAGGGTAGGGCCGTCAACGAAATCGCGGGTGTGTGTTGTCATACTTCCCAATAACGCAGACTTCCCAGGGGCTGCACTTCCCTGGCGAAGCTCGTAGAATAAAGGGGATGCACTTGCACGAAGCGCACCCCACGCCTGAACATGGTCACGAGCACGGCCATGCTCATGGCCATGACCAGACCCATCCATCCATGCGGCCATCCGTTTTGGCCTGGGCCATGGTGGCCACTCTTGGCCTGGTCGTTGCCGAGGTGTTCGGCGGCATCCTGGGACACTCCGTCGCGCTGCTGAACGACGCCGTCCACAATCTCTCTGATGTTCCCGCGCTGGGGATTTCGTGGCTGGCGATGCGCTGGGCACAGCGTCCGGCGGATTCGGAAAGAACTTATGGCTATCACCGCGCCGGGACGCTTGCGGCGTTCACCAATGCAGTTCTCCTGGTTCTGCTTTCCTTGTGGCTGGGCTACGAAGCGATGCAACGATTGCGCGCCCCGGTGGAAGTCGTCGAGAGTTGGATGATCTGGACGTCCATTGCAGCCCTGCTCGTCAACGGGGGCATCACGTTGGCGCTGGTTCGCGGCCGCGCCGACCTGAATCTTCGCACCATCCTGGTGCACAACTTTGGCGATGCCCTTTCTAACATCGCCATCATCGTTGGCGCGGTCATAATGGGCTACACCAAGGCTCCTTGGATCGATCCTCTCCTGGGTCTCGCTATCGGCCTGCTCGTGCTCTACTCATCCTTCGGGATTTTGCGCGAGTCCTCGCACATTCTTCTGGAGGGCCGACCGCGCGAAATACGCATCGAGGAGGTCGCCCACGCCATCCTGGCCGTGGAGCCGGTGCAGGAAGTCCACGATGTGCACATCTGGTCGCTCGGTGGCGGCCACAATGCGATGAGCTGTCACGCGCGCATTCCAGACATGCACATGGACGAATGTGAAAAGATTCTTGCCGCCATTCAGAAAAAGGTTGCGGAAGAGTTCGATATCGAACACACCACGGTGCAACTGGAGCGCGCGGGATTGCCCGCGGTTTCGGGCTATGTCATGCCGGAACCGCTCCGTAGAGGCTGACACAAGGCCAGCGCGCCGCACATTTCCACACAGAAACTCAGGAAGGCAGGCGTGGAGATAATCCGCGCTGTTCGTTGAACTTTTGCGTCGCTGCCAGGTCGAGGCTCGCCAGCGGGATGCTTTTCCGGAAACCATCCTGGGTAACGTAGCGAAGATCCGTGCTATCGAATGTAAATGCGACGGCGAAGAAAACCGTGCCATCCCGCCGCACAAAAACATATTCCGATTCCGGCTCGATTGGCGCGCTCGAATGCGCATGCGACCACACCGGCGTCTCTTCTGGGCTCGCCGCGGTGTCCTCCACCGGTTGCTCGATTTCCGCCGTGGCATCTTCCGCCGCGGGTTCCGCTATTGCTCCGTTGTCCAGGTAAACCGGGTATGGAATATAACTGCCGCCGCCTACAAACGGCACGGAATCTCCTCCAAACAGGTGCCGGCCGGAATTCCGGTGAACGGCCGCATAGTGCGCATAATCAAACCCCAGTCCGGGTGCATCCAGTTCATCTTCTGCCAACGGCGCGCTTGTGAGAACAGGCGCGGACGGAACGGGCTGCGACTTTCCCGTCACCTTTGGCGAGGCAGTGGGGCGCACTGCGCCACCACTGGAGGATGAATGAACTCTGTAACCGCTCGTAACTGGTCGCGAATTGGCAGGGGCACCTGCGACGGCCACCAAAGGCGCCAGATGCGAAGCGGGAACCGCCGGGACAATTGCCGCAGGATGTGCTGCCATCACAGGCACGGCCGGAGCACCAGCGTGTTGGGCGTGTAATAGAACCGGTGTGAAGAAAAGAACCAGGACGAAGGGAAGAGATTGACGCATGGTGTCACCCTGAATTCCCGCTGCTTGACCTTACACGATATTAGACGCGCGGTTGATTTACAATGTTACGTGGGTTTATCGGACCCGCTCTGGGGGAGCCTCTGCGCTTTCCCCCGAACTGAGGTTGTGCTATAACCGGAAGGCCGTGAAGGATCCCGGGAAGCAAGAAGCAGCTCCGGCGCATGTGCGGGGCGAAGCGGCGGTGACGTCCGCAAACAGGGAAGTTCCTGCGGCCGAAGCAGCCGGAAGTTCCTGGGAAGATGCCTCGCGGTTTTGCCCGATATGCTCGCAGCGGCTGGAATCACGGCGTTGCAAGTTGGTTTGCAACGTTTGCGGTTATTATATGTCTTGTGCGGATTACTATTGATCGCAAAGCGGTTGATCCGGGAAAAGACCGCTTTGCGAAATCCCTTGAAGCAGATATGCTTTGCGGTTCCGGCCCGGGTTGCCGCCGGATCCGTTGATGGATGAGGAGGAAAGTAAAGTGGCCTTAAAGTTGACGACTCGCGAAGTTGACGGAGTAACAGTTGTGGCGCTGGATGGCCGGATCGTTCTGGGTGAAGAAAGCAACGCCCTGCGCGAGAAGGTGAAATCGCTGGTGGCCGAGGGCAAGAAGAAGATCGTACTGAATATGGACAATGTTACGTTCATTGACAGCGCCGGCCTTGGCACTCTGGTTGCCTCTCATCACAGCGCAAAAGGACAGGGGGCGACGCTCAAACTTTGCCACCTGGGCACCAAATTCACGGAAGTCCTGCAGATTACGAAGTTGATGACCATCTTCGACGTCTGCGGCACCGAAGCCGAGGCAGTCGCGAGCTTCTCCAAGTAAGCTCGCAGAAGCTTCTCGCATTGTTGGTATTCGCCAAAAGGACAGGTTTACCCCTGTCCTTTTTGTTTTTTATTCCGCGACGCGGTACATGGTGATCCCGCTCAGCAGCTTGGGATAGAAGTCTGTGGACTTTTGTGGCATCACTTCACCAGACGTCGCCACGCGCATCACCAGATCTACATCCACGGGATTCAGCAGGAACGCCAGCTGCGCCTCTCCGCGATCCACCGCAGCCAGCGCCATCGCTGCTTCTCGTTCATAGATCAAGTTGGCTTCCGACGCCACGGCGTGCGCCGTAATCCCCAGCGCAGGCTCCAGAATCCCCTGGTGCAGCAGCACCACGTCCAATTGCCGCTGCAGCAGCGATGTCCACGGCAGGAGTTGGGCAATATCCGCTTCCGGCCGGAGCGTCAGCACATAAAAAGCACGGCTCGCCCCATCCGCGGGGTACACACCAATGGCGTGCTTCGCTTTCGCAGCGGACAGACGCGCCAGGAATTTCTGTTCCGCCTCCAGACGTTGCGCGTCCGTGGTGAACGGAAAAACTTCGGTGGCAAACCAGGGCTCCAGGAAGCGGCGCGCAGCGCTCCAGGAAAATTCGCGCATGCGGGAAGCCACGCGGTGCGTTGGTAAGATCGTCAGCCCCTCGCTGTGCGTATTGACAAACGTCATCATCGAGAATTCGTATGGTGCATCGGGGATTAACTTTCCGGCGCGCGTCCGCGACTCATTCCGGAAGTTTAGCGAAGTCTCGTAGCGGTGATGGCCATCGGCAATCACCAGCTTCTGCTCAGCCATCACTTGCTGGATGGCTGAGATTTGGTGCGGCTCCGCAATTAGCCACAACCGGTGAATCACTCCATATTCGTCAGCCAGTTGCGTCACTGCTGGTTGCCTCTTTTCCACTTCTTCCAGAATCGCATCCACTCGGCGCTGCGGATCGGCATACAGCATGAACTGCTGGCCCGTTTGTGTGTGGGTGTGCCGTAGCAACTCCAGCCGGTCCGCCTTTGGCCCGGAAAGCGTGTGCTCGTGCCGGAAAATCACACCGGCGGAATAATCTTCCAGCTTTCCCGCTCCGATAAAACCCCGCCTCGTCCGGCGCAGCAAAGTGCCCGGGACGGTGTACTCCTGGGTGTACGCATAAAACGCCGGCGCGTCCTCCTGCACGACAATCTTTTCTGCAATCCAACTTTTTAGCGTGGTGGCCGCCCGCGTGTACACATTGTGTTCCGGCGTGTCGCCCTCCAAGGTGCGGCCTTTTTCGATGGTGATCAGGTTGTGCGGGTCGGCGGCGTAGTACTTCTCCTGCATTTCCGTGGTGATTTTGTCGTAGGGCTGCGTCAGCACACGATCGTACGCAGCGACACCTGGATTGTAGCGATAGGCGCGAAACGGATAAGCCAAAGCCATGGAAACTCCCAAGAAGTGTATTGCTGTGCGGGCAGCCTTCTAGTTTACGTGATGTGCCGCCGTTTCGGAAAAGGCTTCGTTCTTTTGCGCCGGAGTGATGGTCCGCTTCTCCAAGAATTCTTTTCCAAGATTTGGCGGGATATGTGGGAATCGCCCAGCACTGCCTGTCGCTCTGAGATGAGAGCTGGCCTCGTAGTACAATAATTGTCGACTCATGAGCCAGACTGTTCCAGTGCTTCGCGCATTCCTGTTCGATCTGGACGGCACGCTGATCGACTCCGTTCTCGACCTCGCCACCTCGGTCAACGCCATGCTTCGTGAGATGGGCCGCGCACAACTCCCAACGGAACTCGTGACGACCTTCGTCGGCCATGGCGCACCGCAACTGGTTGCCAGCGCCCTTGGCCCAGATGCCACGGACGAGCAGCGCCACACCGGCCTCTCCCTCTTCATGACCCACTATGAGCAGCACGAATTGGATGCCACGAGTCCTTATCCCGGGGTCATTGAAGGTCTCGATTTACTCTCTGGATTTCCCATGTCGGTCTTGAGCAACAAGCCTACCGCCATGAGTATTGAGATTCTGCGGGGGCTCGGCCTTGCCAAATATTTTCGCTCGATTTCCGGCGGAGACAGCTTTGAGAAAAAGAAGCCCGATCCCGCCGGAGCCCTCTCCATCGTTCGGGAGCTTGGCGTGCCTCCCGCGCAAGCCGCGATGGTCGGCGATTCGGAGGTGGATGTGCAGACCGCGCGCAACGCCGGGATGTTCTCCGTGATCGTGAACTACGGCTTCGGCGTGAATGACCGCGCCGCGTATCCCGCCGATCTCTATATCGACTCTCTCAGGGATCTTGTGCGCCTTGTGCCCGATCACCGCCCCTGAATCACGCACGCGAACTTTTTCCCACAGCAGTCCTTGCATTCGCCCACGCGGTTTTGTCAGACTCACCGCGTGCTCATCGGTCTCTTTCCCGAACTCGATGCCACCGGCGGCATCCAGCGAGCCAGCCGCCACATGGCGTTCGTTCTCAGCGAATATGCCGCCTCGCGGCAGATGGAATACCGCATGCTCAGCTTGAACGACACGCAGGAACTCCACCGCATGCGAGTGGGCGATCGTGAATTCGTCTTTACGGGCGCGGAACGAAGTAAAGCGCGTTTCGCCGCAAGCGCGTTGCGCGCAGTCAGGCGCCATCCGAAGCTGGTGCTGGCGGCTCATGTGAATCTGGCGCCGATTGCACGTGCGATGCGCCTGGTAGCACCGCGCATGAAAAGCATTGTCTGTACCCACGGCATCGAAGTGTGGGAGCCGCTTCCTTCGTTGCGCCGCCTTGCTTTGCGCAACGCCTCACTGGTGCTTGCTCCCAGCCGCGCCACCGCGGACTATGTCATCAATCTTCAAGGTGTGCGGCCAGAAAGAGTTCGCGTCCTACCCTGGGGGTTGGATCCAGACTTTGACTCGAAAATCGCCGGCGAGCCGGCTGCCACTTTGCCGCCAGAATTTCCATCGGGGCGCGTTGTCCTCACGGTCGGAAGATGGCTCGCCAACGAACGCTATAAGGGCATGGACACGCTGATGACCTCCCTGCCCCGCCTGCTGCTCCGCTGGCCGGAGTTGCAATTCGTGCTGATCGGCTCCGGCGATGACCGCCCGTGGCTCGAAGCCATTGCGCGAGAGAGTGGAGTCCAACGCCACGTCCATTTCCTGTCGGGCTTAAGGTACGGTGAACTTTCCGCGTGTTACGCGGCCTGCGAGATCTTTGCTTTACCGAGCAGCGGCGAGGGTTTCGGCTTTGTCTATCTGGAGGCCATGGCTCGCGGCAAGCCCGTGATTGGCGGCGCGCATGGAGGCGCGCCCGAAGTGATCCAGGATGGCGTCACCGGCTATCTCGTGCCGCACGGCGATCCGGCGCATTTGGCCACCTCAATTGACACGCTGCTTTCCGATCCTGAACTCGCACGGCAGATGGGCGCGCGAGGCCGTGAACGTGTGCAAAACGAATTCCGTTTTAACGTTTTCGCCAAAGCCTTCAAGAAAATTCTCCGCGAACTATGCGAATCCTGAATGTCACCCAGAGTTACGACCCCTTTTTCGAGTTCGGGGGGCCGCCCGTAAAGGTCCGCGCGCTTTCCGAAGGCCTCGCCTCTCGCGGTCACGTGATCACAGTGCTCACGGCCGACTGGGGGCTGGACCGTCACCTGCGGCAATTTCCGAACGCGCCGCCGGCCGAAGACAATCCTTTCGGCCGTAAGCGCACCGCCGCCGGCGTCACCGCAATCTATCTGGCCAATTGGTTGCACTATCGCGCGACAAGCTGGAATCCAGCCCTGGCCCGCTTTCTGCGGGCGCGGTTGCAGAATTTCGATGTCGCTCACATTTTTGGGTTATACGATTTTCTCGGCCCGCGCGTTGCCGCGGCCTGCCGCGAGAAGAAGATCCCTTATGTTGTCGAACCGATCGGCATGTTTGTTCCATTGGTGCGCAGCCTTTGGTTGAAGCGCATGTACCATCGCGTCTACGGGTGTGAAATGTTCGCGGGAGCAAGTGCGATCATTGCCACGGCCGAACAGGAACAATGCGAACTGATCGGCGGTGGAATTCCCAAAGAGAAGATCGTTCTGCGGCGCAACGGTGTGGAGGGCCCTTCCGTCTTGCCGGAACGCGGGTGCTTCCGCGAAACACAGGGCATCCCGCCAGAAGCGAAACTCCTGTTGTTTCTGGGGCGTCTGTCGGAAAAGAAAAGCCCACAACTCCTTCTGCAAGCGTTCGCAAAGATCGTGGCCGCCGAAGCGCCGGGCCAACGTCCTGCGCATCTGGCCTTTGTCGGCCCGGATGAAGCCGGTATGCTCGCCAGGCTGAAAAAGTCAGCTGCCTCTATTTTCCCTGAGGGCCGCGTTCATTTTTCTCCACCGCTGGCCGACCTCGCAAAATGGCAGGCCTATCGCGACGCGGATATTTTCGTTTTGCCCTCGCAGAACGAGAACTTCGGCAATACCGCCGCGGAGGCCGTCGCCGCTGGCACGCCCGTGATTGTCACCGACCGGTGCGGCATTGCCCCGCTTCTCGGCGGAATTGCCGGACTCGTGGTGAAACACGACGAGGGCGCTCTGACGGATGGCATTCGGGATCTCCTCCACAATCAGGCTCTCTACGCCTCGCTGCAGGCTGGCTGTGCCACCGCCGCTGCCGAACTTTCGTGGAATCAGCCAATTGAACAAATGAGCAATGTCTATGCGGGTCTTGCGAGACGCCCCAACTCGTAGGACAATTTCATCCTTGGCCCGAAGGGACGTCCTGTGAATCGCCACCGAATCTTCCGTTCCAGTTGGTGGATCTGCAATTTCTTGCTTGCGGCATCGATGGTTTCCACCGCCTTGACCGGCGTGTGGGAGTATTCCGTTCGTCAATATTTGAAGGGCTTTTCCGACGCCATCATCCCGGAACCGGCCACCAAGCAAGAGAAGGCGGAGGCCATTCTTGCCTGGATGCTCTATGGCCCGCCGCGTAATCAGGCAACGCCTGCCGTGCAGCTTTCGCCTCGCGATCCCGAAGACACGCTCAATTACCGCCAGCTTTTGGATGTGTGTGGTTCGGCCACGAACGCGTTCCTCAATCTTACGCGGAGCGCCGGCGTTGAATCGCGCCGCCTGCTTCTGCTCACGCCGCAGCGTACTGCCAAGCATGTGGTCGCCGAGGTCAACATAGATGGCCGCTGGGTTGTGGCAGACGCCACCTACAGGACTTTCTTGAAGGACGCGCACGGCAATTTGTTGACTCTCCGCGACCTCCAGAACCCCGAACTGTTCCATGAGGCAACCAGCAAGATTCCTCGCTACGGGCCTGATTACACTTACGAACACACGGCCCACATACGTATTTCGGCCTTGCCTTTCCATGGCTTGTACCTACGCCAGGTGCTCGACCACCTTTCTCCGGGTTGGGACGAGTCCGTGGATTGGAGCCTCCTGCTCGAGCGCCGATCTTTCGCGTACTTGTTTTTCTCCGTCATCGCTTTGATCTCCCTCTTGCTGGTTCGCTCGTTTCTTGCCTGGATGGCCGATCATCGCTTGCGGGTGCCTCGTTTTCGCGTGCGTGCCAACCTCAGCCGCGCCACTGCGGCTTTTTTCACCAGTCCGGAGATAAAATAGCCGCGTGTGCGGAATCTGCGGGTTTGCTTACGCATCCAACAGCAAAGAAGCGGAGTCACGTGTGCGAAGCATGGCTGCGGCCATGCGCCATCGCGGCCCCGATGACGAGGGATTCCTCGTCAACCACCCGCGCGCACCTGGTCTCGCTCTCGGGATGCGCCGGCTAAGCATCATCGATCTCGCCGGCGGCCACCAGCCCTTGTGGAACGAATCCGCGAACATAGCCGTCGTTTTCAACGGGGAGTTGTACAACTACCGTGAATTGCGCGAACGCCTGGTCCTCGCGGGACATCGCTTCGCCACACAATCCGACACCGAGATTCTTGTCCACGGCTGGGAGGAATGGGGCGAAGACCTCCTCGGCGAATTGCGCGGTATGTTTGCTTTCGCTCTTCTCGATCTGCGTAACCATTTCGCCACTGTGCCGGTCCTGTTCATCGCGCGCGACCCGCTGGGCATCAAGCCACTCTATTATGCGCAAACGCCGGAAGGATTTGCGTTCGCCTCGGAATTGCGCGCTCTGCTCGCCTCCGGCACACTGGCACGCCAGATCTCCCAGGATGCCCTTACCTCCTACCTTCTTTTTGGTAGCGTCTCTGAACCCGTCACTCTAATTGAAAATGTTTTCTCGCTGCCGCCGGGTCATCGCTTGCTTCTTCATCTCCCTGACCGCCGCAAAGTTCCGCGAGCGCGCCCCTGGTGGGATCCTGTCCAAAGTCCAGCGGCACGCGATCCCCAGCGGCCTCGTGATTTCGCCTCCGCCGTTCCACGTGTGCGCGCACTTCTTGAAGATTCCATCCGCGGACATCTCCTGTCCGATGTTCCCCTGGGGCTTTTTCTTTCCAGCGGCTTGGACTCCAGTGCCATTGCTGCCATCGCTGCGCGGCAACAGCCCGGCATTCGCAGCTTTACGCTCACCTTTCCCGATACGGCCTATGACGAAGGACCGCTCGCCGGCATGGTGGCTCGGCACACTGGCACCCAACACACCGATGTGCCCTTGCAAGGCGCCGACATGCTCGTTCGTCTCGAAGAAGCTGTTGCGGCTCTCGATCAGCCTTCCATGGATGGCATCAACACCTATTTCGTTTCCTGGGCGGCACGCCAAGTTGGTCTGAAAGTGGCCCTCTCGGGCCTGGGGGGAGATGAACTCTTCGCCGGCTATCAGAGTTTTGCAGACACGCCCCAGTTGATGCGCCTCGATACCCTCGCGCGGTTGCTTCCGGCAGCTCTCCGCCGCGTCAGTTCGCCACTCATTAACAGGTTCCTGAGACGTCGCGGCTCGGCGGACGCTGTTCGTAAGGCTACCGATGCCTGGCTGATGCCCGAGGCGCTTCCCCATCCCTACTTCTTCACGCGGCTTCTCTTTCCCCCATCCGAATTGCGGCGGCTCATCGAGCCTCGTCTCCGCAGCAGCAGGGTTTCAGCCGATGGCGTCACATTGGATCCCACATGGCTCGGCTGGCTTGAACGCGTCGCCGATCAGGCGCACGTTCTCGAGCCCATAGCGGCCATTTCCTGGCTGGAGTTGCGCACCTACATGGCCAGCATTCTCCTCCACGACACCGATTCCGTGAGCATGGACCGCTCGCTGGAAGTGCGCGTGCCTTTGCTGGATACGGCGCTGGTCGAATTCATGTGCGCTCTCCCCGACGATGCGCGCGTGCAGCCCGGCCGCCACAAGGCTCTGCTTGTCGCCGCGGTCCAGGACCTGCTTCCACAGGAAATCCTGCAACAGAAGAAGCGCACCTTCACTCTGCCGTGGGAGGAATGGCTGCGTGGGTCTTTGCGCCCGCGCATCGAAGCGAGTTTTGCCAGCCTGACTCCTGCTCTCGCGCCCCATTTGCATCCAACGGGCATCGGCGTGGTGTGGGATAATTTTCTACGCGGTCAGACCACCTGGTCCCGTCCGTGGTCGCTCTATGTACTTAATGAATGGTGCCGGCGGCATTTGTCCTAACCGGGGATTTCCACCTGCTGTCGCCAGCGTGCGAAACGTTGTGCCTTCAACAGAGGTAAACTGGCAGCTTTAGTCATGAACATACTCGGAATCAATGCGTACCACGGCAATGCGTCAGCAGCGTTGGTTTGTGATGGCAGGCTCGTCGCCGCAGTCGAGGAAGAGCGCTTTAATCGCGTCAAATATGCCGCGGGATTTCCGGCAGCGGCGATTCGCTATTGCCTGAAGGAAGCGGGTCTCACCCTTGCTGACATTGATCACGTCGCCGTCCCGCGCAATCCTTTTGCGCGCCTGGCCACGAAGCTTTTCTATGCGCTGCGCATGCCCTCCTTCGCCCGCGAAAGGGTCCGGGTAATCTCCAAATTCACGGGGATTCCCGCGGCGCTTGCGTGGGCTTTTGACAGCGACCCCGCGAAGATCAAAGCCACGTTTCATCGCGTCGAGCACCATCAGGCACATCTCGCCAGCACCTATTTCGTTTCTCCGTTTGAGGATGCCGCGCTGCTTTCCGCCGACGGCCTCGGAGATTTCGCCAGTTCCATGTGGGGCACCGGCCGTGGCAATCGCATGCACATTGACGGAGCCATCGCTTTCCCGCACTCGCTTGGCCTCTACTACAGCACCGTCACGCAATATCTCGGTTTCTTGAAATTCGGCGACGAGTACAAAGTGATGGGCCTTGCCGCCTACGGCCAACCGCAATATCTCGACGCTTTTCGCGACATCGTTCGCTTCAACGCCAACGGCGGTGAATTCGGTTTCCGCCTCGGCCTCGACTATTTCACGCATCACAAAACCGGCCCGGAAATGTCCTGGGCAGATTCGGACAAAACTCCCGTCCTCGGCAAGATGTTTTCCGAGGCGATGCCAAGAAAGCTCGGCGGCCCGGCGCGTCTTCCAGAGGAACCTCTCGAACAGCGTCATCGCGATCTAGCCGCCTCTTTGCAAACGCGGCTCGAAGAAGTCTATCTAGGGATGCTGAAAAAGCTGGCCGCGCAAACCGGCGCGAAGGCCGTGTGTCTTGCCGGTGGTGTGGCCTTCAATTGCGTGGCCAATGGAAAAATATTTGATACCACCCCTTTCGAGCAGGTCTACGTTCATCCCGCCGCTGGCGATGGCGGGCTCTCGGTCGGCGCCGCCTACTATGTCTGGCATCAATTGCTCGGCCAACCTCGCTCATTTGTCATGGAGCATGCCTATTGGGGCCCGAGCTACTCATCCGGGGAGATCCATGCCGCCATTCAAGCTAGCCCCGTCTCTCAGGGCAGCTACACTTTAGCAGAGCTCCCGGAGGCGGAGTTGATGCGCCGCACGGCCGCCATCATTGCCGAAGGAAAAATTCTCGGCTGGTATCAGGGGCGTGCCGAATGGGGCCCCCGCGCACTGGGCAATCGCAGCATCGTCGCCGATCCGCGGCGTCCGGAAATGAAGGAAATCCTGAATCAGCGCATCAAGCACCGCGAGATCTTCCGCCCCTTCGCGCCTTCCATCCTCGCGGAAAAAACGGGCGAGTGGTTCACAAAGTCTTACCCATCCCCGTTCATGAATCTGGCCTATTCCGTGCTCCCTGATAAGCGCGACAGAATTCCAGCGCCCACTCACGTGGATGGCACCGGACGCCTTCAAACGGTCGCCCGCGAAGCGAACCCCCGTTACCACGCCCTGATCAGCGAGTTTGAACGCCAAACCGGCGTGCCGGTGGTTCTGAACACTTCCTTCAATGACAACGAGCCCATCGTTTGCCGTCCCGAGGAAGCCTTGGATTGTTTTGTGCGGACACAGATGGATGCGCTCGTCCTCGGCGACGTTCTCATCACACGTCCGTGATTCCACGCATCGTTCGCAAATGTCTTCGCCAGAGTTTTTCGTGAATTACCCGGCGAGGCGCTCGCCGGCTGAAATTCACTTCTGTGCAGTGACTGAGCCTTCTACTTTCAAGGTGATTTTTGGCGGGTGAAGCAGGGTGTTATGCACCAGGCAGTGCTCCACTTCCTCTTCCACGCCTTTGCGATGCTCCTTCGTCAATTCCACCTGCGCATCCACTTCGATGACGAAATTCGTCATTCGTGGCAGTGGGTCCTTCACCTTTTCGCAGCTCACGCGGACGCGCGTTCCTTCCGTCGCCAGCCTGTTCTTGCGCAGATATTGCGCCGCGTAATAGCCGGCACATGATCCCAGCGAGGCCAGCAGCAGTTCTGGGGGCGTCATGCCTTCATCGAATCCGCCGCTTTCGAGGGGCTGATCGCTGACGATGATGTGGCCACGTGTTTTGATCTCGAACTGCATCGCGCCCAGATGTTCCACAATGATTTCCATGGTTGACTCCATTTTGGAGCGAACCCGGGCGTGTCGTGGAAGTGTTGGAAGACACGCTCGGGAAAAGACCTATCGCCGTACGTATAACAGACCGCGGAGTAGCCGCCAAGTGCAGTTGAACCGATACGATTACGACGCGTCACAAATGAGCTTTGCGATTAACCCTTACTTACGATTCTTGCCTTTTTCATAGCTATCAAAGGCTTCGCGCAATCCGTCCAGAAGATGCCCGTTCTTCACCCTTCCGCCTTCCGTCTTGCGCAGGTCAGACCAAAGCGTTGCTCCCGTCTTCGGATCCAGCAGCGCGACGCGCGTGTGATCCTTCGGCACTTCATCCTCTGCGAACGCGTTCAGCCCTGTCGGCCGCGGGTACTGTCCATCGGGAAGCGCCCGCACATGCGTCCCTGTGCTCAAAGAGAGGACCAGGTCGGCCTTCTCGCGGCTTTCCGCAAGACCAAAATGCCCCCATTTGGTGAGTTCAAGGACTGCTGTGTACTGCATCTCCGGGAATCCGGTGTCATTCACAAGAAAGACGGTGTGCGCATTGATTACGGTCTCTGGCAAGGCTGGCGGCTGCGCTGTCACGTGCAGCGCGCAGGCGCAAAAGAAAATGATCAACAGAAGAATCACCTGTCTGGAGCGATTGTTCTCCTGCATTCTGCCCTCCCGGTATCAGCAAATCTTCGCCAGAAATAGGTGTCGAGAAGCGTGCTCCTGATACACGCTTTCCCGCCGGCCCGATTCTGGATGCTGACACGGTAGAGCCAAGGGGCGCTCCACGGAACTGTCCCAAGGAACAGTAAAGGTCCAACTGTTCCCTTGTTTATTGGACCGTTAGTGGTTTCTGCGCCTTCAACCGCTTCCCGACTGCTTGTACAATCATTGCGTGCGCGTTCTGCTCTTGAACCTTTACTATCCGCCGGACACCTCGGCTACCGCGAAAATGGCGCAAACCGTTGTCCACGCTCTCGCTGAACAGCACGATGTCACGGTTCTCTGCGGACGCCCTTCCTACGATCCTTCCGAACGCCGTCCCTGGCGCCTCTATCAGTCCGAAAACTCCGGGCGCGTCCAAATCATCCGCGTTGGCTCCACGGATTACCCCCGCCTTCAAATGAAGAAACGCCTGCTCAATTATTTGAGCTACGTGTTCCTGTCCGTCCCCCGCGCTCTTTCTCTTCCTTGCGACGTCATTCTTGCCATGACTGATCCGCCATTCGAGGGCATCGTTGGGGCATTCGTCGCCCTGCTCAAAGGCAAGCCTTATGTCTATAACATCCGCGACTTATATCCGGACATGGCTCTAGCAGGTTCCCTCGTTTCACCCGGGCTTCTCGCTCGCCTCTGGGAGAAGTTGCATCGCTGGTCGCTGCGCCGGGCCACTCGCGTCATCGTGCTCGGGGATGACATGCGCCGCCGCATTCTCTCGAAAGGCGTAGATCCCGCCCGTGTTGTCGTTGTTCGTGACGGCGCAGATCTCCCGCCTCAGGGAGCCGCCCCGCCCTTCGATTTGCAAGTCATCCAGGCGATTCGCGAAGATTTCCGTTTCGTTCTACTGCATGCCGGAAATCTCGGCTTCTACGGGGCTTGGGACACGCTTCTCGCGGCCGCGCAGGAGCTTGCGCAAGACGGTATTGCCATGGTCTTTGTGGGCGATGGCGCTGAGCGAGAACGCCTGCAATCCGCCGCTGCTGGTCTCACAAATGTCCGTTTCCTTCCGTTCTTTCCCAGCGGCAAAATTCCGTCTGTGCTGGCCGCAGCCGACGCCCACATCATCACCGTGAAACGCGGCCTGGAGGGTGTTGTCGTCCCCAGCAAACTGTACGGGATCCTTGCTGCAGGAAAGCCCATCGTCGCCGTTGCTCCCGCCGAGTGCGATGTCGTCTCCCTCGGCGCGCGGCAAGGTTTTTCCATCGCCGCCGACCCGGATGATCCTGCGCAATTCGTCCAAGCCGTAAGGGGCCTATCTCGCAACGCGGAGCTTCTCCGCAGCATGAGCGCAGCGGCTGCGGCCACTGCGCCCGAGTACGACAGGAGCAAGGAACTCGCCAAACTGTGCGAATTCGTCCAAGCAGCAAGCCAACTGCGCTGACATCAAGTTTTCCAGCGGAGCAGGCTTCGGCCCATTGCCGCTTGGCAGTTCTCTCTGTGGGTCATGTGAGTCATATTACCGTCTAATAATTCCATGATTGTTAAACGATAAATTAACTCATCCACGCGTGCAATTTTTCTGGCATTCGTTCGTGTTTCGCGTTATCTTGGACGGGCTGCGTGGGGCAGCAGCGGTAGCTTCTCTCAGCCGCCGTTCTGGTAATGACTTGGGAGCCGGATCCCAAACCGGTATCGTCTCTGTGAACGTCTAGCCTTCTCGCCTAGGCTAGTTTCGCCGGAACGAGTGACGAGGTTGAATGAGTGCGGGCCTGCTGGCGTTTCTAATCGCTTTGTCAGCATCGCTGGTACTAACAGTGCCAGTGCGTGCATTGGCTATTCGTGTGGGCATGGTGGATCTGCCGGGTCCACGCAAAGTTCATTTGAAACCCATTCCACTATTAGGCGGTTTGGCGATGTATGGGGGCGTTATGTTGGCCATACTGATCGCCTTTGATGGCTCCGCCCGGTCGCAAAGTTTCGGCATCGTCACGGGGGCCACACTCGTCGCTATCGTCGGTTTTTTGGATGACCGCGGCTGGCTTCATCACCAGGTCAAACTCTTCATTGGCATGCCTCTGGCCGCGGTAATTCTTTTGGCAAGCGGCATCCATGCTCAGGTCTTCAGTGTTTTGCTCGGCGGCCGAGCGGGCCAGTGGCTCGATGTGGCGCTTACGATTCTCTGGGTCGTCGGCATCACCGCCTCCTTCAGCATTCTGGATCACATGGATGGTTTGTGCGCCGGTGTCGCCGCCATGGCTTCCGTTTTCTTCGCGCTCATCGCGTACCTGAACGGCCAGACACTCATCACAACGCTTGCCGCTGCGGTCCTGGGCGCTGCCGCTGGATTCCTGCGCTGGAATTTCAAGCCCGCCAAGATATTCATGGGCGATGGCGGGGCGATGTTCCTGGGATTTCTGATGGCCACGCTGGCGCTGAAGCTGCGGCTGGAACATGCCAATACTGCCGCCGGTTGGCTGGCGCCCGTCCTCGTCCTCGCCGCCACGATTTTTGATACCACGCTCGTCACCATCTCCCGCTCGCGTCGTGGCTTGCTGCCTTTTGCCACCCCCGGCAAGGACCACTCCGCGCACCGCTTGGCCAATCTTGGTTTGGGACAGCGCGGTGCCGTGCTTGCCATGTATCTGGCAGGTGCCGTGTGTGGCTGTGCGGCCGTTCTGGTCACCTACTTGTCGACGATGGGAGCAATCCTCGTCGGTGGCGTGGTTATCATTTCCATGCTGCCCGCGGTCGCTTGGCTGGAACGGGCGCCATACGAACGCCAATTGAACAAAACTGCCGCCTGATAGCTTGCCTCCGGAATCGCGCGCGAGTGGATTGCTTCTTGTTCCTCCGCCAAGTTTGGCCCAGGACACAGGATTCGCTATACTTTCTGACGAAGTCCGCTCGCCGGTAGATATTGCCGCCTTGGGGGTGGTGCGGATCTGGAGCAGGGACAGGACGCGCAAGGCGCATTCCTTCAACAGGGTGAAGCACACACGGTGCATAACGTAGAAAATGAGTCCCGGCAGAACCGGGACGCCGGTGAGGTTGTCGTCGTTGGTGGCTCCGCGGCGGGTTTCCATACTGCAACACACGTGGCGCGCGGTGGCCGAACTGTGCGTGTCCTGGAATCCCAACCGACCTCGGATCCGACTTCCCGTACCCTGATCGTCACCGACCATTTCAAGAACCAACTCGGCCCCACCGCGCGAGCCAGCATCCTGAATGAAATTCGCCGCTTCGAGCTTTTCACCGATGGACGCTCGGCCGTCGTTCCGCTCCATAGGCCGGACCTCATCATTGAGCGTTCCCGCCTGATCCCGGCTCTTGCCCAAGAGGCCCAGGCGGCCGGCGTTTCCATCCACTATGACACCCGCTTCCTTGGACTTTCTCCGAATGGTTACGGCTTGCGCGTGGAAATAGATCAAGGTGGCCAGCGCCAGGTACTGCGTGCCGCGAGTCTTGTGGGAGCCGACGGCGCCGTCAGCCGTGTTGCGAAGGCGGCTGGATGGCCTCCCGTTGAAACCGTTCCACTCATGCAAGCGGTTGTGAAGCTGCCCAAGGACTGCCCGGCAGACACCACGCGCGTGTGGTTCATTCCAGACGACACGCCTTATTTCTACTGGCTGATCCCGGAATCGCCAGAACGCGCGGCTGTCGGTGTTATCGGTGAGCATGGTCAAACTACCAAGCGCTGCTTTGACCGCTTCCTGCAAAAAAAAGGTCTCGAGCCGCTCGAGTGGCAAGGCGCGCGCATCCCCGTTTACAAACGCTGGGTGCCTGTGCAGCGGCGGGTCGGCAGCGGTGACGTCTACCTGGTCGGCGACGCGGCCGCGCAAGTCAAAGTTTCCACCGTCGGCGGCATTGTCACGGGTTTTCGCGGCGCGCGCGGCGTCGCCGATGCTATCTTGCAGAAGGGCAACCATGAATTGCGGGCCTTGCGGCGCGAACTGCGTACGCACTGGCTTATCCGGCGCACCTTGCATTATTTCCAACAGGAAGATTATTCGCGGCTGGTCGATTTGCTCAGCGCGTCCACCCGGGAATCGCTCGGCGAGATCAATCGCGATGAGTCCGCGCGGCTGCTTTGGAACGTGGTTCGCCGCCAGCCGCGCATCGTTCTTCTGGGACTTCGTGGTCTTCTCCTTGGAAAGAGGTAGGCCCCAACTTGGTTCTTAAAGAGTTGGTGCTGCATCATCACTTATGGCGCTGTAACAATCAGGAGGGAACATTCCTCCATCCATGCAAGGCGCTGTTCCTGGAAACGGAGCAACTACAGTGCGTCTTACGGTAATCGGATGTGGCTATGTAGGCTTGGTCACCGGAGCGTGTCTCGCGGCGGCTGGGCATGAAGTTTTCTGCACGGACGTCGACGAAAAGCGCATTGACCAGCTTAAGGCGGGAAAGGTTCCCATCTATGAAGAGCATCTCGATGAGGTGCTCAAGCGCGCCGTGGCCGAAAAGAGAATTTCCTTCACCTCGGATGCCGGTGAAGCCATCCGCACCGGTGATGTGATTTTCATATGTGTTGGCACACCACCGAAAGAAAGCGGCGAGGCCGACCTGTCTGCCATCGACCATGTCGCCCGCCAGATTGCCACCGAGGCGCGCTCCCCGAAACTCGTGGTTGAGAAAAGCACTGTCCCGGCCCTCACTGGTGTGCAGCTTCAGAAAGCTCTCGCGGCGTATTCTCCCGCAGACGGGCCAAAATTCCAGGTCGCCTCAAATCCAGAGTTTCTACGCGAAGGCACGGCCGTCGTCGACTTCTTCCATCCTGACCGGATTGTTGTCGGCGTGGAAGACTCTGCCTCCGCCGGCAAGCTCCGCGAAATCTATCAGCCGATTCTTGACAGGAAGTTCCACTGCCCTGTTCACGAGAATGGCTGCCCCAAGGAACCCGCCGGCGAGCTGCTCGTCACTACGATCAACAGCGCCGAACTGATCAAGCACGCCTCGAACTCCTTCCTGGCGCTGAAGATCAGCTACGCCAACGTTATCTCTGATCTCTGCGAACGGATTGGGGCCGATGTCGAGGAAGTCACGCACGCAATGGGGCTCGATCCCCGTATCGGAACGCAATTCCTGAAAGCAGGCCTGGGCTTTGGCGGCTTCTGTTTCCCGAAAGACATTCAAGCCTTCATTCACCTTTCCGCCTCAGTTGGCGTCAACTTCGACATACTCAGGGCCGCCGAGCGCGTGAACAAACAGCGCATCGAACGATTCTTTGAGAAGATTCACCACGCCCTGTGGGTCGTCAAGGGAAAACGCGTCGCCGTGCTGGGACTTGCGTTCAAGGCCAATACCGACGACATTCGCTTCGCCCCTGCGCTCGAAGTGATTCGCAAACTCCTGGAAGAAGGCGCCATTGTTCACGCCACCGATCCGGAAGCCATTGTCCGCACTAAACCCCTCTTCCCGCAGGTGGCCTTTCACGAAGATCCCTACGAAGCACTGAGACAGGCCGATGCGGCGCTGGTTTGCACCGACTGGCAAATCTTCCGCGAGCTTGATTGGGAACGTGCCGGTCAGCTCATGGCTCGCCGCCTGGTGGTTGACGGGCGCAACCTGTATTCACCAAAGAGAATGCAGGAACTGGGATTCGACTATCACTCGTTCGGACGAGCCTAACGCCACCGCGAGGCCGTGGGCTTCACAACTTCACTGCGCCGCTGTCATCTTGCCGAATTGCACCTTGAAGTAGTTCAGCGTCAGTCGCAGCCCTTCCTCCAGACTCACCTTCGGCTCCCATCCCAGCAATTTCTTCGCCTTGGTAATGTCCGGGCAGCGTTGTTTTGGATCGTCCTCCGGCAGGGGCTTGTGGACAATGGCCGGTGCGTTCGGGAAATGCGCGCGAACGCGTTCCGCGAATTCGCAAATCGTCAATTCCGTGGGATTCCCGATGTTCGTGGGGTAATGCTCATTGGACTGGCTGAGCCGGTAGATTCCCTCGATCAAGTCCGAAACATAACAGAAACTCCTCGTCTGATTCCCGTCGCCGTACACTGTCAGGGCCTGCCCGCTGAGCCCCTGAAACACAAAGTTCGGCAGTGCCCGGCCATCATTCAAGCGCATCCGCGGTCCATAGGTGTTGAAAATTCGCACGATGTGCGTATCCACGCCGTGGAAGCGGTGATACGCCATCGTGGTCGCTTCCGCAAATCGCTTGGCCTCGTCGTAGACGCTCCGCGGCCCCACGGGATTCACGTGGCCCCAGTAGCTCTCGCTTTGCGGCGAAACCGCGGGATCACCGTAGCACTCGCTCGTGGATGCCAGCAGATACTTCGCGTTCTTCGCCATCGCCAGATCCAGCGTACGCATAGTGGCGATCGAGCCGACTTTCAGGGTCTCAATCGGGTGTTTCAGGTAATCCGGAGGACTCGCGGGCGAAGCAAAATGGAATACGTATCCGATTTCCCCGTCCACCAGGAATGGCTCGTTCACATCGTGACGGTCAAGCTGAAACTTGCGATTGCCCAGCAGGTGGGCGAGGTTCTCTGCGTCTCCCGTCACCAGATTGTCCAGCGCCAGCACTTCCCAGCCTTCCGCCAGCAATCGATCGCAAAGGTGCGACCCCAGGAACCCCGCGCCCCCTGTCACCACTGCTCTCATGCATCCTCCGGACAATTCTGAATTGTTAAGTCTAACGCCTGACCGTGAAAATTGCGTAACGATTCCCCAGCCGTGCCCATTCCGATGTACGTTTGACCCACAGTTTTCCACACGCTAGGATGCGCTACCATGGGCAATTCTCTGAATGCCACTCTGCTCCCAACGCAACCCGCTCGCAAGCCTCGCCTTTGGCCCTTCCTGGTCCTCGCGCTGATCAGTACTTGTTTTTTCGCATTCTTCCATGTTGGCCGTTGGCTCATTGCCGAAGATCCCTTGCAAAGCGCCGCGGCCATCGCGGTCTTGAGCGGCCACATGCCCGACCGGGTGCTGGAAGCCGCCAAGGTTTACAAACAAGGTTACGCGCCGCAGGTTTGGTTGACCCATTCCACGGAGCCGGGCGCAACGCTCTCCAAACTCTCCGTGACCTATCAAGGTGAAGAAGTTTACGATAAGTTGATCCTGCTTCACGAGGGCGTCCCCGAATCGGCCATTCATGTCCTGGAGCCGCCCATCGTCGATACTGCCGACGAGATGGCCACCATCGGCCAGGCCCTCTCTCACGCCAGTCCGCGCCGCGTGATCCTGGTGACTTCCAAAGTTCACACGAGGCGCACTCGCACGCTCTGGAAGGAGCTTAACGGCGCCAGCGGCGAAGCCATTGTCCACGGCGTCTCCGATGATTCTTTCGATGCCGATCACTGGTGGCGGAATACCAGCGATGCATTGGATGTCGTAAGAGAAGTGCTCGGTCTGCTCAACGCGTGGGCTGGGTTGCCCTTGCGGCCCGCTGCATAGTTCCGCGGCGCGCTTACGGAAAAACCTCTCTAGAAGAAAATGAATCGTTTGCGTTTTGTCCGCGGCGGATCAGCCAAAATCTCCGGAACATAGGGGAGCGGCCGCCCTTCAAATGCAGCGAGCGGATTCTCCACCAGCAGCGCCATGGCTCTTTCCTCTCCAAACTGTTCCGCAACCGCATCGTACGCAAATCTAAGCTTCAGCGGCCGCCGCGCCGTATTGTGTGCGTCGCTGGCAATGAAATGAACCAGCCCGCGCGCGATCCATGTCCACGCATCTTCCTTCGCGCCAGGGCCGAAGACTCCCGACAGCGATCCAGCGGTGATTTGCACGTAGCAACCCAGACTTACCCACCGCGACAAGCGATCCGGCTGCGTCCGCAGAATTCCGTTGCGTTCCGGATGCGTGATCACAGGGCGCAGACCGGCAAGCTGCAATTCGTGCAATGTCTGGTCCATGGATGGAGGAATGGAGAATTCGTTGAATTCCACGAGAAGATAATCTTTCTGATTGACGCAGTAGGGAGCTGCATCCGCTCGAATGGCCGCCAGATTTTCCGGGTTCAGATGGAAATCGCATCCGGTCGCCAGTGTAATCCGGCCCGCGAGCTTCTCGCTGAGTGCATTCCGCGCCTCTTGCACCTTGGCAAAATCGAAGGCGTAGTTGGAACTCGCGTGCGGCGTACCCACCACGTGGGTGATTCCATCGGCGATGCCGTCTTCGGCCATGGCCAGCGCCTCTTCGATGGATTTCGCTCCGTCATCGAGTCCGGGAAGTAGATGCGAATGTAGGTCGACCATGTCCCTTCCGTATGCGTTAGCCGCGCCACGCGGAGAAGATTTGCCATAGGCCCAGCAAAAACATCAGCGCCGCAAAAATCTGCCGCATCCTCTTGGCATTCAACTTCCGTGCCAGTTTTCCACCCAGTATTCCGCCTACAAAGACCCCCGGGATCAGCAGTAGCCCGGTGTCCCATCTCACGTAACCCGCTTTGGCATACTCAATAAATGCCAATAGTCCGGTCGGCGGGATCAGTGCTACCAGGCTTGTCCCTTGTGCTTCGTGCTGGCTGAAGCCAAACAGCAATCCGAGCAACGGTACCAGCAGCACACCGCCCCCGATTCCCACCATGCCCGCAGCCACTCCGCAAAGCGTCGCGATTCCAAAAATTCCCAAACTCCTCAAATGACTGCGCGAGGTTTCGTTATTCGTTTGGCTTGCTGGTGCTGTCGTTCCGCGTGCCTTCTCCCAAAGCAGCACCGCCGAAAGCATCAGGAAAAATCCGAATATTCCTTGCAGGTAGCGCGAAGGCATGGGCACCGCAACAAGCCCTCCACCATAGCCGCCCAGCAAAAAACCGAGTGCGCAGTAAATCCCGGCGCGCAAATCTACCTGGCCATTTTTCCAATACTGCAGCAACCCGCCCAGTCCAATCGGTGGCAGCAGAATAAACAGAGACGTTCCCTGCGCGAGATGCTGGTCATAGTGCAGCAGGTACACCATTGCCGGCACAAGCACTACGCCTCCACCAATGCCCAGCAGTCCCACTAGGACGCCGACCGCGAGCCCCAGCAGGAGCACCTCCAAAATCATGGCGAGGTGGCGGCGCATCCGCCAAATCGTAACTTGTCAGCCATTTGCGCTGCGTTTATCTTCACCCCTCAACCACGGAAAGGCAACGGCCTTCCGGATTATTCCCGCCGTGCCGGTCCCGAGTGTGAATTATTCGAAACAATTTCAGACTTCTCTTCAAGCGCTCTCGCCAAAACTGCTATAGTTCCTATGTCGTTTATCTCCTTGGCCTTGGGCCAAGTACCACGCACAACATTCGATAGGAGCATGTTTCCTTCATGGCAACAGATCGCAAACCGGAATTCTTCAAAGGCGCCACTCTCAAAGTAGCTATCATCGGCTGCGGTTATGTCGGCCTTCCCCTCGCGCTGCGATTCGCGGAGGCCGGCCACAAAGTTACCGGCTTTGATACCGATCCCGAAAAAGTGAACCTCCTCAATGCCGGCAAGTCCTATATCGAACACATCCAGCAGACCAAGATTCAGCAGTATGTGAACAGCCGTCATTTTCATGCCACCAACGATTTCACCAGGCTCAAGGAAGCCGACGCCATCATCATTTGTGTGCCCACTCCCTTGAATGAGTACCGCGAACCGGATCTCAGCTACGTGGAGGCCACCGCCAAATCCATCGCCCCGCATCTGCAGAAGGGCCAACTCGTCGTCCTCGAATCCACCACTTATCCCGGCACCACCGAAGAACTCGTTCTGCCTATTCTTGAAAAAAGCGGCTGGCTTTGCCCGATTGCCGCGGGCCCCGAAAATGAAAACGTCCCGGGCGATTTCTTCCTGGCGTTTTCACCCGAACGTGAGGACCCGGGAAACAAGCAGTATGGCCTCGCGCAGATTCCCAAAGTTGTTGGCGGCGTAAATCCGCCCAGCGGCCGCGCTGCCCAGGCTCTTTACGCCCAGGTTGTGGCGAGGGTTATTCCCGTGAGCTCGACCCGCGCTGCGGAGATGACCAAACTCCTCGAAAATATCTTCCGCTGCGTCAACATCGCTCTCGTCAACGAACTCAAGATGCTCTGCCTGCGCATGGGTGTGGACGTCTGGGAAGTGATCGAAGCCGCTTCCTCCAAGCCCTTCGGCTTTATGCCCTTCTACCCCGGACCCGGCTTGGGAGGCCATTGTATTCCCGTCGATCCCTTTTACCTCTCCTGGAAAGCCCGCGAGTACGATTTCTCCACGCGCTTCATCGAGTTGGCCGGCGAGGTCAACACCGCTATGCCCTACCATGTCGTGGATTCCGTTGTTGCCGCCCTGAGCGATCACAACAAAAGCCTCAAGGGAGCCAAACTCCTGATTCTTGGCGTGGCTTACAAGAAAGATGTGGACGACCTGCGAGAATCTCCCACGCTCAAAATCATGGAAATTCTCCAGAAGCGCGGCGCCAATTTCGATTACAACGATCCGTATTTCCCGCACCTTCACAAGATGCGTCACTATGACTACTCGCACATGAAGTCCGTGGCGCTCAATCCGCAGACGCTGGGCAGCTACGATGCGGTCATCATCGCCACCGACCACACGAGTTACGACTACGCCGCCATCGTGGACGCCGCCAAACTTGTCGTGGATACCCGTAACGCCACGCGACGCGTCGTTCGAAACCGCGAGCGCATTGTTCACTGCTAGCGGCTTTCCCGCTCGTACCTATCCTGCTTTGGTGAGTTCCACACGCGCCGTGGCTATGGGAAGGATTGCTTCCAATAGAACGGGTATCCGTGCGGCAGTGTTGGAGAGATACAACAGGAAGTGCGCATCTTTCATCTCTGCTCCGTTGTCGTAGACGTGGATTTCGATCTTGGTCGCCGTGTAGTTTCCCGCCGGCACCTTCACGGCTTCGCTCTTGCTCAAGAGCACGGCGCGCACTTCATAAAACTTTCGCCCATCGTACACCGGGCTTTTGATCTCTGGCGTTTTGCTCCAATCCACTCCGCGCAGATATTGCAACAGTCCCAGAGGATCACGGGTTCCGGGAGGCACGCGCGCCGCTGTCGCATCCGCGGGCGCTGGCTCCTTCGGTGAAGACACCATCCGCTGCACCAAATCCACCCTTTGTCCCCGCTCGCTCAGGTGCATCTCATATTGCTGGCTGGCAAAGTTCCCCGCCTCGCTGTAGGAGTCGAATTGGTCGTCCAGTTCAAACACCATGCGGTAGGGATTCTCAGTGTGCACAAATGCCTGCAGATGCCAGCTGCTCTTGCCGTAGAAGTTCCTCTTCTCGGAAACCAGGATCTTCAGGTCCGCCAATGTGCTATTCAGCTTGGTTAGATTCGCCGCAAACTCTAGTGATTCGCCGGGACGTGGTGAGAATTCAGGTTCCCCAACTGCGCTTCCCTTCTTTTCACCGATTTCTACCCCAGGCGCCGTGGGAGCCGCCACGGTTTCCCCATTTCCTGACCTGGGCTGTGTGTTCACTGTCGCCGGCTTCGCCGGATTCCCTCCCCGTGTTCTGCTCCTTCCCTCTGGATGCCCGGCCTTCCAATACAACAACCCCACCGCCACCAGAAGCAATGCCATAATCGTTAGAATCAGCGCTACTTTTTTGCCCATGCTCTTTGTGTGACGCCTGCGTCAATCCTCTCGCTCGATTCCCTCACAAACATCGTACAATAAGTTAGCTTTGCCAACGGGAGGCGGAGAAATATGCGCTACCTGGTTACGGGGGGCGCCGGATTCATCGGCTCAAACACGGTGGACGAACTTGTCCGGCGCGGCCATGGCGTCGTCGTTCTTGATGATCTCTCTTCCGGCAAAGAGGAAAACCTCGCCGATATCCGCAACAAGATAACCTTCATGAAGGGCTCCATCACGGACCTGGAGACCGTCCAGAAGGCCATGCAGCAAGCCGAGCATGTGATTCACCTCGCGGCTCGTACTTCCGTTCCGCGCTCCGTCAAGGACCCTCTCGAAACCAACCGCATCAACGTTGACGGCACCTTAAACGTCCTCCTCGCCGCCCGCGACAACAAAGTCAAGCGCGTCGTCTTTGCGGCCTCCTCTTCCGCTTATGGCGAGACTCCTACCCTTCCCAAGACTGAGGATATGCAGCCTTCGCCGATCTCGCCGTACGGCGTCTCGAAATATGTCGGTGAGCTCTACGCGCAGGCTTTTCTGCGGTGTTATGGCCTTGAATGTGTTTGCCTGCGCTACTTCAACATCTTCGGCCCACGGCAAGATCCCGATTCTCCCTACTCCGGCGTGCTCTCGCGCTTCGCTACCGCTTTTCTTGAGAATGGCCAGCCGGTCGTCTATGGGGACGGCGAGCAGACCCGCGACTTCACCTTCGTAGAAAATGCTGTTCAGGCCAATTTGCTCGCCTGCGAAGCACTGGGCGCCAGCGGCAAAGTTCTCAACGTGGGAACCGGTTCGCGCATTTCGTTAAACCAGACTCTCGCCTTGCTCCGGAGAATCTCCGGCAAGAATCTTCCGGCCAAGTACGAACCGGCGCGCGATGGCGATATTCGCGACTCCCAAGCAGAAATTCGCGGTGCGCGGGACATTCTCGGTTACGAGCCCGCGGTCCAGTTTGAAGAGGGCCTGCAGCGCACGTATGCGTGGTATCGCGCCCACCACACCAAGGAAATCCAGAAGTAACGCGCTTCCGGGCAACCAACCGTACTCCCGTTTCATCTTGTCTCCACATGCCATTCCATCCCGGCTCCGGGCTTCGCTACAATTCTAGCGAGTCGCGTGCTAGGCTAATTCTGCGATTCATTGAGCTTATTAGCCGCGTGATCATCCATCCTCCAATCCCTGCCTCGCCCTCCCGGCGCCTCCCCTGCATTCTCGTTCTCGCCTTCTTCGCTGCTTTCACTCCCTGTTTCGCTCAGCAAGTCCAACTGCCGGCTACATCCGGCGGCGTCGCGGATCTTTCTTCCAGTGGCCCGCAGCAGAAGAAGGGCGACTTGTTCATTGCCGATAACGACGTGGACATGACCTACTCCAACATGCGCCTTCGGGCCGACCACGTGGAATATCACAATGACACGTCGGAGGCCTCAGCTCGCGGCCATATTATTTTCGACTTTGAAAACCAGCACCTTGAAGCCGACGATGGCACCCTGAACATCGCCTCCGGCCGCGGCATCTTCCACAACGTCCACGGCACCATAAAGCTCGAACGCAGCCCCAATCCCACCCTTCTGATCACCCAGAATCCCCTCTACTTCGAAGCCCGTGAAGTAGAGCGCCTTTCCGCCGATGTCTACATCATTCACCACGCCTGGTTCACCATTTGCGAACCTGCGCATCCCACCTGGCAGTTCTATGCCCCGAAAGCGAAGGTGACCCTCGAAAAAACGGTTGCTCTGGTCAATTCCAACTTCCGCCTCTATCGTGTTCCCCTTCTCTGGTTGCCCTATTCCACCGCACCAGCTGGCGAGCACATCCGCCAGACTGGGTTTCTCTTGCCTGACATTGGCAACAGCAACAGCAAGGGCTTCGTCCTTGGCGATGCTTTCTATTGGGCCCCAAAAACCTGGATGGATGCCGGGTTCGGTCTGGCATATTTCAGCCGTCGCGGTTGGGCTGAACGTGGCGATTTTCGCGCGCGCCCTTTTGAGAACACTTCGATCAAGTACACCTACTTCGGTGTCATCGATCGCGGTATTCCCGGCGCAGACGGCACGGTGGTAAAGCAGGGTGGCCACCAGCAGCAACTCGAAGTGCAATCCCTCTGGAAGGATGGCTGGCGTTTCGTTGCCGATATAAATCAGCTCACTTCGCTTACTTTCCGGCTGGCCTTTTCGGACACTTACGGTGACGCCATCAATTCCGATATTCGTAGTTCGGTCTTTCTCACCAACAATTTCCGCGGTTTCAATTTCGATGTTGCCAGCCTGAGCGATCGCAGCTTCCTCGAGCTCAGCCCGCCGCAAAGCGTCTTTCTGCGCAGTGCTCCCGAAGCTCGCTTCGGTTCCGTGGAGCAAGCCCCGTGGCAGCAACTCCCCATCTATTTTTCGTTCGATTCCTTCGCGGGGGCCGTGCACCGCGATGACGAGTTTCTGATTACTCCGAACTTTGTCGCGCGCACCGAATTTGCGCCCAAGGTCACCGTGCCATTCCATTTCGGTGATTGGCTTGGAGTCACAACCTCCGCCACCTTCCGCACCACCTACTACGGCAATTCTCTGAGTTCAGTCACCACTCTCAGCGGGGAATCCATCACCCGCAATACCGGCGAATTATCCGTGGAACTCCGCCCGCCCACGCTCGAACGCTTTTTTGACCGCCCGCGTACCCACCATCGCTACAAGCACACCATCGAGCCTTTCCTGACCTACAATTACGTCACCGGAGTGAACAACTTCGCCCGTTTCATTCGATTCGACAGCGATGCCACCCTTACCGACACCAGCGAAATCCAATACGGACTCACTGAACACCTCTATATCAAGAACGGTGACGACCAGCCGGTCGATTTCCTTTCCTGGAACCTGGTCCAGAAGCACTATTTCGATCCTACCTTTGGCGGCGCGCTTGTTACCGGCCAGCGCAACGTCTTCGAGGCGCTCGACTCCATCACTCCCTTCGCTTTCGCTGCTTCCCCTCGCGATTGGTCTCCCATCGTCAGTGATCTGCGGCTCACGCCTGGCGGCCGTTATGACGTTGAGCAGATCCTCGAGTACGACCCGCAAATCAACAAGGTCACCACCATCGGCGCTCTCCTGAAGATCAAGCCCTACAGCCAATTGTTCTTCACCGTTGCCGATTTCCGTTTGCAAGGCGATCCCATCGTCCAACCCCCTTCAAACCAAATTCGCGCCATCGTCGGCTATGGCGATCTGACGCGAAAAGGCCTCAACATTTCCGGCGGCCTCAGCTACGACTTTGTCGCCGGCACGTTGCAGAACCAATTCGTGCAAGTGAACTACAACGGCGGCTGCTGCGGCTTGGCCTTGGAATATCGCCGCCTGGAACTTGGCACGATCCGCAATGAAAACCAGTTCCGCATTGCCTTTGTCATCGCCAATATTGGCACCTTCGGCAATTTGCGCCGCCAGGAAAAAATATACTGATGCCCCCCGATACTGCGCTCGCCTTCGCCTCGATTGCCGAAATTGGCAAACTCTACCGCACTCGCAAGCTCTCTCCTGTTGAACTTACGCGCTTCCTTCTCGATCGCATCGCCCGGCTGAATCCCCGGCTCAATGCCTACTTGACCGTTTGTGAGGAGCTGGCCCTCCAGCAGGCTGAACGCGCGGAAACCGCTTTTGCCCGCAAACGGCGCGGCAAAAGCGTCCGCGACCTCGGATCTCTTCTTGGCATCCCCATCTCCCTGAAAGACAACATCTATACCGCGGGCATTCGTACCACTGCCGGGTCCAAGATCCTTCATGAATTCGTTCCCCTTCACGATGCTCCGGTTGTCGCTGCGCTCAAGAGAGCTGGCGCCATCCTCCTCGGCAAAACCAACATGCACGAGTTCGCGTACGGCGTCACCAGTAACAATCCGCACTATGGTCCGGTGCGAAATCCGTGGGATGAAACGCGCATTGCCGGCGGTTCGAGTGGCGGCTCCGCGGCCGCGCTTGCCTCTGGTCTTTGTTATGGCAGCATCGGTACGGATACTGGCGGCTCCATCCGCATTCCTTCTTCTCTTTGCGGCGTTGTCGGCCTGAAACCGGGGTTGGGGCGCGTCAGCACCCAAGACGTCGTGCCTCTTTCTCCCACCCTTGATGTTGTAGGTCCGCTCGCTCGTTCAGCCGAAGATGCCGCGCTTCTTCTCGATCCGATTTTCACCCGTGGCAGGGGCAAACGTAGCCTTTTCTCCCGAAAGTTCCCCTCTCCACGCGCCCACCGCACGAAATTGGGCATTCCGAAGGAATTTTTTTTCGATGTTGTGAGCCCGGAAGTCCAGCGCGCGTTCGATCACGCCATCACCATTCTCAAAAAGGGCGGGGCTTCAATAAAGGAACTCTCTCTACCGCTCTTGCCGGAAACCGAGGATGCCGGTAATCAAATCGCCTGGGCCGAGGCCGCCCTCTATCATAAGCAGGCTGGATGGTTTCCCGATCGCTCCGCCGAGTACGGGGAAGATGTGCGGTCCCGCCTCGAAATGGGCACGCAGGTTTCTGCCGTTTCTTACCTGAAGGCTTTGCAATTGCGAGAGGAATTCATCGCTGCGCTTCATCTGGCTCTGGAGGATGCGGATGTCGACGCACTCGTCGTCCCCACCAGTCCTATCGCCGCTCCTCTCATCGGTGAAGAATCCTCCTCCATCAACGGATCGCTTCACCCCACGCGCGCGCTTCTCTTGCGCCTGAACCGTCCGGCGAATCTGGCGGGCGTCCCCGCTATTTCCGTTCCTTGCGGCTTCACCGCAGGAGGCCTGCCCATCGGCTTGCAATTCATCGCCGCTATCACCGATGAACCGTTACTCCTCGAAATTGCCCACAACTTCCAGCAAGCTTCACCGACCCAGTGGCACGGTCTCTCTTGACTGTGGTCTTGGGTTGTCTTTTGCTTGCACGACTCACGCCTTGGTATCTTGGGCTACCGTCGCCACCGCGCTCTTCCACTTCATAATCCGACCGCCAATCAAATAGCCGAGTGTCCCAGTCGTCATTCCTCCAAATATATCCGCAACGTAGTGATACCTTCCCCAAATCGTTGACATGCACATCAGAATGAACAACGGCACCATCACCCAGAACAGCCACCGCCGGAACTTCCACGCGCCCCACAAGACTGCCGTCGCACCCGCCACATGCTCCGAAGGAAATGCCGCGCCCCTCACTCTCCCAAAATGTTCGATGAAATTAACCGTAGCGGTGAACGGCCCTCCTGCCAGCGGCGCCTTCCAAGCTCCAGCCAGCGCAAACCACGGGCTCTCGATTGGCAAACACATCGCGATCAAATATCCACACGCGTATCCCACCATCGAATAGGTCATCACCGACCAGTACGCCTGCCACTCCCGCCGGTAATACAAAATTCCGCCAAGAATCACCAGATAGGTGAAGTACGTCAGATAAAAAAACTGCATGCCATCGTTGCGCAGCGGCGTGGCAAACTGTTCCAGCCAGATGCTGGGCTGCACACCGGTCAACCAGTGATCGAACGCCAACAATTTCGCATCTTGCCATTCGGGTGTAACCAATGTCATCAGGTGCGCCAGTTCCTCAAAACAAAATAGAAAAAACAAGTGCGGATACCAGTGCCGCCAGAAGTGCCACCATCGCGTGCTAAACGACGAGCCAAAACGCGCTTGCCTCGCCGCCGCACACGCCCCCACCCAGCACAGCGCCATCACCACCAGCGCCGCTCCCGCTTGCACCCCCAGCAATCTCAGCGGATGTTGCAGGTTCTTGGCGAAGTACGCGATCAGCGTGCTCGATATGCCCAGGTAACCCAATGCCACCCGTTCATACGCGCCGGTCGCAGCCCACGCCGCCCTTGCTTCCGTGCGCAGTCGCCTCCACGCCCTGCCAAATATCGATTCCGCGCCTCCCGGAAATATATCTCGGTCCGCCGTCTGTCCCTGCCCTTGCCACGTCGTAGCCATTGCCGCCGACTCCATTCCCGCCGCCTTCTTTCTGCTCATGCCCGGCTCTCTCCCCTTCGCATCATTGGTTCGGCCAATGGCATTCTCTGTGCCATGCTTTTCTCCACGTGCCAGTGCCAAATCTCCCAGTCGCACTGGTTGGCCACCGCCGCCAGATCTCTGCCCGGATTTACGGCATGGGCATGCCCCACCGCCGCGAGCATCGAACGGTCCAGCAGCGCATTCCCATACGCGTGTGAGCTTCGCAGATCAATCCGGCGCTCTTGCGCAAGGCGTTTCATCGCGCGAGATTTTTCTTCTCCGTACATCGCTTCGCCCAGCAAACGTCCCGTCCACTTTCCATTTCGTTCTTCCATCCGCGTCGCACAAATGAGTAGCTCGCTGCCAACCCCACGCGCTTCCAATTCGCACTCCATCGCCCTTGCTACCATCCGTGCCAACAGCTCCGGCATCCCGGTGACCAAGACGATCTTGTGCCCTTGCCGCGCGTGCCACGCCGCCCGCTCAATCGCTTCCTCGAAAAAGACGATCGCTTCCATTTGCTGTAAAACCTGATCGCATCGCACTCCGCTCCAAGACCGTTTGTTTCCATTCACCATCGCCGCAATTCCATGCGGCGACAATCGAAGTGCCTCTAGCGCCCAAAGAAGATAGTTGCCGATCGGAATCGCGCCGCTCTGCCGCACCGCGCGGAAAAAGCGCCGTTCCAGCGATGGTTCCGGAGTGAGCGTTCCATCCACATCGAAAAACGCTGAGATCCCCTGTCTCTCCGCGTTTTCCTCGTTCATGCCGCGTCTCCTCGCGTCACTCTCCCAGGGTTCGGCTCCGACAGGTTGCCCGCAAAAAACTTCCAGCCCTCCAGCAGCACCGGCAGACCCCGTACGACGCAAAACGCAGCCGTCGCCCACGCCAGCACGTGCGCGCCAGTGCGAATCGCCGCGTGCGCATCCACTGTCATCGGCCCCACCAGCAGCACAGGGCCACGCGTCAACGCCAATTCCAATCCCAGGTAGCAGAAGCACGCGCACTTCAGCGCCGCATACAGACCGCGGCTCCATCGCGACCCTACCAGCACGCGTCCCCACGACGTCTGCAACATGGCGTTCGCGCCCCATCCCGAATGGCCCGCCTTCATGGCTAGCCCGCGCAGAAAGTCCGTCACCGCTCCGCGCGCAAAAAACAGCATTGGCAGCCACAAGGACACCATCCCCACCACCGCAAAGTATGTGAAGTACATGTTCTCGATGACGCGGTCCCCCAGGATGTCGATTTGCGCGCCGACCGGCGTGGCCATCTTCCGCGTGCGCGCCAGATGGCCGTCCAGTGCATCCAACGCAATCGAGGTCACCGTCAGCATCACCGCGAGCAAATTCATCCACGCGCCGTGGCCAAATAGACTCACCGCCCCAAATCCCACCAGCACTCGCAGCAGCGTCACTTTGTTCGGGGTCCAGACCATACCCACCTGCCCGAAATTCTCCACGCAGATGGACATGGCAAGCCCCGTGCCAACTTCGGCGCCAGTAACTTTCTTCTATTCAGTGTCTTGCAGACCGCTAAACATCCTGAATCTGGCTCCCCTGCCAGCCAAACACTTCACTTGTCCGGGTTTTGTTACCTGGAAGCATTCCTCGCGTCTAACGAAGGGTCGCTAGATTGCGTGCGCGTGTGTTCCCCTCGAGGTAGCTTGGCATGTGGGAGTCACGCTAACCGCGTGTCGGTTTTGTGCGAGAATGGAAGTGCGGGCGCCGCTTGAAGCGTCCATCCTGGGAAATTTTCGAATGCTTGCGATTCCTGCAAACAATGTCGTGACGGATGTTTCTCTCGCTGGCGCTTTTCTCGCCGGACTCGTCTCATTTCTCTCGCCCTGTGTGCTACCTCTCGTACCGGGATACATTTCCATGCTTTCTGGCATTGGGGTGGAACAACTCCGCCAGGGGGAGCAGCCCAAATCCACTCTCTTCTCGTCGGCGCTCGCCTTTGTCCTAGGCTTCTCTGCAGTGTTCATTGGATTCGGAGCCTCTGCCAGCGCGGTCGGCGGGTTCCTACAGCAGCACAAGAACTTGCTGGTGCCGATTGGTGGCGCTCTGATCCTGCTCTTCGGACTTCACCTTTTGGGCGCACTCATGAAGATGAATGTGCGGGCCGGCATCATTCTCGGCGCAATTCTTGTGGCGCTGGGAATTGCCGCTCTCGTTCATGGTCACGGGCCGCTCTTTGCCGGTCTTCGCGCCGTTCACTTCTTTTCGCTCTCCATCATTGGTTTTTTTGGGCCACTGCTGGCGCGCTGGCTGAATCAGGACGTGCACATTCGCAACACGGACACCAAGCCCGGCATCCTCAGCGGCTTCCTTCTCGGCTTTGCCTTTGCATTTGGCTGGACGCCATGCATCGGCCCGATTCTCTCCGCCGTGCTCGTGCTCGCCGCCGCCAGCAACACGGTCGCCCGCGGCGTGCTGCTGCTGGCTGTCTATTCTGCGGGATTAGCTGTGCCTTTTTTGCTCACCGCGCTCGGCCTGAGCCAGTTCCTGCGGTTCTACAAGAATTTCCGGAAGTACTTACACGTCGTGGAACTGTTCAGCGGCGCGCTTCTCCTTTTCATTGGAGCCCTGGTCTTCTTCAATAGACTGACTTGGCTCGCCGGCAAACTGACTTTTCTGAACCGTTTTTATATGTAAGCTAATTCCTAGATTGTGAGAATGTTCCTTATGAAAAAAGTCTTGATTATCGTCGGAACCGTCCTGGCACTCGTCATCATTACTTACTATGCCGATAAGGCTACGCGCCTCAAGGGTCAAACAGTTTCCGTCCCGCCTACCAGCCTTATCGACAAGCCCGAGCCAGACCTGAGTCTCAAAGATCTCGATGGCAAGGCCGTCTCGCTCGCTGATTACAAGGGTAAAGTCGTCTTCCTGAATTTCTGGGCCACCTGGTGCGACCCTTGCCGCGTGGAAATCCCCTGGCTCATTGATATGCAAGCCAAGTACGCCTCGCGCGGCTTTACTGTGGTCGGCGTGGCCATGGACGAAGAAGGAAAGAGCGTCGTGGCTCCTTTCATCGCCAAGGAGCGCTTCGACGTCAACGGCCAGCAACTTCCCATGGGCTATCCCATTCTTCTCGGCACCGACGAAGCTGCGGATAAATTTGGCGGCATCCTCGGCTATCCCACCAGTTTCCTGATTTCCCGCGATGGCAAGATCGTTGAAAAGTTTCAGGGCTTGAAGAGCAGCGATGAGTTGATCAAAGCTGTCGAAGCGCAACTCTAATCGAATCCACTATGCTAGCTGAACACGACTTCCAGAAAAAAGCCGACGCCCTCTTCGATGATTTGAAGAAACGCTTGCTGAATTTGGGCGATGAACATGATTTCGACGTGGAAGGTGAAAGCGGCAAACTGGAGGTAATTTTCGAGGAGCCCGAACCCGCCAGATTCGTCATCTCTCCGAACACACCCATTCGCGAAATCTGGGTCTCCGCTCTTTCCACCAGTTTCAAGCTTGCCTGGTCGGAGGCGCGCGACGCCTTCATCCTCGAAAAAACCGGCGAAGATCTCTACGGCGTTATGAGCCGCGTGATCTCGCAACAACTCGGAACTCAGGTGACCCTGTGAAACGCTTCCTTCCTGCTTTTCTTGTCGCGCTGCTCCTTCTCTCGCCCACTGCTTTTTCGCAAGTCCCTTCGCCTAGGGACGTCGTCGCTCCCACGGCCTTCGCGTCATATGATCCCGTCGCGCGCGGCATGGCACTCCAGGCCGCCGTCGTCCTGAAGATTCGCCCCGGCTTTCACGTCAACGCGCGCGAAGTTACTTTTGATTATCTGATTCCCACGGATTTGCGCGCGGATGTTCCCGCCGGTTTCAAAGCTGAAAATGTGATTTATCCCAAGGGAACCCTGCAGACCTTCACCTTCTCAAAAGACAAGCCGCTGAACGTTTACTCCGGCACGGTGACTCTGCGTTTGCCGCTCACCGTTTTGAAGGATGCTCCCCTAGGCCCTCAGCACCTCGCCATGAAGCTGCGTTATCAGGCTTGCAGTATCGAAATCTGCCTTCCGCCGGTCACCAAGGATGTCGAGCTGACGCTGAATGTCGCGGCCGCTCCCACCGCCGCGAAACCCTCGAACCCCGACCTCTTCCCTAAGAATTAGCCTTGTAGCGCAGGGAGAGTGCGCGAGCCCTGGGGTTTTTCTCTTGCAACACTACAAACTCGCCTTACTTCCCAACCTCTCCGACCGCCGCTCGCAACCTGCGCACCACGCGTTCCTGTCCCAGCACCACCATGGTGTCAAACAGCGGCGGTGCCACCGCCTGCCCTACAATTGCCACGCGCGTCGCGTTAATTAACAAGCCCGCTTTCACTCCCGCCTCTTCCGCCACTTTCCGCGAAGCGTGATCGCAAGCGTCATGATTCCACTCCGTCAGCGCGGCCAGCGCTTCCGCCAGCTTCTCCAGCAGGCTGGGCACTTTCTCGTCTTTCCAGAATTTTGCTTTTGCCGCCGGATCAATCGTGAACTTGTCGCTGAAGAAGGCCCGCGACCAACTGCCGAAATCCGGCAGCAGCCGGATCCGCGGGCGCAGCAGATCCACGGTCCTGGAAAACCACTCGTGTCCCGCTCCCGCCCACTCTTCCTTCCACAGCCCATCCTGCTTCAGTTGCTCTTCCACTTCCGGCAACAACTCCTCGATCGGCAGTTTCTGCAAATATTGCGTGTTGAACCACTCCAGCTTCGCCCGGTCGAATACTCCGTTCGTCCGGCTTACGCCTTCCAACGAAAACCTCTCGATCAGTTCCTTTGTACGGAGAAACTCTTCGTCACCGCCCGCCGACCAGCCAAGCAGCACCAAGAAATTCCGGAACGCTTCCGGCAAGAACCCTTCCCGCCGGTAGATATTCACGTCCGTGGCGCCATGCCTCTTTGATAGCCGCCTCTTGTCCGCACCCAGAATCAGCGGGACGTGCGCGAACACCGGCGGCTCGACTCCCAGCGCGCGGTACAACAACACCTGCTTCGGCGTGTTGGAGATATGGTCCGCGCCGCGAATCACGTGTGTGATGCGCATATCAATGTCGTCCGCCACCACACTCATCTGGTACATCGCCTGGCCAAACTCCTCGCCGTCTTTCCCGGAGCGCAGCAGCACAAAATCCTCGATGTCGTCGTTGGAAAATTCCGTCTCGCCGAATACCGCATCAAAAAACTTCGTCGTTCCCCCCGTGGGCACCTTGAACCGAAGCGCCGGCTTCGTGTCCGGGGAAGACGGTTTTCCGTCGCGGCACGTGCACCGCACCACCTTGCGCACCTTCACGCCTTCCGCTCCCTCTTCCGCGTGGTCTCCACCCGCATAGCGCTCCGGCGGGCAGTAGCACAGGAACGCATGTCCACTCGTCAGGCATTTTTTCGCCATCTCGCGGTACAACGCCGTCCGCTGCGACTGGTAGTAAGGTCCTTCGTCCCAATCCACTCCCAGCCATTTCAGCCCGTCAACAATTCCCGTCATCAGTTCGGGCTTGTTGCGCTCCGCGTCCGTATCTTCAATCCGCAGGATCATCGTCCCGCGCTCTTTGCGCGCAAACAGCCAGTTAAACAGCGCCGTCCGCGCTCCGCCCACGTGCAAATATCCCGTCGGCGAAGGCGCAAACCGCACCCGCACACTGCCCTTTTGTGTTCCGCTCGCGTCTGTCATGGTAAGCCGCTTCTCGCTCTCTTCTCGCAAAACTTCAGTCTACCGGAACCTCCGGGGGCCGTCCATCGAGCCGTGACTTCTTGCCCGGCGTTTCAGTATGCATCTACAATACCGACTTCCTCGTGACGGAGGCACCATGGGTTTTGATGTCTTCCTGCAATGTTTCGGCGAGTCGCAGCATGCGGGCATCTCTCGAGACGCCGTGCGTTCTCTCTTTCCCGTCATCGAAGCAGAATCGAAGCCAGACCTCTGGCGCGTCCGCTACGACCCGGGAAACTCTTCGCTGGTTGGCGTAACCCCTCTCGACTCTGATCCGCTGCGGCTGAAGTCGCTCTACGTTGAGCGCCCCTGTGGCGACTTGCGCCTCTGGGAAGCGCTCCTCGCCATACTTCACATGGGCTCTGTCGTCATGTTTTGGCCGGGTGGCCCTCCTGTAGTTTCCCATGTTTCCCTTGCCGCAAATTTACCCGCCGACATGACGGAAGCGCTCGGTCCTGTCAGGACTTTTCAATCCGCTGGTGAGTTACTCCGCGCGGTCCAGGAATCTTGAGCCCGCAATAATAAAATGAGCCTATCTGCCCGAGCTTCCCTCTCCTCCGTGCCCCACGCCCTACTACCTCTTTGGCCACCAGTACCTCCGTACCCTCTCTGCTCTCTATCCCTCTGCCTCATAATCGCATGTGATTCGTTTTGTGTGCAGTTGGGCTCATCGGTGACGGCCAGCAGGGGTGTCTACTCGGGATGCACTTCGTTCTTGGTGTTTCCTGGCGCAAGCCCCTGATTCTTCGTCCATTCCGTTTGCCTTTGCGGCCCTCGCACAACAGGTAGCGCCTTTAGGTTCGTTGATGGTTCAAAGCATCATTGCGCTCAGTTTCCTCATCGGAACTCTCCTCGTCGGAGTGTTCTTCGCCTACGTCTATACCCTCAAGCGCCAGCCATATCTTCTTTACTGGACCGCTGCCTGGGTTTTCTACGGCCTCCACTATCTTTGCCCCGGTCTCACTCCCTGGATTGGTGAGCACGCCTTTCTCACTTCTCTCAATCACGCACTCTATGGTTTTGCCGGCATCTGCTTTTTCCTCGGCACCCAGCTTTATACCCGTAAGAAGCTCTGGACCGTTCCCGCCATCGTCGCCGCCCTCATCCTCGCGGCATGGTCTTCCGCCGATGCGTTGAAGCTTTTGCCCCTGTCCTCTTTTGTGCCCTCCTCGTTTATCTATGTCTACGTCGGCTACCTCTTCTGGCGCGAAAGCCAGCATCATGAAACTCTCGTCGATCGGCTTCTAAGCGCTTCCTTCGCCGCATGGGGCCTGGTCTTCCTTGCGTTTCACGTCCTGCATTTCACTCCCGAATTCGTCGGCCAGACCGTGCGGCCTATTTCCGCGGTTCCCACTGCCTTTGTCTCCATGCTCCTGATCATGGCCGTTTACGAGGAGGAGAAACGGCGAGTTGAGCGCAACATGCTCGCTCTCTCCAATCTCAATCTCGCCACCTCCAGCTTTGTCGGCGGCGAAATTCAGCGCATGCTGGCGCAAGCCCTCGATCGTGTTCTTGGTGTGGTTCGCCTTCCCGCAGGCGCGCTTTTCCTGCATCACGGCGATCCCAACGGGCCTACTTCCGTCGTCTCCGCAGGCATCCCCGATGAATTCTGCCGCGTTGCTCAAGAACAAGGGCTCGACGATTATCTCGTCGGGCTCGTCTCCCGCCTCGGTGGCCTGCTTGGCTTCCGCGATCTCCGCGACGACAACCTTACCGCTCTCGAAAAGGACGAGCCCATCCGCCATTTCCGCGAACTCGCGCTAAAACACGGCTTGCGCAGCATCGTCGTCATCAGCCTGCAAGCCAAGGAACAAGCTTTCGGCCTGCTTCTCCTCGGCACCCCTGATAATCGCCGTTTCACCCCCGCCGAATTGCGCTTGCTCCTTGCCCTTGGCCACCAGATCGGCATGGCCGTCGAAAACAGCTACCTGATCCAGCAGACCTCGCGCCGTTCCGAGGAACTCCATGTTCTCAACGAAATCGGCCGGGCGCTCAGCTCCACCCTCAATCAGGAAGATCTTCTCCGCAAAATCTGGGAAGAACTCCGCCGCCTCTTCGACGTGGACAATCTCTATCTCGCTACCCCGGATACCCTGCGCGATGCCATTCAGTTTGAGCTGGAAATGATTGAGGGCGTGCGCATGCCCAAGCGCTCGCGCCCCGCCGGCAATCACCTTACCGAGTACATCCTGCGCACGCGCCAGCCCGTCCTCATTCGCGAGAACTTCGTCACCGAAGTCCGCAAACTCGGCGTGGACCCTCTCCGCGCAGGTGGTTCATTCTGTGGCGTTCCTCTCGTTGCCTACGATCACGCTATCGGCGCCCTGTGCATCTTCTCTGAGCAGGACCGCGCTTTTGACGAGGGCCACCTGGAGCTCCTTCGCGTTCTCGCCAGCGAAGCCAGTATCGCTATTGAAAACGCCCGCCTCTTCCAGGAGGAGCGCACCAAGGCGCGCCATCTCAATCTCCTGAATCTGATCTCGCGCGACGCCATCGCTACGCTGAACCCGGATGAAGTGCTGGCCAAAATTGCGGAGCAACTTGAAAACGGCCTCATGTACGACCACATCGGCATCGCCCTTCTCGACTACACCACGCGCGAACTTCACATCCAGGCCGAAGGCGGCAAACGCCGTGGCGCAAAGGGACTTCGCCTTCCACTCGATAACGGCCTCATCGGTCAGGTCGCGCGCACCGGAAAAATCGCAACATTTCGTTCCCTTCCCAGTTCGCAGAACGGACCCAAACCCGTCCTCGCCGATACACTTACCTCGATGGCCCTGCCCATCTTTTACGCCGACCATCTTCACGGCGTCCTCTATGTAGAAACCGTTGACCGCGTCGAGTTCTCCGAAGAAGAATCGCTCCTTCTCAGCACTCTGGCTGACTTGATCTCCGGCGCGCTCCACAACGCCCTCACCTTCCAGAAGGCCCAGGAACAAGCCATTACGGATGGCCTCACCGGCGTTAAAACTCATCGCTTCTTCATGGAAGCTCTCTCCTCCGAGTGGAAGCGCTCTTCCCGTGCAGGTCGTTCCTTCGCGCTCGTCCTCATGGACCTCGACCGCTTCAAATTCGTCAACGACTTCTACGGCCACCTTGAAGGCGACCTCGTTCTCCAGCGTGTTGGCCAAATCCTGGAAAGCAATTGCCGCCGCTCCGATGTCGTGGCGCGTTACGGCGGCGACGAATTCGTCATCCTCATGCCGGAAACCACCATGGAACAAGCCCGCCAGCTTGCCTCCAAATTGCGTGGCTGGGTTTCCGCCGATCCGCTTCTTCGCGAAAAGAACATCACGGCCAGCTTCGGCATCGCTTGCTACCCACTTCACGGCTCCACGCCTCAGGAACTCATTCAGGTCGCGGACGCCTCCATGTATCTTTCCAAGCATCAGGGCGGAAACACCGTTTCAACCGCCGATCACGTGGATCCCAAGGAAGCGCGCCGCTGGAAGCGCGATGTCCTTGAAGCCTATCTGGGCGTTACGCTCAAGCGCCTTTTTGCCACCGGACCCGATTCGTTCAACGAGATCTATCAACGCCTTCGCCAGTTCACGGAATCCCTGCCACCTGCCGAATCGGCCACCTCATCTCTCGCGGACGGCCCCACTTCGCTTCCGCAATCCATTCTCGATACCGTCACTTCCCTTGCCTATGCCATTGACGCCAAGGACCAATACACCCAGGGGCATTCTCAAAAAGTCTCCGCGTATGCCGCACTGCTCGCCGAATCGCTCGGCATGACGGAAGCCGAGGTCGAGGAAATCCGCCTTGCCGCCATCCTCCACGATGTCGGGAAGGTCGGCATCCCCGAAGTCATCCTGAACAAGAGCGGCCCGCTCAACCCCGAAGAATGGGACACCATGAAAACGCACGTGAATTTCGGCGCGCGCCTTCTTGAGCCTCTCGCTCCCCTTGCACGCATTCGCCTCATGGTTCTGCATCACCATGAATTCTTCGACGGCTCCGGCTATCCCAACGGACTCTCCGGTGAGAACATTCCCATCGGCGCGCGCATCCTCACCATCGCCGATTCTTACGACACCATCACCAGCGATCGCAGCTATAAGAAAGGCCGCACCGCCGAAGAAGCCCTCTCCGAACTCGAACGCTGCGCCGGTACGCAATTCGATCCCCAGCTGATCGCCGCTTTCGTCCGCGCCATGCGCCTCCTCCCCAACCCCATCATCGAAGCGGCCTCCCTGCTCTCCCGCAACCCGTAATTCCGTTACTTCACCTACAGCTAGGGGGTTCGTGCCTGAGGCTTTTTCTGGGTTAGGCACCTGCGCACCACCTCTGCTTATCTCCCCTCTTAGCTCAACCAATTCGGAGTGCCGCGGCTCGTTTACCTTGCACTGAGCGTCGAAGGGAGCACCGAAGGCTCGCTGCCTGGGATGGCGTCTTCACTATGACGACCAAGTAGCTCCGGTAACTCCACGCTACGTACCGCATCCATTGATTGATATCTTTTAACTTAACTCCTGTTTACTTTTAAAGTAATCAAAGTACAACAGGTCGCAATCGGCGTCACGGAGGGCCCCGAGAATGTCACAGAACCTTTGTGTTCCCCACTCGGCTTTTCGCCTACTCAGATTACTACTCGCGGGAGGGCTCTGCGCTCTCGCTTCCCAGGCTCAGCAACCAAAGGTGCTTGCCCCGCATAAACCAGTCGCGCCACGAACAGAGAAATGGGTGGGCCCTCCACCCACGCCCAAACTGCAGACATCCGTCGGCGGTTTCTGGATGACCAACGCCTATTTCAAGTCTGCTCTCTATCTGAAAAACGGTTTGAAGACGGGCCCGCTGACGGTTACACCCGCTCTCTACTTGAGCGATGGAGTGCGTTTATCCTTGGCTCCAGTGACCATGGAGCCTTCCGGCACGGCCATTGTGGACATCAATCAAGCCCTTGTAGACCATGGATTCGCCTACAATGCAACTCTGAATGGTTATGTCGAGATAACATTTCAATGGGCTTGGAACGTAGTCTGCGCGACGGTGCGCAATGTTGATACCGTACATAGTTTGATCTTCGGTTCCAATCTCCAACCCGTCACGCCTCCCAACCCTACGGACCAACCGGCAGCTTCGACGCCTCCGGCGCAAAATCTTGAGGGCCTCTGGTGGAAAGAAGAAAACAATGTCATGGGCTTTGTGGCGCTTTCCAACGTCACCGGTAGCCCTATCGATGCTGCCATACAGGTGCTGGACGATCAGAACAACAACTTGGGAGATCATAGCGTTACCGTGTCACCGCATGGCACGAAGGTTGTGAGCCTCACCGAGCTTCTCTCCGCTCCGGCACCCCGCGGCGGGATAGCTCTGTCTTACGACGGTCCCTCGGGCAGTCTGCTCGTATATGGGGCGCTAGAAGATGAAGCGGTTGGCTATTCGGCCCACATGCCCATGGGTCGTTTACCGCAAGCGTCCAACCCGGTCACGGCAAACTCCTTTGCTGAGTTGGGCTTAATGACCGGGACTCCGGATTCCATGATGAATTTCCCCCGCGGCACTGTGTTTACGCCGTATTCTGTCGTGCGCAACTCCTCCGATCAGCCGTTATCTGTAACGCCAACGCTTTGGTGGATGCAAGGCGGCTTCGCGCATTCTTCGCTGCTTCCTCCTTTTGCCGTGCCCCCTCATCGCACACAGATTCTGGACACTTCGTCCTATCTGACCACGGCCGGGCTCAAGAACTATAATGGGGATGTGAATCTTGTGCTCGACACGAGAGGGCAATCCGGCGGGCTGCTAGCTGTCGCCGGAAGCGTGGACCAGACGAAAACCTACGTTTTCGAGGTCTTGCCCCGTGGTTTCAAGGAGAGCGTTTCCAAATCGATCGCCTACTGGAGCACTGCTAACCGCGACGACACCATGATCACCCTCTGGAATCCCGCTGACGAGCAACAAGACTTCCTGTTCACCTTGTACTACGCCGGAGGTCATAACAGCTTTCCGATTTATTTGGGACCTCGCGAATCGCGTTCCTTCAATGTCTCGGAATTCACCATGGAAGGCATTCACGACATCGACGGGAACATGGTGCCTATGGATGCGCAAACCGGCAGCGCAGAAATCTCCGGTTCTCAGGGCGAAAATGAACACATCCTGATTGGCGTTGAAGCGGCAGTCTACAACGTCGTGAAGGCCACCTGTGAAATCGTTTGCGAAACCTGCATCGGGCTGGTGGAAGTGACCCTTGTCCAGTCTCCCTATTCCTTAGCGGTGGGCAATACCATCCAGCAAACTTTTTCCGTCACCTATAACACCGGGACTCAGTACAATCGCACGAGTCTGGGTAAATGGAGCAGCTCGAGCACCAGCGTAGCTTCGGTCAACTCCGGACTCATCAGCGGCGTCGGCGCGGGATCAGCAACGGTGTCTGTAATCGACACCTTTGAAGAACCCGTTTACACCGCCAGCCTCTGTACAGAGCCTCCTCTGCCTGCCTGTCCATTTGCCTACACGACTCCCACGGATTCCGCCCCGGGAACAGTTTTTGGTATTTCAAACGTGATCCCCTACTCGTACGTGATTGGCACCACTGGTACGATGACAATATATGGTGCTGGATTCAGCGGCAAAGGCACGCCGACCTTGCTGTTCACAGGAACTGGAATTTCAGTGGTCAATCCGACAGTTGAGAGCGACACCGTGATTCAGGCTGGGTATGCAGTATCTTGTTCCGCCTCCCCGCCGAACCAAGACGTTATAGTCACCTTCCCTACTTTCGACGGCGGTCTGGGAACCAATCCTTGGCCTGTTGTGCTCGCTCTGCCAGTGGCACCCACGCCGACGATCCAGCTGGCAGGCCAAAGTATCTCGGGAACGCAATCCGTGGTAGTCGGCCAGCAAATTGCCCTTACCGCATCCGTTTCATTACCAGCTTGTATGACCTATTCAAGCCAGTCCTGGTCGATTCCACCAGGAACAGCGGTTGGCGGCTACGTTAACGCTGCTGGCACCGGACCACCCGACACAACAGGTGGACAGGTACAGAGTCTACCAGCCCACGTTACTAATGATTCGCTTCCACTAGGTTATTCTTTTTATTGGGTGTATTCCGGTTCATCTTTCAACATGTCCTATGCATACACAATGTCGGGAGGCTTTGGCAGTGTTAACAGCCCAATCGCTACGGCGGCGTTTAATGTCACCGGAGGGGGCGGATTGATGTCTAGCGCTGCATCGACCGTACTCAGGATCGAAAACCTGCCCGATTGCGGTCAGACGACACCCCTCTATCCGTCGATGGTATATGGCAATATTACCGGTTGTTTAGGGATAGCTGGGCCTGGTAGCACTTTTGGGGTGGTTTTCACTGCCCCTGCGACTTCGCCGGGTGGCACATTTTCGTATCTCCAGATAGTCGACGCAGATAGCAGCACGCAGTCAGGCGCTCCCAGCTGCACTACTAGCCCAGGTCTTGACGGGAACATTCCTTTTCCGGGAACCGCTCAAAATAGTAGTCCCCTGCAGGCGGCAGACGCACCGGGAATACAATTGTTATCTAGTTCCGCCTCTACCGTTCAACGTTCCTTTACTGCGACCATGTTCCTTATGTGGACCTCGAACTCGCCCAATTCCATTATGGTTCCAATGGGATATCAGACGTGGGCGTTCGCTGGGACTGCAAGCTGTTCCGCCTCGTGTGGCACCTGGAGCAACTGGACAGCAACACCGAACGGGACGCCAGGGCTGGTGGGCAATTTTGCCCCGAGCAGCGGGTCCCAAACGAGCGACGGCTACACGACCTTGCAGCTTGGTTATCCGACTTGGACCGGTACAGCATCTCGAACTTGCCATTGAGAAACAAAAGGAGGAATCGTGCGAACACTACTAGGACTGTTCTTGCTCATGATTGTTGCCTCTGTAGCATGTTGTCAGGCTACACCGGCCACCCAACGGCCATTCTCGCTCACGCTGAGCACGCCAACTGCAAACGTGGAGAGCGGTTCAGTCGTGCAGATAATGATCGCCATGAAGAACCTCTCGGACCACGATGTAGATTGCACTCCCAACGAAACTAATCGGCTGGATACGGCTTTTGAGTATGACGTGAGGGATGGAGACGGTAAGCCAGTTGAAAGCTGGGAGAAAAAGCACCCTGAAGTCGGACAAGTGTTTAGCCCGAGGATGCCCCGCTCTCTTAAGCCCGGCGAGACTATTAATACTGGAGAGGTTATTAGCTCACATTATAATATGACCCAGCCGGGTGAGTACACGATCCAAGTATCCAGAAGGATCTCAAATGACGCGAAGGACGGCGTGGTGAAATCTAACAAGATCACCGTTACCGTGGTCGATTCGACACCAAAAGCGCCTCCGCCCCCTCAAACGCAGAGATGAAAGCTTAATCTGAACTTGCCTCAGCGGGAAACCAAAGGTTGGAATCTGGGCGCCGTATCCTTGTGGGTTCTCCTAAGGCGCGGATTTTGACTTTTCCAGTTTTATAGGTTTTTCCTCTTTTGCCCTCTCTTGAGGGCGAGAGTGCATTCTTTGCTGCGACGGCGGAGTTTCCCTCTTCTGCCACCCTTCTATCCGGTTCCTGGCGGCCAATAGCGCCTTTCCACAGGCTCTTGGTTGCACCTCACAAGGCTCTGTGCTCGCTGTCACTGACGCCATGTTCATCTCGGAACCATAGTGCCCCGTCCGTTCATCAGTTTTTAGCGGTCCAACCAGGGGGTTCTCCCGTGAACAACCTATCTTCTCGGTCTACCTATGATGTCCTGCGCCAGCATGGCGTTGATCGCAGGGACTTTCTCCGCTTTTGTGTCGCCACGACCGCAGCCATGGGCCTTGAAGCCTCCATGGTCCCCACGGTCGTTGCCGCCATGGAGAGCAAGCCCCGCATCCCCGTCATCTGGCTCCATGGCCTGGAGTGTACCTGCTGTAGTGAATCCTTCATCCGCTCCTCCCACCCCATCGCGCAGGACATCGTCCTCAACATGATCTCCCTCGATTACGATGACACTCTCCAAGCGGCTGCCGGCTTTCAAGTCGAGGAGATTCGCAAGAAACTTATTAAGGATCATCCCGGCGGCTACCTCCTGGCCGTGGAAGGCAATGCGCCCACCAAAGATGGCGGCGTCTATTGCACCGTCGGCGGCGACACCTTTCTGAACGTGCTCAAGGAAACCGCCGAACATGCCAAGGCTATCGTCGCCTGGGGCTCCTGCGCCTCCAACGGCTGCGTCCAGGCCGCTCATCCCAATCCCACCGGCGCGATGCCTGTTCACAAGCTCATCACCGATAAGGCCATCATTAACGTCCCCGGCTGCCCGCCCATCGCGGAGGTTATGACCGGCGTTCTGACCTACATCCTCACCTTCGACGCCCTGCCCGAGCTCGATCGCATCGGTCGCCCGAAAATGTTCTATGGCCAGCGCATTCACGATAAATGCTACCGGCGGGCCTTTTTCGATGCCGGGCAGTTCGTCGAGTCCTGGGACGACGATGGCGCGCGCAAGGGGTGGTGCCTGTATAAGATGGGCTGTCGCGGACCAACAACTTACAATTCCTGCTCCACCTTTAAGTGGAACAACGGCGTTTCCTTCCCCATCGGCTCCGGCCACGGCTGCATTGGCTGCAGCGAAGCCGGTTTCTGGGACAACGGCCCGTTCTACCAGCGCCTCTCGAACGTCGTGGTTCCCGGCATTGATGCCACCCCCAACACTATCGGCGAGGTCCTTGGCGCTGCGGCCGTCATTGGCGTAGGTTCCCATCTCGTTTCAACTGTCGTCCGCCAGAATGCCCGCAAGATTCATGTGGACGACACGCCGCCCGCGGACAGCAAAGGCGAATAAAGGTGCTCTATGACAACTCGCGTCGTTGTTGACCCCGTAACGCGCATCGAAGGCCATCTCCGCATCGAGGCCATGCTCAATGATTCCGGCCACGTCGGTGATGCCATGTCCTCCGGCACCATGTGGCGCGGCCTGGAGGTCATCCTCCAGGGCCGCGATCCCCGTGATGCTTGGGCTTTCTGCGAACGCATCTGCGGCGTCTGCACTACCGTCCACGCTCTGGCCTCTGTCCGCACCGTCGAAAATGCCCTCAACATCAAGGTACCCAAAAACGCGGAAATCATTCGCAACATTCTCTTCCTTACCCAGATGGTGCAGGACCACGTCATCCACTTCTATCACCTGCACGCTTTGGACTGGGTAGACATCGTTTCTGCCCTGAAGGCTGACCCCGATCAAACTGCCGCGCTCGCACAAAAGATCTCGCCCCACGCGCCGAACGCCACCTCCGGCTACTTTCGCGATATCGCTACTACTCTCAAGAAGTACGTGGACTCCGGCCAGCTTGGTCTTTTCGATAACGCCTATTGGGGTCATCCCGCCTACAAGCTTCCTCCCGCAGCCAACCTGATGGCGGTTTCTCACTACCTTGAAGCCCTCAAGTGGCAAAAAGAAGTCATTAAGATTCACACCATTTTCGGCGGCAAGAATCCCCACCCGAACTATCTCGTCGGCGGCATGGCTTCCGCCATCAACCTGCAAGGCGACAGCGCCATCAACATCGAGCGCCTGAACATGGTCAAGGACCTTATCGCGCAAGCCAAGCAGATCGTGGACACGCTCTATATTCCCGACCTCCTTGCCGTTGCTTCCTTCTATCCCGAATGGACGCAGATTGGCGGCGGTCTCGGCAACTACATGTCCTACGGCGACATTCCGCAGAACGGCATCAGCGATGTTTCCAGCTTCAAATTCCCACGCGGCGCCATCCTCAACAAAAATCTCGCAGAGGTTCTTCCTGTCGATCCCGCCGACGCCGGCCAGATCCAGGAAGAGATCGCCCACTCGTGGTACGAATACTCCGCCGGCAAGACTGCGCTTCATCCCTGGGATGGTGAAACTACACCCAATTACACCGGCCCAAAGCCGCCGTTCACCCAACTCGATGAAAACGCCAAGTATTCCTGGCTGAAGACGCCGCGTTGGAAGGGCAACGCCATGGAAGTGGGCCCGCTCTCCCGCGTCCTCATCGGCTTCGTCAGCGGTCACAGCGATTTCAAGGAAGTGGTCACCGCCGCTCTTGGCGCCCTGAAGATTCCCGCCTCCGCGCTTTTCTCCACTCTGGGCCGCACCGCCGCTCGTGGCCTTGAAACGCAACTCGCCGTGCAGTGGCTCCAGGATGAGTTCGACCGCCTCATCGCCAATCTCAAGGCTGGCGATTCCACCACTGCGGACACCTCCAAGTGGGAGCCTTCCACTTGGCCGGCCGAAGCCAAGGGTTACGGCTTCACCGAAGCTCCCCGCGGCGCTTTGTGCCACTGGATCCACATCAAGGACACCAAAATCGCCAATTACCAGATCGTCGTGCCCTCGACCTGGAATGCTTCGCCCAAGGACGCCAAGGGCCAGCACGGCGCGTATGAATCCGCCCTGCTTGGCACGCCAATGGCTGACCCCAAACGTCCGCTGGAGATCTTGCGTACCATTCACTCCTTCGATCCTTGTCTGGCGTGCGCTTCCCACGTCCTGGACAAGGATGGCCGCAAGCTTTCCGAATTCCTGGTTCGCGTCTAGGAGGCGGCTATGGCTAAAGTCATTCAGCCGTTCGATCCAAAAGATGTTGTCGCCCATCCGGAGCACTATTTCCGCCGCGCCTACGTGTGGCAACTGCCCGTTCGCCTCACGCACTGGGTGACCGCGCTCTGCGTCACCGTGCTTTTTTTGACGGGTCTCTACATTGCTTCGCCCATCCTCGCTCCCAGCGGTGAACCCGCGAATCACTTTGTCATGGGGCGCATCCGCCAAATCCACTTTATCGCGGGAATCACTTTCGTCATTAGCTTCCTCGTGCGTATTTACTGGTTTTGGGCAGGCAACAATTATGCGCGTTCTGGTTTCCCGTTTGTCTGGCGCATGAGCTGGTGGCGCGACTTGTATCGTCAAGCAGCCGACTATTTGAAACTCGAGCGCGGCCACGTCCATCTTGGCCACAACGCCCTCGGTGGCTCCGCGTACACCTTTTTCGTCATTTTTCTTGGATGGGTGCAAATCTTTACCGGCCTCGCGCTCTACTCCGAGACGAATCCGGCCGGCATCCTCAATAAACTTTTTGGCTGGGTCATTCCTCTGCTCGGCAATTCCTACAACACCCACATGATTCATCATCTGGTGGCGTGGGCTTTCCCCATCTTCGCTCTCTTGCACATCTACATCGTCACCTACGATTCGACACAATACGGCAATGGCCTGATCACTTCGATTATTTCAGGCTACAAATTCTACCGGCAGGGGGATATCCGTAATGATGAGTGGTTATCTTGATTTCCTGCGCGACCGCGAACTCACTCCTCCTCCTATTCTCGTTCTCGGCCTTGGCAACACGCTCCTCAGCGATGATGGTGTCGGGCCCGCCCTGCTCGACCACCTTTCTGATTCTGCCGAGCAATGGGATGGCCAAGTCGAATTCGTGGATGGCGGCACGCAAGGCCTCGCGCTTCTCGGGCGCCTCAGCGGCCGCAGGGCCATCATCATTGTGGATGCCGTGAAGACTGGCGCGCCTCCCGGCACCGTCCATCGTATGACCCTCGCTGAGCTTCGCAACGTCAATCCCGGCCACGTCAGTTCTGCCCACGAAGGCAACGCGGGCGAACTCCTCGCCGCCGCGCAACTCCTGGATGAGCTTCCCGCTCGCTTGTTCGTTGTTGGCGTCGAGCCCAAGAAGGTCGCTACTGGCCTGGGCCTTTCCGCTCCCGTCCAACGGGCGCTCTCCGAAGCCTCCAAGGAAGTCAACAGACTGCTGACGCAACTCTGCTAACGCTTAACGATTCCGCCGCTTCGACCTGCGGCCGTTGGGGCATGCTACATCGGGCCCCAGTCCTTTCCCCAAAACCGTGGCGTGCAACAATCCATCGCTGCGAGCTTCACCAATCCCCCAACAACAAAAAACAAGGCAGGCCAGAATACTGCCTTGCGAGGAAGCCCGTGCGTTACCGTCGAATCAGACGGAAATGCTCAGCGGGTTGCTGGAAGATGCGGAGGCGGAAGAGCTTGTGGACGAACTGGCAGCGGCGCCACTCAGTTGCGTGAGGTCCTGTTGCAACGAAGCGTAGGCCGATTGCGCGGTGGAAAGATTGCCGCTTTGCAACGCCTGCCCCAGCTGCGAGAAGAGTTGGCTCAGAGTGTTCTGCGTGCTGGAAGAATCCTGCGAGCCCCAGGAATGATGGTGGTGATGGTGCGCGTGCTCGGAAGCCCCACTCGCGGATTGCTGCTGAAAGTCCTGTTGAATTGTGGAGTAATCCTGCTGCGCCGCCGTCAGGTTGCCGGACTGCAAATCCTGCGAGAGTTGCTGGAACGCCGTGGCAATCGGACTGGCATTCGTTGGCGTGCTGCTGGCCGCAGTTGATTGCCCACTGCTCGGTTGCAGCGCCGCAAAATCGGATTGCGCCTGTGCTAGATTCCCGGACTGCAAGTCCTGGCCCAGTTGCTGGAATTCCAGTTTGAAATTCTGGGACGGCGATTGCGAGGATTGCGAACCTAAAAGCTGAAAGATGCTGCTGCTGGCGATTCCTGCTATGGACATTTGGAATAACCCTCCTCGATTTTCGGCAATGTGCTTGCCACGCGCACAATGCACCCTATTCAAATTCTTCATCGGCCAGCCCGCGCAATACTTTAGCGCGTCGGGACCGAGGACAATGCGCAAAGAAGGCAATCGAGGGGCCATGCCACTCTCGTATTTCATCCAAACGGATATTGAAAATGCTCTGTTTATCCAGGCCATGCGTTACATTAGAGAATCCTTCCCTCCACTCCGCGCATAACGTGCAGCCGTACCCGGCAAACTTTGCCGCATTGAATCGCTGTAGACTCGCCAGTTCGGGGCCGACTCTGCCTGCCCACATTGGCATCCCTCCCGAATCAACGGTCCTTTTTGCCGTTGCGCAGTTGAGGAATCGCGGCACGATCATCACTTCCGCTGAACCGCTTCAAGCGTTATTCTCGTCTCGCCACCATGTCCACACCCTCCACTCCGCGCGCTATCAAATTCCACTTCGATTGCGTGTTCCACTACGTTGCTGACATGGAAGCTGCGATCCGTTTTTATCGTGATGTGCTTGGCTTCGTGCTCACTTCGCGCGACGTCGTGGCGCGCTTCGATATTGATGGCGTTCTCTTTGAACTCGTTCCCGCCCCACCTGGCGGAAACCCTCGCGCCCCCGGCAATGCGCGCCTCTGCCTGCGCGTGGAAAATGTCGAGCAAGTGTTAAACGATCTGCGGGCTAAAGGCGTGCGCACAGGCGTGGCCGCAGATAAAGAAACAGGCGTGCTCGGCTCGCTGGAAGACCCCGATGGCAACGAAATTTGCCTGTGGCAATATCACCCGAAACCGTAAGGGCACGAAATATCGTGCCTCATTCTTCCCTTCGCTAAACATCATAAGTGCGGCAAGAGTGAACGAAGAGCGCTCAGACAGGTTCCAACTGGTTCAAACTCGGAAACGATACAGGTTCGGCCAGCGTGAGCGGCGGTGCTGGCACGCCTTGCTGCAGCTCTCTGGCGAGCACCTCGATCGCCAGCGCCGAGAGCGGTGGGCAAACGATCGTGGCATCCAGCAGGCCGCCGCAGGTCCATTTGCGTCCATGCTCTTCCAGGCCGTCGCACCCGATGTACCTGATTTTGCCTGTTCCTTCCTGCGGCGCTTGGCCTGCGACATTTTGGAACGCCCTGCGAGCCCCCATGGCCATGAAGTCGTTCTGTGCCGCCACCACCCGTGGGCATAGCTCGCGCGACGCGGGCACCCGCAGCCACGAAGCCATAACGTCGGTCGCAACGGACTCCTGCCATTGCCCGTGCAGAGGCCGGATCTTGATTCGCGGGTTCTTGGTCGCTAGCATTCCTTCCCTGCGGGCCTGCACCACCGGATGGCCGCTGGGCCCTTCCAGATACACCACCGTGCCGCCATTCGGAAGCAAGGCATTCATTTGCCGCCCTTGGATGCGCCCTGTTTCGACGTGGTCGGTGGTCACGGCAAACATAGGCGATCGAGAGGAGCCGCGCAGATCCGCAATATAAGACACCTCGCGGTTTAACACGATCCAGCCAACACCTGCTTTGGCCGCCTCCTGGGCGACACGTACCATTCCTGTCCCGATCGGCTCCAGAATGATCACGTCGGGGCGTGCCTCATCCGCCGAATAAATGAGTTTCAGCAATTGTTCGCTTTGCGTGACGGCATCGCCCTCGGCGTAAATTACGCTGACTCGGTATCCGTGGCGCTGGCCGGCAACCTGTGCCGCCCGCGCTTCCGCCTGTTGATAAACGCTACTCGCGACGTGCAATGACACAACGATCTTGAGTGCGGCGGAACTCATCTGCGTCCTCTATCTCCGACCCGTATTGTTCTCTTGCCTGCGCAAAGGCTAGATAGACCAGAATATGTGCCAGACCTCAGATCATGCAGTGATGCAGGTCATAGGTATACGTGACTTGTCGTGAAAGTCCATGCTTTGTAAATTTCGTTTAAATAAATCGTAAATATGAATCGAATGGCTTGTGAATGCTGCGTGAACGCCGCATTGGCGCGGTTTCTTCTTTTTCCTCCGTTGTAAGGAACCGCGCAATGGCCTGCCTCTGACGTTGTTGATAAGGATTCTGGAATGGACTTGACGACGAGACATTCGTAAGATGCCTCGCATGAAAAAACTGAAATCCAAACGCGCTCCGAAAACTGTGGACGAATACCTAGCCGGGATCGAGGAACCCGGGCGCAGCACCCTGCAGAAGATTCGCGCCGCCATTCGCGCCGCAGCGCCACCAGAAGCCACGGAGGGGATCAGCTATGGCATTCCCATGTTCAAGCACAAAGGAGTTCTGGTGTGGTTCGCCGCATTTGCGAACCATTGCAGCTTCTTCCCCACGGCGGCTGTCATCGCGCAATTCCAGAAAGAGCTCAAACCCTTCCGCACATCCAAAGGCACCATCCAATTCCCTGTGGATGAGCTTCTGCCCCCGGCGCTCGTGAAGAAAATGGTAAAGGCACGCCTCGCGCAGATCGAAAACAAGAAACGCCACTGACCGTGCTACTTCTCCCTCGAAGTACCGAAGGCGCGTCACAAGTTAGCCCGGGGCGCAAGCCCTGGGTATGCCCGCACAAAGTTCCAAGCGTCGTAGGTGCGATACATAGCAACACAGCGAGGATGCCAGAGTAGGCCACGCTCCATTTCCAACAACGCGTATACCTGCACCCCCGAGCCCGCCTCAGGCAACGCCACCTCCCATTCCTGAATCCTTACCTTCAGGTATGCTCGCGCATCAATATCTTTGATGTAAAATGTCAGCGAATCAGTGGCGGGACGTTCACGTCGAATGAATGGGGGTGGGACCATGCAGGACATTCGAATGATCACGGTGGGGATCGCGGCGGGTTGTCTGCTGCTCTTGGGTTTGGCGCCGTGGGCCGCGGCGCAATGTTCGATGGGCTCGAATTACAACGGCATCGCGTTGCGGGCGGGCAGCCCATTCCAAGCCGAAAAGGTGACTACGTTCGCGCACGAAACACAAAGCCAGCTTACCCCGCCGGAGCGGCCGCCAGAGTTGGTGGCCCGGGATAGCCAAGGGCGTGTCCGGACGGAAATGACCGGGGGAAAGTTCAAAGTTGAAGAAGGCGAGGGAGCGGGAACGGAAGACGTCGATCGCATGGTCACGATTTGCGATCCCGTCAGCGGGAAGCTCGTACGCCTGGACACGCTAAGCAAAACGGCCACCATCCTGAATCGAGGGCCAGTGTCGCAGCGAAGCACACCCCAGCCGCAAGGCGGAACGCAGATACAACGCCCATATTGCCCCACATTTGCGCCAGTGCAAAGCGTTGGCAATATCCAGCGGGAAGATTTGGGACACCAATCCATCGAAGGTTATGACGCGCAGGGAGTACGCACTACCTGGCCCGCGCACGCACTGCTTAGTGGCGAAGGAACCGCACCCGCGATCACGACCGAAAAGTGGTGTTCGGAGGAGTTGGGCGTAACGCTGTTGAATGTAACCCAACGAACCGAACCGGCCCAGACGAAGACGGAACAGAGGTTGACCAAGATTGTTCTGGGCGAACCGGATCCCTCTCAGTTTCAGATTCCTCCGGATTACCGCATCGTCGAGCGCATTCCCGAGGAGCGCAAACCCGGCCAGATGAAGCCACTTGGAGGCGTCACGACGGCACCTGCCCCCGTGCCAGCGGAAGCCCCGCCTCAATAGAGACCACGTCAACAATGCTCCTCCAGAGTCGGGTCGGCCCACTTGCGAGGCAGCCTGTCCACAAGCGAGGAAACCCCAGGAGAGAACTACAAGACTGGAATCTTGAGTTACAGTGGAGAGACGCATCTTTCACCTGAGGTCAACCATGCAAACCGCAACCGTGCAATGGATTGGCGAACAGCGTTTCCTGGCCACCAGCCCTTCGGGGCACGGCGCGCTTATCGATTCCGACCGCGAATCGAACAAGGCCCCCGGCCCGATGGAGTTGGTCCTGATGGCCCTTGGCGCATGCACCGCCACGGACATCGTGATCATCCTGGGCAAGAAGCGGCAGAAGCTGGAGTCGCTGGAAGTGGTGTGTTCGGGCGAGCGTGCCAGCGATCCGCCTACCGTCTGGAAAAAGCTGGAAATTGTCTATCGCCTGCGCGGAGCCTTGGACGAAGGCGCCGTGAAACACGCTATCACATTGAGCGAGGAGAAATACTGCTCCGTGGCGGCCATGCTGCAGAAAACGGCCAGAGTCACCTGGCGTTACGAATTGCTTCCGGCAAAGTGAGGGCAGAACCGCATCCGCTGTTACTCGAAAATCCAGTTCGCGGCGCTTGTTTCCAGCAAAGTTCCTCGCATACAATCATAATTCTTTGCACTACGTCTGGAATCATCAAGGAGCCTCATGTCTCGCCTCGCCGCAAAAATCACGGGTGTAGCCGGCTATGTGCCGCCCCGCGTGCTCACCAACGCAGACCTGGAAAAAATGGTGGACACCACGAACGATTGGATCATCGAGCGCGTGGGCATTCGCGAACGCCACCTGGCGGATAAAGGAGTGGCCGCCAGCGACCTGGCCGTGGAAGCGGTGAAGAAGCTCCAGGCGAGGCATCCCTTTGATCTGCAATCGGTAGAGCTGATCGTGGTGGGCACGGTCACGCCGGATATGATGTATCCCTCCACGGCCTGCCTGGTGCAGCACAAATTGGGCATCAAGAATACCTGGGGCTTCGACGTGTCCGCCGGCTGTTCGGGCTTCCTCTACGCGCTGAACGCAGGGGTGAAATTCATCGAATCCGGGCAGTACAAGAAAGTGCTGGTGATTGGCTCGGACGTGAATTCTTCGATGACCGATTACACCGATCGCGCCGTGTGCATCATTTTTGGTGATGGCGCCGGGGCCGTGATGCTGGAGCCCGCGCAAGAAGGCGAAGACGGCATCATTGACCATGTCGCTCAAATCGAGGGCGTGGGCGGGCAATTCCTTTATATGCCGGGCGGCGGCAGCTTGAACCCCGCTTCCCACAAAACGGTGGATGAAAAGATGCACTACATCCATCAGGACGGTAAGAACGTGTTCAAGTACGCCGTGAAAAAAATGGCGGAGATGACCGAACGTGTGCTGGCCAAGAATGGTCTGACCGGCAAGGATGTGGACTGCTTCATCGCGCACCAGGCCAATCGCCGCATCATCACGGCGACGGCGGAACGGCTCGGCATGCCGCTGGACAAGGTGATCATCAACATCGAACAGTTTGGCAACACCACCGCCGGCACAATTCCCCTGGCCATGCAGACGGCGCTGGAAGAGAAGAAGTTGAAGAAGGGCGACATCGTGCTGCTGGCCGCCGTCGGCGCGGGATTCACCTCCGGCGCCACGCTGCTCCGCTGGGCGTATTAACTTCAGAAATGTGATAAGCCACAGCACCCACCTTGTCTTACACGGGTAGCTACTGTGTGACAATTGTTCGGGAAAAGTTTAGCAGGAGCGGATGGAAGCGGCCTGCTCGAGATTGGCTTGCAGGCGGCGCTCGATTTGCACGGCGGCATAGCGCGCACAAAGAGTCATTTCTTCCTCACCCCAGTTGGCAAATGCGGGCGAGAGCCGGTTCAAAAGCGACTGCACCCTGTGGAGGGCAGCGTAGTAGGCGCGCACCATTGCCAGGCTGCTGTGATCGTTCTTGAGTTCCGGTGTCAGTTCATGCAGGCTGGCCAGGCGCTCGAAGTCGGCGCCGCAGAGGCTGGGCTCCGCAACGTGCGCGGCTTCCAGCACGCGGCTGGAAACGGTTTGGGAGGCCACGCCCGTCAGCACCGCGCGCCAGTAATACAGCGCGAACTGAAAGAGCGCAACAATCGCGATCGCAAATAGCATGGCGGCAAACATCCCTCAGCCTCCACGTGAAGTATCCTGAATAAGGCTGCAGGGTCCAATAGCTCGCCGGTACCACCTCGGGTAGTCCTTGAGGGTGCTACTTTTGGGTATCAGCAGACTGCCCCTTCGTAGCGCTTGGTCAGCTGGAAGTCCTTGTCTGGTAAGGACTTCCAGCGTAAGCTCCACATGGTCTGATAACAGAGGAGGAAAACATCGTGTCCAAGAAAACTGGCGTCCTGCTGCTGGCAATGGCTGTGTTCTTCGGGCTAGCGCTGAGTCGCGAAGTCCGCAGCACCGATCGCGGTAGCGCAGCCGCAGAGGCCGACCATGCGGCGATCACGAAGATCCTGATGGATCAGCAAACCGCGTGGAATCTTGGAGACGTCAGCGCCTTCATGAAGGGCTACTGGAATTCGCCAGAGCTGACCTTCGCGGGAAGCAGCGGAATTGCACGAGGCTATGAGGCAGTGCACGCTCGCTACAAGCAGGTGTACCCGGATCAGGCGGCAATGGGGCGCCTCGATTTCTCCAATATTGAATTCCGGTTCCTGGGGGCCGACGCCGCGCTGGTGCTGGGGCAGTGGCACCTCCAGCGAACCTCCGGCGATGTTGGCGGAGTTTTCAGCCTGGTGTTCCTGCGACAGCCGGAAGGCTGGAGAATTGTGCACGACCACACCAGTCTGGTGAAAGCTAAAACAGAATAGCTGCGGTCCTGCCTTCCATGAACCAGACAGGATGAATTTCGTTGGTGCCGGCTTGCACCGTGAGGGACTGACGCCCTGATGCAACTTTGGAGCATTTTGTACATCCGCCTGTAATGCACAGGGCATATCCTTAGCAGGGTTAGGACGTCGCATCCAGTGGAGTTCTGCAACTCTCTGCGCTGAGATGCGAAGTGGGCGTTTCCGCGTCGTTGCGCCAGAAGGCCGCATGAAAGCAAGCTTCTTCTATCGCCGTTTGGTTCTTCCGCTCCTTGATCTGCTGAGGCAAGGCGTCACGCCAGAGAAGTTGGCCTTCAGCCTGGCGTTGGGTGTGGTGATCAGCGTCTTTCCGGCACTGGGCTGGACCACGGCGCTTTGCGTGGTGGCCGCTTTGATTTTCCGCCTGAATCTCCCAGCCATCCAACTCATGAACTACTTCATGTACCCAGCGCAGATAGGGCTCTTGTTACCGTTATTTCGGCTGGGAGAAAAACTGTTTCGCGCGCCGCATCTGCCAATTTCCATTCCCGGCATTTACAGAATGGCTCACGCCAATCTCTGGGGCGCCGTCAAGTTTCTCTGGAGCACCACGTGGCATGCAATTGTAGTATGGGCCGTGCTGGCCCCGCTGCTCACGATGTTGCTCTACTTCGTTCTCGTGCCGGTTTTCCGTCGTGTGGCCCGGCGCGTCGGCTCGTCACTGGCCGTTGTGGAGACCAAGGCGGCCTGAAGATATTGAGCCGAAGTTCAGGTGTTTGGCGCGCAAGTGTCCTGCGCCCCTGCGGGAATTAAAGAATCTCCAGGATTTCTTCGTAGCGCTTGAAGGGTGGAATCAGGTACACACCCGCAAGCTCTGTGCGCGCCCAGGCGAGCATTTCGCGCGCGACGTCAAAACCACGTTCGCGTGCCGCGGCTCCGGCGGCTTCCATGGATTTCAAAAGCGGCTCCGGAATCACGATGCCAGGCACTTCGTTGTTGAGGCGCAGCGCCTGTTTGTAACTGTTCAGCGGCCACACACCGATCAGCACGGGGATGGCCGGCTTACCTCCCAACTTTTTCAAGAAAGTCTGCCAATGTTCGGGATCGAAGAGCGGCTGCGTCATCGCGAAGTGAGCGCCGGCTTCAACTTTGGCGTGGAAGCGTGCGATTTCACTGTCCAAATCATCGGCAACGGGGTTCAACGCGACGCCAATGGTGAAATTGGTCTGCCCCCCAAGCGTTTTCCCAGCCCAGTCTGTGCCTTGATTCAGGCGATTCAGGATTTTCACCAGGCCGACGGAATCCACTTCGTAGACGCCGCTCGTCTCCGGATAATCACCGACCGATGGCGGGTCGCCGGTAATCGCAAGCACGTTGCGCACTCCGCCGACCGTCCAAGCGCCGAGCAACATGGCCTGCAAGCCGATGATGTTCTGATCGCGCGTGGTGAGGTGCGGCACGGTTTCGACGCCCCGGGCTTCCAAAGCGCCGGCAACAATGAGCGCGTCCATTCCCACGCGTGCCATGGCGCCGCTGTTAATGTCAATGGCGTCCACTTTTTGGGAGGCCATGACTTTGTCCACCTGCTCGTAGATGCGGTCGAGCGCAAGGCCCTTGGGCGGATCAATCTCGACGCAGACTGTAAATACTTTCTTCTGCAACTTTCTCCAGAACTTGCTTTCCGGCTCGCGTTGTTGCGGCGGCGCAGCATGTTCCGCGGCTTGTACGACGGTAACCGCCCCGTGCGCCTTCGCGGGACGCAGCGATTTCACCGCCTCCGCCATCGCGTGGATGTGTGCTGGCGTGGTGCCACAGCAACCGCCCAGGATGCGCACGCCCAGTGCGGCAGCTTCCCGGGCAAAGAGCGCAAAGTATTCGGGTGAGGATTTCGGGTAGACGATGCGATCGCCCTCGCGCTTGGGGAATCCTGCATTGGGCATGCCGCTGACACGGATGTCCCCGGCGTTGCTGAGTTCCTGAAGGATGGGTAGGAGCGATTGTGGGCCCAGCGTGCAGTTGGCGCCGATCACCTGGACATTTTTGTTTTTCAACATCGCTGCGGCGAGGAACGGCCGCACATCGCCATACGTGGTGCCCTCTTCCGAGTAAGTGAGTTGCGCCACGATGGGCAGGCCAGAGAACGAGCGGATGGCATCGATCGCCAGCAACAGCTCTTCGATATAAGAAAAGGTTTCGAGGATGAAGAAATCGACGCCGCGCTCCTCGAGCGCGAGCGCCTGCTCGTGAAAAATGGAGAGGATTTGATCAGGCTCGGGATGCCGTGCCTGCACACCAATGCCGAGCGGCCCCATGGAGCCGGCGATGAGCACCTCTCGTGCCGCAGCTTCCCGCGCTTCACGAGCGATTTTGACGCCTCGGCTGTTCAGGCGCTGCACTTCGTCGCCCAGCCCGAGCGGAGCGAGCTTGAACCGGCTCGCGCCAAAAGTATTGGTCTCGATGACTTGCGCGCCCGCCTCGATGTAGGCCTGATGGACGCGAAACACTGCTTCCGGCTCGGACGCGTTGAGCTCGTCGAAACAGCGAACCGAACCGACAACTTCATGCAGCATGGAGCCCATCGCGCCATCCGCGATGAGTATCGAATCCTTCAGCCGTTCGTTGAAATCCTGGATCTTCATGGATTGAATGTCCTGTTCACACTGCCAGCAGTGCGGGCTGCCCGGTTAACGCTTTTGCTCCATCAGACTCGCGACGGTACTCATCAAATCATACTTGGTCAGAATCTCGAACTTGGATTCTTCCATCTCCACGAAGATCGCCGGGTTTTCGTGACTCAACATGTAGGTGATGCGCTCGACGGGGGCGGTTTTGGGAACCAGCGGCAACGGATTGCTCATCACTTCGCGCACCGCGAGCTTGCGCAAATCCTTGCCCTGCAGCGCGAGCGTGAGGATCTGATCTTCGTACACGGTGCCAATCGGCTGATTCTCCTCGAAAACGGGAATCTGCGAGATGTCCTGCTCCTGCATTGTTTTCAAAGCGTGGAAAACGGTCTGGTAGGGGCGGGCAATCACAAGTTCCCGCACTTTGCCGGCTCGCCGTTTAGAGGTCACAATTTCCGCCGCGGTGATCGCCGCTGTCGCCTCAAAATAGCCGCGCTCGCGCATCCATTCGTCGTTGAAGACTTTGCTGAGGTAACGCATCCCCGTATCCGGAAGCAACGCGACGACATAATCCTGCGGACCGAGATCCTTGGCGAGCCGCAGCGCGCCCGAGAGACAGCCCCCGCCGGAGCCGCCAGTGAACAACCCTTCAAGCTTGGCCAGACGCCGCGCCACAACGAAGCACTCTTCGTCGTTCACCTGGATCACCTCATCCAGAATCTGCATGTCCATCGTGGACGGAAAAAAATCCTCGCCGATGCCTTCCACAACATACGTGCGTGCCTTGGTGACTTTCCCGGTTTTGTGAAAGTCGTAATACAGAGAGCCTTCCGGGTCGACACCAATAATCTTGACTCGTGGATTCTTCTCTTTGAGGAACTTGCCGACGCCGCTGATCGTTCCCCCCGTGCCCATGCCGCACACAAAATGCGTGATCTTGCCTTCGGAGTCCTCCCAGATTTCCGGACCGGTGGTGCAGTAATGTGCCTCGGGATTGCTGGGATTGTCGTATTGATTGGGGTAATACGAATTGGCAATTTCGCGCGCCAGTTTTTTCGCCACGCTGTAGTAGCTGCGGGGATCTTCCGGCTCAACAGCAGTAGGGCAGACAATCACTTCGGCGCCGAGCGCTTTCAGGAGGTCCACTTTTTCCTTGGACTGCTTGTCAGTGGTGGTGAAGACGCACTTATAGCCGCGCACGGCCGCAACCAGCGCCAAGCCCATGCCCGTATTGCCGGAGGTGCCTTCAATGATTGTGCCACCGGGCTTGAGCAACCCCTTCTTTTCGGCGTCGTCAATCATGGTGATGCCGATGCGGTCCTTCACGGAGCCGCCCGGATTCAGCATCTCCGCCTTCACCCACATCTGCGGCTTCAGGTCCTTGGCGATGCGGTTAAGCCGTATGAGCGGGGTGCTTCCCACCGCTTCGAGAATGTTGTTGCAGCGCATGCAGTCGTCCCATCGGTGGCAAAGACACTTCGTCGCGCCTGTGCCATACTTCCTTTCAGTTTAACATGCACCCCAGAGACGCAAGGAATGCGCGTGCCTCCGGGTATTCATGGAGGAACCACCATGCCAAGACAAAACATCTCCAGCGGAACGCCCTGGGAGCCCATCGTGGGCTATTCCCGGGCCGTGCGCATTGGCAATCACATCAGCGTATCGGGCACGACTGCAACAGGCCCCGATGGGAAGATCGTTGGCGTGGGCGATGCCTACGCGCAAACGGTTCAGACCCTGCGCAACATCGCAGCGGCGTTGGAGCGTGCTGGCGCCAGTTTGTCGGATGTGGTGCGCACGCGCATATTTGTCACCAATATTGCGGAGTGGGAGAAAATTGGCCGCGCCCACGGCGAATTCTTTAAGGACATCCGGCCAGCTACGAGCATGGTGGAAGTGAGCAAATTGATTTCGCCGGAGATGCTGGTGGAAATCGAGGCAGACGCGATCGTTCAGGGCTGAGAACACTGCGGACGCGCAATCCTATGTGTCATCCTGAGCGAAGCGAAGGACCTCAACCCATCCCTGAAGCAAGGACTTTCCGCTGAGACCGCTTGCCGATCCTTAACGAATGGGCGAAGGATGGAAAACTCACCACGATTTCAAGTCTATTTCAATTACCACTTGGCGCGGATGCGGTACTTCAACACCGATTCGCCGTTGGCCTTTACAGGGACATCGAATTGCGCCGCCCAGGCTGACGTCTTGGAGTACTTGTAAGAAGAGGTCAGCATCTCCCAGTCGCCGCCAATGGGTTCGTTTACCTGAACGGTTACCGGCGTGTCCTTGTGATTCCGGATGGTGACTTCAAACTCCATCTCCCACACATGGGCGGCAATACTCTGATAATCCGTCTGCTTGTGTTCGCACACGATATCGAATGCGTTGCCGACTTTCACGGTAATAAATTCGTCTTTGGGCGTGTGGTCAATGTGATCTTCTCCGATGAAGAGCACGCCGCCCTTGGAATCCTTCTGGTAAACGCGCACATTGCCTGCGGGTAGTGGTATGCCTAGCCCAGCCTTCTCCTCATTCTTAAATTTGTAGAAGACCATGACGGGATCTTTCAGAGGTGCGCCCGGATTTTGCTTGTTGTGATAGTAATAGCTCTGGCCATTCACGACGAAAAGCTTTTCCACCGGGACGCCGCTGCCCTCCAGCAGGCTGATTTGCTTGGTTTCCTTGTCTTCGACGGAGGTACGGCGCCCCAGAGTATACAGGTGGTATTCGCTGAAGTTCTCCTGCTCAAATTGCGGTGCAGCCTTCGCCACTCCTCCAATTACCCCCACTTCGTTCACGCGGATTGCCTTACGTTCCGGCAGGCGATTCAAATCGCCGGCCACCAACTGCAGCTTGGCATTGTGGAAGGCCGTCCCGGAATTGTTAACGAGGGTGACCCAACCATCCAGATCGGCGGCCTTATCCTCGCGGCCGACTGTCAGCACATAGTCGGCATTCCAGGAGAGACTATTGGCCAGGTAGGAGGCTTCGATGCTCTGCTTGTGCGGGCCGGAGTTTTCCAACGACATCAACAGGGTCGGCCGGTCATAAAGATTGGCGGGCACTTCCGGGAAGCGATAGCTTTCGGCATAGACCCCCGTGACAATGTCATTGCCAATCCGCCATACGGGCCCATTGTTGTTGGCAAGCAGCGTGGCCTTGATTTCTTCGTGCTTTGTTGTGTTGTTGTCCATGTACGTGCGGACCAGAGTCACTTCCTTGCCGACGTATTTGTTCAGCAGCTTGGCGGGCTCTAGCAAATCGTATTCGTAATTCTGCTCGATGACGCTGAGCTTTTCCGGATCGGTCAAAGAGCGGAAATGGACCGTGGCGGGATTCACCGTGGCAGCGATATCCATGAATTTCAAGCGGAAGCCGCCGGAGGGCAATTGCAATTGGCGCACATCGCGAATCAAGGCGATGTTGGAGTTATAAACAGTGACGGCAAGATCCGTCTGGTCATTCAGCGTGGTGGCCTGCTCGGCCGTGGCGGCCTGACGCGCTTCTTTCTCCTGAGGCTCGGCCTTCTTCCCCGCGTAGTAGGCAGGCGCTAAGACAGCAGCGCTTGCCAATGCGATGGCGGCGCCCGTCGCCGCCCAACGGGAAGAAACAGCCTGGGAACCTGGACGAATCTTCATGATTGCACCTCGACTTGAATTTTCCTTCGCTATTAGAACGGCGTCACAGGAATTCCTTGCACGCGGCTCTATTGGTTAGCAACCTGCTTCCACGTAAGCCCGCCATCACTGGTCTCGAATCGTTTGTTGCCGGAGAGGTCCCAGATGGATGCGTCTCGCGCGTCCACGCCCTGGACGCCACCGATATCATCCGCAATGGGGGAAGCAAGCTGCTTCCAGTTTCTGCCGCCGTCCGTGGTCAAAAGCAGAGTCCCGTTTTTCCCCGCGATCCAGCAAACTTTTTCGGAAGGAGCGGAGCCCGTGAGGAGATCCGCTGTCACACCGCTCGATTGCGGTTTCCAGGTATTGCCGGCGTCACCAGATATCTCAATGCTCCCTGCGGGGCCGACGCGCCAGACACGCTTCTTATCGGGCGAAACAATGATGTTCGGATTCTGTAACTTCAGCAAAGATATCTGGCGGTCGTTAAGCGATGACGGGGAGAACGCAGCGGTGGCGGGCGCCGGCTCGGCTGCAGTCACTTCGACAGTTTCGGTTGCGCCACCGACAGCTACCGCTTCACTCTTTTGCTTCAGCTCTTTTTGTGCGCCTTTCTTGTCCTGAGTGACGGGCTGCTTTTCGGCTTCCACTGTGACCTGCTCCGAGACTTGGCCCACAGGCTGATTTGCGGGCGGGATTACGACCTGATTTGCGTACTGATTCGCCGTCTGGTTCTGCATCTGATTTTGCGCCTGATTCGAGACCAATGGCCCCCCAGCCTGGCCGGGCGCAACCTTGGGCGCAGCGGTCGCAGGAGCCGCTGCCCCCCTGCTACCGACGATTCCCTCAGTACCCTTGGCGCGAAATGCATACGCGGATTTGCTTGTATCGAGATGCGAGAGGTTGTCTTGTTCCGGCTTTGTCAAGCTCTGTGGAGCAGAAGGCGGCACAACGATGCGGGTCGCGGGCATTGCTGTGACTGGTGGCCTAGGAGTTCTGACTGGGGCTGTGGACACGCGATCCGCCGGACTCTTCGACTGCAGCGCCGCAATGCCTTCATCGCCGGCCTCAGCCTTTCCGGATTCCGGGATTCCATTAGATGAAGGAGGTGAGGATTCGCGGTTGTTTGCAACCTGAACGGCAGCCTTTTTTTGCGGCGAAAATTGCCTATTTTCGTGCACAACCACCCACAAGAGGAGACCTGCAGCTAACGTTCCTGCGGGGACAACGATGCTCCAAGGAACGCGGCGGCGCGTTTTGGCCACGACTTTGGCTGTGCTGGGCATGACGGCCGGGACGGGCGCGGCACCTGCCGCAAATCTCGCCGGAACATTTTCTTCCTTCTCGATGCCCTCGGTCCCCGTCAAGGCTGCCTGCAATTCCTTCTTCTCCCAATCATTCGCCGCAACCGAATCTGTCTGTTCGAGCAACGCCAGCGTCTCCTGACAACGCGAGCAGGAACCGATGTGCGTCTTCCAATGCGCCATTTCCTCCAGTGAAAGCGAGCGCTCGTGATAGGCGGCGAGAATCTCCGCGTCAGGACAAGCCGCATCCGGAGAGGCGCCGCGAAGGTGGCGCGCCAGGGCGCGGTCGAGTTGCTGATCGCGATCGTCAGACGGCATGGCGCTCTCCCTTCTTAGAACGTTGCGCGAAGCCTTTCTTGCAGGACATCACGGCGATTCCTTTCTACCGAATCCGGGTTTCCCGTGCTGCTTCTCCGGAAACAGATTCTGAAAATCAATGGGAGCATCTTCCGCGGCGTATTGGAAACATAGAGTAATTTCCGCCTCACTCAGGGCCGGTTCACTGCGCAGATGCCGCTCGATCAGTGCGCGCAATTCACCCCGCACGCGTTCCAGATTCCGTGAAACGCTGGATTCGTGCTCGCCAATCTGGCGGCCGATTTCCGCCAGGGTTTTCTGCCGCGCGTAGTACAGCTCCAGGCGCTGGCGATCGCTGCCATTCAGCGCGGCCAGTGAGGCCTGCAGGGCGGCAACGAATCGTTGCAGGTAGCGTTCCCGATGCGGGTCGAGCGAAGAGGGAACCACATGGAGTTCCGGTAGCGGCTTAGGCTCCTCACCATCACCTTGATCAAATGATTCCCAGCGGCGGTTTTCGCGAAGGCGATCGACATGACGCTGTGCCAATATGGCTCTCAGCCACGTTTTTAGTGAACTGCGGCCATGAAAATAGCGGAACAGCGACCGCTCGCCACGCTTGCCATCCACAAGGCCGTAGAGTTCCGCGAAGAGCGAATCGGCAAGCTCCTCGGCATTGGCCCCGGAGCGGCTGCCTTTCGTTATAGCGCCGGCGGCGGATCGCAGAGCGGCGCGATATTCGCGCACGAAATATTCCCAAGCCGATTCCGAGCCCTCCAGGCAAGCGGCAGCAAGGGCCAGGTCCTGAAGGTAGAGAGTCTGTAAATACGCGACTCGGCGATCGTCGGGCAAAGCAACATCGCCGCAGCGCTTGCTCAGACTGCGCTCCAGGGCTGCAGCAAATTGCCGCAGCGTGAGGTTCCACTCCGCCGCCCGGGATTCGGCGTACAGTGAATCCAGGATGTCTTTAGAGACACCGAGGAGCTGCGCAGGATCGCGGTGCTCCGGGGCCGGGCGGTCATGGGAACGATGGGGCACAAAACTCCAGGATTGCACCTAACCACCTTATTTCTATACCCTAGGATACCTAGGATTCAACCAACGACTAGCCCATGAAGTGCATCCTAGACGGTACCCCCCTGAGAGGAACCGGTGCATAAAACAACGATAACCAGTGCCTCCGGATGCGGTATTCTATGGAGTGTTGCGAACCCCGCCCGCAACGAATTCAGCCTCGGCGGGTTTATCCCGGCAGAGAAGGCGTGTGGAAAGTGCACTCGCGAAGGCATTAGCGAGTACGCGACGATAGTACGAAAGTCCTATTCGGACGACTCAGGCCCCCAAAGTACTCTCGTACCGGTACAACACACGTCCCGATTTTAAACACCTCGCTTCCTTTGGAACCGAGGTGTCGGGATAATCATCTGTGCGAGGCGGCCAAGCGGATGACCACAATGATCGCAGATCCACCACGGAGAACCTCTCTAGGCGTCGGGCTCAACGCATACCGCGGGCGAACTGCGGGCGCTGAGGCCTGGAAACAACACATGGGCAGCAGGCCGATTCCTGCCCGCCTTGCTTTGCTGCCGGAAACAAAGCCCAATTGGAACCGCCTGGGCTTTAGCGCGTTCGTGCAACTAGCCATTTTGACATTTCTGCTGGCCGTGCCTTTGCTTTATCCCGAGCAAATGAAGACGGCCTTGAATTACACCAGCGTGGAGATTGCCCAGCCTCTGACCGAGATCCCTGTTGCACCAGAACCCCCGCCACCCCCCGAGGCCAAGGCCGTGGCGCCAAAAGTGGAGCCCAAACCGGTTCCTGTGGAGCCCGTCAAATTGAATCCCACGCAGCCGCACATTTTTGCGAACCTGGCAAAACCCAAGGCGGTGGTTCCCAAAGTGGAAAAGGCCGACGTTAAGGCGCCCGAAGTGGCGCCGGTATTCGAAGCGGCCAAGATTGATGTAAAGGACAACGGCCCGAAGCGCCCAAAGGAAGATGTAAAGGTTGGCAATTTGGGCTCGGGTAGCGCGGCCGTTGCGACCGTGGTTGCGCCTGTTAACAAGGTGCAGACTGGCGGATTCGGAGATCCCAACGGCCTGCCCGGGAATGGCAATCCGAATAAAGCAACGAATGTGAACCGTTTGGGTTCTCCGGCCCTCCCTGGTGGCGAAGGCTACGGGAATGGCACCGGAGGAAAAGAAGGGATCCGCGGAACGGTGGCGAGCACGGGCTTTGGAAACGGGACGGCCATCCCCCCCGCGCCAAGCAGTGGAAAGAAAGGGACGGTAGTTGCCGGCGGATTCAGCGATGTCGCGGCGGAGACCGCGGAAGCGCCGAAGAAGAAAACGGTAGCTGGCGGCCCGGCGGATAACACCCCTAACATATTGGACAAGCCGCGGCCGGAGTACACCGCGGAAGGGCGTAGTCTAAAGATTGAAGGCGACGTGGTCATCGACGTGGTATTCCTGGCCAACGGGACTATTCAGATCAATCGAGTTGTAAGCGGCCTGGGGCACGGCCTCGACGAGGCGGCGGTGCGAGCGGCACAACAAATCAAATTCAAACCGGCGTTGCGTCAAAATGAACCTGTGGATTATCCGGCCCGCGTACGGATTGAGTTCCGGCTGGCCTACTGAGGGAGAAATGATCATGAGAAAGCTGTGGATGGAAATCGTCGTGCTCGCGCTTTGCGCCTGCACAGTTGCGTCGGCGATCGCCGCGCCCGCCCCGGCGGCCGATCAGCCTCGCACGCCAGAACAAGTGATTGACCGTGTGGTCGGCAACGAGCAGAGACTGCTTGCGCAGATGCGCAACTACTCCCCGCTCGTGGAGACCTATATTCAGAATTTGAAGGCCGACAAGGATTTGGGGCAGGTGCCGGCCGGAGACAAATATTTTCTGGGACGCGCGAACTTCCAGAAGGGTGTCACCCTGGTGCCTTTGAACGAAACCCAAAGCAAGGGTAGGAAGATCTTTGGCTCCATCGGAAACTTCTTCAGCTTTGCGATGCAGTTTCTGCCCGACGGCTTTCTGCAGATGATCTTCATTGATACCAATGGCTTCGACAAGCAGCACTACAAGTTCGACTATGTGCGCCGCGAGTTTCTCGGCGAAGTGCGCTGCCTTGTTTTTGACGTGACGCCTTCGGAAAAGAACTACAGGGGACGCTTCGAAGGACGCATCTGGGTGGAAGATCAGGACTTCCACATCGTGCGCTTCAACGGCTCCTACAGAGGCAGCGGGCACTCCAGTTGGTACTTCCATTTCGACAGCTGGCGGACCAATGTGCAGCCGGGGCTCTGGCTGCCCACGTTCGTTTACAGCGAAGAAAAAGACCTGTCCTATGCCATCAGCAAGAAGCTGGATTTCAAGGCGCAGACCCGCCTGTGGGGCTACAACCTTGGCGGCGCCACCCAGGAACAGGAATTGAGCAAGATCCTGGTGGAAACGCCGATGCAGGACGACAGCAAGACCGCTAACGACGTCTCGCCCATTCAGGCGCAGCGCTCGTGGGACCGCCAGGCGGAAGACAACGTCACCGACCGATTGGAGCGCATTGGTTTGCTGGCGCCCAAGGGCGAGGTGGATAAGGTTCTGGAAACGGTGATCAACAACCTGGAAGTGACGAACAACATCGACCTCGATCCCGAAGTGCGTTGCCGCGTCCTGATGACTTCCACGCTGGAATCGTTCACCATCGGCCACACGATTGTTCTCAGCCGCGGTCTGGTGGATGTGCTGCCCGATGAAGCCAGCCTGGCGACCATGCTGGCGCACGAATTGAGCCACGTGGTGCTTGGCCACCGCGTCGATTCGCAATATGCCTTCTTCGATAATTTGATGGTCGAGGACAAGGATACGTTCCGCCACTTCGGTTTCGCGCGTACGGCCGACGAAGAGCGCCAGGCCAACGAAAAAGCCATTCAGATCCTCAATAATTCGCCTTATAAAAATCAGTTAGGGAATGCTGGACTTTTCCTGCAAGCACTGGACGCTCGCGAGAAAGAGATTCCGAATCTGATCAGCGGTCACCTGGGCAATCGTGTGCCCCAGATCAGTGACCTAAAATCCTCGACCCCCATTGATCCCAAGCAGAATCCGCAGAAGATCGCGGCCCTGCCGCTGGGCGGACGCGTCAAGATCGATCCCTGGACCGATCAGCTCAGCCTAATTAAGAGCAAGCCGATCGGAACGGTGGCGGAGCGCGAGAAAATGCCGTTTGAAGTGACCCCGTTCATGCCCTATCTGACCAGATTCGGCACTGAGGCCGTCAAGCCTGTCGCAGCAAGCGCGGTAGCTCCATCCGAGGCGAAACCCGGAGATGCGCCAGATCCGTCAAAACCCTGACCCTTTTTCAACTCGGCAGCAGAGAGGCCCCTGGAAGTTCCGGGGGCCTTCGCTTTCCTGTGGGGAATTTCGGAATTACGCGTAGCCTGATTACCGAGTAGTTGCAAGCTCCTTCATAAAGCGATACGTGAACTCCACCCCGTCGTAGAAATCCTGCACGACCAGACGTTCGTCCTTGCCGTGAGAGCGGTCATCCTCCGAATCAAAGAACATGCACGCAATTCCGTAGGTGGGTATGCCGGCAATCCGCAGATACTTGCCATCCGTCGCTCCCGTGGACATCGAGGGAACCACGGGAAGGCCCGGCCACATGGTTGCCAACGTTTTCTCCAAGGCGGCGTTCAAACCCGGCAGAAGTGGAGAAGGAGGGACAGCGGAGTTGAGAACAGGCCTTCCGTCCGAGGTTTTGTCTCGCACAGCCGTGATGGTCAGTTTGGAATCCGCCACGACTCGTTGCAATATCTTGTGCACTTCCTCCGGATCCTCCCCGGGAAAGATGCGGCAGTTGACGTTGGCGCGGGCGGCTTGCGGAAGAGCGTTAGCGGCATGGCCGCCTGACAGCATGGTGGCAACGCAGGTGGTGCGCAGTAGCGCGTTGTAATAGGGGTTCGTGGATAGGCGTTTGATTGCGTCCGGGTCGGGCGGATCCTTCGCGACGCCGCGAAGATCTGCGGCGAGCGAACCTGAGCTGAACAGAGCTGACTGCGCGAAGTAGTTTCGCGTGATTTCGTTGATCTTCACGGGGAACGAGAAGCCCTGCAGCCTCGTCAGAGCAGCGGCTAATTCATAAATGGCGTTTTCGGGTCCGGGAACCGAGCTGTGGCCGCCGGGGTTCGTCGCTTCAAATTGAAAATCAACATAGACCTTCTCGCTGGCTTGCAGGCCCGCTAGAAGGCGCTTCCCTTTTGTCCTCTCGAACTCCCCGCCGTCGAGATTGATGCAGTACTCGGCGTCGATCCAGTCCCGGTGCTGTTTGATCAGCCAATCAACGCCGTTGAAATCGCCGCCCTCTTCGTCTGCGGTGAGGGCAAGAATCAGGTCGCGGTCAGGCACAAATCCTTCGCGCTTCAGACGAACGAAGGTTGTCACCAGGAGGGCGTCACCCTCCTTCATGTCCTGCGTGCCGCGGCCGTAGAAGTAGCCGTCCTGTTCGATGAATTGAAATGGATCGGTGGTCCAGTCTTCGCGGCGCGCCTCCACGACATCCAGGTGGCCGATGAAGAGAATGGGCTTCTTCTGCCCGGTGCCGTGGTAGCGCACCACGAGGTTTTTCTTGCGCTCGTTAGGGCCGGCGACGCGGACGTCCTGCTGGGAAAAGCCCGCCGCAAGAAATCGCTGGGCCATGGCTTCGGAGGCTCTTGTGACGTTGCCGACGGAATCTGTGGTGTTGACTTCGATAAGCTGCTTGAAAATCGCGCGTGCTTCCTGGTTCACGGCATCGTGATTCTGGGCGCGGGCAAACTGTCCCAGGCACAAACTGGCGCACAGAGCCATGACGCGCCCGAACATTCGCAACATGCCTATCTCCTTGTGAATTCTCAGAGTAAGCGCAACGACGGGCGGCGTCAAATCCGCCGGAGTTGCCGCTTCCGCGAGAGTCGCTTAGACTAAGCGGGTTTTCTTTTTGGGGGGAAGGTCATGCGTTTCCCGACTCGCCGGATGCTTCACATCCTGTTCGCAGCAATATTGTTTACCTCCGGAATTGCCGTGGGATCTTTGGTGACGCGCCACGCTTCTGCTCTCAACAAATTCGGACAGCCCAAAACAGTGGTGCACGTTGTGGCTTATAAGTTTCGCGACGTCACTTCGTTGAACGACCAGGAACAAGCCATTGCCGGTATCAAGGACATGGCCGCGAAGATTCCTGGGATCAAGAATATCTGGCTCAAGACGGAGCGCAACCAGATCCGCGATTTCAGCGGAGTTTACGTGATTGAGTTCACCAGCCCCGAAGCGGCTGCCGATTATGCGGAAAGCCCCATTCACGATGCATGGCGGAAGAAGTGGGAGCAGCTTCGCGAAAACAGCCTTTCCTTCCAGGTTTCCAATTAACGCGCGCTATTCCTCGCGAACAATGCCGTATTTGCGGCGCAAAATCGAATCAAGAATGGTATCCGGCAGGATGCGGCGGCCAAATGACCCCCATTTCGCCAGTGACGTTACGGGGTAACGCGCTTTGGGATGCGGCGACTCGATGGCTTCCTGTATTACGCGCGCGCAATCCTCAGGTGTGGTCTTGGACTCGCCACGAGCCTTGCTAGCGCCGCCCCAGGACCCCGAGTAGATCTTCGCGTAGGGCCCCGCCTTTGCCGCTTCGACATACGGCTCAGCCAGCGTCTTGGCCGTTTGCTGAAAATTCGTGAGGATGTAGCCCGGTTCAATCAGGATAACTTCGATGTTGAAAGGGTACATCTCCAGGCGCAAGGCGTTGGAGAGCGCTTCGAGGGCATGCTTGCTGCTGCTATAAGCACCGTAGGTCGGTGGCGTAAGCAGCCCCGCGAGACTGCTCATCATCAAGATGCGGCCGCGGCGGCGCTTGCGCATGTGTGGCAGAACCGCCTGGGTGACGCGCAACACACCGAAAATATTGGTTTCGAACTGGCGGTGCAGATCATCGAGGCGCAAGTCCTCGAAGACGGCCATGTAACCCACGCCCGCATTGTTGATGAGCACATCGATGGCGCCGGCTTTCTCCAGAACGATTTGCACGCTTCGTCGCACGGATGCATCGTCACAGACGTCGAGTTCCAGCGTTTCGATGGGTAATTTCTTCTCCGTTGCCAGTCGGGCGACCGTGGCGCGTTTTTCCGCCGAGCGTCCAGCGGCGAAAATGCGGTACCCACGTTCCGCCAGTAAAATCGCTGCGGCCTTGCCAAGCCCGTCGGTGCCACCCGTAATCAAAACTGTCTGAGGTGTGTTGCTCATTTCCCTTTTCCGGAGGTCTTGGTCATTGTACGCAGGCCAGCAGTAAGATGCCAGCATCCGACTACCTGCAGTCACTCTTGTGAGAAAAAGCACGCAATCGCGATGCCGCAAAACTGATATCGTGGACCTTGAATAGCCATGAATCGTGATTTGGTCATGTGTTTTGAAGGTAGGAAAAGTGAGGCAGCTGGAGAGGAGTTTTCCATCGTGTCGACCATTTCTAGGATTCTAAACGCATTTCGTCATTTCGGCTGGGCTGTCCCTGCGGCACTCATGATCCTACCCCCAGCCTGCGCTGGAAATTCTCCGCGTGCTGCGGAATCAGAACCGGTTGCCAAGGTCACAGCCGGGCAGTTGAGAGGGGTATTAAAGCCGTCGGGCGCGGCGGAATTTCTAGGCATTCCCTATGCGCTACCTCCGGTGGGAGATCTGCGCTGGCATGAACCGCTACCGCCGAAGGAGTGGAGCGGCGTGCGCGACGTGAAAGAGTTTGCGGCGCCTTGCGCGCAGGTGATCCTGGGCGACTGGAACAAGCACGACGCGGAGTCTGGCAAGGAAGATTGCCTGTACCTGAACGTGATGACGCCGCAGTGGCCGCCGAAGGAGCCGCTGCCGGTGATGCTATGGATCCATGGGGGAGCAAACAACGGCGGCACCGCCTCCAGCGCGCTCTACAAGGATGGGACGCTGTACGGGCACGGAGTTGTGCTGGTGACCGTGAATTATCGGCTGGGCATTTTTGGTTTTTTCAGCCATGCCGATTTGACGCAGGAATCATCGCACCATAGTTCCGGGAACTATGGGCTGCTGGATCAAATCGCGGCGCTTCGGTGGGTGCATGACAACATTGCAAACTTCGGAGGTGACCCGAAAAACGTGACGGTGTTCGGACAATCGGCGGGCGGCGCGGATGCGGGAATGCTCATGACCTCGCCTTTGGCAAAGGGCCTGTTTCAGCGGGCGATTGCGCAGAGCGGCACAGCGCCTCTTGGGCTGCCCCTGCTGCGCGAAATGGAGAAGGTCAGCGAGAAATGGATCCAGAGCTTGAAGCCACCGGCCGGGCAGGGCGGGATCAAGTATTTGCGCGGGCTATCGACAAGCGAAATTCTCAAGGCCTTGGGAGGCCCAGATGCCCCACCCGACTCGCAATCGCCCATCGCGCCGGTGGTCGATGGGTGGGTCCTGCCGCGCGTGCCAGCCGCGGCTTTTGCGGCGGGCGAAGAAGCCGGCATCCCCATGATCATCGGGACAACCACGCGAGAATTCTCACTGACGCTTTCGGCCGAAAAGTTGCGCACAATCATTCAGAAGAACTACGGGGACATTGCGCCAAGAGCGCTACAGGCCTATGGCATAGCAGGCAATGCGGAGGGCACAAATGACCCCTTGTATGGCCCTCCGTCAGGCCAATGGTCCGCCGACACGGGTTTCCGGTGCCCGGCAACAACGCAGGCCATCTGGCACAACGCGGCGCATCAACCCGTGTACGAATATCAGCTCGAGCGGGCCATTCCCGGCCATGAGTCGGAAGGGGCTGTGCATTCGGGTGATTTGGTCTATGTGTTCGGCTACTATCCGAAGACGGGAAATATTGGAGGTGTTTTTGGAGAGTTGGATTACAAGCTGTCCGATTTGATGGAACAGTATTGGACGAATTTCGCGAGGACCGGCAATCCGAACACAAAGGGCTTGCCGGAATGGCCGCAGTTTGATGGTTCGCAGGCATACATCGAGTTCACGCAGGATGTGCAGGTGGTAACAAAGACGGGGTTGCGGCAAGAACAATGCGATGTGTACCGGGAGAATCTGAAAAGGCTGATCGCGCAATAAGGCCGGCGCGCGACTCTCTATGGAGCAATTCATAGCCGCGTGAAAAAGAAAAAGGCCCCGATCCGAAGAACGGGGCCTTCTCTAAAATAATCCCGGCGGCGACCTACGTTCCCACACAGTTA
>Ga0326728_10000659_pt1 | contig 131661 bp, 125 predicted proteins | sample MB3enrmetagenome_FD_207602 | JGI IMG/M metagenome (GOLD analysis project Ga0326728, IMG submission 207602) | Lab enriched peat soil microbial communities from McLean, Ithaca, NY, United States - MB31MN | ecosystem: Environmental > Terrestrial > Soil > Wetlands > Peat | place: USA: New York...
CTTCAACAAACTCAAGCATTTTCGCGCCGTCGCAACCCGATACGACAAGCGCGACGACAACTACCTCGCATCCGTCCAGCTCGCCTCAATCCGCATTTGGATGCGATTTAATGAGTCGATGTCCTAGGCTGCCCCGCCGCCGTTCTCCGGCATCGAACGATTTCGTGCCTGCGGCGTCTTCTAAAGGGCTGCCTCGCAGCGACCGAATGGAGGATGCCTATGATTACGCGTAGTCCCACGCCGCCGGAACTGACCCCTGCCGCCACCCGTCGCGGGCTGTTGTTTGCACCGCTCGCCGCCGCGCTGCCGGTCGGTCTCTTCAGCGCGCCGGCGGCAGCGATCGACCGTTCGCAGACCCAGGTCACGCTGTTCGATCAATATCAGTGGAAAGCCTGGACCGGCGGTCCCCCGCACAGCGCCGAGATCGCCATGCTGCACGGCAGCCTCGACCAGCCGGGCCCCTATGTCGTGCTGATGAAGTGGTACCCCGGCTTCATGAGCGCACCCCACACCTACGTCACCGATCGGCTCTGCTTCGTGCTGTCCGGCACCTGGTGGGTCAACAGCGGCGAGACGTTCGATCCCGCCGGCACCGTTCCGGTTCCGGCCGGCGGGTTTGTCCGCCGCGTCGCGCATACGCCGCATTATGACGGCGTGAAGCAGGGCGAGAAGTCCCCGGCCGTGATCGGCATTTTCGGCCTCGGCCCGGTCGATTTCAAGCTCGTCGATCCTGGCAAGCCGCCATGGCGGGCGGTTTAAAGCCAAAGCGAAACTCTACGGCGTCTATCGGGTCGGTGCACGCTCGCATACCGCTCTGGCGTGAGCGCGGTAAGCGCTTTATCCTCGCCGCGCAGTCAAAACAAAAATGCCGGGCCTAGACCCCGGCGCGGGGGGAAACGCTTCATGCAGGATGCTGACGTTATTGTCGTCGGCGGCGGTTCCGCGGGCGCCGTGGTCGCGGCGCGGCTGTCGGAAGATCCGTTGCGGCGCGTTTTGTTGATCGAGGCCGGCCGCGACACCGCGCCCGGCGCGGTTCCGGCGGACATTCGCAGCATCTTTCCGGCGGCCTATGTCAATCGTGACTATTTCTGGCCGGGCCTCGCCACCAGCTTGCAAAAGGACGAAGCGCCGATCCCGTTCCTGCAGCCGCGGGTGATGGGCGGCGGGTCGAGCGTGATGGGCATGATCGCGCTGCCCGGGCTCCCTGCCGACTATGACGGCTGGGAACAAATGGGCGCGCGCAACTGGGGTTGGCGCGACGTGCAGCCGACGTTCCAGGCCATGATCGACGACCTCGACGAGCCGGTGCCGAACCGCAATGTGCGCGGGCCGAACATGGTGCGCCGGCTGCCGCGCGAAGTCTGGCCGCGCTACATGCATCGCCTCGAGCGTGCCGCGACGGCGCAAGGCGTGGCGTCGCTCAAAAATGTCTACGACACCGTCGAGGATGGCTTCTTCGCGACACCGCTGAGCCACGACCACGAGCGGGCGACCAGCGCGCGGTGCTATCTCACCGCGCAGGTGCGCTCGCGCGCCAATTTGGAAATCATGGTCGACTCCCGCGTGCTGCGCGTCGTGCTCGACGGACGGCGCGCCGCCGGTGTCGTTGTCGAGCGCGCCGGACAGACACAAACCATCGCGGCGCGCGAAATCGTCGTGTCGGCTGGAGCTATTCACTCACCCGCGCTGTTGCTGCGTTCCGGCATCGGCCCGGCGGAGGATTTGCGCGCGCTCGGCATCGCGGTCGCCGCCGACCGCCCCGGCGTCGGCCGCAATTTCCAGAACCACTCGCAGCTGCATTTTGCCCTGACGCTGAAGCCGCGCTCGCGGATGGCAGCGAGCGCGCAGCACTACATCATGACGAGCCTGCGCTTTTCGTCCGGCCTCGACGGCACCATCCCGGGCGATCTCTTTCACTATTACACCGGCCGCGTCAGCCCGAAGCTTTTCGGGCTGCGCATGGCGATGGTCGCGGTTGCGCTCTACGCGCCGGTCTCGCGCGGGTTCGTGGCGTTGCGCGCCGCCGATCCCCACGCGCCGCTCGAGGTCGAGCAGCGGCTTTTATCCGACCCCTTGGACGCGCAGCGTATGATCATGGCGACGCGGCTTGCCGAGCGTTTGCTGCTCGATCCCGCCGTGCGCGACTGTTTCGAGGAGATTTATGTGATGCCGCGCCAAGCGCCGCTGCGGCTGATCAACGGCACCGGGTGGTCGGGCGCCGCGAAAGCGATCGGCGCCACCGCGGTGCTGGCGGCGCCGGCGCGGTTGCGCCGCGCCGCGATCGGCGCCGCGATCAAGCCGGGGCGGCTCTACGCCGACGAGGCTGACATCTATCCGCTGTCGGACGACGACATCCTGGCGGCGAGCGGCGCGATGTTCCATCCGTCGTCGACCTGCGCCATCGGCGCGGCGGACGACAGGATGGCGGTGGTCGACCCGCACTGCCGCGTCTATGGTATCGACGGCCTGCGGGTCGCCGACGCTTCGGTGATGCCGCGGGTCGTCAGCGCCAATACCAACATTCCCACCATCATGATCGCGGAGCGCGTCGCCGAATTCATCCGTGCCTCCGCTCGAGCCATGACGAACGTGTGACCGCGAAAGCGGGCGTCGTGCTATGCACTCTCGGTTGGTGCGGGCTGGCCGGAACTCACGTAATGCTGTCCACGCAACAATCCGCCGGCAAAATGCGGCGGATGCTTTCGACGCAAGGAAACGTTCGATGTCTGTCAAATCGCTATGGTCCGGCTTGCTGGCTCTTTTGCTGACGACCTTGGCCGCCGCGTCGGCCCAGGCGGCCGATCCGATCAAGATCGGCTTCGGCATGTCGCTTTCCGGCAAGCTCGCCGCCAACGGCAAGATGGCGCTGGTGGCGATGCAGATCTGGGAAGACGACGTCAATGCGGCCGGCGGATTGCTCGGCCGTCCCGTCAAGCTCGTCTATTACGACGATCAGAGCAATCCGGCGCAGGTGCCCAGCATCTACGCGAAGCTCCTCGATATCGACAAGGTCGATCTCATCATCTCGGGCTACGCCTCGACTCAGATCGCCGCGGCGATGCCGATCGCGATCGAACGCAAGAAACTGCTCATGGGCCTGTCCGGCACGGGCATCAATGAAGCGTTCCAGTACCCGATGTATTTCTCGATGATCCCGACCGGTCCCAACCCGAAGCCGGCGTTCACGCGCGGCTTCTTCAAGGTCGCGGAGGCGCAGCAGCCGCGGCCGCAGACGATTGCGCTCGCTTATGCCGATGCCGAGTTCGGGCAGAACGTGTGCGAGGGCGCGCGCGACAACGCCAAGGCGTCCGGCTTCACGATCGTCTACGACAAGAGCTATCCGCCGACGACGGTCGATTTCGCGCCGGTGGTGCGCGCGATCGAGGCGCGCAATCCGGACCTGTTGGTGATCTGCTCCTATCCGCTCGACACCGTCGGCATGATCAAGGCGATCCACGAACTCGGCTACAAGCCGAAAATGTGGGGCGGCGCCATGGTCGGCCTGCAATCGACGGCGCTCAAGACCCAGCTCGGGCCGCTTCTCAACGGCATCGTCAATTTCGAGACCTGGATGCCGGTCAAGGCGATCGAATCGCCGGAAGCGGCCGCGCTGCTCGACAAATACCGGGCGCGCGCCAAAGAGGCCAAGACCGACGCGTTCGCGTTCTTTCCGGTGATGGCCTATGCCGATCTCGAGGTGCTCGGCGCCGCCGTCACCGCGACCAAGAGCCTCAAGGACGCCGTGCTCGCGGCTTATATGCACCAGGCGACGTTCAAGACCGTGGTCGGCGACATCAAGTTCGGCAAGGACGGCGAGTGGGCGGACGAGCGCATGCTCGCCGCCCAGTTCCAGAACATCAAGAGCAACAGCGCCGACGAGTTTCGCGATCTCGCGACCGAGATCGTGGTTTATCCCCCGCAAGTCAAAAGCGGGGAGGTGATCTATCCGTATGAAAATGCGATAGCGAAATAGCCTATTGTCCGCGGAATCGTTTGGGGACTTTTTTAATGAACCGGCCCATTGCCGCGCTCATGCTCTGTGGCGCCGTGATCGGCGTTGCGGCCCTTGCGGGCTGCGCGGCGGACAATACGCCGCCGCCGAGCGAGCCGACGTTCTATCGCGACCTCGCGCAGCCCGACGCCACGCTCGACGCCGCCGCGGCGCAATCGATGATTTCCGGCTATCGCAGCAACAACGGTCTCGGCCCGGTCGTGGTCGACGCGACGCTGATGCAGTTCGCGAGCGAGCAGGCCCATGCCATGGCGGCGCGGGACAAGATGGATCACGACGCGGCGCGCCCGTTCGGCGATCGCATCCGCAGTGCCGGGCTCGGCGGCAGTGTCGCGGTCGAGAATATTTCGGCGGGCTACCACACGCTCGCCGAGGCATTCTCCGGCTGGCGCGATTCGCCGCCGCACCGCGCCAACATGCTCAATCGCGACGCAACCCGCATGGGGATTGCCGCGGTCTACGCGCCGAAATCAAAATACAAGGTGTTCTGGGCGCTGGTGCTGGCCGGGCCCGACGGCCGGCACGCCCAGAGCGGCTATCGCTGGGACCGGCCCGACCGGCCGAATTGAGCCGTCGATAGCCCGGATTTGAAGATGGATTTTGATAAGGATCAATAGGCCGCTCCACCGGCCATGATGATTTGGGTGGTGAAAAAACCACTCGTGAACTCCTCCGCGTGGCGCGAACGAAACAGGTCGTTCGTATGAGCGGTATTCTAGATAACCCATTTATTGTTTTCACGGTTTCTCTTATCGCGCAATGGCTTGCAGCATTTGCCGGCGATCTCCTACGCGGGCGGAGGCGGCCCGTACAGAAGGATGAGCGGGAAGACCTCGATGTCGTCGAAGCGGGCATGCTGACGCTCCTTGCGCTTATTATCGGGTTTAGCTTCTCCATGGCCGTTACTCGCTATGATCAACGCAAAGATTACGAAGAGGCGGAGGCAAATGCGATCGGAACCGAATACGTTCGCGCGGATTTGTTGCCTGCCGAAAGCACAGAGAGGGTGCGTGAGTTGCTGGGAAGGTATTTAGACGAGCGAATTACGTTCTATCTGAGCCGTGATGCGGATCCAGCCGGTCAAGCGGACGCCAAAATCGCGAAAATACAGAGCGCACTTTGGTCCAGCATCCTGCCCGCGGCAAACGCACAACCCACACACTTGGTGATCGCGCTCGCGGTCTCGGGTATGAACGATGTGCTGAATTCTCAATCGCGTACTCAGGCAGCTTGGTGGAATCGTATTCCGATCGCGGCTTGGTTGCTGATGGGACTGATCGCCATTTCGTGCAATCTGCTGCTCGGTTACGGCGAGCGTCGAAAAGGCGCGCTATTGCTGCTCGTCCTGCCGGCAGTCGTGTCAATTTCCTTCCTGCTCATCGCCGATATCGACAGCCCGCGCGGCGGAATTATTCGGGTGCTTCCGCACAGCCTAATCGCACTCTCGCACTCGATAAAAGCGCAATAGGCCCATAATCGTGTAAAATAGCACCCCGCGAATTCAAGAAACGCACATTTAGCTCGCCGCAAATTGATCTTAGTCAATGAACAATCTGGCGCGCCAATCTTGTATTGTTTTTAATTGAATCGACTGCCGATGGTTCGAAAGGACACTTGCAATGGTTATTCGCTTCCTTGGGGGCACCCTGCTGGTGATCCTATTCGCTGCTATTAGCCTGCCGCTGCCAGTCGCTAATCGGGCTCCCGCGGTTGCAAGTCTGTTAGCTCCCGCCGCGCAGGCGAAGTCGAAAGTTCGCAGTCTGCTCGACCGGGTGCTCGGCAAAACGATGCCGGAGGGCATCGCAAAGACCAACGGCCGCATTGAAGCGACGCAGGTCGATGTCGCAGCGAAATATCCCGGCCGGCTTGTCGATATCACTGTGGAAGAAGGCAGCGAGGTCGAGGCAGGGCAAGTTGTCGGCCGGGTATCGTCACCGGAATATGAAGCTCAGCTTCGGGCGGCGCAATCCAATGTGGAGCGCGCCAAGCAGTCAATGGCCGAGGCGGAATCGCTCATCAACCAGCGCAACGCCACCTTAGCGGCGGCAAAATCCGATTTCGAACGCGGGCAGGAACTGATTGGAAAGCAAGTTATCACCCAACAAACTTTCGATCAGCGCCGCCGCAATTACGAAGGGACTCAGGCAAGCGTCGTGGGAGCGACCGCCCAACGCGACCAAGCCGACGCTGCTATCAAGAGCGCGCAAGCCGAGGTCGAGCGCATTGAGTCGGTCTTGCACGATTTGGTTCTTGTCTCGCCAAGAACGGGACGGGTGCAATACCAGCTGGCGCGGAATGGCGAGGTTGTTGCGGCGGGCGGCAAGATTTTGACCATTCTCGACCTGCACGACGTCTACATGACGATCTTTCTGCCGGCGGCTACTGCGGGCAAGCTCGAGATCGGCGGTGAGGCCCGCATCATTCTCGATCCGGTTCCACAATATGTCGTTCCCGCTTCAGTGAGCTTTGTTGCGGCTGACGCGCAGTTCACGCCAAAGACCGTGGAGACCGCCGAAGAACGCGAAAAGCTGATGTTTCGCGTCAAGCTCAAACTGGACGCGGAACTTCTGAAAAAGTTCTCACGGAGGGTAAAGACCGGCGTGCGAGGCATCGGGATCGTGCGCACGAATGTCGCGACAGCGTGGCCGGAAGATCTTCAAGTCAAGTTGCCACAATGACGGACGCCGTCGTCGCCCGGCTCACGAATGTCTCACACCGTTACGGGGCGACGATCGCGCTTGACAACGTCACCACTGAGATTCCCGCTCGCAAGATGGTCGGGGTAATCGGACCTGACGGGGTCGGCAAGTCCACCCTGTTGGCGTTGATCTCCGGGGTGCGCATCATCCAGAGTGGAGAGGTTGTTGTGTTCGACGGCAATCTCGCCGATGCGAGCCACCTCAAAACCCTCCGGGCCCGTGTAGCCTATATGCCGCAGGGGCTCGGCCGCAATCTCTACCCGACGCTCAGCGTCTTCGAGAATATCGACTTCTTCGGGCGCCTGTTCGGGCAATCAGCATCAGAGCGGCGTGCCCGCATCACGGAACTCCTGACCGCCACGGCACTCGATCCATTCGAAGCTCGCCCGGCCGGCAAACTGTCCGGCGGAATGAAACAGAAGCTCAGTCTTTGCTGTGCGCTCATCAACGATCCGGATCTGCTCATCCTTGACGAGCCCACGACCGGCGTCGACCCGCTGTCGCGGGGTCAATTCTGGGATCTCATCAATACAATCAGGGCGCGGCGCCCGCAGATGAGTGTTGTGGTGGCGACAGCCTATATGGACGAAGCGCAGCGCTTCGACTGGCTGATGGCGATGGATGACGGAAAGATCATCGCCGACGGCACGCTGAAGGAATTACTGGAAAGGACGGGGGAACCTACGCTCGACGACGCGTTCATCGCATTGATGCCGGAGGAAAAGCGCGCGCTTCATCAAAAGGTGATTGTGCGGCCTCGGGTTGCTTCGGCCGACGAAGTGCCGGCGATCGAGGCCGAGGGACTGACGCGACGGTTCGGCGATTTCGTCGCGGTGGATCACGTCAACTTCAAGATCGCGCCCGGCGAAATCTTCGGCTTCCTCGGCTCCAACGGTTGCGGCAAGTCGACCACGATGAAGATGTTGACCGGGTTCCTGCCGGCTACGGAGGGCTGGGCGAAGCTCTTCGGCAGCCCCATGGGGTCGAACGACATGGAGATGCGCCGCAACGTCGGTTACATGACGCAAGCGTTCTCCCTCTATGCCGAACTTACCGTCCGACAGAATCTCGATCTGCACGCTCAGCTTTATCACTTGCCGACGGACAAGGTCGAAGGCCGCATCCAGGAGCTTCTGAAACGTTACGATCTGGCAAGCGTCGCTAATGCTAAACCCGAGAGCCTGCCACTCGGCATCAAGCAGCGGCTTCAGCTTGCGGTGGCCGTGTTGCACGAACCGGCCATTCTCATCCTCGACGAACCGACTTCGGGCGTCGATCCGATTGCACGCGATTCGTTTTGGCGCACGCTGATCGATCTCTCTCGCGACGACGGCGTCACGATATTTCTTTCGACCCACTTCATGAATGAGGCCGAGCGATGCGATCGCATCTCCCTCATGCACGCGGGCAAAGTGCTGGCGGTCGGTGCGCCGCTTGAGCTCGTCAAGGAGCGCGGCAGCGAATCGCTGGAAGACACGTTCGTTGGCTATCTGGCCGACGCCGCCGGCATTGACCGCTCGAAGAAGGCCGAAGCGCCGGCTCCAGCAGTGGTGCCAGCGGGAGCGGAAGTGGTGCGCAACCCAAAGCGCTTTGATTTGGGCCGTCTTTGGGCATATGCGCGCCGCGAGACGGTGGAGCTTTTGCGCGATCCGATCAGGCTCGCTTTTGCTTTTTTCGGCCCTATCATCCTGATGATGGCCTTCGGATACGGTATTTCCTTTGATATCGAAAACCTGCAGACGGCGGCGTTCGATCAGGACAATACGCCGGAAAGCCGGCAACTGCTCGACGGCTTTTCCGGCTCCCGGTATTTCTCGATGCAGGCGCCAATCAGCTCAGCTGCCGAGGGGGAGAGGCGCTTGAGAAGTGGCAACACCCAAATCGTTGTCGAAATTCCGAGCGGGTTTGGTCGCGATTTACTCAACGGTTCACGGCCCGAAGTCGACGCATCGGTCGACGGCGCCATGACGTTCCGTGGAGAAACGTCGAGAAGTTATGTCACCGGCGTCGTCAGGAAGCAGGGCGAGGAGCTCCAAAAACAGTTGCGGCGCGCAGGAAGCCCGAATGCCTGGAGCGACGACGATATCCAGACGCGCTTTCGCTACAACCAGGCCTTCCTCAGCGTCAACGCCATGGTTCCGAGCGTATTCATGCTCATGCTGTGTCTGATCCCCGCCATCATGTCGGCGATCGCGGTCGTGCGGGAGAAGGAAACCGGCTCTATTGCCAATTTCCGCTCCACCCCGATTACCAGACTTGAGTTTCTTCTCGGCAAGCAGCTCCCCTACGCCGGGGTCGCCATGGTGAATTTCGTGTTTTTGTTTTTGATGGCGATTTTCGTTTTTAGCGTGCCGATCAAAGGATCGTTTCTTACGCTGCTGATCGGCACGGTCGTTTATGTCGTGGCGACAACCGGTTTCGGCCAGTTGATCTCATCCTTTACCCGCACGCAGGTGGCGGCGGTCTTCGCCACGGCGATTCTTTCCATCGTCCCGGCCGTGAACTTTTCCGGGCTGTTCGCGCCGGTGTCGTCCCTCTCCGGCGGCGCGAAAGTGCTAGGCCTCACGTTTCCGTCGGCCTGGTATCAGCCGGTCACCGTCGGGGTTTTCGCCAAAGCGCTCGGAATGCCCGACCTTTGGCGAAACATCGTCGCGATCGCGGTCATCGCGCTGACCTATCTCATCCTGTCACTCGTGCTCCTACGCAAGCAGGAGGCGTAACGTGTCATCGTCCCGCACGGAACCCGTTCCAAAATGGGCCAAGGCGAGAACGCTGACGCTGCGCGATCACGCTTTCAACATCCTGCGCCTCGTGATCAAGGAACTGAGAAGCATTCGGGCAGACCCGACAATGCTCGTCCTTGTCGCCTACGCCTTCAGCATTTCGGTCAACACGGTCGCGACCGGCGCCGTGACCGAGGCGACCAATCTTTCGGTCGGGGTCGTGGACGAAGACGGTTCGGATCTCTCAAGAGGTATCGCCGAAGGGCTATCGCCGCCGACATTCCAACGTGCCCTGCACATTACCGCACCCGAAATCGATGCGAAAATGGACAAGGGCGAGCTGCTGTTCGTCGTTGAGATACCTCCCAACTTCCAAGCCAAGGTGCTAGCCCAGCGAAAGACGGAGATCCAAATCAACGTCGATGCGACGGCCGTAGCCCAGGCCGGCAATGGCGCCAGCTATCTTCGGACCGCCATATTCAACGAAGTACAGAATTTCATCTCCAAGCGCGGGGAGCCGTTAAGCGACCCGATCAATCTAGTGGTTCGCGCGAAATTCAATCCGAATTTAAAGACCGCTTGGTTTTCGGCAATGACCCAGGTGATCAATCAAATCACACTTCTGACCGTGATCCTCACCGGCGCTGCGCTGATCCGCGAGCGCGAGCAGGGCACTGTGGAACATTTGTTGGTCATGCCCGTAGTTCCTGCCGAGATCATGCTGGCAAAAATGCTCGCCAACGGTCTCGTTATTCTTGTGGCGGCGATGCTGTCGCTGCAATTTGTCGTTCATCTGTGGATTGGCGCGCCGATCACGGGATCGATTGCATTGTTTCTGCTTGGCGCGGCGCTCTACGCGCTGGTGGTGGCTGCCCTAGGTATCCTGCTCGGCACGCTTTCGACCACGATGGGTCAGTTCGGCTTGCTGGCGATGCCGGTGCTAATAGTCACCCAATTGCTCTCGGGGAGCAGCACGCCCATGGAGAGCATGCCGGTCTGGCTGCAATATGTCATGAGGACGATCAGCCCGACGCCGCATTTCGTCTCCTTTGCTCAGGCGGTGTTGTTTCGTGGCGCCGATCTTTCGCTGGTATGGCGTCCGCTGCTGGCGATGCTGATCATTGGCGCAGTATACTTCGCTGTCGCGATGAGCCGCTTCCGGCGCGTTATTTTTGGGAGCTAATCGGATGGCGAGTGTCACAACGAATGACAACGGCAAGATGAAGCGAAAGCTCTACGAAAAGGAATTGCGCAAGCTCCAAGTCGAGCTTTGCTACGTGCAGGATTGGGTGAAGGCGAAGGGACTTCGAGCGATTATCCTGTTCGAAGGCCGTGACGCTGCTGGCAAGGGTGGCACGATCAAAGCCATAACGGAAAGAGTGAGCCCGCGTGTCTTTAGGCTAGTGGCCCTACCTGCACCGTCCGATCGCGAAAAAACGCAGATGTACATTCAGCGCTACGTCGAGCGTTTTCCCGCCGCCGGCGAAATCGTCATTTTCGACCGGAGCTGGTACAACCGGGCGGGCGTCGAAAACGTCATGGGATTTGTCAGCGCCGGGGAGGTCGAACGCTTTTTGGGCCTCTGCCCGGAGATCGAAAAATACATAACCGACGCGGGCATTATTTTGATTAAATTTTGGCTGGAGGTCGGACAAGAAGAGCAGGAGCGGCGATTTCTCGCCCGCATCAACGATCCGCTTCGCCAGTGGAAGTTGAGTCCGATGGACCTGGAATCGTTCGAGCGCTGGTACGACTATTCGCGGGCACGCGATGCCATGTTGAAGGCCAGCGACGTCGACCATGCGCCCTGGCAAATTGTGCGGTCGGACGACAAAAGGCGGGGACGCCTGAACTGCATCGCCCGGATCCTCGAACTCATTCCCTATAAGAAAGTATCGCGCCCCAAGGTCAAGCTGCCAAAACGATCCACCCGGAACAAATACGACGACCAGGCATCGTTGCGGGGACGGAACTTCGTTGCAGATAAATTCTGAGTCAGCGCGCCCCACACCGCAGCTAATGCTGCGTCTGCAGATGCATCAGATCGCCCGGCGGCATCATGTTGGCGTTCAGGCTCGCCATGATGACGAGCGATCCGACCATGACCAGCATGACGATCAATATGCCGAACGCCAGCGCCAGCACGTTGTTGGTGTTGTCCGGCCCCGTGGTGATGTGGAGGAAGAACACTAGGTGGACGCCCATCTGGGCGATGGCGAGAACGGCAAGACCCAGCGCCACGCCGGGCGGCCAGAGCAGCGCGGTATTGGCGGCCCAGAACGACACCGCGGTGAGGATCACCGCGAGGACGAGGCCGATCGTATAGACCAAGAACTCCGAGAGCGTCTCCTCGCGCGTCTGGGCGGGGGTGGTATCGTCGCCGGGGGCGCGATCGTGCGACTGCAGGGTCATTTTAGCGGGCTCCCATCAGATAAACGACCGTGAACAACCCGACCCAGATGATGTCGAGCGCGTGCCAGAACAGGCTGAAGCAGAGCAGCCGGCGCTCCACCATCGGGCGAAAGCCCTTGGTCGCGACCTGCGCCATCATGACCGCGAGCCAGAGCAGCCCGAAGGTGACATGCACGCCGTGGCAGCCGACCAACGTGAAGAACGCCGAGAGGAACGCGCTGCGTTCCGGCGTGGCGCCGATCATGACCATGCCGGCGAACTCGCTCGCTTCCAGCGCGAGGAACGCGGCGCCGAGCAGGAAGGTGACCGCGGCGGCGAGATAGGTCGCACCGGCGTTGCGTGCGCCGACCGCCATCCACATCAGGCCGCAGGTATAGCTCGACAGCAGCAGGCATCCGGTCTCGATGGCGACGCGGCTCTGGTGGAACAATTGCGCGCCGTCCGGACCGCCGGCATCGGCGTGCGCCAGCACCGCGTAAGTCGCGAACAGCGCCGAGAACATGACGATGTCGCTGAGGAGGAAAATCCAGAAGCCGTAGGCGACGACGATGCGCTTCGGCGCCGGACCGACATAGCTCACGTTGCCGGCGACGTCGGGTTCCGCGCCGAAGACGGCGGTGCTGCTCATGCGGCGAGCTCCGTGTGGTATTCACGATCGATGCGCGCAACCTCCTCGGCCGGGATTTCGACCTCCTCCTGTTCGCGCCAGGCGAACACCAGCATCGTCGCCACCGCGCCGATGACGCCGACGATAACCATCCACCAGATGTGCCAGATCAGCGCGAAGCCGGTGACGACGGCGAAAAAGGCGGTGACGAAACCGGTCGCGCTGTTGTTCGGCACTTCGATCGGCTCGTAATCGGGCGGTTGCGCCGGCGCGGCCCGTTGCGGGCGTGCGGCCTCCCGCGCATGCGTTTGCTTCGCGATCCAGAAGGCGTCGATCCCGGTGACCTGGGGGAGCACGGCAAAATTCCACGGCGGCGGCGGCGACGGCGTCGACCATTCGAGCGTGCGGCCGTTCCACGGATCGCCGGTCACGTCGCGCAGCGCTTCGCGGTTGCGGATCGAGACGACGAGCTGCACGATCTGACTGATAATACCCGCCAAGATCACCAGCGATCCAATGCCGGCAACGATCAGCCACGGTCGCCAGCTCAGATTGTCGTAGTGCTGCATGCGGCGGGTCATTCCCATCATCCCGACCACATAGAGCGGCATGAAGGACAGATAGAAGCCGACGAACCAGCACCAGAACGCGGCCGCGCCCCAGCGTTCCTCGAGCCGAAAGCCGAACGCCTTGGGGAACCAATAATTGTAGCCCGCCATCGCGCCGAACACGACCGCGCCGATGATCACGTTGTGGAAATGCGCGATCAAGAACAGGCTGTTGTGCAGGACGAAGTCGGCCGGCGGCATCGCCAGGAGAACGCCGGTCATGCCGCCGAGCGCAAAGGTGATCATGAAACCGATGGACCACAGGATCGGCACGTGAAAGCGCACGCGGCCGCCGTACATCGTGAACAGCCAGTTGAAGATTTTTACGCCCGTCGGCACGGCAATGATCATCGACATGATGCCGAAGAAGCCGTTGACGTCGGCACCGGCGCCCATGGTGAAGAAATGATGCAGCCAGACCAGGAAGGATAGGATGCAGATCGCCATGGTGGCGGCGACCATCGAGCGGTAGCCGAACAGCGGCTTGCCCGAGAAGGTGGCGATGACCTCGGAGAAGATGCCGAACGCCGGCAGCACGAGGATGTACACCTCCGGGTGGCCCCACACCCAGAACAGATTGACATACATCATCATGTTGCCGCCCGCGTCGACGGTGAAGAAATGGAAGCCGAGATAGCGGTCGAGCAACAGCATCGCGAAGGTCGCGGTCAGGACGGGAAAGGCGGCGACAATGAGCAGATTGGTCGCGAGCGCCGTCCAGCAGAACACCGGCATGCGCATATAGCTCATGCCCGGGGCGCGCATTTTCAGAATGGTGGTGACGAAATTGATTCCGGTCATCAGCGTGCCGATGCCGGAAATCTGCAGCGCCCAGAGATAGTAGTCGACGCCGACCCCGGGGGAGTATTGCAGCTCGCTGAGCGGCGGATAGTTCATCCAGCCGGTCTTGGCGAACTCGCCGATCACCAGCGAAATATTGGTCAAGAGCACGCCCGAGGCCGTGAGCCAAAGACTCACCGAGTTCAAGGTCGGAAATGCCACGTCGCGCACGCCGAGTTGCAGTGGCAACGCGAAATTCATCAGCCCGATCATGATCGTCATCGCCATGAAGAAGATCATGATGGTGCCGTGGGCCGAAAAGATCTGGTCGTAATGTTCCGGCGGCAGATAGCCCTGCGACCCGCCGGCGGCAAAAGCCTGCTGCGAGCGCATCAGGATGGCGTCGGAGAAGCCGCGCAGCAGCATCACCAGCGCCAATACGCAATACATCACGCCGATGCGCTTGTGGTCGACGGACGTGATCCACTCGCGCCACAGATAGGGCCAGTACCCCTCGCGCGTGATCCAGCCGAGCACGAGCAGGACCGCCAGGATCATCGCCACCGATGCCCCGAGCGGGATCGGCTGGTCGAACGGGATCGCGCTCCAACTGAGCTCGCCGAGGAGGTTCACGTCGTCATCCTCCGTGTCGCAACCGGGTCGTGCGGTAGGGCGAAACGACGTTGAACGAAACGGTATGGCAAAGCCCGGCCACGGGCATGTCGGCCATCGCGATCGTTTCGAACAGACCGGGACTGGCCGAGCCGTAGGTGAACGGCTCGACCGCCTGGCTCGGCTTTGCCAGTTCGGCGTAGCTTTGCGCATCGAGCGCCGGCCCGACGCCCTTGGTCTTGGCCACCCAGCCGGTGAATTGATCGGAGGGCACGGCGTGGACCAGGAAATGCATGTCCGAAAAGCCGTCGCCGCTGAAATTGAAGGACCGGCCTTCGTAGGTTCCGGGGTTGTCGGCGAGCAGCTTAAGCCGCGTCGTCATCAGCCCCATGGTGTAGATCTGGCTGCCCAGCTGCGGCACGAAGAAGCTGTTCATCACGCCCGACGACGTCAGCTCGAAATCGATCGGAGTGCCGGCGGGAATGGTCAAGGTATTGACGCTGGCGATGCCCTGTTCGGGGTAGATGAACAGCCATTTCCAGTCGAGCGAAACGACCTGGACGGTCAAGGGCTTCACGGCGGAGACGAGCGGCTTGCGCGGATCGAGCTCGTGCGAGCCGACCCAGCACAGGCTGCCGAGCAGCATCACCGTCATCGCCGGGATCGACCAGACGATCATCTCGAGGCGGCCGGAATAGTGGAAGTCGGGCATGTAGCGGGCGCGCGTGTTGGAAGCGCGGAACCAGAAAGCCACCGCGAGCGTCGCGAGTATCGTCGGCACGACGATCGCGAGCATGATGCCGAGCGAATTGAACAGGATCGTGCGTTCCGCGGAGGCGACCGGCCCCTGCGGATCGAACACCCCTTCCGAGCAGCCGCCCAGCGCGAAGGCGACCGGCAGCGCGAAACCGCGCAAGCGCAGCGCGCGGGCCGAAAACGTCCCGGTGCTCGAACCGGCAACATCTATCGTCATCGCAATGCGCTCGACTCTGGGGTCGGGATCGGGAACGCGAACCGAAAGAACGCGTGCGCCGCCTGGCGCGCGGCGACTGCCGCCGCACGGACGATCTAATCGCCGACGCGGACTAAAAGTTCCCGTCTTTTCGTGCCGCGGCACCGGAGCGGGCCTGGCGCCGGACGGCGGCCGTAAAATCGGTTCGTTTTCAAAGAGCTTAACGTGAAAAATATGCTCGAAAAAAGGGACGGCGCGCGCGCCGTCCCGTCGCTGGTATTTTGGTCGCGTCAGATCTGGGTGATGTCGCGATCCTTGGTCTCGGGCAGGAAGATGAGCCCGACGACGAAGCTCATCGCGGCAACCACGATCGGGTACCACAGGCCCGAATAGATGTTGCCGGTCGCCGCCACGATGGCGAACACCGTGGCGGGCAGGAAGCCGCCGAACCAGCCGTTGCCGATGTGGTAGGGCAGCGACAGTCCGCTGTAGCGGATGCGGGTCGGGAACAGTTCGACCAGCCAGGCCGCGATCGGCCCGTACACCATGGTGACGTAGACCACCAGGACCGTGAGCAGGATCACCGTCATCACGTAGTTGATGTCGTTGGTGTCGGCGCCGGCCGGATAGCCATGCGCCTTGATCGCGGCGGCGATGACCTTGGCGACGTCGGGCGTGTCGGCCGTGATCACCTGTTCGCCGATCTTCACGCTTGCGGTCGTTCCCGCGGGCGCCGTCACGTTGTTGTAGTTCACCGAGAGACCGACCAGCGTCGACTTGATGATGTCGCAGCCGGTGGTGAACTTTTCCGTTCCGGTCGCCTTGAACTGGAACGAACACTTGGCCGGATCCGCGGTCACGACCACGGGCGCCGCGTTGAGCGCCGCTTCGAGCTTCGGATTGGCGTAGTGGGTGATGCCCTGGAACAGCGGGAAGTAGGTCACGACCGCGAGCGCGAAGCCCGCGAGCATGATCGGCTTACGGCCGATTTTGTCCGACAGCCAGCCGAACAGGATGAAGCAGGGCGTGCCGATGGCGAGCCCGATCGCGACCATGATCTGCGCGGTCACGCCCGGCACCTTCAGCGTCTGCGTCAGGAAGAACAGCGCGTAGAACTGGCCGCCGTACCACACCACGGCCTCGCCGGCGGTGGCGCCGAGCAACGCCGCGATCGCGATCTTGGCGTTCGACCACTGCGCGAACGCTTCCGTCAGCGGCCGCTTCGATTGCTTGCCTTCCTCCACCATCCGCTGGAACAGCGGCGATTCATTCAGCTTGAGCCGGATCCACAACGACACCGCGAGCAGCACCGCCGACAACAGGAACGGGATGCGCCAGCCCCAATCGCCGAACTCTGCCTCGCCCATGGTGGTGCGGATGCCGAGGATCAAGAGCAGCGCCAGGAACAGGCCGAGCGTCGCCGTGGTCTGAATCCACGAGGTGTAATAGCCGCGCTTGTTGGCGGGTGCATGCTCGGCGACGTAGATCGCCGCGCCGCCATACTCGCCGCCGAGCGCGAGGCCTTGAATGAGGCGCAGCCCGATCAAGACGACCGGCGCCAAAATGCCCCAGGTGGCAAAGCCGGGTATCACGCCGATGAAGAACGTGCCGATACCCATGAGGCTCATGGTGACGAGGAAGGTGTATTTGCGGCCGATCGTGTCGCCGAGCCGGCCGAAGATCAGCGCGCCGAACGGGCGAACCGCGAAGCCGGCGGCGAAGGCCAACAAGGCGAAGATGAAGCCGACATTCGGCGGCACGTTGGAGAAGAAGTATTTCGCCAGGAACGCGCCGAGCGTGCCGTAGATGTAGAAGTCGTACCACTCGAATACGGTGCCGAGCGAGGACGCGAAGATCACGAGGCGCTGTTCGCTCGTCATCCCGCCCGTGCGCGGCGCATTGATCGCCACAGTCGTCATGGACGTATCTCCCCTTGTCGTTGTCGTCCCAAGTGTGTTGCCAAGTGCGTTGCCAAACCGGTCGTCGCTGTCCAAAAAACGCGCGCACCCCGGCCGCGCGCTCGCCGGGCAGCCTGAACGATTACGCTAATGCGCGAGTCGCGCCGTGTCTGTAAGCCAAAAGTCGGAAGAGGTTTTGATGCGGTGCCGCAATTTTCTGCGTTATCGGACAGTGATTAGGCCTGCATGCTGGAGCGCATTTTGCCCGCCGCATGCCGCACGGCATAAGTCCTATTCGCCGAAATCGTTTGCGGAATCCTCGATCATCGCCAATTAGAGCCGCAATGGATACGAGGACCGACCGACCGCACGGTGCCGGCGCCCACCGCACTGCAACAGGCGCGCGCCCGAGCGGCACGACGCTGCGCGCGCTGTTGCTGCAGCATCCGGGCTGGAGCGTCGCGGCGGTGCTGTTCATCGCCTTCAATTTGCGCCCGGCCATCACCACCGTCGCGCTGTTCATCGGCGATATCAGGCACGATTTCGGACTGTCGGCGCTCGAGATCAGCGTATTGACCATGGCGCCGGTGATCTGCCTCGGGCTGTTCGCGCCGATCGTGCCGGCATTGGCGCGCCGCTTCGGCGCCGAAGCGGTTCTCATGGCGTCGCTGCTCGGCATTGCGGTCGGCAGCGTGGTACGCAGCCTCGGCAGCGTTCCTTTGTTCGTCGGCACGGTGATCATCGGCGCGTCGATGTGCTTTCTCGGCGTGCTGAGCCCGGTGGTGATCAAGCGGGATTTTCCCCATCAGGTCGGCTTGATGATGGGGCTCTACACCATGCTGGTCTGTGTCGGACCCGCGGTCGCGGCTTCGACCGCCGTGCCGCTGCAGCACTTGATCGGCGGCAGCTGGGAATTGGTGCTGGTGTTCTGGGGCCTGCCGGCGCTGATCGGCGCCATCGTGTTCATCCCGCAACTGTTCCGCTACGAGCGCCCGCGCGGCATCGCCGCCGCCCATGTCGGTGCCCTGATGCGCGATCCGCTGGCCTGGCAGGTGACGGGATACTTCGCCCTCATCACCGCGCTCGCCTACGCCGTCTTCAACTGGGGGCCGAGCATGCTGCAGGCCCGCGGCCTTGATCCGACGACGAGCGGCATCGTGATCTCGATCTGCTACCTCGGGCAGACGGCGGCCGGGCTGTTGGCGCCGATCATCGCCGGCCGGCGGCGCGACCAGCGGCTGATCATTTTCATCATGGTGACGCTCACCGCGGCCGGTCTTTTGGGTTTCGTATTTGCTCCAGTGTGGTCGCTCACCTTCTGCTCGATCGTGCTCGGCATAGGGCAGGGCGGCGCGTTCGGCGTCGCGCTTTTGTTGTTCGCGCTGCGGACCGAAGACCCGCACACCGGCGCGCAACTCTCGGCGCTGGCGCAAACGGTCGGTTACATCGCCGGCGGTCTGTTGGGTCCGTTTGCCGTCGGCGTGATTTACGAATGGTCCGCCTCGTGGGTCGTGGTCGAGGTATTTTACGTCGCGGTCGGCGCCGCTTCGCTGGCGTGCGGATTGGGCGCCGGGCGCGCCCTTACCGTCGCGGTCAAGCCACGGCCCGTAGCATCGAATTAAGATTACTGCGCAATTCACGTATTTGACCGCGCCGCCATAAACCAATTGGCGCCGTGCTTGCCGTAGAGTGCCGACTGCAAACACGGGATTGCCATGCGCTTCGTCCTCGCCGCCTTGTCGCTTGCGCTTTGTGTCGCGCCCGCGGCGGCGCAGCGCGCGCCAGTGATCGTCATTCCGGGCCGGCCCGACGTGCCCGTTCTGATGAACGGCATCGACGTGTCGTACGCGGTGATCGACGGCGAGTTTGGTCTCGATCGACCCGGCTTTCCGAAGACCTTCGTGTACCGGACGTTCGTCATTCCGATCCCGGTTTACAGTCCTTTCCCGACTGCGGACGACGGCAGCTATTTTCCACGGACCGGCCGGCGTCCGGGCTACGGCCGGTTGGAGGTCAATCCGCCGGCCAACCGCGTGCTGCCGCCGCCGGCGCCGACCTACTACCGCCGTTGGTCGAGCGAGTCCGATCCCGGTCCGGCCACCCAATATGCTCCCGCTCCGGCGGTCGGCCCGCCGTCGTGGCATCGGCGCAACCGGCGTCAGGAGTCTGGAAACGTTCCGCAAAACCAGGAGAACGGCCGCCAGAACGGCGGGCACTAGAGCATGAGCCGGAAAGCCGGATGCTCATCGAAAGCAAAAGCCCGGTTCTGATTCAAAACAGAACCGATCAGGCTTTTAGGTCTCACCGGACGAGCCGCTTGGGCTGTCCTTGTCCACCCCGCAAAGGGTGCAGTCTGGAAGGGGGAATCATGTCTCGCGTAACCTTGGTGGCGCTCGCCACATTTCTAACGATCGGCTCGACGTCTGTGGCATTCGCGTGTTGCGGTGGGCCGGCTTATTACGCGCCGACAGCCTGCGGCGGCTGCGCGCCGGCGGCGCCCGTGATGTACGTGCCCGCACCGCCGCCACCGCCACCGGTGCCGGTCGCGCCGCCGGTATGGAGCGGCGGGTGCGGTTGCGGCGGCCCGGTCGTCTACGCAGCGCCCCCGGTCGAGGTGACGCCCGTTGCGCCGGCACCGATCTACGTCGTCAATCAGGGTCCTGAGTATTCGGGTCCCGGAATCATGGTGCCCTATCACACCTATTCGCCGGCCGCGGCGTGGGCGCCTGCGAGCGGCTATCCGTATGTGGGCGGGCGCGGCTACGGCTATCGCTATCATCGGCCGGGGCCGCGCTATGCCTATCGCGAGCATGGCTACATCCACGCGTATCACCGCGGTCCGGCGTGGCGCTCGCGATATTATTCGCACCCCGTCAACGTGCGCGGATAAACAAAAATATACAAAACAAACAAACAAACAAACAAAGCGCACAACAAGTCTGAAGGCCCGCTCCGCGCGGGCTTTCTTTTTGCTCAGCCGCCGGCGACGCCCATCGGCGCCCGGCCGCGCGTGGCGATATAGAGCGCCAACACCGCGGCATTGGACACGTTGAGGCTCTTGATTACGCCCGGCAGGTCCAGCCGCGCCAGCCGATCGCATTGCGCGCGGGTGCCTTGCCGCAGGCCCTTGCCTTCCGCGCCGAGCACCAAAGCGAGCGGCGCCGGCAGATTCATCGCCGCGAGATCGTCGGTGCCCTCGCTGTCGAGACCAACGATGAGAAAGCCGCGCTCCTTGAGCGCGGCGAGCCCGCGCGCGAGATTCTGCACGGCGATGATCGGGACCCATTCCAATGCGCCGGACGCGGACTTGGCGAGCACGCCGGTCGCTTCCGGGCTGTGGCGCGCGGTGGTGACGATCGCGGCGACGGCGAATGCCGCGGCGGTACGCAGGATGGCGCCGACATTGTGCGGGTCGGTGATCTGGTCGAGCACGAGCACGACGCCGGCGTCGGTATCCAGCTCTTCGATCGCGGGCGAGGGCAGGGGATCCGCCTCGAGGAGGAGGCCCTGGTGGACCGCATCGGGCGTCAGCCGCGCGGCGATGGCATCGGGCCGCACCAGTTCCGGCTCGATCGGCAGCGCAATCCCTTCGTCGCCAAGCCGCCGCAGTGCGTTCTCGGTCGCCAGCAGCCGCCGCACCCGGCGTGCCGGGTTGGCGAGCGCGGCCGTGACGCTGTGCCAGCCATAAAGGATGACCGGCGCATCGCCGCCGGCGCCCGGCCGGCGGAAATATTTCGGTCGCTCACGCGATTGACGGGGTTTTCGGCGGAACGGCTGCTTCCCTGCGCTCATGGCGCGCATGCATACTGCGGGAACAGGCCGGTGGAAACGCCTTTGCAATGGCTTACTGCCGGCCAGTATCAAGCGGACGCCTGTGGCGCTCTCGCAACGGTCGCGGCAACGCAGTTGACACTGCCGCGCCCCGCCACCATAAACCCGCCCACGCAGTTCCTGCCCCGCGCGGGCGGGGTTGCCGTTTCCTCACGTCTTGCGGACCTATCCGACGTGCGGGAGAGTGTCCCGAGTGGCAAAGGGGGCGGACTGTAAATCCGCTGGCTTACGCCTTCGTAGGTTCGAGTCCTACCTCTCCCACCATTTGGATTTTTGTTTATATTCAAGGATTAGGGTGCGCGCTGGGACGTGCTTCCCCGCAAGTCTTTGAGAAGTTGAATTCTTTTATTCGAGTCCTCTTTGGGGTCGCATCGAATCTCGGTCGGCGATAATGCTCACGAAGCGTATCTACAGAACAAGACGTGGCCCGAAATCTAGCTTTCCGGCCTACGGTACAGCTAACATTTCTCCAACGATTCAACGCCAATGGGTCCTCCCGGGCCCACCACTCTAAATTCGCCAATGTTGTCAATAAGTTGAACGTGTAAGGTGAACTGGATTCGAACCGGATCAGATGTTTCTCTTTTAAAAACAAGAGATTGAAGTGCGCGCCTGAGCTTTGATATTCTAAAATTAGTTTTGCGAGGTAACGATGATTCATCTGGCTGAAGAGACGGTGGCTCTCGCACGGCGGCTTGCCAAGGCGCAGGGGCTTTCCATGGAGGATGCGATCCGCCAGGCCATCGAGCAAAGCGCGCGCGAGGCCGGCGTTGCCCCCGAGTCCGGACATCGGCGCGACCTTTCCGTCGGCGCCGTTGCCGCGCGCAAGGCCCGCATCGACCGGATCGTGGAAGAGATCGCGGTCATGCCGGTGCTTGATCGGCGCTCCCCGGGCGAGATCATGGACGATTTGAATGCCCTATGATCGTCGTCGATAGCTCCGCCTTGTTGGCCATTCTGTTCAAGGAGCCGGAGAAACTGGCCTTCGAGGAATTGGTTGCCGCGACGGAGCGCGGCATCATGTCGGCAGTCAATGCGCATGAAACCGCAACCGTGCTTCGGCTCCGCCATGGCGGCGCAGCCATCGAGCGGCTTTGGCAGATGCTGGCGGAGAATGACATCAAGATCATTCCGTTCGATGAGGCGCAAGTGCATGCGGCGGCCGACGCCTTCAGCCGCTATGGCAAGGGCATTCATCCGAAAGCGCGGCTCAATCTTTCCGACTGCGCGGCCTACGCCCTGGCCAAGAGCATGAACGCGCCCCTGCTTTTCAAGGGCGACGATTTTGCCGAGACCGACGTGGAGAGATGCGCGTAATTGCCTGGGGGCGACAAGCTTGCGCGATGTCACCCTTCGGTCGGCGTGTCTTCCTTGAGGCATCGAATCTTCTCCAATATTTCCCTGATTTCCTGGCTCGGGGTAAGGCACATCGTTCGATAGGTATCCAGGAAGGCCCACCATCCACGTTCATTCGCCGACGGTGTGCGGCCTTAGCTTCGCGGCCGGCGATCGGCAACACGGCCAAGCCTTGAACCAAGCCAAGCCTTGAACCAAGCCAAGCCTTGAACGAAGCCAAGCCTTGAACGAAAAACCCGTCGAGCGCGTCCTCGGCGGGTCTTTGGTTTTGTCGTTGATCGCGTGTGCGTTCGGCCGGTCGTGTCAGAATTTCAGGTTCACGCCGCCGCGCACCACGTTGGTGTAGAAATTCACATTGTCGATCAATTCCTGATTCTGGCTTCCGAGGTTGACGTACAGGTACTCCACCTTCACGGTGAAGTTGTCGGTGAACGCCCATTCGACCCCACCGCCGGCCGTATAGCCGAAGCGGGTCTGCGTATCGGCAAGCGTCGCGGTGGCAGCGGTGCCAAGCCCCGCGCCGGACGCGGCGGTGGTCGCCGTCAGTCCGCCGAAGGCCGCGCCGCCGGTGCCGTAGAGCAGGACATGGCCGAACGCCCAGCCGAGCCGGGCGCGGGTGGTGTCGAGCCATTGCAGCCGAGACGTCACCGCCACGTTTCCGGCCACGCCGCCGACCGCGATGGGGGTCGAATTCGTTCCTTCGATGTTGGTCCAATCGAGATCGGTTTCCAGACCCAGCACCCATTGTCCGATTTGGTAGCTGTAGCCCAAGGTGCCGCCGGCGAGCCCGCCGTCGACGTCGAAATTGCCGGTCGTCGCGGCCGGCAATCCAATGATGCTGGCGGACACGGAGTGGTCCGTCTGGCCCCATGCACCACCGCCATTGACGCCCACATACCATCCGGTCCAGCTGAACATCGGAACGGGTGGCGGCGCCTTATAGGGCGTGCCGAGGTCGGCCGCGGAAGCCGATTGAAGACCCAAAGCGATCGCGCTCGTGACCGCGAGCACGGCAAGGACTCTTCGCATGGTGATACCCCCCTTTGGTTGCGAGAGTGATGCCGTCAGATAAAGCACCGGCGCATGCGAATTGCTGTACGTGATAATATGTAAATGACTGTAAAATATGACGTTTTCTGAACGGTGTGGCGCCGCGGACACAAAAACGGTGACGCGCTACCGAGCGCGTGGTCCAGCCACGTCCATGTTGTTATTTTTTTAATCGTACCGGTGCCTTTTAGGGATCAGATAGATATCCGCGAGCGGCCGCCGGCGATCCAACAAAGCGCGCCGCGACCAACAAATGCCCGCCGCAAACGGCGCCCTCGCGCATGTCATGCGCTTCAGTCGACAAGGACGAGGCACGCTCGTCGCGAGGCTGCGCGGAAGCGTAAATCAAACCTTGCAAAATCATCGGCAATTCGACGCTTAGTCACGGCGCCAAGCGCGGCGAATAAACGCTATCTTTAGTCTGTTATTTAAGCTGATCTTAGACCCTCCTGCGTAGGGTGACGTTACTGCGACGGGAAAACAGGGCCCGTCGACGATAAACAAAATCGACTGGGAAAGGCGTCACAATGAAAGCCGTCGCCAAGACGGTCGAGCCCGCCGAGCGCGAGGCGCGGTTCGATCACATCCGGCCCCATTATCTCGAGGCGCTGACCTTGGTCGAGCGTCTGCACCGGCGTCTGCTCGACGTCATCAAGGACGAATTCGACCGCCGCGGCCGTGCCGACATCAATTCGGTGCAGGCGCTCTTGTTGTACAATATCGGCGACAAGGAGCTGACCGCGGGCGAATTGCGCACGCGGGGCTATTATCTCGGCTCCAACGTCTCCTACAATCTCAAGAAGCTGGTCGAGATGGGTTTTCTCGATCATCAGCGCTCGCGGGTCGACCGCCGTTCGGTGCGCATCAAGCTCACCGACAAGGGCCGCGAGGTGCGCGACATCGTCGATGGGCTCTACCAGAAGCACGTGCGCACGGTGGAGCAGGTCGGCGGCATCAACGCCGAGGAGTTCGGCGTGCTCAACAAGTCGCTGCACCGGCTGGAGCGCTTCTGGACCGATCAAATTCTCTACCGGCTCTGATCCGACAGGGCCGCTTGATCGGGCGCAATTTCCGTCGTACTGGCGTGCCTCAAAGCCCCGGCGTCCGCGCCGGGGTCTTTTTGCCCGCTAGGTCTTGCCGGCTGGGTTTTGCCGGCTGGGTTTTGCCGGCTAGGTTTTGCCGGCCAGCGGCGTCTCGTCATCACCGGCCCGCGACCCCTTTGGTTTCCGCGCGCGCCGTGCTCTAATCCCCCTGTGGGCCGAGGCATGAGGGGCCACGCATTGGCCGTTTTTGGCCGTAATGCTGGGATGACGTGTGCTCCATGAACGATCTCCATGAACGAACCGCGGATTGACGATCGAGGGCGGGTCGACCGCCGCACCCTGTTGCGCCGCCTCATCGGCGCGGCGGGCTTTGCCGCGGCCGGATTATCCGCGCGCGCGGCCGCGGCCGCCGCCGACGATCAGACGCTCGAAGCGTTGATCGGCGCCGCCCAGCGCGGCGAGTTCGGGCAGGGTTTCGACGAAGCGTCCCGCACGATCCATATGCCGAAGCCGTCGGAGCCGACCGTTTCCGCGGCGACGGCGCAGACCACCGATCAGGCGATCGAGCGCTACGCGGCGATCGTCGGCCGCGGCGGCTGGCCGCACGTTCCGCAGGTGACGGTGTTGCGGCTGGGCGATCGCCATCCGAGCGTGCCGGAGCTGCGCGCGCGGCTCACCGCCTCCGGCGACATCGATCCGAATGCGGTCGGCAACGACATCTACGATTCCTACGTCGAGGCCGCGGTGCGGCGCTTCCAGGCCCGCCACGGCTTGACCGTCGACGGCATCATGCGTGAGCAGACGCTCGCCGCGATCAACGTGCCGGCGCCGGTGCGGCTCGCCCAGCTTAAGGTCAATGTGACGCGGCTGCGCGCGCTCGCGGCCAATCTGGCGCCGCGCTACGTCGTCGCCAACATTCCGGCGGCGCGCATCGAGGCGATCGAGAACGGCGCCGCGGTGTCGCGCCACACCGCCGTCGCCGGCAAGCCCGACCGGCCGTCGCCCGACATCAACTCGAAGATCGTCGAGATCAACTTCAATCCCTATTGGACGGTGCCGGCCTCGATCGTCAAAAAAGACCTGATCCCGAAAATGCAGGATGCGCCGGATTATCTCACCAGCAACCACATCCGCATCTTCAACATGCGCCACCAGGAGCTGCAGCCGGCCGACATCAACTGGTACTCCGAGGACGCGACGCATTACAACTTCCGTCAGGACCAGGGCAGCTTCAATTCGCTCGGCTCGATCCGCATCAATTTTCCCAATGCCTACCAAGTCTACATGCACGACACGCCGCTGAAGAACCTGTTCGGCGAGGATTTCCGCTTCCACTCCTCCGGCTGCATGCGGGTGCAGAACGTGCGCGAACTGGTGACGTGGCTCTTGCGCGACACGCGCGGCTGGTCGCGCGAGGAGATCGACGACGTGATCAAATCCGGCGACCTGAAGACCGCGCGGCTCGCCAATCCGGTGCCGCTGCACTGGGTCTACATCACCGGCTGGGCCACCGCCGACGGCGTCGTGCAGTTCCGCGAGGATATTTATAACCGCGACGGCGTGCCCGGCGCGCAGGCGGCGACGACGAATTTGTAGAACCGTAGAACCGTAGCATCCGGTCCAGCCAGCGCCGAGCGGGCGGCGGTCGCCACCCGGCATCCGGGTCGACGGTGTCGCGAGCAACCCCATCGGTTCGACCGTTCGAGACCTAGATGTAGCGCCGACACCCCCTTAGAACATCCAACACTTGCGCTGGCCGGGCGGTATGCTATCGCCAACCGGTGAAACGCCAGCAATCCGTTCCGGCCAGGAGCCAGTTCATGTCGGTACCGCATGGTGCAACGATTCCCAGCGAGGGGTTCTTCTCGGCGACGCTTGGGGAAAGCGATCCCGAAATCGCCCATGCGATCGCCCTGGAGCTTTCCCGCCAGCGCGACGAGATCGAACTGATCGCGTCGGAAAACATCGTCAGCCGCGCCGTGCTCGAGGCGCAAGGTTCGGTGCTCACCAACAAATACGCCGAGGGCTTGCCCGGCAAGCGCTATTACGGCGGCTGCCAGTTCGTGGACATGGTCGAGCGGCTGGCGATCGAACGCGTCACCCGGCTGTTCGGCTGCGGCTTTGCCAATGTGCAGCCGCATTCCGGCGCCTCGGCCAACGCCGAAGTTTTCCTGGCGCTGATGCAGCCGGGCGATACCTTCATGGGGCTCAATCTCGCCGCCGGCGGTCACTTGTCGCACGGCTCGCCGGTCAATCTGTCCGGCCGCTGGTTCAAGCCGGTGCCCTATAATGTACGGCGCGAGGATCAACTCATCGACATGGAGGAGGTGGAGCGGCTGGCGAAAGAGCACCGTCCCAAGGTGATCATCGCCGGCGGATCGGCCTATCCGCGCATCATCGATTTCCGCCGCTTCCGCGAGATCGCCGACGAGGTCGGCGCCTACCTGATGGTCGACATGGCGCATTTCGCCGGCCTCGTCGCCGGCGGCGTGCACCCCTCGCCATTCCCGCACGCCCACGTCGTCACCACCACGACCCACAAGACGCTGCGCGGTCCGCGCGGCGGCGCCATCCTCACCGACGACGAAGAGCTGGCGAAAAAGCTCAATTTCGCGGTCTTCCCGGGCATGCAGGGCGGTCCGCTCATGCACGTGGTCGCGGCGAAGGCGGTGGCATTCGGCGAGGCGCTGCGCCCGTCCTTCAAGCGTTACGCGAAGAACGTCGTCGAAAATGCGAAGGCGCTGGCGGAAACCCTGAAGTCGCGCGGGTTCGATCTGGTTTCCGGCGGCACCGACACGCATCTCATGCTGGTCGATCTGCAATCCAAGCGCCTGACCGGGAAGGTGGCGGAGGCCGCGCTCGGGCGGGCCCATATCACCTGCAACAAGAACGGCATCCCGTTCGACCCGGAAAAGCCGATGGTGACCTCGGGGGTGCGGCTCGGCACGCCGGCGGGCACCACCCGCGGCTTCGGCATCGCCGAATTCCAGCAGGTCGGCGATATGATCGCGGAGGTTCTTGACGTCCTTTCGCAACACGGCACCGACGCGGATTCGGCGGTCGAGGGCGCCGTGCGCGACAAGGTGAAGCGTCTGGTCGCGCGCTTTCCGATCTACGAGGGCTAAGGGGGCAGCGATGCGTTGTCCAAGCTGCGCAAGCCTCGATACCCAGGTCAAGGATTCCCGGCCGACGGAGGACTCCTCCGTGATCCGGCGCCGGCGCGTGTGCCTGTCCTGCAATTTCCGCTTCACCACGTTCGAGCGGGTGCAATTGCGCGAACTGATCGTGATCAAGCGCAACGGCCGCCGGGTGCCGTTCGACCGCGACAAGCTGTTGCGCTCGGTGCAGATCGCGGTACGCAAGCGGCCGGTGGAACCGGAACGCATCGACCAGATGGTCTCCAAGATCGTGCGCGAACTGGAAAGCCAGGGCGAGAGCGAGATTTCTTCGGAGGCGATCGGCGAGACGGTGATGGCTTATCTGCGCGACCTCGACGATGTCGCCTATGTCCGCTTCGCCTCGGTCTACCGCAATTTTCGCGAAGCCAAGGATTTCGAGACGGCGCTCGCGGAACTCTCCGCCGACGAGGCCGCGGAGGTTACGGCGCCCGCGCGGAAGTGACGGTCTGCTTTCCGGCATTCGGATCGATCGCCTTTGCCGCGGCGATGTCGGCTGTTGCGCTGGGGCGGTCCCCCTTTTCGTTCTTGGCCAAGCCGCGGGCATAAAGGGCGCTGGCATAATTGGGATCGAGCCTGATCGCCTCGCTGAAGTCCGTAATCGCGCTGTCGTTGTCTTGCTGGGCGTAATAGAGGATGCCGCGGCGGTCGAAGGCGGAGGCGAGGTCGGTGCCGGTCAACATCCCGGATACGATCGCACGGCTGCACGCCGCGATTGCGACACCTCCGGAGGCCATTTTGCATTTGGCTAGGTCGGCGATCAGAACAGGCAATGTGGAAGATTGCAGCAGCGGTTGAGCGTCGCTCCGCTGCTCGACCAAGGCCGCGGCGCGGTTTTGAGCAGGCGCATTGGTCGTGAAGTATGCAGCGCTGTTCCGCTGCGATTGCGATGCGCCGACGTGGGCCGGTGACGATTGCGTGCTCGCGATCCAAGCTTCAATTCCGAGTATTACAAAGGGCAACGCTCCTGCGAACAGGAACGTTCGCCGCAACAGCAGGCGTTTGCGGAAAGGTCCTATCGGCTTTGCCGGCTGATGTTCCAGCGGTTGGCTGGCCTTCTGCTCTTCAGCCGCCTGCCGGCGGCGCGCTTCCAGCTCGTTGCGGCGTTTTGCTTCCGCGTGCCTGTGCTCGATCGCCTCGGCCACCTGCTGGCGGAGTGCCTCCAACTCGTTGCGGCGCCCTGCCTTCGCTTCCTGGCGCTGACGCTCCTCGCTTTCCCGCCGGATCCGCGCTTCAGCCGCCTGCTGGCGGAGCGCCTCCCACTCGTTGCGGCGGTTTGCCTCCGCTTCCCGGCGCTGACGCTCCTCATCTTCCCGCGGCGTCCGCACCTCGGCTACCTGCTGGAGGCGCGCTCCCAACTTATTGCGGCGTCTCGCCTCGGTTTCCTTGCGCTGACGCTCCTCATCTTCCCTCAGCTTCTGCGCTTCGGCCGCCTGCTGGCGGAGCGCCTCCCACTCGTTGCGGCGGTTTGCCTCCGATTCCCGGCGCTGACGCTCCTCATCTTCCCGCAGCGTCCGCACTTCAGCTACCTGCCGGCGGCGCGCGTCCAACTTATTGCGGCGTCTCGCCTCGGTTTCCTTGCGCTGACGCTCCTCATCTTCCCTCAGCTTCTGCGCTTCAGCCGCTTGCTGGCGGAGCGCCTCCCACTCGTTGCGGCGGTTTGCCTCCGATTCCCGGCGCTGACGCTCCTCATCTTCCCGCAGCGTCCGCACTTCAGCTACTTGCCGGAGGCGCGCTTCCAACTTATTGCGGCGTCTCGCCTCGGTTTCCCTGCGCTGACGCTCCCCATCTTCCCTCAGCGTCCGCGCTTTAGCCGCCTGCCGAAGGCGCGCTTCCAACTTATTGCGGCGCCTTGCCTCCGTTTCCTTGCGCTGACGATCCGCCTCTTTCCTCAGCTTCTGCGCTTCAGCCGCTTGCTGGCGGAGCGCCTCCCACTCGTTACGGCGCTTTGCGCCCTCTTCCTGGCGCAGACGCTCTTCATCTTCCCTCTGCCGCAACTCGGCAGCCTCCTCCTCTCGGCGCGTCCCCTCCGCTTCGCCGTGGCGCTTGGCCTCGATTTCCCGATCCTCGACGCTCTCGGAGATAGCGCGGGTCAGGCGTTCGATGTGCGGATCAAAATCGCGGCGGGAGTCGATCTCGGCGGGCTGACGGTATGCGAAGTCCCGCAGGCTTTCCGGCAATTCATATGGTTTGGGCATACGCGCACGGTCGACGATGACCGGAATGACGGGGATGTTTTTTGATAGGGCGGTCTCTATTTCGATGCGAACCCAGTCAGTCGGATCGGTAATGGGATATGCTCCGGATTCGTCCGCTGCATTCCAACGCGAACCGACAATCGCGACGAGCACGTCGCAGCGATCGAGCAGGTTGCGGCGCTGCTGGCGGAAATCGACGCCGTAGGGAATGGAGTCAATGTCCCAGAATACGCTACCCTTGCCGTAACGCTGTTCGAGCCGGTCGACGATGTGGCCGGTGATATGGAGTGAGTCATCTCGTCGATATGAAACGACGATGTTCGGCATTGCCTGGCCTTACCAACTCAGACCGATTTTAACGAAATCAGCTCGCGAGCCACGGTAGAGCGCTACTTGATCACAGATCTCTTTTCGTCGATGGAATCCACGGTATTCAGTGACGGGATTTACTGCGACAGGAGAGGCGCCGATGCCGAGGAACGGCCTTGCGGCCGACGACACCCGTTTCATGGCGCTTGCTCTCGCGCTCGGGCGGCGCGGGCTCGGCCGCACATGGCCCAATCCCGCGGTCGGCGCGGTGATCGTCAAGGACGGCGTGATTGTCGGCCGCGGTTGGACGCAGCCCGGTGGGCGGCCCCATGCGGAGGTCGAGGCACTGCGCCGCGCCGCCGACGCCGCACGCGGGGCGACGCTCTACGTCACGCTGGAGCCGTGCTCGCATTTCGGCAAGTCGCCGCCTTGCGCCGACGCGGTGATCGCGGCCGGCGTTGCGCGCGTCGTCTCGGCGATCGAGGACCCTAACCCCAAGGTTGCGGGGGAAGGGCACGCCCGGCTGCGCGCGGCGGGGATTGCCGTCGAAATCGGCGTCGGCGCGCGCGAGGCGACGCACGACCACGCCGGGCATATCCGCCGCGTGCGCGACGGCCGCCCGCACGTGATGCTGAAGCTTGCGATCTCGGCCGACGGCAAGGTCGGCGCCGCCGGCCGCCGGCCGGTCGCGATCACGGGGGCGGAGGTGCGCGACCGCGTCCACCTGCTGCGGGCGCAAAGCGACGCGATCATGGTCGGCATCGGCACGGTGCTGGCGGACGATCCCGTGCTGACCTGCCGGTTGCCCGGGATGGCGGCTTATTCGCCGGTGCGCATCGTGCTCGACAGCGCGCTGCGGCTGCCGATCGGTTCGCGCCTGGTCGGCACGGCGCGCGAGGTTCCGGTCTGGGTCGTTGCCGGGCAAGATGCGCCGGGCGCCGCCGAGGAGGCGCTGCGGCAAGCGGGCGCCATCGTTGTGCGCAGCAATGCGCGCGACGGACGCCTCGACCTTGTCGCAACGCTCCAGCTCATTGCTGCGCGCGGCGTGACCCGCCTGATGGTCGAGGGCGGGCCGACGCTCGCCGCGGCCCTGGTCGCCGCCGCTCTCATTGAGGAGGCCGTGCTGTTCCATTCACCCATGGTAGTCGGAGCGGACGGCATCGACGCGCTCGACGGCTTGCCGTTGACGGCTTTGACGCAAACGCTGAAACAGACCGCAAGCGATCGCGTGGGCGCCGATCGGCGCGATATTTTCGAGCGGGGGTGATGGGTGTTTACCGGCATTGTTAGTGACATCGGCGAGATTCTTGAAGTTCGGGAGCAAGCCGAGGGCTTGCGCCGCCTGACCATCGCCTGCGGCTACGATCCGGACGGCATCGATATCGGCGCCTCGATCGCCTGCTCCGGCCCGTGTCTCACGGTGGTCGCGCGCGGGCGAGAGGGGAACCGCGCTTTTTTCGCCGTCGATGCCGCCGCCGAGACGTTGAAAGTGACCACCGCGGGCGCCTGGCAACCCGGCACGCGGCTCAACCTCGAACGATCGCTGCGTGTCGGCGACGAACTCGGCGGCCATATCGTCAGCGGCCATGTCGACGGCTTGGCCGAACTCATCGAACGCGTCGACCTGCCGGATATGGCGCGGCTGACTTTGCGTGCGCCGCCCGAACTTGCCCGCTTCATTGCCCCCAAGGGCTCGGTCGCCCTCGACGGCGTCTCGCTCACCGTGAACGAGGTCGATGGCGACCGTTTCTCGGTCCTGATCATCCCGCACACGCTCGCCGTGACGACGTTCGGCGCGCTGCGGCCGGGGGCGTCGCTCAACCTCGAGGTCGATCTCATGGCGCGATACGCGGCGCGACTGTTGCAGGCGGCGCAGCCTGCGGCTGGTGGTTGATCGTCGCGCGGATTAGCCACATACTTAACAAAGGAGCGCTTTGCCATGTCGGGCGTCACGGTTCATTACGCCAAAACCAACCTGTCGAAGCTCATCGCCAAGGTCGAAGCCGGCGAGGAGGTGGTGATTATGCGTGGCAAAACTCCGGTCGCGCGCTTGGCGCCCATTGCGAAGATGAAAGGTCCGCGCAAGGCAGGAATGCTGAAAGGCAAAATACCGGATTTGCCGGACGCTTTTTTCTTTGACCCGCTTCCGGAGGAAGAGCTGCGGCGGTGGGAAGGCGAGGATGAGGGTCCTCGTTGATACCCATGCCTTGTTCTGGTGGCTGCTGGACAAGCCCGAGCTTTCGCAGCGTGCGCGCTGATCTTCACGGCGGAAGACAATGAAATCCTTGTGAGCGCGGTCGTGGCTTGGGAGCTGGCGATGAAAACGCGCCTGGGGAAGTGGCCGGAGGCGCTGCCGCTGGCCATGACCATCTCGCGAATCATCGAAGAGAACAGGTTCCTTCCGTTGGCCGTAACGATCGAGCACGCCCGCAATGCCGGGCTGTTGAGCGGCAGCCATCGCGATCCGTTCGACCGTATGTTGGCGGCGCAATCGCAGGTCGAAGGAGTGCCGCTGATCAGCGCCGACCCGGCCTTTCAAACCTTCGGCACTATCGTGATCTGGTGATGCCCGCTTCCCCCGTCGTCCGCTCGCCAAGCTTGTTCCCACTCCCGTCACTTGCTACCACCTCGCCGCAATAGGAGTGCTGCGATGGCCGGGCCGCGGCGAGGCAAGCGTGACGAGGGCGACGGCAACGGCGCCCGCATCCTCATCGTCGAGGCGCGCTATTACGACGACATCGCCGATGCGCTCCTTGCCGGCGCGATGGCCGCGCTGAAGGCGGCCAAGGCCGAGGTCGAGCGCGTCAGCGTGCCCGGTGCGCTGGAAATTCCGGGCGCCATCGCGATCGCGCTCGAGGCCGCGGGGCGCAAGCGCCGCAAGTATGACGGCGCTGTCGCACTCGGCTGCGTCATCCGCGGCGACACCATCCATTTCGACATCGTCTCGCACCAATCGGCGCGCGGGCTGATGGATATCTCGATCGCGCGCGCGTTTCCGATCGGCAACGGCATCATCACGGTCGACACCGAGGCCCAAGCCTTGGCCCGCGCCCGCGCGGAGGAGCAGGACAAGGGCGGCGACGCCGCGCGCGCCGCGCTTGCCCTCATCGCCCTCAAGCGCCGCCTGGCGGAGAAGTGAGCATGGCGCGCGCCACGACCGCCGATAGCCGCAAGGCCAACAAGCGCGGTGCGGCGCGGCTCGCCGCCGTCCAGGCGCTCTATCAGATGGATCTCGCCGGCACCGGGCTCAACGAAATCTTCGCCGAGTTCGAGAGCCACTGGCTCGGCGGCGAGGTCGAGGGCGCGCAATACCGGCCGGCCGAGACCGCGTTCTTTCGCGACATCGTCGCCGGCGTCGTGCGCGAGCAGAGCAATCTCGACCCGCAGATCGACGCCGCGCTGTCGCGCGGCTGGCCGCTCAAGCGCATCGAAGCGGTGCTGCGCGCGGTTTTGCGCGCCGGCGCCTACGAGCTTGCCTGCCGGCGCGACGTGCCGGCGCGGGTGGTCATGGCGGAATATGTCGACGTCGCTGCCGCTTTCGTCGAGGCCGACGAGACCGGCATGGTCAACGCCGTGCTCGATCAACTCGCCCATCAATACCGCGCCGACGAGTTTGCCGGCGCGACCGAATAGCGAGCGTCAGCCCACGGCGAACGGCAGCGCGGTCGGGCTGCGGAAATTCGACGACGAATTCCACGCCACCGTGTCGGTCAAGTGGTAGTCGGGCACGCGCTCGAGAAAGCGCCGTGTCGCCACCTCGGTCACGAGCCGCGCCATTTGCGCGCCCAGGCAAAAATGCTTGCCGGAGCCGAAGCCGAGGTGGCCCTGCGTCCGGCGGTCGATGTCGAACGTGTCGGGATCGGGAAATCTGCGGCCGTCGCGGTTGGCGGAACCGAATGCCAGCGCCACCTTGTCGCCGACCCGTAGCGTTTGGCCGTGCAGCACCTTCTCGCGCATCACGGTACGCTTGAAGCGCTGGGCGGAGGTGTTGAAGCGCAGCGATTCCTCGATCGCCGGCGCGATCAGCGCCGGATCAGCGACCAGCCGCCGCCGCGCCTGCGGATGATCGTGGAGGTTTAGCGCGAACACGCTCATGAAGCTCGACAAGGATTCCACCCCCGCCATGACGAAGGTCGCCGCGGTGAGCACGATTTCGCGCTCGCTCAGCCGGTCGCCGTCGATCTCGGCTTCGGCGAGGTGGGTGATCAGGTCGTCGGTCGGATTCTCCCGCCGTGCCGCGACTTCCGCGGTGATGAAGTCGCTCAGATACTGAAAGGCGGCGATGTGCTCGGCGGTGCGGCCGCGTGCGGCCTTGTCGGTCGAGACCGCGAGGATGACCTTGCGCCTTATGTCGGCGTGGTCGCGTGCCGGCAGGCCCATGGTGCGGAACAAAAGTCCGACCGTGATCTGGCTGGAAAAATCGTTGACGAACTCGAACCGGCCCTGCTCGACGATGCGGTCGAGCGCGCGGTCGGCGATCTCGAGCGTCGGCGCCACCAGCCGGTCGAGGTTGCGCTTGAGAAAGGCCGCCTGGCTCAAGGCGCGCAGCCGGTCGTGGCGGGGCGGATCGGTGGTGCCGAGCGTCGCGCCGGCGCGGCCCGGCAGCTCGTCGATCATATTGCCCTGGGTGGAGGAGAACGTCTCCCAGTCCCGCGCCGCTTCGACGATGTCGTCGTAGCGCGACAGGATCCACAGTTTGGCGCCCTTGCTCCAGTAGCACGGGTATTTGTCGCGCAGTTCCGCATAGTACGGAAACGGGTCCGCATCGATCAGCGGCGAATAAAGGTCGAACGGCTCCACGGCGTTTCCTCGGCGGCTTTAGGCAATATCTTGACGCCCGAATATCTTGACGCCGATACAGGGTTAGCACAAACCGCCGGGTGCGCAGAACGATGGCAGAGATCACGGAATCGGCCGAGGACCGCCTGATCGCGCGCTATTTTCGTCCGCTCGCCGCGCATCCGGGCGCGCTCGGGCTGATCGATGACGCCGCGGTGCTCACGCCGCCGCCGGGCTGCGACCTCGTACTCACGACCGATGGCGTCATCGCCGGCGTTCATTTCTTTCCCGACGATCCGCCCGAGGCGATCGGCCGCAAGGCGCTGCGCATGAATCTGTCCGACCTCGCGGCCAAAGGCGCGCGGCCGGTCGGCTTTCTGATGTCGGTCGCGCTGTCGAAGGACACCGACGAGGCGTGGCTTGCGGCCTTCACGGCGGGGCTCGCCGAGGACGCCCGCGATTATCAATGTCCGCTCCTCGGCGGCGACACCGACCGCACGCCCGGCCTCACGTCCGTGTCGATCGCGGCGTTCGGCATCGTGCCCCACGGCACGATGGTGCTGCGCTCGACCGCCAAGGTCGGCGACCGCATCGTGGTGACCGGCACGATCGGCGACGCGGCGCTCGGCCTCGAGCTGCACCGCGATGCGGCGCTCGGCGACCGCTGGCGCCTGTCAGGAGCGCTTCAAGCGCATCTGCGGCAACGCTATTTGCTGCCGCAGCCGCGCAACGCGCTCGCCGACGCCGTGCGCCGCGACGCATCGGCGGCGATGGACGTTTCCGACGGGCTGGTCGGCGACCTCGCCAAGCTCTGCCGCGCCTCGGCGGTTGCGGCCGAGATCGACGTCGAACGCGTGCCGCTATCGGACGCCGCCCGCGCGGCCGTGGCGGCGGAGCCCGCCATGTTGGAGACCGCGCTCACCGGCGGCGATGATTATGAGATTGTGCTGACCCTTCCGCCTGCCAAGCTTGCCGGCTTTCAAGCGGCCGCGCAGGCGGTTGGCGTTGCCGTGAGCGATATCGGTCGCATCGTGGACGGGGCGGGCGCACGGTTTGTGCAGAACGGCGAAGCGCTTGCTTTCGCGCAGCCTTCCTTCAGTCATTTCTGAGGCCGCTCGTCCCCGTTTGCGCGGGGCACGAGCGGGAGAAACCGTCACTTCCGCCGCGAGATCGCCTGGTACTCGCGCTTCGGCGAGCCGGTATAGAGCTGGCGCGGCCGGCCGAGTTTCTGGTGCGGGTCCTCGATCATTTCCTTCCACTGCGCGATCCAGCCGACCGTGCGCGCCAGCGCGAACAAGACGGTGAACATCGTGGTCGGGAAACCCATCGCCCGCAGCGTGATGCCCGAATAGAAGTCGACGTTCGGGTAGAGCCGCTTGGAGACGAAATATTCGTCGCTGAGCGCGATGCGCTCGAGCTCCATCGCGACATCGAGCAGCGGATCGTTGATGCCGAGCTCGCCCAACACCTCATGGCAGGTCTTCTGCATGATTTTGGCGCGCGGATCGTAGTGTTTGTAGACGCGGTGGCCGAATCCCATCAGGCGGAAGGAATCGTCGGGATCCTTGGCGCGCTTGACGTATTCCGGGATGCGGTCGACGGAGCCGATCTCGCCCAGCATTTTCAGCGCCGCTTCGTTGGCGCCGCCATGGGCGGGTCCCCACAGGCAGGCGATCCCGGCGGCGATGCAGGCGAACGGATTGGCGCCGGTCGAGCCGGCCAGCCGCACCGTCGAGGTCGAGGCGTTCTGCTCGTGATCGGCGTGCAGCGTGAAGATGCGGTCCATGGCGCGGGCGAGCACCGGATTGGGCTCGTACTCCTCGCACGGCACCGCAAAGCACATGCGCAGGAAGTTCGACGCGTAGTCCAGCGAGTTCTTCGGATACACGAACGGCTGCCCGATCGAATATTTGTAAGCCATCGCCGCGAGCGTCGGCATTTTCGCGATCATGCGGATCGAGGCGACCATCCGCTGGTTCGGATCGGTGATGTCGGTGGAGTCGTGATAGAAGGCCGAGAGCGCGCCGACGCAGCCGACCATCACCGCCATCGGGTGCGCGTCGCGGCGGAAGCCCTGGAAGAACCGGCTCATCTGCTCGTGGACCATGGTGTGATGGACCACGCGGTCGTCGAAGTCGGCCTTCTGCGCCGCAGTCGGCAGCTCGCCGTACAGCAAGAGATAACAGGTTTCCAGGAAATCGCCGTGCTCGGCGAGGTCGTCGATCGGGTAGCCGCGATAGAGCAGCACGCCCTCGTCGCCGTCGATATAGGTGATCTTGGACTCGCAGCTCGCGGTCGACGTGAAGCCGGGATCGTAGGTGAAAATGCCGGTCTGGCCGTAGAGCTTGCTGACGTCCAGCACCTGCGGTCCGATGGTTCCGTCATACATCGGGAACGGGTAGGTCTTATCGCCGAGTGTCAGCGTGCCGGTCTTGAGGTTGGAGCCGGTTTTCGCGTCCATGATCGCATCCTCGCTGTTTGACAGCCTCAACTAGTGCGGTGCACGCGTCCGAGTGGCCGAAAAGTCGGGGCGGCACTGTCTCTCCGGCCTTAATGGCGTAGCGCAACCTAGTGTGCACTGCAAGATGACCGGGTGTCATATAGGCCCAAAATAGGGTGTTTGCATCCCCGGCGCGACGCGCTGGCGGGGCGGCAAGACACGCCGGGAAACCGGTCGATTCAGCCGGCACGCCGCGCCCCGTTGCCGCGGGATTGATCGGCGACGCGCGCCAGGCTTTCGTCCTTGCCGAGCACGCTCAGCACTTCGAAAATTCCCGGCGACGTGGTGCGCCCGGTCAGCGCCACCCGCAACGGCTGGGCGACGTTGCCGAGCTTGAGGTTGTTGCGCTCGGCAAAGGCGCGGACCGCCCGCTCGGTCTCGTCCGCGGTCCAGGGCTCGACCCGCGCCAGATCTGCTTCGATGTCGCGCAGGACGTTTTTGGCCTCGGCCGTCAGGAGCGCGCTCGCTTTGTCGTCCAGCCGCAGCGGTCGGTCGGCGAAGAGAAATCGGGCCCCCTCGATGAGATCGATGAGCGTCTTGGCGCGTTCCTTCAGGCTCGGCATCGCCACGAGCCACTGGCTGCGCAGCCGCGGCGTCATCTTGGCGGCGATCGCCGCCCCGTCCGCCAAGTGCGGCAGCAATTGTTCGATGGCGTCCAACAGCACCTGGTCGCTGCTGTTGCGGATGTAGTGGCCGTTGAGGCTTTCCAGCTTGGCGAAATCGAACCGCGCCGGCGAGCGGCCGATCTGCGGCAGGTCGAAGGCGGCGATCATCTCCTCGGTCGAAAAGATTTCCTGATCGCCGTGGCTCCAGCCGAGCCGCACCAGGTAATTGCGCAGCGCCGCCGGCAGATAGCCCATGGCGCGGTAGGCATCGATCCCGAGCGCGCCGTGGCGCTTGGACAGCTTGGCGCCGTCCGGACCGTGGATCAGCGGGATGTGCGCCATCACCGGCACCGGCCAGCCGAGCGCGTCGTAGATTTGCTTCTGCCGCGCGGCATTGGTGAGATGATCGTCGCCGCGGATGATGTGGGTCACGGCCATGTCGTGATCGTCGACCACGACCGCGAGCATGTAGGTCGGCGTCCCGTCGGAACGCAGCAGCACCAGATCGTCGAGATTCTCGTTCTGCCAGACGACGCGGCCCTGGACCTGATCGTCGATCACGGTCTCGCCGGTGAGCGGCGCCTTGAGGCGGATGGTCGGCTTGACGCCTTCCGGCGCCTCGCCCGGAGCGCGATCGCGCCAGCGGCCGTCATAGAGCTTGGCGCGGCCCTCGCGCCGCGCCGCCTCGCGCATCTGCGTCAGTTCCTCGGGGCTGGCGTAGCAGCGATAGGCGTGGCCCGCCGCGAGCAGCGCTTCCGCCACCTCGCGATGCCTCCCCGAGCGGGAAAATTGAAAAATCGCCTCGCCATCCCAGCTGATACCGAGCCAGCCGAGGCCGTCGAGAATCGCGTCGATGGCGGCTTGCGTCGAGCGTTCGCGGTCGGTGTCCTCGATGCGCAGCAGCATCTTGCCGCCGCGGCCGCGGGCATAAAGCCAATTGAACAACGCCGTGCGGGCGCCGCCGATGTGCAGAAATCCCGTGGGGGAGGGGGCGAAACGGGTAACGACGGTCATTCGCGGTCTGTGGCGCTCTCGGTCGTGGTGATCAGTCCTCGCGGACAGGTGCCCGTGTAGCACAGTTGGAAATGAAAGGAAGTTAAGCAGGTTCCGCCATTGGCAGGGCGGACTTGACCCGAACCGGCAATTTGTTCAAGCCGGGCTGCCGCGGGCGCCCCCGCGGCGCACGCCTACAGCCGGGCCATGCGAAAGCAATACGAAAGCAGCTCTTCATGACGGTCGCCGAGACGATTCGGGAAGCAGGCCAGGACTTCATCCGCGACATCGTTCGCGCGGATCTCGCTTCGGGCAAGCACAAGACCATCGTCACCCGGTTTCCGCCGGAGCCGAACGGGTATCTGCATATCGGCCACGCCAAATCGATCTGCCTGAATTTCGGCATCGCCGAGGAATTTTTCGGCCGTTGCCATCTGCGTTTCGACGACACCAATCCGGTGAAGGAAGAGCAGGAATATATCGACGCCATCGAGCGCGACGTGCGCTGGCTCGGCTTCGATTGGGGCAAACATCTCTACTACGCCTCCGACTATTTCGAGCGGCTGTACGACTGGGCGGAGCTCCTCATTCGCGCAGGCTTGGCCTATGTCGACGATCAGACCCAGGAGGAGATGCGGGCGACCCGCGGCACCCTGACCGAAGCCGGCACCGAAAGCCCGTTCCGCGACCGCAGCGTCGAGGAGAATCTCGACCTGTTCCGCCGCATGCGCGCCGGCGAATTCCCGAACGGCGCGCGGGTGCTGCGCGCCAGGATCGACATGGGCTCCGGCAACATCAATCTGCGCGATCCCGTGCTCTACCGGATTCTGCACGCCGAGCATCCGCGCACCGGCGCCAAGTGGAGCATCTATCCGAGCTACGATTTCGCCCACGGCCAGTCGGACGCCATCGAGGGCATCACCCATTCGATCTGCACGCTCGAATTCGAGGACCATCGGCCGCTCTACGACTGGTTCCTCGACAATCTGCCGGTGCCCTCGCGCCCGCATCAGTACGAGTTCGCCAGGCTCAATCTCACCTATACGGTGCTGTCGAAGCGCGTGCTGACGGAACTGGTGCGCGGCGGCCATGTCGGCGGCTGGGACGATCCGCGCATGCCGACGCTCGCCGGCCTGCGCCGGCGCGGCGTGCCGCCGGCCGCTTTGCGCGATTTCGTCAAACGCATCGGCGTCGCCAAGGCCAACAGCATCGTCGACGTCGGCATGCTGGAATTTTCCATCCGCGAGCACCTCAACAAGAGCGCACAGCGCCGCATGGCGGTGCTGCGGCCGCTGAAGGTCGTGATCGAGAATTATCCGGAAGGGACGAGCGAGGAGGTCGAGGCGCTCAACCATCCCGAGGACGCCAGCGCGGGCACGCGGCGCATTCGGTTCGGCCGCGAGCTTTTTATCGAGCGCGACGACTTCATGGAGAACCCGCCGAAAAAGTTCTTCCGGTTGTCGCCCGGCGCGGAGGTGCGGCTGCGCTACGCTTATTTCATCACCTGCCGCGAGGTTAAGAAGAACGCCGCCGGCGAGGTGACCGAGTTGCGCTGCAGTTACGATCCCGCCACCAAGGGCGGCAACGCGCCCGACGGCCGCAAGGTCAAGGCGACGCTGCACTGGGTCTCGGCGGCGCACGCGGTACCGGCCGAGGTGCGGCTTTATAATTGGTTGTTTACGCGCCCCGACCCGAACGCCGCTGATTTTGCGGCCGATCTCAACCCGGAGTCGCTCGAAGTGATCGCCGACGCCCGTGTCGAGCCCGCGCTCGCCTTTATCGATACCGACGCGGCGGTGCAGTTCGAGCGGCAGGGTTATTTCTGCCTCGATCGGGATTCTGCGCCCGGCAAGCTGGTGTTCAACCGCACCGTCGGCTTGCGCGACACCTGGGCCAAAGTCTCCGGCGGCTGAAGCTTCCGGCTCGCCACGGCGGCCGCGCCTCGTGTAGCATGTCACCTCTGATTGTAGCGCGCACGAACGTGCGAGGCTTAACGTTCGATAAACAGCCGGCGCGCTAATTTTGCCACTGGGACGTGTCGGCGAGGATGTCTCTCCGTCGCCATGAAACTGCGGCCGCTGCGAGGTTTCGCGAGTGATCGGTGCGTCATCAGCCGCAGGACGGCGGCCTCAAGCCGATCGGTGTGACATGAATTTTTCGCTCAGGGCGAAGCTGTTCGTGTTGATTGGCTTGCTCGGAATCGTTCCGATTCTCGGCGTGGCGCTGAATTCATATAATCTGGCATCGAGCAAACGCGCCAGCGAGAGAATGGATAGCGCGTGGCAAGGTGCGCGATATCTCGAACGCATCAACGGTCTGGTCTATGCCGCCGTGATGGAGTCGCGCGGCATCTATATGTCGCCCGACTGGCAAACCGCCGAGCCGTTCGCCAAGAAATTGATCCGGGACTTGGCTGAAATCGAAACGACTGCGAAATTGTGGAAAGACCAGGTCGTCGAAACCGAGCGTGGCAGAATTGAAATTCTGGGGCGCGACATCGCGACCTTCGTCGCGTTTCGTCGGGAACTGGCGCGACGCGCCCAGTTCGAGACCACGGCGATCGCCCGCGCCTATGGCGACAACGACGCCAACCGCAAGGTTCGCTCCGCGCTCAATGATGAACTGATCGAACTCGATAAGGCCTACACGCAACACACAGCCGATGCCGAGCGCGAGGTGAAGCGGATCGAAACATTGAACCAACGCCTCCTCATCGGCCTGGCCGGCCTCGCCATGGCGGCGTTGACAGCGGGGTTCCTGTTGGTGGTCCACGGCTTGATACGTCCGCTGTATGGTCTGCGTCACTGCATGCGGCAAATCGCGGCGGGGAAGCTCGATCTCAACGTTCCCGGCGCCATCCGGAAGGACGAAATCGGGGAAATGGCAAAAGCGGTGGAGATATTCCGAGACACCGCAATGGAAAAAATCCGAACCGACCAACGCCAACACGCCGGATTCGAGCGCCAGCAGGCCGAGGAGCGGCGCCGTTTCAGCGCTGCCGCGCGAGCGAAGGCGGAACAGTCCGCCGCTCTGGCGTCGACATCGGCCTCGATGGAGGAAATTTCCTCGAACGTGAAACACAACACCGAAAACGTCCAACGTGCCGGTCAGATCACCGCCAATACCTGCGAAGTCGCCAATCGAGGCAGTTCCGTCGTCGCCAAGACGATCAATTCGATGGGACATATCGAAGGCTCCTCGCGCAAGATCGGCGACATCATCGGCGTAATCGACGAAATTGCGCGCCAGACCAATTTGCTTGCCCTCAATGCGGCAGTCGAGGCGGCTCGCGCCGGTGAAGCCGGGCGCGGATTTGCCGTCGTTGCGTCGGAAGTCCGCAGCCTGGCGCAACGTTCGTCGCAAGCGGCAAAGGATATCAACAAACTCATCACGACGAGCTCGAGCCAAGTGCAAGAGGGTGTCGCGCTGGCGCATCAGGCGGGGGCGGCCCTGAACGAAATCGTGGCATCGGTCAAGCACGCCGCCGACATCGTGGCCGATATTGCCAGAGCGAGCGTCGAACAGGCGGCGGCCGTCGAGAAAATCAACGCGACGCTCATGCAGATGGGCGAGGCCAACCGGCGAAATTCCGGGCAGGCCGAAAACGCCGCCGCCGCTGCCTAGGCCTTGCAAAGGCCGGCCCGCATCGCCGGCGTACCCACGAAAGCGCGCGCGGTCAGAACGAAGACTGCGCCCTCAATACCGCCTGAACAGCCCCACCAGCTTGCCCTGGATGCGGACGCGGTTGGGCGGCAGGATACGCACCTCATAGGCGGTATTGGCCGGCTCCAGCGCAATCGAGGCGCCGCGCCGACGGAAGCGCTTGAGGGTGGCTTCCTCGTCGTCGATCAAGGCGACGACGATGTCGCCGGTGTCGGCCGCATCGGAGCGCTTGATGAGCGCGATGTCGCCGTCGAGAATGCCGGCTTCGATCATCGAATCGCCGCGGACCTCGAGGGCGAAGTGCTCGCCGGCGCCGAGCATGTCGGGCGGCATGTTGATGGTATGGCTGCGCGTCTGGATCGCCTCGATCGGCGTGCCGGCGGCGATCCGGCCCATGACCGGGACCGCGACGGGCCGGCCGCCGCCATCGTCCTCGGCCGCCGCCGCGCGCACGCGGCCCAGATTGCCTTCGATGACGCTCGGCGTGAAGCCGCGCGCGCGGCCAGCCGCGACACCGTGCGCAACCGATTCGGGGAGCTTGATCACCTCGATCGCCCGCGCCCGGTTGGGCAGGCGGCGGATGAAGCCGCGCTCCTCGAGTGCCGTGATCAAACGGTGAATGCCGGATTTGGAGCGCAAATCCAGCGCGTCCTTCATCTCGTCGAACGAAGGCGGCACACCGGCCTCCTTGAGGCGCTCATGAATAAACCGCAACAGCTCGGCTTGCTTGCGCGTCAGCATCGGCGCCGTTCCTCCCGGACAATCCTTGGCCGAACCTTGGCCGAAACAAATCATGAACAGACACTATCCGTTCCATATGTGTTCCGCAAGCATTTAATTTGGAGTGAAGAAAACGAGGCGTGGGGCAAACGGTGGCTTAACCGCACGGGCCCGCCGCAAGACAGCTGCCGGCAAGGCTCTCGCCTGCGCGCTTGCGCTCACCGGCGGTAATGGAAGGCCTGATTTGGCGCTTGTGTGTCGCGCCGACCACAGACTTAGGGCCCGTCGTGCGGTAAAGATGTATCTCTGCGATTCCGCAGCCGCACGTTTGGGGGACGAAATGAAGAGGATTCTTTTTGCTTCTTTGGCTGTCTTCGCGTTGGCGTCGGGCACGGCAGTCGCGGCAGATTTACCCGCGCCTGCGCCCGACACGTTTTACAAGGCGCCGCCACCGCCGCCTCCGACCTGGACCGGCTGCTACATCAACGCCGGCGGCGGTTACGGCCTGTTCGACGCGAAGCACAACGTCGAGAGCGCGACGACGCTGGCCGCTATTACGTCGACCTCGGATTTCGGCGGCCAAGGTTGGTTCGGAGCAGCCGGCGGCGGCTGCGATTATCAATTTCATCTGCTCAGCTGGGATTTCGTCGTCGGGGCGTTCGGCGATTACGACTTGATGGGCCTCAATGGCACTTCCACTAGCGCGGTTGGCACGTCCGGCAGCGTGACCGAGCAGTCGGCTTGGGCAGGCGGCGCGCGCGCCGGCCTTCTGGTGACGCCCACGCTCTTGACCTACGTCAACGGCGGCTACACGGGCACACACATCGGTCAAATCAATTTGGCGTCGGCGTTTCCTCCTTTCGCGTCGAACGGTACCGATATTGCCGCCTCCAGCCACAATGGTTGGTTCATCGGCGGCGGAACCGAATACGCTTTGACTTACGACTGGCTTCCGATCCGCGGGCTGTTTTGGCGGAACGAGTACCGGTTCTCGACGTACCAGGCAGCGGACCTTCCGGTTGTGTTCACGGCGTCAGGAGCGGCGACCGGTGTCGCGACCCACTCGCAATACGACATCCAGACGATCGCGACCGAACTGGTTTGGCGGTTCAATTGGTCCGGCCCGATCTCGACCAGATACTGATCATCTCATGGCGCTGAGGCGTTGACGGGACCCGGGGCATTGCGCCCCGGGTCTTTTGTCATGAGGGGCGCCACGCGCAGCGCGTCCAAAGTTCAAGCCGCCCCCGGTCGTCACCCGGAATATCGGCCGCGCCATCGCGCGCTTGAACGCTCTCGCGGCACCACTACCCCTCGCGCGCAAAGTTCCATTGCGATAGCAGCGGCCGGATTCCGCAACCGCTGGAATGTGTTAGACACGATTTCCGGGCCGGTTTTGTCGTCGGTGTGGCGCCCGCACCACAGACTTCCGGCCACCCCTGCGTTAGACAAAGAGAGTCTGAGGCCGAGTGATTTGGGGGACTGAATGAAAAAGATGGTATTTGCGTCGCTGGCGCTGGTCGCGCTGGCGGGTACGGCGTTTGCGGCGGACCTGCCGGCGCCGGCGTATCCTGCACCTGTTTATAAAGCGCCGCCGCTGCCGCCCCCAACCTGGAGCGGCTGCTATGTCGCCGCCGGCGGCGGCTATGGGCTGTGGAATGAAGACACTAATATCCAAGTGGTCGCAACCGGGGCTTCAACTCAGACCATCACAGATGGGGGACGCGGCTGGCTCGGCAGGTTTGGTGGCGGCTGTGACTATCAGTTCGGCGTCGCCGGCCTCGGCAATTTCGTGGTCGGTGGATTCGGCGAATACGATGTCATGGGCCTGTCCGGAACGAATGTCCTGCAAAGTGCTATTCTCGGAACGGTCGGCGCACAGATTGGCGGAGGCTCCCAAAACGAGTCAGGAGCTTGGTACGGCGGCGCCAGGATCGGCTATCTGGTGACGCCGCTGCTGTTGACGTATTTCGATGGCGGCTACTCGGGGACGCGCTTCAGTCAAGTTAACTTCCAGACCCAGGTTGGTGGCGCGACCAACGCGATGGTGGCGGCGAATACCTATCAAGGCTGGTTCATCGGCGGTGGCACCGAATACGCTTTGAGTTTCGACTGGCTTCCGATCCACGGGCTGTTTTGGCGGAACGAATATCGTTTTGCGACCTACCAGACCGCTACGCTTCCGGTCCTCTATAGCAACACCGGAGCGGCGAGCGACGTTGCGCAGCGTGTGTCGCCCTACACGCAGACGGTCACAACTTCGCTGGTTTGGCGCTTCAACTGGTTCGGACGCTAGGTCGGTCGGGTTGGCTGTCAGATACCGATCGTCTCTATCCGCTCATGACAAGGCCCCGGGGAACTGACCTGGGGCCTTTGTCATTTAGGGACCGTGCCGCGGTTGATTGATCAGAACCAATAAGGCTCAGTGTTCCAGCCTCACGACCACGCACGGACTGCCGGCCTTCGCGGCGGGCGCAAAAGGCTCGCGAATGAGGAGACAGTCCGCCTTCGACAGCGGCGAGATCATCGAGCTGTCCTGGAGCGGGAAGGCGGTGGCGACATTGCCGCCCGCTTCCGCGCCCAGCGTGGCGCGCAGATAATCGGCGCGCTCGTCGTTTTCGGGGAGATCGTGGCCGAGGAGCGCCGTCTCCGTCTTCGGCGCCAGATCGCTCCGCCCCGACAGCCGCCGAATGAGCGGCACCAGAAACAAAAAGCCGCAGACGAACGCCGAGACCGGATTGCCGGGAACGCCGAGCACCTGCATGGCGCCGATCTGACCGTGCATGAGCGGCCGCCCCGGCCGCAAAGCGAGCCGCCAGAACGACAGCTCGACGCCCTCGGCCTTGAGCGCTGCTTGAACGAGATCGTATTCGCCGACCGAAGCGCCCCCGGTCGTCACCAGAATATCGGCGCCCCGATCTCGTGCGTCGCGCACCATCGCGACCGTGTCGTCGAGCTTGTCGCGCACGATGCCGAAATCGACCACGGCGGCGCCTTCGGCGCGCGCCAGCGCGGCGAGCGCGTAGGTGTTGGAGGAGACGATCTGGCCGGGGCCAGGCTCGATGCCGGGCGGCACCAGTTCGTCGCCGGTCGCCGCCAGCGCGACCTTGGGCCGCCGATGCACCGGAACGAGCGGATGGTTCATGGCGGCGGCGAGCGAGAGGTCGCGCGCGTTCAGTCTTCGGCCGGCGGCGAGCAGCATCTCGCCCGCCGTGAAATCGAGGCCCTGCACGCGGATATGGCGGCCCTTGGCCGCCGCCTTGGCGACGTCGACCCAATCGCCGTCGCGTGTGGTGTCCTCTTGGATCACCACCGTGTCGGCGCCGGCCGGCATGACGCCGCCGGTAAAGATGCGCGCCGCCTCGCCGGAACCGATCGCACGATCGAACGGCCGGCCGGCGGCCACCTCGCCGACGATCTTGAGCCGCGCCGGCGGCTGCTTAACGTCGGCGGCGCGGACCGCATAGCCATCCATGGCGGACACATCGGCCGGCGGCTGCGTGCGCAGCGCCTTGAGGCCATGGGCCAGCACGCGGCCATGGGCGTCGGCGAGCGCCGCTTCCTCGGCCGGCAGCGGGGCCGCGTGGGCCAGCACGCGTTCGAGCGCGTCGGCGACCGAAAGCAGTGACACCGCCTTACTCCTTCGCACGATAATGGCCGCTCTTGCCGCCGCGCTTTTCGAGGAGCCTGATGCCCTCGATGCGCATGCCGCGCTCGACCGCTTTCACCATGTCATAGATGGTGAGGCAGGCCACCGCGACGGCGGTGAGCGCCTCCATCTCGACACCAGTCTGTCCCGCCACCTTGACGGTCGCCCGCACGACGAGGCCCGGCAGCGCGGTATCGGCGATGATATCGACCTCGACCTTGGAAATTTGCAGCGGATGGCAGAGCGGGATCAGTTCGTGCGTGCGCTTCGCCGCCATGATGCCGGCGATCCGCGCGGCGCCGAGCACATCGCCTTTCTTGGCGTTGCCCTTGCGCACGAGTTCGAGCGTCGCCGGCCGCATCACCACGCGGCCCTCGGCGACCGCCTCGCGTTCTGTCGCGGGCTTTGCCGAAACATCGACCATGCGGGCTTCGCCCTGCGCGCCGAGATGGCTGAGTGTTTTGGCCCGGCGCGGCACGATCGGCTTACCGGGCCGGGGCGAGCGCGTCGCTGCGGGCGAGGAGGGCGCGCGTCGCCGCGGCGACGTCGTCCTGGCGCATGAGGCTTTCGCCGACCAGGAACGTCGCGATGCCGACCTTGGCGAGCCGAGCAAGATCGGCCGGTGCGAAAATGCCGCTTTCCCCGACCACGACACGCCCCGCCGGGACGAGCTTCGCCAGCCTTTCGGATGTCGCGAGCGTCGTCTCGAAGGTCTTGAGGTTGCGGTTGTTGATGCCGAGGAGGCGCGATTTGAGCTTGAGCGCCCGCGCCAGTTCCTTTTCGTCATGGACCTCGATGAGAATGTCCATGCCGAGCGCGAAAGCCGCCGCCTCGAGTTCGGCGGCGCAGCCGTCGTCGACCGCGGCCAGGATGATGAGAATGCAATCGGCGCCGGCGGCGCGCGCTTCCACCACCTGGTAGGGGTCGTACATGAAATCCTTGCGCAGCACCGGCAGCGTGCCGGCGGCGCGCGCCTGACGCAGATAGTCGAGCGACCCTTGGAACGATGGGCCGTCGGTCAGGACGGAAAGACAAGTCGCCCCGCCGGCCTGGTAGGCCTTGGCCAAGGCCGGCGGATCGAAATGCGGCCGGATCAGCCCCTTCGACGGGCTTGCCTTCTTGATCTCGGCGATCAGCGCATAGTCGTCCGCGGCGAGCCGGTCCTCGATGGCGGCGGCAAAACCGCGCGGCGCGCCGGCGGCCTTGGCCTCGCGCTCGAGCGCCGCCAGCGGCCGCTGGCGTTTCGCCGCGGCGATTTCCTCGCGTTTGTAAGCGGCGATCTTGGCGAGAATGTCAGTCATTGGAAACCGCAATCAGGCGGTCGAGCCGGCCCTCGGCCTCGCCGGAATCGATCGAATGGGCGGCAAGATGGACGCCTTCCTTCAGCGTCGCGGCTTTGCCGGCCACGATGAGCGCCGCCGCGGCGTTGAACAGCGCGACGTCGCGGAAGGGCGAATCCTTGCCTTCGAGCACGCGCCGCAGCGCCTGCGCGTTCGCCGCCGCGTCACCGCCACGCAGCGCGTCCGGTTTCACCGTGGCGAGCCCGACCTCGGCTGGCGAAATCTCGAACGTGCGCACCGTGCCGTTTTCGAGCGCCGCGACGCTGGTCGGTCCGGAGGTCGTGATCTCGTCGAGCCCGTCGGAGCCGTGCACCACCCACACGCATTCGGCGCCGAGATTCTTCAGGACTTGGGCGAGCGGCTGCGTCCATTGCTTTGAAAACACACCGACCATTTGGCGCCGCACCCCCGCCGGATTGGATAAGGGACCAAGCAGGTTGAAGATAGTGCGCGTGCCGAGCTCGGCCCGGGTCGGGCCCACATTCTTCATCGCCGGGTGATGGGCCGGCGCAAACATGAAGCCGATGCCGGCGTCGCGAATGCAATGCGCGATTTGGTCCGGCGTCAGGTCGATGTTGACGCCAAGGGCCGTGAGCACGTCGGCGGCGCCCGAGCGCGAGGACAAGGCGCGGTTGCCGTGCTTGGCGACGGGAACGCCGGCGCCGGCGACGATGAAGGCGGCGCAGGTGGAAATGTTGTACGAGCCCGAGGCGTCGCCGCCGGTGCCAACAACGTCGATGGCGTCGGGCGGCGCGCTCACCCGCAGCATTTTGCCGCGCATGGCTGAAACCGCGCCGGTGATCTCCTCGACCGTCTCGCCGCGCACCCGCAGCGCCATCAATAATCCGCCCATCTGCGAGGGCGTCGCTTCGCCGGCCATCATCTGCTCGAAGGCGGTGGCCGCTTCCTCGCGCGTCAGCGCGGCGCCGGTCGCGACCTTGCCGATGAGCGCCCTGATTGTGTCGGTCACAGCCAGTCCCTTTAGTTTGCGCGGGCGCGAAGCTTTTGCGGCGCGCGCTGCGCCACGGCGTTCCGCCGTCCGGTCGAAGCATTCCAGGACGCGGCGATATCGAGAAAATTCTTCAGCATCGAATGGCCATGCTCGGAGGCGATGCTCTCGGGGTGGAACTGCACCCCGTGCACCGGCAGGCGTCTGTGCGCAAGCCCCATGACGAGCCCATCGGCGGTATCGGCCGTCACCGTAAGGTCCTCCGGCAGGCTCGCGCGCTCGACCACCAGCGAGTGATAGCGCGTCGCCTTGAACGGCGCATTGATGCCGTGAAAGATCCCGGCACCCTCGTGCCGAATCTCCGAGAGCTTGCCGTGCACCGGCGTCGGCGCGCGTACTACCCTGCCGCCGAACGCGTCGCCGATCGCCTGATGGCCGAGGCAGACGCCGAGGATCGGGATCGTTTCCGCGGCGGCCGCGATCAGGTCGAGGCAAATGCCGGCTTCTTTCGGCGTGCAGGGGCCGGGGGAGAGGACGACGGCGTCGGGGTCCGCGGCGACGATTTCGGCGCTGGTGATCCTGTCGTTGCGATGCACGCGCACGTCCTCGCCCAGGTCGCCGAAATAATGCACTAGGTTGAAGGTGAAGCTGTCGTAATTGTCGATCAGGCAAATCACCGAAAAAAGCCCCTTGCTTGCACGTATGCGGGCCGCAAAGCCGCGGACTGTTTACGCTTTACCGCGATCGCGCACGGGCCGCCAGACCCGCGACACCGGCCAGGGAGGCCATCGCGGCGGCGGCCGGTCGCGCCGACGGCTTATTAATCATCGGCAGTAGTCGTGCAACGGTACAACCATTTCTTGATCATCGTCCAATAAAACACTGGTCCATGGCCGGCCGGGCGCAGCGCCGACGGACCCGGCGCCGCAATCCGGGTGATCGCCATGCGGATAACAAACCTTGTAACGAGCCTTGTAACGAGCCTTGTAACGAGCCTTGTAACGAGCCTTGCCGTCCTCGCCGGTCTCGCATTGACCGCGTGCGATCAGGAGCCGACATTCGACGCATCGAGCGCCGCCGCGTACCAAAGAACTTTCGGCGAAATCACCGCCAAGCTCAGCGCCGAAGATCAGCGCCGACTGGACGTCGCTTTGTTGACATTGGCGCTCGGCAATACCGCCATGAGCAACGCGTTGGAGTTGACCAGTCCTGAGTCATTGAACGATCTTGTGACGCTCACCGGCGTCGCCAACCCGCTCTTGTACCTGGACAGGGTGCGGCCAGGGATCAACGGCCGAAGCGCGGCCGCCGTGATCCGCACCGTTGTCGCAGAACTCGACAACGAAATTTCCCGAGCCGAGGCAAAGGCGGCCGGCGCCGACAAGTTGCTGGCCGCCATCGTCGTCGATCATCCCAGATATTACTGGGACAGCCGCCGCAAGGCCCCGACCATCGAATTTTCAGTGTTCAATGGCGGCAAGACTGCGATTTCGCGCATCCATATCAGTAGCGAGCTGACCGCGCCGGGCCATGCCGGCAAATGGGTGACGGGCGGTCTCAATTACAGATTCGAGCGGGCATTGCAGCCCGGCGTGCAGATACCGGTGACGGTCCCAATAAGAATAACGAGCCCGCAGACGGCCACGCAGCTGGAGAGCTTCCACGACGCCAACATGACGGTGAAGGTGACCAATATCGAGGATACGAGTGGGAAAAAGCTCGTTCCGCTCGATACCGACCTCTTGGAGGGTATGCGGAATAAACGAGACTATTTGCGCGGAAGCTGACGCGCCGCAAGCGGAGGCCGCGGCAGCCGGCGCGCAGCGAGGTGAGCACTAACACGAACTCGAGCGGCGCGGATAACTGCACCGCGACGCGGTTCAGCGCGCGAAATGATCGGTCGAAACGATCCGCACTTGGCGCGCTTCCCCGTAGGGATTGCGCGCGTCGCGCAGGCAGGCGGCCTCGAAATACGGCCATGCCTTTTGCGAGCAGTCCCGGGCCAGCGGCCGCAGATCGGCGCGGTCGGCCTTGGCGCCCGGCGTCGCGCCGCGCGCTTCGACCGGCTGGGTGAGGGTCAGCGTGGCGACAAATGCAGCCGCTACGATCGCGGCGGCGGCGATGGCGTAAACGGATTTGAGCATGGCACCGGTCCCTGTCGTTAGGCGGGCTTCACCGCCGTCCTGGCGGTACGCTTTTGCGTTTGGGCCCACTTGGATTGGCGCGAGATTGGCAGTAGCGGCCGCCACAATCATTGATAGAAGTCACATTTTGGCCGATAGTTCCCTGCTTTCGCCCGCGCCGGCGCCAAGTGGGGCGACATGGGTGGCCGGTCGGACCCTGCCTTGCGGTTGCTTGGACCGCGGGCTAGACCCGCACCATGCCACGCGTTGCCCTCTTCGCCGGGTCGTTCGACCCCATCACCAACGGTCATCTTGACGTCGTCGCCAGCGCCGTACGCTTGGCCGACCGGCTGGTGCTGGCCGTCGGGGTCCATCCCGGCAAGGTGCCGCTGTTCGCCGCGGAGGAGCGGTTTGCCATGCTGGAGGAGGTGTGCGCGCCGCTCGCCCGCGCGGCGAATTGCGAGATCGACTTCGTCACCTTCGGCGACCTCGTGGTCGCGGCGGCGCGGCGGGTCGGCGCGACGCTCCTCCTGCGCGGGGTGCGCGACGCCACCGACTTCGATTACGAAATGCAGATGGCCGGCATGAACGCCGCCATGGCGCCGGAGCTGCAGACCGTATTCCTGCCGGCCTCGCCGGCCGTGCGCCCGATCACCGCCACTTTGGTGCGGCAGATCGCCGGCATGGGCGGCGACGTCTCCGCGTTCGTGCCGGCGCCGGTCGCGGCGCGGCTCATGCAGAAATTCATCACCAAGGCCTGAAAGCACTCATCCGGGGAACTGACATGATCCGCATGCTTGGTCTTCTTTTCGTTCTGGCGAGCGTCTCGCCGTCCTTGGCGCAGGGCCTCGGCAACCCCGCGGCGCTCAAGGAGCAGGCGCCGCCGGTATACCGGGTCGATTTCGACACCAGCAAAGGCCCGTTCGTCATCGAGGTCCACCGCGACTGGGCGCCGAACGGCGCCGACCGTTTCTACAACCTCGTCAAGAACGGCTTTTTCGACGAGGCGCGGTTCTTCCGCGTGGTCGAAGGTTTCATGGTGCAGTTCGGCATCAACGGCGATCCGCGCATTTCCGCGGTGTGGCGCGAGGCGCGCATCAAGGACGATCCGGTGCGCATCAGCAATAAGCGGACCTTTGTCACGTTCGCGACCGCGGGCCCAAACACGCGCACGACCCAGGTTTTCATCAGTTACGGCAACAACAGTAATCTCGACAGCCAGGGCTTTGCGCCGTTCGGCCAGGTCGTATCCGGCATGAAGGTCGTGGACTCGCTCTACAGCGGTTACGGCGAAGGCGCGCCGCAAGGGCTCGGACCCGAGCAGGGCAAATTGCAAACCGAGGGCAATGCCTATCTGGCGCGCGGGTTCGGCAAGCTCGATTACATCAAGAAGGCGACGATCGAACCGTGACGTCGAGCGTTGTCATTCATTCGTGCACGCCGCGCGTCGTGGCGCGGCGCAAAACGATCAGACGCAAATAACCGAACAGAGAAGGGTTTCACATTGTCTTCATCCAGCGATACCAGCGCGCTCCCTCCGGGCACCGACGCGGAAAACGCGCTCATCATCGAGACGACGCGCGGCAAGATCGTCGTCGCTTTGCGCAACGACATCGCCCCCGGTCATGCCGAGCGCATGAAGCTTCTGGCGCGCGAGCAATTCTACGACGGCGTGCCGTTTCACCGCGTCATCGACGGCTTCATGGCGCAGACCGGCGACGGCGAACACGGCAACGGCACCGGCGGCTCCGAGCACCCGGACCTGAAGTCCGAGTTCTCCAACGTGCCGTTCAAGCGGGGCACCGTCGGGATGGCCCGGACCAGCAACCCGCATTCCGCCAACAGCCAGTTCTTCATCATGTTCGATGACGGCTCGTTCCTCAACGGCCAGTACACGGTGGTGGGCGAGGTCGTCAGCGGCATGGATGTGGTCGATAAGCTCAACCGCGGCGAACCGCCGCGCGAGCCCGATCGCATGGTCCGCGTGCAGGTGGCGGCGGACGCGGCATAAGGCACGCTGGTATTCGGTATCCCTGCGCACGCGGGGACGACCGGATGCCAGCTGCCAATTCGATGCGAACCGAGCTGTTCGACTTTGCGCTGCCGGAGGACTGTATCGCGTTGCGGCCAGCCGTGCCGCGCGATGCCGCGCGGCTTCTGGTCGTGCGGCCGCGCGGCGAGCCCGCGCTCGAGGATCGCACGGTGCGCGACCTGCCGGCGCTGCTGCGGCCGGGCGACGCGGTGGTCGTCAACGATACCAAGGTGATCGCGGCGAGCCTCAAGGGCCGCCGGATCGGCCGCGGCGACCACGAGCCAGCCATCGCTGCGACGCTGACCAGAAGGCTCGACGGTTCGCGCTGGCACGCCTTGGTGAAGCCGGCCAAGCGGCTCGCGGTTGGCGACGTGGTGCGGTTCGGAGACGAGGGCAAAGTGTGCTTTCTCGGCCAGCTCGACGCCACGGTCGAAGCGAAAGGCGAGGGCGGCGAGGTCACGTTCGCGTTCGCCTTCCACGGTCCGGTGCTCGACCAGGCGCTGGCCGAGCGCGGCGACGTGCCGCTGCCGCCATACATCGCCGGCCGCCGCCCCGTCGACGCGCAGGATCTCACCGACTATCAGACCATGTTCGCCCGCGAGGACGGCTCGGTCGCCGCGCCGACCGCGGGCCTGCATTTCACCGACGCTTTGGTGGAGGATTTGCGCGCACGCGGCGTCGCGGTCCATCGCGTGACGCTGCATGTCGGGCCCGGCACGTTTCTGCCGGTCAAGGCGGACGACACGTCCGGCCATCGCATGCACGCGGAGTGGGGCAACGTCAGCGCCGCGACGGCGGCGGCGCTCAATTCGGCGAGGGGCGCCGGCGGCCGCATCGTCGCCGTCGGCTCGACCGCATTGCGGCTGCTCGAAAGCGCGGCGACCGAGGATGGCACGCTCACGGCGTTCTCCGGCGAAACGGCGCTGTTCATCACGCCCGGCTACCGCTTCCGCGTCGCCGACGTCATGCTGACCAATTTCCACCTGCCGCGTTCGACCTTGTTCATGCTGGTCTGCGCCTTCTGCGGGCTCGAGGTGATGCAGCGCGCCTATGCGCACGCAATCGAAACGGGCTATCGGTTCTACTCCTACGGCGACGCCTGCCTGCTGTTCCGTGCATCCTAGCGCCACCATGCCCGACGGCTTCTCCTTCCGCCTTCTCGCCACCGACGGCGCCGCGCGCACCGGCGAGGTCATGACCGCGCACGGCATCGTGCGCACGCCGGCCTTCATGCCGGTCGGCACGCAGGCGGCGGTGAAGGGGGTGCACAGCGAAGACGTGCGTGCCTCGGGCGCCGACATTCTCCTCGGCAACACCTACCATCTGATGCTGCGGCCTACCGCCGAACGCGTCGCGGCACTTGGCGGACTGCATGCCTTCATGCGCTGGCCGTATCCGATCCTGACCGATTCCGGCGGGTTTCAGGTGATGTCGCTGGCGCCGTTGCGCCGGATTACCGAGGCCGGGGTCACGTTCCGCTCCCACCTCGACGGCGCCATGGTGGAGCTTTCGCCGGAGCGCGCGATCGAGGTGCAAAATCTGCTCGGCTCCGACATCGTCATGCAGCTCGACGAATGCGTGCGGCTGCCGGCCGAGCAGAGCGAGATCGCGCGCGCCATGAAGCTCTCGCTGCGCTGGGCCGAGCGCTGCAAGCGCGCCTTCGCCGGCGCAGCACCCGGCCGCGCCTTGTTCGGCATCGTGCAGGGCGGCGACGACTATGGCCTGCGGGCGGAAAGCGCGCGCGAACTCGTCGATATCGGCTTTGACGGCTACGCGATCGGCGGTCTTGCCGTCGGCGAGGCGCAGGAGGTGATGTTCGGCGTGGTGGCCGAGACCGCCGCCGCGCTGCCCGCCGATCGGCCCCGTTACCTCATGGGCGTCGGCACGCCGGCGGATATTCTTGGCGCGGTCGCGCGCGGCGTCGACATGTTCGATTGCGTCATGCCGACCCGCAACGGCCGCCACGGCCTCGCCTTCACCCGGTTCGGGCCGATCAACATCAAGAACGCCCACCACGCCGACGATCCGCGCCCGCTCGATCCCGAGAGCCGCTGCGCCGCCGCGCGCGATTTCTCGCGCGCCTATCTGCATCATCTGTTCCGCGCCGGCGAGACGCTCGGCGGCACGCTTTTGTCGATCGTCAATTTGTTTTATTATCAGGACCTGATGGCCGGCGCCCGCGCCGCCATCGCCGGCGGCCGCTTCGCCGACTATGTGGCGGAGACCACGGAACAATGGTCGGCCAAAGCCGATCTGCGGCCGGACTAGGCGGAGACCCTCGCATCCGAAAAAAGAAACCCGCCGGCTGCGGGCAATCGCAGAACCGGCGGGTCACCTCCAACGCGCCCAGTACCAACGCAACGATCTGGCGCGACCACAAAAATCAAAGAAAACTCAGAACTCCTCCATGAAACGTCGTAGCCAGTGTTCCGGTTCCATACTCATCGATTCCAAAATCAGCGGTTCCAACCTTCAAGAGCCCGCAGCGGTGACCGGCTCGCTCAAAGTTCCCTGCTTGGCGCGCCGTGCGGCCGCCGCTGCCACAGCGTGATCGAAGTCACGAACGCGTGACCGCAATCATCGCATGACCAGGAGTGGCGGATACGTCCGGCGAGGTTGAAGGCGGATGTTTCGGCGATCAGCAGCACACTGCCGCAGCGCGGGCAATTCGGCCGGCCCAGAGCCCTGGTCGGCAATCCGGTGTCGCATGCAGCAGGGTCGAGTATCATCGCCGATCCTCCTCGACGTTTCGATCACCCTACCCCTAGTCATCCCTCTATGACGGAATGCTGCCCGCGCTCTGTGGCGGCGCTGCGACGCCTTCATGAAAGTCTGATGGCGTCGCGGAATTTCCTAAAATCGCGGCGACAAGCGTTCCCGTCAGCTTCGCGCGCGGCGCGCCGTCATGGCTGCGCCGTCATTCCGCCGCCTCGGCGAGGACGTGCTGGCGGAATTTAGGCATCACCTCCTGGGCCATCAGCTGCATGGATTGGCGCTCCCAGGCCTCGTTCGGCCCGGCCCAGTCGAGGCCGGTCATCAGCAGCGTCCCGAACGGCCCGACCTCGTCGCGGAAGGCGACGAGCTTGTCGAGCATGGTCTTGGGCGAGCCGTAGAGCACGCAGCCTTCGGTGATGACCTCGGCGGTCGCCTTCTCGTCCGGCATGTTGGGGTCCGGCTTGAGGATCGAAACGAGCCCGACGCCGCCGAGCGCGGCGCGGATGTATTTATAAAAATAGCGGTTCGATGCATTTTCGCCGAACACGCGGTCATGGGCCTCGGCGTCGGTCGGGGCGACCATGACGTTGCGCGCGACGCGCCAGTTTTCGCCCGAGACCGGCTTGCCCAGTTCGGCGCAGGCCTTGCTGTAGATCGCCCAGTGGGTTCCGACCGAGTAGGTCGGAATGATGTTGGCGGAGAGGATGCTCCAACCCTGCACCGCGGCGGTGCGCGCCGACGAGGAGTTCGGGCTGGCGAGCGAGATCGAGACCGGCGGCCCGCCGGGCTGGAACGGCTTTGGCATATACCCGACGCCGAGCTCCGGCATGATCGCGGTGTTCAGGCGCACGTTCCAGAATTCGCCGGCGATGTCGTAGGGCGGATCCTGCGACCAGATCTGCCGCATGATGCGCACGGATTCGATCACCATGCGGTTGCGCGCCACCACGTCGGTGTGCCGGAACAGCTCGAAATCGGAGAGCAGCCCGCCAGGGCCGACTCCCAGCATCAGGCGCCCCTCGCTCATGTGATCGAATTGCGCCACTTCGGCCGCGACGATCACCGGATCGTGGTGCGGCAGGCAGATGACGCCGGTGCCGAAGCACAGGTTTTTGGTCCGCGACACCAGGCCGGCCATGAAGATCAGCGGGGAGGGGATCGGCTCGCTCGTCGCCGAAAAGTGCTCGCCGAGCCACAACTCTTCGAAGCCGAGCCGGTCGGCCACCAGCGACTTTTCCGTGTCCTCGGCGAGCATGGCGTGGAGCGGACGGCCCGGCGGATGCACCGGCATCATGAAAAATCCGAGACGCATGTTTCCCCCCAAATTTCCCACCAAGATCCGTTCCTCCCGCTGTCCGTTGCGCGATCAGGTTGTTGTCGCCGCGCGTCAGCGCATGATGACTCCGGTTTCACGTTCGGATCAAGCGCTCTGGAAACCGGACATGCCGCGCCGGCGGCGCGCCTATCAACGACCTGCAATTGTAGGCCGGCGGCAAGCGAGCGCGCCTGTGCCGCGATGTTTTTTGCTGTGCCGCGGCGCAAAGTTTCGTAGTGTTCGCGCCTGATCAAGCCGGCGCGGTCGCGCCCCCCGACACTTGCTTGCGTGTTGGCGCCGGCGCAAAAGTCGCGAACAAAGGGAGGAAAAAGGAACATGAGCATTGCGGAAATGCGTCCGGCCGCGCCGGACACCGTGCCCGCCGCCGCCGATCTGATCGCGCGGGCCCGCGCGCTGGCGCCGAAACTGCGCGAGCGGGCGGTGCGCGCCGAACGTGATCGCACCGTGCCGCAGGAATCGGTCGACGACTATCTCGATTCCGGCCTGATCCACGTGCTGCAACCGAAGCGCTTCGGCGGCTACGAGCACGATCACGAGGTGGCGTTCGATATCGCCATCGAACTCGGCAAATCGACCTGCGGTTCCTCGGCGTGGTGCCTCAACTATCTCGCCGATCACGCCTGCATTCTCGCGCACTTTCCCGACGAGGCGCAGCACGACGTGTGGAGCAAGGACAAGGCCGCGTGCATCGCGACCTCGGCGGCGCCGACCGGCAAAGTGTCGGTCGCGTCCGGCGGCTACGTGCTCGACGGCCGGTGGTCGTGGTGCAGCGGCTTGCGGCACTCGCAATGGATCATGATCGGCGGTCTGATTTTTCGCGACGGCGAAAAGCATCCCGACATGCGGTTGTTCCTGGTGCCGGTGTCGCAGGTCAAGATGGACGACACGTGGTACTGCGCCGGATTGCGCGCGTCGGGCTCGATCACCTCGATCCTCGACAATGTGTTCGTGCCGGAGCATCGCACGGTCACCTTCTCGCTGCTGCGCGACGCCTGCTCGCCGGGGTCGAAGGTCAACACCAATCCGATCTACCGCACGCCGTTCACGGCGGTGCACTCCTATGCGCTCTTGGGTCCCGCGCTCGGCCTCGCGCGGGGCGGCTACGCCGACTTCGTGTCGTGGACGCGCCAGCGCTATTTGACCTACACCCAGCTCGCGATCGCCCAGCACGTGCCGGTACAGATGAAGGTCGCCGAGATCGCGGCGCAGATCGACGCGGCGGAACTGCTCGCGCGGCGCGCCTTCGTGCTCGCCCGCAAGGACTATGCGGGCATGACGCTCGAGACGCGCACGCTGCTGCGGCGCGACTTCACCTTCGCGCTGCGCATGCTGCGCGAGGCCATGGACCAGCTCATCAAGATCAGCGGATCGAGCGGATTGATGGACGATAATCCGGCGCAGCGCTGCTGGCGCGACGTGCACGCCATCTCCTCGCACGTCGTCATGAACTGGGACGTGCCGGCCGAGAACTTCGGACGCTGCGAGTTCGGCCTCGGCATCAACCCGGCCTATCCGATGTTCTGATGGCTTGTCCCGGACGCGGCGCAGCGCGAAGCGATGCACCGCGATCCGGAATCTTCATATCTATAAACTCGGCTATTCGAGACGATCCCGGTTCTGCAGCGCAACACTTGAGTGTTGCGCTGCGCCCCGGAAACATTCCTACGCGCGCGGCTGATTGTGGCCGACGGTTTTGAGATATTGCAGCGTCTCTTCGAGCGACACCACGTCGGCATATTTGGCGTCGAGGTCGAACAGGCTCTGGGCGTGCGCCGCGGCCGAGCGGTCGCCGACCGCCTCGCGCACCACCATCGGACGGAAGCCGTTCTGCACCGCGTCGACCGCCGTCGCCCGCACGCAGCCCGAGGTGGTGCAGCCGGTGATGATCAGCGTGTCGATGCGGCGGCTGTTGAGGCGCGCGACGAGGTCGGTGCCGAAGAAGCACGAGGCGTATTTCTTCGCCAGCAGGATGTCGCCCGGCCGCATGTCGAGGCGGGGATCGACCTTGACCGCCTCCGAGCCGGCCGCGAGCGTCAGCGACCCTTTCATCTTCAGGCCCCAGATGCCGGCGTCCTTGGCCTCGGCCTCGTCGTAGACGACGGTCGAGAAAATCACCGGGATGCGCCGCTCGTGGGCGACCTGCAGCAGCGGCTTTTGCGCCTCGACCTCGTTGTCGAGGCTCGCGCCGAGCGGCATCGCCGGGTCGGTGAAGCCCTTGAGCATGTCGATGACGATGAGCGCGGGGCGCTCGCCGAAACCGATCTTGATGCCGAATCCCCGCTCTCGGAAGAACTCCTCGTCGGCCTGGCCGCTGGTCACGTTTCACTCTCCTTCCCGTTATGGTCGCACAAGCTGGTGGACGCCGCCAAAATGGTAGCGGCCGAAACAGCAATGGCCAAAACAGCCATGGCATTTGAAACGCGCATCGATGTCTTCCCGCCGCGACCCGTTCTGTGCAAACAGTAGCGCCCAACAAGACTAACACGATCAGCAGGGAGGATAACGCAATGACGAAGAGGCACGAAGGCAAGACCGTGGTCATTTCCGGCGCCGCCTCGGGCATCGGCCAGGCGGCGGCGGTGCGGCTCGCCGAGGAGGGGGCGCGGATCGTCATTGTCGATCGCGCCGACGCGGCGAAAACCGTGGCGCTGATCGAAGGCGCCGGCGGCAAGGCCAAGGCGTTCGCTTGCGACGTGAGCGATCCGGTAAGCGTTGCCACGCTGCGAAGCGTGGTCGAGGAGACCGGTTGGAGTTGCGACATCCTCGTCAACAATGCCGGCATCTACCCGGTACAGACCTTCGACGAGATCAGCTTCGAGGACTGGCGGCGCGTCCTATCCGTCAATCTCGATTCGATGTTCCTGATGACCAAGGCGCTCACCAGCGCCATGCGCCAGCGCCGCTGGGGCCGCATCATCAATATCGCGTCGGATACGGTGAGCCTGCTGGTGCCGCACTTCGTGCACTACATCAGCAGCAAAGCCGGCGTCGTCGGCTTCACCCGCTCGCTCGCCACCGAGTTCGGCGAGGAGGGGGTAACGGTGAATGCGATCGCGCCCGGATTGACGCGTACGCCCGGCACAAAAGCGCGGCGAGAAATCCCCGGCGAGATGTCGACCGCCCAGCTGTTCGAGCTCATGGCCAACATGCAGTCGATCAAGCGCGGCGAGCAGGTTTCCGACCTGGTCGGCGCGGTGTCGTTCCTGGCGAGCGATGATGCCGGCTTCATCACCGGCCAGACGCTCTACGTCAATGGCGGCCTGACGCGGACGACATAAGCGTCAATTCCACCGCCACACGCCGTAGGCGTGGCCGTTCGCCATCTGCGGCGCGATGTAGTTGGGCTTGCGGTTGCCGATGGCGCCGAGCATCGCGATCCAGTTGAGCAGTTCGCCGCCGACATTGCCGGCCTTGAGGAGCTGGTGCTGCGTCGCCTCGGCGATCAGCTTGTCGATCTCCTGCTCTTCCATCAGCTTGATGATGCGCCAGGCCCAATCCGGATCCGGCACGCCGTCGGTGCGGCCGGGCGCCATGCGCGGGCCGGCGACTTCGAGCGAGAAGCTGCCTGAGCCCATGACGACGACGCGGAGCGGCGCCGGCCACGATTCGATCGCTTGGGCGACCGCCTGGCCCAAGGCGTAGCAGCGCCGCGCCGACGGCAGCGGCGGCAAATGGCCGCTGATGAAGAACGGCACGACCGGCACGTGCATGTCCGGCGTGAGGAAATGCAGCGGCACGGCGATGGAATGATCGACGGAAAACTGCTGCGTCAGCGCGGCGTCGAAGCCGGTCTCGACCGCGGTCTTGCGGATATGCGCGGCGAGATCGACCGCCGAGGGAATGGTGTAGACCGGCATTTCGCGCGGTTCGTCATTGGGTCCGGTGAATTTGCGGTCCACGCCGACCGCGAAAATCGGCAGATTGTCCAGGAAGAACGTGTTGAGGTGGTCGGTATCGAACATCACGATGACGTCGGGACGCACCGCGGCGAGATGCTCCTTTTGCGCCGCGAACAATTTCGCGGTCTCGCAATCGGGGCCGTCGCGCTTGACAAAAAACGGGAACACCGGCGTGTGCGGCACACCGAACCCGGCGACAATCTGCGCCATGCGTTTCAACTCCTCATGTGCATTCGCTTCTGCGTATTCGCTGCGCGTATTCGCTTGTGCGAATTTATCGTGGCAACATTAGCCGGTGCGGCGCCGAGCCGCCAGAGATCGCAAGAAAATTCGGGAGGACGACGTGCCGCGCAAGCCAAGCCGCAAAAGCAAAACCCAAGGTAAAGTCCAAGCTCGTCCCGCCAACCGCCGTCCGGCGCGAAAAGCCGCGCCGCAGCCGATCGTGGCGCCGGCGATACCGACCGCACACGACCGCTTCGATTATTCCGCGATCATCGACCGGCCGCGGCTCACCTGGCCGAACGGCGCGCGCGTCGCCGTATGGGTCATCCCCAACATCGAGCATTTCCTGTTCGATCGGCCGTCGACGCGGATCGCCGCGCTGCCGGTCAACCCCGACGTTCTCAATTATGCCTGGCGCGACTACGGCGTGCGCGTAGGCATCTGGCGCATGATGGAGGTGATGGAGAAGTACGGCGTGAAAGGCACCGTCGCGCTCAACTCCGACGTCTGCCGGCACTATCCGCGCATCATCGAGGAAGGCAAAAAGCTCGGCTGGGAGTGGATGGGGCACGGCACCAACAATTCGACGCTCATCAACACTCAATCGGAGGCGGAGGAGCGCGCGCTGATCAAGGAGGTGCTCGCCACCATCACCAAAAGCGTCGGCAAGGCGCCGCGCGGCTGGCTCAGCCCGGCCTTGAGCGAGACCGTGCGCACCCTCGACATTCTGGCCGAGAACGGCATCGAATATGTCGGCAATTGGGTCAACGACGATCAGCCCTATCCGATGCGGGTGAAGCGGGGCTCGATGATCGCCATGCCGTATTCGGTCGAGATCAACGACATTCCGGCGCTGCTCGACCTGCATCAAAGCCCGGAAGTGTTCGGGCAGATGATCTGCGATCAGTTCGACGTGCTCTACGAAGACGGCGCCGCGACCGCCCGGGTGATGGCGATCTGCCTGCACCCGTTCCTGGTCGGTTATCCGCACCGCAGCAAGTATTTCGCCAAGGCGCTCGCCCATATCACCGCGCGGCAGGAGGTGTGGCTGACGACGGGCGGCGAAATTGTCGATTGGTACAAGGCCAATTATCTTGACGCTTCCTGACCACGCGCGATGAACAACGCCGCGAACCCGAAAGCCAAGCAAACAACCGATGGCTCCACCGGGTCCGGCGGGCTTTCGCATACCGGTTCGCCGCTCGAAGTCCTCATGGCATTCTTCAAGCTCGGGGTCAGTTCGTTCGGCGGGCCGATCGCGCATATCGGGTATTTTCGCGAGGAGTTCGTCGTCCGCCGGCGCTGGCTGGACGACCAGGCATATGTCGATCTCGTCGCGCTGTGCCAATTCCTGCCCGGTCCGGCCTCGAGCCAGGTCGGCTTTTCGATCGGCCTCATTCGTGCCGGCTACCTCGGCGCGCTCGCCGCCTGGACCGGCTTCACGCTACCGTCGGCGATCGCGCTTGTTCTGTTCGCCTTCGGCGCCAACGCGCTCGGCGGGCCGGCGGGGACCGGCTTGCTCCATGGCCTCAAGCTTGTCGCCGTCGCGATCGTCGCGCAGGCAGTTTGGGGGATGGCGCGCAGCCTCTGTCCGGACCGGCAACGTGCTTCCATCGCCGTCGTCGCCACTATCATCATTCTGGTCAGCACCGCGTCGGTGGCGCAGATCGGCGTCATCATGCTTGGTGCCGTCGCCGGCCTTTGGCTCTGCCGCGACGCGGCGCCGCTGGCGAGCGGACACGTGGTGATACCAGTCTCGCGGCGCGCCGGAGTGGTGGCGCTGACGGTGTTTTTTGCTTTGCTGGTCGGCCTGCCGATCCTGCGGACTTTTGCAAATTGGCCCGGGATCGCCCTGTTCGAGGCGTTCTACCGCTCCGGCGCGCTGGTATTCGGCGGCGGCCATGTCGTGCTGCCGTTGTTGCGCGAGGCGTTCGTGGCGCCGGGTTGGGTCTCCGATAACGCGTTTCTGGCCGGTTACGGCGCCGCGCAGGCGGTGCCGGGACCGCTGTTCACCTTTGCCGCCTATCTCGGCGCCGTAGTCGGCCCGTCCCCGCACGGCGTCGCCGGCGCCGCCCTGGGCCTCGTCGGCATTTTCCTGCCCGGCCTGTTGATCCTCGTCGGCGCTCTGCCGTTCTGGGACAGCTTTCGCCAGCGGACGGACGCCCAGGCGGTCATGCGCGGCGTCAACGCCGCCGTGGTAGGGCTCCTCGGCGCCGCGCTCTACAGCCCGGTGTGGACGAGTTCGGTCAAAGCGCCGGGGGATTTTGCCGTTGCGCTGGTCGGCTTCGTCCTGTTGACCGTGTGGCGGGCGCCGCCGCTCCTGGTCGTCGTGGTCGGCGCGCTGGGCGGCGTTGCCCTGTCGCTCGCTGCGGGGTGAGAAGCCATGACCGATGGCGCGAGGCGCGGATATTTTGCCGGCCTGTCGAGAAACACCTTCCTTCTCGCCTTCGCCAGCCTGTTCTCGGACATCTCGACGGAAATGCTTTACCCGGTGCTGCCGGTCTTTCTCACCCAGACGCTCGGCGCCGGCGGCAGCGTGGTCGGTCTGGTGGACGGCTTCGCGCAAGCGACGCAGAACATCGTGCAGGGCTTTTCCGGCACGCTGTCCGATCATCTGCAGCGGCGCAAGCCGATCGCGCTGGCGGGATATTTTCTCGCCGCCATTAGTAAGCCGCTCATCGGCGTCGCGACGGTTTGGCAGGTCGTATTCGGTGCGAGATTGCTCGATCGGCTGGGCGCCGGCGCGCGGGCCGCCCCGCGCGACGCTTTGATTGCTTCGTCGGTCGCTACGGAAAACCGCGGCCGCGCTTTCGGGCTGGAGGGGGCGGGCGACAATGCCGGCGCGTTTATCGGCCCGTTGCTGGCGGTGCTGCTCCTTTACACATTCCACATCGGCATTCGCTCGGTGTTCTATCTGGCAATCATCCCGGGCCTCGCCGCTTTCCTCATGGTGCTCCTGGTCAGGGAGCCGCGCACGGCGATCGACGCCAAGGCAAGAATCGATTTGAGCCTGCGGCAATTCCCGCCGGGGTATTGGAAATATCTTTTGGTGACCGCGCTGTTCGCGCTCGGCAATTCCAGCAACGCCTTTCTCATCTTGCGCACGCAGGATATCGGCGCGTCATTGGAAACGACCATCCTCGTCTATGCGGCGTTCAACCTCGTTGCCGCGCTCATTTCCTATCCGGCCGGATCGCTGTTCGACCGATGGGGCGGCAAAAGCGTGCTGTTGGCCGCGTTCGTCGTCTTCCTTGTCGCCTATCTCGGCTTTGCGCTCACGCGCAACGTCGCGCTCATCGCCGGTTTTTTCGTGTTTTATGGATTGTACCAAGGCATCTTTCGCACCGCCGGCAAGGCGGTCGCATCGAGCTTCGTCCCGGATCGACTGCGCGCCAGCGGCATCGGCTGGTACAACACCACGGTCGGGTTGTTGCAGCTCGTCGCCAGCGTCGTCGCCGGCTTACTGTGGGACCGCGTCGGCCACGTCGTGGTGTTCTATTACGGCGCGCTGTTCGCGTTCGTCGGGATCATCGCCCTGCTGCTGCTCGTCCCGGCGCAGCGCAGGCAGGACAGCGACTCTGCGGCATAGGCGAGGGGCCTGCTCTAGCCCAGCATCTCCCGCACCAGCGGGATCACCTTGGTCCCGTAAAGCTCGATGCAATGCATCAGATTCTCGTGCACCAGCGTTCCGGCGCTGTACTTCAAGTCGAATCGCACGATGCCGAGTGCCTTCACCGTCGCCGTGATCTTGCGCGCCACCGTTTCCGGCGAACCGACATGGAGCGCGCCGTGCTGGACCTCGCGGTCGAATGCGGCGCGTTCCATCGGCGGCCAGCCGCGCTCGCCGCCGATGCGGTCGTGCATGGCCTTGTAGCCCTGCCAATACTCCTCGCGCGCCTGCGCGTCGGTGTCGGCGATGTAGCCGGGCGAGTGGACGCCCACCGGCTGCGCCGGCCGGCCCAATTGCGCGTAGGCGCGGTGGTAGAGGTCGACGAAGGGGCGAAACCGCGCCGGATCGCCCCCGATGATGGCGAGCGCGAGCGGCAGGTCATGGCGCGCGGCGCGCACGACCGATTCCGGCGAGCCGCCGACCCCGATCCAGGTCCGCAGCGGGCCGTTCTCGACCGGCGGGAAGACGCGCTGGTTTTTCAAAGGCGGGCGTAAGCGGCCCTCCCAGGTCACGCTATCCGACCGCAGCAAGGCAACGAACAGGTCGAGTTTTTCCTCGAACAGCTCCTCGTACTGATCGAGATCGTAGCCGAACAGCGGAAACGACTCGATGAAGGAGCCGCGCCCGAGCGTCACCTCGGCGCGGTCGCTCGATGCGGCGTTGAGGGTCGAAAACCGCTCGAACACCCGGATCGGGTCGTCGGACGAGAGCACGGTGACGGCGGAGCCGAGTTTTATGCGCTTGGTGCGCCCGGCGATGGCGGCGAGCACGATTTCCGGCGCGGAGACCGAGAAATCCGGCCGGTGATGTTCGCCGACGCCAAAAGCGTCGACCCCGACCTCGTCGGCCCGAACGCCTTCGGCGACGACGTTGCGGATCACCTGCGCATGCGTCAACGCACCGCCGTTGGGGCCGATAGTAACGTCGCCGAACGTGTCGAGGCCGAATTCGAGTTGCTGTGCCATTGCGCCGGGGATCCAAGTGTGTCTGTGTTGCGCCTTTGCGTAAAGGGCGCGCCCGGATTGCGCAACGCCCGATCGGATACCGCTGACGCGCGTTCGCGACCATGTTTTCCGGCCCGCCAAGGTAGAAATGCCTAACCGTGCCGCACTGCAGCACGCGCCTGCTGCAAACGGCGGCTTGATTAGCGCGCGCGGTCGCGGTCAAATCGCCGCCGTTCGCGAATACCCCAACACCATCCGGGAATTGCCCGTGCACTCGACAGTGCGCCAACGAGAGGGATCGACTCGATGAGGATAACAGCAATGGCCGCCGCGGCCGCGTTGGCGCTGGCGGCGGGACCGGCCTTCGTTCAACAAGCATCGGCCCAGCAGAAGACCGTCAAGATCGGCTTCGTCAGCACGTTCAGCGGGCCGACCGCCGTGATCGGCAACGACATGCGCAACGCCTTCGAGCTCGGTCTCGACCATCTCGGCCGCAAGCTCGGCGGCCTGCCGGTCGAGGTCATCTACGAGGACGACACGCAAAAACCCGACATCGGCGTGCAGAAGACCCAGAAACTGATCGAGTCCGACAAGGTCGATTTCATCGTCGGCTACATCTGGTCGAACGTGATGCTCGCCTCGCTCAAGCCGCTGGTCGACAGTAAGACCGTGACGGTGATCGCCAATGCCGGCGCCTCGAAGCTCGCCGGCGAATTGTGCTCGCCCTATGTGTTCTCGACCTCCTGGCAGAACGATCAGACGCCGGAAGCGATGGGCCTCTACATGAACCAGAAGGGCGTCAAGAGCGTCTTTCTGATCGGTCCCAATTACGCCGCCGGCAAGGACATGCTGGCGGGCCTGAAACTGACCTACAAGGGGCAGGTCCTCGGCGAGGAATATACCCGCTGGCCGGACCAGCTCGACTTCTCCGCGGAGCTGTCGAAAGCCCGCGCATCCGGGGCCGAGGCGATTTTCGTGTTCTATCCCGGCGGCGCCGGCGTGCAGTTCGTCACCCAATACACCCAGTCCGGTCTCAAAGGGAAAGTCCCGCTCTACCAGGTGTTCACCATCGACGAATTGTCGATCCCGCGGCTCAAGGAACTGTCGCTCGGCATTCCGGGCGCCCAGGAATGGGTCAACGACCTCCCCAACGCGGCCAACAAGAAATTCGTCGCCGACTACATCGCCAAATACAAGCTGCGGCCGTCCTACTATGGCGCGCAGAGCTACGACGCGGTGTCGCTCCTCGACAGCGCCGTGACCGCCGTCCATGGCGACCTCTCCGACAAGGAAGCGATCCGCAAGGCGATGGAAAAGGCCGACTTCAAGTCGGTGCGCGGCGCCTTCAAGTTCGGCAACAACCACATGCCGATCGAGAATTTCTACCTGCAAGACGTGGTCAAAGAGGGCGACGATTACGTGCTCAAGACGGTGGCGACGATCGTCGAAAACGATCAGGATCGCTTCCATGATCTTTGCCCGATGAAATAAGGTCCGCCTTTGCTTCACTCTTACGCCAGCCGTCATCCCTTCGGCCCGCCTCGCGCGGCGCGGCCGCGGGGTGACGGCGCCTCGACCCGATCGCCTTAAGCCCATGCTGTATTTCGTCGAGCAATGCCTCAACGGCGTGCAGCTGGGCATGCTGCTGTTTCTCTTGGCCGCCGGGCTGACGCTCGTATTCGGCATCATGGACCTGGTCAATCTGGCGCATGGCTCGCTCTACATGCTCGGCGCCTATTTCGCCGCGACCTTCGCGGTGTGGACCGGAAGCTTCGTCGCCGCCGTCGTGCTGGCGGTCGCCGCCTCGCTGGTCGCCGGCATGGTGCTCGAAGTCGTCGCCGTGCGGCGCTTGTACGGCCGCAGCCACCTCGACCACGTGCTCGGCACGTTCGGGCTGCTCTTGTTCTTCAACGAATTCGTGCGTCTCGTCTGGGGGCCGGCCGGCATGACCTTGTCGCTGCCGCCGCAGATGCTCACCGCCTTGCAGATCATGCCGGGTGTCTACTATCCGGCCTATCGGCTGGTCATCATCGCGGCGACGCTCGCGGTCGCAGCACTGCTTTATCTCATGGTCATGCGCACCCGGCTCGGCATGCTGATCCGCGCCGGCGCCTCCAACCGCGAAATGGTGGCGGCGCTCGGCGTCAACATCAAGCTCCTCTACACCCTGGTGTTCGGCCTCGGCGCCGCGCTCGCCGGCTTCGCCGGGGTGATGCAAGCGCCGATCCTCACGGTCCAGATCGGCATGGGCGAGAACATTCTGATCCTCGCTTTCGTCGTCATCATCATCGGCGGCATCGGCTCGATCCGCGGCGCCTTCGTCGCGGCCGTCATCGTCGGCCTGATCGACACCATCGGCCGCGCCTTTCTGCCCGACCTGTTGCGCCATGTGCTCAGTCTCAGCGCCGCGCAGACGCTCGGACCGTCGCTGTCGTCGATGTCGATCTACATGCTGATGGCCGCGATCCTGGTGTTCCGGCCGGAAGGACTGTTCCCGGCGGCGACGCGATGACGGCTTCGTTCGATCCACCGCTCGAGCCGTCGCTCGACACCCAGCGGCAAGGCCTGCGGCTGACGCCGCGCGTCGCGCTGATCGCGCTCGTCTTGGCCTTTCTGGCGCTGTTGCCGCTCTATCCGGCGCTGACCGGCAACACCTTCGTCATCACCTTGTTCACCCGCATTCTCATCCTGGCGATCGGCGCGGTGAGCCTCAACCTCATCATGGGCTATGGCGGCATGGTCAGCTTCGGCCACGCCGCCTATCTCGGCATCGGCGGCTATGCCGTCGGCATTCTGGCGAAGGAGGGGATCGGCTCGGGCTTCGTGCAATGGCCGGTCGCGGTCGCGGCCGCGGCGCTGTTCGCGCTCGTCGTCGGCGCGCTCAGCCTGCGCACCCGCGGCGTCTATTTCATCATGATCACGCTCGCCTTCGCCCAGATGATCTACTACGTGGCGAGCGGCCTCGACCGCTACGGCGGCGACGACGGTCTCACCATCTACCGCCGCAGCACGTTCGGCGGCCTGATCGATCTCAACGACAAGACCGCGTTCTATTATCTGTGCCTCGCGGTGCTCATCGCCAGCATCTATCTGGTCTCGCGCATCGTCAATTCGCGCTTCGGGCTGGTGGTGCAGGGCGCCCGCTCCAACGAACGGCGCATGCGCGCGATCGGCTTTCCGACCTTCCGCTACAAGCTCGTCGCCTTCGTCATCGCCGGCGCGCTGTGCGGGCTGGCCGGCGCGCTCTTGGCCACCCACACCAATTTCATCAGCCCGGCGATGATGTACTGGACGCGCTCGGGCGACCTCATCGTCATGGTGGTTCTGGGCGGCTTGGGCTCGCCGTTCGGACCGCTGATCGGGGCGGCGACGTTCCTGTTGCTGCAGGAAGCGCTGTCGCGCGTCACCGAATATCCGGATTTGATTCTTGGACCGTTTCTGCTCGTGGTCGCGCTCTATGTGCATGGCGGCATCGACGGTCTCATCCAAGGCCGGCGCGATGGCTGAAACGCTGCTTGCCGTCCAAGGTCTGACCAAACGCTTCGGCGGCGTCGTCGCCGCGGACGCCATCGATTTCGAACTCCAGCATGGCGAATTCCATGCCGTGATCGGCCCGAACGGCGCGGGCAAATCGACCTTCATCGGCCTCATCGCCGGCGAGATCGCGCCGCAGCAGGGCAACATCCGCTTCGCCGGCGGCGACATCACGCGGCTGCCGGTCCATCGCCGCAGCCGGCTCGGCCTCGCGCGGTCGTTCCAGATCACGTCGCTGTTCGCCGATTTCACCGCGCTCGACAATGTCGCGCTCGCGGTGCAAGCGCGTCGCGGCCATTCGTTCCGGTTCTGGCGCAACGCCCGCGGCGATGACGAATTGCGCGCGCCCGCGCAGGCGGCGCTGGCGCGAGTCGGGCTTGGCCATCGTGCCGCAACGCGGGTCGGCAAATTGAGCCACGGCGAGCACCGGCAGCTCGAAATCGCCATGGCGCTCGCGGCAGAGCCGCGGCTTCTCTTGCTCGACGAGCCGATGGCCGGGATGGGGCCGGATGAATCCGCCCGCATGGTCGCCCTGCTGCAAGGGCTCAAGGGCAGCGTGACCATCCTGTTGATCGAGCACGACATGGAAGCGGTGTTCGCGCTCGCCGACCGCATCAGCGTCCTGGTCTACGGCCGCGTCATCGCCTCGGGCGACGCGGCGACGGTCAAGGCCGATCCCGCCGTGCGCGAGGCCTATCTCGGCGAAAAGGTTGCCGGCGGCAAAGGCCCCCGACATGGCTGAAGCGCCGCTCCTCGAGCTCGCCGATATCGAAACCAGCTACGGCCAAAGCCGCGTGCTGTTCGGCATCTCGCTCGCCATCGCGCCGGGCGAGATGGTGTCGCTGATGGGCCGCAACGGCATGGGCAAGACCACGACGGTGCGCTCGATCATGGGACTGACGCGGCCGGCGGCCGGGTCGATCCGCTTTGCCGGCACGGAGCTGAGCAATCTGCCGGCCTATCGCATCGCCAAGCTCGGCCTCGGTCTGGTGCCGGAGGGACGCCAGGTGTTTCCCAATCTCACCACGCGGGAAAACCTCGTCGCCACTGCGGCCAACCGCGCGGCCGCCGGCGATCCGTGGACGCTGGAAAAAGTCTACGCGCTGTTTCCGCGCCTCGCCGCCCGCGCGAGCAGCATGGCGAACCTCCTGTCCGGCGGCGAGCAGCAGATGCTGGCGATCGGCCGCGCGCTGATGACCAACCCGCGCCTCGTCATCCTCGACGAGGCGACCGAGGGCTTGGCGCCGCTGATCCGCGACGAGATCTGGCGCTGCCTCGAACTCTTGCGCGCCGCCGGGCAGTCGATCCTGGTCATCGACAAGAACGTCGACGCGCTCAGCCGCATCGCCGATCGCCACTACATCATCGAACGCGGCCGCGTGGTATGGAGCGGCACCTCGCAGGCCCTGATCGCCGCGCCCGACATCCAGCACCGCTATCTAGGAATTTGAGGCGACCATGATCGAATTCTTCTTCGATTGCTCGAGCCCGTGGACCTATCTCGCCTTCCACAACATCCTGCCGATGGCGGCGGAGCTCGACGTTCCGATTGCCTGGCGGCCGATCCTGGTCGGCGGCGTGTTCAACGCGGTCAATCCTAGCGTCTACGAGTCGCGCGACAAGCCGGTGCCGGCCAAGGCCGCCTATCTGCGCAAGGACCTCGCCGACTGGGCGCGGCTTGCCGGCCTCGAGATCCTATTCCCGCCGACCGTGTTTCCGGTCAACAGCGTCAAGGCGATGCGCGGCTGCGTCCTCTTGGAAGCCGAGGGCAAGCTCGTTGCCTTCGCGCGGGCCGCGTTCCAGGCCTATTGGGGCGACGACGAGGACATTTCGCAGGACGATGTGCTCGCGCGTGTGTGCCGGCGCGCCGGCGTCGACGCTGATTTCTTGTTTGCCGGCATCGCGCAGCAATCGGTCAAGGACAAATTGCGTGCCAACACCGAGGAATTGATCCGGCGCGGTGGGTTCGGTTCGCCCACGATGTTCGTCGGCGGCACCGACATGTATTTCGGCAACGACCGCCTGGTGCTGGTACGCGAAGCGATCCTGCGGCGGCGCGCCGGAACAACCGCGCCCTGACCGCCCGCCGGCCCTGGAACGTTGCCGCGCCGCTTCACGCCATGCCGCTTCACGCCATGAGGAAATCGAGCCAGGACAGCCGCCCCTCGGTCACCCAGGACCGGGGCAGGCCGCTCGGACCGATGCAGGTTTCGCTCAATGCACCCTGCAGGCCGTTGGTCCCGGCAAATGCGAGCCCCTCCGGATATTGCGGCCAGTCGCGCAGGTAAAGGAGCGTGCTGCCGAAAACCGCCAACGCATTGCCGAGGTCCGTCACCGTGAATTGCCTATAGCCGAACCGGCCCGCCACTGGTGCGTCGGCGCCCGCCCTTATGGTCCAATATTGGTCGGGCGCGATCGTCGCTGTCTCCGCCAGCCCGTAACCGGCGGCGGCGAAGGCGCGAATGAGCATCGAGGTCGGCCTCTTGCCGCTCAATTGGCTGACATAGGACGACGGCAGCGAAAAATAAAACACATTGGTGGCGCCATCGAACACGTTCAGATTATTGCCGGCCGCGCGCACCAGATAGCTGCGCGGATCGGACAGGATCGGATCGCTGCTATTGTCGATTAGCCAGGTTTGGACCGTGGTCGCCATGGGCGTCGAGCCGAGCGGATACCCTGCCTTTTGGAAGGCGGGCGCCAGTGTCGCAATGCCCGAAGGTGTCAGATATTGCTTGTCGCTTTCCGGCAGCTCGAACAGCGGCACGCCCTCGCTCAATGCGACCGCGGCCTGCGGCAGCAGCGCGCCGAGCAGATTGGCGTTGGTGAAATTGCAGCCTTGCAGTTGCGCGCTCTCAAGCGAAAAGGCCTGCCGGCCGGCGCCGAGCCCGATCTGGCAGGCGCGGAAGCTCGCCTGAACGAGGACGCTGCCGCTCAGATCCGCTCCGGAGAGGAACGCCTGGGTGAAGTCGGTCGAGGCGCAGAGAGCGTCCGACAGGAACGCGCCTTCGAGATCGGCGTGATCGAGCGTGGCGCCGGCGCCGAACCACATGGCGCCGCGCAGATCGACCCCGGCAAGGCCGGCGCCGGATGCCTTGGTTCCGAGGCAGAGCGCACCCTGCATCGTCGCCGGAGTCATGTCGGGCGCGGCGAGGAAGACGTCGATCCCACCGGCGACCGCGACGAGCAGATAGGGTCCCTTGGGGTCCGCGATCTGCCAGCGCTGCCCGGCGGCGATCACGGTGATCGGCGCCTGCTGGGACAGCGTGACCCCGCCTTTCGCGAACGCGGCAATGACCGCCTCGGTCGGATAGGCATGGCTGTCGAGATCGGCGGCAAGCGCGGAGGCGATCTGAAACAGGTAGGCCTTGGCACCGAGCTGGGCTTGGCCGAGATCGGCGCCGGACAGATCGGCGCCAATGAAGATGGCGCTCTGCGCGCGCATGTTCTTCATCGACGCCTGGCGCAGGATCGCCCGGCGCGCCACCGCGTTGCTGAGATCGGCGCCGTCGAGGACCGCCTTGGTCAGATCGGCGCCCACCAGGACGGCGCGGCCGGCCTTGGCGCGGGTCAGGACGAGCCCGCGCAGGTCCGCGCCGCTGAAGTCGCCGTCGGCCAACGCCGCCTCGCTGCAATCGAGCGGCTCCTTCTGGCCGCCGAGAACGGCGCCGGCCGCTTTGCATCCGGACAGGATCAGGCGCTTCGCGGTTTTCGGGGCGCCCCACGACGGCGGACCGAGCGTCGCCCGGGTCATGTCGGCGTCATCGAGCACGGCGGCGTCCAACGTTATTCGTTCGAGCCTGGCGTCGATGAAATTGGCGCGGGTCAGGATTGATCCGGAAAGATCGCAGTCGATCAGGCTCGAGCCGGTGAACCGCGCTTTGGTGAAGTCGACCTCAGGCAGGCGCGCTTCGTCGAGCACGATGTTGGTCAGGTCGGCATTCTGCGCCGCGCGGCTGCGCGCGATATCGGCGGCGGAGGGCGTGACCACGATGCGCTCGAAGCTCTCGCGCGCATCCGCGAGATTGGTGGTGAGCACGGGCTCGGCGGTGTCGAGATAATAGCCGACTTTCAGATATCCGCCCGGACCTTCGATCTGCCACGTCTCGCCGATCGGCGAGCCCGACAATTTGAGCGCCGATGCCTGTGCCGGATCGCTCGTCAGCCACAGAAATCCGAGGTCCGGATTGAGCGCGATCCACATCAGATTGCGCATTTGAACGCGGAACGTCCCGTCGCCGAGCGCGTAGACGGTCACGGCGAAGTCGGCGGCGGCGCCACGGCCCGTCATGGCGGGCAGATACTGCGTCGGGTTGCCCCGGCGGATCAGAACGGCGAGGAACGCGGACGTCGGCGGCCCGGCGCTGAAGGCGAGCTTGCCCGCGAAGGTGAGCCGCACCGTGTCCATGCCGTCAACCGCTCTTGTACTGGACCTGCGCCTTGATCGAAACAAAGCCGGACTGGATGCTCAGGGCGGCCTGGCTGAACAGAAACTGAAATCCGCTCATGATCGGCAGCGGCACGCCGGTCTTGCCCATGTCGGCGATGACCTGGGTGTAGTTGGGGTCGCCGACCGTCGCCCAGATCATGGCCATCTGCCCGCCCGGAAAATTGGGAATGGTCGATGAAACGAAGGTCGCGGCGGATTCGAGCTCGAGAAAGCCGAACTGCATGGTCTGTGCGTTGCCGGCAATGCCGAGCGCGAGGTTGGTGAGAATATCGGTACGGCTGACGTTGAAGGTGATCGTCGGCTGCGGATCGCTCGGGGTGAGAATGGTCAGCACCATCTGGATGTTCTGCGTATCGACCATGCCCATCGCGGAGGTGCCGTTCTCGATGGTCGCGTAGTATGCCTGACCGATATCGTTGCTCTGGAGATCGGTTTCCAGCGTTTGCTTGGAAATATAGGCGTTGCCGATCATGTTATTGTTGAGGGTTGTCCAGACCGCGATCGGCAGTTGCGATTTCAGATTGTCGATGTTCGCCTGGGTAAACTGCCATACCATCTGGAACGCGCTGACGGGCGCCGCCTGCGGCTTGATGTCGGCCCGCATGCTGTAGGCCTTGTAGGGCTCGAGCTGCTTGATGAAGGCGACGTAGGTCTTGACCTTCAGCGCATTGGGGTCGGGAATGGTGCCCGGCGTCGCCGTCGCATTCAGGAGGCCCGCCTGGTAATAGGCCCACTGCAGGGCGTTGACTTCGTAGTCCGAAACGTAGGTCTGCAGGTAATGCGCGTCGGCCGGTGCGGGAACGGGCGGCACCGGCAGCGCGCTCGGCGGCGTGCCCTGATAATAGGTGCCGCGATAGCTCACCCGGCCGGTGATGCCGATCGAGATGCCTTTCGCGTTGGGAAAGGTCAATCCGGCGTCGCCCAGCTCCCACTCGAACACGATGCCGTTGCCGAGATCGCCGCTCGCCGGAATCGACTTCAGCAGCGGCGGGATGATGGCATTGATGGGCGTCGCGAAGTCGATCGACGAGATGCTCGCCGCGGTCGCGTCGCTGACGTGGGAGCTGAAGCAGCTGGTATCCTCGTTCTGGACGACGCTGCGCGAGGGAATGTTGGCCGAGACGTTCGACGTGACGGCCATCGTGTTGACCGTCGAAATGGTCCAGGTATTGGTCGATTGCGCATATTGGAAGGCCGTCAGCACGGTGACGGCAAGATTGCCGATGCCCGGCGCATAGGCGTAATTGCCGTTGTTGTCGTCGCCGTGGCAGTACGGAAACTGGCCGCCCGAGTAGCAGCAGTATTCGTGATAGCTCTCCACCCAGGAATAGTTCGCCGTGAAATTGCTGGCGGCGAGGCTGAGCGCGAATTGGCTGCCCGCCGGATTGCCCGTGTTCTGCTGCTGTACGCCTTGGTAGGTTGGCGAGAATCCGCTGACCGTGCCGTTCGTCAGGTTGATCTTGATTTTGGAAAAGCTGCAATTATAACCAAAGCCGTAGGAATAGAAGTCGGGTATCGAGGGGCTGCTGTTCGCCAGCTTGAGGCCCTTGAGCGCCTGCAGGAGCTGATTGGCCACCAGCGTCTGAGCGAAAAAGTTGATGCCGGCCTGACCGATGGACAGAGTCATCGCTTGCATGATGCGGCCCCTCGCGCCTGTTCACGCCGGGATGGCGTAGGTTTGCAGTCCGTCGCCGGAACGATAGCCGTGATAGATCGTAAGCCCGTCCTCGACCTCCCACGCCCGTTCGGATCGACGACCGTGCGCCGTTCGAAGGTCAGCGCGTACAGATTGCCCGCGAAAGTGAGCTGCGCCATGTTGTCAGCCGCTCTTGTACTGGACCTGCGATTTGATCGATACGAAGCCTGATTGGATGCTCAAGTCGGCCTGGCTGATCAAGAACTGAAATCCGCGCATGATCGGCAACGGCACCCCGGTCTTGCCCATATCGGCGACGACCGCGCTGTAATTGAACTCGCCGACCGTCGACCAGATCACGGCCATCTGATCGCCCGGAAAATTAGGAATGGTCGACGAGACGAATTTCGCCGCCGACTCGACCTCGAGAAAAGCGAACTGCAAGGTCTGCGCGTCGCCGGCGACGCCCAGGCGGAGATTGGTGAGAATGTCGGTACGGGCGACGTTGAAGGTTATCGTCGGCTGCGGGTCGTACCCCGTCAGAACGGTCAGCAGCATCTGGATATTCTGCGTATCGACCATGCCCATCGTTGAGGTGCCCTTCTCGATGGTCGCGTAGTATGGCTGACCGATATGATAGGCTTGGAGATCGGCCTCCAGCGCTTGTTTGCTGATGTAGGCGTTGCTGATCATGTAATTGTTGATGATATTCCAGACATCGATCGGCAGTTGCGATTTCAGATTGTCGACGTTGCCTCGCGTGAACTGCCAGACCGCCTGGAAGGCACTGACGGGCGCAGCCTGCGGCTTGATGTCGGCCCGCATGCTGTAGGCCTTGTAGGGCTCGAGCTGCTTGATGAAGGCGACGTAGGTCTTCACCTTTAGCGCGTTGGGGTCGGGGATCGTATCCGGCGTCGCCGTCGTGTCGAGGAGTCCGGCCTGGTAGTAAGCCCACTGCAGCGCGTTCACTTCGTAGTCCGACACGTAGGTCTGCAGGTAATGCGTTTCGCCGGCCGCCGGGACCGGCGGCACGGGAAGCGAGGTCGGCGGCGGGCCCTGATAGTAGGTGCCGCGATAGCTGACGCGGCCGGTGATGCCGACCGAGATGCCGTTGGCCTTCGGAAATGTGAGCCCGGCGTCACCCAATTCCCACTCGAACACGATGCCGTTGCCGAGATCGCCGCTCGCCGGGATGGATCCGAGCAACGGCGGGATCACGGCATTGATGGGCGTGGCGAAGTCGATCGACGAAATGCTCTGTGCGGTCGCGTCGCTCACATGCGAACTGAAGCAGCGGGGATCCTCGTGCTGCACGACGCTTTTCGCCGGGATATTGGGCGAGACGTTCGACGTCACCGCGGAAGTGCTGACCGTCGTGATGGTCCAGGTATTGTTCGATTGCTGGTACTGGAAAGCCGTCAACACGGTGACGGCAAGATTGCCGATGACAGGCGCATAGCCGTAGCTGCGGCTGTATTGATTTGTTTGGCAGTAAGCGCCGCCATACATGCCGCTGGTGCAGCACTCTTCGCTGTAGCTCTCCTCCCAGTCGTATTTCGCGGTGAAATTGCCGGCGGCTAAATTGAGCGCAAATTGGCTGCCTGCCGGATTGCCCGTATTCTGCTGTTGGACGCCTTGATATGTCGGCGAGAAGCCGCTCACCGAACCTTTGGTCAGATCGATCTTGATGTTGAAATAGTTGCACGTCGAGCTGTGGTAGTCGGGCATCGAGAGGCTGCTGTTCGCCAGCTTGATGTCCTGGAGCGCCTGCAAGAGCTGATTGGCCACCAGCGTCCGAGCGAAGAAGTCGATGCCGGCCTGGCCGATGGACAAAGTCATCGCTTGCATGATGCGGCCCGTCGCGCCTGTTCACGCCGGGATGGCGTAGGTTTGCAGTCCGTCGCCGGAGCGATAGATGTGATAGATCGTAAGCCCGTCCTTGACCTCCCACGCTCCGTTCGGATTGACGACGACGATGAAGGCCTGATTGGACAACGGGTACCCGCGCTCGGCGAACTCGCGCGCGATCGCGCCGATGTTGAGTTGATTGAGCTCGGGCTGCGCCGATAGCGGCAGCGTGAACAGAGGCGGGGTCGGCATCCAGTGTCCGAGGCCGGGCTGCGGCGTTCCCCATGGCGAGGTGAGCCGCTCGAACGTCAGCCCGTACAGATTGCGCCAGATGTCGACGGCGATCTTGCCGGCGACGACGTTTTGCGGCGACCGGGTCACGGAAGGATCCGGCGTGCGCGAGGAGAAGCTGCCGTCCGGGGCATAGATGTCGAGCAGGTAATCCTCCGGGCGGGTGCCGTTGTCGCGGTACGACAGCACGTAGATGTAGCCCTGCGCTTCCACCGCCATGTCCAGGAACGTCAGCTCGCCGACGCGCGGGGCCCGCAGCGGAAAGAACGAAAGACAGAGCGACACCAGGGCCTGCTTCGGATCGCTGCTCGCGGGCTCGAGCTTGTAGGCGAGAAAGCTCGTCTGATCGACGACGAGCCAGCGCGAACCCTCGGTGATCACCTTGATCTGCGCCTGCGTGAGACGGTTCGACACGGCGAGCGCGTCGTCCTGCAGGGCGATCTGCCACGCCGCGCCGCGCGGATCGCGCACGATCCAGCTCTTGCCGGCCGTCACGACGGTGATCGTGGCGCTCAGCTTCGGATCCTGCATGTGCTCCGGGTCGTACGAAAGAATGACGCCGTTGTCGCCGAGCGCCCTGATCAGGGGGTCGTTTTCGGGCGCGAAGGTGTGGCTGTCGAGCTGCGCGATGAAGCTCGTGGGCAGCAGGAACAGAAATCCAAGCCCCTTGTCGATGAGCGCATCGGCAAGCGCATCCGGCACTTGGCGCTGATCGAGCGCGCCGGCGATCGCCGCGATCGGCAGCTGAAACAACGGGCCGCCCGGCGTGAAGGTCGGGACTGGATTGCCCTTGATGTCGAACGCCTGAACCCGCTGGTTGGTGCTCTCGAGGACGAGGATGAGGCCGTCGGGCGTGACCGTCATCGCCTTAGGCCCGCGCATCAGCCCCTGCCGGATGCCGTCGCCGGAGACGAGCAGAGCGGTCGGGGCTTCGGCGTCCGGCTTGCCCTCTTCGGGCAGCGGCAGCAGCATCAGCTTGGAGTCCTTGAACGAGCAGGCCAGCACCAGATTGCTCGGATGGACCGCCAGGGCATCGAGGTTCGCGAGCGGGAATTGCCCCCAGCTTTTGAGGTTCGGGTCGCCCAGACCGAAGGTGCCGATCTTGTCGTCCAGCACCACCCGCCGCAGATTCATGGTGCTTGGGCGGGCGCCGAGAATGACGCGGGGGTCGAGAATGAAATTGTGCTGATCGATCTCGTTCTTGGCGTTGAATGACGGCGCGTAGGCGATGCCGGGCCGATTGATGAGGCCGACGTCGGATTTTTTCAGGCGCGAGCCCGGGGCGGCGAGCACCGAGAGGTTCTGCATCACGTAAAGCTGGTCGTCGGACGGCGGCGCGGTCGGCACGTTCGGCGGCAGTTTCTGCCCGGACGCGCGCCAGCCATAGCCGACCTGGAACGCGCTGTTGTTGATGGTGATCGCGAGCAGTTCGCACAACGATGACGGCGCGCTGCAGTTGAGGTCGGTGAGCGTCGCCGTCGGAGGCGTGCCCGCCTTCCAGGCGAAGGCGTCGTTCTGGGTAACCACGCGCTCCTTGAAGACGTATTGCGTGTCGGGGGCGAGCGGCACCAGATTCTCGGTAATCGCGTGCGAACCGAGATCGAGCGTCGTGCCGCTGCTTGGCTTGGCCTTGATCCAATCGCTCTGCCACGAGCCGGCGAGCCAGCCGCTGTCGCTGTAGACGCCGGCGATGATGCGGAAATCGCCGCCGGCGGGAACGTCCTGGAAGAGCAGGGGCAGCGGCGTGCTGCTTGTCGTATCGGGAAGCCGGCCGGTGAGCACGAGTGAGGTGCCGGCCTTGCATTCGAGCGTGACGACGTAGCGCTGGGCCAGCGCCGGCCACACCGCGGTTTCGGGCTTGCCGACCTCGCCGTGCTTGGGATCCGGGAGCAGCGTGAGAGCGACGTCGATGGCGCGGCTCACGTCGGCGGTAATGCAGGCCGGCGACGACAGCACCTCGACGGTAGTCACGGCCATGGCCTCGATGTCCATCAGCGTAGCGGCGGCGCGCAGCACCCAGCCGACCGGCCCGAAGGCATTCGAAATCTGGGCGGCGGCGACCTGCTCGCCAAGCCAGGTGCCGAGCTTTTCCATGCCCTTCTGCACCACGATGCTCAGCACGACGTCGGCGAAGCTGAACAGCACCTTCTTGGTGTTGGCGACAGCGGCCGCGGTGGCGACGCCGCCGCCGACGATCGGGAAGGCGATGGCGATCGTCGCCACCAGCAGATCCTTGTCGTTGACGATCTTGTTGAAGGTCGAGGTGCTGGTGATGGCCTTTCCCGCGATCAGAAAAATGATCGGAACGCCGTACTGCCAAAGGCACGTCAGCAGCGCTCCGTTCGTGCTGACGTCCTCCTCCCACGCACTGGTGCCCAGGCTGCCGAAATAGAGGCGCACGGTCGAGGCCGTGCCCATCTCGAGGTCGAGCGTGGTCGGATCCGTCGGCACCGGGATCCCCATGATCGTGTTGGTCGCCGAAACCGAGGTCAGCAGGCCTTTCTTGCCGATCGGCTTCCCGGCGTCATCGAACAGCTGATATCCCGCATACAGCGTGCGCAGGTAGCTATTGTAAGCGCCGATCGAGAATTTGCCGGAAGGATCGATCTTGATCGAGCCGCCGTCGACGGAAACGCCGTGATGGTCGGTCTGCTCGTTGACCGTCCATTTGAACGTCTCGCGGGGCGCGGCCGCAGCGGCTTTCTTCGGGCTCCCCGCCGGAGCCTCCTCCTTGGTGATCGACGCGGTGCCGCTGTTCGGCGACCAGGTCTTGTTGGCGAGCGTCATATCGTTGCTGGCGGAACGGTTGGCGCCGCCGCAGGCGGGACCGAGCTGTGCCGCGACGTCGTCGCTCAGGCTGTAGGTGTAGAGCGGTTGCCCGGTCTTGAATCCGCCGTTCTCGGGATCCAGGTCGTATCCGGCGCTCAGCGGATTGCCGTGCTGGTCGGTGCAGCGGATGACGGGACCCCAGTCGCTGCCCGCCGCCTTGATCGCCGCCGCCAATATCTGCATGGCGTTGTACTGGTCCGGATCGATGTCCGGGTCGGGCAGGATGTGGTTGTGCAGAATGTCGGCGGTCGTGCTCGGCTGGATGTTCGACAGATTGGGATGGTGGGAAACCAGCGTGGCCGCGGTATCGAGCGTCGTCACCAGAAATTGCGACTCGACCAACGCCGTGATCGCCGCCTCCCGGTCCAGGCCGAGGCTGCGGATGTTGTATTGCGCGAACTTTCCGCTGTGGGCACGCGGCCGCCGCCTGATCGAGGGACGATGCAAGGAGCGAAGGCGCCGCAGCGGCTGGGCGTACATCTCGAAGCGCCGCTTCCAGAACGCGCGCAGGGCGGATTCCGGAAGCACGATCGCCATCGCGACGACTTTGGGCAGATGAACCCCTTCCTGCTCGGGTTCGACGATGTGGAGATGGCCCGCCGTGTCGCGCGGCAGATGCAAGTCTTCCAAGTCGGCAAAATGCGTGAAATCGCCGCGGACGTGGGGCGGCAGCAGCCGCAACGCCGGCTCCGAGGCCGCCGCAAGCGACAAGGTGCCGGCGTCATGGGCGTGCAGACGATAGCGTCTGCCGAACAGCCTGATCTCGAGACCGCTGGTCTTTTTCAGATGGCGAAGATCGGCGTGGACGCGTTTCATGGCGGCCCCCATCCCGGTTGCTGAATTTCAGTGTCGAAGGATCGTTCGATTGACCCGGCGCGGTCGCCGACCGCCAGCGGATGAAACAAGCCCTCAGGCTGCGCGGAGTTTTGCGGTTTCCAACGGTACCCCGATAACCAAGCATACTGTAGGTTGTTATGTCAAGTAACATATATCAACAGTATATAAGACGGAAATACGCTTGGCCGCAGCCTCCGGCCATCCGCCCCGCGCCCCGGCAAAAACCTTTCTGCTCACGCCGCCGCCGGCGACTTTGCCAAGAGCACGCGCCGCATCGCGGCTTCGGCCGCGTCCACATCGAGCATCACGCGTTGTCCGAGCGGCGCGCTCTAGGGTACCGGCGTGTCGGCGCGCGCGACGCGGATCGGCGCCTCGAGCAACCAGAACCCGCGCTCGGCCACGACGCCGTCGAGCGGTTGCGCGGAGTCGGGTAGGGCGCTTTGCCGAAACCGCACGGGGCCCGTGCGCCGCGTCGCATTGACACAATGCGCGGAATGCAGTCGCATGGCTGACCATCGCCGTTGAAAAAAAAAAACCGCTCGCTGAACGGGCGGCGCACGCACAAAGGGGAGGACGCCGTGGCCAAACACGCGGGAATTTCGCGCCGCACTTTTATTTCGCGCACCGCCGGCGCGGCCGTCGCCTCGAATCTTGCGATGCCGGCGGCGCGTGCGCAGGCCGACAAGCCGATCCGCATCGGCGTCCTCAATTCCTTCACCGGCGCGATCGGCTATGCCGCCGAGAACAATTTCAACGGCATGTCGCTCTACTTCGACAGCATCGGCTGGAGCGTCGGCGGCCGCAAGATCGAGCTGATCAAGGAGGACGATCAGTTCAATCCGCAGGTCGGGTTGCAAAAGGCCAAGAAGCTCATCGAGAGCGACAATGTCGACATGATTGTCGGCGTGCAGGCGAGCAACGTGGCGCTCGCCGTGCTCAATTACGCGAAACAGCAGAAGGCGTTCTACATCGTCACCGGCGCCGGCGCCGACGCGATCACCTGGGACCGCTATCCTTATCTGTTCCGCACCTCGATCTCGGCCTGGCAATTGAGTTCGCCGATCGCGGAATGGACCTACGACAATCTGGGCAAGGAGATCGTGCTGGCCGGCTCGGATTATGCCGGCGGCCGCGACGTCATCGCGGAATTCAAGGGCCCTTATCTCGAGAAGGGCGGCAAGGTGCTCAAGGAGATCTTTCCGCCGCTCGGCACCAACGATTTCAGCGCCTATCTCACCGACATCAAGGCGCTCAACCCGCCGGTGACCTACGATTTCATGCCCGGCACCGACGGCATGCGCTTCATCCGCCAGTACGGCGAATTCGGGCTGATGAAGACGATGCCGCTGACGAGCTTCACCGCCATCGATTCGCTCACTTATTCGACGCTCGGCAAGGCCGCGGTCGGCGTGATCTCGTCATTGACCTACACCGACACGATCGACAATCCGGAAAGCAAAAAATTCGTCGCGGACTATATGGCGAAGTTCAAGGCGGCGCCGGACCTGTTCTCCGACTACGGCTTTGTCGGCGGCCGCGTCATCGGCGAGGCGCTGAAACTGACGAACGGCGACACCGACAAGGACAAGCTCGCCGCGGCCATGGTCAAGGTCACGTTCGACGCGCCGCGCGGACCGTTCCGCTTCGATCCGGTGACGCACAATCCGATCCAGGACATCTATATCTGCAAGGTGATCGAGCGCGACGGCAAGATCACCACCGAGGTGCTCTATACCGCCAAGCAAGTCCAGGATCCCGGCAAGAAGATCTACTAGTTTCCGATGGAGCATGATCTTGTCGGAAAACCGGTTTCCACTTTTCCGGATCATGCTCTGGGCGCCACGGTCGTCCCGCCGCAGGTGAACGCCATATGGATCTCATCATTGCCCAGCTCCTGAACGGGCTGGTCTATGGCGTGCTGCTGTTTCTGATGGCGGCGGGCCTGTCGCTCATTTTCGGCCTGATGAACGTGGTGAGCCTCGCGCATGGCTCGTTCTTCATGCTGGGCGCGTTTTTCGGGCTGGCGATCTTCCAGGCGACGCACAATTTCTGGGTCGCGTTGGCGCTGGCGCCTTTGGCCGTCGCCGTCATCGGGATCGTCATGGAGCTTCTGTTCATGCGGCCGCTCTACCGGCGCGGCCACATGGACCAGGTGCTGCTGACGTTCGGCTTCACCTTCGTGTTCTTCGATTTCGTGCAGTCGGTGTGGGGCCGCACCATTTTGAGCCTGCCGGCGCCGCCCGGCCTGCAGGACGTGATCCATATCGGCGTCGGCGTTTTCTCCGCTTACCGGCTGTTCCTGATCGGGCTCGGCTTGGCGCTGGCGCTGCTGCTTTGGCTGTTCTTGGAGCGCAGCCGGCTCGGCGCCATGGTGCGCGCCGGCGTCGACGATGCCGCCATGGCGGCGGGTCTCGGCGCCAACATTCCGGCGCTGTTCACCGGGATTTTCGGCGCCGGCGTGGCGCTCGCAGGGCTCGGCGGCATGGCGGCCGCGCCGGTGATCGGGCTTTATCCCGGCATGGACGCGGAGATCATGATCCCGGCGTTCATCGTCATCGTGATCGGCGGCATGGGCAGTTTGCGCGGCGCGCTCGTCGGCAGCCTGCTGATCGGGGAGGCGGACACGTTCGGCAAGGCCTACTTCCCGAGCCTATCGCTGTTTCTGATCTATCTGGTGATGGCGCTGGTGCTGCTCATCCGCCCGCAAGGGCTGTTCGGCATCAAATATACCGGCTTTGCCGCCCCGGCGGCGGTCGCGACCGTCAGCACGCCGGCGACGCGGCGGACCTTCGCGATCGGCCTTATCGTCGTCGCGGCGATGGTGATCTTCCCGTTCTTGGTGCCGAATTATCCGCGCGCGCTGGTCACCGAGATCTACATCTTCGCGATCTTCGCCATGAGCCTTGATCTGATCCTCGGCTTTACCGGGCTGATGTCGCTCGGCCATGCCGCGTTTTTCGGGCTCGGCGCCTATGCGGTCGCGGTGCTCGGCAGCCTGTTCGGCCTCAATGCCTGGCTCGGCGTCGCCGCCGGCGTGGTCACGGCCGGCCTCGGCGCGCTCGTCATCGGCTTCTTCTGCGTGCGCACCGCCGGCATTCCGTTCCTGATGCTGACGCTCGCCTTCTCGCAGCTGGTGTTTTCGGTGGCGCTGAAATGGCGCGACGTGACCGGCGGCTCGGACGGCTTGGCGATCGCCGACAAGCCGGGCTTTTTCGGGTTCGACCTGTCCCATACGCTGCCGATGTATTTCATGGCGCTGGCGTTCTTTCTGATGAGCTATTTGGCCCTGCGGCGGCTCCTCAATGCGCCGCTCGGCCACGTCTTCGTCGGCATCCGCGAGAACGAGCTGCGCATGGCGGCGATCGGTTATCGCGTGCGCGCCTACAAGCTCCTGTCCTTCACCATCGCCGGCGCGTTCGCCGGCCTCGCCGGCGGGCTCTACGCCATCTTCAACAGCTACATCTCGCCGGACGCCATCTACTGGACCGCGTCGGGCGACATTCTGATCATGACCATGCTGGGCGGGGCGGGAACCTTGATCGGGCCCGCCATCGGCACCGGCGTCTTCCTGTTGCTGAAGAACGTCGCCAGCTCCTACAGCGAGCATTGGCTGATGATCATCGGCGTCATCTTCATCGCCTGCGTGATGTTCTTCCCGGGCGGCATCTGGGGCACGTTGCGCCTGCTGCGGACGAGGGCGCGCGCGTGAGCCTGTTGCGCACCGATCACCTCTACCGTGCGTTCGGCAACCTTGTCGTCACCAACCGCGTCAGCCTCGCGGTCGAGCCGGGCGAACGGCACGTCATCATCGGTCCGAACGGCGCCGGCAAGACGAGCTTCATCAATCTGATCGGCGGCCAATTGCACCCGACCGCGGGGAAGATATTCCTGGACGAGAGCGACATCACCGGCTGGAGCCCGGATCGCGTCTGCCGCGCCGGCATCGCCCGCACTTTCCAGCGCAACAACCTCTTCACCAATCTGACCGTTCTGGAGAACCTGCGGCTCGCCGTCGAGGCCCGGCGCGGCCGTCCGCTCAATTTCTTCTCCCCCGTAAAGCGTTTCACCGCGCTGATCGAACGCGCCGCGCAGTTGATGCAGCGCGTCCACCTGACGGGGAGCGACGCGCGGCCGGTCCGCAGCCTATCCTACGGCGAACAGCGCCAGCTCGAGATCGGCATCGCGCTCGCCGGCGATCCGCTTCTCCTGCTGCTCGACGAGCCGACCTCGGGCATGTCGCCGGCGGAGACGAGCCGGATGATCGAATTGATCGCCGGTTTGCCGCGCACCTTGGCGATCCTGATGATCGAGCACGATATGAACGTGGTGTTCTCGATCGCCGACCGCATCACCGTCCTTTGTTACGGCGAGGTGCTGGCGACCGGCACGCCGGCCGAGATCAAGGCGAACCCGCGCGTGCGCGAGATCTATCTCGGGGCCGCGCTATGACCATGCTCAAGATCGACGACATCAACAGCTATTACGGCGACAGCCACGTGCTGCACGGCGTGTCGCTTACGGTCGGCGAGGGCGAGGCGGTGTGCCTGCTCGGCCGCAACGGCGCCGGCAAGACGACCACGATCCTGACCGTGATGGGCTATTTGAAGCCGCGCCCTGGCCGCATCGTGTTTCGCGGCCGCGACATCACCGCGCTGCCGCCTTATGCGGTGTCGCGGCTCGGCATCGGCTTCGTGCCGCAGGAGCGCGGTATTTTCCCGAGCCTGACCGTGCGCGAAAACCTCACCGTGTTCGCCCGCGCCGGCAAGGGGGCGGTGAATAGCCCGTGGACGCTCGCGCGCATCTACGCGATGTTTCCTCATCTCGAGGCCCGCGCCGGCAACCTCGGCTTCCAATTGTCGGGCGGCGAGCAGCAGATGCTGTCGATCGCCCGCGCGCTGATGCTCAATCCGAGCCTGCTCGTGCTCGACGAGCCGTCCGAAGGCCTGGCGCCGCTGATCGTCCACGACATCGTGCGCACACTGATCGCGCTCAAGCGCGAGGGGCTGGCGATCCTCCTGGTCGAGCAGCATCTGCCGACCGCGCTCGCGGTCGGCGACCGCCATCACGTGGTCAACAAGGGCGAGATCCGCTTTACCGGCACGTCGGCCGAGCTCGAAAGCAACGAGTTCGTGCTGCGCAATTATCTGAGCGTGTGAGGACCTTTTCGCCGGGGCCTCATTGCGCGCGGGTCTGCAGCGCCGGAAATACTTCCCTGGCGAACAGCGTCAGCGATTTGAGCGCCAGCTCCTGCGGCAGCTGGCCGGACGAGAAGATCAGGTCGACGCGCCCGATATTGCCGACGTCGCGCAATTCCTCGAGCCGGCGGATCACCTTATCGGGCGAGCCGATGATCAGCGGGATCGAGCGGTCGATCGCTGAGTTCGCGGTGCCGCCGTAATCGCGGCTCTGCGCCACGGTGGCGCCGATCGCGTCGGCGACGGTCTTGGGTGTCGCCGGCATCGCCTCGGCCCGCGTCGGCGCGATCAGGCTGCGGCCGCCATAGCCGGCATAAAATCCGTAGCGCTCGTTCAACTCCGCCGCCGCCGCGTCGGTCTCGGCGATCAGGCAACAATGGCGGTAGAGCACCTTGTCCGCGTTCGGGGTCCAGCCATAGCCCTGGGCCTTTCTTTGTAGGTGGCGAAATGCCGGCCGGCGGTCGCCGGGTTGGCGAAGGAAAAGGCGATGTCCAAGCGGTGGCGCGCGGGATCTGCCGCGCGACCATGCTATATCCTCGACCTGGGTATCTTCTGTAGGGGCGGTCGACGGCTCCGCGCCCGATGGCCGCGGACATTTACCCGACGGCGGTTTGGGTCAGTTTAGTCGGCCGTCTGGGGAAATTTCGGCTAAGATCGGGTAACCGAGAAAGCGCATCTGCCATGACCGAGCTTAACGCCCTCGCGGATGCCGAGACCAGCCGCGGCCCGGATGGGGAGAGCCGCCATCTGAAGTCAACGATCGCGGCGTTGCGCCAGGCACTCGAAAACGGGAAGGCCGAGCACGACGCCGCGGCGCAGAAGGTCCGCGCCCAATATGAGGGCGAGATCGCCGAGCTTAAGGCCACGATTGCGGTGCTGCGCGACGCACTCGAGCAATCGCGCCACGACGGACGGGAGGCCGTCGAGCGCGCGGTCGCCGACTCGGCCGGCGAGATTGCGCAGCTGCGCCAGACCGCTCAGGCGCTTCGCGACGCGATCGAGGGTTTGCAGCACGACCACCGGCAGGAGATCCAACGCCTCAACGCCGCCGCCCAGGACGAAGCGGCCCAGCTGCAGGCGGCGGCCCGGACCCTGCGGCAGCAGCTGGAGGAGGCGGCATTTCAGACCCAGGCCAAGAAGCAAGAGGCAGTGGCCGCCGCTGCCGGCGAGATCCTCGAGCTCAAGGCGACGTGCCAGGCCTTGCGCCTCGAGCTTGATCGCGCGCGAGGCAATTTACGATGACGACTGCTCACGACCCCCCAGGACGCAATCGCGATAACGGGCGCCGCACGCGGCGACCATCGGTGGACAAGCCGCCAGGCCAGCCGCACCTCGGCCGCATGCGCGAGCGGCTGCAAGACGTCAACATTCTGCTCGATGTCACCCGGCGAATATCGGGCAGGGACTCGCTCGACGAAATCCTGGAAGCGCTGGTCGAAATGACTTCGCTGGCGATCGGCTGCGACCGCAGCAGCTTCTTCCTCAACGACCCCGGCACCGGCGAGCTCTATTCGCGCGTGGCGCAGGGCGTCCATCGCCGGGAGATTCGGCTGCTCAACAACGATGGCATCGCCGGTGCCGCCTTCCAGACGGGCCGGAGCATCATCGTCGACGACGCCTACGCCGATCCGCGCTTCAACCCGCGCACCGACCGCGAGACCGGCTACCTCACCAAGACCGTCCTTTGCGTGCCGCTTTGCACCGCCAAGGGCGACGTCATCGGCGTGGCTCAAGCGCTCAACAAGGCCGGCGGTCCCTTCACCGAACATGATCGAGAGCTGTTCGAAGGCATCGCGGCTCAGTCGATCGTGCCGCTGCAGAGCTCGCAAACGGTCGAGCGGATGCAGAAGGCGCGTGCGCAAGAATTGGCCTTCCTCGACATCGTCGCCGACATCACCTCGCAGCTCGATCTCGATCAGCTGCTGCAGCGGGTGATGACCGAGGCGACGCGCATCCTGGGAGCGGAACGTTCGACGCTGTTCCTGCATGACGACAAGACGAACGAGTTGTTCTCGCGCGTCGCCATGGGTCCGAAGATCGGCGAGATCCGCTTCCCCGACCATGCCGGCATCGCCGGCACCGTGTTTGCTACCGGCAAGACGGTCAACATCCCGCACGCCTATGCCGATCTGCGCTTTAACCCGAGCTTCGACAAGCAGACCGGTTTCTTTACGCGATCCATCTTGTGCACGCCGGTCATCAACAAGCAGGGGACGATCATCGGCGTGACGCAAGTGTTGAACAAGAGCGGGGGCGCGTTTTCCGCCGAGGATGAATCACGCCTCAAGGCCTTCACCGCACAGGTCGCAATCGCGCTCGAGAATGCCAAGCTTTTCGACGACGTCCAGAAGATCAAGAACTACAACGAGAGCATGCTCGAAAGCATGTCGAATGGCGTCATCACCCTCGATCAGCACGACACCATCGTCACCTGCAACAGCGCCGGCGCTCGCATAATCAAGCTGGCGCCTTCGGCCATTTTGGGTCACGGCGCCGCCGAGTTCTTTGCCGGCAAGAACGCCTGGATCATCGAGCGCATCAAGAAGGTGCGGGCCGAAAAGACCGCCAACGTCGCCATGGATCTCGAGATCGAGTTCGGCGACCGGCCGGTCTCGGTCAACCTTACCGTGCTGCCTTTGGCGAGCGGCGACGGCAAGCAGCTCGGCACCCTGCTCATGATCGAGGACATCAGCACCGAGAAGCGCGTCAAAGCTACCATGGCGCGCTACATGGACCCGGCGATTGCCGCGCGCATGCTCGACAATAACAGCGACGCCGGCCTGCTCGGCGGCGCAAGTACGCGGGCGACCGTGTTGTTCTCGGATATCCGGGGTTTCACCACGCTGACCGAGGAGTTGGGCGCCCAGGGCACCGTCGCCTTCCTCAACGAGTATTTCTCGCTGATGGTCGAGTGCATCGCCCACGAGGAGGGCATGCTCGATAAGTTCATCGGCGACGCCGTCATGGCGGCGTTCGGGCTCCCGATAGCGCATGATGACGACGAGGACCGCGCGGTTCGCGCGGCGATCGCCATGATCCGCGAATGCCGACGCTGGAGCGGCGAACGGGTGCAGCGCGGCCAAAAGCCGGTCGAGATGGGCATCGGCCTTAATACCGACATGGTGGTCTCCGGCAATATCGGCTCGGCGAAGCGCATGGACTACACGCTGATCGGCGACGGGGTGAACCTCGCGTCAAGGCTCGAAAGCGCCTGCAAAATGTATTCGGCGCAGATCCTGATCAGCGAAAATACATTCAGCCGCTTGCGCGGCACCTACCGCATCCGCAACATCGACCAGGTGGTGGTCAAGGGCAAGACCGAGCCGGTTGGCGTCTATGAGGTGCTCGATCACCACACGGAGGAGAGCTTCCCCAACCTGATGGATGTGGTGAGCTACTTCAACGAGGGCATGCGGCACTACCGCGCCGCCAAGTTCTCGAACGCGATCACGCAGTTCGAGAAGGCGCTCGCCTGCCATCCCAAAGACAAGCTGTCGACCACCTATATCGAGCGCTGCCGCCACCTCTTGGACCACCCACCGCGCGGCGACTGGCAAGGCGTCTGGGTGATGAAGGAGAAATAGTCCGCGCTGCGGGCTATCGGGGCATGGCGGACTTGGCAAGCCGACCGCCCGGCAGATTTATGGGTTCGCGGCCTAACACTTCACTGGGCGTGCGTCTGCACGGCCGGAAACACTTCCTTCGCGAACAGCGTCAGCGATTGGAGCGCCAGCTCGTGCGGCAGCTGGCCGGACGAGAAGATGAGGTCGACGCGGCCGATGTTGCCGACGTCGCGCAATTCTTCGAGCCGCCGGATCACCGTATCGGGCGAGCCGATGATCGGCGGGATCGAGCGGTCGATCGCCGAGTTCGCGGTGCCGCCGTAATCGCGGCTCTGCGCCACGATGCCGCCGATGGCGTCGGCGACGGTTTTCGGCGTCGCCGGCATCGCCTCGGCCCGCGTCGGCGCGACCAGGCTGCGGCCGCCATAACCGGCATAGAAGCCATGGCGCTTATTGTCTTCCGCCGCCGCCGCGTCGGTCTCGGCGACGTAGCAATAATGCCGGTAGAGCGCATTGTCCGCCGTCGGGGTCCAGCCGTAGCTTTGGGCCTTGTCCTTGTAGATGGCGAAATGCTTGCCGGCGGTCACGGGGTTGGCGAAGGAAAAACCGATGTCGAAGCGGTGGCGCGCCGCGAATTCGAGCGATTCGATGCTGTTGCCGGACGCGAGAATGCGCGGCCGCGGTTTTTGGATCAGCGTCGGCGACACGGCAATGGTGCGGAAGCGGTAATGCACGCCCTCCCAGCCGAACGGCTCCGGCTCGCTCCAGGCCCGCAGCATCAGCTCGACCGCCTCCTCGAACATCGGGCGCGATTCGGCCGGGTTGGTGCCGTAGGCCAGGTATTCCGGCGGCGTGCCGCGCAACAGCGCGACGACGAGGCGACCGCCGGTGAGATTGTCGAGCATCGCCAATTCCTCGGCGGTGCGCACCGGATTGAGGAACGGCAGGCTCGGACCGAGCACGGCGATGTCGGCGCGATGCACGCGCTGGCTCAGCGCGGCCGCGGCGACAATCGGGCTCGGCGTCATCGACGTGCTGTAATGATGCTCGGACACGCTCACCCAGTCGAAGCCGAGCGCGTCGGCATGTTCGAACAGCGCGAAGCCCGACCGCAGCGATGCGAGGCTCTGCGCGGGGCGGAAGTGCTTGGGCGCGATGAGCCCGCCGGGAAGCGGCTCCTCGCCGGCGTAGTAGATGAAATTGAACAAGCCGAATTTCATGGCGCGGGATCGCTCTCTCTTCAGCGGTTGAGGCGCGAGGAGCGGTCGCTGATGGCGAATTGCGCGCCGCGCCGCAGAAAATCGCTGACCGCCTCGGCGAAGGCCTCGGGCCGGTCGCCGCCGATGTCGTGGGCGGCGTCGTAGACCATCAGAAACCAGGCGTTCGGAAACAGCGTCTTATAGAAGCGGCCGAGCTCGACCGCGGCGAGCTTGTCGCGCGTCCCGAACAGCGCCAGCACCGGGGCGTCGCAAACGACGAGTTTTTGCGTGAACGCCTCGTCCTGCGCCGCGTCGACCCGCATTTTGGCGCGTTGAGCGAACGCCGCGGCGTCGGGCATCGTCGCCGCTCGCTTGCGCTCGGGAAGGGCATTGAAGGCCTTTTGCCATTCGTCGGCCGACCGCCCGGCGACCGCAGGCACGTGCGGCGTAAAAGCGAGCGGGCTTTCGAGCACCATCGCGCGCACGCGCGCCGGAAAGTCGATCGCCAGCCACAGCGCCGCCGGCGCCGTCAGCGAAGACGCCAATACCGCCACCTGATCGAAGCCGAGCGCCGTCAGCGCGCCCGCGAGGCTCGCGGCGGCCTGCCGCGGCGTGCCGCCTGGCACGAACGTGAAGATGACGTGGTTCGTCTGCGCCAAAAGCTCATCCGCAATTGCCGGCGCCACGCCCGCTTCCGCGAGGACCAGCAACGGTTGGCCTTGTCCGGCCTGCAAAACCCGGACGCGCTCGCCGCCCGCGTCGACGAAGCGTTCGGCGAATTTTGCTGGAGCCTCTTGCGTTCCGCGAGCTTGCGTTGCGCTCATGCGGCGGCCTCGCGCCCGCTGGCGCGCGCGTTCCCTCGCTGATGCATGCGGGACGCTCCCTCGTCGTTGTCATTATTTTTTAGCGCCAAAAGGGTGATCCAATTCGGCGGCGCCGACAAGCGTCGGCGGCGCATTTCGCTCTGCGCAACGAGCAGGATCGACCTGCACGAATGGCTTGATCGGATCACTGGATTGACGGCCAAAGGTTCGCTACCGTGATTGCAAAAATACAAAAGAGAACAAAGCCAGGGAGGTGAGGCGAATGAAGCCGAAAAAATTCGGCGCTGCGGAGCCGGCGGTCTGTGTGGTGCTTCGGCGGCCGCGTGAAACGCGCTTCATCTGCAACTATCCCGATTTGCCAACAAGCATCGCGCGGCGCCACGCATCGCACTGGATAGCGCGGTGATGGCCGGCATGATCCGCATCGCCGGCATCGATCTCGATGTTGCCGAATATGGCGACGGCCCCGCGCTCCTGATGCTGCACGGCGCCGGCGGCCACCATCCGCGCCACGCCGTCAACGCGCTCCTTTCCGCGCGGCGCCGCGTGATCTGCCCCTCGCATCCCGGCTTCGGCAAGTCCGCACTGCCCGATTGGCTCGACAGCGTCGACGACATTGCGCACGTCTACCTCGAACTGATGGACCGGCTCGGCCTGCCGAAGGTCGAATTGATCGGCTGTTCGATCGGCGGCTGGATCGCAGCCGAGATGGCGACCAAGGCGCCGGAGCGCTTCACCAAGCTCGTGATGGTCGCCCCGGTCGGCGTCAAGACCGGCAGCCCCGACCGGCTCGACGTGCCGGACGTGTTTGCCTTGCCGCCCGAAGAACTCGACCGGCTGTTGTTCCGCGACCCGAGGAGGATGGCGCAGGATCCGGCTGCGCTCAGCGACGAGGACTTGTCGATCGTGGTGCGCAACCGCGAGACCTTGGCGCTGATCGCCTGGGAGCCGTACATGCACAATCCCAAGCTCAAGCATCGGCTGCATCGCGTCGCGGCGCCGGCCTTGTTCTTGCGCGGCGACAGCGACGGTCTCGTGTCCGACGCCTATCTGCAAGCTTACGCGCGGCTGTTGCCGAACGCGCGGACCGCCACCATCGCCAACGCCGGGCACGTGCCGCAGCTCGAACAGCCGCTGGCGTTCGCCGCCGCGGCGCTCGATTTTCTCGACGCGGAGCGACCGGAATGAAAGCCTGGCATTTCAGTGAGACGGCCTATCCGTATCTGCCCCCGGCCGAAACCTATTCCTCGATCCGCGTAACGCTGCCGAACCGGCACTTCGATCCGGAGAAGGGCGCCACGCTGTGGGACCGCTATCTCGACGAATGGTGCATCGCCGACGACGAGGGCATCGAGGTGATGCTCAACGAGCATCACCAGACGGCGACCTGCGCCGATCCCGCCGCGCCGCTCGTCCTCGCCGCGCTGGCGCGGGTGACCAAGAAAGCGCGGCTTCTGATCCTCGGCAATCCGATTGCCAACCGGCGCCAGCCGGTGCGCGTCGCCGAAGAGATGGCGCTCGCCGACGTGCTCTCGCACGGCCGCGTCGAGGTCGGCTTCGTGCGTGGCGTGCCGTGGGAGCTCGCCGCCGCCAACAGCAACCCGGTGCGCACGAACGAGCGCCACTGGGAGGCGCTCGATCTCATCATCCGCGCCTGGACCGCCCATGACGGCCCGATCAGCCACGAGGGCCGTTTCTTCCATCACCGCATGATCAATATCTGGCCGCGGCCTTATCAGCAGCCGCATCCGCCGGTCTGGGTCTCGACCACCAGCCCGAGCGGCGCGGCGCGCGTCGGCGCCCGCGGCTTCGTGCAGGCGACCTTCCTCACCGGCTTCGACGGCACGCGCGCGGTGTTCGACGCCTACCGCAAAGGCTGGCGCGACGCTGGCCGCGGCGACCATGTGCCGCTCGACCGGCTCGCGTATGCGGCGCTCGTCTATACCGCGCCGAGCGAGCGGGAAGCGCGCGCCGGCGCCGAGAAGCTGATGTGGTACGTCACCGCCAACAAGATCGTGCCGCAGTTCACCTATCCGCCGGGCTACGTGCCGGTGAAGACCGCCGTCGACGTGATCCGCGGCCGCATCAGTCCGCTCAGCCATTTCGGCGCATCTCCGACGGTCGAGAACGCCATCAAGTCCGGCATCATGTTTGCGGGAACGCCGGACCAGGTGATGGCGCAGATCCGAAAAGTCTACGATTACGTCGGCGGCTTCGGCCATTTGTTGATGATGGGGCAGGCCGGCTTCCTCGAGCACGACGAGACGGTCTTGAGCATCAAGACATTCGCGCGCGAGGTCTATCCGCGGCTGAAGGAAGGTTTTTGCGGCTGAAGCGGTGGCTTAGGACCGCTAGACTCTGCGTCGTCATTCCGGGGCCGAGCGAAGCTCGGAGCCCGGAATCCATAACCCCTGAGTAGGGAGTATGGATTCCGGACTCGCCGCGGAGCCTGTCATCGGGCCGGCCACTTTGGGCCGGACCCGTTGGCGGCGATCCGGAATGACGGGTACTTACACACTCGCGCCAGGCGGCTTTTCCGTCAGCACGCGGCGCACGGCGGCTTCGACGGCTTCCGCGCCCGGCGTCACGAATTTTTCCAACGGCGCGCTGTAGGCGATCGGCGTATCGGCGCGGGCGACGCGCACGATCGGCGCCTTGAGCGACCAGAAACCGCGCTCCGCCACCATGCCCGCGATCGCCGAGGCGAGCCCGCCATTGAGCGGCGCCTCGTCGACGACGACCAGCCGTCCCGTCTTGGCGACGGACGCGAGCAGCGTCGCGTCGTCGAACGGCACCAGCGTGCGTGGATCGACCACTTCGACGTCGATGCCGTCGCGCGCGAGCCGCTCGGCGGCGGCGAGCGCTTGATGCACCATCAAGGAAATCGCCAGCACGGTGACGTCACGCCCGGCGCGTTTGATGTCGGCGCGGCCGAACGGCAGCGGCGCCGGATCGTCGGCGAGCGGGCCTTCGATGCTCAACAGCCGCGCATGGTTGACGACGAGGGTCGGATTGGGGCTCGCCATGGCGCCGCGCACGAGACCGTAAGCGTCCGCCGCCGTCGACGGCGCCACGATCTCGAGCCCGGGCGCATTGGCGAGCATGCCGTGCGGGCTGTGACTGTGCTGCGCGGCGCCGGCGCCGCGCACGCCGTGCAGATAGTGGAACGTAACGGGGACGTTGAGCCGGCCGCCGGTCATGTAATGCGCCACCGCCGCCTCGTTCACGATCTGCGACCAGGCAAGATAGGCAAAGCTCGCGGTGCCGAGATCGACGAACGGGCGAGCGCCGGCCATCGCCGCACCGGTCGCGAGCGCGGCCACGGCGGCTTCCGACGTAGGCGGATCGATCACGCGCCCGGGGAAGTCGCTGCGGATGCGGTCCATCAGCGTGCGCTCGGGGCCGAGCCCGAGCACATAGCCGCCGATGACGCTGGCGCGCGGATCGGCGCTCAATCCGTCGTGCAGGGCAGCGACGAAGGCGGCGGCGAAGCTTGTTGTTTTTGTCATCTGGGTCGGTCAGGCGGATGCAGTTGCAAAGACGTGGGTGAGGGCGCTCGACGCTTCCGGGAACGGACTCGCCGGCGCCCAAGCGGCGGCCGTGTCGAATTCCCGGCGGATCTCGTCGTCGTCGCGGTGAATGCGGCCGACCGCGTCGGGGCCGTGTTCGGCAAGCTCGCGCGCCAACAGCAGGACCGGATCGTGATGGCGGTACCAATCCGCATGCTCGCCGTCGATCGCGACTTCGCCGGTCGCCATGCGCATATCCGTGATGCCGGTGACGAGTTCGGGCCACAGCGGATTGCTGCCCGGCCAGCGCTTGGTGACGCATTCAATGAAGACCGGGCCGTTGCCGCTGCGGCATTTGGCGACGGCCTCGACCGCGGCCTCACGCACCTCGTGCGCATTGTTGCCGGCGACGCGCGACGCCGCGATGCCGACCGAGCGCGGCACCTGCAAGAGATCGGACCCGGCATGAACCAAACTCGGAAAGCCGCCGCGCGCCGCGCCCCAGGCGTCGACGCTGTTGTTCTCGCACACGAACACCACCGGCAGATGGAACAGCGAAGCGACGTTCATGGCCTCGTAGCTCACCCCTTCCTCCAGCGCGCCGTCGCCGAAAAATGCCACCGCCACCGCGCCGTCGCCCGCTTGCTTGCAGGCATAGCCGGCGCCGACCGCAAGCGAGATGCAGCCGCCCACCACCGCGGAGGTCGAGATGAAGCCGAGCGATGGCTCGCACAAATGCAGCGTGCCGGCGCGCCCGCCGTTCAAGCCGCCGGCGCGGCCCAGAATCTCCGCCAGCGCTCGCGCCGGATCGGCGCCGCGCGCGACGAGGTGGCCGTGGTTGCGATGCGTCGTCGCAATCTTGTCCTGCACCGCCAGGACCGACATGACTGCGGCGCCGGTCGCCTCTTGGCCGATATAGAGGTGGAAATGTCCGGCGAATGCCTTTGCGCTGGCGAGCTTGAACACCACCTCCTCGAACCGGCGCATGCGCAGCATGGTGCGCAACAGCCGCCAATCGCGCTCGTCGGCCTCGGGCATTGCGTTCCTCCCCTGCGCCGGCCCTCGTTGCGCGGTGCCGTAATTTCGCGTTCGGCTTTCTACCTGCAAATCATCCACGCCAACAGCGCCGCAGATGCTACGCAGACCTGCCTTGGTGTAGGGCGATCACCGCACACATATAACTCGCACAGGATCCCGAGACGATGCTGGAGAGTGACGTCGAAGTGGTGGTGGTTGGCGGCGGCGCGGCCGGCATTGCGGCGGCGCGGCGGCTCATCGATGCCGGCATCCGCGCGCTCCTGGTCGAAGCGCGGGCGCGGCTCGGCGGCCGGGCCTGGACGGTGACCGACCCATCGGGTTTTGCGATCGATCTCGGCTGCGGCTGGCTGCATTCGGCCGAGCACAATCCGTGGGGCCCGATTGCACTGGAGCAGGGCGCTTCGATCGACAAGAGCACGCCGCCCTGGGCGCGCCCGTCGCTCGAACGCAATTTTCCAGGCCCGCAGCAGGAGGAATACCAGCGCGCGATCGGCGTATTCTTCGCGCGCCTGGAGAGCGCCGCGCAGAGCGAGCAGGACATGCCGGCGAGCGCCATGCTCGATCCCGGCTGCCGCTGGAACGGCCTCATCGGCGCCGTCTTCAGCTATATCAGCGGCGCCGAACTCGACCGCCTCTCGGTCAAGGATTTCGACCGCTACGAAGATACGGGCGTCAACTGGCGCGTGGTGGAAGGCTACGGCACGATCATTGCCGCCCACGCGTCCGGCGTGCCGGTCGCGCTCGATTGCCGCGTCGACCGCATCGATCATTCCGGCTCCCGCCTGCGCATCGAAACGACGCAAGGCGTGATCGCCGCCGACCAGGCGATCGTCACCGTCCCAAGCGCGCTGATCGCGGCCGAGACAATCGCCTTCACCCCGGCGCTGCCGGAAAAGATCGCCGCGGCGGCAGGCCTTCCGCTCGGCTTCGACGACAAGCTGTTCATCGCGCTCGATGGCGCGGAAGAGTTCGATCGCGACGTCCGCGTGTTCGCCCGCACGGATCGCACCGGCACCGGCGCCTACCAGTTCCGCCCGCTCGGCCGGCCGCACATCGAAGCGTATTTTGGCGGCGCGTTGGCGGCCGAGCTTGAAGCTGGCGGCGAAGCCGCGTTCTTCGACTTTGCCGTCGCCGAACTCACGGGCGTGTTCGGCAGCGCCTTCGCGCGGCGGATCAAGCCGATTCAGATCCACCTCTGGGGCTCGGATCCCTTCGCGCGCGGATCCTACTCGTTTGCGCTGCCGGGCTTTGCCGATTGCCGCCAAGCCCTGGCGCAGCCGGTCGACAACCGGCTGTTCTTCGCCGGCGAAGCCTGCTCGATCCACGATTTCTCGACGGCGCATGGCGGCTACCACACGGGTGTGCTAGCTGCACAAGAGGTCATCGCCGTGCGCCGTGGCCCCAAGTAGACTTATCGCCGAGCAAAACCCCCGAAACCGTTGGCGCGCATGAAGGTCGGAGGTATTCGCCATGCATCTCGATTATTCGCCCAAGACCAAGGAGCTGATCGCGCGCTGCCAGGCGTTCATGCGCGAGGTGGTCTATCCGAACGAGCGCGTCTTCGCTGCGCAGCACGCCAAAGGGGCCGATCATTGGTCCGTGCCGCCGATCATGGAAGAGATGAAGGCGAAGGCGCGGGCGGCCGGTCTGTGGAACCTGTTCCTGCCCGAGAGCGAATACGGCGCCGGCCTCACCAACATCGAATATGCGCCGCTGTGCGAAGTCATGGGGCGCTCGCCGATCGCGCCGGAAGTGTTCAATTGTTCGGCGCCCGACACCGGCAACATGGAAGTCTTGGTGCGCTACGGCAGCGAGGAGCAAAAACAGCAATGGCTGGTGCCGCTGCTCGCCGGCGAAATCCGCTCCGGCTTCGCCATGACCGAGCCCGACGTCGCCTCGTCCGATGCCCGCAACATCCAGGCGAGCATCGTGCGCGACGGCGACCATTACGTCATCAACGGCCGCAAATGGTGGACCTCCGGCGCCGGCGACCGCCGCTGCCGTATCCTCATTTTCATGGGCAAGACCGATCCGGCGGCGGAGGCCTACCGCCAGCAGTCGATGATCCTGGTGCCGACGGATACGGCGGGCGTCACCATCGTGCGCCCGCTCACCGTGTTCGGCTACGACCATGCGCCGCACGGCCACATGGAAGTGAATTTCGACAATGTGCGCGTGCCGGTGAGCAACATGTTGCTCGGGGAGGGGCGCGGCTTCGAGATCGCGCAAGGGCGGCTCGGGCCCGGCCGCATCCATCACTGCATGCGCGCGATCGGCCTCGCCGAGCGGGCGCTCGAATCCATGGTCGCGCGCGCCAAGAGCCGCACGGCGTTCGGCAAACCGCTCGCGGCGCACGGCATGCTGCGCGAGGCGATCGCGCTGAGCCGCATGGAGATCGACCAGGCCAGGCTCCTCACGCTCAAGGCCGCCTACACGATGGACACCGCCGGCAACAAGGCGGCCCGCGCGGAGATCGCCATGATCAAGGTGGTGGCGCCGCGCATGGCGCAAGCCGTGCTCGACCGCGCCATCCAGGTCCACGGCGGCGGCGGGCTCTCCGACGATTTCGGCCTCGCCGCCGGCTTCGCGCTCGCCCGCACGCTGCGCCTCGCCGACGGGCCGGACGAGGTCCATATCGATCAAATCGCGCGGATCGAGCTTGGGAAGGAGACGGAGTTGTGGAAGTGACCTTAAAGCCCGCAAACAACTGATCGAATCACGTTGCAGAAAATCGGATTGACGGTGAGTAATCGTACCTATAGCAATGCAAACCAATCTATTAAGAACATGTGATATTTTTAAGCATGATACGATGCTAAGAGCGTCGGGACACCACGGACCACAATAATGCCCGTCAACCGCGGCGTCTGGTTCGCGCTTATTGCAGCCAGTGTCGTCACCGCGTGCGCGAGCCAAACGATCAAGGAACAGATGCGCTCGTTCCTTGGTCAACCGGTGAGCACCGTAATCGCAAAGCTCGGCTATCCGACAGAAGAACAAAGCTTAGCTGGGCACAAAGTATATATCTGGGCAACAGGTCGCATGGTTGAAGGCACAAGCTATACCTGCAAAATCCGGGCGATCTTAGATGATCAAGGCATCATCACGACATGGGATTTTGAAGGCAACGAGGGCGGGTGCTCACGTTATGCCTCGTTGCTGAGACAATAGTCGCGGCCAAAATGACACGCGTCCGTGCGGAGCTTCGGGAGACACCCTACGCCCTTCAGGCTCCGGGTGGCCAGCCACCCGAAGCCCGGAGGGCGTAGGGTGGCGGAAGGGGTGGGATTCGAACCCACGAAGGAGCGGACCCCCTGCCGGTTTTCAAGACCGGTGCCTTAAACCACTCAGCCACCCTTCCGAAGCCGCAACGTCACGCACTTGGCGATCGCGGCAGAGCGAACGTCTCAGAGTTAAGGTGACAGTGCACTCAATCGGTACGAACGCGACGATGCGATAGGACACTGTCCTCGCGCACCCCCAAGCCGTCATGCCCGGCCTTGTGCCGGGCATCCACGTCTTTAGGCCGAGTAAAAAAGGCGCGGATGGCCAGGACAAGCCCGGCCATGACGCACGATATCGTCATGCTGAGGTGCTCGACGCGAAGCGTCGAGCCTCGAAGCGTCGAGCCTCGAAGCACGCGGGGCAGCGGCGCCGTGGGTGCGTTTTTCGAGGCGCGCGGAGCCTGTCATCGGGCCGGCCACTTCGGGCCGGACCCGTTGGATGACGAGGTAGGGTATGACGCAGTCGCCGAGATCGGGACGAGCGCTTGACAATTAGTCACATAATGAGGTACAAATTGCGAATCTCGCTCACGTACCAGGACGCGGGCCGGGTGACTCCGGCTGGCGGGGCGAGTGCGGTTCCCGCGGGCCGAGGCTCGTCACCTCGGCCCCCGGGCGGCTCGGGCAGGACACGGCCGACCGGCATCACGACCGGTCTGCGGGTGCAATCCCGCTGGACTGGGATTTTGAGGCGCGGGTAATGCCCGCGAGTGACGCATGGAAGACGGTTCGCCGTCTTCGCGTCATGTGTTGCGATGCGCTCCGTCTTTCGAACCATCGGGGCGGGCGCTCCGAACAAGTCCTGGGAAGTCGCGTGGCTCAAGCTGAGCGGTGGCGTTCGGTCGCGACCGCAAGTGCCGTGGTGGAACGCCGAGAGGCGAGCGCTCTCCGATGAGGGCGCGCCGCGTCGCAAGACGCGGAGGTTACGGAACACGCCTTTCGGCGTTCCGCTATCCTTTTTCTTGCGGCGTTTCTCGGGCGCAGCGCAGCACCGTCAGCGCGGTTACGCGCGTCTTCGACGCGCTATGGTGGTGCGCTGCAGAACCGGGACCTTCGGTAACTCTGAGTTTGTGAAGGTCCCGGATCGGCGATGCGCCGCTTGCGCGGCGCATCTTGTCCGGGAAACGCGTCGTTTATCCGCGCGTGATCGTGACATCGCCGTTTTCCACGCCCGGCGCTGTCTGACGAAGATCACGACCCGGCCGTTGTTGTTTGCTTGGTCGTCGGCATGACTCGGACGCGAAGGGGCGCCGCGAGAATGCTGGTCTGTTGTCAGCTTGACCGGGCGCGCCGAGAGAGATCGGCGCGGCGCTGGAGAAATTCCAAGAATGATGAGGCTCCTGGCATTAGCCCTTATCCCAATTCTCGCCACGCATGCTGGCGGTGCGGGCACCTGTCATTTCTCCCGGTCGCGCGGTATAAGCTCGGTCGCCTGCGGTGGCGCCCGGCACGCGCTCGACGTCGTCATACGGGAAGGGTGGCCGAGTGGTTTAAGGCACCGGTCTTGAAAACCGGCAGGGGGTCCGCTCCCTCGTGGGTTCGAATCCCACCCCTTCCGCCACACCGCCAAAGGGCGGCCCGGCCGCGGCCGCTATTTCTCCGCCGGCGCCACCACGGCGACTTGCCCGCTGCGCTCGAGCGCATCCGCGATGAAGCCCGACGCCTTCATTTCTTCGACGAAGGCGTGCAGGTATTCCGCCCCGGCCTCGCCGGCTTGGCCATCCTTCTTCGGCATGCCCATGGCCTGCCGGATATCCTGGAAGTGGCCCTTCATTACACGCATGTCGGCGTGGTCGGCGGCGTAGCTGTCGAGCGATTGGCGCACGCCCGCGACCGCATCGAGCTTTTCGGCGACGAACAAGTCGATCATCGCGCGGGCGCCGCCGTTCGCGGCACGCACGATGGTGGCGTGTTTGATGGTGCGGGTGAGAAAGAGGTCGTAGGCCGAGCCGACCCCGACGGCGATCTTGATGCCGGGCTTGTCCACGTCGCCGATGTCCTGCAGCGGCGAATCCTTGCGCACCATGTAGGTGCCCTCGATGATGAGATAGGGCGCGGTGAATGCGATCCCCGTCGCGCGCGCCGGTTCGATCGCCAGGAAGGCGATGTCCCAGGCGCCCGTACCGGCGCCCTTGAACACGTCGACGGCCGCCTCATAGGGGACGAATTCGACCGCGACCCCGAGCCGCTTGCCAAGCTCGCGCGCGAGATCGGGCGTGACGCCGTGCGGCTCGCCTTGCGCGTCCCGCCGCACCAGCACGCTGTTGCCGAAATTCAGCGCGACCCGAAGTTTTCCAGTCGGCGCAAGCTCGTGAATAACGGCGGGCGGCGCCGGGCGGGCCGCGGCGGGAAGCATGGCGGCGAGCAAGAGGATGGCGGCGGTCAGCGGCAACGGCGTCATGATCGGCGGTCCTTTGTGCTGGTTAAGCCGTGTTTCCCGGATGCAGTGCAGCGCCGCCAGCGCGTTTACGCGCTTCTTCGACGCGCTATGGCGGTGCACTGCTGATCCGGGATCGTCGCAAACGCGGAGTTTCCGACGGTCCCGGTTCTGCAGCGCATCACTGCGTGCTGCGCTGCGCCCGGGAAACGTACTTGAACCTAACGCCCATGCGGTCGAACAGTACCGCGCATATCGGCCGCAACCGGCGCAAACGCAATGTTCCGTTCACTATGCAGGCCGGCCCAGGCCGCCCTACGTATTTCCGCCACAATGTGACCACGCTGGGGATCGATACCTGGACGACGGGGAACGGACGATGTGGGGTCGGGTCGGGGTTGCACAAAGCGTTGCGTGGCGGCGGCTCGCGCCGGTGGGCGCGTGTGCGGCGCTGTGCCTGACATTGGCGCATTGCTCGAATTCGAGCCGGGTCGACCCGAATTACGGCGTGTCGCCGAGCCCGCGCCTGGCCGACATGAACGCGCCGGTCCCCAAGGGCGGCGGCACCTATAAGGTCGGCGCGCCCTACACGGTCGCCGGAAAGGTCTATGTGCCGGAGGACAACCCGCATTACCGCGCCGAGGGCATGGCGTCCTGGTATGGCGACGATTTTCACGGCCGCGAGACCGCGAACGGCGAAGCCTTCGACCTCGCCAGCATTTCCGCCGCGCACCCGACGCTGCCGTTGCCGAGCTATGTGCGCGTCACCAATCAGTCCAACGGCCGCTCGATCATCGTGCGCGTCAACGATCGCGGGCCGTTCAAGGGCAACCGCATCATCGACGTGTCGGTGCGGGCGGCGCAGCTCCTTGGCTTCCACGAACGGGGTCTTGCCTGGGTGCGCGTTGAATATGTCGGCCGCGCGCCGCTCGCAGGCTCGGACGACCGCATGCTGGCGTCGACCTTGCGGCAGGATGAGCCGGCGCCGGCCCCGAGCGAGGTGCGCGTTGCCGCCAACAAGCCGAGCGTCGTCCCGGTGGCGCTGGTGTTGCCGCCGGCGCGCAATCCGCATTTTGCCAGCGCCTACACCTCCGACACGGCGGATCCGCCGACCGGCCGGCTGCGGCCGGCGGCGTCGGGCGTAGATCAAAGCGCGGCCAACGGGACCGAGCAGTTCGTCAATGGGCGCGGGCTCTATTGACCGGCGGAGGGACGGTGCGGACGGGGCGGACTTTCTCGCGGCCATTGGGGCTCTTGATGTTGGCTGCGGCCGGCTTCATCGCCGGCGCCGTCGCCGTGGCGCAGGCCGGACCGGCGACGGCCACCAAGAAGGATGACTCCTTCCAGACCGCCGTGCCGGCCGCCATCCTCCTCGATCCGGACAGCGACAGCGTCCTCTATGACAAGAACGCCGATCAGCTCGTCGCGCCGGCCAGCCTGACCAAATTGATGACGCTCGAATACGTCTTCAACGAGATCAAGCACGGCCGGCTCAAGCTCGACGACGAGATCGTCATCAGCGAGAATGCCTGGCGCAAGGGCGGCGCGCCATCGCACGGCTCCACAATGTATGCGGCGATCCACAGCCGCGTGAAGGTCGACGATCTCATCCACGGCATCATCGTCGATTCCGCCAATGACGCCTGCATCGCGCTCGCGGAAGCGCTGGCCGGCAACGAGCCCGCCTTCGCCGCCTTGATGACCAAGCGGGCGCGGGAGATCGGGCTCGAAAAGTCGACCTTCGCCAACGCGACCGGCTATTCCGACCCGAACCTGCGGGTCACGGCGCGCGAGATGGCGCAACTCGCCCGCCACATCATGACGACCTATCCCGATTTCTACGCCTACTTCTCCGAACGCGAGTTCACCTGGAACAACATCCGGCAGCTCAACCGCAATCCGCTGCTCGCGATGGGCATCGGCGCCGACGGGCTCAAGACCGGCGAAACCTCGGAAGCCGGCTTCAATCTGGTCGGTTCGGCGGTGAACGACGGGCTGCGGCTGATCGTCGTCGTCACCGGCGCCAAGTCGGAGAAGGAGCGCGCCGAGGAGGCGCGCAAGCTGCTCGACTGGGGCTTTCACGGCTTCGAGTCGCGGCTGTTGTTCGCGGAAGGCCAGACCGTCGGCGAAGCCAAGGTGTTCGGCGGGACTTCGAGCTACGTGCCGCTGATGGGGCCCGGTCCGGTCCGGGTGATGATGCCGCGCAATTCCAACGAGCGCCTGCAAGCACGCATCGTCTATACCGGGCCGGTGCCGGCGCCGGTGCAGCGCGGCCAGGCGGTCGGCAAGCTCAAAGTCTGGCGCGGCGATAATTTGGCGCTGGAGGTGCAGCTCAAGGCGGCCGAGGACGTCGGGCCGGGCTCTATGTCGCAGCGGGCAATGGATGCGGCAACGGAGCTCATGATCGGCCTGTTACGGGCCGGCGTCGATCGGCTATGATCGCAGCCCAATGACGCGGTCCCCGGGTGGTCTTTAGGGTCACGCCGACCTCATTTAGTGCATGAAGACTGCTCTGTAACAATTTGATCGTGCGTATTTATTTCTGGCACAAAACCAGGATTGTCGATCGAGAGCTTGAATGCGCGGCAAATTCATCACCTTCGAAGGCGGCGAGGGCACCGGCAAGTCGACGCAGGCGGCGATGCTGGCGCTGCGGCTCGAAGCGCTGGGGCTCGGCGTCCTGCTCACCCGCGAGCCGGGCGGCTCGCCTGGCGCCGAGATCATCCGCCACGTTCTGCTGTCGGGGGCCGCCGCGCCGCTCGGGCCGGACGCCGAGGCGATGTTGTTTGCCGCCGCCCGCGACGACCATATTCGCTGCGCCATCAGCCCGGCACTGGAAGCCGGCAAATGGGTGGTGTGCGATCGTTTTGTCGATTCGACGCGGGTCTATCAGGGCACGCTGGGAAACGTCGACCAGCGCCTGATCCGGGCGCTGGAGCGCGTGTCGATCGGCGATGTCATGCCCGACCTCACCCTCGTGCTCGACGTTCCGGTCGCCGTCGGACTCGAGCGGGCGGCGGCACGGCGCAGCGGTTCGCGCCCCGACCGCTTCGAGGCGGAGGACGTCGCGTTTCACGAAAAGCTGCGCGAGGCCTATCTGGCGTTGGCCGCCGCGGAGCCGCAGCGTTGCGTCGTCATCGACGCCAGCTTCGCCAAGGAGGCCGTCGCCAAGAGCGTATGGGACGCCGTGAATACGAGGCTCGCGCCGACGGCGGAGCGCCGCGTGCTCGAGGAGGCCGCCTCTTGAGTCCGCCGGCGCGAGAGGACACCGAGGCGCCGCATCCGCGTCTGACCGACGTGCTGTTCGGCCATGAGGCCGCCGAAGCGGCGCTGGTGGCCGCCTATCGCGGCGGCCGTGTTCCCCATGCCGTGATGCTGGTCGGCCCCAAAGGCATCGGCAAGGCGACGCTCGCCTACCGCTTGGCCCGTTTCGTCCTCGCCCATCCCGATCCGGCGGCGCCGGAGGTTCAGGCGGCAAGTTCGCTCGCGGTCGAGGCCGAACATCCGGTGGCGCGCCGCATCGCGGCGCAGGCCCAGGGCGACCTTCTCGTCATCGAGCGCACGCTCAACGACAAGGGCGCGCTGCGCCAGCAGATCGCCGTCGACGACGTGCGCCGCACCGTCGGCTTTTTCGGCTCGACCGCCGGGGAGGGGGGCTGGCGCGTCGCCATCGTCGATGCCGTCGACGAGCTCAACCGCGCCGGCGCCAACGCGCTGCTGAAGATTCTGGAGGAGCCGCCGCGCCGCGCACTGCTTTTGTTGGTCGCGCACTCCGCCGCGCGGGTGCCGGCGACGTTGCGCTCGCGCTGCCGCGTCGTCACATTGCGGCCGGTGGCGGCGGATGACGTCGCCTCAGCACTCGCCGCCGTGACCAGTGAGCCGATCAACGACCCGCCGATCTTAGCGGCCGCGACAGCCGCCGACGGCAGCGTTGCCCGCGGCCTCGCTTTGCTCGACGGCGACGCCTTGGCGCTGCGCCAGCGCGTGCTCGACATGCTCGACGGGCTGCCGGCGAGCAATGCCACTGCGCTGCATGCCTTGGGCGACGCGCTTGCCGGCACCGATCCGCAGCCGCTCGCCGCCTTCCTCGACACGGTGAACGCCTGGCTCGCGCAGCGGGTCGAAACGGGCGGGGGCGAAATCGCCCGACTGATACGCCTCGCCGAGGCCTCCGAGCGCATCAACGCCGCCGCGCGCGACGCCGAAACCTACAATTTGGACCGCAGGCCGCTCGTCTTCGGGGTGTTCGGCTTCCTTGCCGAGGCCACGCGCGGTTGATACCTATGCGCCACGCTGGCCGGGCTTGCCCGCCTGCGGGGCCGTAGCATTTGCTCCCGTCGAGCAAGCTCGCCCTTCAGCGCGGCGAAGGCCCGGCCTTTCGGTCTTTCTGGGCGTGCCAAGCGAGCATTGTTCGTGCGGACGCCGCTGGACCGCATTCCGTTTCGGTCGAACCGGAATGCGGTCCATCGTTCTTGATTTTGTCGCATTTTCTATCGGAAAGCCGGTGACCACCTTTCCGGAAAATGCTCTAGCGGTGCGCAAAGCCATGGCTGCCGAGCCGACGAAAAAGCCGTATTACATCACCACCGCGATCGCCTATCCGAACGGCGCGCCGCACATCGGCCACGCCTATGAGGCGATCGCCACCGATGCGATCGCCCGCTTCAAGCGGCTCGACGGCTATGACGTGTTCTTTCTCACCGGCACCGACGAGCACGGCCAGAAGATTCAGCAGACCGCGGCGCGTGAAGGCCTGACGCCGCGGCAATTGCTCGACCGCAACGTGCCGCTGTTCGAGGCCATGGTGAAGCGGCTGGAGTGCTCGAACGACGACTTCATCCACACCACCGAAGAGCGCCACCACCGATCGTCGGAAGAAATCTGGCGGCGCATGGAGCGAAACGGCGACATCTATCTCGGCAAATATGCCGGCTGGTATTCGGTGCGCGACGAATCCTATTACGCCGAGGACGAAACCCACCTCGACGAACAGCGGCGGCGCATTGCGACCAAGACCGGCACGCCGGTGGAATGGGTCGAGGAGGAAAGCTATTTCTTCCGCCTTTCGGCCTACCAGGACAAGCTGCTCAAGCTCTACGAGCGTCCGAACTACGTGCTGCCGAAGGAACGGCTGAACGAAGTCGCGAGCTTTGTGCGCGGCGGCCTGCAGGACCTTTCGGTCTCGCGCACCACGTTCGACTGGGGCGTCCGCGTGCCCGGCAGCGACGGCCACGTGATGTATGTGTGGGTCGATGCGCTGACCAACTACATCACCGCCGTCGGCTTCCCCGATACCGACAGCGAAAAATTCCGCAAATACTGGCCGGCCGACCTGCACGTCATCGGCAAGGACATCGTGCGCTTCCACGCCGTCTATTGGCCGGCGTTTCTGATGTCGGCCGGGATCGAGGTGCCGCGCCACATCTTCTCCCACGGTTTCCTGTTCAACCGCGGTGAGAAAATGTCGAAGTCGGTCGGCAATGTCATCGATCCGTTCGCCATGGCCAACGCCTACGGCGTCGACCCGATGCGCTATTTCTTTCTGCGCGAGGTGCCGTTCGGGCAGGACGGCAATTACAGCCACGAGGCGATCGTCGCCCGCATCAACGCCGACCTCGCCAACGATCTCGGCAATCTGGCGCAGCGCTCGCTCACCATGGTGGCGCGCAATTTTTCCGGCGTGCTGCCGCAGCCGGGCGCGTTCAGCGCCGCCGACCAGGCGATCCTGGCCGCCGCCGACGCCATGATCGGCAAGGCGCGCGAGGCCATGGCGACTCAGCAGTTGCACCACGTGCTCAATGCCGTGTGGGCGGTGGTCGCCGAAGCCAACCGCTATTTCGCCGGCGAGGCGCCGTGGGCGCTCGCCAAGACCGACCCGGCGCGGCAGGGCACGATCCTTTATGTGACCGCGGAGGTTTTGCGCCAGGTCGGCATTCTGGCGCTGCCGTTCATGCCGTCGTCGGCTGGTAAGTTGCTGGATCTTTTGGCGGTGCCGGCGGCCGAACGCGATTTTTCCGCGCTCGGCGGCAAGCACCGTATCGCGGCCGGCACGGCGCTGCCGGCGCCGGCGCCGGTGTTTCCGCGTTACGTCGAGGCGGAGGCGCCGGCGGCGCAATAGCCATGCTGGTCGACAGCCATTGCCATCTCGATTTTCCCGATTTTTCCGACGAGCTCGATGCCGTGGTCGCGCGCGCCCGCGCCGCCGGCATCGCGCGCCTGGTCACCATCTCGACGAGGGTCGCGCGCCACGCCGAGGTGCTGGCGATCGCGGAACGTTTTGCCGACGTCTATTGTTCGGTCGGCACCCATCCGCACCACGCCCATGAAGAATTGGACGTGACGGTCGCCGATCTCGTCGCGCGCACGCGCCATCCCAAGATCGTCGCGATCGGCGAAGCCGGGCTCGATTATCATTACGACAACTCGCCGCGCGCGGCGCAGGAGCGGGGCTTTCGCGCCCACATCGCGGCCGCGCGCGAGACCGGCTTGCCGTTGGTCATCCACACCCGCGAGGCCGACGCCGACACCGCCGCCATTCTCGAACAGGAAATGGGGAAGGGCGCTTTCCCCGCCGTGCTGCATTGTTTTACCGGCGGCCGCGAGCTTGCGCTGCGCGCCATCGAGCTCGGGCTCTATATCTCGTTCACCGGCATTCTGACCTTCAAGAACTCGGCGGCGCTGCGCGCGATCGCCGCGGAACTGCCGGCGGACCGCATCCTGGTCGAGACCGACGCGCCCTACCTCGCCCCCAATCCGTATCGCGGCAAGCGCAACGAGCCGGCGTTCGTCGTCGAAACCGCAAAAGTTCTGGCCGAGACCCGCGGCGTTTCGTTCGATGAGATCGCGCGCGTCACCACGCAGAATTTCTTCTGTCTGTTCGCCAAAGTGCCGCGTCCGGCGGCGGTCGCCGCATGACGCTGCGCTTCACGATTCTCGGCTGCGGTTCCTCCGGCGGCGTGCCGCGGCCGGCCCTGGGCTGGGGCGTGTGCGATCCGAACAACCCGAAGAATCGCCGCCGCCGCACGTCGCTGCTGGTCGAGCGCCGCGGCCCTGCCCCACCGGCTGGTGACGGCGGGGAGGGGGTGACGCGGATCCTGGTCGACACCTCGCCCGATTTGCGCGAGCAGCTCCTCGACGCCGGCGTCGATTGGCTCGACGCCGTCCTCTACAGCCACGAGCATGCCGACCATACCCATGGCATCGACGATCTGCGCGCGCTGTTCATGCGACGGCGCCGCGCGGTCGACGTCTATTTCGACGAAGCCACCGCGCGCATCATGCACATCAGGTTCGGCTATTGCTTCGCGACGCCGGCCGGCAGCGAGTATCCCCCGATCGTCAAGGGGCACCATTTGGAAGCCGGCACGCCGCTGCGCGTCACCGGCGCCGGCGGGTCGATCGAGGGGCTGCCGTTGCGACAGGAGCACGGCGACATCGAATCGCTCGGCTTCCGCTTCGGCAAGGTGGCCTATTCCTGCGACCTCAAGAACCTGCCGCCGGAAAGCATTGCCGCGCTCGGCGGCCTCGACGTCTGGATCGTCGACGCGTTGCGCCGCGCGCCGCATCCCAGCCATTTCTCGCTGACCGACGCGCTGCAATGGATCGAGCGCCTCGAGCCGCGCCGCGCCATCCTCACCAACATGCACGCCGACCTCGACTACGACACCCTGCGCGCCGAACTGCCGCCGAACGTCGAGCCGGCGTTCGATGGGATGAGCTTTACGGTGGCGGAGGACGAAAACGCAAAGATCGTCGGCTAGGCCGCCTGTGGAATTATTGTGACACAATTTCAATTGATTGAGCGAAGTTCCTTAGACAACGTGTCAAATGTAATATTGGCAATGGCCTATTCCACGTGCCAATTACCGCCTGCAAACAGAGGTAGCAAAGTCCGCGGATAGAGTTCTAATCTAGAAAAGCGAGTCTTCAGCAATGGCTACCCTGGTGTCGGAACGTTTGGACGAACCTTGGCGACGTCGCCTTTTCCTGCCCAATTATCAGATTGGGGAGGCGGCGGCGTACGCTCAGATTTCGCCGCAGACCGTTGTGGCTTGGCACAAGATCAAAGCCTCTATGCTCACCCATCGTGAGAGACGCGCGGCTCTTTCCTACATGCAACTCATCGAAATGGCGGTGGTCGCGGCCTTTCGAAAGGCCGGCGTGCCCATGAAGCGAATTCGTGCCGCGAGGGAATATGCAGCGCGGACGCTGAAGAGCGAATTCCCGTTCGCCGAATACAGCTTCAAGGAAGAGGGCAAACACCTATGGCTCGACTCGGGCCAGATCGATGTGAAAGCTGGGACTGTGGTTTCCGCGGACCAAGGCGGTCAGCTTGCATGGGAGACGGTGATCGGCCGATTGCGCGAATTTGAATACGAAAAGCACGGCATCGTCCTGAAATGGCATGTTGCCGGCCCGTCCTCGCCGATCGTCATTGATCCGCGTGTTTCTTTTGGTGCGCCCGCAATTAAGGGTACGCCCACGTGGGTCATACGAGGCCGTTGGGATGCTGGCGAAAGCGACACGGACATCGCCGAGGATTTTGGAATCAAAAAAGAAGACGTCAAAGAGGCATTGAAGTTTGAAGGGATCGTTCCGGGCGGGAGGGGTAGATCTCGGCTACACTGACGTTCTATTTCGATCGAAACTTTGGCAAGCGCTTTCCGGAAGCTCTCAGGATGGTGCGCCCTCCTTTTGCTATCGAGTTTCACGATGACCCAAAAAACAAGTTCAAGTTCTCTCAAGACACAACTGACGACGAGTGGTTAGCGAAGGTCGCGGTAGAAGGCTGGATCGTGTTCAGTCATGACCGAAAATTTCATACCCTCTTGCCCGAGTGTTCAGCGATCAAGCAATACAACGCTGGTTGCTTCTATCTGCCTGGGGCCAGTTCGCCAACCTGGGACAAGATGCGGTATTTTATGCGAGCCTATGACGGGATCACAGCGCGGATCAGCGCCACAGCCAAGCCATTCATATTCGAACTGTCGCACGCGGGTAAATTCAGCCGGATATCAATCCCGTGATCCAGGGCGGCGGCCGGACAATAACCGCGTCATGAGCGCGAAGAGGCCAGCGCGCTTCCGCACGCGGTCTGCCTCCGAATCGTAACCATGATGTTCCATAATATGTCTTATGCGAATCACACTGCCGCGAGCGTCTCGGCGGGATCCGCCACCTAGCCCCTCTGCGCTCCCTCGATCAGCGCCCGTGAGATCGGCTTGGCGGCTTCGCTGCGCAGCACGACGCTGGTGGTGACCGAACCGTAGCGCGCGACGGCGTCGACGATGCGTTCGAGATCGGCGGGTGCCGGCACCAGCACGCGCACGATGAAACAGTCCTCGCCGGTGACGCGGTGCACCTCGATCACTTCCGGAATTGTCCCGAAAAGATCGAGGCATGCGCGAATGTGCTCGTGCGCCGTGCGAAGCCGGATGATGGCCGCCGTGCTCAAGCCGACGGCCCTGGGATCGATACGCGCGCCGTAGCCGGTGATGACGCCGTTGTCCTCGAGACGGCGCACGCGCTCGGACATGGCCGGCTGCGACAGTCCGATGCGCCGACCGAGTTCGGACAGCGACAGCCGGCCTTCGTCTTGAAGCGCCGCGAGGATGGCGTGGTCGAGCTTGTCCAGCGAGACCGGTTTCGCAGGCATTTCAACCAAATCCTTGAAACCATCGGCGCAAAAGACGCGGCGCCGATGACTTGCCATGGGCAATACCGGCGCTGGTGATCAAAATGCCCCGGTGTCTACGGCAACTCAAGGGTGGCTGCATGAGCGCCATCATCACCCTGCCCGGCATTGGCGGCTCTCCGGAGACCCATTGGCAGACGTTCTGGGAGCGCGCCGATCCGTCGATGGTGCGGTTCGAGCCGTCGGATTGGAACAATCCCGACCTGGACGATTGGATCGCGGCGCTCGACCGGGCGGTCGCTGCCGCCGCCGAGCCGCCGATACTTCTGGCGCACAGCCTCGCCTGCCTGCTGGTGCCGCATTGGGCGGCGCGCCGGCCGTTCCGAGCGGTTCGCGGCGCGTTCCTGGTTGCAGTTCCCGACCCGGACGGGCCGTCCTTTCCTGCGGTCGAAGCGGCATCCTTTCGCGGCGTACCGGGTTCGATTCTGCCATTTCCCGCGCTCGTGGTGGCCAGCATCGACGATCCCTATGGCTCGATCGACTACGCACGCGGCCGCGCGGCGGCTTGGGGCGCCGGCTTCGTTGCCGCTGGCGCGCTCGGTCACATCAATGGCGCCAGCGCGCTCGGCGATTGGCCGCTCGGCGCCATGCTGTTCGAGGCGTTCCGGGCGGGAACCGTACGCCGGTGACGTCGTTCGCAGGTGCATGGAACAAGGCGCGGGGTCAGGCCGTTTGTCTTCGCAGCGGCCATAAGCCTGCCTTTGGCTGGAGTGTCCGCGGTCCTCCATCAGCCCCGAACGAAAGGTGATCCCGTGAGCAAGGTCAGAGCCCTTGAGCGTCCCCAAACAAAGCCTGCCCGGCTCGATACGCCGACCGATCTGCCGAGCGAGGGCGTGCAGGAAATCGCCGCCAAGCTCAATCCCGTCCTGGCCGACGTCTTCGCGCTCTATCTCAAAACCAAGAATTTCCACTGGCATGTCAGCGGTCCGCATTTCCGCGATTATCATCTCATGCTCGACGAGCAGGGCGAGCAGATCTTTGCGGCCACCGACGTGATCGCCGAGCGGGTGCGCAAGATCGGCGGCACCACGCTGCGCTCGATCGGTCACATCGCCGAATTGCAGTCGATCGAGGACAATGACGAGGAGTTCGTCGCGCCGAACGACATGCTGCAAGAGCTGGTGCGGGACAACAAGACGCTCGTCGCCGAGATGCGCGAAGCGCACGAAGTCGCCGACAAGCACGGCGACGTGGCGACGACGAGCCTCCTGGAAAACTTCATCGACGAGGCCGAGCGGCGGACCTGGTTCCTGTTCGAAGCCAGCCGCAAGGGCGACGCTTCGGGGCATTGAAGCCGAACTCGCAATGACGAAGACCTCGGGGTCTGATAGAGGTGCCGCTTTCCCTGCGGAACCTCTGTCATGGCCCCTGCCCCTTCGCGCGACATTGCCCGGCTGATCGAAATCATGGCGGCGCTGCGGACGCCGCAGACCGGCTGTCCGTGGGACCTGGCGCAGAATTTTGCGACCATCGCGCCTTATACCATCGAGGAAGCCTACGAGGTCGCGGACGCCATCGCGCGCGGCGACCTTGCCGATCTCAAGGACGAACTGGGCGACCTGTTGCTGCAGGTGGTTTTTCACGCCCGCATGGCGCAGGAACAGGGAGCGTTCGAGTTCGGCGACGTGGTCCAGGCGATCACCGAGAAGCTCATTCGCCGACATCCGCATGTGTTCGCGCATGTGTTCGGCGAGAAACATGCGCATGATCCCCAAGCGGTCAAAGGCCTGTGGGACGAGATCAAGGCGCAGGAGAAAGCGCAGCGCGGCCGGACGGAAGAGCACGGCGCGCTGAGCGGCGTGCCGGTCGGGCTTCCGGCGCTGACCCGCGCTCTGAAACTTCAGGCCAAAGCGAGCCGCGTCGGCTTCGATTGGAACGATCCGCATGCGGTTCTGCGCAAGATCCGCGAGGAGACCGACGAGATCGAAGCTGCGCTGAGCGGCGACGACGACGCCAAGGCGGAAGCGGCGGCGGAAGTCGGCGATCTTCTGTTCGCCGCGGCGAACCTCGCCCGCCACCTCGATGCCGACCCCGAAGCTGTGCTGCGGGCGACCAATCAGAAATTCGAGCGCCGCTTCGCTGCAATCGAACGCGCGCTGGCCGTGCGCGGCAAAGCCCCGCAGGACGCCACCCTCGCCGAAATGGATGCGCTGTGGGAGGAAGCGAAGGCCGCGGAGTAGCGCGCCTGTCCTCCCCCTGAAAGGGGGAGGTGTCGCCGCAGGCGACGGTGGGGGTATGACCGATGCGGAGTCGTTACAGACCCCCACCGGCTCGCTCCGCTCGCCACCTCCCCCTTTCAGGGGGAGGACGAGGGAAACCGCTCCCTCACGGCCTTCGCCTTGTCAGGGTCCGCGCGCACCGTCATCGTCACGCGGCCGGTGGTTTCGTCGCTGGCGCGGTGGATCACTTCGGTATGGCGATGCAGCCAGCTCGCCCCGGCGCCGTCGGCGGCGTCGAGGACGAGTTCGATGAGCACGCGCCCGGCGGCGAGCCGTGTCTCGATGGCGGCTGAAAGCGCGTCGAGCCCCTCGCCCGAGATGGCCGAAACCATGACCGGCCGCTCGGCTTGCGGTCGGCGGTCGGCGAGGTTTTGGAGACGCGCGCGCTCCTCGGCGTCGAGGCGGTCGATCTTGTTCCACACCTCGATCAGCGCCTGTTTGCCGACGCCAGCGCCATGCGGATCGATGCCGAGTTCGCCGAGCACTTTTTCGACGTCGTGCAGTTGCGCCTCCGCGTCTTCGTGGGAAACGTCACGCACGTGCAGGATCACATCGGCTTCGATCACCTCTTCCAGCGTGGCGCGAAACGCCGCGATCAGCATCGTCGGCAGGTCGGAAATGAAGCCGACCGTGTCGGACAGGATGATGCGCGCGCCGTGCGGCAGATCGACGGCGCGCAGCGTCGGATCGAGCGTCGCGAACAGCATGTCGGCGGAAAGAACGCTCGCCCGCGTCATGCGGTTGAACAGCGTCGATTTCCCGGCATTGGTATAGCCGACCAAAGCGACGATCGGATAAGGCACGCGGCGGCGGCTGTCGCGATGCAGTTCGCGCGTGCGTTTGACCTTGCCGAGTTCGGCTTCGATCTTGGCGAGGCGCTCCTCGATCATGCGGCGGTCCGCCTCGAGCTGGGTCTCGCCGGGACCGCCGAGAAAGCCGAAGCCGCCGCGTTGACGTTCGAGGTGCGTCCAGGTGCGGACCAGCCGGCTTTTCTGGTAGGTCAGGTGCGCATGCTCGACCTGCAGCGCGCCTTCACGGGTGCGCGCGCGCCGGCCGAAGATTTCCAGGATCAAGGCGGTGCGGTCGAGCACCTTGGCGTCCCAGGCTTTCTCGAGATTGCGCTGCTGCACCGGCGAGAGCGCGCAGTCCATCACCACGACGCCGGCGCCGACGGTTTTGACGAGGCCGGCGATCTCGTCGACCTTGCCTTTGCCGAGATAAGTCGCCGGACGCAGCGCGTTGAGCATGACGATGCCCGACTGGCCGACATCGAGATCGATCGCCGCGGCAAGCCCGACCGCCTCGTCGAGCCGCGCTGCCGGTACGCGTTCAGGCGCGCCGGCGCGCGCGCCCGGCCGCCGCAACACCGGCTCGATCACCAGCGCGCGCGCGGTCGCCGCGCCCAAGCTTCCACCCGCCTTTCCGTCCCCGCGTGCGGGAGAGGACAAGGCGGAAGAATGCGTGTCGCGAGCCCGCGGCTCCAATCAGACCTTTTCCCCGGTCGGCGCACCTTCCTCGGCACCCTCGAAGAGCTGGACGGGGTGACCAGGCATGATGGTCGAGATCGCGTGCTTGTAGACGAGCTGCGAATGTCCGTCGCGCCGCAACAGCACGCAGAAATTATCGAACCAGGTCACGACGCCCTGCAGCTTCACGCCGTTCACCAGAAAAATGGTGAGCGGAATTTTCGCCTTGCGGACGTGATTGAGGAAGGTGTCTTGCAGATTTTGTGCGCGGTCGGCTGCCATGGCCGTTGTTTCCGTTCTTGTACCGCGGGCCCCAACCCGCGGGTCTTTTCTTGAGCTTCCAAAATAAGAGCGGGTCGAGCGAAGCGAAACCCACCTTGCAAGCCACAACTTCGGACGGGTATCGTGGGGCTCAACCCATCCTCACCGTTTTCCGGCCCGCCCGAAGGGACGGGCCAAGCCGACTATTAGACGGCACAGCGGGCGGCGATGCAAGCCCCCCATTTCGCCAGAATGTCGCCAAGGATTGCAAGGGCGCCACACGAACCAACCCGCTGGCGCGTGGCCCGGGTCTTGGTAACCTTGTAGCGCGCTTTCCCACCATCTATATTGCTACCCATATCGCGGAAACCATAATTATTGCTGCCATGAAGACGACCATCGAAATCTCCGATCCTTTGTTGCGCGACGCCCGCAAAATCGCCGCGCGCGAAGGTACCACGCTACGGGCGCTGGTCGAACAGGGCCTCCGCCGGGTCGTCGCCGAAAAGCAGCGGCGGCCTGCGTTTCGTCTGCGTCAGGTGACGTTTGGCGGACACGGTCTGCGGCCGGAATTGCGCGACGCCGGCTGGGATCGGATCCGCGATCTCATCTATGAAGACCGCGGCGAGTGATCGCCGTCGATACTAATATTCTCGTTTACGCGCATCGCGAAGATTCTCCATTTCATGCCGTTGCATCGCGCCGCGTGCGCGACCTGGCGGAAGGCCGCCTCCCTTGGGCCATTCCGTGGCCGTGCGTGCATGAGTTTCTTGGGGTCGTCACCCATCCGCGCGTCTATCAACCGCCGACTCCGCTGAGCTTGGCGCTCGCTACGGTGGATGGGTGGCTCGAAGCCCCGACATTGCTCATGCTGGCGGAAACCGACGATTACTGGCCGCATTTGCGTTCGCTGGTAACCGCCGGCAAGATTGCCGGTCCCCGCATGCACGATGCGCGGATCGCCGCGCTCTGCCGTCTGCATGGCGTACGCGAGTTGTGGTCCGCGGATCGCGACTTCAGCCGCTTCGCCGACGTGAAAGTCGTCAATCCCCTAACCGAATAAAAAGGCTTACCCTACCTCCGCGTGCCGATGAAACGCCGCCCCAGCGCCGCCAGATTGGCAGGCCGGCCGCAGCCGTCGCGACCGAAGCGGGCTTGCTGCTGCCGACGCCAACGGTAGATGGATGCCGTTTTTCATTGACCGCTGCGCGCGACTCTGGCGTCTATGCACGCATAAAGTGACGCGTTCGCATCGGCATGGGTTTCATTCTGGTTCGCATGCTGTGGTCGGTTTGCTGACCGACGTCCGTCGCCGAAATTGATTTGTAACCTTTGTCATTTGTCGCGTTCGTAGCGGCAGCGTTGCTTGGCATCACTGAAAAACGCGATCTGACAGGGCCGGTCTTGACCGATCCACGGGGTGGCTTGCGCGCGCAACAGAGGGGATTGGCGATGGGCATTTGGGGACATCGGCTTCGAATGAGCAGGCCTTCAGACATGGCAGCAGCGGCCCTGTTCGTACTGGCGAGCGGGTTAGCAACTGCGGCGAATGCCCAGCAACCATGCACGACGTCCAATGGGCAGCCAGGGATTATCGCTGGAAGCTCAGGGGTTTGCAGTCCAACCAGTTCAGGCCCGCAACCTCTCGTGCCTCGCATCGGGGCCCCCAGTGAGGCTAACGGCCCTTCCGGCGCCCCTATTGATGCTCCGGGATGGGGCGACAGTGTCGTGGGCAAACTGATAAACGCCGATACCGGTAATGATCCCTATCTCAATATCTCCAGCACGCGGGACAATGGCGCGGGCGTAACGAGTGCCTCCGGAACCATCTCCGGCCCAGCGCAAAGCAGCCGCATTACCGATATCGACGGCGGCGTCGACGGCCATTTCAATTTCAATTCGACGAAGGTTTTCGACATCACCGCCAATCAGCGCCTGCTGATCGGCGGTTTCTTCGATTACGACTCGGAGCACATCAGCTACGGCTCTCCGACCACGATTGCCGCCGCAACGTCAGCGAACCGCAACATCTACACGCTCGGCGGTCAGTTTCGTTATGATGTCGCCAGCACGTATTTCGGCGGCGGCGTCGCCGGCGAACTCGGCAACGGCAGCCTGAACGGCTCCGCAAGCAGCGGCGGCTTCGACAGCCACGGCTATGCAGGCGCCGGCTATGTCGGCCATGTGTTCACGCTCTTCGACACGACCGGCCCCAGCTACACACCCTCGCTGCTGCCCACCAAAGCGCCGTCGAAGCCGGCCAGCGGCTACGTGGTGAACCTCGATGTCAGCGCGCATCTGAGCTACGCCGACGACGAGATCGGCGGATTTACCGACAGCACCGGCTTTGCGCGCGGCACCGAGCGGCTTGCTTTCTGGGACGCGGGCGGAGTGGCCAAGCTGTTCTGGGTCTTGCCGCCGTGGGGCCGCGTGACTTGGTCGCCGTTCGTAGCAGCCACGGTCGATCAGTGGTTCGGCTTCCAGCATACGCTCGACCTTCCCGCTCAAGCGGCGCTACCGGCGGGGGACACGTTGTTTTACGGCACCGCACAGACTTTCGGCGGCGCCCAAGCGGGCATCGATTTTGTCGACGTGAGCGGCGTCCGCTTCGGCATGAAGGGCTATTATCAGCAAAGCCAGGAATTCCAGGTGTTCGGCGGGCTGGGCTATATCAAATTCCCGATCCTCGGGTGGCTCGGCGTGCAACCGGTTGTGGCGAGAAATTAGCAAGCGATTGTTGTGCCCCACTCCGTTTGAAGTTCCTCACCCGGCCTCCGCATGGCGATGATACGCCTGCCGCAGCGCGGTCGCGACCGGACCTGGCTTGCCGTCGCCGATGATGCGGCCGTCGATGCGCACCACCGGCACCACGATCTGGGTGGCGGAGGTGGCAAATGCCTCGCGCGCCGCATAGGCCTCAGCGAGGCTGAACGGCCGCTCCTCGATCACAAGGCCCTGCGCCTTGATCGCCTCGAACAGGACCGTGCGGGTGACGCCGCGCAGGATGGCGTGGTCGGCCGGTCGCGTCACCACGGCACCCATGGCAGTAACGATCCAGGCATTGGCCGAAGCGCCTTCGGTGACGTTGCCGTCCTTGTCGACGAACCAGGCGTCCCGCGCCCCGCGGTCGAGCGCCGCCTGCCGGGCCAGCACGTTAGGCAGCAGACCGATGGTCTTGATGTCGACGCGGCCCCAGCGGTTATCCGGCACGCTGATGACTGCGATGCCCGTGGCGGCGAGCGTCGCGTTGCGGGTCTTGCTCAGCGGGCGCGCGGTGACGACCAGGCTCGGCGCGACCTCCGGCGACGGGAAGGCGTGGTCGCGCCGGGCGACGCCGCGGGTGATTTGCATGTAGAGCACGCCGTAACCGATGCGGTTCTTCGACACCACCTCGTGCAACACGACCTGCAGCGCGGCTGTCGACATCGGCATGCGGATGCGCAATTCGTCGAGCGAGCGCTCGAGCCGAGCGAGATGGCGCCGCGCATCGATCAGCCGCCCGCCCCGCACCTCGCAGACTTCGTAGACGCCGTCGCCGAACTGATAGCCGCGATCCTCGATCGAGACCTTGGCGTCGGCAAGCGGCAAATAGCGGCCATTGACGTAGGCGATACGGGACATCGGCCTCTCTTCATCCTGCCCCGCGAACCGGGGAAGGGGGACCGCCCGAAGGGCGGTGGAAGGGGCAACGGCCGCGACACATGAATTGCCTATCGAGATTGCCCAACCGCCGCATGCCCCCTCCACCACGCTTCGCGTGGTCCCCCTGCCCCGCTGCGCTCGCGCTCCGCGGGGGCGGATAAGCCGTCAATCGATCCCCAGCGCCTTGAGCTTGCGATGCAAGGCCGAACGCTCCATGCCGACGAATTCGGCGGTGCGCGAGATGTTGCCGCCGAAGCGATTGATCTGCGCCAACAGATATTCGCGCTCGAACACCTCGCGGGCTTCGCGCAAGGCGAGGCTCATCAATTGCTCGCCGCCGTTGCCGTTCGGCATGTTCGGGATCATCGAGCCGACGTCCTGCGGCAGCATGGCCGCCGTGATCACGGCGTCCGGATCGCCACCGGCCAGAATCATCACCCGCTCGACGTTGTTGCGGAGTTGCCGCACATTGCCGGGCCAATCGTGCGACTGCAGCACCGCGAGCGCGTCGTCGCCGATCGTGCGTTTGGGCAGGCCGGTCGACTGCGAAATCTGCGTCATGAAATATTCGACCAGCTCCGGAATATCCTCGCGCCGCTCCGCGAGCGGCGGCACGCGCACCGGCACCACGGACAGCCGGTGATAAAGGTCCTCGCGGAATTTGCCGGCGGCGATGTCGGACTCGATGTTGCGGCCGGTCGAGGACACGATGCGCACGTCGACCGAGACCCTGGTCGAGCCGCCGACGCGCTGGAACGTCTGCTCGACCAGGACCCGCATGATCTTGTTCTGGGTCTCGCGCGGCATTTCGGCGATTTCGTCGATGAACAGCGTGCCGCCGTGCGCCTCTTCGAGCGCGCCGACCTTGCGGCTGCCGCTGCCGTTGCCGCCCTCGACGCCGAACAGCTCGACCTCCATGCGGTCAGGCGTGATCGCGGCGGCGTTGATGACCACGAACGGCGCGTGGGTGCGGCTCGACAGCGCGTGAATGGTGCGGGCGGCCAGCTCCTTGCCGCTGCCCGAGGGACCGACGACGAGGACGCGGCTGTTGGTGGGGCCGACCTTTTCGATGGTCTGTCGCAGCGCATTGGCGGCCGGCGAGTGGCCGACCAGCGCGGCGGCATGCGGCGCGGTCTGCTTGAGCTCCCTCACCTCGCGCTTGAGCCTCGAATTCTCCAAGGCGCGCTCGGCCACCAGCAACAGACGGTCGGCCTTGAACGGCTTTTCGATGAAGTCGTAGGCGCCGCGCTTGATCGCCGACACCGCGGTCTCGATGTTGCCGTGGCCGGAGATCATCACGATCGGCAGTTCGGGATTGTCCTGGCGCAAGAGGTCGAGCAGTTGCAGCCCGTCGAGGCGGCTGCCTTGCAGCCAAATATCCAGGAACACCAGGCCGGGACGGCGCGCGGCGACCGTGGCCAGCGCCTGATCGCTGTCGCCCGCGGTGCGGGTGCCGTGACCCTCGTCCTGCAGAATGCCGGCGACCAGATCGCGGATGTCCGCCTCGTCATCGACGATCAGAATATCGGATGCCATGATCTACACCGCCACTCACACCGCCGCTTGACGCGTTTCACCGGGCGCCGCGGCCGCCTCGAGCGGCTCCGCGACGAAGCGCAATTGCATCCAGGCGCCGCGGGCGCCGGGGGTCTTTTCCGCGGCGTCGCGTAATTCGATGCGGCCGCCGTGCTCTTCGAGAATGCGGCCGACGATGGCGAGGCCGAGCCCGGTGCCCTTCTCGCGCGTCGTCACATAGGGCTCGAGCAGGCGGGCGCGGTTCTCCTTGGGCAGGCCGATGCCGTTGTCGATCACGTCGATGATGACGTCCTTGCCGTCACGCCGCGCGCTCACGGCGATGCGGCCGCGCTCCGCCGCGCGGCCTTCCCCCGTCTGCGGCGGTACCGCGCCGATCGCTTCGGTCGCGTTCTTGATGATGTTGGTGAGCGCCTGCGAGATCAGCCGCCGGTCGAACCGCGCCAGCATGGTTTCCGCCGGCAGGTCCACGTCGAAGTCGATGTCCGGGTGGGCGACGCGCATCAGAAACACGGCCTGGCGCACGGTATCGGCGACGTCCTCGGCGGCGATGACGGCCTTGGGCATGCGGGCGAAGCGCGAGAATTCGTCGACCATGCGCTTGATGTCGTCGACCTGGCGCACGATCGTCCCGGTGCATTGCTCGAACACGCCGTCGTCATCGACGATGACCTTGCCGTATTTGCGGCGCAGCCGTTCGGCCGACAATTGTATCGGCGTCAGCGGATTTTTGATCTCGTGGGCGATGCGCCGCGCGATGTCGGCCCACGCCGTCGAGCGCTGCGCCAAAACGAGCTCGGTGATGTCGTCGATGGTGATGACGTAGCCGTGGTCGGATTCGGCGGCCTGTTCGCTCGTCACGCGCACGGAAAAATTCCGCTCCTGATCGTTGCGGCTCACCGTCACCTGGCGCTGGACGAGACGCTGACTGCCGTTGCGCGCCGTCTGAAAAATCTCGGCGAGTTCGGGCGCGACCTCGGTCAGCGGCCGACCGAGCGCCTCGCTTTCCGCCCGCGCCAGCAGTCGCTCGGCGGAGCGGTTGAGGATGGTGATGCGGCCGTCGGCGTTGACGCCGATGACGCCGGCGCTGGCGCCCGCCAGCACCGCCTCGGTAAAGCGCCGGCGGCTGTCGATCACGTCGCGCGCGCGCACGATGTCGTCGTGCTGCGTGCGCAGCTCCGCCGTCATCTTGTTGAAGGTCTGCCCGAGCTGGGCGAGATCGCCTTCCGAGCGCAGCACCGGAACCTGAATGTGCAGATTGCCGGTCGAGACGACGTTGGCGGCGCCGATCAGCCGGCGGATCGGCGCGACCAGCCGGTTGGCGAAATCGAGCCCGATCCACGCCGACGACAACAGCACGATGAGCGCGATGACGGTGAACATCAGCGCGAAGGCGATCTGGATGCCGACGCTGTGGGCTTCGAGATTGGCGTATTCGCCGACGCTCTCCTGCGTCGCGCGCAATTGCTGGACGACGCGCGGATCCAGCAGGCGCGCGACGTAGAGATAGGTGTCGTCGTAGCCGCGCAGCTTGACGGCGGCGGCGACGTGATCGCCTTCCGGAATGAGCGCGACCTGCGGCTCTTCCTCGGTGATCTGCGCGAACAACGCCTTGGACGGCAGCACGATCGCCTTGTCCATTTTGAGGTCGGCGCGCTCGATGGTCGAGCCGTCGGGGCGGATCATGATCGCGGCGGAGAGCCCGCGCGCGGACGCCTGCGCGGTCAGGAATTTGCGGAACTTGTCGCGGTCGGTGTCGAACATCGGCTTGGCGCGGCTGATGTCGAACGCCATCGCCATGATCTCGCCGCGGATCGCCTGGGCATGCTCGCTGACATAGGCGTCGGCCACGATCAGCGACTGCTCGATCATGGCGCGGGTGCGGGTCGAGAAGAAGCGGTCGAGGCCGCGATCGAGCGTCGTCGAGGCCACCATGGAGACGAGCACGGTCGGCACCGCGGCGATGACGGCGAACAGGCCGACGATCTGCACGTGGAGCCGCGAGCCGGCATGGCCGCGCCGGCGCGCGCGCACCACCGCCCAGACGTCGCGACCGATGACGGCAAGCAAAAGCAGCCCGGTCAGGGCGTTGCCGAGCAGAAGCTTGACCACGACCTCGTGCACCGGCGCGATCGGCGTGAGGCCGGACAGCACCAGGAAGGTCGCGGTGGCGGACAACAGCGCTGCCCCGACCGCAATGGCGCCGATCAGCCGGGAGGTGACCGGCATCGGTGCCGCTGTGGCCGAATCCAGCAGAGCGACCTGATCGGCTGTCGTCATACACGCCTTAAGACGCGGGACTGATAAGCGGCAGGACGAATGGAGCCCCGGTCCATTCGCGCCAAATGATCGCATCAAGTGATGCTTTTATACAACAATGTTGCCCAATTGCGACAATTCCTAGACGCTTGCAATGCTGTGACAAGGTATCTTGGCCGCTACTCCCGACCCGATCGCTGCGCCATGAGCTCCGCCAATCGCACCAAAATGCGCCGCGATTCGTCGTCCCGGATGCCGGCATAGGCCTCGAGCAATTTGGCTGCCCCGGTTATCCGCAAATTTGCGAGCGAGTCCTTCGTTCCTCCCGCCTCCTTGTCCAATCCGAACATGGCGGAGATCGACACCTGGAAAATTTCGGAGATCCGCAAAAGACGCCCGGCGCTGACCCGGTTCGAGCCGGTCTCGTATTTCTGGATCTGCTGGAACGTCAGGCCCAGACGTTCGGCCAGATCGGTTTGCGACATGTGCCGCCACATTCGCAACGCCCGGATACGCTGCCCGACGGCGCGGTCATACGGATCGGATTTGCGCGACCCTGCCATGGCTTCACCAATCCGCGAATGACGCGTCGAAAGTGACGCGATGTTGTTGCAATGGCGATAGGTCATATTCCGTGTTTTCGGATCATTTCGCAACCACACCTAGAATAACCGTCGGCCGCGTGTTAATTGCTTTCCCGGACGCACTCACGATCGGAGGCACCGGCACGCTGCGGACGCTAGCAATGCGACACTGCGCGTAGGCCTTACCGGGCCCTTTTTTCAGTAATTTTGGCGGAATAGCATAATGGGTGACGGCGTTCCCACGACCAGCGACGAGGAGCGGCCCGATCTTCGTTCGCATCCGTTCGATACGGCCGCCCCGTCGATCTCGCGGCGGGCGGTCGATCAAACGAGCCTGCTCAGCGGCAATTATTGGGGGGAGTTGCGGACCTTCCTGTGCGTCGCGAAGGCCGGCAGTCTCAGCCGGGCCGCCGAGCTGTTGGGATCGAGCCACGCCACGGTCGGCCGCGAAATCCGCCGGCTTCAGGACCATATGGGCTCCCAACTCGTCATCCTGACGAAGACTGGCGCGCAACTGACGCAGAAGGGACAGGCGCTGACCAACGAACTACTGCGCCTCGATCAGCGGCTGTTTTCCATCGCCAACGATCTGCGGGCGGAAAAGGCGGAGGCCGAGGGCACGGTGCGGCTCGGTATCACCGATGGGCTCGGCGTCATCTTTCTGGTGCCCGAGCTGCGGCGCTTCGCGATGCAATATCCCCGGATCCAAGTGCACCTGAAGAGCCCGGGCAATTTCAAGAATTTGCGCGAAAACCAGACCGACGTCATCCTCGGCTTCTCGCCCGATCCCTCCCACGACATGACGAGCCTGCCGCTCGGGTGGCTGCATTTCATCCCGGTCGCGAGCGAATCTTATGTCGAGCGGATGGGCGTCCCCACCCCCGGCAACGTCGAACGGCATTTGTTCATCGATTCCGAAATCTATTCGGCCAAGGGCGGCGTGTGGGACAGCTGGCACGCCCTCATCAATCGCGGCACGATCGCGCACTACTGCGACGCGTCGATCTCCTACGGCATGATGGTCAAGGCCGGCCTCGGCATCGGTCTCCTGGCCAATTACAACATGATGGAGCCCACGGCGCGGCCGCTCGATCTCGACGTGCACGTCAAGCTGCGGCTCTATGCCGTCGCGCTCACGGAGCGGCTCGCGGCGAAGCCGGTCCGCGTCGTCTTCAACATGGTCGAAAAAATGTTCGGGGAGCGCAATCCCTGGTTCCAGGACCAGATGGCGCTTGCGGTCGACGATCCCATCTATCGCGAGGGATACGGCATGCTCTTCAATCTGAAAGAACGTTCGCTCGCAGACTTTTCGCCGGCGGACCGTTCGCTGGAAGAGCGCGCGCTGGAAGACCGCTCCCTGCGCGAGCGCTCGCCCCTCGACGCCGCCGACACCCGTTCGGAAAAATCGAGATAGCGATTGCCGGTGTCCTCCAATAGCTCGGCGAGCACGACCGACGGCTTCGGCGTGGTGTCGAGGATGCGGCGGAACATCTCGTTCTGAATAAGCAGGCTGCGGCGGATGTGCTCGATGAGCGCCGCGCTTTGCGTGTCCAACAGGGATTCGCGCGGATCGACCGGCAAGAATTTATTCATCAGCTTGTTCATCAGCTTATTCATCCCCGGTCTCGAATGCGCTCGGCTTGTCCCATTGGCCTTCGATGCGGAACAGCACTTTGGGATGCGTTTGCAGCGTGATGGCGCCGGGCAGCGGCGCCAGCCGCTTGACCAGTTCGATGTAGGGCTCGTGACCTTCGGTGACGACGACCGGGCGCCCCTCCACCGGCTCGAACCCGAGCACCAGCTCCCAGACCCGGGCGTAGCGCGGCTCGGCATGCGTCACCAGCGTGTCATAGCCCTTCATGGCGACGTGATCGAAGATGAAATTCGAGCACAGTTTGAGAATGCGCGCGCTGCGATAGGCGGGGCGAAACGCCGTGCGCTCGATCTTGGCGAAGTCGCGGAACCAGCGGATGCGGGTCGCGCCGATCGGCTCCTGCTTGGCGTAGGCCAGGATATGGGTGGCCTGATAATCGTTGCCGTCGATCGCCTGAGCGGCGGTCAGCCCGGTGTCCTCCATGAAGCAGATCGCGCGTATGGCGATCGCATGCATGAACTGCTCGGCCGAGCTGACGACCTGCATGTGGATATCGTTGTCAATTCGTACACTGGTCTTCGCCGACACTTGACTGCCCTCGATTTGGAGGCGTGGCTATGCGAAAATGCCTTTCCTCGGGGGCGAGCGGAAGACACGCTTTGAACGGCGGTTGTTCAGATATGAACGATGACCCGAGTCTGCGTGCTGAGTGTCCGCCTGGTGAGTCTCCGCCCGGCGAGCTTGTCGCATTCGCCACCATCTGCACCGAAGCGGCCCGGCGCCACGGCGACGATTGGCACGCCGTCGAAAAGCACATCAAAAAGTGCGTCGAAGCATTGCCCGAAGATCAGCGCCAGCGCATCGCCAGGGAAATGGACCGGGTGCTGCGCTATCGCGCGCCGCAGGTGGGCGCGCAGACGCATTAATTGGTTTGGATGAATGGACGCTTCGCAGGATGGGTTTCGCCCTATCATCGAGCCAGCTTGGGCTCCCTTGAAGTCCCCGGGTAGCAATGCAATGTTATCCTGAAACGGAATTATCGAGAACGAATGTCACGCACGCCCGTGATCAATGAGCGCCCTGATCATCTCGCCCTTGGGCAGGAGATTACCCTGGCGCAATTCGCGAATGCGGGCGGCGGACTTCGGCGGGAGTGTCCTTTCCTCGTGGCGTTGGATTTGATGGGCTCGAGGCTCCAGTTTGGGAGATTGAATCACGCTCCCGGCGCCATCGTCAAACCGCCACGCCCGTCATGACGAGCACCAATACCTTGATTTTACTTCTGCTTTTGGGGCTATAGCCGACATAGCTGCACATGCTGCTGGCCGTGTCCCAGTCGAAAATGACCCACAGCCGAACTCGCGCCCCGGGCAAAATCTAATGCATATAGGTCACTGCTCTCCGCGTCTAGGCCGGCCAATTTGCGGAAGGGGAGTTCGGAGAAACCATCCATCGTTGATTTGGATCAATGTGCAAGGGAGTCATGTCGTAGAAATTTTACTCCTACTACTTTTTCGCGGGGTGGATTTTTCGCGGTGGGTGGATCATGCCGCCGAACAACACAAGAGAAGACGATTATGAGTGATGATAAGAGCGGAGACGAACAGAAAGACGAGTTGACGCGTCGCACGGCGCTTTCCTTTGCGGCAGCCGTTGCGGCTTTCGGAGCCGCAATGAGCACACGTCCATCAACCGCCATCGCGCAGGGCGAGCACGAGCATAGACACGAGCACGAGCATAGGCACGAGCACGAGCATTAGGCGCAGGCACGAGATCGAAGGCGAGCGCGAAGGCAAAGGGAGAAAGTAAGGGTGAAGGCAAATGATGAGCCGCTGACCCATCTTCACTTCGAAGGCTTAGGTCATGGCCTATAAAGACACGCTTGCGGAGTGTGACCTCGAACGCGAGAGTGTCTTTTCCTATCAGTGCAATGCTTGCGACGCGCTCAATGTATTGGTGGACGACAGCTTGGCCCAGCAGCCTTGATGTCTACTTCGAGAACGGCGACCACACCAATTAAGTCCATAAGAAGGAGGACTGTCATGTCGGTGAAGCGGAATTTTGCCGAGCAGGTAAAGGCACAATCCGACGTTTGGAAGGCGCAGATCAAAGACTATCAGGAGCAACTCGAACAGGCGGGCGCTAAGGCCAAGGCCGATTACAAGAAAACGGTCGCCCAGATGGAGGAAAAGGCGGCGGATGCACGCAAGCTGTTCGAGCAGGTGCAGGCCGCCAACGAGACCGCCTGGAAGGACATGCAGACCGCGACCCAGAAGGCCTTCGCCGAACTGCAGAAGGGATGGGCGGACGCGCTGTCGCGTTTCAGTTGATGGCGGTCGTCCCGGGCCGCGGCAAGTAGCCGGTTTGCCACGTTACGTCACGCGGCGCGACGAGCAACACGGGAGTGGGACCAGCGCAGTCGGCGATGGCGTGGTCATGGTAGCCCTTGTCGTTGTGCGCGTTGCACCGGTTGGTGTAGGCTAGGGCGTATTTGGGATCGAGCTGGATCGCCGGGTTGTAGTGCGCGATGGCGCGGTCGTCGTTGTTCAACGCCGCGCAACTTCTAATCTGCTGGTCCCAATCCACATCTGGATTTCCAGTGCAACTCCGCCACCGCGGCGAAAGCTGAGCGACCGTATCGGTCGCCAGCAGCGTTGCTCCGGCAAGAACAACGATCGCAAAAAGCCCAAAGCGTATGTCCCCCTCCGTTGCAGTAAAGAGGCAATCTGCTCGCCATGGGGGCGACGCGGAGCGTCGCACACTACCGAGCTGTCAAGTTCCCGCAGCATGCGCGCGCGCAACGCTGCCTTTCCCTCATTAGTGCAGGAAGACCAATTGATGGCACCGCTAAGAGGAGAGAAATCGATCTGCACCCTCGAGCGGCGACGTTTATGCCTGCGGGCGATTATTACGCCGCCCCCCCCGCAGCACCTACGTGTCACGTACATGCCGCATTGGTTGCACGCAGCGGCGAGGTCGGGACCATAGCTCTCACTCGATGCTCGCTATCGCCGTGAGCCCCGCGCCGCTTGCGAGACATCGCCCGCTGAAATTGGCGCGGACCAGAGGGCCAAAGGCGTGATCACAACCGATCAGAACCTTGCGTTCGATGCCTCGGGCGCCGGGCTTTGTCGGCGCCGGATCCTGAGCATCCCATCTTGAAGCGAATGTCGTGGCTGTAGCGCCGACGACGCGGGAGATTTCGGCGCCGACGACGCGATCACCCTTGCCGGTGCGATCGACCGTGTCGAACGTACGCATCGATGTCGCGGACGGCGCGCTAGGGGACGCGCGCGATGCTTTCGTCGCAGACGACGGATAGACCATCGAGAGAGCGATCACGGCGCTGAGGATGGGGCAGCTCGCGACGACGAAAAGCCGGCGATGACTTCGCGGCACTTTTACTCGCGTCTCGGGTTCCTGGCCGTATGGCATGACCGTCCTCCACAATCACGGTCGTAAGTCTCGGCGATATTTTTTGCCGCTCAAATTCAGATCTTGTTCTTAAGGGAAAACACGTAGGTAAGTTTTTGATCGAAATTCTAAGCAGAACTACCTAAGGACTTTATCTGAATTTTCGCGACCTCGGACTCGCCGTTAACCTTATATCATCAGATGCGCCTCGCGTGTTCTGGTGGGAGAGCGAGATGACGATTGCACGCGTGCTGCGAAGGCAACCCGCGACATTGGCCGCAAAGCCGATCGCGCTGGTGATGGTGGCGTGGGCAGTGATCACCGCCGGAACCATCACGGCGCAGGGTTTGTCGATCCCGGGTGTTCAGTTGCTGGTAGGTTACGTACCGGCGCCGGCGGCGAAAGCCATGGTCAGCACAGATTGCGCCCAACAGATGTGGCCCTACTACTCGGACAGCTGTCTGCGCCGTGTCGACGGCAATATCCGCACCGTTCGCGTGATTCCGATCGATCGTATGCTCTCCTCCGCCGCGCCGATGCAAGCCGCGAAGTGAAGACATTCATGGCAGGAGGCTGCGATGTTTCAGATGGGCCCAAGAACGATCTTGACCTGCGCGGCGGCTATGGCGGCGAGCGCGGCGGTTAGCGGCGGTGCGGTCTGCGCCGATCCACGGACAAGTCCGGCGAGACAAACGGCGCTGATCGACACGTCGGATGCCGGCTCGCTGCCCGCGCGCTTGCGCCGGCAAGTGGTCGACTATCCGACAAGCGAGCGGCCCGGAACGATCGTGATCGATACGCCCAATACCTATCTTTATCTCGTCATCGGCGGCGGCCAGGCGATCCGCTACGGGATCGGGGTCGGCCGCGAAGGGTTCACATGGTCCGGCGTGAGAATGGTGGACCGCAAGACCGAGTGGCCCGATTGGTTCCCGCCCGCGGAAATGCTGGCGCGGCAGCCGTATTTGCCCCGTTTCATGGCCGGCGGGCCCGGCAACCCGCTCGGCGCCCGCGCCATGTATCTCGGCGGCACCGAGTACCGCATCCATGGCACCAATGCGCCGTCGACGATCGGCAAACATGTATCGAGCGGCTGCATCAGGATGCTCAACGAGGATGTCGTCGACCTCTATTCGCGCGTCGGCATCGGCGCCAAAGTCGTCGTTCTTCCGATGGTACGCACAAGCGAAGCGGGCGAACCCTCGGTCGTGAAAAACGCAATATGGAACACGATTGCCGGCGGCATCAACGCGTCTGGCCTCTATTAGAATCACCAGTCATTTTTCAAGACGGTGTTGCGCACCATTCGGGCGCGTACAGACGTGAACCTTTGTCCCCGGATTTTCGTTGCATGTTTTTCACAAGGCCTCCGTGAAATCCCTCAGGGACAAATTCTGAATGGCCAACGTCGGCGATAGTTAATTACCCGGCGCCGCCGCTGGCGCTCATGGTGATGCCGGCGCCCCTTTACACTTGGAGCGGCTTCTATGTGGGCGGCAACCTCGGCGCCGCCTGGACGCATACCAATTCGACTTATCTGCCGGCGGGCGCCAACTGGGGCTCAATCAACTGGGGTTTTCGGCGGCGGCCAAATCGGCTTCAACTATCAGATCGGCAATTTCGTGCTCGGCATCGAGAGCGACGCCGACTGGACAAGCATCAGCAACCGGTCGGGCTTAAGTGCCGGATTTCAGAACAATCTCAGCACGCCCTGGGCAACGACTGTCGCCGGGCGCGTCGGCTACGCAAACGGCAGTTGGCTGTTCTACGGCAAGGGCGGCGGCGGCTGGGTGGAGACGAAGGCAATGCTATATAACGCCGCCGGTGGTGCTCCACGCTTTGTTCGCGGATTTCGCGAGATCATTCACACCCCAGGTCATGTTTAGGCAAGCGGCTGAATATCTGCAGATGGCGCTTCGCGACATTCCGCTGCTACGCAGCAATTGCGTCGCTGCCGGAGTTGAAGCGGAATGAACTGTATTTATGAGTAACTAATCCTGCTAAAATGTGTCTCTGATCGAGGGACCTCATCTTGACCACCCTTCGGGTGGTCCCCTGTACCCTTGAGAATGCAGGTCTGTCGATGTTGTAGACTGGCCTGACGGGCCGATCTGCCGGGAGCCACCAGTGGTCCCCTGTGCCTGAGCACCTGGGAGGGACACGTGCCCCGGCAGAG